>Ga0209562_1000004_pt1 | contig 181091 bp, 138 predicted proteins | sample WorMetvacBELIZE2_FD_187399 | JGI IMG/M metagenome (GOLD analysis project Ga0209562, IMG submission 187399) | Marine gutless worms symbiont microbial communities from Max Planck institute for Marine Microbiology, Germany - Olavius vacuus BELIZE.2... | ecosystem: Host-associated > Annelida >... | reverse complement strand
TACTTCTTCGGGTACTATTTCTGATTCAGCAACAGCAGCTGGCGGTTCGGGGGCGACAGGTGGTGGAATGTAATCAGGATTTAGGCGTCCGGCGCCGGGGATTTCTACTCCATTGGTACCAGGAATTCTCAGTGGCAGACGCTCATCCCAGGTATTAGGCAAGGGGACATTCGGCGGATTAAGTATTTCATCTTGGGGGCCGTCGGGACCCATGAAGTCAGGGGCTCCAGGGTCGCGATGTGGGCCACCAGGGTTAGTGCTTCCGGAGCCGCCTCCATTGCCCCCATTACCGGAGCTACCTCCATTGCCTCCATTACCCCCATTGCCGCCAGAGCCAGGATTACGACCGCCAGGGGGACCGCCGGGCCCGGGATCATGAGGGCCGCCGGGACCTATGAAGTCAGGGGCTCCAGGGTCGCGATGTGGGCCACCAGGGTTAGTGCTTCCGGGGTTGGGGCGTCTTCCACCGTTGGGGTTATCATGACCACCAGTTCTTCCAGGGTCGCGATGTGGGCCGCCATTGCCGGAACCACCGGAGGAGCCGCCAACAGGTTGGGGGTCTCCTTGGCCGGTAGAAGTAGAGCTAGGTCCACCCAGTGGTTCACGAGAAGAAACTACTTCATCTCTATCGCCACTAGCTCCGCTCTTGCTAAGAAATGAATCATCGTTATCCGATGGTCCTCCCGGTTTAGCATTCCAAAGAGCGGCTGCTTCTTTCATCTTGCGCATAAAGGATTGATGCTCATCTTCATCCGCGTGCGGCTGATAATTCGGAAACCACTGATGATAAGCGACTTCCATCGATTCGCTGAACGATTCGGGCCAGGACATCGCGCTGCTGAAACTAGGAAGCAAGCCGTCACTTAGGGGTGCATCCACGATGCCAAAGTTCTCACCGGAGCCCATACCGGACATTGTAGTCGAATCGTCATCAAAAACATTCATGTTACCTCCTTTAATGAATACATGATATCTTTTAAGACATTGTTTACAAGGATACGCTCCAGTTTTTCAATGGAGCAAAGCAGATTGCTTGGGCAAAATATTCCTTCAAAACTCATAACAGTCTCAGTGGTCCATGTGCTTGAGCAAACTCGATTTTTTCTCAATGTTTGAGTGGAATTGAGGCGGAATAGTGAAACCCAGCGCGTTAGGATGGCGAATCAGACTTGAGCTAACAATCGGCTTTTCAAGTCCCCTTTCCCATTTGGAGCATATCAATAGCCAAACGAAAGCTAAAGTGAAGCTAAAGAGAAGATAAACGAAAGTCAATTAAAAGAAAATGACAAATTACCCGATAAGTTGGGCTTATTGCGTAAGAATTATGGGCATTCCGGCAATGCCTGGGCCCACCGTCAGTTTCATGATGTAGCCAACCATTGATGCAGCTCGGCAGCGGCCAAGCGTCCGTGTTGAAGGGCTCGGACGACGAGCGATGAGCCACTATGGGCATCACCGGCGGCAAAGATTCCCTCGACACTTGTATGATAACGATTAACTTTGATATTGCCACGATCATCGAATTCAAGCGCCGAATCGGCTAGCGCGCGGCCATACTCCACATGCGTAAAGCCCATGGCCAGGAGAACTAGATCGACCTTGAGTGTGAAATTACTTCCCGGCACGCCCTGAAGCGCCAGCTTGCCCCGCTTCTCGGCGGGTGTCCACTTGATCCTTCTGAAATTTCCCGAATCAAGTTTTCCATTCGAGCCCTGAAACGAGAGTGTTTCGATGTTCCAATCCCGCTTGCAGCCCTCCTCATGGCTTGAGGATGTACGAAGTATCTGAGGCCATTCAGGCCATGATGGATTCCACGGCTTATCCCACAACATGGGTTTGGGCATAATCTCGTATTGGTAGACCGCTCGGGCGCCTTGTCTAATGGCTGTCCCGACACAGTCCGAACCCGTATCCCCACCTCCGATAACAAGAACGCTCTTGCCGGCAGCGTCAATGAGCGGTTCGTCGAAAACCTCCCCGCTTATCCGCTTGTTTGATTGGGAAAGGTAATCCATGGCGTAGTGAACACCATCGAGTTCGCGCCCGGGAACCGGCAGGTTCCTCGGTTCACCGGCGCCCATGGCAAGCAAGATGGCATCGAATTTCTCACGCAGGTATCGAACTGAGATGTCTTCGCCGATGGTTACAGCGGTTTCAAATACAATGCCCTCCTGTCGCATCTGTTCTAAACGCCTCTCGATAACTGTTTTTTCCAGTTTGAAGTCGGGGATACCGTATCGGAGCAAACCGCCGATCTTCCGATTCTTTTCAAAGAGTGTAACCGCATGGCCGGCACGTCGAAGCTGCTGAGCGGCAGCCATACCGGCGGGACCCGATCCGACAACCGCAACGGATTTTCCAGTTTCCACTTCAGGTTTTCGCGGTTTCACCCAGCCCTGTTGAAAAGCTTTTTCGATAATGGCCCGCTCATTCTGCTTGATGGTTACCGGCGCATCGTTAATAGCCAGAATACAGGATGTTTCGCAGGGCGCCGGGCAAACACGTCCGGTGAATTCCGGAAAATTATTGGTAATCTCCAGCCTTTCGTAGGCTTCCCGCCACTGTCCTCTCCAGATTGAATCGTTCCATTCGGGTATGAGATTGACAATCGGACAACCTATGCTATGGCAGAATGGTGTGCCGCAATCCATGCACCTTCCACCCTGTTCCACCAGGTCTTCAATGGATCGATCGAGGGTAACTTCCCTATAATCCTTCCGGCGTGATGCGAGCTTCCTGTATGGCAGTTCGGCACGCCGATAATCCAGAAATCCGCCGGTTTTTCCCATCAGATGTATATCTCCTCGGTAATGGTGGTGATATCTGTGCTTTGAGTTTCTCTTTCGCGGATTTTCTCTAAAGCCTGTCTGTATTCGATGGGCATGACCTTCACAAACTGCGGCAGGCTTTCGTCCCATGAGTCCAGAATCCGCGACCCTACCAGGCTGTCGGTGTACTGCACATGACGAGTGATGAGTTCGTGAAGAAGTTGGATATCCTGGGTTCTCACAACCGGCTCGATATCAACCATTTCCAGATTGCATCGGGTATCAAAAAGCTGATTCTCGTCATACACATAGGCAACACCGCCAGACATGCCCGCGGCAAAATTAATCCCGGTCGAACCAAGAATTACGACGGCGCCACCGGTCATATACTCACATCCATGGACGCCAATACCCTCCACAACGGCAACGGCGCCTGAGTTTCGCACACAGAAGCGTTCACCGGCCACACCGTTGATAAACACCTCCCCACCGGAAGCACCAAACAGGTTTACATTGCCTGTAATAACATTTCTGAATCCCGAAAAAGTAGATCCGGGGGCCGGCAGGAGTATCAAGCGCCCGCCGGAGAGGCCTTTGCCGAAATAGTCATTGGATTCTCCGATGAGTTTGAATGTTATCCCTCGTGTGAGAAAAGCACCGAAACTCTGCCCAGCAGAACCGTGAAAATTCACACATATCGTATTATCGGGAAGACCTGCTGAGCCATGCTTTTTGGTTATATGGTGACTCAGCATAGCGCCCACCGTTCGGTTGCAGTTGCGAATTCTCCTATCGAGGGTTGTGGGAATTCCCTTCTCAATAGCATCTGAGCAGGCTTCAACAAGTTCGGGATCTAATGAAGTACTGAAATCATGCTCTTGCTTCAATACGCGGCGCAGCGGTTCATTGTGGAATCTCTGGGGAGGCATGAGAATCTTGGATAAATCCAGCTTTCGGATTTTGTAGTGATCAATGGCGCTGTTCACTTCCAACATATCCACCCGGCCCACCATGTCATCCAGGTTACTGAATCCCATTTCAGCCATGATTTCTCTAAGTTCCTCAGCGATGAAGCGCATGAAATTCTTCAGATGTTCCGGTTTCCCGGTGAAGCGCTTTCTCAGTTCGGGGTTCTGAGTGGCCACACCAACAGGACAGGTATCAGTGTGACAAGATCTCATCATAACGCAGCCCAAGGATACCAGTGTGGCCGAACCAAAACCGAATTCCTCGGCTCCGAGCAGGGCGGCAATCGCCACATCCCGGCCTGTTTTCATTTGGCCGTCCACCTGTACCCGAATACGGCTTCGCAGCTTGTTCATCACCAGAACCTGCTGTGTTTCCGCAAGCCCAAGTTCCCACCATGTCCCCGCGTATTTTATGGAACTCAATGGGGATGCGCCGGTTCCGCCGTCCGTGCCGGAAATGAGCACCATGTCGGCTTTGCCTTTAGCCACACCGGCCGCGACAGTCCCGACTCCCGCCTCTGAAACGAGCTTTACTGAAATACGCGCTTCGGGATTTGCGTTTTTCAGATCGAAAATCAACTGAGAAAGATCTTCAATAGAGTAAATGTCGTGATGCGGCGGGGGGCTGATGAGCATGACTCCCGGCGTGGTTAATCGCACCTGGGCAATTTCCTGACTCACCTTATAGCCGGGCAGCTGACCGCCCTCGCCGGGTTTGGCTCCCTGTGCCATTTTGATCTGCAATTCATCACAGTTGGCCAGATAGGCCGCGTTCACCCCAAAGCGCCCCGAGGCTATCTGTTTTGTATAGCTTTTTGAATCCACAGCATCGGCCAATGGGGTATAGCGCGCCTCATCTTCACCGCCTTCCCCCGAATTACTGCGAGCTCCCAAACTATTCATGGCCGCGGCGATCGTCTGATGAGCTTCCTTGCTGATGGATCCAAACGACATAGCCCCCGTGGTAAATCGCTTAAGGATTTCATCAACCGGTTCCACTTCTTCAAGTGGCAGTGGAGAGAGTTTTTTCAGCCTGAACAGCCCACGGATTGTGTTGATTTCCCGTGACCGGTCATTGATAATCTCAGAATACTCTTGGAATGCCTGTTTGTCGTTGTTGCGCACGGCCTTCTGCAGCGCAACGATGGCATCCTCATTAAAAAGATGGCGGTCCATCTTGGCACGGGCTGAATAAACACCCCCGGAAGGCAGGCGGGAGCTGTACACATCATCCTGTGCCCATCCCTTCTCGTGGCGCTTTTTAACATCCCACTCAATATCCTGTATCGTCACTCCGCCTATCCGGGAAATCGTACCTGTGAAACATTGATCGATAAGGGCATCCGAGAGTCCGACAGCCTCGAAAATCTGGGCTCCCCGATAGCTCCGAAGTGTGGAAATACCCATCTTGGACATCACTTTGAGCAGACCTTTTTTGACAGCGGTGATGTAATGCTCCATGGCATGCTGCAGCGAGAGTTCTGCCGGTAAATATCCCCTATCCTGAATTTCCGCAAGAGACTCAAACACGAGATAAGGATTGATGCCGCTACAGCCGAACCCAACAAGAGTCGCGAAATGGTGTACCTCCCTCACTTCTCCTGACTCAAGAAGCAAACCAGCGAGATGGCGCTTCCCCTTTCTGATAAGATGATGATGAACACCTGAAACAGCCAACAGTGCCGGTATCGCGAGCTGATCTTTATTCACACCTCGATCCGAAAGAATCACGATGGAGGCTCCATCGTCGATGCTGTGCTCAACCACAGAGCATACATCTTTTAATACCCGTTCCAAAGTTCCATCAGCGCTGGCGGCAGAGTAGAGAAGACTTACCGTACAAACCTTGAATCCCTCGGTTTCCACCTCAGAGAGGTACTTGATGTCATCATTCGTGAGCACGGGATGGGCCAGTTTGAGTTGACGACAGTGCGCGGGCGTTTCCATCAGAAGATTTTTTTCCCTGCCAACGAAGCTCATCAATGACATCACCAGATTTTCCCGATAGGGGTCGATGGGAGGATTGGTCACCTGGGCGAAATTCTGTCTGAAATAATCATAAAGGAGACGGGGTGTTTCTGAGAGTACGGCAAGAGGGCTGTCATTGCCCATGGATCCCACAGGTTCCTGCCCGTTCGCGGCCATGGGGACGATTATTTTGCGAATATCCTCATATGAATAGCCGAAAGCCCGCATTGTATGAGAAAGGGTTTTCGGGTCGTAGGCGGCTCTCCGCGGTGTTTGCAGCAATCCCGTAAGTTCTATTTTTTCCTCGCTGAGCCAACGACGATAGGGACGGAGGCGACTGATACGACTTTTCACTTCGTTGTCCCTGATAATGCGATGAATGCCGGTATCGACAACGAAGATTTTGCCAGGGGCAAGTCTTCCTTTTTCAAGAACATTCTCAGGCTCTACTTCGATAACCCCTGTTTCTGAGGCCATGATAACCAAACCATCTTTGGTAACTGTATAGCGGCCAGGTCTGAGTCCATTGCGATCCAAGGTGGCGCCGATGCGCGTTCCATCGGAAAAAACAATGGCCGCCGGTCCGTCCCACGGTTCCATAATGGCGGCATGGAACTCATAAAACGCCCTCTTATCCTCGGAGATGTGATACCGCTCACCGAAGGCCTCGGGAAGCATCATCATCATGCCATGTTCCATCACTCGACCGGACTGTGTGAGCAACTCGAAGACGTTGTCAAAAATAGCCGAATCACTGCCTTGGTTTTCAGCAATGGGAAAGAGTTTTGAAAGATCGTCTCCAAAGAGCTTGGATGAAAGACTTGTTTCCCTCGCGTGCATGTTATTGATATTTCGGCGCAGCGTGTTGATTTCTCCGTTGTGGGCGATATATCGAAAAGGCTGGGCTAAGGGCCAGGATGGAAAGGTGTTGGTGCTATAACGTTGGTGTACAAGCGCTATGGCGCTTATCAAATCTTCATCGAGAAGATCCGGATAGAAAGTAAGAAATTGTGGCGCGACAAACATTCCCTTGTAGACAATAGTTCTATGTGAGAGAGAGCTGAGGTAGTACTCCTCGAATTCGTATCCCCGGGCTTTGGCTGCGCTTTCCAAGCATTTTCTCAGAACATACAAAGACCGTTCGAGCTGCTCAGAACTGTTGCTGGCGCGACTGACGAAGAACTGGCGGATAAATGGCATGACCTGTCGAGCCAAATCACCGAGACAGCTGGGATTCACAGGGACATCCCTCCATCCTAGAAAAGTCCAGCCTTCCATTTCACAGACTGCTTCAGTCATGTGCACTGCCTCTTGGCGAGTCTCAGAATCAGCCGGCAGAAAAATCATACCAGAGCCGTATTCGCCTTCTTTCGGCAGCGCGAAAGAGCATACCTTCTCGAAAAACTGATGCGGAATCTGCATCAGCATTCCGGCGCCATCACCTGTTTTCAGATCGCCGCCAACGGCGCCGCGATGTTCCAGATTACATAGAATTTCAACACCCTTTTCGATGATGCTGTGCTTCTTCACGCCATCGATTCGAGCGATGAAGCCAACACCGCATGCGTCGTGTTCAAAAGAGGGATCGTACAGACCATGGGGTTTTCGCATCGTTTGGGCTCCACCTACAGGCATCCAATAGCCAACAGTCATCCGGGTTTGAGCAATTTAACGGCAATTGGTTGCCGTGAAGAATAGGGCAAACGCGATATTTCTGTCAATAAGCCACAATGAAACTGACATTTTGCCGTACAGAAAGATGCCAAGCAATCAGTTTCTATGAGTAGCGACTTCTACTTTCCAAGCCACTTAGCTCAATGAAGCTCCATCCCGCTTCTGCATCAGCATCACCGATGCTCCGATGAAGTCACGAAACAGTGGGCCGGATTTAAGTGGTGAAGAGGTAAATTCGGGATGGAATTGAACACCCACAGACCAGGGATGATTCGGCCATTCGGTTGATTCCACTAACTGCCCATCGGGTGTGTAGCCCGAAAAAATCAGGCCTGATCGCGTTAATATTTCACGGTACTGGTTGTTCACCTCATAGCGATGACGATGGCGCTCCCAGACGCTCACATTGTTATAGGCGGCATGAATCCTGGTGCCTCTTGTAACAATGGATTCACTCAGGCCAAGACGCATACTGCCACCATACTGAGTAATATCAACCTGTTCCTCAAGCAGAACGATGACATTGGATGGACCATCGGCGGTGAACTCGCCACTATTGGCATCCTGGATGCCCGCGATATGACGAGCCCACTCTATAACCTGAATCTGCATTCCCAGACATATGCCCAGATACGGTAGACTCCCCTCTCTGGCCACTCGCGCCGCCTCAATCATCCCAGAAACGCCGCGTTCGCCAAATCCGCCGGGAATCAGGATGCCATGAACCCCATTGAGCAGCTCAGCGGCCACCTGGCGGTCACTGAGAGTTTCGGAATCCACTTTTCTGAGTTTGATGCGTACCTCATTCGCAATGGCGCCATGAATCAGGGCCTCATCAACAGATTTATAGGAATCATCGAGTTCGATATATTTGCCGACAATAGCAATTTCCACCGTTTCTGTTGATGATTCCCATGTTTCCGAAACCCGCTGCCATGCTTGGAAATTGTCTTTACGGCAATCAAGACTAAGACGTTCACAGACCACCCGATCCAATCCCTGCTCTCGATAAACCACAGGAATGTCATAAATAGTTGTTTTCACATCGTGCGCTGAAAGAACACACTTATAGTCAATGTTGGTGAAATTAGAAATTTTCCGCTTCATCGCGTCGTCCATTTCCGAGACAATCCTGCACAGCAATACCTCTGGCTGTATTCCAATTTCCCGGAGAGTTTTCACCGAATGCTGGGTTGGTTTGGTTTTCAATTCCCCGCCGCTGACAGTGGGTATCAGCGAGACGTGGACATTGATCGCGTGTTTTCTGGTCCGCTCATGGATAATCTGTCTTACGGCTTCCAAAAATGGAATGGATTCGATGTCGCCAACTGTTCCACCTATTTCCACAATAGTAACATCGATGTCTTCCCGTTCGCCCAACAAAAATATACGCCTTTTGATTTCGTCTGTGATATGGGGAACCACTTGAACACATTTGCCCAGGTAATCCCCCTTTCTTTCTTTGCGGATGACTTCCTGGTAAATTTGGCCAGTTGTAATGGAATTGGCGGCATTCAATGGGGAGTGAGTAAACCGCGCGTAATTGCCCAAGTCAAGATCTGTTTCAGCGCCATCGTCGGTAACAAACACCTCGCCGTGCTGAAAGGGGCTCATAGTTCCCGCGTCTACATTCAGATAAGGATCGATTTTGATCATGCACACCGACAAATCACGGCTCTCAAGAAGGCTTCCAAGGGAAGATGCCGCGATGCCCTTGCCCAGGCTGGAGCATACACCGCCGGTAACAAATATGTATTTCCTCATGAAGTTGCATTATTCCCGGCCCCCGGATGATGGTCAATGAGACAGGCGGGGCTATGTCAATTGGGATAAGCGTTTTGAAAGTTCCTCGAAGGAAAAAAGAAGCGAATAATCCATAAAACCGAAGAGTGCTTTCGACTCAATGGCAATGCCCTCTTCGAGCAAGGGCGCGAGAGCATTCAGTCCACCGGTGATGATAAGCCCCACTCGCCCTTCGCCCACAGGTATATCGAGCAGCGACTGGCCGGGATATCCGAGTTCCAAAAAACCCCCTAAACCCTGATTTTTGAGAATGACATCGGTTTCCACAACCTTTTCTCTGGCCGCGGCCGGTATCTCCCGAAAACTGGCGCCAATCAGCCCATAGCCCACACGGGCGGCGGCGCCACTGCTCGTCATGCGGCTGGCTATGTATATCTCCAATGGATCGAGACTTGTACCGTCGTAGCGGATAATGGCAGTGAAGCGATTGGGAATTCGGTTATGAATTTCCAGCAGGCCGCCGAATATACTGAGAACCGGTATGCCAGCCTGCATGAGCGCGCCGTTGAATGTGATGGAACACACAGTCCCCAGCCCCATTTTGCCCCTGGGGACCTGGATATCACCAATGCTCTCGCCCTCATCCATAAGGGCAAGCAAGGCCCCATGGGCCAGGCCAGCAGAGAATACCGGCGGGACTAAAGCCGCCACCGCGTCACGGTCCCGCTTCTCAATCAACGACATATTGATCAGCACAGAACCCCGAGAGGTAGCGGGGTCAAAGCTCATCCTGCACATCATGTCATCGATTTTGGACGAAAGAAAACCGACACGACTATACACATGGGCTCTTTCGAGTTCCCGCAAGCCCTGCGTAGTGAGGAAGCGCCCTTTTCTCCCTTTATAGCCGGTAAATCCCAAACTGTCAAGAGCCTTCAGGTGAAAACGAACAGTTCTTTCGCTTACATCCATGCCCATGTAAACCAGTTGTTCCTGAATCTTCTGGCTTGACAGGGGCAATCCCGCTTCACGCAGGATTTTCATTATCATCAGGCGCTTGCGCTCCACCCTATCATCCATAGGGCAGACTAACCTGGCAATAGAAGCGCTGTCAAATTTCGCGGCATTAACTTGCCGCAAAAATAGTATGGAAATGTTGCTTTATGGCTGGTATCCTCTGTGTATGCGAAAAACGTTGCTGATAGCATGGTGGACTCTGCTAGCCGCATTGCTGCCATGCTTTCTGGTTGGCTGCATGGTGGAACAGAGCCTTACTCTCAATCCCAATTCATCGGGGCATTGGTCGATCAGGGGCGAAGCAATGAACTTTGCCAAAGACGCGATGGACGATCTGGCTGTTCTGGGCGGCTATGATGATGCCGGAGCCCTCTACGATGAAGCGATTATCAATTCCAAGGCCCTTATTGCCAAAAGGGATGATATCGATAGCTACCACATCGAACGAAGTGACGCTCATGGCTGGAAAGCTGATATCGAATTCCGTAATCTTATTTCCATGCTCGGTGGCAGCGACAGTGGATCTATTGCTGAAATATTCAGTGATGAGAAGAGCGTTACATTGATTCTGAGATTCAACCGAAAGAAGGCCGAAAACTTAAAGGAGCTCTTTCCTTTGATGAGCAATCCGGCATTTTCTCTTTTTGATCCAGCCTCCACCGTCGGCATAGACGAGGAAACCTACATTACCGACATACTCGGATTCACCTTTGGCGAGGATAGCATTCCTGCCATGCGAAAAGCCTCAATCGGAATGAATCTCATTCTTCCAGGAGCTGTCATCAGAGTTATCGGTGGCAAGAAGAGCGGAACAAATTCAGTCCGGTTTCAAGCCCCTCTTACTCAGTTTCTGGTTCCGGAAAAGGAGATTCTATGGTCGGTAATCTGGAGTAAGGATTCGTGAATCAGAAAATTTCTGTTTTAGGCGCTGGAGCGTATGGAACGGTGATTGCCCGCGCTCTGGCTATCAAAAAGAACGATGTTATGTTGTGGAGTCATGATGAGACTCATGTAGCAAGTGTCATGGAAAACCATGAAAATGGGAGGAGACTTCCGGGCATTTCATTGCCGAATTCCCTGCGTCCTGTTGCCTCCCTAGAGGAGGCCTGTAGCGCTCGTGACGCGCTCATACTGGCCATACCTTCTTTATACCTTATGGATGTGGTGCGCCAGATGCTCGGTGTTGAAGATATTATCGAAGCCAAACCCAGGATTGCCGCGGTAACAAAAGGCCTTATTCCCGGCAAAGAGCGTGTGCTTTGTATCCTGGAGGCCATGGAAAACTATCTGCCCGGGGCCTATAAGAACCATCTGGTATACATCTCGGGGCCCAGTCATGCCGAAGAAATGGGGCAAGATAAGCTAACGGGGCTTATCAGCGCCTCGCTGGATGGGAAGAGTGCCCTTTATTTTCGAAATCTCCTTCAAAGTTCATCACTCATGGTGTTCCCGGCATTGGATGTTGTTGGCGTTCAAGTGAGCGCGGCAGTGAAAAATATCATCGCGATTGCCTTCGGCATTCTGGATGCCTTGAAGGGAATTGATCCCCTTGTGGGTGACAATACCGAATCGCTGCTCTTCGCGGCCGGTCTTAATGAGATACAAACTCTGGGAATGGCTTTGGGCGCCACACATCCTGAGACATTCACTTCGATTGCGGGGGTTGGCGATTTGGACGTTACCTGCCATTCCACGCACGGACGAAACAGGCGTTTTGGGCGTCAGATTGTTTTGGATAACCTCATCCACTCATATGCAAACATTGATGATCTGATCGCCAATCTCGGCCAGCTTGGCTATCTGCCTGAAGGAGTCCCGGCAACCAAATATACGATGCAGATTGCCGAAAAAAAATCGCTCAAACTCCCCGTGATTCAGCGGGTTTACTACATACTGAACAGGGAAATAGAACCGCTGGAGCTCATTGATTCTTTCCGAACCTCTTTCTAGTTGCTTGCCACCCCAAATTCCAGGATGAGCGGCAAGTGGTCGCTATACCCCTCTTCAAGGTCGCTTCTCCACGATATGGGTCGGCCGCCGAATCCTCCCATCACCTCGGAAGCACCGGTAGAGCAGGTTGCAAATACAATGCCCGGTGGATGAAGCATTCCAGCAGAGAGCAGGCCACGATCGGGACGAGACCACTCATCCCGAAACCAGTAAGTTCCGCCAGCCGGACCGACAGGCTCGGGGTCAAAAAACACATAGGATTTTTCTTTCATACCCACCGCCTCGCTGTATTCAGTGCGCAGTAAAATAGCATCATGGGCTTCATCGGCGTTTCCCGGATTCCAGGGAGCCAGCGCCGCGGGTGTTACTTCGCCATCTCCCGGCGTGTTCATATCACCGATAATCAATACCTGACGATTCGGATCGGCACGCAGCTTGGCCTCGACGATGTCCCTTACTTGGAGGGCTTCCTGTCTCCGGGCCGCTTCGGTAGCGGCTCTGCCATCCCGGGGAGATTTCCAATGCACTGCCACCACATTCACTGAACCGCCGGGAGAATCAACGATGAATGACAACGCAGGCCGAAGTGGCCTTATACCATACTTGCCGCAATCAACAACCTCAATATTCCGCAGAGGATAGCGACTGAGAATTCCGCAGCGAATTATCCCGAAGCCGGGTACGGCCACACGCCAGGGAAACCTCCCACGACCTAAGGGACCCGCGGCAAGGTCGTCCAGAATCTCCGGTTTTTCTAATTCCTGAAGAATCACGAGATCCGGAAGTTCACTCAGGCAATTCTCAAGCACCTCAACACAGCGATCAAGGCGCCTGCGATAGAGTCTCTCGCTCCAGGCATCGGTTCCCGGATCGAATTCCTTGTACTCGTTGCCATCGTTTTCACCATCAAATAGGTTTTGGACATTCCAGCTTACTACCGTCCAACGATTATCAGCTTTGGAAAAACCGCATTGGCAAGCGGTACAAAGAAGAAACACGGATATGACACTCAGCATTCGCAAAGACATGGAACCTCCCCTTTTTATCCATAACTCGCCAATAACGCGATCTGCTTGAATTCACGCTGACCAGATGCCTTTCATCCGCTATTATCAATGTCCATGGACAATCTGTGGCTGATAAAAGTTGGAGAAATCACCCTTAAAAAGGGCAATCGAGCCTTCTTCGAGCGCTTGCTCAAGGAAAATATCAGAAAAAAACTCAAACTCTATTCGGATACTCCAGGCAACCGGAGTAAGATTAGCGGCCGAGCTGGGCGGTTTTTTCTCGAAACTGATTGCTCTGATATTCATGTGACGCGCATTCTCGAAACCACTCCAGGTGTTGTGGGCTTCAGTAAGACATTGCGAGTTGCCAAGAATATGGAGGATTTGGCCAAGGCATCCGAAAAGCTAACTCATGTGTGCATGGGCGCGAATCTTGGCAATCGTTTTAAGCTGGAAGTCCGACGCAGCGACAAGAGTCTCGCTCTCGATAGTTACGGCTATGCCCGCGAGCTTGGGAGCATGCTGCTCAAAAAGATTTCCAAACTCAAAGTGGATGTTCATGAACCTGATTTCATCATCCACATCGAACTCCGTGAGTGGGGCTATGTCTATTCAACGCAGAACTCAGGTCCCGGTGGGCTGCCTGTTGGAAGCTCCGGATGTGGCATGCTTCTTCTTTCGGGAGGCATCGATTCGCCCGTGGCCGGTTACATGATGGCAAAAAGAGGAATGAAGCTCCGCGCCACGCATTTTCACACCCCACCCTACACCTCTAATGAAGCCTTGAAAAAGGTAAAACGACTGGCGGCTCTTCTGGCTCCCTGGTGCGGGGGGCTGACACTCATACTCGTGCCTTTCACCCAATGCCAAATACATATCCGCAAGAGCGTTCACCCCTCTGCCATAACCCTGCATTCAAGGGCATGCATGATGATGATCGCCGAAAAACTCTCTGAAGAGAATTACTGTCGTGTTTTGATTACCGGAGAATCCCTGGGTCAGGTGGCCAGTCAGACCCAGGAAAGCATGTCTTTTACAGAAGCGGCGACGGCAATGAGCGTATTCAGGCCGCTCATCGGCCTGGATAAGGAGGAGATTGTCGCTTTAGCACGCCACATCGGGACTTTTGAAACCGCCATCGAACCATTTGAGGACTGCTGCACACTGTTCAGTTCGGAAAAACCCCTTACCCGCCCGAACATCCAAGGCGAACTGGCCGTATATAAGAGTATTGAGGGATTAGAAGAACTCGCCAATGAGGCTGTAAAGGACAGCATCGCACAGCGATTCGATGCCAGGGGCAACACACTTTTGAGTTAGGCGCTCGCCTTCGTATCGGAAGTTGCCGAGGACTTGGCGACCGAAGAATCATCAGTTGATTTCGCGGGCGCGCCTTTCCGAGAATCATTCACATAAAAACCCGATCCTTTGAAAATAACTCCCGAGCCACCGCCAATGAGACGACGCAATTGAACCCTTTGGCATTCAGGACATTCCGTTAAGGGAACATCAGACATACTCTGAAATGTCTCAAAACTGTAACCGCACACGCGGCATTCATAGTCATAAGTAGGCATAACGTAGCAGAATATACCCAATGTCGGCCATCGGGGCAATAGCTGGATTGTAACATTTCAAAGGCAGCGGCCTAAAGAGGCGCCGGCGCGTTTGATTCGAATTTGAAAAACAATGAAGAAATTTCGCGCGAAACATAGTTTTTTCCTCCAGGATGCTGTATCTCCAAGAAGCTGTATAATGTGTATAGAGAAAATGGGATGATGTGCCAGGATGCCAGTTTTCAGGCTCACTAAAACATTATCCTGAATAACGGAGGTTTTATGAAAAAACTACCAGTATTCGGAGCGCTCGCTCTCATTATCGTTGGGGCATTGCTCTCCTGCTCGAACCCGGCTGCCGATTCGGCCAACCACCGGATTCGTAAGATTGTGTCTCCATAGGTTTGGGCCTGAGCCTTGCAGTCATATAATCACCAATCCATTCGGATGAAGAGGCCCGATGACGCGATTTCCCGTTTGATATCGCTGATTGTATAGTCTCTGTAATGCAGCATGCTGGCCACCAATGCCGCGTCGGCACAGCCCTCGGTGAACACCTTGAAAAGATGCTCTGGCTGGCCGGCTCCACCGGAGGCGACGACGGGTATGCTCAGCGTCCGGCTCACCAGGCGAGTTGCTCGTATGTCATAGCCATCTTGCGTGCCATCGGCATCGATGGAATTGAGGACTATTTCTCCGGCGCCCCGGTTTTCAACTTCCTTGCACCATGCAAGCATATCCCGGCCACTCTTCAGTCTACCACCGTCAATAACAACCCCATAGCCCGAAGGCATGGAAGAATCGGCTTCGATATCCACTGCCACAACGATGCACTGAGAGCCGTATTTATGCGCGCCGGCAGTAATGATATCCGGATTCCGTACGGCAGCGGAATTAACACTCACTTTTTCTGCTCCAGCCATAATGACGGCGCTGATGTTATCGAGAGAGGCAATTCCACCTCCGACACTGAAGGGTATGAAAATAGTCTCTGCCACCCGGCGCACCACATCAATCATGATGTCTCGCTTCTCGGCTGACGCCGTGATGTCATAGAACACCAATTCATCAACGCCCTGTCTGTAGTATTCGGCGGCCATATCAACGGGGTCGCCAATGTCCACATTATTCTTGAATTTCACGCCCTTGGTGGTTTTCCCATCCCGAACATCCAGACAAACAACAATGCGTTTCTGAAGCATGACTAGTGAATCCTCTCGATGAAATTGCGGAGCAGGTGAAGACCTCGAGGACCGCTTTTCTCCGGATGAAACTGGGTACCCCAAATGTTTTCCCTATGAATCGCGGCGGCAAAAGGGATTCCATAGTCGGAAACTCCACATACCCAGCAAGATTTTTCGGAATCTCCGATTGTCAGGTAGTAGGAATGCACAAAATAAAAAGAACTCTCTTGAGGAATGCCGTTAAACAGTGTCGATTCATCGTGATGTACCGTATTCCATCCGATTTGTGGCACCTTTAAGCCGATACCGGAGGGAAAACGGCGCACCTTCCCAGGAATCAATCCCAACAAGGCCGTGTCGCGCTCTTCTGAGTGGTCATAGAGTATCTGGCAGCCAAGGCAAATGCCCAGTAAGGGCCTGCCCTTCGATGCGAACTCACTCAGAGCTTCATCGAGCCCGCGGGAACTGAGTATGCTCATCGCGTGCCGAGCTTCTCCAACACCCGGGAATATAACTTTGGCCGATCCGATGACGGTTTCAGGGTCGGCGCTTACACGATAGGGTGCGCCTAGATGACGAAGCGCACTCTCAACACTTGTGAGATTGCCAGCGTCGTAGTCAATAACAGTAATCATGAATTATGAAAGAGTTGCAGATTGTCAAGAAAACCGCCAAGGAGTTCCAGACTGAGCGAGGGCATTATGACGCGCAGACTACCGCTCTCAACGTCTATCTGGAGATCGGATAGCAGCGCTCTTTCCTGGGGATTCGATGATAAACCGAATCTGGCCGAGAGGGCGAGTTTGGTGGCCAGGGCGAGAGAGGCGGCGAATTCCTCATCTGTGGGTACAAGACGAATGAGAAGAGCATAGTCGCCATTATCCTGAGCGCTCAAAGTAAGGTTTATCGCTTTGAGAATCGGGCTTCCATCCATATTGGCTATGGGGAAAATGCTCAAGTTGCGCAGAAATGGCGCCGGATTGCCTATCCAGATTTTCAGATCGGCATCATTTTCCCATGAATGATACTGCCTTGTCAGCGGCGATTCACTGCTTTGGGCAATGCGGCTGAGGATGAGATTGGATTGCCCTCGCGAAAGAATGAGTTCATTGCGGCTTAAAACCGTCAATTCCATATCCAGGGGTCCGTGAAAGCGCCGTTTATGTCTTCTTGATTTCTTCCAGTCGCTGCCAAGGGCCGCGGCGATGAAGTTTTTCGGCCATGTGCCGATCAGGGCGGCATGGATTGGGGTGTTTGCCAGCGTTCTCTTCTCATCGGGTTCATCCCACTCCAAAGCAAGGGCCACCATCGATGAGCGGCTGATAATTCCCCTCCATTGGTCGGGTTGGCCGCCGATTCGAGTGATAAGCATGTCGATGAGCGCGTCATTACCCGGCACAACCATTCCCAGGACGACATCAGAATCAGGGGGAAGCCAGTTCACGATATCCAGGGGGGCCCTGGTGGGCAGGGTTTTGCATGAAACAAGAAAGATTAACAGGATTGGGATGCGCAATCTTGCGATTTTCCGAGAATCAGTAGTTTCAAACGCGTTCTTTCTCATTGTTTTTTCTCAGCGACACGGCATATGGCAATGCTGACATCGCTATCAGCTACCGATATTGAGCTAGCATCCTTACTGCTCAGCGGGCTCAGCCATTCAATGGACTCAGAGAGTGTTTCCCCCATCAGGTACGCGAGGTGAGCATTCACCGCTTGGTGAACCTTTCCTGACGCGTCAATTTGCACTGCAATCCGATCGCTCACATCAAACCCTGATTCCTTTCGGAGGTTTTGAATACCCCGCACTAAATCGCGAACCATGCCTTCGGCCATCAGCGCGGGTGTTATCTCCGCGTCAAGGGCCACGGTGAGAGAGCCCTCATTGAGCACCTTCAATCCACTCTTTTCGGTGCGTCTGATTTCCACTGATTCTGAGTTCAGTTCCAGCACTTGCTGATCGGTTCCATCAAACTCCAATGAAAGAAGAGAACCGTCGATGAGGCTCTGAATTTCCGTCGCACTGAGTTCGCTAATCCTCCTGGCTGCCGCTTTCATGTCCTTTCCCAGCCGCTCGCCGAGCACTTTGAAATTCGCGATGGCTGAATACTCAACCAAATCCTCTTCATTTTCCCGCAATTGAACATCTTTGACATTGAGCTCCTCTGCCAGAAGAGTGGACATTTCAACAAGTATTGCTTTCTCTTCCTTATTCCGAGTAACAACGTAGAGACTTTTCAGAGGCTGACGAATTTTCAGCCCATGCGCGTTGCGCAGGGCGCGTCCAACGCGAACCGTTCGCCGTGTCACCTCCATTTTCTTCTCCAGGCGCTCATCCCGGATAAACTGACTAGACTCCGGCCAGTCGCAGAGATGTACCGATTCCTGATCGCCTTCAGATCGGAGATTGCGATATATTTCCTCCGCTATGAAGGGCATAAATGGCGCGGAAAGCTTAGTGAGGGTAATCAGAGCGGCATTGAGTGTCGCATAGGCATCTTTCTTGTCAGTCTCCCCGCTTTTATCCTGAACGCTTCTCCAAAACCTCCGCCTCGATCGCCTGATATACCAGTTGTTCAATGTGTCAATGAAATCCAGTATCGGTTCGAGGGACTTTTGCACATCATAGAGATCCAGGTGATCGCCTACCTGGCTAATGAGTTTACCTGTCTCGGAGAGTATCCACCTGTCGAGTGGATTGGCCGGCGCGAGGGGGAATTTCTGTGGCGTGATTTTGTCTATATTCGCGTAGGTAACATAGAAACAGTAGGCATTCCACAGGGGTAATAACACGCCCTTGAGAACATCACGAACTCCCTTGTCAGAGTAGCGCATACTCTCGGCCTTCATCAGGGCTGAATTCATTAAAAAAAGACGAAGTGCGTCGGCAGAGAAATTTTTAATCACCAGAGCCGGATCTGTGTAATTCCCCAAAGTTTTTGACATTTTTTTGCCATCTTCAGCGAGTACCAGGCCATGCACAACGACATTGCGAAATGCTGGTGAACCGAAGAGTGCCGCAGCAAGAACAATAAGGGTGTAAAACCAGCCCCGTGTCTGATCCAAACCCTCAGAAATGAAGTCAGCCGGAAAATGCTCCTCAAACCACTTCTTGTTCTCGAAGGGATAATGCGCCTGGGCATAGGGCATGGCGCCAGATTCGAACCAGCAGTCGAGTACTTCGGGTGTTCGCAGCATTCTGCCACCGCAACGGCAAGCCCAAAAGAGTTTATCGATATGATGCTTGTGGAGATCGCCACCGGCTTTTTGATGGGCCTTAGCCGATTCTGGGCTGATGCGCTGGTAGAGTTCAGCGCGGCTCCCAAGACATACCTGTTCGCCACAGGAATCGCATTCCCAGATCGGAAGAGGATTTCCCCAGAAACGGTTTCGGCTAATCGCCCAATCCCGGGCATTTTCCAACCATTTCCCAAATCGCCCTTTTTTCAGATGATCGGGTATCCAATTCACCTGATCGTTCGATATGAGCATCAGGTTTTTGATTCTCTGAACATTGATAAACCAGGATCTAACCGCTTTGTAGATGAGTGGACTTTCACAGCGCCAGCAATGGGGATAGGAGTGCAGGATTTGATCATGCTTTACCAGTTTGTCTTCCTTTTTGAGACGCTTGATGATGTCCTTGTCACAATCCTTGACAAAACGACCGGCATAATCTTTCAGTTCAGCAGTGAATCGTCCCTCATCATCCACCGGGCAGACTATCTCTATGTCCAATCCCTTCATCAATTCGTAGTCCTCTTCGCCAAAACCCGGCGCCGTATGAACAATACCGGTTCCATCCTCGGTGCTCACATGATCGCCGAGAAGGATTCTGAAAGCTCCCGAGTCGGCCAAATCGGCAAAGTAGGAAAAAATCGGCTTGTATGCGCTGCCTTCCAGTTCAGAGCCTTTGCGCTTCCACATTATCTGGTATGTCTCTTCTTTGGCGAAATAATCAGCTAGCCGAGCTTCGGCGAGTATGTAGGATGAGCCCCCTGAAAGATCCTTCACCTTGAGATAATCAATGTCACTACCAACCGACAATCCTAGATTGCTTATGAGGGTCCATGGTGTGGTGGTCCAGGAAAGAAACCAAGTGTCCTCTTCCTCCATGCTCTGAAAACGCACGGTAATTGCCGGATCGTGTACATCTCTGTATCCACCAAGGTTGAGTTCGTGGTTGGAAATAGGCGTTGAGCAGCGTGGGCAGGTGGGCAAAATATAATGACCCTTGTAAATTAATTCCTTTTCCCACAAAGATTTCATTACCCACCAAATGGATTCCATGTAGTCAGAATCCATGGTTTTATAATCGTGGTCGAAATCCACCCAGCGACCCGAGCGGATCATAATTTTCCGCCATTCATTGGCGTAGCGCAGCACAGTGGAACGACAGGCCTCGTTGAATTTCGAAACGCCGTACTTCTCAATCTCTGCCTTACCGGAAATACCGAGTTCCTTTTCCATCTCGTATTCCACCGGGAGGCCATGACAATCCCATCCAAATCGTCGTTCCACCCGCTTACCCTTCATGGCGTGGTAGCGTGGAAAAATGTCCTTGATGGTGCCGGGCACAAAATGACCAAAATGAGGCAAACCTGTCGCAAACGGTGGGCCATCGTAGAACAGGTACTCGTTCGATGCCGGTCGGTTTTTCACCGACCTTTCAAAAATCCGATGCTCATCCCAAAACTTGAGAATTTCCTCTTCCATACGGGAGAAATCAACCTTGGGGTTAACACTTTTATACACATCAAACTCCAGAAAATCTCTGCTCTTGCCAAAGTATGGACGGCTAAAACGCTTCCAAAGATACCCCGCAGAGCTAGTAAAAGGCAAGGGAGGCTTTGCTTTGAACAGGCATGATACCCCCTCGACCAGTGTAGCTTCAGAGAGGTATTATTGCGGAATATGGGTATTCTGATGGTGAAAAAGATACTTCGTGATGGCTCGCCCTGTGGCAAATGTGTCCAGGCCGAAAAGATTTTGCGAAAACGGGGATACTGGGAGCACATCGATCGCATCGTGTATGCTCGGGAAGATGCGAGTGAATCCGAAGGCATGAAATTGGCTGAACAATTCGAAGTGGAGCTGGCGCCATTTTTCATTGTTGACGATACCTCTGGCACACCCCGAATTTATACGAAGGTTTTTGAGTTTATAAAAAAGGAATTGGATGGACTGAGCGTGAAATCCGGCATCAACAATTCTTCGAGCAAAGCGCCCGAAAGCGCCACTTTGTCACGCCCGCACGATTTTTCAATATCCACCGACTCGCCAAGTTCGCCATTTGATATCAATTTGGCGAACCTCAGATACAAGAAATCCGACCCCATATCCATTCTGGATGATGCCCAACTTCACTTTGCTACGGATCTGACATTGGCTTTCAGTGGCGCGGAGGATGTCATCCTCATCGATATGGCAGCGAAAAACCAACGGCCATTTACGGTTTTCTGCCTTGATACGGGCCGCCTCCATGAGCAAACCCATACCTTTCTCGACGCGGTGCGCCAATACTACAGTATCGACATCGAAATACTCACCCCCTCCTTTGAACTGCTCGAACCTTTTCTGAAAGAAAAGGGCAGCAACAGCTTCTATGCCGATGGACATAAGGAATGCTGCGGTATCCGAAAGGTGGAGCCGTTGGGACGAGCCCTCAAGGGAAAACGAGCCTGGGCCACGGGAATGCGTAGAGACCAGAGTCCGGCAACACGCGAGAATCTCCATCACGCGGAAATCGATTGGGAACACAGAAATGAAAGCGGGCAGCCCCTGGTGAAGTTTAATCCCTTACTGGACTGGTCGTCCGTTCAGGTCTGGGAATACATTCGCCTAAATGGACTGCCTTACAACCCCTTGCATGATGTGGGTTATCGCTCCATTGGCTGTGAGCCATGTACCAGAATCTCACGTCCTGGTGAACATGAGCGAGCCGCGCGATGGTGGTGGGAGGAAGAGACAATGAGGGAATGCGGACTGCATCACAAAGCGAGTGAAAATGGGGAAACATCATAAGACGATGAATGGATCGCCGGGGGAGAATCTCCTATCGGCCAGTGGACATGGCAGCGTTTTATTGCAGAGCAGATGTTCTATTTTTCAGCCAGCTAATTTCCATTGATTCAAGCATGGGTTCGAGGCGCCGATACAGTTCTGCGTGATAGTTGTCGATCCAGGTAATTTCTTCCTTACTGAGTAGTTCGATGGCGATGAGTTTCCGATCATACGGCGCCAGGGTGAGAGTTTCGAAAAAGAGAAATGTGCCGAATTGATTTGTATAATCCTCGCGGCACAGCAAGAGATTTTCGATCCGAATACCCCACTCACCTTCTCGGTACACCCCCGGTTCATTGGAAATGATCATCCCTGGATCAATGGCGACATCCACCGGTGCGGGACTGAATTTCTGTGGGCCTTCATGAACACTTAGTCGATGGCCTACACCATGGCCAGCACCATGACCAAAGTCAATGCCGGCTTCCCATAGGGCAACTCGCGCCAGGGTGTCCAATTGATAGCCCCGAGTACCGTGAGGAAATTTCGCACGTGCGAGGGCGATGTGCCCTTTAAGGGTTAGAGTATAGTCGCTCTTCTGCCGCTGCGTCGCCTCTCCCAGTATCACGGTGCGGGTGATATCCGTTGTTCCCTCTTCCCACTGAGCACCGGAATCGATGAGAAACAGATTGGCGCCGCTTTCCAGAGACAGCGCACTCTGGGGACTCGCCTGATAATGACAGATGGCGCCATGGGGGCCGAAGGCAGCAATCGTGGCGAAGCTTTCGCTCATAAATCCAGAAATTTCGCTGCGTCGGGCTCGCAATAAACTTGCAGCTTCCAACTCGTCGATGGAATTTATTTTCGTCTCCAAATCCATGAGAAAGCGTACAACGGCAACCCCATCTTTCTCCATTGCGATGCGTGTCCGTTGGATTTCTGTGGGATTTTTTCGGGCTTTCATCCAAAGAACTGGGTCTTTGCCTGTTCTGATTGTCACATGCGAGGGGATGTGACTAAAGGCCCCCTGGGTAATGGTTTCCATATCGACGAGAATCTGCGATGATGATGGCAACGCCTCGATTCCACAGGAGAAATCCTCATAGGGCGCCGTGTGAACGCCATCCGCATTCAACGATTTGATGAGCGGTTGTGACAGTCGTTTCTCATCGGTGTACCAGATGGCGCTCTGAGGTGAATAAACAAAAAAACCCGCAACTACCGGATTGTAAAGAACATCATCTCCCCTAACGTTGAGGAGCCATGAGAGAGAATCCAATGCCACACATACCCATGTATCCGCATTGGAATTCTTCAACCATTGGTGGAGGCGTTTAAGACGAGACGATCGACTTTCTCCGGCCTCAACATCACTGAGCTCATAAACAGGACTGCTACTACGTTTGGGTCTCCCGGGCCAAATCCCGCTAATGAGGTCAACATCCGTCAGCAATGTAATACTCGAATCGCGGAATCTCTCTTCCCATTCAGTGGCGGTTTTGCCGCTTAAGGTACGACCATCGACACCCACCCTTGCACCATGAGTTAACTCTTTCGTGAGCCATTCATGGATGGGAAGAACGCCAACATCACCTTCACGATGCAATGCGATTCCACGACCGGCGAGTTCTTCGCTAGCCTGAGTCCAATATCGGAAATCCGTCCACAGCCCAGCTGCCACCTGAGTAATAACAAGCATACCAGTGCTACCGGTAAAACCAGAAATCCATTCCCGCGCATGCCACGAGGGAAGAGGGTATTGACTCCCATGAGGATCGGATCCTGTAACAATGTAGGCATCAATATCCATGTTGGACATTGCATGGCGTAGCTTTTTAAGTCTTCCGTGAATGTTCAACGCTTAGGACTCCCCTCGCCGATCAATATATAGGTGTAATTCAATTCATGACAAGAGAACTCGGTAACAAAAAACAGACGCAGCCTCAACACGGGCTATGTCATATTTACCATTCGAAGCTCATCGAGTTGAGGAAAAAGCAGTCAAGAAACTATACGGGGCGCCGAAAATAATGGTGAGGACCGATGCTTTGATTGATGACACCCTCCCAGTAATGCAATCGGGCCTTTTGCCAAGACCGCCCCTCCCCGGGCGGTCTTCTTTTTTGCTAACAATCAGCATAGTTATTCTGCGACAAAAGAAGTAAAATAACCATCGGCAACACCGCCAAAAGGAACTGCCAATCATATGAAAAAAACTGCGATCGGCATCAGTGATATCGGAATCTACGTGCCTCGTCCAGCTCTTGAAATGACTAAACTCATGGAGGCTCGCACACTCTCTCATCCGAAACTGATTAAAACGCTGAGTCGAGCTGTCCATAAAACCGGCCAGATATCATTTCGATTCCCCGAACCATGGGAGGATACAGCATCCCTTGCGGGAAATTCCGCCTCCGTTGTGCTAGACCGCATGCCTGAGAGCGATGTGGCTACGATAAGATACCTTTCTGTAGGCACAGAAACATCAATCGACCATGCAAAGCCCGTGGCCTCCTATGTCCAGGGCATGCTTCGCAATGCGGGATATCCCCTAAACCACTCCATGGCCACTTACGAGATGAAGCACGCGTGTGCCGGTGGTACCCTGGCCCTGCTCTCTGCCGCAAGCATGCTGAGCTATTCTGAAGAATTGCATGATCGGGCGCTGGCCATTTCCAGTGATATCGCCCACTATGATGCACCCAGCACGGCGGAAATTACTCAAGGGGCTGGCGCGGTCACACTCATGATTGAAAAAAACCCCGAATTGATCGAATTGGAAATGGAAACACAAGGTTTGTATTCATCCGATGTTGATGATTTCTTTCGGCCTCTCGGATCGGCAACCGCCAAGGTGAAAGGACGGTATTCCATGGAATGCTACCAAGTATCTTTGGAGCAGGCCTTTATTGACTACTGTCGGCGAAGCGACCGCAGCGCCGCTGATGTTCTCGACACTACCGATTATGTGGCATTGCATGTTCCCTTCGCCAAAATGCCCGCAATGGCCCTTGCTAAGATGCTGAAGAGCATCGCTGGCAAAAACGAGAATGAAATTGAGCAATTTTTTCATAAAACAAGGTTCAAAGAGGCTCTTTATCTCAACAAGACTTTTGGAAATCTCTACTCAGGATCACTTTATGTCTATCTAAGCGCCCTGCTCCACCAGGAATACAAAGAACTGGGGGAAAAAATTGTTGGCCGTCGCATCATGATCGGGTCGTATGGATCTGGAAACACCATGCTGGTTTTCTATGGAAAAATCGCCGTGGGGGCGCCAAAAGTTATTCGGAACTGGGATATTGCTGGACTGATTGGAAGCGCTAGAGAGACATGTTTTGATGAATATTTACACTGGCTGGCCAGATGCCAAGATATTGGCGCCTGGCGAAATCTTTTAGAGGGCGCAAAACCCCACAGGGGATGTTTCTATCTGAAGGATTTCAGTGAAACCGGTTTGCGTATCTACGGCCGGGGTTGATGATGAGTGACGATCTGAAAAATCGAAAACAACAGCATCTGCAAATCTGCCTTAACAGGGAGCTGCAGGTGGAATCCGGGTGGACTGGGATGGAGCACATTGAGCTACCTCATCGCTCATTGCCCGTAACGGATGTGGACACGCTCTCCCTGGAAGTCGATTTCTTAGGTTATCGCTTAAAAATGCCTCTGATGATTTCCTGTATGACGGGGGGATCTGATGAAGGGCGAAGGCTCAATAAATTGTTAGCCAGGGTAGCTGGTGAATCAAGAATTGCCATCGGTACCGGTTCCATTCGGGTGATGCTCAAGCACCCTGAAACTCGCTCGCATTTTCTTCTCAAAGCGCTGGCGCCGGATATTCCGGTGCTCGCGAACATCGGGGCCGCGCAACTGAGGGAATTAAATCTCAAAGAATTGATTGAAGCTGTGAAGTCCATCGAAGCCGATGGATTATATGTTCATTTGAACCCGGCACAGGAACTTTTTCAGAATGATGGAAGTCGGAATTTCTCCAGGTGGTATGACGAAATATGCCGTCTCTTAGACCAGGTGGACTTTCCGGTTCTTGTGAAGGAAACCGGATCTGGAATACCACCGGTGGAAGGTATTCGCTTGCTGAGAGCGGGTATTGCCTATGTGGATGTTGCCGGAAGGGGGGGTACAGACTGGGTCGCGGTTGAGTCTTTATGCGATCCCCAAAATCGCATAATGGCAGACAACGCATTGAGGATTTGGGGCTATCCTACTTCTGAATTGCTACTCGCATACAGGCAGATATCCCGGGATGGTGGCGCCATGGGCCGTGCTGTGAATGGGAATATCATCGCATCCGGTGGACTGAGGACAGCCGGGGATTTCGCCATCGCCCTGGCATGCGGGGCCTGGCTGGGAGCGGCCGCCCTACCCTTCATCCGATATGCGGCGGAAGAAGGAGCCAAAGGAGTGCATGCCTACATCGCCTCAATAGAGAAGGGATTGAGAGCGGCTGTGATTCTCAGTGGAGTTCGCAGCTTAGAAGACTTTCGAAAAATCGATCTGAGAATTCCTGCGGACATGCTGCGGCGGTCAGAGATTTTGGTTGAGGAATGTATACAAGCTGAAGAGGCTCGCAGGAAGTGAAAAAACGGTGAAGACATTTGGCCGCCGCTTTCGATTGGGTTCGTTAATGAGCCGAAGAGAATATCTCGAACCCAATTCAAACGCTGAAGACAGCAGCGATATGCCACACAAGGCCGATAACCCTGCTGATATTGAAAAACGGAGCGATTTTTCCTTCACCGGGTTAGATTCCGATCTCGCCGATTTTGCCGATGTCATGGTGGAACAAGCTGTTGGCTACTATGGCGTTCCACTCGCTGTCGCTGGTCCGCTGTTAATCGATGGAAATAAAACCATGATACCCATGGCTACCGAAGAAGCGTCGGTAATCGCAGCGGCAACATTCGCGGGTAATCTCATTAATCGACACGGCGGCATCACCACAACAGCCGCAGAGCCAGTAATGATGGCGCAGATATTCCTGGAAAACCTCAGAATACAGGGAATCGCGGGGGTTGAAAGAGTAATCTCCTCCACGAAGCTGATCAAAAAACACCTTAAGGGCACACTCTCGTCCATGACAAAAAGGGGTGGTGGCTGGCGGGGCATGGACGCGAGGTGGATTGCCCCATCAAGAACTCTGGCAGTGAATCTGAGTATTGATGTTCGGGATGTTATGGGTGCGAATATTCTGAACTGCGTCGCCGAGGAACTGAGCCCTCTGCTCCAAGAGCTTACTGGCGGCAAGGTGCTCATGGCAATACTCTCCAATCGATCATGGAACAGAACAGCCTCCGCTCGTTTGAGCATTCCCGTCTCGGTACTCGGTCGGGATGGTTTTTCAGGCAAGGAGACAGCACGCCGTATCGTTCGGGCCGCTCGGATAGCCCGGGAAGACCCCGACAGAGCTGTAACACACAACAAGGGCATCATGAACGGTGTAAGCGCCCTCGCTCTGGCAACGGGAAACGATACCCGGGCCATTGAGGCTGCCGTTCACGCCTATGCTGGCCGCTACGGCCCCTATCATGGGCTAAGTGAGTATTGGCTGGAAAATGACTTGCTCCATGGATCGTTGGAAATGCCCCTTCCCTTTGCCGTAACCGGCGGCGCTGTGGGATTTCATCCGGTTTCACGCTGGTCGCTCACGCTGCTCGACCAGCCTGACGCCCCTCTTTTGAGCCGCATTGCCGCGGCATTAGGACTCGCTCAAAATCTTGCAGCCTTAAGAGCCTTGGTGAGTGAAGGAATACAGAAAGGTCATATGGCCCTCCATGCCCGAAAACTCGCTTTCGAATCCGGTGCACGGGGGGCTGACATCGACTTGTTTGCAACAATCATCCGCTCGGAAAATCTTCGCGGCAGGCATACCGCCACCCTACGATTCAATGAATGGATCGGTAGTAGAAGCGATGTCAGAGAATAGCAAGAGGCAGTTTCCCAATGCCGCTGTGGGTCGGGGAGAAGCGAGAGCTCATCCAAACCTGGCTCTCATTAAATACTGGGGTAAATCGGATAGCCAAAAAAATCTTCCAGCAACCCCGTCATTGGCAGTCACTTTGGACAGCCTCGTTACTCAAACCACTGTCGAACTTTCCGCCGTAGCCAAAGAAGATCAGGCCATCGATTTGGTGAGAATTAACGGCGAAGTTCAACCGAAAAACCGCTTTGAAAGCTTCTTCTCCGCCTTCAGAGAGATTGTGGTCGCCGAGAAGAATCAACGCGAATTTTACTCTATTCAGGTATCAAGCCACTCCAATTACTCCAGCTCGGCAGGACTGGCGAGTTCAGCCGCCGGATTTGCCGCTCTTTCGCTCGCCTGTTTTCAGGCGGCTGGAATTCGTGCTGATATCCAAAAAATGTCTTCTTTAGCAAGAGTGGGTTCTGCTTCGGCAGCGCGCTCGATGTGGGGCGGATTCACACAACTTGAATCCGGATATGAAACGGCAGAGCCTCTCTACGATGAGCATTGGTGGAGGGATTTACGAATCGTGGTTGTTGAGCTGGATGAGATGCCCAAGAATCCATCGTCTCGAAAAGCCATGGAACACACTCGTCTTAGCTCTCCATATTACTCCGCCTGGCTGGATGATTCTCGGAAGCTGATGGATGCGGCGCTGAGTGCCTTGGCGGAAAGAAGCCTGGATAAGCTAGGTCCATTGATTCGTTTGAGCTACTTAAGGATGTTTGCCACGATGTTCGCGGCCAACCCGCCGATTATCTACTGGAAACCCGCCAGTCTCAGGGTTATTCGCGCATGTGAGACCTTAAGACAGGATGGTATCGGAGTCTGGGAAACTATGGATGCCGGGCCACAGGTAAAACTCCTCAGCATAGAGCACAATGTGCCAACATTGCTCGCCGCTCTCTCTGAGATTGAACCTGATGCCCGGCTGCGGGTGTGCCGCCCAGGCGAAGCGGCCTGTTTACTGTGAGAGAACGACAGCTATGGAGCGCCCCCGGGAGTATTTTGATCGCCGGGGAGTTCCTTGTAAGCGAAGAGGGAGGCCTTGGCCTTTCGGTGGCATCAGGCGGCCGAGGAATACTGCGATTAGCACGGTCATCGTCTCTTGAAATGAGAGGTTTCTGTAAGAAGCAGCCGCAGTTCGATAGCTCTCTTCAGTCGGCCATCAAAAAACACTACAAGAGCGTCACAGGCAGGGATACACTGCCACGAGCACAGATATTCGTCGATACGGGTGATTTCTTTGACGCGCGGGGCCGGAAAATCGGCTATAGTTCGAGCGCTTCCGCGGCGCTACTTTACGCAGTCGGGCTCGCGGAGGCCGATGATTATCACAGATCTGGCGATGACATCGTTCGAATCGCTCTAGGCGCCCACCGGGCGTGGCAGGGTGGTCGTGGTAGCGGGTATGACATCCTAAGCTCCATAGCGGGTGGAGCGAATTTATTCATCGGCGGACTCACGCCCACGCATGACACATTCTCATGGCCCACTCAACTGGATGCCTGGATTATCCGAGGCGCAAAGCCGGTTAACAGCGCGTTCGCCATGGAACGTTATGAGCGATGGAGAAACCGATTCAACAATGCCCCTGAAGAAATTCCCATACTCCTGGAGATGGCGGTAGTAATTCGGGAACTCGCTGATTCATGCTCAAGACGCGCAGAAGCGAGTACTCTTTTGGATTCGATTCATCATCTTTCCTGTTTGGGTGTTCAGCTGGGGCGAGAACTGGATGTTCCCGCGTGGCCGATATTACCCGAGGTTTTTTCATCGAACAGCCAACCCTGGTACAGTCCAGGCAGATCAGTAGCAAAATCCCTGGGAGCCGGTGATGAAATCACCCTTCTGCTTGCCCTCCCGGGCGGATTGAGCCAACAAGAATCTCAAGCTATCAACCAATTGATAAAAGAAGGAAAAGCAGCGCCACTGCAGCTTGAAACGGATGGGCTGCGCAGGGAGGGCGAAGATTGACCAGGGAGGGAAGTGGTTCTGGGAAGCTGATTTTGTTCGGCGAGCATGCCGCCGTTTATGGATTGCCGGCAGTTGGAACTTCTTTGCCCTGTCGCACAGTTCTCAGATTCAACTCCGAAAACATACCTCCTAACCGCCACCAATCAGACAGAAGTTGGCCAAGTTCCCGAAATGCGATTCGAACAGAGGGAGCTTCACGAGAATGCCAAAACATCCTCTTGAAGCTTTTAGACGATCTGGGTCAACTTGATAATCCGAAATACCTACCACCCCTGGGAAGCTGGCAAATACGAAGCGATGTGCCTCAAGCCGGTGGATTCGGATCGTCAGGGGCGCTCTGTGTGGCCGTCGCAAGAATCGTACTTGATAAACCTGACAATCAATATGATCGTGAAGTACACATACTCGCCAATCTGCTTGAGCGCAGGTTTCATGGGACGCCATCCGGCATTGATACCGGAATGTCGGCCGACAACGGCAGTGCCCTATGGATTTCATCCCACAACCAACTTCCCAAACGATGCGCTATTTCCATACCTCGCTGGCACCTACTGTACGGCGCCTTGCCCCGAGTCAGTAATACAGCGAACAATGTGAGTTTCTTTCGGCGCGAGATGGAATCCCAAAAACCCGAACTGATCTCAGCCATGAACGAACTGGGTGAGCTTTCTATGGATTTCGCCGCCCTGGCTGCCAAGAAAAAAAACAATTTCTCTCAAGCCGCCGCCCGTTTGGTGAATCGCGCACAGGAAATTCTCACCGCGCTGGGCTTATCGCTGCCCACACTGAACCGAGTTCTCAGCATCGCCGCAGAAGAGGGGGCCATCGGGGGGAAGCTCAGCGGCGGCGGATCCGGGGGGGCCTTCTACCTCTGCGCGCCCACTCAAGCCATTCGCGATGAGCTGCTGAAGGTTCTCCCTGAACGCTTCGCGCGCGAGGATATCAGCTTAGCATTGAACCTGACACCCTTGGATTTCGGTTAATGCCGCGATGATGAGAACCCAATGATTATTTTCAGGGGTTTTCACGATATTTCAAAATCCTCTGGCTGTCCGTATGTTGTCCCATGCCTCCTGTATCTCCTGAAACTTCTTATTCGCCAAATCGGTAAAATCCTTAGGCAGCCCTTTTGCGGCAATCTTATCCGGATGATATTCATTAACCTTCTTCCGATATGCCTTGCGCACTTCGCTCTCATGAGCATCATCCATCACGCCCAGGATATCATAGGCGGTTTTGAGGGAGGATGAGCTGGAAGCCCCTGAGGGCTGGCTGCCGGCGCCATAGCGCGCCTTGAGTGATTCATAAGCAGAAGAACTGAATCCAAAAATGGCTGCTGTTTCTCGCAGAAGGCGATCTTCTTCAGCATGCATAACACTCCCGGATACCGAAACACGCACCATGATAATAAGCATCATTTCCAGCAGTTGGGGCCGGCTATGGAATGAGGCGGCAGCCTTCCTTGCATAGACACCCATTGGCAAATTCCCCACAGTGGCCTTGTGGTAAATCTCCAACGCCGATGCAACACTCTGAGGATCGGTAATTCGAAGCTCATTCAACACAATGCGTTTAAAGGCCCTTTCCTCCTCAGGGCTGACATGTCCATCAGCGGCAGCCAATCGACCCAACATTGAGAAAAGGGATTCCATGAAAATCGGCCCGTCGGATGCCGATGCATATCCCCATCCGGAGAACCATGCTGAGCTCCCCTCGTTCTGCCTGGAATTGCGAAATATCCGTGTGCCAATCCCTGAACCGATGGAAGAACCGATGAAACCGAATATAATCCCAATAAAGGGACCGCCAAGGTAACTTCCAATCAGAAAGCCAAAGATGGCTCCTATGAGTGATGCTGGATTGATCAAATAGCGTACTCCTGAACTCTAGGTCTCAAGGTTGATCTCCATCAATCACAGTACTCAATGCCGACGCAAAGAACAAGCGACTATTGGACATTGAGAATCAGTGATGCGCCATCGGTGAGCATAACAGCCTCTTTCTCAAAAGCAATCTCTCGATTCCCCATCAGCAATGTGAATCTGATATCGAAGTTGAGAACACCGGGAGTTGTATCCAACAAAAAATCCACTCGCTCGCCGTTTCGGATATACCGTCCAGAAAGGATATCTTCACCCCATTTCCCCTCGTTTACTGAACTAATCCTGAGCGATGTGACCGTACGGCCTGTGTTATTGGTAATGCCGATATTCCGCTGCGAACCGGCGAATTGAGACAGTTCAGCCCGATGCTCTGGTCCGACAACTATCATCCCCGTTAGCCCTGGCGCCACATCATAAAGAACATAGACGGCAGAGGAACTGTCCACCAATCTCATAGCGAAAGGAGGCTGACCGGCTAGATTCAATACAACGGATTCTCCCTCCAGCACTACCTGTTTTGGGATCAGATCGTCTCCCCAGCTATCATTTCCTGCCTCTGCGAATTGAATAAATTCAATATCCGCTCCAGTCCTGTTGATTATCGTTATCGTTTCGGCAAATAGGGAAAACTCAGCACACAAGAAAGATGTGGCCGCAAAAATCAGAAATGAGCGCAAGCGAGCACTACTCATCATATATCCTCCAGATCCTCCACCTGCTTCACCCTGTTCTGAAATTCAAGAATTGCAACTTTGATATTGGCAAAAAACAGCGGGAAAATAACGTTGTAAAAATAATAAGACTTGTGAGTTGTGCTTTTGTTTTTCAAATAGGATCGCTGTACTGAGGATATCACCTCTGCCATCCAGCGGTCATATCCGGGAAACTCACTATCGCTATCGATATCTGAATCCTCTCCAGACTTCACAGAATCCTGCAGTTTTCCGAAAAAAACCAAAAGATCATAAAGGGAATACTTCTGGTCAATTTTTTCCCTGAGTTTGGCCACATCACCATCCAACTTTAACAGCATCGTTTTGTATTCTCCAGGGAACATGATGCGGTACAAAGAATCCTTTCGAATCTGAATTTGAGCCTGACGAAACAATTCTTCCATCTCATTGATAACAAAGGAATTTCCCCGGTAATACTTGATGAAGTTGACGATAGCATCCGCCTCTTTTTCACCACGGGCTAGAAGCAACTTCGACTGATTACATATGCTTTCCGGCAGTTGGGGATTTACCTGAATGCTGTAGGTTTCAAACACCACATTCTTCTTATCTTTCATCCGCACCATGGCTCTCTTGAAGAGTTCGTCGATGGAAATATCTTTGTAAACACTCCCCATGAGCTTAGCTTCCCGCTTTATGCGTTTGAAATACTCCGTGGTTATGCCATTTTTCTTTAGAATTTCGTAAAAACCCGCCGTTATGCGAACACCGCCGATGGGAGCCGAAGACTCCATTCTTTTTGCTTCAATTACCGGCATCCCAATAATATCCCATTGCTTTGCGCCATCGGGCCCGAAATTGCCGATGAGTACATTCCCAAGAGATGCCCCAATCCGAATTCTAATTTGAAAAAGCGCATTGAATGAATCCGAGATAAAGCCTTTTCGAAGTTCACCAAGGATTTTGTATGCCTCATGTATGGCATGGATTGTCGGCTCGTCAGCTATCTTCTCCATGAATTTTGTGTTAATTTGGTTAAATAGACCACAAATTCTCTGAAGTTCCACGCAAGAATAAAACAGCACCCTGGCAATATGTCTCTCAGCTTCATCATCCTCTAAATCTTTCACGGCCGGATCTGTTGGACCACCGTAGTGAAACATGATACTATCACCTTCAATCTTGTTCAGATAGCCACCATGCTTTTCCAGAACCCAGTTGAACGCCGAGAAGAGTCCATTGAGTACCGTCTGGTTTTCCGGCGGGCTCAGAAACTGCGAAAGAAAGGTATAGTGGGCAATATCCAGAAATCCTATCGCGATTTGTGTCTCCTTTGAAATCTCATGGATACCACCAGCCTCGACAATGGCATTTACCAGTTGCCGCGGTAAATAAAAATCCTCAATTCTCCTTCGAAGTTCGAGTTCTTCGGCTATGTGATTGTGTTCTTCGAGATTACTCATCACATCTCTATAATAATAGGAATACACGCATCCGTCATGTGTTTTCACGCTAAACTGTTTACATTATTCTTATACAAACGGATAATCCAATAGGGAGCCGATGAATTAATCCATGATACTGAACGAAAATGTCGATCGAAAAATCATATCGATTGCCGGCGGCAAGGGGGGAGTCGGCAAAAGCGTACTGGCAGCGAATCTTGCTCTGAGTATGGCGATGTATGAAAAGCGCGTCGTTTTGGTCGATCTTGATCTCGGTGGATCTAACTTGCACACCATGCTGGGGCTCCGAAACATCAATCCTGGTATTGGAAACTTCGTTTCGAAGCGGAAATCGTCATTCCGCAATTTGCTATATGAAACAGAATACGACAATCTTTCCTTTGTACCAGGGGATGTCCTTGTCTATGGCTTGGGAGAACTCACTAAATCGACCAAGTCCAAAATCATCAAGGGCTTACTTGAAATTGATGCGGATTACATCGTTATCGATCTTGGCGCCGGCACAAATTTCACTGTTGTTGACTTCTTTCTCGTTTCAAATTCAGGACTTATTATCACAACCCCACAAGCAATATCCGTGATGAACGCGTACTCATTTCTTAAGAACTTCGTATTCCGCTTCTTGCAGCGCGCCTTTGCCCCGGATCGCCAGATAAGCACATATCTCAGAAAAGTCCGCAAAGAACGTCGTATCGGTGAGAGGCATTCCATCAACCAGATTATCTCCTCCATATCGCAGATGAATCCCGCCGCAGGTGAAAAAGGTGAGGCATTCCTAGAAGTTTTGCAGCCTAAACTGATTCTCAACAGAGTAAAAAATGTGGAAGACATCGGTATGGCTGAAGGGCTTCGCGATCTTTGCGCGCAAAATTTGTCGATAGAACTTGAATGTTTGGGCACCATCATGGAGGATGAGCGGATTAACCGCTCTATCGACCTCCAAAAACCCTTTATTCTGGATAACTCCGAGGGGGTAACCACCGGGGAAATTCATCGAATTTCCCAGAAGATTATCCAAAGCAGCAACTTTCCGGAGATGCCCTTGGAATTGGACTATTATGCCGACTCTTTTGAACTGGCTCACATTGAAACCGAAAATGACGTTAACGCTTTGCAAGAACGAGGAGGGAATGAAAGCGTCAGGCAAGATATGGATAAACTCATGGAACTTATACGCATTCAGCAGGAACGCATCAGGGAACTCCAAGGAACGCTGAGAAAGCTCTCTATCAACCAGGGCTGAACTCCGGCTATTGCTGCTTGTCATATTTGCGCTATACACCTAGAATTCAGCATGGAGCTTCGCCGCGCCCTCACTATCTTCCGCCTCAAGGGCCGAGTCCCCGTCGATGAGCTCAATTCATCGTTTCGTGAATTGGTTAAGAAATATCACCCAGACAAGGTTCACGATTATCCGGATTGGGCCCATGAACGCATGTCCGAAATCAATGATGCCTATGAAACTCTAGCGCTGTGGCTAACTCGTCCAAAACCTAAAAAGTCACAGCAGCATTCAAAGCCCAGCACTGAGCAAGATCGCTATCGCCCTGGGCGGACGGATATCGACGAGGCTGTGTATCTCCGGGATGTAGTGGAGCTTACGCCAGCGATAAAAAAGATTCTCTATCCGGCCTTCAATCAGTTTCTCAACGGTTTAGGTGTGTATTATCAATACGGACTGGAAAGACCAACCTACAGAAACGAAGGCATTCGACGGTTTCGATATCGCGAGGCCATTCGCTTGATTTTACAGGCCGGAAAAGACATTGAGTTATTGTTCCAACGCTTTTCTCATCCAGCCATAAAATCCATACTGCGATTTATGAAACTCACTGTTGCGGAGATGGATTTGGGTGAACCGACATTTCCCGAGTATATGAAGTACAGAAGACACGACAATCGGCTTAGAAATGCCAGGAGGGCATTTGATGATGCTGTTAAGGAATACTTCTTCCCCGAACTGATTCCAACACATCTTAGAGGCAGGGCCACTGCCAGACTCTATGCCTGCTACGCGGATTTCGTTGTCTACCACAACCTTTTCTTAAAAGGCGAACGCAGAAGAGCCGGTGTATTGATGACTGCCCGATACGATTCCTTCATGGAGCTGGCGGAATATCGACGGGAAGGCATTCTACAATTCTAAATAAGGAGCGTCATTGACAGACAGTCCGCCTTTATCTCAAGGCGCGGCTATTTCGCCTGGTTCTTCAAATTCATCTGGGCAATCGTAAGCTTCGCAACAGGAATCCCATATGGAGAACAACTGACATAATCTAATCCGACATCCATGCAAAACTGAATATTCTCCGGTTCAGCCCCATGTTCGCCACAAAGGCCACAGCTCAAATCAGGGCGAACGGCGCGTCCTCGTCCCGTGGCCATACCAACAAGCTCCCGAACAGGCTCCTGGAGGTGCTGGAAGGGATTTTTGTCGAGGAGATCGTACTCGTTGTAGTCTGTAAAGAAAGAGTTAAAATCGTCCCGACTAAGACCGAGGCAGGTCTGTGTGAGATCGTTGGTTCCGAAGCTGAAGAAATCCACATACGCGGCAATTTTATCTGCCAGTAAGGCCGCAGCGGGTAACTCAATCATCGTACCCACCCTATACTCAAGCGGCTTCTCATCGAGTTTGGCACGCAGCTCCACCTCTATCTGCCTAATACCGATGATTTCAAAGCCTTCAATGCGTTTGCCGAAGCGGATGGTTTTCACCTCACGGGGACTCATGATAATGGGTATCATTATTTCCGGCTTGCAGATAAGGTTCTTCTCTTTGCGAAGCTTGTACGCTGCCTCGAAAATAGCCTCAACCTGCATTCTGTAAATCTCGGGATAGCTAATAGCCACACGCACGCCGCGGTGACCCAACATGGGATTCACCTCACAGGTCATATCGCAGCGAAGCCGTATCTCGCTCTCCGAAACCTTTGGATGATTAGACTTGTAGAATTTGATGAATTCCGCCATTGATTCCTTGCTGTGAGGAAGAAATTCATGAAGAGGCGCGTCTAATAGACGAATTGTTACCGGCTTCTCACCCATTACTTCAAACAGGCCAACGAAATCCGCAATTTGCATTCTCTTTAATTTGTTGAGGATTGTTTTTCGCTCGCCTGGTTCGTTAGCGATAATCAAAGATCTGAATATGGGAATACGTTTCTCATGAAAAAACATATGCTCGGTACGACACAAGCCGATACCATCAGCGAGAAACTTTTTGGCAAGTAGAGCGTCGGCAGGCTGATCGGCATTGGCATGAACATCAAAACCCTTAATTTGCCTCTGGGCAACTTCTAAGAAGTCCAAAAGCCCACTCTTCTCTATGTCAGGCTCAACAAGGGCCAGTTTCCCGAAATAAATAACAGGATCGTCGTAGGAGGGGACATCAAGACTGATATAATCCCCTTCCTTAACAAGTTTATTCCCAATTTTCATGCCCTTCGTGGTGAATTGAATATCCGGATTCACCATGGCGACTTTTCCAAGGGAACGGGCGACAACCGGCGCATGAGAAGCATATCCGCCCTCCCTGGTGAGAACGCCGTTTGCCACCTCAATGGCCTTGACATCTTCGGCATAGGTTGAGGGCATTGCCAAAATAAAACTCTTGTCCAATTCCCGCTGACCGGCAATCCGGTATTCCTTCATGAGGGTTTCGGTGTTGAAGAAAACCCGTCCTACCGCGGCACCCATGGCGCCGGAGATTCCCCCCGTGTACGAGGAAGCCTTCGTCACCACTTCCTTGTCGATAATAGGATGAAGAATTTCCGAGAGCCGACCCGCCTGTACACTGTTGATAGCATAGGCATCATCAATCACATTCCGCTTCCGTAAATCCAGAAGGGTTTTTATTTCTGCCTGTGCCGACTTCCCGGGCACAGCCGATTGGTCAATAATCCACAGCTTGCCATTTTCAACATTGAATTTGATGGATCGGATTTCACGGTACTCCGTTTCAAGCTGCTTCCCGGTCTTTGTCAGTGTACTCAGATAAGTTTTACTTATCTTTTTAATCGGTTGACCAGCGGACGCAGTGGCATCAAAGGAATTGGGGAAAAATTCCCCGGTAATTGTATCCTCGCCTGTAACTGAATCCCGTGTCGTGAAGCTGCCAAAAAAACAGTCCTTGCCATAGTTTCCAAAAGTCATGGCCTGAACCAAAATAGCGGAATCACTCAGGGTTTCGCTGGCCGCGAACAGCTTCCGAAATAAATCCTTGACAAACTGAAACTGGGATGTCGCGTGGGAGAATACATCCGCGGGATATACCGACTTCACTTTCGCGAGTGATTTCTTTATGGATGCGGTGGTTTTGGATTTCTTTAGATCATTGTGAGTTTTTTCTAGCAGAACACGTCTGGAACTATTGGCGACAGTAAGCAATTCAAGTTCGACTATCCGAAGCAGAACACCGCGATATTCATGATACGCGAAATCCTCTCCCACGAAATGAGCGAAGGAAGCAATCGTGGTATCACAGAGACCGACGTTGTGGATGCTGGAAAAAGTGTGAACCATGTTTAACATAGGACTCACCACTAATTTCACCAAGAGGGGGTTTTTTCCATTCCAGGTTTTTTCGAGAATACCACCCATCTTGCTGAAAGAATCAAGATAAACTGGCTCGTGGGCCTTGGGATTCTCCTCATCTTCCGCAAGAAAGGCCTCGGTAATGATGAAACCGGGGAGTATGGGTATGCCCAGCGCCGCCAGATCCATGAGGTTCCGCCCCCGCATACCAAAATACTGGATCATTGCCTCATCTTTGGTGAACTCACTGCTGCTGTACGCAAATATAACTTTCATTACACCCCTCCCGAACAAATGCCAGCAACCGGTGCTGACACTGATACGAAAATGCGATTCGCGCCAATGCCAATCATTTCAAAAGAGTTTTAGAACCGTTCCATGGGCGCCGTGTAAAAACGCTTCAAAGCGTGGGCTCGCCCCTTCAAATAGATATTTCCGCAACTTTGAAACTTCGGAAGGCTTGTCGCCCGCGACGCTAAATAATATCGGAACACCGTGCTTTACCTTTCCCCACTTAAAAAGAGCATTGATGTCATTGATGCGCTCCCCCTCATACCAAATCAATACGTCCAAAGCGGGGTACTTGAATTGGTAGCTTTCAATGATTCGCTTCCATGCTTCCACATTGCCATTATGAAAAAGCTCGTTGGTGACATTGACCGCGATTTTCGCAGTAAGCTTCTTCGATCCGCCAGTACTGGGTGGGGATGGGGGAGGAACCTGCTTTGCCGCGGCCTGACTTGCTGATGGCCCATTCGCTAACTGTAGAGGGGCGGGTGCTTCCGGTTCGTTCTCTAAGAAACGCTTGAAGCTTGTCGCGGACTTATAAGCGGGCTTGCCAACTATTTTAGCGCCATAGAGAAGCTTGAAAACATCATCGACAGCCGAATCAAGAATATTCGACCCCACATCATCAAGCGAGCCGGCATAGCAGGTGATATGCTCGTCCATTGCAAGGGGCAATGCCGCCTCCCAAGGTTCAGGAACTTCCGGATTTAGGGGGTACACACCACCATTGGTATCGGTGTACACCAAAACCACCTGGATTCTTGTCCAGGTGGCCACGATTTTGCTGAGTCTGGTGACATTCTGAACTTCGCGCTTTAAGTTTTGAGACGTATACGCATATCGGAATTTCTCTGATAACAGGATGTTCAGCACAGGCCGGATCTGAAAATCTTCGATTTCCAGATCCGCCAAGGCAGGGTTGAGCAGGTCGGCAAGATTGTATCCCTCAGCAACGCCCGCAGCAAACTCCTGCGTCGTTCGAAAATGGCGCAACGCTAAGTTATAGCCAACCCTGCGGCTTAAAACACCAAGCTGATTATTCCGAATTGACGCGACTGTCATGCATTACATCTCACTTAATTCATCGAGATTTACTTTTTTCTTCGCCCTCGACGATCTGGAAGGAGTAACATCAGCTTTGCCCTTGGGCTGCTGTGACTCTGCCTGATTTTTGGACTTGACCGCGTCGGCATACCGACTCTGTGAAGGAGTAGCCACTTCCTCAGCCGCGAAGCTCTGATCGATATCGCTGCGAACTGTGGAACGTCGGCGCTTAAAGGAAGCAAATGCCGCATCCTGGAAACCCTTTGATACGCCATTGAGAAACTCATTGAGTACGTTGGCCATGGCATTAAGCACAAAGCGCTTCCTCTTTATGCTCGTAATATCGACATCCAGCACAAGACCGGGCTGAACGTGATACGGATTGATGGAGTAGTCAAAATACTCAAATTCCTTTTCGAGGAAATCAATGCGCTTATCCATTTCAACCCTTATCTTGGGATTTTCATATCCGAAGGTCATTTTTACTTTTTCTCGCGCTACTCTGAGCACCTTTTTGAGTAAATCCTTCTCATAGAGATAGGTCTGGTTCAGTCGCTCTACATCAGTATCATCAGCCTTAAGCTCTAAAATCTCATTCCAAAGCTTTTCCTGTTCCTCGAAGATGGGATCTCCCGATTCTTCCTTCTTTTTTCGAATTTTGCCGGCAACCTTGACGCTCAAATCATCGAAATCGTTGATATAGCCCCAGCCCCTCTTCTTCTCTTCGTATACAACGAGAGTGACATCGTATAGGTGGGTGATTTCCTTGACATACTCTTCCATCTGCTTGTCATAGGCCCGGCGCATATTCTCAAGCTGCGCGTGATCGTAGAATTTGAGTTTCAATTGATAGCGCTCATCAGGCAAACGGGAACTATCAACATCTTCGTACTCGCGAATGATGAGTTCACGAGCATTCTTAAGGTTTTCAATATACTGATAACCCATTTTTGAGGTATCGAGAATGGAGGTGATATTGTTGACGGCAGTATTGAACCCCCGGTTCCTGATATTCTCAATGTCGATAATACGCTTGATGTTCTCTCGAATATTTTGAGGATCGAATTCCTCCGGGTCAATCTCGGCACGAAGCCCTTCAATCTTTTCCACAAGGTTCTTGGCCATGAAGGTGTAGCGCCTCGAATCCTCAGAATCCTTATCATCATCTGTGAACTCAGGCACTCTCTTGATTCGCTCAAACATCAGTTCGGTATCGGAGAGCTCTTCTCGGCCTTCATCGACCAATTGATCCTGGAATGCCTCAATTTCTCGATCGATCATGTCGGTGATGGTTTTGGAAATCTGATCTTTGATGATGTTTTCGACGGTCGACTGATACTGAAAAATGGGGCTGATGAGCTCCGCATCCAGTATATTGATGGACAGTTTCACATCGGTGACGGTTTTGGGCTTGTGCTGGCTGTCCTTAAAGGAACACTTCACCACAGAGTAAGCGTTTTCACCGCGGATGAAAGCGCCGACATCGGCTTTCTGCCGGAGCAGTGAGTTGGTCTCATTCTCAAGATCGTTGACACCTCGCTGAATATGCCCCTGAAGATGTCCATACATATTGACGATGGACTTCTCAACTTCACCGGTATTAAACTTATCCGCGCCACCAACCTGATCAAGAAGCTCAGCCATCTCCTTGGGTGTATATCGGGCTAGACTCTTGGTTTCTTCCTTGTCGACGAACTGGCGAATCTTCTTCACCATCTCATCTTCAGTCGTGACGATATACCGATTGAACATATTCTGATAGTTCTGGTTGAAATAATTAAAAACCTTTTCTTTCAGACCACCCATGATGTCAAGTTCATTCAAAACTTCCTGGGGAAGTTTCGACTTGACAACTTTCAATACCTTCTCTGATTCTTCGTTGACGAGTTGATCGTATTCGAGTTTCTGATCACGACCCTCTTGTGCTAGAGAGTTACGTGAACCAACAGCAGAGGGTTGGGTCGGATGAAACACGTTTGGGCTTTTGGGAAGTTCGCCAGCCATTTAATTCTCCTTAATCATTTTTTGTGTTCTTTACAGCCGAACTTATGCCCGACGGTAACAACCTATTCTCATATAGAGATTATAACCTGACAATGCTTTTGTCAAAAGAGATCACATAAAAACTCACTTTTCTTCATAAATTCATAGTCTTCCACTCTATAGACTCGATGTTATCGCGTTTTCAGCCATTTCGCGCATGGCGGCCACTCTGGATTCTGCTACAATCCGCTTCAGGCTATCCATAGCCGAATCGCGAGCAGAGGCATCGGATGAACGATCCTGCAAAACTGTTACAGCGTTGTCATATGCCCTAAGGTTGCCTTCTACGTCAATTCGCAGCCGCCGTGCCGCCAGGAACCATATCGTATCCCCATCTGTTACCCGGTGATTTCCCGATTCCGGCAACGCTAAGACTGTTCCCGGATAAATCCAATCGGGATCGGAGCCGGTAAACACCTTATAGTCTAAATCTTTGTAGCCGTTAAGTACAGCAATTTCATTGGCCGCCAGATGAATATCCACCTCTGTGATATTAACACGCTCAGCAACATTGAGGTAAGCTCTCACCTCCTCAATGGTTTTAGGAGGCACATCCGTATCGATGATGACAGTCGGGAGCTGATCGGTGTCCTCAGCCTTCTCATCGGATGCTTCATCAGCGAATTCGCCAGTTCGTCCATCTTCCACACTACTATCTTCTGCGCCATCTTCCAATTTCCCGACTGTCGTATCAAGAGACCCCGATGCGTCGTCCATGACTGTTTTTCCCCATGGGAGTATCTTGCCCCATGGGGCGCTACCCATTAAGTCCCACGCGACAGCCCCCCCAAGCAGAAGCAACAGAAGAATAAGGAGTATCCACGGCCATTTTTTCACTCTTCTCACAGACCGTCGTATCCCCACTGAACCAATTTTCACCTCACGGGACTGAGTATCACTTTGTCCCTGGTGACTTTGGCTGATCTCGGAAACCGCAATTGTCTGCTGCTGACGTTTTTGCGCGTCATCCTTAGCGCTATCCGAGGTTTTCAATAGTTCCAGTTCCTCATCCGTGAGAAAGCCGGCGCCAGCGTTTTTCAAACTGCGTATGAGCCTGAGAAGACGATCCAGATCCTCATTCCAGGGAGTTTCATCAAGAGTGGAGATTCCCGCGATGCGATTATTGATGGCTTTGGCAGCCGCGAGATCAGCAGCGCCACAGCCTCTTTTCGTAGCACGCCACAGGAGGCAAGGTTGGCCGCCAAGGTAGAAATCCCCAAAAAACGGCAGGATGGGGTTGGGATCTGGGAGGCGAGCCAAAGCGTTCTGGAGAACGCTGGCAACCTGATCGGAACTTTTCTGAAGGCCGCGTTTCTCCGGCAGCCTGGGCAGCAATCTCTCAAGAATGGAATGGGCGTTCGAAAAGAAAAACCACGACAAACCGTTTTCTGAGGGTTCGCATCGATGCAGGATGTCTTGAACATCGGAGGTGCTTTGTTTGAGTAGCGTAGGCTGCGCGGTTTTGGCGGCTGTGACGAAATCCATGAGTAAGCGCAGGTATTTCTCAATGGCCGAGACAGCTTGGGTTTCTCCATCGTTGAGAAGTTCGCGCATGTTGCGCATGGCGTATCCGAGATATCGTTCAATAAGCTGCTGCTCGGGCACATCCAGTTCCAAAAATTCCACTGGAAATCCCGGAGGAAGCCGAAATTCCTCTTCAATCTCACCATCGTTGAATGTGAGAGTGCCTTTCTCGATATCGACACCGACGCCATTCTGGAATTCCCCATGAGCACTTATCGGCGGCAGTCCAACCCGATGCAGCTGCCATTCATCTTCTCGAAATGTCACAATGGATTCGCGAAACATGGCCTTTTGCTTGCCGGATGCATCAACAACTTCCAGGGAAGAAGGGGTATCGGTTTTCTTCGGGAACAGAAGCTTGAGTTTCTGCATGAGTTCAGGTTCGCTAGTAATCACGCGCAGCTGCTTGCGGCGTTGTCTAATTCTCTTGAGAAAGCCAACGAAAACTGCGGAATCCGGGGAGTCTATCGAGTCTGAGCTAAGATTGTACGCGGCAGAACTTACAAAATCGGGGTCGATACCTTGGGACATCAGCAACGCGATAAACCCAGGGTGGGCCTCAAGAGAAAGAAAATCGCCATCCTCATACCAGAAGGCGTTTCCCTCGGTAAGCACCATGCCCGCTCCGGAAAAATCCTGCCGTATATACCTGAGAGGATTGCGGAAAAACTCAGCCTTAGCCTCTTCGTACAGCTGCACGAAATGGCGATCTTCCTTCTCCCGCCTCTGGAGATTGAAGATAACCTGATCGTCGTATCTCAGATGAAGGTTTCCCCTGGAATAAAACCAAACCATGTGCCGACGTTCGCCATCCTTGATTTGTCGATAATCGGCTACATCGTCAACGGGAAGATCGAAGCTCTTGAAAAAACGCCGAATAGTGGCAACAACGCCTGTATCACCAAGATACTTGCCATGAAATTGGGTAGCGATGAGTATCTCTTGAAGAGGATTACCGATATGGTCGTCGCTTATTATGGTTGTATTGACAACTTCATGAACCTCATTCGGGATATTTTTTGTGTTCCCAATGCGTAGAAATGGACGAACGTCATTGCGATCGTTTCCGAGATAAGCAATATAGCATTCTTGCCCAATACGGAAAATCCGAGACTCGGGAGTGATTACACTCGACATTGGCATATTCCTCTACCGTACAGAATGGTGCGCGACTTCATCCATCATTATAATTCACCCTGGCAGCGCCAAGCAAGCAATTACTTCTTTGGAAGTAAAAAAGGTTGCAATAGCCATAGCGGAGCCGCATCCTTATCGCCTCTCGCGTCCCTATCCGTCATGAGTATTAGATAGCCGATGAGATTTCTCAGCCATCCGAGAAGACTCAGGGAACGAGAGCTCAGGGCATCAGAATCCAAAGCCAGGTGTTCTACCGCTTCTGTAGAAAGAGCACGGGCAACAAGTTCCGGCAAGTCGGCGCCCTTGATAAGTCCTTCCACCCCATCTGCCCAAAGATCCCAGAAGCCATGAAGAGCCGGATTAGTTTGCCCAATCAAGCCGCTGCCGGGGGCGCCGGGAGAGCCAAGGATGTGGTCGATTTTGATCGGCCCACGGGTTTCTCTCCCAAGAAAGAGGGCGACACAGTAGGCCATGCCCTCAAGCACCGCGGTACCGCCCGGTAGTGAATTGAGCAGTGAGGCGGTAGCCGACGGTAGAGGCCGCCACCCCTCCACCTCGGGAAAATGAGGATGATTGTTGGCGGCATCGGGCAGCTCAGTGCCATGGCAGTGGTCGATAAGGGCCGCTCGCAGCGCCCGATAGCGCTCAGTGAGTCGACCGGTTAGAAGCGCCATTTTGCGATATCGCCCACCCCCCCCCACCACCGCGTGCTGGGCGCCCAGAGCGGCCGCGTCTCCCACTGATCGGTCACAGAGGCGGCATGTAGCGCAGGGTGTGAGATACAAATTGTGCTTGAGGGAGTATATCACCATGGAATGTTCCCTTTCCGAATCCGTTATAATCGTATTCTTGGGGTATAAGAGCTTCTCTCTTTCACCATCAACACCCAAGCGTTCGCTTAGCTGAAAGGCCAGAGTTTCGGCAGACTCATCCCTATCAGAGTCATCAAGATATTCGTTGAGCTGATCGGCAGCCTCCCGGAGCAAATCGTTTTCCAGCGCCGGCGCGGTCCCCGCTATCTTTGCCAGGGTTTCAACCCGGCCCAGACGACAGTCCTTATCGCTCGCGTTGAGTTTGCGGCCAATATTGAACAGACCAAAGGCCTCCCAATCTCGGCCCAGCCCCATCAGAAAACGACCGTGGGCTGCTAGAATCCGCACCTTAAGACTCGCATCGTCCCCCGCAGTTTCATAGGCCTTCTTATACGCTCTCCGAGCTGGCGCCGACACAGTTCGGTCGTACCAACATCGTTTTCCACCTTCGGCCTCCTGTATGGCGAGGAGATTGGCCCTCAAGTTGGCCAGATTGACCCAGTAGAAAGGCGCCAATGAGGGAACAGCCAAGATATCCGCCTTTTGATACTCCAGCAGGTAAAGACCATATTCCAATATTGAACCATCCCTAAGCGCGATTCCCGAATCCGCCATCAACGCGATCTTACAGAACAACTCATCGGGCCGGCCAACCGGTACATCAACAATTCTCGCGAAAGCTTCCCGAAAGGCTCCGCGGGCCATCGTAGCTTTGGCTTCTTTATGGGCTTCATTGAACCTGCTCACGCTACCATTATAATGTGAAGTGCCCCTTGGTCACCTCTCTTGAAAAAATGTTATATTTCCACATATGATTCGACGGGTTCTGGCAGCTTTGGCGCTCTTCATCCTTCTTTACGGATGCCATGCCGGAATCAAAGTAGCAAAATCCACCATATCATCCGCTTCTTTCAGCCATCACATGATTTTCACCTTCGAAGATTTTCCTCAGCGCCTCAGTGGACTGCCCGCGGCAGCCCTTGCGGATCCTGAGGATTTTCTGGCCCTTGCTGAGATTATGATTTACCTACCGGATGAGCAAATTCTGCTCATCGACAAAAATCATCTCATTCCTGAAGACTATGTACCTGAAAATCTAGTAAGCATCGACAGCATCGAGGGTGTTTTCCCTGGACGAGCGGGCCTTCAATTGGGGAAAAACGCCGCAGAGGCTCTGGGAGCCATGTCCAGAGCGGCCAGTGAGGATGGAATTACCCTGATTGTCAGTTCCGCTTACCGCTCATTTGAATATCAAAGAAGGCTCTTTGAACGCTATTCGGTCATCGACGGGAAGGATCGGGGCTCCCGCTACATTGCCCGACCGGGCGCTAGTCAGCATCAGCTTGGAACGACTGTGGATATTGGAGATATCACCACCCAATTTGCCGATGAACCGGATAGAACTTGGATGATGGAAAATGCCGGTGAATTTGGGTGGAGCCAGTCCTATCCATTCGGCATGGAAGCGCTCACAGGATACCAATGGGAAAGTTGGCATTGGCGATGGATCGGCAAAGAGGCCCTTCGCATGCAGAACGAGTACTTTGATGACGTTCAACAGCGCATGCTTGAATTCTGGAACGAGAATGCCTCCACGTTTCGGGAGGCGTGGATTGATTAGCTATTGTTCAGAAGCTACCGCGTGTCGATACTCCTCCTCTTCGTTCACTATCAGAATGATAAAAGCGCCTTCGGGAAGCAGGTATGGAAAAGTCAATCGACCACCTGAGTGAGGCATGGAAAACAGCTCTCTCTCTTCAGAGTCAATTTCGCGGATAATGACTTTAAGCGAAACGGAAACTGGATAATGGGGCATGGTATAATCGAATTGTCCGTATCTGTAGCCATCGGGCCAGGATGCTGGGCGGCGATATCGGAGATTGACTGTGTCATCTGGGCTGATCTGGGATTGGGGCGCCGGGGATTGAGAGGTGATACGGATCACACTGCCCTCAGGAGGGACATCATCTTCGACAAAGAAAAAGGACAGGGGAAATTGCGCGAGGGATTTCATGGCTGTTTCGGCTGTATCATTCCGGAAATCAGGCATTATCACCGACCTATCCTGAACACCCCGGCTGACAACGAGAATGAGATCGACAGGTTCTCCCAAAGGTGTACCTGGAGGAGGGCTCTGGGAAAGTATGGTTCCCTCTGCCGCGTCATTGTAGACATAGGTGACAGGTTCGCGAATCACCATGAGAGGTGTGTAGGTGGAAAACAACGAAGCAAGGTGCGCCCTTAGCTCGGTAAGTGTGAAGCCCACATAGTCCTCTACCTGATCCGCAATCGCGCCCTGGCTCACAACGATATTCACCCGTCGGCCAGCTTTCACATATAGGCCCGGATTCGGATCTTGTGCGATCACCTTCCCCCTATCCGAAGGATTGCCCGTGTATTTCACATGAAGGCGTGGGTATAACTCTCTTTCCTGAAGCATTATCAAAGCGTTCACTAACTCTTCATCAACGATCACGGGAACAACTGTACGCTCAGCCCCCCTGACAACGAGGAAAAAAAACACAACTGAGAAGAACAGCATCATAAACAAGGCTCCCCCAATTGTTATGAGAGAACGTCGGAAAAAAATCTTCTGCATCGAATCATCAGCCTGCATGCTCAAACTGTCGGCCCTTGCGCCAGGTGAATTGGGCAGCAGTGACATCCTCCGCGAAGCGCTGGCCCTATTGCGTTCTTGAAAACTGTTGTTGTGCTTACGAGATTTCCGGCTAGCCTGCCTGCTGACCGTTGGCTTCTTAGTTATCATGAATGTACTCCCAGCACCGTACCGGCTACCAGCTTGACGCCATTCAGGAAAGAGCGAAAATCCATAGGTTTCCGGGATGCTAGCTGCAGGCGACTCACAGCGAGAATACCCTCTCCCGTTTGTATCAGGATACCTTTGGACTTGTCCACACCTATAATGGCGCCTAGCTCCATAGAAGAATTCTCTTGGGGGATAACTGCAGCTTCGAGTATAACAAGGGTTGTACCTTTGAGCACGGTTCGGGCGCGTGGCCAGGGAATATAGGCCCGTACCCGGCGCTGAATCATTTCAGCGGACTCATTCCAATCAAGCTGAGCGTCTTCCCGGTTCACAAGCTGGCAGTATGTGGCCTTCTGATGGTCTTGAGGCATGGGGGTTTCGCTGCCCTCAGCTATCTGATTGACAACTGCTAAGATTTCCGGAGCGGCGGCTAGAGCCACAGCTTCGGTAAGTGACGCGGTCGTTTCATCACCATTAAGGGGATAGGGAGTTTGCCTGAGTATGTCCCCAGCATCCATTTCCGACGCAATTCGCTGAACCGTTAGCGCGATGTGTTCATCTCCGGCGAGTATAGCGGCGCTAAGAGGAGAGGGGCCACGATAGCGGGGCAGGGCCGAGGGGTGCATATTGATGGCTCCATACGGAAATAGGGCAAGAAATCGCGGTCCAAAAAAACGCCCATAGGCAAAAACCACCAAGAGTTCCGCGCCCAGTTTTCCTATTCGATCTCTGATGCTGGAATCCAGAGTCGCAGGTTGGAAAACTGCTACGTCCAGGCGCTCGGCGGCAAGCTTCAGCGGCGGCGAGATGACATGACGCCCACGACCCGAGGCCTTGTCGGGAACCGTGAGAACCCCAACCACATCAGATTTCGCGGCAAGCAATTCCAATGAAGGAACGGCGATATCCGGAGTTCCAGCAAAAAGTATTCTCATTCAACCTTCGTATGATCGGAAAGCTCGACATCGAATTTGTTCAGTATTTTCTTCTTTTCTCGTTCGCTCACACGATCGATGAATAAGATTCCATTCAAATGATCTATTTCATGCTGTATCAGTGTAGCCAGAAGGCCATTTGCCTCCAGGGTAAAGGGGCGCCCCCGGGTATTCCATGCCTGAACCTGAATCAGCGACGGCCGTTTCACATCGGCATATTGTTTGGGGATGCTCAGGCAGCCTTCCTCATAAGTGGATAATTCAGGACTGGTCGCGATCAGTTCCGGATTGATGAATACCAGCGGGTCTTCATCAGTGATCTTTGCCACGAAAATTCTCTGCAGAAGCCCCACCTGGGGACCCGCGAGGCCTATTCCATTGCCCCTTGCCATCGTGGTAAGCATGGCGTTTGCCGTCTGAACCACATTCTCGTTGATATCAAGTATGGGCGCAGCAGTGCTTCTGAGAAAATCATGCTGCTCCTTGAACCCGATTGTATAAATTTCCATAGGTAAAATCTAACACATCAGAAGTGCGGATGAAAGCCAAGAGCCCGCCCATAACCCCACAGTGTGCCAGGAAGGGTCCTTTTCGCTAATAAACGCTGATAAACCTGATAAAAACCGGTTCTTGCGGACATCGAATCGGCGAGGGCATGAAGAAACATTCGCATAGTGGCCGGGACTATTCGATCAGCTTAAAAATCAAAGTACCAAAAGGTTCGCTATCAATATCGCAAGGGAAACAAAAACAACCAGGACTTTCATTAGCGTCATCAACAGGCCTTCCTCAAGAATGGTCGTTTTGATTTTCGACGATTTCGCATGTTTGCCAAATACTCTTCACGTAATTGCCACATTTTCGCCCATTTCTGACATGCCCGGATGTCTTTGCCGCGACCGCACGGCAAGTGCAATACCATCTTGAGCGAATCATTAAAAATACTCCGGTGACTTTCCCTGATCTGTTCAAAAACGATATCATGAGGATTCTTCAGCCACGATGTGGCTAACATCGACGGCGAGTTTAGAATTTAGGAATTTGATATGGCGAGTTTTCAACGTGCTAGTGGGGTGCTCCTTCATCCTTCGGCATTGCCAGGATTATACGGAATCGGAACCCTCGGAGCAGAGGCTCTTGCCTTCATCGATTGGCTGGAAATGGCCGATCAGAGTTATTGGCAAATTTGCCCCCTGGTTCCAACCGGTTTTGGCGATTCCCCTTATCAGGGATTGTCCGCCTTTGCCGGTAACCCGAACCTCATCGATTTGGACTATCTTGTTGAACAGAATTTGCTTACCAGAGAGGATTTGAGTCACTTGGCGAGCTTGCCCGCAAGTCATGTTGACTATGGATCGCTCATACCTGCCAAAACCAAGGTACTCTTTCTGGCATGGGAACGCTTTGCCTCCGGAAAATTCCCTACTGGAGGAGAAAACGGAATCTCGATGCTTGAATTTGATGAGTTCTGCGGTTCCTCTGCTCACTGGCTGGATGAATTTTGTCTCTTCATGGTCTTGAAAAATCGTCACACCGGTAAATGCTGGGATGAATGGGAAGAGTGTTTTCGACTCAAGGAACAGGATGCCTTGAATCATGAATCGGAGGAAAAAAAAGAGGATATCAGGTTTCACGCCTTCCTTCAGTACCTTTTCCACCGGCAGTGGGAAAGAATAAAGAAGTACGCGAACAGTCGCGGTATCCGCATCATTGGCGATCTTCCAATATTTGTCGCCTTCGACTCATCAGACTGTTGGGCCCATCCGGAACTCTTCCAGTTGGATGATGAGCAACGCCCAATACTGGTGGCCGGTGTTCCGCCTGATTTTTTTTGCGCCACCGGACAGCTGTGGGGCAATCCAATATATCGATGGGAACGTATGGCTATGGACGGATATGCTTGGTGGTTATCGGTTATTCAGAATAAAATGTCGCAATACGATGTACTTCGTATCGACCACTTCAGGGGCTTCGTGGGCTGCTGGGCGGTGCCTTTCGGTGAATCGACGGCTGTGAATGGAAACTGGATTCCCGCCCCGGGTGAGGTTTTTTTCACCCGTGTGCGAGAAGTAATGGGTGATTTGCCGATTATTGCCGAAGATTTGGGAATCATTACAGATGATGTGCTGGCGCTCCTCAAGAAATGTGGATATCCGGGAATGAAAGTGCTGCAATTCGCATTCGATCCCTCGGAAGAAAATGGCCATCACCCCCATAATTACGATGAACACTGCGTGGTCTATACGGGGACCCATGACAATGATACATCCGCGGGATGGTTCGAAAAGGCTATACCACCAGTGAAAACCAAGGCCGCCGAATATCTTAGCATTCCATCTGATTCCAGTGGCGAAACAGCCGCTTTGGCAATGATAAGAGCCGCGATGGCCTCTGTCGCTCAATTGGCCATCACACCACTTCAGGACATACTGCATCTTGGCAGCAATGCCCGCTTTAATACGCCGGGCACCCTGGGGGGTAATTGGATATGGCGCGCAACGACTGATTCGCTCGATAAAAGAACGGCCCGGCAACTCCGACAGCTTACGAAAACATATGGCCGTTCCGGCAAACGAATCACCTTGGGAAATCCTGATAACTGAACGCGTTGGATTCGCCGTGCCCCTAACTATCTCAAAATGAGTGTGCCAAAATCATATCCAAATTAAATGTGGTGGATTTCTATCTCAAAATTGACTAAACATTAAGAACCAGTTGCTTTTTTGAATGGTATCAAAAAATGATGGTACTTACTAAAGACTCATAGGAGGAAATGCGTGCGTGATCTATTGAAGGAGTTTGACAACGATGTAAAAGTTGTCAGAGAATGGTATACTGATGATTCAGGCAAGCCCAATGAGCGATTCATTGTTACACGCCGAAGCAAAGATCTCAAAAACTATCCGTCGATGCGATATGCCATGGATAAGGCCATGGCCATAGCTTCCCGGGGTAATCGGCAGCCAAGAAATTAGTTTTTTTGCTGGGTCTGCCAATCCCGAGGGCATCGTCAATGTCCCCACCCCTGACGTTTTCAGTTGTCCGGCAGATTGACCCAATATTGAGCCCAAACTGGCGGTGATTTTGTCACTATGTGACAAAATTCGAAGCATGGCGTGACAATCTACGCTTCAATGAGCGATGCTAAGGAGATTTCAGTGGCGCATACGACAGATCCAGCATTGAAAAACCAAACTGTGTACTCGGTTTTTGTCCGAAATCACTCCTTAGAAGGTAATTTCGCCGCCCTCACGGCCGATCTGGACCGCATCGCGGAGCTGGGGGTTGATATTATCTGGCTGCTGCCCATACATCCCATCGGCGAAGAAAATCGAAAGGGGTCAGCCGGTAGTCCCTATGCTATCAAGGACTATCGTGCTATTAATCCCGAATTTGGCAGTCTCGATGATTTTATCTCATTCCTTAACGCCGCCCATCAGCGGAAATTGAAAGTTATCATTGACGTGGTTTTCAATCATACATCACCAGACTCCCTATTGAAAAAGGTTCATCCAGAATGGTTTTGGAGAAACATCGCGGGCGAATCAGGTAATCGCATTGGTGAATGGTCGGACGTTATCGATCTGGATTATGCGATGCAGGCATTGTGGGACTACCAAATTGAAACACTCAAGGGTTGGCTACACCATGGTGTCGACGGTTTCCGCTGTGATGTTGCCCCCCTGTTGCCTCTGGCATTCTGGATTGAAGCCCGGGATATCTGCGCGACGATAAACCCTGACACACTGTGGGTTGCCGAAACTTTGGAAGGAAGATTCATCAATCAGACAAGGCGCATGGGATTTGAATGCCTTACGGATTCTGAAACTCTCAGAGCCTTTGACGTTTCCTATGACTACGATGTGTACCCCGATTGGTGCTCACTGGTTGAGAAACTCAAAGCGTGGAATGGAATTCAAAACGCGGATATCGCCCTTGATGTCAAAAGATTTGTCGAGAGATTGAGAGTGCAGGAGTCAACACTGTGTGATACTGATATCAAACTGAGATATCTGGAAAATCATGACCATGAACGGGTGGCAGGTCGCCTTGAAAATCCTGTCAGTCTCAGGTTATGGACGGCCTATTCCCTGTTCCTTAAGGGCATGAGCCTGATTTACGCGGGGCAGGAATATGCCATCGGCGATAGGCCGTCATTGTTCGATCCCGATCCTCTCAACTGGGACGCGGCCAATAGCGACGCGGGAGGGCTCCACCAGGATTTTGTCGCCAAACTGATCAAAATCAAGAAATCCGGCATCGTTCGAGATGGAGGGTATTGGTACCCTGAGGCTGCTCAGGGGGTTATCGCTGCCGCATACGAGCGAAGAAGCCCCGATGGACGTCTGACAGGCCTGAGACTGGGCGTTTTCAATGTATTGAACACCAGTAATCGCACCTGGCAACTCAAAAAACTGTGGCCAGAGTTATCCACAAACCCGGTGTTCACCGATCTCATTCATGAAAAACCCCTTGCATTAAAGGATTTGATGCTTTGTATCGGAAGCGATCCATTGATTTTGGATTGGGGGCTTACTTCCTAGCATTAAATAGCACGCATTGCCGTGACTTTTGGAGAAAATGATGCTAGAATGTATGTGGAGGAGTGTATATGCGCTATGTGTTATTGACTTTGGTACTCTCATTGGTGGCCGTAGCGGCATTTGCCGAATATCCCCCTGAGGGTTGGACTACGAGCATAACAGAAGCTATCAACCGTGCCGAAAAAGACGATAAAATGATTCTACTGGATTTTTTAGGATCCGACTGGTGTGAATGGTGTGAGCAGCTTGAAAAGGAGGTGTGGGAAACACCGGAATTTATTCAGTGGGCCGATGATAACCTGATAAAGGTGTTTATTGATTTTCCACAAAATATCGAGCTCACCAAAAGCCGGCGATCTCAGAATAGAGCTTTGAAAAAGTTTTTTGGAGTTAGGGGATACCCTACGGTTTTTCTATTAGACAGCGACTTGACACCTCTGCTCAAAACCGGCTACCGCAAGGGAGGCGCGAAGGAGTATATCAGGCATTTGATGGAAGATCGCAATATAGAAGTGAAGTCGCCTGAAACATTCAGCCAAGAATTCCGAGAGTTCATCGAAAACAATGTGGGCGCCATTCCCTAATCTCGTTTATGTCTATGTAGTCGGATAATTCAGGCAGCCTCATCGCATTAGGGAATTCTCATTTTAATTGCTCTATGGGCGTATTAGCCGCCCTAAGGTATCTATGAACCCGGCTTGAATACTGGCGTATATCACGTCTGTATTAACATTCACAGTGATTTTTTTGCAATAAATAGAAAAACAACAAAAAAAACACATCAATAAAAAATGCTTGTATTCTTTTGCTTCCGATAATAGGTTCAGTTATACAGCTGTTCACTATTATCGCATAAGAAAAATATGAGGTGAAGGAAAATCCAGAAGGAAGCACAGTTCCAATGGGCATAATTCCGGAAATAATGATAATCATCAATACTGTAAAGAGCAATGGAGATTAACTCTTACAGCCATGAGTATTTGTTGTATTCAACTGGAACGCAGCTTCAATAAGACGACTATCAGTCTCTTTGATGAGGTGAAAATATGGGGACAACATGGACAAAAGAAATAGGCTCATCCAGTATTTGGGGAAATATCTGGGCGCATGAGAAAAGACGAGCTCAAGAAGCTGATTCTTTTAATCGGGCGCTTAACGCGTATGGCAACACAGTTTTCCCTGTTGCAATCGCCGCTTCTCTGATTTGGCTGCTATACCTGCCTTTTGATCTCAAGCTACCGCAGAATGTCACATTGATTGTTGCACTACGGATAGGTTTCATCCTGTGTTCCCTCATACTTCTGGCGTTAAACAAGCTTACATTTTTGCGCAATTGGAGTGTTCTATTGCTTGCTATTTTCGCGCTCTATGTCGAAATAGCAACTCCCATCATTGCCGCATTAACACTGTGGAACCCCGATTACCTGGAAAGTGTGTATATCGCGATTGTATTGCTCGCCGTTCTCCCATTCCCTCGCAAAATTTCATGGGGGCTCATTTTACTATCAGTATTATCACTCACCGTCACCAGTGGACTGCTTGGCATAGGCATTCTGTCTTCACATCTGAGGCCCTATATGAGAAATCTGGGTTTGGCAACGGCGTTGTCCGCGGTATTCGTTTATTTGGTGGATCGAATACGATTCGATAACTGGATTCAAACACATAAAATCATAGAACAAAGTCTACAACCCAAAACATCTAAAGTCAAAACTGATAGTCTTCCGCTAAACCTCCTGCCACCCCCGGTAACCGAAGAGCTGCTCGCACGAGGTAAAATTGCCACGTCTCTTATCGAATCGGCAACGGTGCTGATAACAGATTTTGTCAATTTCGCGAAAAGCGCCAATCGAATGACTCCGATTAGTCTGATAAAAACACTCGATATCAAGTTTAATCAGTTCGACAAAATCATCGAAAAATATGGTTTAGTCAAACTCAATACCGTGGGCGATTCCTACATATGCGCCGGGGGGATTCCGAAAGAGCACACATCTCACGCATTGGATTGCGTTCTGGCCGCGTTGGATATTGTCAACTTCATAAAGAGGGAGAAAGCCAGAAATCCGAATGACAGTTTGGGAAACTGGGATGTCCGGATTGGAATCAATACCGGTCCCATCATGGCTGGTATCGTGGGCGAAAATCAATTTGTGTATGATATCTGGGGAGACGCGGTTATTAAAGCAAGCCGCATCGAAAATCTGGATGAACCTAACCGTATCAATATTTCAGAGACCACATATGAGTTAATCAAGGATTACTTCGATTGCGAGGAGTGTATACGCATACCTATCAAGGGACGGGGCTTCATCAATATGCTTTATATTAACCGGATTAAATCTCAATTTTCACTCGACAATACTGGCAGCTCCCCCAATGAAAAGCTATTAGCGATACGCAATAAAGCCAAAAGACAAAACCACAAAGCAGTTGGAAAAACTCCAGATCACAGCCACCAATTTGTAGGGGCGGCACTGATAACTTCCCTGCATTGAGGTTGCTTGTCACTTCGCGATGTGACGAAAAAACTCAAATTACGCGGTATTACCGTGAACTGCCCCAAAACCGCAAAGCGAGAAGAATCAAAAGCACAAATCCAGCGGTGAATTTATAAGCAGTGGCCACTATTCGACCCAATAACGCGCCGGTTCCGGCACGTCTGCTTTGAACTACTGAGCGGTGAGAAAATAACAGCTCAAAGAGAAACGTGCATAAGAAGCATCCGAGAAAAACCCCTAGAAGTGAACCGATTACTGGGAGAATCCCCGTTCCAATGATCCCACCGGCAAAACCACCAATAACAGCTCCAATCATTCCCGCCCTGCTCGCGCCGAATTTCTTGGCGCCGATGAGGCTGGTGAGCTGCTCGACGATTTCGCCGGACGCGGCGATTATCAGAAATAGCGCAAACCAAAGCCAAGTGAAGCTATGCCCATCTCCGGCAAGCAGGGCTATCAGGACAGCGAGTACGGGAACAAAGTTTCCTGGCAAGCCGAATATGCCGAGCATGACAGCAATCGCAGATATACCAAACATCAGAATTTCCAAACCAATATGATTCATCGCTATCCTTATGTTTCTATTTTTGTTTGTTTGACGCAAGTGGATTATCCTATATTCTAAACAGAAGGATGAGCGCCCAAGCGCTCATCAGTATGGGAAGTATCATATGAGAATTGCCCTTTTTCATTGCCAGCTCAAATCCGATGACATATCCGATGCGATTGTGAATTCTGTTCGATTTCTCCTGGCTCGGTTCAGCGAACTGGCGGAAATCCGACTGGTTACTGGTTTTCAAGACACTTCTACCGAAGTTCTTGAAAAAATCCGGATGGGATTCGATCGCCATACCGCCGACAAGCTGCGTCTCGATATTCTGGAAGAACTGGCCTGCAAAGAAAAGCCACACGAAGACGCAATCGGCCTGCTTATAACAAAACTGGAAAGCCGATATGGCGATGATACACTCTGGTGGGTACATAATTATCATTGTGAAATAAACCCGATATTCACCGCTGGTTTGATGAAAATTGCCGAAACAGGACGCAGAAACATACTGCTTCACATTCATGATTTTCCTGAATGCGGACGCTATGAAAGTCTCACAAAACTGAACGCGGCACTCGCGAATCCTCCCTACCCATCGGGGCCTCGGATTCGCTACGCGGTTATCAATGAACGTGACAGGCAGATACTCTCGGATGCTGGATTGAGAGACTCAGTTCATATGCTCATGAATCCAGTTTCGCTGAAGCCGGTGGAACCAACCGATACAGTAGCAGTACGCGGGGCGCTGGAAAAACATGGTCATCAATATGGATTTCTACCTGCCGCGCCAATTCTGCTGTATCCGGGAGAAGCATGCAGGAAAAAAAACATCCTTGAGGCTGCCCTCGTAACTCGATTACTGGATGAACAGGCTAATCTTATCGTTACTCGTCCCGCATCCCAGGATGAAGTATACTCAGATATCGTCAAATCGGCCTACCTTGATGGCCTCATTTCAGGATTCTGGTGTCCCTCTTCCATTGATGATGGATACGGGGGGGAGGCCGATCTCGCTCAATCATGCAATGCGATTATATCTACTTCCATTGAGGAAAATTCCGGCAAACTCTTTCTTGATGCTCTCCATTGGCAGAAACCCCTTTTGGCCCGTTATGTCGGTACCATAGATGGCATACTCGAGTTTCTGGGGGACTATCCTAGACGCTTCTGGGCTGATTTGCGCATTCCCGCCGATCCTGAATTGGCGAACCGCACCAAAGAAGCATATAAAGACAAAATCAATGCTGCCTCATCTTTGCTGCCCGGTAAATCATTGAAACCCATGCTCTCGGCAGTATCAAAGTTGGCTTCCGGTGGAGGTATTGATATGTCATATCTCGCTGTCAATGACCAGATTGGGGCCTTGCAAAAAGCAAAAAATGATAAAATCTGGCTGGAGGAGACCCGAGCGCTCAATAAGGAATTGCTCGACTCTCTCAGTCGGACAATCCAAGCAACACCGCCCGCAATGGATGATGCTCTTATAAGCCGTTTTGGGGAAGCCGCTTATATGAGGAGTTTCTTCGAGATTTTTAAGGATTTCGGAGCCAACAAGCCTACGCCAAATCCCATAAGAGTTCAGGAATATGTAAGCAAATCATTTGGACGGATTGATCATATGAGATTGCTCTACGACATTTGAAGGACACACTGCTTAAGTGTCGGAAACTTGTGTGCTATCAGAGCGTGGAACCGATGGCCGTCGATTTTTTTTACCGAAGAAGTGATGCAGCAAGTCGCTGATATTCCGTTTCCGATCACCGGGTTCTTTTCCGGTGAACAAGGCAGTATCTTCTTCTCGACCAATCACCAATAAAACATCTTCCTTCTGAAAGCGGTATTCGGCTTTGGGAATCTGATAATCTTTCCGCCCACTACGGCGGAAAGCTAGAACGTTGATACCCTTGGCCTGTCTTATATCGGTTTCCAACAGTGTATGACCAATCAGATCGGAAGGCATTCCCGTCTCGGCTATTACAAGCTCTTTGGAAATTGGCAAATAATGAAAGAGAAGATCGGAAGCAAGCACAGGTATCACTCGCCTGGCCGCTTCTAGATCGGGATAAACAACATGGTCGGCGCCAACAATGGACAAAATCTCCCCATGTTGATCGGTCTCGGCTTTCACGATGATATTCGCGACACCTATTTTACTAAGATATTGGGTAACAAGTATGGAGGCTTCAATCCTGTCGCCTAGGTCTATTACGGCAGCGTCAATATCAGCTGGAATTAAACGGAATACGATTTCTTCATTGATAACATTGGCGATGTACGCGGCGGCCACATCATTCTTGAAGTATTCGATTACCTCCGGATTTTTGTCGATGAGAATAATCTCGCAGTCCAATCGCAGAAGTTCATTTAGTATGCGTTTCCCAAAGGAACTGACACCGATAACGGCATATTGTTTCATCCGATCAATACCTCACCTTCAGGAACATTGATCATTGCTTCGGCACGACTTTTGGCAGGTCGAATTACTAGGGAAATCAGGCCAACCCGGCCCGCAAACATTGTTGCCGCGATCACTATTTTCCCAGCGAATGACAGCGCTCCAGTGATGCCTAATGATAGTCCAACAGTACCAAATGCTGAAACACATTCAAACACAATTTGCGAAGCTGTAAAACCACTAACCCGCGGATGTTCCAAAATCCCGAGCAGCAGGATGCTGAGAAAGAGGAAACCACAGGCTTTCAAAAAAAACATCGCTGCCATGCTAACATCGGCAGAGCTAATCCGCCGTTTGAGTAGCCGAATATCTCCTTTCTGATTAACACCGCGAAAAAGCACGATGAAGAGTATGAATGCCGTTGATACTTTTATGCCCCCGGCAGTCGATCCCGATCCGCCCCCGATAAGCATGAGCACCAATGTGAGCCAACGAGAAGTCAAAGATAGCTTCGACTGATCGACGGTATTGAATCCAGCCGTTCTTGTTGTTACAGACTGAAAGAATGTCGCGAGGATTCGTTCGGCGGGCTTGAATTCCGTAAAGGCAGCTGTGTCATCAAGAAGCATGTATCCTATGAACCCGACTGCGATGAAGATTGGTACGGCCAGAAGCATCAGACGGCTGTGAAAGCTGAGCTGACGGCGCCAGCCGAAAATACTCCGCCTGACATCCCGAATTACCACAAAACCGATTCCACCAACAATGATAAGCATCATCAAGGTTAGATTAATAAGCAGGTTTGAACGGAATGGACGCATGCCGTCGCTGAATACTGAAAATCCCGCATTGCAAAAAGCCGACACGGCATGAAAAATTCCTTCAAAAACGGGATTATCGGTTCCGGCCCGCGAAAAGCCGGCTATGAGCAGCAAAGTCCCCAGGAATTCGAGAACAAGAGTTGTGCCCAAAATCGTTTTGATGGTTCCTCTAACGCTGATTTTGCGTTCTACAGCAAAGGATTCACCCAGCAGCTGGCCACCTTTGAGGGGTATCCGGATACGAGGCAGAACAAGATATATCATTCCAAATGTAACGATGCCCAAACCACCAGCTTGAATCAGGGCGAGGATAATCCACTGTCCAGCAAGACTCCAGAGCGATGTATCAACGGTAATCAGACCGGTAACACAGGCTGCCGATACAGCTGTGAAGAACGCGTCGATGGCCGGGATTTGGTTTTTCCCCCCCGCACCGCTCCAACTGAAGGGCATGCTCAGCAGTATTGTTCCCAGAAGGATCAAAGTGAGGAAATAGCCGTAGAGGAGAAATCTTTCATTGAGTCGATATTTTTTATTCATTTAATCGCCTAAAAATCCAAGAGTATCGCAGTTTACCTGCAAGCTCCTTCTTAAACTGTTCGGACTTGACAGCATCATTGAGCTCGTCAATAGTGGGTCAGCGCCCATGTGCCACCTTAATATATCCCGTTGCAGGAGAAAACTGAATGCTACATGAACCAGCAGCCTCGAAAGGGGGCGAAGATTTCGCGGCTAGCTATAAGATGAGAGCGGGCATATGCCTATTCATCGTTTACAGTTTGGTATTTGCCGGGTTTGTTGCCCTGAATACTTTTACACCGAGTGTTATGGGCGTTATCGTCCTCTTTGGACTGAATCTGGCTGTTATATACGGCTTCTTTTTAATTATTATTGCCATCGTAATGGGACTCATCTACAACATGTTGTGTACAGCGAAGGAAAAGGAACTGAATAAATGATTTACGATCCTGCACCTCTCGCTGTTATTTTGTTTATCGGTATTGTCGCCCTGGTTCTAGGAATCTCCATCTATTTAGCTCGAAAAACAAGTTCCACAAAGGGATATTTCGCGGCTGGTGGGAATATACCCTGGACGGTCAACGGTATCGCGTTCGCCGGTGATTATCTTTCGGCGGCAAGCTTTCTCGGAATTTGTGGCTTAATCGCCATTGTCGGCTATGACGGATTTCTATACTCCATCGGTTATCTGGCTGGATGGGTGGTAGCTCTCTTTGTTGTCGCCGAGCCGATGAAAAAACTCGGGCGCTACACTTTTGCTGACGCTCTAGATGCGAAATACCACTCAAAGGGTATTCAACTCATGGCCGGCATCAGCACATTGGTGGTGTCCGTATTCTACCTGATACCTCAGATGGTTGGTGCTGGGGCCTTGGTAACCCCATTGCTGGGACTTCCATACTGGGCTGGTGTGGTAATCGTGGGGGCCATCGTCACCTTCATTGTCGCAACCGCTGGAATGAAATCCACCACATACGTGCAGTTTATTAAGGGCTCCCTACTCATTGTTTTCTCAGTAATCCTTACCGTGGTTCTCCTTAACAACGGTTTATCGACAACTCCGGATAACGAACGATATCGCGCCCCCGCAACTTTGAGCATTGACATGAGCGGAAACACTGTTACGAGTGTCTCTGGAGGGTACTTGCTGCAAGAACAAAGGGATTTCGGCGACCATCGGCTCGTAATGCTTGAAAAACAAGGAGTTTTGAGCTGGTGGAGCGTGGGCGAAGAGAGGGGGCAGCCTGTTCTATGGGAGGCCTTATCAAAAACCCAAAAGCCAAATAATGAGATACTCTACAATGGTGTTCCAAAGACCGAAAGGAAATTCTATCCGGTGGGGAGAATGAGCCGAATATATCTTGATGGCAATGAAGTGCAGTCCACTGGAAAGCTGAATGTCATATCCTACCTGAGAGCTATACAGCGTGGGCAGGTAATTCGCTATTCGAAGCTTCAAATCACATCGGGGCAGGATGAGGTAACAATCTGGTTTCAAAATCCCACTGCCGGGGAAAAATTCATGCGGCCCGGCCTCAAATACAAGTTAGGCGAGGATGCGAGTATCTTTTCAAAACTGGATTTCGTTTCGCTGATGCTGGCGCTGTTCTTTGGCACCAGCGCCCTTCCCCACATTTTGATACGGTATTACACAGTGCCCAGTCCAAAAGATGCCCGCAAATCCACTGTGATTGCCATCGCGACGATTGGTTTTTTCTACATTCTTACTCTTTATATGGGGCTCGGCGCAGCGACGAATGGGGTGCTTGATGTCGAATCCAGTAATATGGCCGCCCCCCTGCTGACCAAGAGTTTTGGGACATTCCTTTTTGCCATTATTTCCGCGATTGCTTTTGCAACAGTACTCGGTACCGTCAGCGGCCTGATTGTGGCCTCTTCCGGCGCCATTGCCCACGATCTGCTGGATCGCTTTGCCGAGATGAAGTTTACAGGCAGTATGAGCAAGGTGAAGGCTGGCAAAATAGCGGCTGTGGTTGTGGGGGCCATCGCCATCCTGTTAGGAGTCCTTTTTAAGGGAATGAATGTGTCTTTCCTGGTCGGCTGGGCCTTTGCCGTCGCCGCTTCGGCCAATCTTCCCTCAATCATGATGATGCTGTTCTGGAAGAAAACCACATCCCAAGGGATAACAGCCTCGGTATTGGTGGGAATGCTCTCGGCAATGCTGCTCATCCTGATATCACCGAGCATGCTTGAACGCTACGGTATCAATCCCGCCCAGGCATGGATTTCACTCGATAACCCGGGAATAATTTCGATTCCCTTGAGCTTCATCACCCTCGTTGTCGTTTCATTGCTAACAGGAAATAAAAAAGTTACCGCTGCTTGAACGCTGTTCATCGTTATTCGGCTCAGCAGGATACGAAGCTATGTGTCCCACACAATAACGCGGCGATTTTCTACCTCGATAATTCTCACCGGGATGCCGTATATATCCGAAAGTTTCGGCGCCACCATCATATCTTCGCACAGACCCAACTCAGGCTGTTTCCCTTTCTTGAGTAGAACAACATGATCGGCTAATCGGGTTACTATGTCCGGCTCATGGGAGCTGAGTATTAGAGTGACATCGCTCTTCTTAAGGTCTTTGAGGAGTTGAACCATCATCTCCTGGTTAGCCGGATCGAGATGATTGGTCGGTTCATCAAGCAGCAGTATGCGGGGCTGCTGAACAAGTGCCCTCGCAATGAGGACAAGACGCATTTCACCCCCGCTCAGATGAGTAAGGTTTCGGTTGTAGAAGCTGGCGATACCCACATGCTTAAGAGCATTCATGGCAATCTCTCGGTCTCTCTCTTTTGGGGATACCAGGCTCTTAAGGTGTGGCGCTCGGCCAAGAAGGACATATTCCAGAACAGTGTACGCGAATGGGAGTCGCTCCTCCTGAGGTACAAGCGCAATCAGCCTGCCCCTTTCGGCGGATGAAATGGAACGAACATCCCTCCCATCAATCCTGATGACGCCGGTTTTCGGTGTTCGCCACCCAAGAATGAGTTCCAGAAGAGTTGTCTTACCGGATCCATTGGGACCAATGAGGCAAGTGGTATCACCACCTGGGATAGTGAATGAGAGATTTTCAAAGAGGCTGACTTTGGAATTCGTCCAGGCAAAACTCAGAGCGGCAAGTGAGATATCAGGATTGGGTATCAACGTTTCAGCCCCCTGTCTCTGAGGGTCATGAGGAAACCGAACATTATAGATCCGCCGAGGGTGGTAATAAGACCGAGTGGTATTTCACCGGCGAGCATCCCGCGGGCGATATCGTCGCAGACAAGAAGAAACAGACTTCCTATCAGCATCGACAATGGCAGCGAATGCAGCGTGTCGGCCCCCGCCAATTTGCGAGCAAGATGGGGTATCAGCAAACCGACCCAGGAGATTATTCCCGCCATGGCGGTTACCGTGGCAACAGCAATAACAGAGAGCGTAATAATGATGATACGCTCACGGCCAGGATTCGTCCCCAGTGCGAAGGCCGAACGGTCCTCGAGCGCGAGAAGATTGATGCGCCAGCGGACAGCGGACACCAAAGACATCGACACCAAAACCGGCAGGGCGGTGCGCAATACCGAATCCCAACTCGCGGAACTCAATCCTCCCATCAGCCAAAATACAATTTCCGGCAGCTCATTTCGTGGATCGGCCAAGTACTTCATGATGCCCAAACCTGAGGAGAAGAGTGCGGAAACCACAATGCCAGCCAGCACCAAACGGAGTATATTGCCCCCATATCGTATTTTTTTTGCCAGAAACCAGGAAAAGAAAAAACCCGCTAAACCGAAGAAGGAAGCGGAAAAAAATATCGGCCAGGAAACAGCAGCGCCGAGTAGTAACGCAAGAGCCGCGCCAAAAGCGGCGCCCTGACTCACTCCCAGTAGTCCAGGTTCAACCAAGGGATTCCCGAGTACCGTCTGCAAAATATGTCCTGTTCCGGCCAGTGTGGCCCCCGCCATTATTGCCATGAGTATACGAGGAACTCGGATACTCCATATCAGATTCCTGGCCATTTCGTCATTCATCAATATGCGAAAATCAGAAAAACCGGGGTGGGGATAGCGTCCCCAGAGAAGAGAAATGTACAGAATGAGCAGGAATATGAGCGCTAGGAGAACTTTCGGAAGAAAACCGGGTTTCACCCGCATATTGGCTTTCAATCGAGGCCGATCAATTTAGGCCGAACATATGTGTTGAACTCCTGACGGGTCATACCAAACATATCCTGATAAAACCTCATTGCTTCTTCTAGCATATCAAGATCGTCAAACAGATTGGGATGAAGTACCGACGCAAGCCATTGAAGGCCGAGAAGCCATCGAACATCAGGCTGATCCCAACTGTGATAATCTGTGGGAACCGCGTAAACCTCTCCATTCTTTACAGCCCTGAATTCGGACCAGATGGCATCGCTCTTTATTATTTTTACGGCTTCGGGAGCATCGATATGATAGGCGGCGACAATGATCATATCCGGATCCCAAGCGGCAATTTGCTCAATTCCCGTTCGGATCCATCCATCAGTGTTTTCTGCCTCCATCCACACTGGAATTCCACCTGCCATCTGCACCATGTGGGTTTGCATCCACGATATGGGGGGAATGTTCACTGTGGTGACGCCATTCTTAACCGACCAGTAGAGAAACAAGGTGCGGGGTTTTTCCTGATCCTGCAACGCTGAAGTTTTCCCCGTTACAAAGCTGATGCGCGAAGTAAAATGATTCTTAAGGGTATACACCCGATCCGGATTATCAAATAATCGACCCACAGTTTCAAGATCGTTCATCCAGGCCTCAGGGCTCTCCAAGTCCAGATAGAAGGTTGCTATTTTCAATCTTTCGAGGGGCTCGCCCATGCTGCTCTTCGCGGATTTCTTCATCACGACAACGTCGGGGCGCAAAGCGAGAATAGCCTCCGTATTGGCTCTTCGCGGCAATACGGTTTTTGAATGAATCATGGAATCAAGATCGCCGATGAAAAAGCCTCTTCCCTGATCGCCATCTGCCACGGCAACAACGCGATCGAAGGCTTCTGGAAATAAATACAAAGCGTTTTCCACCATGAAAGCCGCCGGACCGGCTTGGACAACGCGCTGTGGAACAGCAGTGTGGTCGGCCGCGCCGTTTTCAGCATTGCCGCGCGCCAGTATCGCGTGCGAAAAAAAAAGCAATATGGCAAGTGTATAAAAAAATCGAATCGGAATTCGAGAATTGTTCATAAATAACTCCTGCTGCCTGAAACTGAGCCAGCGTAACACAGCCGAGCATGAAGTCCAAGTAAGGTATACATGTTGAGCTTAAATGGTAGAGCAAAACGCTGAACAGCGCCTAGATTAGTGTATCTGAAAGTATGCGGCCTATCAAATTTTCACAGACTCGATGGACGATGTTCCAAACCTCCTCAAAGCCTTCCATACCCCCATACCAGGGATCGGGAACATCGCCTTCGCCTTGCGTATCATAGTCCCGAAACAGTCTTACCTTCTTCCTTTCATCATTACTCCGGCACAGTGCCAAGGCATCCCGAAGATTATCGTGATCCATTACCAAAAGCAGATGAAAATCAGCAATATCGCTGTACTTCAACTTCTGTGAGCGATGGGTAATTCTAATCCCATGATTCAGCGCTATTTGGCGCATTCGAGGGTCGGCTTTTTCACCGACATGCCAGGCTCCGGTGCCACTGGAATCAATAAAAACACCCTCTTTCAGCCCCTTTTCATTAACCATGTGCTCAAGGACAGTATGGGCAAGAGGACTGCGGCAGATATTCCCCGTGCAAACAAACATGATGCTCAATTCTTTCATTGGCACATAATACCCGAAAACAGTCTAAAGCGCACAGTGGTGAATAGCTCCCCGAAGCCCCCACAAGGATCTACCTTCAAAGACCCAACGATAAACTCGCCTTTGAGCAATAGCTTTTCACAGCCTCACCCAGAGGCTAGATAGCCGACATCCCCGGCATGTTTACACGCGCTCAAGAATCCATTTGTAATACAGCGAATATACCTCATCGCGAATACTATCATTATGAAGCTCATGAAAAGCGCCATCGAATACACGAAAAGTCTTATCCTGAGCACCAGCGGCAGCAAAGTAGCGCTCAAGTGGAGCCCGCGGCACCAGATTATCCTCAGAGCCATAGCTGAGCAACATCGCCGTCCTGAGCCTCTCAGCCCCCATGAATATCCGCTTCTGGGCAGATTCGAGTTCCCCACTCAGTCGGACACATGCTTTTCCATGAACCAAAGGATCGTCCCGGTATTGCTGACATACATCAGCGATTCTGCTCAAACTGTTGCTGTCCAGTCCAGTATTCATAATCAGCCGCGGCGCTAATGCCGAGAGCAGCTTGGCGATTTTTATGCGATAAGGGGGTATTCCCGGCGCGCCCAGCGCCGGCGCGGAGACGATGATACCCCTTGGCAGCACAGTCCGCATAGGGGTTTGAGAATTATCCGCGCGCGCGTCCATGAAATCCAAAAGAATGGTTCCGCCCAGACTGTGCCCCATAATGAAAAAAGGAGCTGTGGGGTAGCTTTGACTCATTTGCGAAACCGCCAATCGTACATCTTCACGAAATTCATCGAAGCTCATTATCAAACCACGTTTGCCCCCACTTAAGCCATGTCCCCGAAGATCATAAGAGAACACCGATATCCCATGTTCACGGAGATATTCACCCATCGTCGCATATCTGCCAGAATGCTCACCCATTCCATGAATAATCAGGAGCACCGCCTGGGGATGTTCGGTTTTCCAGTGCCGCCCACACAGTTTTAAGCCGCCATAACCTGAAAATTTGAACTGTTCCATTCCAGCCTCAACATCCCGCTAATGCGAAAAAATCACTACCCAGCATAGCCGCCACCCTTAGCATAATCGCTTCGAGCAGCAACGCTCATTCCGATAGCTCATCAGCCAAATCCCTCCCGACCATGGTATTCTCCTTCACCATCACCCGGATGAATGTTGTTCGGCGGCTTAATCCCTTGAGCCTCGCCACCATAATGCTTGTCTATCGCGGTCGAAGAACTCATACCGTAGAACAGCATGAAATCACGATCGTTCTCTTTGACAATTGCACCCTCACTTTCGTCATGATTCGCAAGCATCCCACCGAGCATCACATAATCGGCGCCTGAGAGAATCGACGATATCTCGGCTGTCATGGATGTTTTCTAGATAAATGAGTCGCTATAAAAGAAACCCCTTGAGCTTTAGCTAATAAAAGAAAGGCAAGATGCTCCTAAGGCCCAAGGGATAAAAAACCTGGCAACGACCTACTCTCCCACATCTACTGCAGTACCATCGGCGCTGGCGGGCTTAACGACCGTGTTCGGGATGGGAACGGGTGTGGCCCCGCCGCCATAATCACCAGGTAAACTCTCAAAAAGATTCTCAAAAAGGCAGCCTGAAAGGCATGCCCGGAAAGGGATGAAGAATAATATGGTCAAGCCTCACGGAAAATTAGTACCGGTCTGCTGCATGTGTTACCACACTTCCACATCCGGCCTATCAAACTGGTATTCTTCCAGATTCCTTCAGTTACCTTGAAGGTAAAGGGATGTCTCATCTTGAGGGGGGCTTCCCACTTAGATGCTTTCAGCGGTTATCCCGTCCGAACGTAGCTACCCAGCACATACCCTTGGCAGGATAACTGGTACACCAGAGGTTCGTCCATTTCGGTCCTCTCGTACTAAAAACAGACCCTCTCAAACATCCAACGCTCGTGGCAGATAGGGACCGAACTGTCTCGCGACGTTCTGAACCCAGCTCACGTACCGCTTTAAATGGCGAACAGCCATACCCTTGGGACCTGCTTCAGCCCCAGGATGCGATGAGCCGACATCGAGGTGCCAAACTTTGCCGTCGATGTGAACTCTTGGGCAAAATCAGCCTGTTATCCCCGGAGTACCTTTTGTCCGTTAAGTGACGGCCCTTCCACTCGGTTACCGCCAGATCACTAAGACCTACTTTCGTACCTGCTCGAAATGTCTCTCTTGCAGTCAAGCTCTCTTATGCCTTTACACTTTCATCACGATTTCCAACCGTGAAAAGAGAACCTTCGCGCGCCTCCGTTACGCTTTAGGAGGCGACCGCCCCAGTCAAACTGCCCACCTGACAATGTCCGCCGACCGGTTTCACGGCCTGCGTTAGATAGGTAAACCATAAAGGGTGGTATTTCACCAACGACTCATCCCAGCCTGACGACCAGAATTCGCAGTCTCCCACCTATCCTACACATCATAATCCACATATCAATATCAGGATGCAGTAAAGGTTCACGGGGTCTCTCCGTCTAACCACGAGTACTCGGCATCTTCACCGAGACTTTAATTTCACCGGATCTCACGTTGAGACAGTGCCCAAATCGTTACACCATTCGTGCGGGTCGGAACTTACCCGACAAGGAATTTCGCTACCTTAGGACCGTTATAGTTACGGCCGCCGTTTACCGGGGCTTCAACTCGCTGCTTCACCCTAAAGGGCTCACAACTCCTCTTAACCTTCCGGCACCGGGCAGGTGTCAGTCACTATACTTCCCATTGCTGGTTGGCAGTGACCTGTGTTTTTGGTAAACAGTCGCTCGGGCCTGGTCTCTGCAACCTCCCATCTCTGGGTAGGCCATACTTCTCCCTAAGTTACGTATGCAATTTGCCGAGTTCCTTAACGTGAGTTCTTCCGTACGCCTTAGCATTCTCAGCTCGCCTACCTGTGTCGGTTTGCGGTACGGTACCTGATAACCTAACCTTAGAAGCTATTTCTTGGCACGACGAGTCCACCCTCTTCGATCACCCGTAGGATCACTACTCTTAACAGCTCAGTTCTCACAGCGGATTTGCCTGCTGTGATCAACACCTTGACTGCTTGAACCGGGATAACCAACACCCGGCAGGGCTTCCCCCTATGCGTCACTCCATCGAAATTATCAGATGTACGGGAATATTGACCCGTTTCCCATCGACTACGCCTTTCGGCCTCGCCTTAGGGGCCGACTAACCCTGGGAAGACAAACTTTACCCAGGAAACCTTCGGCTTTCGGCGGGCAGGGATCTCACCTGCCTTTTCGTTACTCATGCCTGCATTCTCACTTCTGATACCTCCAGCAACCCTTACAAGTCACCTTCATCGGCTTACAGAACGCTCCCCTACCCCTTAACAGTTGCCTGTTAAAGCCGTAGCTTCGGTACTATGCTTAGCCCCGTTACATTGTCGGCGCATCATTACTCGACCAGTGAGCTATTACGCACTCTTTCAAGGAATGGCTGCTTCTAAGCCAACCTCCTGGCTGTCTGGGCAATGATACTTCCTTTCCCACTTAGCATAGTTTAGGGACCTTAGCTGACGGTCTGGGCTGTTTCCCTTTCGACCACGAATCTTATCACCCGTAGTCTCACTCCCGGACTCTGAAATAACGGCATTCGGAGTTTGACTAAGTTTGGTACCCTATGACAGGCCCTAGCCTAACCAGTGCTCTACCTCCGCTATTAAACATCCGAGGCTGACCCTAAAGCCATTTCGGGGAGAACCAGCTATCTCCGAGTTTGTTTAGCCTTTCACTCCTACCCACAGTTCATCCCTGCCCTTTTCAACGGACTAGGGTTCGGCCCTCCACTTTGTGTTACCAAAGTTTCGGCCTGACCATAGGTAGATCACTCGGCTTCGGGTCTACCGCACCATACTCAACACGCCCAATTAAGACTCGGTTTCCCTCCGGCTCCGGCACTACAATGCCTTAACCTCGCATGATACGGTAACTCGCAGGCTCATTCTACAAAAGGCACGCCGTCACCAGGACGCATCCTGGCTCCGACCATTTGTAGGTCCACGGTTTCAGGTTCTATTTCACTCCCCTCCCGGGGTACTTTTCACCACTTCCCTCACGGTACTCGTTCGCTATCGGTAGCTGTCTCGTATTTAGCCTTGGAGGGTGGTCCCCCCAGTTTCCGACAGGGTTTCGCGTGTCCCGCCGTACTCAGGTACGCAATAAGAAGTCTTGAAAATTTCGATTACAGGGCTTTCACCTTCTTTGGCCGGCCTTCCCAGTGCCGTTCTTCTATTTTTAAGACCTCTACAGCTCGCGCCCTACAACCCCATAGCTGCCGTAACAACCATGGTTTGGGCTCTTCCCTGTTCGCTCGCCGCTACTAGGGGAATCTCAAATACTTGATTTCTTTTCCTCCGGGTAATGAGATGGTTCAGTTCCCCGGGTATCGCCTCGTGCCGCTATGTATTCACAGACACGATATGCGTCATTCTCAACGCATGGGTTACCCCATTCGGGAATCCCCGGATCAACGGATGTTTGCTCCTCGCCGAGGCTTTTCGCAGCTTACCACGCCCTTCATCGCCGGACAGCTCCAAGGCATCCACCATGGACCCTTATTCGCTTGACCATATTATTCTTTATCCCTTCCCTTGAAGGTTCAATCGCAAGTCTTCACAGACTGCCAATCAAACCTTATGAATATGTCAAAGAACGAGAAAAAGCGCCCTCGCAGCTGAGGAACACTTCTTCCAACGGCCACTTCGGCTGGCTCGCTACGAGCCGGTTCACCGGAGCGCTACGTCCATGGGCCTGACAAGAGTTGAACTTGTGACCTCACGCTTATCAGGCGTGCGCTCTAACCGGCTGAGCTACAGGCCCGAAGCAACCATTGCTGTTGATAGAATAAGAAGGAGAAGATAAGAAGCACATCGGAGCGTTCAGGATGCACTCGAAGCCATCGCGCCGGATCGCACACAATACCCGGCGACTTTGCGAGCTTTCGCGAAGCTCTTGTGAACAGCCCATCCAATAGATTCTAAAAGACTAGCTGTTATTCCCTTTCACATTGAAAGGAGGTGATCCAGCCGCACTTTCCAGTACGGCTACCTTGTTACGACTTCACCCCCCTTACCAAGCGTACCTTCGGCACCGTCCTCCTTTGCAGGTTAGACTAGCGACTTCGGGTACCCCCAACTCGGGTGGTGTGACGGGCGGTGTGTACAAGGCCCGGGAACGTATTCACCGCGCCATGCTGATGCGCGATTACTAGCGATTCCACCTTTACGGAGTCGAGTTTCAGACTCCGATCCGAACTTAGGACCGGCTTTTTGCGGTTAGCTCCACCTCGCGGCTTCGCTTCACATTGTACCGGCCATTGTAGCACGTGTGTAGCCCAGGACATAAGGGCCATGATGACTTGACGTCATCCCCACCTTCCTCCGGTTTGTCACCGGCAGTCTCGCCTGAGTCCCCAACTTAATGATGGTAACAGACGATAGGGGTTGCGCTCGTTGCGGGACTTAACCCAACACCTCACGGCACGAGCTGACGACAGCCATGCAACACCTGTAAACACGTCCCCGAAAGGAAATCCGTGTCTCCACGAACGTCATGTTTATGTCAAGCCCTGGTAAGGTTCCTCGCGTATCATCGAATTAAACCACATGCTCCACCGCTTGTGCGGGCCCCCGTCAATTCCTTTGAGTTTAACCGTTGCCGGCGTACTCCCCAGGCGGTGCACTTAACGCGTTAGCTTCGGCAGCGATCCCGAACAGGACCACCACCAAGTGCACATCGTTTACGGCGTAGACTACCAGGGTATCTAATCCTGTTTGCTCCCTACGCTTTCGCTTATCAGCGTCAATCTTTGGCCAGGTACTCGCCTTCGCCCCCGGTGTTCTTCCTGATATCAACAGATTTCACCCCTACACCAGGAATTCCAGTACCCCCTCCAAGATTCCAGCCTACCAGTTTCTCGCGCATACCCAGGGTTGAGCCCTGGTCTTTTACGTGAGACTTGGCAAGCCGCCTACAAGCCCTTTACGCCCAATAATTCCGAACAACGCTCGCTCCTTACGTGTTACCGCGGCTGCTGGCACGTAATTGGCCGGAGCTTATTCCTCACATAACGTCATCATCCCCGCATTACCTCGAAGACTTATTCTTCTGTAAGAAAAGGGCTTTACAACCTCTCGGCCTTCTTCACCCACGCGGCGTCGCTCCGTCAGGCTTTCGCCCATTGCGGAAGATTCTTAGCTGCTGCCTCCCGTAGGAGTTTGGGCCGTGTCTCAGTCCCAATGTGGCCGGTCACCCTCTCAGGCCGGCTAATGATCGCTGCCTTGGTGCGCCTTTACCACACCAACTAGCTAATCATACGCAGACTCATCTTTCGGCGAGGCCGAAGCCCCTTTCATCCATTTGCAATAACATCCGGATACTATTCGGTATTACCCCATGTTTCCATGAGCTATCCCCAACCACAAGGTAGATTATCTACGCGTTACTCACCCGTTCGCCACTCTCAGATAGTGCAAGCACTATCATACCGTTCGACTTGCATGCTTAAAACGCGCCGCCAGCGTTCGTTCTGAGCCAGGATCAAACTCTCCATGATATTGTTAGCGCCATAAAGACGCTAGCTTCTTACTGCTAATCATGGCTGCTACGAGTTATCCTCAACTTCGCCCAACCTCATCTTTTACGATTCGATCAGACTCATCGTGATGCGTACGAGGAAAATCAATCCCTCCATCATCACAATTAACTCCCGACTATGCGCCAATAACTTCAGTGAACTCATTAGCGCACAATCTGACGTGGTTTCTTATCTTCCCTTCCCTATTCCATCTGTTAAAGAACAAAAAGCCGATTTCAAAGAATCAACCCGCACTCCGTATATCTGCCACGAGTATTAGAAGCGCTCAATGAAGTTACGTTATACGCAGAATAATGTCAATACAAAAAAATCACTCGGAGGATAATTTTTGATAGGCATTCGTTTTCATGTAGTAACGAAAATGATCTATAAACGAAATCAGGGATACAAAAGCGGCGATAATGAATAAAATGGTACTCGCGCGTTCTGCATGATTTAGCCATTCCGCACGCGCAAACCATGCTCTTACGCTAAGGATAAATAGGCCCCAAAACCCACTGACAGCATAGAGTACGGCTTTGAGTTTGCCGGCTTTGCTGGCAGCTAAAACGACACCTTCTCGCAATAGGAGCATGCGAATGAATGTTATTGACAGCTCCCGCCACAAAATGATGATGAGTATCCAGATTGGCATAAGATCCGCTCCCATGAAACAGACAAAATAGGTGATTCTCAGAAAAATGTCCGAAAACGGATCCAACAGCTTTCCCGTATCACTCACCTGTCCAAGGCGCCTCGCGAGACGCCCATCCTGGATATCGGTGATTTCGCTCAGCAAAAACAACACCCAGAGCGCCACTGTACCGAAACGGGGCGCGTATTCCAGGTGAATTGGAACAAACCAGGCGAGAAAAAACAGTGGTGTAAGGCAGATTCTGCTGAGGGTGAGCTTGTTCGAGAGAGTCATGGTGTACTATAGGCCCTGTTGGAAGCTGGGTCAATCAAACAGGATATCTATCTTCTAAAAACCATAAACCTCGGCGTACTTACTGTTAAGGTAGTTTATGAAATACTGGGGATTCAGTGATTCACCGCTTATCTGCTGGCAGAGTTCCCCCGGGGTATACACCTTGCCATGCTGATGGATGTGCTCTCTCAGCCACTGAAGGACAGCATTTATCTTGCCTTTCTCGATTTGCTCAGAGAGCGAACCGAGTTGAGCTTCCATTGCCCTGGTAAACTGGGCCGCGTAAAGATTGCCCAGCGCATAGGTGGGAAAGTATCCGAAGAGTCCCTCCGCCCAATGAACATCCTGCATACAGCCTAAAGTGTCATTCGGCACTTCGATGCCCAAATCCTCCTGATAGGCCTCCCTCCAGGCATCGGGAAGCTCGTTCACCGGCAAGGCGCCTGAGATGAGAGCTTTTTCCAGACGAAAACGAATGATGATGTGGAGTGAGTAGCTTACCTCATCGGCTTCAACCCTAATGAGACTCGGCTTAACTCGGTTTACCGCGCGAAAGAAATCCTTTGAAGTGACGGCGCGGAGGTTCTCTGGAAACAGGCTCTGCAAAGTAGAAAACCACATTGTCCAGAACGCTCTTGATCGGCCAACAATATTTTCCCAGAAACGGGATTGGGATTCATGTATGCCATAACTCGCGCCTTCCGCCAACAAAGTTCCTCGGAGAGTGTGAGCCATTCCCTGCTCGTAGAGACCATGACCCGCCTCGTGAATATTGCTCAGCAATCCCGCGAGCACCTGATTCTCATCATAACGGGTGGTGATGCGAACATCGCTTGGACCCAATGTGGTCGCAAAAGGGTGAACGCTCAAATCGAGCCTTCCCCGCTGGTAGTCGTAGCCTATGAATGTCTGCACCTTTTTCCCGAAGATGTTCTGCTTATCGATGTTGTAGGGCTGATCCAGAAAACTGGTATCAGGCGCCCTACTTGATTGAATTTTCTCCATGAGGGGCATTAGTCCATCGGCCAATTCGTCGAAAACACCGGCTATCGCCGCCCCGGTGGCGCCTGGTTCGTATTCGTCCAAAAGAACATCATAAGCATCTTCATTGGGCGCAAGGGCCTTCGCATACTCTTGCTGGAGCCTGATGAGCGTTTTCAAGTGCGGCGCGAAGGCATTATAGTCGTTAATCTTCCGGGCCTTTGCCCAGGCGTTTTGTGAAAGTGATGCTTCTTTGGCTATTTCTTCTACCAGCTCTCTGGGGATGCGAGTTTTTCTCTTCCACCTTTTGTATGTTTCTCTAAGAAATGCCGAGTCGATTTCATTGAGATGTTCAGGCGCATTCTCTCCTGTGTATCCCATATCACTGAACAGATTCCTCCATCGCTCATTCACAATTTTTTCGTGACGCAAACCCATGAGCAGCGCGATTTGAAGGGCCCGCTCCTCAGTGCCATCCGGTGGCAGATAGGTTTCCTGGTCCCATTCCAGCAAGGCCGCGATATAACCCAGGCGGGTAACCGATTCATCGAGACTTCTCAGTTCCTTGATAAGCTCTTCAGTCTTTCGCATTGGCATGAACTCCTTAACGACCGCGCTCTTTGAGTTTTTTTGTTAACATTGTGAAGTTTTTCGCTCCGCTCTCTGGAAGTTTCGCGGCGTGGGCAAGGGCCTGGTTGTACATGGCCTGTGCTTCTTTTCTGGCGGCTTCGGCGGCGCCCAGAAAGGCAACTCGGCGCCGTATACGCCAGCGACGGAACCACCGGGGGGCACTGAGCGGTTCGGTGAGTCTCGCTATCACGCGATCATTTGTTTCACAGGCAATGATAAGCGGCATCGTGGCCAGGCCGCTGCGAAGGTCAACAGAAATCCCTTTGCCTAATTTCTCCGATTGTCCCAGATAATCAAGGGCGTCGTCATCCATCTGAAACGCACGGCCAACGCTCAGAGCCCACATATCGAGTTTTTTAAGTGTATCCTGATCGGCCCCATTAATCTCTGCCCCGCTTCGGCAAGCGAGACGAAGAAGGGCGACCGTTTTCCCGTCAATGCGTCTGAAGTATTCGGCCCGGGAGACGCGGAGTTTGCCGCCGGAGGCATCCTGAAGGATTTCGGAGCGACACAATTCTTCAATTCTGGCAGTGAGAAAAACGAAGAGTGGCCGCGTGTAATAATCGCCCACAATGGAGAGAGCCCGCGCTAGAAGCCAGTCGCCACTGAGCACTGCCCGGGCAGCTCCGATACTGACATGGAGTGCTGGGGCGCCACGCCGGAAAACAGCCCCGTCGATGATATCATCGTGAATAAGGCTGGCCAGATGGATCATTTCCACCGCGGCAGCCAAAGAGATGAGATTTGTGTTTTTCTTGATTCCAAGTCGCCCGGCGAGAATTACGAGCGCCGGTCTGAGAAGCTTTCCCTCACAGCAAAGGGCTTGGCGTATATCCTCCCTGATGAAACCCTCGGCTCGCCGCACTTCACCGGCCAAGAATTCCTGCACCGTCTTTAATTCTGTATCAAGGGCCGCATCTCCCCAGCGAAAAACCGACATGCTGGGTATGATAGAGCAAACTGGGATCTGATTCAATTACGCTTCATGTTTTCTATATGTGCGGCGCGGGCGGGAAGGGTTATAAGAAAGAAGAGCACTTTGTTCGCTTGCCAACGCAACGAAGGGACCCTTAGGGCAACTCCTATCAGGGCATGGCCTTGGCGGCAATCTTCTTCTGGATCATGGCAATGGCCTCTGAGAGTGGTAAATCGAATTTCTCGCCGCTGCGTACCCTTATGCTCACTGACTGCCGCTCTTCTTCCCGAGAGCCTACCACAAGCATGTAAGGCACTTTCTGAGTCTGATGATATCGAATCTTGGCGTTCAATCGAGCATTTCCAAGATCGGCCTGAGCCCATATGCCGCTGAGCTTTAGCTTCTTCAGCACTTTTGCCGCATAATCATTGAAGCTGTGCGCCACGGGAATAACCACAGCCTGCAGCGGTGAGAGCCAAACCGGGAATGCGCCGCCGTAATTTTCAATCATAACCCCGAAAAAACGCTCCAAGCTTCCCAGCAGGGCCCGATGAATCATGTATGGGCGTTTCTCAACACCGTCGTTGTCGGTGAAAGTTAGCTTAAAACGCTCTGGGAGATTGAAATCAAATTGAATGGTGGAAAGCTGCCAGGATCGGCCCAGGGCGTCTTTCACCTTCAGATCGATTTTCGGACCGTAGAAAGCTCCGCCGCCTTCATCTACTTCGTATTCTAAGCCCTCATCTTCGATTGCCATTCTCAAAGACTCCTCGGCGGCCTTCCATTGGGAAATCTCACCCACAAATTTATCCGGTCTTGTGGACAGATAGGCGGCAATATCATCGAATCCGAATGATCTGAGCATGAAAAGGCTGAAGCGGATTACCTCGCGAATCTCATCGTACATCTGATTGGGAGTGCAAAACAGATGAGCGTCATCCTGTGTGAAGCCCCGCACCCTCATCAAACCATGGATGGTTCCCGAGCGCTCGTAGCGGTAAACAGTACCCAACTCAGCCCATCGAAATGGCAAATCACGGTAGGAATGCTTGCCGTCCTTGTAAATCATCACATGGAAGGGGCAGTTCATCGGCTTGGCGTAGTAGTCATTCTTGTCCATGACCATGCCAGGGTACATACTCTCGGCGTAAAAATCCAAATGACCTGAGGTTTCCCATAGCCAGCTCTTGCCAACATGGGGGGTGAACACCATCTCATAACCATTCTTGTAATGTTCCTGACGCCAGAAATCCTCCACGGCGATACGAATGCGGGCGCCCTTGGGATGCCAGTACACCAAACCGGGACCGGCCTCTTCCTGAAGGGAAAAGAGTTCGAGTTCCTTACCTAATCGCCGGTGATCGCGCTTCTCAAGCTCTTCTAAATATGCAAGATGTGCTTTCAGCGCCTTGGGATTGTCCCATGCGGTGCCGTAAATGCGCTGCAGCATGGGTCGTTTCTCATCGCCACGCCAGTAGGCCCCGGCAATGCTGAGAAGCTTATAGCCTTTGGCGTTCAATCGACCAGTTGACTCCACATGGGGGCCACGGCAGAGGTCGGTAAAATCTCCCATGCGATACACCGACAACTCTTCGTCTTCCGGCAAATCGTTAATCAGTTCCACCTTAAATGGCTGATCGGCGAAAAAATCCAACGCCTCGAAACGAGAAATCACTTCCTTTTCAAAGGGTTGATCGCTCCGAATTATTGCGGCCATATGGGCCTCAATGCTGGATAGGTCCCCAGGAGTGAGCTTTCTTGGCAAATCGAAATCGTAGTAAAACCCGTTTTCGATGGCTGGCCCGATGGCTATCTTAGCCCCCGGGAATATTCTCAGGACGGCCGATGCCATAACATGGGCCATGGAATGGCGCATCCGCATGAGATTTGTAAGTTTTGTCTGATCTTTAGAGCTTATATCGGTACTCACGAATGATGCCTTTCAGGAATCGGATGGATGGTATTCAGCACATATTAGCCCACCGCCTGCCGGGGCTACAAGGTCCAGGCGCAGAGCAGAGATACACCGATGCGTTCAAAAGCAAAACCAGCGGCACTCGTAGCCAATTCTAGAGGCTTCCCATTGCTGGGCATCAACAGAACATGTCCACGGGTTTCGTTCAACCAGGCATACTCTGTCCGCAGCGACAGGGAGAATCCCTTGCTGGTCCGAAATCCGAATTCCAACTCGGCGTCCAGCCAGGGACCGCCAAAGGCAAAGTCGAAGAAATGGACACCATCTGGTCCATACTCCTCTTTGCGCAGCAAATGATGATCGTGAGACAGGGCCAGCACCGGCCCCACTCTGCCAGTGGCGCTCAAAAAAACCACCTTCCCCTCCATAACGAGGGTAAAAGACAGCATAGGAACATGGTAGGCAACATCATATGTGATAGCATTGACCCCCATGGGTACGGCGTCATTTACATCACGAAATCCCTTTTGGCCAGCACCATAATCATCCCACGCGACAGGATAATTTTTTGATTTGGGGGTCGTGGAGTAAATCGAGTCCTTGGTATTATCCTTCCACGCCCACCAATCCAAATGATATCCCACGCCCAGGCGGAATTGAAAGATTGAATTGGTGCAAAGATGCCAGTCTGTAATGGCATCGACTGTGAATCCCCACCTCTGAGTAACATCGCTCAGCGACCAATGGCTCCAATCCCGATTTTTGTACAGCCAGTCGTAGTCGGTCATTTTTCCCACAGGCATGAGGGGAATAGCCGAGCGCAAGCGCAGATTGAGGCCGAGCGCCTCGCCAGACTCCCAGCGAGATTCAATACCCACCATATACACAGGCTGAAGATCCCAGGTTAATAGGCTCAAATAGGCGTTCTGATTACTTTTTCCGTATGGATAGACAATTTCCTTGGCGCTACCCCAATGCACCCCTACCGACGGACCTAGAATCCAGCCCTTACTGGGGTAATCGGTCGCCGAAATGCGGGCTGGAAGGTGCAATACCATGAGTACAACAATGAGTAGATGTCTTCCACAAAGGTTTTTAATCATTATCAACTTTCCCTTATGATTACTGCTACAATGTATCACACTTTCTCAAGAAAACATGTTGAAAACATATAAAAAACGGGTTTTGAGCCAAAAAAACGCCATAGCAGGGGGATATGAGCAGTGTTCGAAGGAAAAATGAGGAAATGATTATTTTTTCCAACGCCAGGATTCCTATGGGGCGGGATCGCCGTCTGAAAATTCGGGAGTGGACATTGCGAGCCGGGGAGCTCTGGGTAATCAGCGGAGAGGGGGGATGTGGAAAGAGCACGTTAGCCCAAATTATCGCGGAACCTAAATCCATTCCCGGTTTATCGCGACATCGCGAGGCAAATCAGAGGGCGGCATGGATTTCCTTCGATCGTGAGCAGGAAATCAGGAACCTACTCCGGCACAATGATGACTCAGAATACCTTGGGATGCCCGATGAGGGTACGGATCTGGGATTGTTTCTAGGCGGTTCTCTGCCCGGCAACAGAGAGGCTAGCCCTCTCTCTTCGGGAAATCTTGATTGCAATGAGCTGATGGATGAGGGGCTGCTTCGAAAACTGACCGGAAGGGGAATAAAAAATCTCTCAACCGGTGAATTCAGACAGGTTCTGATTGCCCGAGAGATGAGGGGAAGGCCCGCCTTGGCGGTTTTGGATGAACCCTTTGAGGGTTTGGATTTCGAGGCCCGCTCACGGTTGATGGACTGGCTGGCTCGCTGGATGGAATCGGGAACACTCATCGTTCTGACGGTGAACCGACTTGAAGATATTCCATCCTATGCCACAGGTTTGGCGCTGCTTCAGGACGATGAGATGGTAGCGAAAGGAGCGCCCGAAATCCTGATGAAATCACCTGAAGCCGCCAGGTGTTTTGGCCGAAACAGGAAAAAACCCTTTGATATTCCCCCTCCCCCATGGCAGTCCCAAGTTCCAACAGACAGGTTAATCGAGCTCACCGGGGTATCTTTGGCATTCAACGGCAGATCGGTTTTGGAGGATGTGAATTGGAAGGTAAAAAGGGGGGAATCCTGGCTACTCAGTGGACCTAATGGGTCTGGGAAAACCTCTCTTTTGAACCTGATTGACGGTGACGAACCACGGGGATACGGACAGGATATCCGCCTTTTCGGGCGTCTTCGGGGAAGCGGTGAAACCACCGCCGATATCAAGTCGTTCATAGGCTTGGTTTCGACAAGTCTCCAAGAATCTGCTCCCAAGCACGCGGATTCTGAGGAAATTCTAGGAAGCGGACTACGAGATTCCCTAGTGCTCACCAGAACTCTCGATGGTTTTGAAATGGATTTGGTGCAGCGCTGGCTGGAAGTGCTAGAAGTTGCCGATCGAAAAAAAACGCCGTTTCATCGCCTTTCCTACACCGATCGCCGCGTGCTGCTTATTGGGAGGGCAATGATAAAGCACCCCCCCCTACTCCTGCTTGATGAGCCCATGCATGGCTTGGATATCATAGCCAGAGCACGCGTCAGCGATCTGGTGGACCGGCTCATCAAGAGCACCAATACTTCGGTTATCTTCGTTAGCCACCGAGTGGAGGACGCGCCTAAGTCCATCAATCATCATATCAGGCTTGTTCCTGGAAATAACGGTGAACCCTCCCGCGCCATCATCGAAAAACCCGAAGCGCGGCCTGGTGTCCCCCCATATCGGTGACAAAGCGGCCTTTGTTCGTCCGCCCCCATAGAAATAGCGCCGATGCCAAGCGTTCGCATGAGGATGCTGGGCGATTCCGGCACGATGTTAGCCGCTCAAGAGCGGTCTTTCGCACTGACCAGCACCCAGATACTATCCTCCGCTGACGTATTGGGGATACTGCGGCGCGCTGGGAGTCTTTTTGATTCAACCTCCCATACAATGTGGCGCCGCGCGTGAACAACATCGGCGGTATGAAGTATATGCATCAGATTCTCCCAGTTCTCGTTGTCCACATTCAATCGCGAAACATCAAATCTATCGCCGGGATTGCCCGGTGGGGGCGCCAGTTTCCCATCGAGATCGAAAGCGCCAAGGAGTTTTCGCCCATTCCGACTCAACGCCGCAACCACTTCTCTCATCTCAGTGCTTAGAGAATCGATGCCATAGGGGAAGGCCATGGTATAAAGGCTCTTCGCCCTACCGCCAGCATATTCATCAAGCATTTCCCAAGCGGCCAAGATATCCTCAGCGAATTCCTCAGGTTTCATGCTGTGCGCATAAATGTGACTCAGAGAATGGACACCTAGAATGAATTTCTTATCGAGGTAGCGGATTTTCTCGGCGACCACTGGCACTCCTCGATATGGGAATCCGGGGTTTTTGAAACCATCGAGCTGACGGAATGGTATGGCATCAAAGGAAACGTAAAAGGTAAAGTTAATCCGACCCTCTTCACGGGGAGCCCAACGCTCCAGGATGGCTACCAGCGAGTCACGAGCCAATAATGGTTTACTGAAGAATCGCTTTGTGGGTCCAGTGAGCCTATCGCCCTTAGTTTGATAGATGAAAATTCCATAGCCAGCGTCATCGGCGCCGAGAACTATGGGCTTGAAGCCGGTGGGCACCCTGGAAAAGTCACCTTCCAGATACTGCTTATCAGAAATCAGATACCACTTGTTGTTCTTAATGAATTGAAGCAGTATCCGAAAACGTTCTGATGTGAGTCCGTATCTCTTTTCTCGGCTGATTTTGTGTATGCAAAGTATTGGAATCATTCCCTCGACGGCTTTTTCAAACAGTATGGTGAACTTTCCGGTTCTCCGGGTCATCCAGCGGCTCAAACCCATGTGTTCCGCCAAGTACGCATAGGGATCGACGCCCTCGGGCACCTCAAGCGGATCGAGCAGCACCGGCTTGCCATATCGATCGAACGCGTATCGCCAAAAAACATCAGGGCTCTTCGCGGTAGCGACAAAAGGCACAACCAGCAACAGCATGAGTGGGTACAGGGTGGGTGATTTGTCTGACACGGTCATTAAAACACCAACAGAAAACCGGCCCGCGAGGGCCAATTCTGACTCATTATTTCTTCTTTTTTTTCTTCTTCGCCTTGCTTCGCGCCTTTTTTTCTGTCGCTATGGCAATTTCCTCAGCCGTTTGCCTCGGAGCATTGATGATGGGAGCTGGACGGGGGGACATGGAGGCTTTCGATACTTCAGCGCTATGGGCACTGCCAGTAAAAGCTTCATGAACGCTTCTCACATTTCTCTCATGCCAGGCCAGCAGTACGGGCGACGCGATGAAGATGGAAGAGTAAGTCCCAACAAAAACGCCGACGGCAAGACTCAAAGCAAAGACTTGAATCGTTCCGCTGGCAAACAACAATATGGCTAACACCGCCAGCAATGTTGTCAATGATGTAATCAGGGTTCGACTTAAAGACTGTGAAATCGAAATATCGATGATGTCCCTGAAGCTTTTGTCTTTCGCGATACGCGAATTCTCTCGGACCCGATCGAAGATAACAATTGTATCGTTGAGCGAGTAGCCTATGATAGTAAGAAGCGCAGCGATGGTAGCAGTGGAAAATTCTAGCTGAAACGCGCCAATAACTCCTAGAAGAAACAAGATATCATGGAAAACAGCAACAATGGCCGAGACGGCATAGTTGAGCTTGAAGCGGATCCAGATATAAAGAAGAATCAAAACCAATGCGATCAGCGTTACCCAAATAGTCTGGGTGGCCAGTTTCGCCGAGAAACTCGCCCCGATGTACTCTTCTCCTATAATCCTGACATCGCCGAAGGCAGCGTTAAGACGATCATCAACCGCTTTTGATGTTACTTGCTGAAAATTCTCCACCGACGCGTTATCAGCAATCCGGATAACGAATCGATCTCCCTCATCCCCGGCAGTTTGAACTTCGGAATTCAAATCTCCCAAAGCGTTACGGATGGCCTGCTCATCGGAAGGGCCCGTTAGCTCGGCAGTAACAAGAATACCGGGTCGAAAGTCGATTCCGAAATTGAAACTACCAACGATGAACAATGTGTAAATCCAAAACACCACAATCATGAACGATGAAGTAATCAGAGCGGGAATACGGAATCGGGTAATATTGTACTGTTTCATGTTATCTCAACCTCCACCCGATGCTGAGTTTGCTTCTTTTCAGGGTTTCGGTTCCAAAATCGAGCAACAGGCGCGAAACAAAAAGCGCGGTAAACAGGGAACAGAGTATGCCAACCATCAAAGTCGTGGCAAAACCCTGGACAGGCCCTTTTCCGAGCTGAGCGAGAAACATGGCGGCTATGAGGGTGGTAATCTGCGCGTCCATGACGGTCCAGAATGCCTTCTTGAATCCCGTATCTACCGCGGCGGCCCTGCTTTTACCTAGTTTCAATTCCTCTTTGATGCGCTCAAAAATGATGACGTTGGCGTCTACAGACATACCCACAGTCAGTATTAAGCCAGCGATACTGGTCATTGTGAGAGTGAAATTGAGACTCGAGAGCACAGCTGTAAGAAGATAGAGGTTGAGCGCCAGGGCCAGATCGGCTATCAGCCCGGCTCCTAAATACCAAATGAACATGAACAGGAAAACCAAGGCCAAGCCGATGAGAATGGCGTTAAGTCCGGCCGTGATGGTATCGGCGCCGAGAGAGGCCCCCACCGATTGCAGCGATCTGATGGTGAGTGGAACCGGTAGCGATCCTGTTCTCAGTACAACCGCGAGATCGTTGGCCTCTTTGTAATTGAATCCGGTAACCCGAACCGAACCACCGGGAATGGTTTCCCGGATGAGGGCATTCGCCTTTACCTTTTTATCCAGGACGACGGCCATGTATTTATTGGTGTTCTCCGAAGTAAGACGCTGAAACTGTGTGGCGCCTTCGGTATCGAGCCGGAAAAGAACTATGGGCTGAAGAGTGTTGGGGTCGGTCTCAGGATTGGCCTCTCGGATATGGGAACCATCAAGGCCAGCGGTTTCAGGTATGGCAATCCAGTCAACAAATCGGTCTATGCCGTAAGCGTCTTTGGTGTAATACCCCGCAGCCTGCAAACCTTCAACCAAAATTCCCTCTTCCACTGGCCGGCCGTCAACGATTTTCCCACCACGGGCAGCGTAGTTACGCAGGGCTTCGGTGCCAGCATTGTCAACGATGTAGAATCCTAGAGAACCACGGCCCATCAAGAAGGAATTCACCCGCTCAGGGTCGGCTTCACCGGGGATGTCGATGAGAATCGAATTATCGAGCTGTTTTCTGATTTGAGGCTCGGTGACGCCAAAGGTATCGATGCGGTTATTGATAACCTCCAATGTGGATTCCAAGGCAGCGTCACGGTCCTGCGCCGAAAGCACCTCGGTGCTGGCGGCCTCCAATTCTGTGAAATCCGGTTCCAGCACAACACTTAAGCCACCGGACAAATCAAGACCCAGTGACAGGATTTTGTTTTTTTTATCCTTCAGATCGAGTACGCTCTGCCTATAGTAGCTTTCCACTGCGTGCTGAATGTCATCGAAGTCCCTGAAACCATTGAGAACGGCTCCCAGAGTCCATTCGTCGGGCATTTCATTGTTAGTCAAGCGATAGTTCGCCTTCGATTCTTCCACTAGAAATTCAAATTGCCGGGAAATGGGAGCCGATATGGCTTCTTCATCCTGGCTCAAACGACGAATTTCGTCATTTTCCTTGTGCGAACGCTCTTCAGCCCAAGCACGGATATCCACAAGGGTGCCATTAGCAAGATCCTTCATTTCCTGGTCGGTGAAGAAGTACCAAGTGAGCGTCGGATAAAGAAACACAGCACCCAGTCCGATGAGTGCCAAAACCAGGAGCGTGCGCATCAATTTGGTCATTGATTCATCTCCGGGCGGAATTGTTTATTTCTGTTCGGACGATCCGGATGTATCGTCCGCTTTGGGCGCCTTGGTTTTTCTGGGAGGGACAGTTTCTGTGGAAACCGGTTCAACCGACGCGATGGCAGACTTGGTGAATTCCAATGTTGCGCCTTTATTGTCTACCTCAACGATAACCGTGGTTTCTGTAACATTTTTTACAGTACCACGTATGCCGCCAATTGAGCTGACCCTGTCACCTTTTTTCACCGCCTCTAGCATCCGCTTGGTGTTTTTTTGTTTTTTTCTCTGAGGACGGATAATGAGCAGGTAGAAAACTGCGAATACAGCGACGATCATCAAGATTTGAATATAATTGCTTGAAGATCCTGGTGTTCCTGCATCGCCTGGGGCGCCCATGAGTAAGGGGAAACTGTTGAACATGATTTTTTGCCTGCCTTGGTAAAGTACTATCTCAGGAGTTCTGCATTCCCCTATGAAGCGGAATCCAAACTCGTAATGACTGGAGTACCTCTTAGGATATAACCGAGCTACTCTATCACGAATTCTATTTTTCGTCAATGAGTGCAAACAACTTAGATAGCCCGAATTCTTGTAATATCATCAGAAGGGGCTTGAACACCGAATACCAGCATGAGTTGTTCGCTATTATCATACCGAATCGGCGACACTTCGTTGAAGCGGGCCAGCACATAGTCAGCACCTGCCTGATCTTCATCATAGACGGCGCCGCGGTAGGCCACCTTGAACATGCCACGATCTGCCAAGGCGCGGGTGTCCAGATTCTTGAAGCCGGAACGGGCCTTCTTGTCGACAATGGCTTTGTTCCCGTCGAACCCGATGGAAAATATGTAGTCTTCCCGTTTCATTAAAACCCCATGATAAGCGAATCGAAACCTAATGATAAGTGAATCGACAAAAGTCGACCGGATGATACTCCGATCGACTTGTTCACACGCGAAGGAATGATGCTATGTCTGGCTACATCATGCCGCCCATGCCTCCCATGCCGCCGCCCATGCCGCCACCGCCGGGAGGCATCGGAGCCGCCTCCTTCTCAGGGAGGTCGGTGATGGTGGACTCAGTGGTAAGCAGCAAACCGGCAATGGACGCGGCATTCTGCAGCGCGCTACGGGCAACCTTGGCGGGATCGATGATTCCTGTCTGGATAAGGTCGACCCAATCCAGTGTATTCGCGTCAAAACCGATGCCCTTTTTTTCATTCTTGGCCCTTTCGGCGACGATGGAACCATCAACACCGGAATTCTCGGCAATCTGCCGTATGGGCTCTTCAAGGGCTCTTTTGACGATGTTGAATCCAACCCTTTCCTCTTCCGCGAAGTCACTCAGAGTCGCTTTTTCAAGCGCATTGGCCGCCTGAATCAGCGTAAGACCGCCACCGGTGACAATGCCCTCTTCCACAGCGGCGCGGGTAGCGGATAAGGCATCCTCAACCCGATGTTTCTTCTCCTTGAGTTCCACCTCGGTGGGAGCGCCAACATTGATAACAGCCACACCGCCGGCGAGCTTCGCCAGGCGCTCCTGGAGTTTTTCACGATCGTAATCCGAAGTGGTTTCTTCAATCTGAGCCTTAATCTGGGCAATACGACCCTTGATATCGGCGTCGCTGCCTTCACCATTGATAATTGTCGTGTCTTCTTTGGTCACTTTTATTATATTAGCCTGACCGAGCTGGTCAATTTCCGTGTTTTCCAATTTCAGGCCAACTTCTTCGGAAATTGCTTGGCCGCCGGTGAGGACAGCAATGTCTTCGAGCATGGCTTTGCGGCGATCGCCGAAGCCTGGCGCCTTAACCGCGCATACATTCAATGTTCCACGAATGGTGTTCACAACCAAGGTAGCCAGCGCCTCGCCTTCAACATCCTCGGCAATGATGAGAAGAGGCTTGCCCGCCTGGGCAACTTTCTCAAGAATCGGAAGCAGATCTTTCATGCTGCTCACTTTCTTTTCGAAGATGAGAATGTAAGGGTTCTCCAGAAGCGTGGTCATGTTATCCCGGTTGGTGGCAAAGTAGGGAGAAAGATAACCGCGGTCGAACTGCATGCCTTCAACAAAGTCTGTGGTGGTTTCGATGGTTTTCGACTCTTCGACAGTAATTACCCCATCCTTTCCCACTTTCTCCATGGCGTTCGCGATTTCATCACCAATTTCCCGATCGTTGTTTGCCGAGATGGCGGCAACCTGGGAAATTTCTTCCTTGTCTTTGATTTCCTTCTTGTTCTTCCGAATGTCATCAACGGCAATGCTTACAGCCTTATCGATGCCGCGCTTAATCCCCATCGGATTGATACCGGCTGCCACCGACTTGAGGCCTTCTTTGACAATGGAATAAGCTAAAACGGTTGCCGTGGTAGTACCATCACCGGCGATGTCATTTGTCTTCGTGGCTACTTCTTTTAAGAGTTGAGCACCCATATTCTCGAACGGATCCTCAAGTTCCACTTCACGAGCGACGGACACGCCATCCTTGGTAACCGTTGGAGCACCGAATTTCTTATCGAGAAGAACATTTCGGCCCTTCGGACCGAGTGTAACTTTGACGGCGTCCGACATTTTACGCACACCGGCAAGGAGACTCTTTCGAGCATCCTCATGAAACAATAGCTGTTTGGCCATTTCGCATAACTCCCCTTAATAAGGTGTTTTAGAATGTAGTTCGGGTATCGAAGCGCCGGATTGGCGCTTGCCCGCTAGAAAAGTACTAAAAAATGAAGCTAATCATCAAGATTTTTTTTCAAGATTGGGAAAACAAAATCCGAAATTAGCTCATCTCGCCGCTGTAAATCGCCCGCAATTCCAATCCACCAGTGTCTATGAGCAAAGCGCCATCATCCTTCAATCCCACCAGCAAGCCCTGAACAGTCTCAAAACGGTTTGGATTGCCGACTGTCACTTTCACCACTTTTCCGCGCTTGGCCAAGCGTTTTTCAACTTCGCTTACCATTGGTTTTTCAAGGAGCAGTCGTTCCAATTCAACCAAAATGTCATCAAGCACAAAGGCGGGCTCACATCTCATCGTTCCATGGCTTCCCAACATTTCCAGGGCAGAAACCAGAGTGGTCGCCGGATGCCGAAGCGTAGCAGGGAAAAAACGCCGTTGGATGTTCAAACCCATACCAGCGAGGTAGTATTCGCCCTCACTCTCCACGAGAATCCCCGCGATTTTGCCGTTATTCACATAAACATCGTTGGGCCATTTGATTTGTGGGGTTAGCTGATAGGTGTTTTCAAGCTGGCGACAGAGGGCGAGGGCAACAAGCTGTGTGAGCGGGTAAGGGGTTGTGACTCGACTTTTGAGGAAAGCGGCTGTGAAAAGAAGATCGCCTTTGCTATCATCCACCCATGTACGTCCGGAAAGACGCCCCCTCGCCCGACGCTGACTGGTGGCTGTGCAGACAATAAACTCCCCCTGGCCGGAGTTGAGCGCCTGGCGCGCGTCTTCCATAGTGGTGTCGGTTTCATCTTTGTGGATGATGTGGAAGGAGTGATGATAAGTCACAGCCGGATTATACGCTCTTAATTGGGTCATAAAATAGATGGCAGCGGAAAATCATTAGATATTTTCCTAGAAGTATTGCATATTTATTCTATATATGCATAAATATTCATTGTGAACAGACGCGAAAACCGGCTGAAAACCATTCGAAAGATCATTAGCAGCGATAAGGTGCCCACACAGGCGCATTTGTTGAACCGGCTGGAACGTGAAGGGTTGTCCATAACGCAGGCAACTCTCTCCCGCGATCTGAAAACTCTCAAGGCGAGCAAGGTGCCCGAAGAAGATGGACAGTATTTTTTCACACTGAATGGGAAAGAATCCCTGCCAGGATTTATTGAGGATTTCAAACGGGGGTTTCTATCGCTCACCTTCAGCCGGAATCTGGGCGTCATCAAAACACTGGCAGGCCACGCTGATACTGTGGCCATCGCCCTGGACAACATGGAAATGAAGGAAGTGTTGGGCACCATCGCCGGTGATGACACGATCCTTGTCGTCCTTAGCGAAAATGAAAAACGCCAGGTGTTTGCTGAGCGTTTAAAAAACATGCTAGGCAATCTGGGAACTCGAAAATGAAAGTGGCAGTATTCGGCGCGTCGGGCTACAGCGGCCAGGTTCTTATGAGATTATTACTCGACCATCCAAAGATCACCGGAGTGCTACCCGTATCATCCACAAAGTCTGGAAGCGCTTTGAATGAGCAGGATGCCGGTCTTGGGCCAGACATCGAAGGAAAGCTATTGAGAGGCAGCCATTTTCTTAGCCGGGATCAGGCACTTGAAGAACAACCCGACGCGGTGTTCTCCGCCCTCCCTCATGGCGCTTCGATGGAATTCTGCAAACCGTTCTTCGGTATCTCTGTTGTAATTGACCTCTCGGCGGATTTCAGATTGAGGGATATTCAGGCTCATCAACAGGCCTATGGCAAAGCGGCGGCGGGTTTTGATGAACTCCGTAAAAAGGCAGTATACGGCCTAGCCGAGATTTACCAGGAGGATATCAAAGGCGCCGATATCATCGCCGTGCCCGGATGCTATCCCACCTGTATTCTCCTACCCCTGCTCCCTTTCGCCCGCTCCAATCTTCTGACTTCCGTGGTAACGGTGAACTCGCTCAGCGGTATTTCAGGAGCGGGGAGAGCCGCCAGGGAAACCTCGCTGTATGTCGAACGTTCTGAAAATTCGCTGGCCTACCATCCTGGTCGCGGGCATAGGCATTATCCGGAAATAATCCAGGAACTGACACTCACGGGTTGTTATGCACCTTTATTCTTCACTCCCCACATGGTGCCTATGCGCAGGGGCATGTTTTCCACTATTTCGATGCCGCTGGAAAGCACAGAAGAGGATTGGGATGCCAAAGCCGGCGATGTTCTATCCGAAGCCTATAGTAACGAACCCTTCATCAAACTTACAGCTAGCTCAATCCCGGCTACCCGCGATGTGATCGGATCAAACCGATGCGACATCGGCTGGTATGTTGAAAAAACTAACAATGGGCTATCGATGCTGTACCTTTTCAGTGTAATCGACAACCTTATGAAGGGGGCCTCGGGCCAGGCGGTACAGGATTTCAATATACGCTTCGGTTTTCCACAGACAGCTGGGCTCCCCCTCAGAGGAGAGACTTGATGGCTGGAAAACCGATAAGCGTGGTAAAAATCGGTGGCGGCCTCGCCGAAAACGATGCATCAATCCTCTATCTCGCTGAGGAGTTGAAAAACCTGATGAGCCAGGATAATCGGATACTCCTGGTACACGGCGGGGGCCATTTTATCAGCGAAATGCAACAGAGATATGAGATAACACCCCGTTTCATCGACGGTCTCAGACAAACCACGCCGAAGGAGATGTTTCTCGTGGATTCGGCCCTTGCCGGCAGGGCAAATAAACATCTCGTGCGGCTTCTTAGTCGCGCAGGCGTCAAGGCTTGGGGACTGAGCGGCGCCGATGCCGGCATACTCCTGGCTGAAAGTATTAGGGGGTCCGCAAAGGAAAACTGCACCGGAAGAATAGTGTCTGTGGATAATCGGCCACTGACGCAGCTTTGGGACGCGGCCTATCTGCCGATTTTTGCCCCTGTAGCTTCAGACAAGCAGGGTATGGGTATCAATGTCAATGCCGATGAGGCCGCTCTCGCCCTCGCCGTTTCGTTAAAAGTCGAAAATTTAGTGTTTTTTTCCGATGTTCCGGGGGTTCTTGAGAACAATAGGATCATCAGGCATCTCAGCCCTCAGCTCGCCGAGGAGAAAATTGTTCAATCTGTGATTAGCAATGGTATGATACCGAAGGTGCGCTCTGCTATCGAGGCCCTTAATGGGGGTGTGGTGTCGGTATTCATTGGAAAGTACTCACAACCAGGCGATCTGAAGAAAACTGTTTCCGGACTGCGGGGAACCCTCATAGCACGAGGAGATTCATGATGCCGCCAAGAAACACCGTAATAAATCCGCCCCTGCCCAAACAATATGGCAACGAATTATTGGTATTTTCTCACGGGGAAGGCTCTTATCTGGTAGATTGCATCGGAAAGCGCTATCTGGATATGGGATCGGGCATCGCCGTAAACGCGTTGGGGTATGGCCGTGATGATTTGGCGCAAATCGCGGCGGACCAAATGAAGCGCTTGATTCATGTATCAAATCTCTTCGCGAGTGAGCCACAGCTAAAGCTGGCAGCTAAGATGGTGGGGACACCAATTCCCGGGGCGGCTCCCTATGTGGCCGTTCATTTCGGCAATTCCGGGACTGAAGCGAATGAAACGGCAATGAAATACGCCAGATTGTACGCAAAAACTCATCGCGGGGAAGGCCATCACAGATTCGTGGCTTTTAGTAATAGTTTTCATGGCCGCAGCATGGGCGCCTTGAGTATTACAGCGAATCCGTCCTACCGGAATCCTTTCGCTCCGCTGGTGCCGGGAGTTGAATTTCTGCCGCTGAACGACACACAAGCCCTTAGCAATACACTGGATGACACCGTGTGCGCGGTTATTGTGGAGCCTGTTCAGGGGGAAGGCGGTCTATATCGCGTCGATCACAAATTTGCCAAGACACTGAACAAACTGTGTCGAACTCATGACATCATGCTCATCGTTGATGAAATTCAAACTGGTATGGGTCGTTGCGGGATGCTCTTTGCCAGCAGTATGGCTGGGCTGGAACCGGACATGATTAGCCTGGCTAAACCCCTAGCCGGCGGATTGCCTCTATCGGCAGTTTTGCTGCCCTCACGCGTCAATGAGCTGTTGAAACCCGGCCACCATGCCTCTACCTTTGGTGGCGGCCCGGTAAGCACTGCCGTCGCATCAGCAGTGTGGGATATGCTTTCTGATCCCAGCTTCCTTGCCGAAGTCCATCAGAAGGGAAAAATGCTGAAATCCCTTTTACACGCGGGACTGAGGCAGTTGAGCGTAGAAGGAGAAATCAGGGGAGCCGGCCTTCTGCGAGGAATTCGTTTAGCCGATCGGCAATATAACGGAAATTGGTGTACACAGATAGTGAGCAAAGCGCGAAACGCGGGGCTTCTTATTCTGAAAACAGGAGTCGATGTGTTGAGATTAGCGCCACCTTTAGTAATCAAGGAACAGGAAATCAATGAAGGTGTAACCCTTCTCATAAAAATCATCAAGAGAAATCTTTGAACACATGCGCAATGAAGGAGATAACAATGAAGAACGACGGCAGCGCCAAAAAAATATGTCTGGCCTATTCAGGAGGATTGGATACATCCATCATCATGCCCTGGCTTAAGGAAAACTACGATAATCCGGAGATTGTTGCCGTATGCACGAACGTGGGACAACAGGAAAATTGGGCAGATGTTGAGCGCAAGGCCTACGCGTCGGGGGCATCACAGTACCATTTAATCGACTGCCGGGAAGAATTTGTCAATGATTATCTGTTTCCCATGGCTCGTGCTGGAGCCATATATGAGGGTCAGTATCTTCTGGGCACTGCCATTGCGCGCCCCTTGCAGGCCCGCAAACAGGTTGAGATTGCCCTGAAAGAGGGATGTGACGCATTGGCGCACGGTTGCACCGGCAAAGGAAACGATCAAGTAAGGTTTGAACTCACCTACAAGGCGTTGGCGCCTCAGCTCAAGGTAATCGCGCCATGGCGTATCTGGAACATACACAGCCGGGAGCAGGCCATTGCCTATGCCGAAGAACATAAACTCGATCTGGGAGGAATCAGCCGGAAGAACATCTACAGCCGGGACTGGAATATCTGGCATATGAGCCACGAGGGAGGCCGACTGGAAGATCCCTGGAACGAGCCCGAAGAATCCATGTTCCGTTTAACCTGTCCCCCCAATGATGCTCCGGATTGTCGAACTGAAGTCACCATCGATTTCGAGAAGGGTATCCCGGTTGGAATCGATGGTGAGAAACTCGATTCCCTCGATCTGCTGGGGCGTTTGAACGATTTGGGCGCAAAAAATGGAATTGGACGCGTTGATATTGTGGAAACCCGCATGGTGGGCATGAAGAGCCGGGGTGTCTATGAAACCCCCGGCGGCACCCTGCTGTACAAGGCCCTAAGAGATCTTGAGATGTTTACCATCAATTATGATGCCTTGAGCATGAAAAACAAGCTCTCCCAATACTATTCCGATCTGGTGTATGCGGGAAAATGGTTTACCACAGCCAGAAGGGCACTTGAAATGTTTATGGTGGAAACCACCTCATTCACCACTGGTTCGGTACGACTCGCGCTTTACAAGGGCAATGTCAGCGTTTTGGGACGAAAATCTCCCTATGCGCTCTACATGGAAGAATTCGCCAGTTTCGGTAAAACAAGCTACGACCACGGGGATGCCGAAGGATTCATCAATCTCTATGGCCTCTCCACCGGCGTTACCGCCATGGTGCAGAAGGATCTCGAGGACGGTTCAGGACAGGCATTGGACATGAAACACGTAGCAGCCAGTTTTCACGAGAAATAATGAGCGGCATTTCAATCGGCGGGAAGGCGGTCAGTGCTGCTCTTTCCAGACACCGACTCCAGTATCTTAACTCAGGGCTTGCATTCCGCTATCTTGAAGGACGGCATCGATTCGCTGGTCTCTTGAAAAATTCTTCCATTACTCCGATAGTATAACTTACTTAACCATGAAAAACAATAATTGGATTTTTTTCATCATATTAGCATGTATCGCGGTACTCGGAGGATGTGACGCGGCAGCCAGCCGCCATGATGCCGGCGAGGTAGCCTCGCTCTTCTATGAATCCCAGAAGGATTCTTCGGAAAAAATCCCCCAAGAACTGTTTGTTGACGAGCAAATTGGAATGGAAACCGAAAATCAGCTCAATCGACGGGAAATGGCTTACGGGGCGTTTATTTCCCGAGATCGCATTGCTGTCAATCGCCAGATTTCCTTGAAAGGACGGGAACGGAAGGAAACGTTCACCTACGTATTCGAGGTGCTCTGCGAACATGGCAGGACAAGGGAAACTCTGATGATGTCCCGGGAGCGCTCCGCGGTTCCGTTTCTCATTACCGCCTATGTGATTGAGGATATTCCAAGAATCGATAACTCACTACCAGAGGAAACCATTTCGATATGAAAAAATGCTAATCATTCCATGGACGGCGGCCCTTCTCCCCTCAGCGCCGCTTTACCGGTAATTCCTCTTTGATTTTCCGAACCTTTCTGAAAGGAAGGCTTGGGAAACTCACTCTTTCTTTACCGGATGAATATGAAGACTTCCTGATTTCACTGTATACACCAGGCTGAATTTCCGAAATTTCTTCATTTTGTACTGTGGAAGCAGACTCAAAATGCCCGGTATACTGCCGCCCACACCCCTTTGCTCGGCATCGATATGAAGATGGATGTGTTCACTTCGCCGTATTTCATGGGCATGGGCTGCCTGAGCTACCGCTTCTCTCGACGCATACCTCGCAGAAAAATTGAAAAGCTGTGCACCCTGAAACATAAGTGACGAAACCCCATCGGAGAGGGACATGTATCGCACCTCTGTTCGATTACCACTCTCCTGAGGCTTCAAATAGTCGAAAGTGAGTTTTTCAACATCCTGCCTGTAGAGCTGAACAAGCGCCCCCGCCTTTCTATCCTTGTAACAAGGCTGCGGGCCCCTTCCATACCAGCTTAAATCCCGAAAACGACCAGGGACAGCCATTCGTGTGCCAAATCTCATCAATTCCCGCCAGGGACGAGCCTGCATGGAAACTCTCAGCGAGCCGTTGTTATGGAAGTGGTAGCTGAGAGAAAGAGTCAAAAAACCCTTTACACGCATTCGCATTCGCAGTTTAAGCCCACTTGCCAGGGTTTCTACGCGGCTACTGACAACTCTGGCACTCTGACTGGCTTGATGCCAATGATGCCCGTATATCCGAAAGGCAATTTTCTCAGCCAGATTGCGTATGCGCCCGCGAAAAGCTCTTAAAAACACACTCTCTTTCCAGAAATACAGTAGACCAAGTTTCTCGTTGTCGGTAGGTGAGCGGAAAAAATCCGGTCGTAGGGATTCTTCTAATATATTGCCTCGGCCAAAATCCAATGCGTCCAAGGAACCACTTTTGATATTCACCCTGCCGGCGATACGAGGGCCAGCGATGTACAAGATGCCTGAAACCTCCTCATACCGCCATTCAGATGGGGTTTCAGTGCCTTGTTCAGGTTCTAAGGAAGAGGAAATATCCCCATGGGAGTCTATATCCAAGTAGTCGAAAATCGCATCCTTCCCGATGAATTCTCCTTCGATTTGGGGAAGTGGAAGCTGCAGTCGAGCGACTTCAAAACCCGATGGAGCCCACGCTTGATTCTCCCGGAGTCTTATTGAGAAGTTCAAAAAACCTTCTCCGTTTGTGGGGAAATTTCTCAAGTCCCGATACAGATGAACTGTTCGGGCTTCACCTGGAGGGATATCGTTTTTTCTTATCACACCATCAGCGACACTCACTCCCTCCCGCTGTAGGCTCCATGCAATCTCAAAAGCGGAAGAATCGCTATGGACCATGCGATTATGAAGGAGTATACGCCCTTGCGTCAGATCGTCCGGATCGATAGAAATCGGGGAATACAGAGCTTTCACCTCGGCCATTTCCGGCTGAGCTTTTCTCTCCGCTGTGAGGAGTCCATTCGCGCAGAAAATGCCATCGTGGGGCATCTCGCCAAACTCCCCGCCATATGCCAAGTATTCAACGCCGTTCTGATCACTCTTGTAGAGCGCCTGATCCGCGAAATCCCAAATAAACCCGCCTGCGATATTGGGATATTTTTCGATAAGCGCCATGTAGTCCGCGAAATTGCCCAGACTGTTGCCCATAGCATGGGCAAATTCACAGAGAATAAATGGTTTGTACCGATATCGTCGTGGTGTCACGAAATGTCCAAAGAGACGTCCCATCTCACCCGGCGCTTCCATGATGAGACGACGGCGACCAATATCGCGCACAGTTTTTACTCCGGCATACATCAGGCTGAAGACATCAGAGCTTCTCAGCCTATAATCACCCTCGTAATGAAAGAGTCGGGTGTCATCCAGGGCCATGGCGGCCTCTTTCATTTTCTTGATGTTGCTCCCATATCCCGCTTCATTTCCCAGAGACCAGATGATGATACTCGGATGATTACGATGATTGAGTACCATCCTTTGCATACGATCAACACAATTGGCGGTCCATTTGGGGGATGAACCAGGAAGCTTCTTGCGCAACCCATGGCTTTCGAGATTGGCCTCGTCAACGACGTAAAGTCCTAGCCGGTCGGTTAATTCATATAGCATCTCAGGGTTCGGATAATGGCTGCATCGCAGCGCGTTGATGTTGTTCTGTTTCATGAGTATCAGGTCGGATTCAATCAAATCTCGTGGTACCGCCTGGCCGTAGCGGGGGTGAAAATCATGGCGATTAACCCCGCGAAGTTTTACCGGCTTCCCATTCACCGCTAAGATGCCTCCCTGGGCACTTGGCAATATCTCAACCTGGCGAAATCCCCAATCCATGCACCTTACATCCAGGGCTTGTCCGTTTTCATCGAAGAGAACGATTACCAGATGGTACAGATGGGGCTTCTCGGCGCTCCACTGCTCTGGTTCCTGAACCCAGATGGAAGTCTCAATCAGCGTTGCTTCCTCGCTGTAATGAACGGGGGTGAGAGGGCATGAGGCAACGATATCCGTTTCTCCCCGATTGTACAGATACCAGCAAAGCGATCGACCGCCACTGAATGCCGGCTCAGATTTTGTGCCAAGCACTTCAGCCGGTTTGAGCCCGGCTGAAGGCGAATCCAGAATAATACGCACATCCAATCTGGCATCCCGATAGCTGCTGTCAAAATGACATTCGGCATGCACATCGCTTATCCCCCCCTTGGGGAAGGCAATGAGCTTAACCGAGCGGATGATTCCACCGAGTCGCCACATATCCTGGTCTTCCAAATAGGCGCCGGCACACCATTTATACACCTGGAGGGCCAATTTGTTTTTGCCGAATTTAAGATATTTTCCCACTTGAAATTCCGCAGGGGAATAGCTATTCTGGGTGTATCCGATTTCCTGGCCGTTTACCCATATTCGCGCTGCCGAACGTATACCGTCGAATCTCAGAACAATGGAATCCATGCGATTTGACCATGACTTCGGTATGGAAAAAACCGTTCGATAGAATCCCACAGGATTATCATCGGGGTTTATCGCAGGCGGCTTTTTTATGTCATGGCTGTAGGGATAGACAAAGTTGGTGTACTGGCAAACCCCATACCCGTGAAGCTCCCAGTTTGAAGGAACCGGTATTTTCTCCCATTTTGTACGATAGCGGGCAGTGTCATGCAAACCTTCAGGCAGCTCGGAAACCCCACTGAAGAATCGAAATTGCCACTGACCATCTAGGCTCCGCACCCATGGACTCATTCTCTCCTCTACCGCTCCTAAAACATCCGAATATGGCAATCGCTGAAATCTGCCTGCCATCTTGTTTCGCCCACAAACCTCAGGATTTTGCCAATCTTCCCTTCGATATATGTGGGTTTTTTCGCGATATCTGGAATTCTTTTTGGTCATTCTTATTCCTTGTAAACAATGGAGAAAATATAACGCAAAGAAAAAGCATTTCAAAGTCGCCAATCTTAATTTACGCGGGTCGGTTTTGCCGAGGGATGGACTTTGTTTGTCATCCTATAGAACATCCCCCGTATGCTGTTTTACAGCATGCTCGCCTTGTTCATTTTGTGAGAAGAATTTAAACTGACAAAAATGCACCTCGGTTTGTGCATGTCGAAAACAAAGAAAAGGGAGGAAGCATGCGCATTCAATGGAACAACCTTGATCAAACAAAATCCTACGCCCTGCTCAGACAAACCGATAACTTGGTAGATTTAAAAGATGACTTGACAGCTGACCGTATTCATTCTTGGTCCATCCCAGCCGGTGGAGGTTTGGATTATTACTACGGGGCCTCAATGGTAAGTGAAACCGATTTGGATCGCCTTCAGACCTTGGCCGATGAGCAGCAATTAATCGAAAAGTACAAGGCCGTTCTCAACGGTGAAATCATCAATAAGGGAGAGAATCGACGGGTTCTTCATCATCTCACGCGGGGAGAGCTGGGCGAAAAAGTCATGGATGATGGGGAAAATCTTCGGGATTTCTATCGCGAGCAACATCAGCGCATCCGGAATTTTGTTGATAAGGTTCATTCAGGCATAATCACCGGATCTACCGGAAAGAAATTTGATACTGCAGTGCAGATTGGCATCGGTGGCTCAGACTTGGGCCCGCGGGCCCTTTATCTAGCCCTAAAACAGTTCCACACACCAAAAATGAGGGCATTTTTCGTTTCCAATGTCGATCCGGGTGATGCCGCGGATGTTATTCCTCTGATTAATCCTGAGACTACACTATTCATTCTCGTATCAAAGAGCGGCGCCACCCAGGAAACCCTAGCCAATAAAAACCTCCTCATCGAAAGGATGCGGGCCCTTGGCATCCCCGGTTACAAAGCCTCAAACCACCTGATTGCGGTTACGAGTAAAACCAGTCCGCTTGCGGGTTCTCCAAACGTTCTCGATGCGTTCTACATTGACGATTCCATTGGCGGGCGCTTCTCCTCCACCAGTGCCGTTGGTGATGTTATTCTTTCGTTGACACTGAGTTCGCAGGTTTTTGAACAGTTGTTAGAGGGGGCCCACGAGGCGGATCAACGAGCGCTTAGCCCGGAAATTCGCCACAATGCGACTCTGATGGATGCCATGATTGCCGTGTTTAATCGCAACATCGTCAATCTGCCCACAACTGCCGTTCTGCCCTACAGCCAGGCTCTCTCCCGTTTTCCGGCTCACCTGCAACAGTTGGACATGGAATCCAACGGTAAAAGCGTCAATCGCCAGGGCGATGCGCTCTCCTATCCAACTGGACCGGTGCTATTCGGTGAATGCGGAACGAACTCTCAACACTCCTTCTACCAATTGCTGCATCAAGGTAGCGATATCGTAGCCCTGCAGTTTATCGGCTTTCGACAATCCCAAGGGGATGAAGATATTCAGTTCGGTGGCTCTAGTAGCCAAACCAAATTGAATGCTAATCTTGCCGCTCAAATTGTTGCGTTCGCAAAAGGGCGCGGAAATACCGATCCGAACAAGAATTTCGATGGTTCCAGACCAAGCACATTGCTCGTTGGCGACCGATTGGATGCCAAAACCATGGGCGCCTTACTGGCCCATTATGAGAACAAAGTGATGTTTCAGGGATTTTGCTGGAATATCAATTCCTTCGACCAGGAGGGGGTGCAATTGGGCAAAATTCTCACCAATGAGCTATTGGAAGGAAGTTCGCAAGATGCCTCTCTGACAGCCTACGCCGCCATACTCGGGGTGAAATAATGAACGACCATGGGGAATATCACACATAAGCGAACCCTGTTATTCTTCATTCACCATTGAGATAGGCTGTCTGGTGGATTCAAGTACATCACGCCAAAGCGGCCCTACCGCATTCACCTGCTTTCGTTTGTACGTTGCCATCTGAATCGGCACATGAACCAGGGAATTGTTCCACTGCCCAATGATACAGCCGGTGCGGCCTGTCATGGCGGCATGAACCGCGTTAGCTCCCAGACGAGCACAGTAATGGGAATCCACCGGATTGGCTTCCGCGGCACGTATGATGTAACTAGGATCGATGTATTTGATGTTGGCTTCCCGACCTCGGGATTCCAGATAGACCTTTATCGCGTCTTTGAGAAACAGTCCTATATCACCGTATGATTTATTTCCCGAAGCGTCTTCGTCGCCCTTCCCGGTTTTTAACAGCTCCTGTCCGGCCCCTTCAGCCACCAGAATAACCGCATGCTTGCGCTTGTTCAATCGGGTCTCAAGATTCCGAAACAATCCATTTTTTCCTTCCAGTACGAAGTTCATTTCAGGTATGAGGCAGAAATTAACATCACTGGTGGATAAGGTGGTATGAGCGGCGATAAATCCAGAATCCCGTCCCATTACTTTCACCAGTCCTATACCATCCGGCGCGCTTTTTGCTTCCACATGAGCAGCCCCAACAGCGTTAACCGCGTTGGATACCGCCGTATCGAATCCGAATGATTTTTGAACAAACATGATGTCGTTATCGATTGTTTTTGGTATACCAATACAGGATATTTTGAGTCCGCGCTGCTCAATCTCCTCGGTAATCTCCAGATTGGCCCTTTGAGTGCCGTCTCCACCGATGGTGAACAAGATGTTGATGTTCATTCGCTCAAGCGCGTCAACAATAGGCTCCACCTCGCCATATCCCCTTGATGAACCGAGTATGCTTCCGCCTAAATTGTGAATATCATCAACAACATCCGGATCAAGCTGCATCGGGCTGAGGTTGAAATCTGAGCGGAAACCCCGATAACCATACTGAATACCACTGATGCGCTCCACACCGTAAAAATACCAAAGGGTGCGGGTAATGGCTCTAATAACATCGTTCAAACCAGGGCAAAGACCACCGCAGGTAACAATGGCGGCATGGGCATGGCTGGGGGCGAAATAGATTTTTCCACGGGGTCCAGCTTCCTCAAGCATCCAGGCAGGATCATATCCCGGCCCCACCGCAGAAGCATCGGTTGTGTTGGAGCGGAGTATGTATTGATCGTCTCGGGTGTAGTTGGCGACGGCATCACCGAGCTTATTCGAATAAGGTTTGGGTGATGAGATTTTGCATTCCCCCAGTGTTTTGATACGAAAATCATATACTGTTGTATCGGGCACGCTGACTCCTCCTCACAATCCTAGCACAACTATGCCGAAGATCGTATCCCCGCACAAGCACTGATTAAACTTCCATGCCTCCAATTATAGTGCTATGTTCTTAAAACCGGAGGATTATATGAAAGTGCTCATTGTCGGGGGGGCAGGATACATCGGAGTTCATGTTTCTCTCGCCTTTCTCGATAGAAAGGATAGCGTCTCGGTTCTGGATAATTTCTCCACTGGCAGTCGCGCAAACCTGCCAGAAAAGGTGGCAGTCTTGGAGGGCGATATCATGGATCGCTCCTTCTTGAACAGGGCCTTCTCACTTGGCTGGGACGGAGTTGTGCACCTCGCAGCATTGAAAGCTGCTGGCGAATCCATGATGGAACCGGGCAAGTACGCCCTGAATAATATCGGTGGAACAATCAACCTTATCAACGCCATCATTGAAAATGGCAGTCCACCTTTGGTTTTTTCCTCATCGGCAGCGGTATTCGGAGAGCCTCTCAGGCTTCCCATAGACGAGGAGCATCCCAAATCTCCTGTCAATTTCTATGGAGTCACCAAGCTCGAAATCGAAAACATCCTTGATTGGTATGATAGACTTACTGCTTTGCGCTTCGCCTCCCTGCGCTATTTCAACGCCGCTGGGTACGATTTGGATGGAAGAATTGTCGAACCCGAACAAAAACCCCAAAACCTGTTGCCTCGCATTATGGAAACCGCTGCTGGTCTCCGTGAGAATTTAACCATTAATGGTAGCGATTATGATACCCCTGACGGCACCTGTATACGGGATTATATCCATGTCAGCGATCTGGCCGACGCCCATGTTCAAGCCATGGATTACTTGGCAGCCCATAAGAGGAGTCTGAAAGTGAATCTGGGTAGTGAATCTGGTATCAGTGTGGCGCAAATGGTGAGTGATGCACGGAGAATTACCGGCGTGGATTTCCCCCATGTTGACGGTCCTAGGCGCCCGGGAGATCCGGCGAAACTCATTGCATCCTCGGCTTTAGCGCGGCAATTACTGGGCTGGAAGACCAGCCGCAGCGAGACTGAAACACTCCTGGAGAGCACCTGGAAACTTTATCGCAATCGCTATCTAGAGAGCATGCGTCCATGATGAGGGGCCCTTCCGAGGTAGTATTGCACTCATTAGTTGCGAAGTGGTACTATGCGCGTCTGTCATTGCACAACTGGAGGTAGAGAAATGCTTGCCAATAATATCACAGAGCTTATCGGTAACACACCCATGGTGCGGCTGAAAAAGATTCCAGGCGACAATGCGGCCACTATTTATCTCAAGCTGGAGTCGCATAACCCATTAGGCAGCGTCAAAGATCGACTGGGACTGGCCATGATACGAGATGCCGAGGAGAAGGGATTGCTGAAGAGTGGCTCACACATCGTGGAGCCTACCAGCGGGAATACTGGAATTGCCCTGGCGTTTATATGCGCTCAGAGAGGATACAAGCTCACATTAACGATGCCGGAATCCATGAGCATGGAACGACGCCGAATTCTGAGCGCGATGGGAGCCAATCTGGTTCTTACTTCAGCACCTGATGGTATGAGTGGCGCGGTGCGAAAAACTGACGAAATAGTTGATGAAAATCCTGGGTATATCAGCCTCAGGCAGTTCGATAATCCCGCCAATCCGAACTTTCACGAAGCCACCACGGGGCCGGAAATCTGGAAGGATTTGAATGGCATGGTGGATGCTTTTGTCGCGGGGATTGGAACCGGCGGTACTTTTACCGGAGTCACTCGATATTTGAGAAGGATGAAAGAAGGTGTTGCCGCTTTTGCGGTGGAACCGGTGGGCTCTGAGGTTCTCTCAGGGAAAAGCCCCGGCCCCCACAAGATTCAGGGCATCGGCGCGGGGTTTATTCCTTCGATTATGGATGTGAATTTGATTGATGAAGTCTGTAGCGTAAGCGCCGAGGAAGCTGGTGAGTTCGCCCGAAGACTGGCAAATGATGAGGGAATTTTCGTGGGCATTTCCTCCGGCGCCAATGTGGCCATCGCGACGAAGCTCGCGACCCGAAAACAATTCCAGGGAGGCAATATCGTTACTATGGGAAATGACACCGGTGAACGTTATTTGAGTACCTGGCTATATCAAAACGAAGAGGAGTAATTGATGAATTTTTCAACAAAGGCCATCCACGAGGGATGGAGTAAGGCAAATTCGGTGAGGGCTGTCCCTGTTCATCGAACCACCGCGTACAATTTCAAAGACACAACCCATGCGGCCAATCTTTTCGCGTTGAAAGAACTCGGTCACATCTACAGCCGGCTGAATAATCCAACTCAGGATGTGCTCGAAGCTCGTATGACCGCCTTGGAGGGTGGTACGGGGGCTCTGGCTCTCGCTTCGGGAACAGCGGCAATTTTCAACAGTATCATCAACGTGGCTAAGCACGGGGATGAGATAGTATCTTCATCTGAGCTCTATGGCGGCACATATACCCAGTTCAAAGATATTCTGCCCCAGTTCGGTATCAAGGTGGTTTATGTTGACCCCCATGATCTGAAGGCCTGGAAGGCCGCATCCAATGGGAAAACGAGGGCATTCTATTACGAAACTATAGGAAATCCATCTCTGAAAGTGCCAGACATGGACGCCATCGCGAAAATCGCGCAAGAGGTTCACGTCCCTGTGATTGTCGATGCTACTTTTACAACTCCCTACCTTCTCAGTACCCTGGAGCATGGGGCCGACATTGCCATTCATTCCTTAACGAAATGGATTTGCGGACATGGAACAGGCGTCGGCGGCATTGTGGTGGAGTCGGGTAAATTTGATTGGACCGATCCGAAATTCGCGACGTTTAACGAGCCTGATACCGGTTATCACGGTTTGAGATACGCCCACGATTTGGGTGATCTTTCTCCTCTCGCCTTTGTGCTGCGGATGAGGCTTGTACAATTGCGAAATTTGGGCGCATGCATGAGTCCCGACAATGAATGGATATTTCTTCAGGGTCTGGAAACTCTTGCCCTCAGAATGCAGCAGCATTCGGCCAACGCCGCTAGGGTAGCGGAACATTTATCATCGCATCCCTCTGTATCTTGGGTTCGTTATCCCGGGTTGAAAAAAGACAATGAAAACTATACGACCGCCGCGAAATACCTGAAAAAAGGATTCGGGGGCATGGTAGTGTTCGGCATCAAGGGTGGCAAAGACGCGGGTACCCGCTTCATCGAGTCCTTAGAGCTCTTCAGCCATGTTGCCAATGTTGGTGACGCCAAGAGTCTGGCTATCCATCCCCCCTCTACCACCCATTCCCAACTCAGCGAGGAGCATCTGAAGAAAGCGGGCGTTGGAACCGATCTCATTCGGCTATCGGTTGGAATCGAAGACATTGACGATATACTCTATGATCTTGATGGAGCTTTAATGAAAGCGACGGCCTAAGGACTCATTTGGGCAATCGGGCAGGATTTCAAAGATATCCAGGGGGCACAATGCCAGATCCCTGTCTGAGGAGAACTGGGGGTCTAACTGACAGATTGATGATTGTAGAGGCCTTTTTCTTCCGGTAGATACCGGCATCCTCAACCAAGGCAACCTGATCGCCAAATTCCTGGTGGATGGTGTGGGGGTTGTTCAAGGGCGTCTCACCTGCCCTGTTCACACTTGTTGAATACAGTGGGGCGCCCACTAAGCGGATGAGTTGCCGCAAGCTGCTATTCTGTGGCAACCGAAATCCTGCCGTTCCGCCGTTTGCCAGTGGTAGAATCAAGGTGAATGGTCCGGGCCAGAAATCCCGTATATTGACCGATTCGGGAACGATGGCGAGCTCATCGAGACATTCCAGGTCAGAAATGAGATGGATGAATGGTTTGGTATCAGAACGCCCCTTAATGCGTCGAATCTCAGCCTCGGTGTCGGGAACGATACCGAGGAATCCGTAGATGGTATCGCAAGCCATGATGACAACCCGAGCGGCCTTCAATTGATCTGCCAGGAATGCCAAACTACGTTCTGTTCGTTCTATGAGCATCCCGAGCCTTCCACACAATTAAAAATATGAGAAAAGCGACTACTGCTGCCGCCATGGAAAACAATCTCAGTATATTCTCGTCTGCCTGCCTTAACGCGCGTGGATAAAACCTCTGGTCTGTTTCAGGAACCGCGTAGACTGGTTCGAAATTCTTGAAATAGATTACCCCATCGCCTTTTCGGTACAGTCCTAAAGACCTCGCTTCAATTATGATGGATTCGGGGTTGCTTCTTAGCGAACCCAAAGTGCTGCTGAGATTTAGCTGTTTCGATTCAAGTTCAGAGATATTCGCCTCCAGCGTGAGGTTGTGCTGTCGGAGCTTATCAAAGGAGGTTGCGCCGGTTCCACCAAAAAACACAGAAAGAAGCGAGAATGTTAGAAAATTCACATATAAAGCTATGAGCAAAGCCGATCGTATCATGCTTCGATTGACGGCTTATAGATCATTCGCCTTTACAAGGAATTCAACACTCCCATATAATGAGACCGTGGATTCTCCAAACCTTCAAAGAAAGTGCGACCCTGGGTGGAAATGATTCAGCAAGTTAGGAGATATTGACGATATACAGGAAGATAACTCAGAACGAAAAAATGCAGCTCGGGAGCAATGATAGATGGCCGAGGACAATACAATTCGGGAAAGGCAAAATCTTGAGCGCTATGGCGTTTGGGTGAAGACTGGTCCGGACGATATCAACAGAAAAAACAATGCCAGTCTGAAATTAATGGATATTGGGGATGCTGGCCAAGATGGATTGTTTATAACAGAGGAAGAAGAAAAAATCCTGGGAGAACTTGAAGATTCATCACCCCCCGATTTGGTGGGGGATTTCGATAGTGCTATCGATGCTTCGATAGACCAGAGTTTTGATGAGGACGCATCCAATCTTTCCGATGATTCCGCATCAATGCTCCAAAGAATAGAGGGCGAAATTGTCTCGTTAAGAAATGAAATTCATCATCTCAAGGATCAGCTAACCAATCTCGATTTGCCAGCAAAAGAGCATGCCGCGGCGCCACAACAGACAGCCGGGTTTTTTAGCGAGGAAGACGATGAAACCATCGCACTCACGGGCGATGAATTAGACAATATTCTCGATTCCGCCGATATGATGGAAGAATCATCTACATCTGTTGATGCCGATAGCTTATCAACAACAGAAATCTCCAAAGAAACTGACGATCTTGATGCCGGCAGTGAGGAAGTTATTGGATTCGATGAAGTATCTGAGCCGAGCCTGGAGGGCTCTGAATTATCGGCATTAGAGGATGCTGAGAGTATCGATCTGGATGAGGTCGATGTTCCTGATCTGTCTGAAATTTCCAATGAGCTGGACATCATGGAATCTGATTCACCAGACTTGGATGTACAAGAGGAAAACCTGCTCATCGGTGCTGATGTTAAGGAGATAACAGGCGAACTTGATGAAGTTAGTAGTCAGGTCGATTTTGAGTTAGATGATGCCACCGAAGAACCAGAAGAGGCAGATTCGTTTCTTGAATCAATGGATATCTCCCCTGAAGATGAAGAGGATATCGAGGAAATTGAGATTGATCTTGCCGAATTCGATGAATCTCTCGAAACTCCTCCCGAAGACGCCGATATCGACTTAGAGAAAATAGATCCTGACGATTTCGAATTAGATGAGAGTGCTGGGAAATCCGATGCTCTGGCTGATGTCGCAAATTCAACAACAGAAGCGGATGAAGTGGAGTACGATGAGGCTGAAGAGATAGACTTGGAGGGAGCCCTTGCCAAGGAAATCGACGATGAGGAAAAAGTCCTTATCTCGGAAAAAACTCCGTCTTTTTCACTAGAAGAAGTGGAAACAAGCGATGATTCCGAATTGGGAAGTCTCATCGACGATGATACCGGCAGCGTTTCCGACACCGAAGCAGCCGAGACAGGCCGGAATGCAACCGATGGGATTGAAATAAGTACTGACGAAATCAGTTCTGATGATATCGAAGATTTGGGAGTTGAGGATGAAAGTGGGAAAGACGATATTCAAGTCACTCTTCCCGATGATGAGTTCGATGAGCTCCCGGATACAGAAGAAGTCGATATGGATTCTCTTGAAGCCTTGATTGGCACACAGGATCTTACCAAGAGTGTGGATGACGCAGTTCATGATATGCCAGCCCCAGAGGATGAAAGCGGCACGGATGAAGAAACCTTGAAAATCACAGGGTCAGAACTCTCAGCGGAGAGCGAAACGGATGTCAGCGCCATTGCGCTATCCGGAGATCTTCAATATAAGCTCAAAGACGTTTTACAATACATAGACACACTGCTTGAGTCCCTTCCAGAAGAGAAAATCAAAGAATTCGCCCGGAACGAACACTTTGAAACATACAAGCGGATATTCGAAGAGCTAGGACTATCCGAAAATGGGTCTGCTTAGTTATATCCAGCAGCTAAGCGAGAAAGCCGAGAATCAGAGAGCGGCGATAGAAAATGTCGATGCGGTTCTTGACCGTTTTACATACAGCACGAGGCATTTAGACTATCCTTGGGGTGTTTTCAGTGCATTCCAATCGGTGATTGGATTTACGAAGGGCGCATTGCTGTTGCCAGATTATTCTTCTGGCTTCTACTATCTTTGGACTTCCACCGGTTTCGACCGAACGACATCCCGACGCTTACGTGTTCCCGTTGATTTTCCCGCATTGCAGAGCGCAGCAGCTGGTTCTGCTATCACTATACAGTTAGAAGATATGAAGCGTATGCTATCAAGTCGGGTAAGCGGGCTTATCAGCAATCTAACGATGATTTTTATCGGCGAGAACGAGCGACCGGCTGCTATTCTCCTGGCCGCCGATTGCCTCAAAGACGATGAAATTCCTGCTGAGATTCAAACGGCAATAGGACTGCTGAATGAGAAAATCGGTGCCGGAATAGAAGCATGCCGTCACATAATTCTTGCTTCAAAAGAGAGTGATTATGTTGATCTGCCCACTTGGCTGCAGAATTGGGGAAACCAGGAGGGAATTTTTATTTTGATCGACCTTAAACCCATCATTGAGCTTATTCTCAAGGCAGCTCCTGGAATCGAACCCTATTGCGTACGGGTGGATATGGTCAAGTTCTTGCGACATGTTTTTGCCCGAATGGGCCGTTTTCACGATCTCGAAGATAGTCGCGTCCTCATGATGCTCCCCCCTCGCCGTCTTCCGGATCGCAAACTCTACATACATCAACTGGAAATTTCCCTCTGTTCGGCGTTTCTAAATCTTGCTGAGATTCCATCTTTTCCGGTGGATTTTCGAAAATGGCCGGAAGAAAAAGCAGCGATTGAAGAACATTTTTCTGGTTTTTTCTAGGTGGATCCCATCATTGTCGAAGCGGCTAAAAACGGTAAGCCAACAGCATTCGCCGGGAAATTGAGGATTCACTCATCGTACAACCCCGAAAACGAGGCTGAAAAATTCCTAAAAGAACACATGGAAAACTTACGGGATGGCGCCATTGTTGTGATCATTGGGGCGGGACTTGGATATATAGATCAAAAACTGCAGGAAATTCTGCCTCAAAGCACACTCATCGCCCTTCACCTTGATTCAAAACTCTATGCCAAGCGAATCAGTAGGAAAGCGGCTTCCCTGAAGGTAAAACGATGGCATCCCGCCGATTCTGTAGATATTGAGACTTTTCTATCTCGGGCATTACCGGAGACTTCCATTGCTGGTTTGTGTATCCTCCAATGGCCGCCTTCCCTGCAAATACGCCAGCAGGTAGCGGACAATGTCCAAATGGCGTTGGCGAAGATAATTCGCAGGCATACGGGAAATATCAGCTGCACGGCTGCGTTCGGCAGACTCTGGCTGCAAAACAGTATCCGAAACTTCATCACAACAGAATTCCTGTGTTGCCCGATCAGGTCAAAAGATCCGGTGGTGCTGGCCGCATCCGGACCAAGTCTTGAAGAGGCTATACCCCTGTTGCGCCGCCATCGAGCATCTTTTCGCCTCTGGGCATTGCCCTCCTCCCTAGCGGCCATCTCGAACGCCAATCTGTCTCCCGATCTGGTGGTGGCCACCGACCCAGGAATGTGGGCAAGGATTCACGGCCGGTATCTCCCCGCGAACTGCCCGGTTGCCATGCCCCTTAGCGCGGCTCCCCTCCCCGATCATGCCGGGGCTCCCATGCTGCTTGATCAAGGCACCCCCGGAGAGACTATTATCAGGCTGAATGAACCATGGCCTGCCATATCGCTGCCTGCTATGGGCACAGTGGCAGCCACTGCTATCGAATTATGGAAAAGAATAACGGATGGCCCACTGGTTCTGACAGGGCTCGATTTATGCTGGCACGATTTAAGAGCGCATGTACGGCCCCACAGCTTCGATGGCTGGTTGGCAACAAGACAGAACAGAGTGCGTCCCATGCAACAGATACTGTGGGAGCGAGCCACGGCGAGTGTCCCAAAGCGTATCGGTCGAAAGCGGGTGGGGAGTGTATTGCAAACATATGCTGACTGGTTCGATTCCGATCTGAGAGAAGCCCGTATTTCCCGACTCACGCGAAGTGAAACGCCAATCAAGCTGCCTGGCATTCCATTAATCGATCCAAAACAGCTTGGAAAGTGGAAAAGCATCGCCGGAAATGCCCAATATGTAACGACTCAACGCTCACCACGGAATAAGAACGTTCGCCAAGAAATGGCGCGCGCTCTTTTAAGGAATTGGCGCGATCGCCTTGAATTGCCAATAGATCGTATGGATTCAAGCACCCTGGATCTGATGTATTTTTTAGATCCTGGTGGGACACTCGATATAAGGCGCCAATCCAAGGCGAAGTATCAGGAAGCTGTAGAGATTCACCGACAGCGGGTGTGTGTGATTGTTAGGAAAATGGAGCGCCTATATGGCTGATAACAGTTTGCTAAATCAAAATCTGCTCTCTCTGAGAACTCGTCATCCAGATTTGGCGCAACACCTTTCGCATACTCAGCCATGCGAGAATCTTTCGGTGATGAAATCCCGAAAAGGACCGCCAATACCTGTTCTCAAGAGAGCGGGCAGAGTGTTTCCCATGCACTCGCGTATTGATCCTGTTGCCGAAGGGCGCCGTATAGCACAAGGCGCGCCAGAGGGCTATCTTGTGGCCTTCGGTCTTGGGGCTGCCTATCATCTGAATCCTCTCGTGGATAGTGATACTCTCACCGGTTTGCTCATTGTGGAAAGTAGCGATGCAATAGTACGGGGGCTCATGGAGTTTATCGATCTGAGAAATCTGTTCTCTGATTCCCGTGTCATTCTGCTTGTGAATCCCTCACCCGAGCTTCTTGTCAAAACAGTTCTAAACCGATATCTTCCGGTTCTTTACGGCAATCTCGGCAGCATCACTCTTCGATCGCGGTGGGATGCGAATCCTGAGTGGTTTTCGCCCCGAGCCCGCGCAATGCAGGGACTTCCCGAAGCGCTCGGAAAGGATTACACGGTGCAGACCCGTTTCGGTCGCCGCTGGTTTGTCCATACGCTGGCCAATCTCGAGCGAAGCGAAAGAGTAGGAGCCGTTATACCACCATCCCAACGAATTCTCATCACTGCGGCGGGACCATCTCTGGAAGACCAGCTCCCGAAACTCAGAAAGATGCAGGCTGATGGCGCGACACTTCTGGCCACCGATACAGCTCTACCGATGCTAGCCAGCAGTGGCATTATACCGGACATCGTGCTCTCCATAGACTGTCAGGCGATTAGTTATCACCATTTTTTAAGGGGCTTGCCACAGAAAACCGCCCTCATTCTCGATTTGGCATCTCCGCCGGTACTGACACGAATGACAGACAATATTCTCTTCATCGCGAGTGGACATCCGTTTTCACTGTATTTGAACCGCTTCTATCGCCCCTTCCCCATCCTTGATCTCTCCGGTGGCCATGTCACCTACGCCGCAGTTTCATTGGCTCGGGCGACCGGAGCCCAGCAAGTATATTTGTTTGGCGCCGACTTCTCATATCCATCAGGACAGCCCTATGCCAAAAACACCTATCTCTACCCCTATTTTCAATCAAAATCCACCAGATTAAATGGCTCTGAAAATTCGTTCTATTCGTTTATATGGAAATCTCGTCCAAGACGGGAGAGAAAACCCGATGGCTGGCTCTGGAGAACTTCCTCCATGGATCATTATAGGGAGTCTTTGGAACAGGCTGTAAGTATGATGGAATGTGATTGTCACCCGATTGCCGGGCGGGGAATCCCGATTCGATTCGCAGATAAAGCTTCGGCGCATTCTGAGAACGAACATAAAGAAGTTCTCACGATGCTATCGACTGGAGCTATATCAAAAAAGTGGCCCGATTTTCTTGAGGATTATCAGTTAAGAATTTCCCAGCTTCCGCCGCTCAATGGGCCGCCCCAGGATTATCTGGAATATCTGGATACAGAAAATCGTCAAGCGTGGGCGACACTGTTGCCAACGGCCGCGACATTCAGAAACGAATCCCCAAATGGTCCGGCTGCGGTAGAGAAATCTCGCAGATGGACACTCGCAAGAATCCAAACCCTTCTAAAACGGTATCATGGGGATTCCCAGATAATCGATCCATAGCCAACAAACGAAGAGGCGGGATGAACATCCTGGCTGGTGGTATGAGAGAGTATACGCCCCGATGTGGCCCCTGCCTTCTGAGCGAATGCCATTGCGGCAAGAGCGGCGCCAACCGAACAGGCTGTATGGTCAACATTGGCCATTTCAAGGGCTTTAGCACCCTGAAATGCCGAAATTGCTTCAAGAAATTTCCTATCCCGCTTCGTTACCCAGGCTGCCGGATTTTTGCGAGACTCCCACGGCGTGAAATTAAAATCAGGTCCGTAATGAGTGAGATCTGTCGATCCAACAACCCCAATATGCAAACCCAAATCTCCGGCGGATTCATAGAGAATTGTGCCGAAGGTTAATGCGCGTTCGTCCGCGGGAACTCGCCAAGCGGCCCAGTGAAGCCTGGGATACAGGGCCGCGATGAGGGGCATCACCACCTCAATGGTATTGTCCGCCGCCCATTCATCGACAGTTCTCATATCGCTGGATAGACGGGCATGTACCCGACTCGTCAGCTCGTTTTCCCTTTTCAGTACTCCCGTTGGAAGCTCCCACGAATCGTCGTCATAGGTTACAAGAGGTGCTCCTGAAGGATTATGACCACCAAGTACTACAATGCAATCCAGGTTGTCTGAAAAGGTTTCAAGAGTCCTGACAATCAGTTTCCCGCAATAGCTCCATCCGGCATGGGGAACAATACTTGCCAGTGTTTTTCCATATTTCTTGTCAGAACTCCACGTGTTCACAAGTTTTTTCACTTGATCGGAGGAATTTGGATACCAACCTTCGGATAAATTGCGTTTACGAATCTTCAACACAACCCTCACTTTCAGTATAATGTAGAATATGAACAGGACCTTTTCGATTGTATACACACTTTTCGTTGTAATCGTATTACTTTGTGTCATTGGTTTTTTCGGTTGGGAAATCTATCAGTCTCGTACCGAAAGAATGTCGATTCTAACTACAAACACGCCTGTGTATACCCGCCGTCTCTCCGATACCCTGGTGTCAGAAAGAGATGTCAATGCCGAGCTAGCCGTTGCAGAGGAAATTATGAGCGAAGAGCCCTCTTTGGTAGCCGTTCAGGTATTCTCCCATGATGACGGGCTGAGATTGAGCGTCGTTAAACCAACATTCAGCGAATTCTCTAGGACACTGATCGCCGGTTCAGATGAACTGAGCAGCCCGATAGCCCAAATCCGATACCATGTAGTCAATCTGCCAATGAACATACCGGACATGCAGGGTTTGGAGGCAACATTTGTTTCCTCCCTGTTATCGGGTGCCGAAATTCGTAATTATCTTCTAATCACCCTGGTTGCCGTCGCCGGACTTTTGTTCATTACCTTTCTCTTCATCCTCGTAAAACCGCGCCAGAAAACGGCTGATAATCGGAAGTCGAGAGATCGATTAAATGATGATGATTTGTTTTCCGATGATTTTCAGAGTCAACCTTCTGAGGATGCGTTCATCAACGACTCAATAAATGGACCAGACAATGGTGATTTCGGCCCCATGGATATGGACGAGGGTCTCGAAGAGGACTCCTCGTTCGCCTACAGCGCGGACGCCAAGGATGATTCATCCGTTGGTGATGCTATTGCTGTTCCGAACCTCGAAGATTTACCAACGAAAGAGGAATACGGCGAATCTCCACTGATCAAAGCTATGCTAATTCGCTTGGAAAACGAACTTGAGCGGTCTGCCTCGTTGAATGAGGATCTTTCGGTAATTCTGTTTACTGGTGTTGGGAAAAACAAAAAACGAATTCGAGATTTTCACACCTCGAAGGATCTCATTTTCGCTTTGGGAAATAACCAGATTGGTGTCATCGAACCCAACCAGGATCTGGACACAACACTTTCATTCACCGAAGAATTACTCCTTGAATGTATAGAACAAACTGGCACCAGGGCGCTCCGAGCAGGTATCACATCACGAACTGGCCGACTGATTGGCGCGCAAAGACTCTTTAGGGAAGCAGAGGAAGCCCTCAGAAAATCCAGCAAGGAAAAAAATATTGTGGCATTCCGTTCCGATCCCGAGAAGTATCGGGAATTTTTAAGAAATGAAGGCGGCTAAACATTCCTACCTTGCTTCGGGTTTTCAGTGAGGATATGATCCCATCAGAATGAACCGTATACATTGTTGTGTTCTTGCCATACCTGTGGTTTTGATACTGACCTCTTGCGACTCGGGATTTGACATACCTCCCAATCTTTCAAAGGACATGGATTTAGTGGAATTGCTGGCTGTTGCACGTGATATCGACGCTGATCCCGCCACTCGCTATGCCGCCCTTGAGCCGATTATCGCCCGTGCCAGAAAAGCTAAAGAAACCGGCTGGCTGTGTTCGTTTCTTGGGGAGATGCTGGAAAATCATCCTGATGACCCATATGGATCCTATTACCTTATGGCCATGGCCGAAAGCGCCAAAGACGCAGGCTCACAAGAACTATCATTGGATTATCTTAGGCGACTTACCAGAAATTACCCGGATTTGAATATCAAAGGTCAATCAATGCATCTGCTTGCATTGAGCGAAATCGCTAAGCATACCACCGATCCACGGGAAGCAATTGTGGTGAGAATCAAGATGCAGCAGCATTATCCGAAATATATTGATCAGGGCCGCAATTTTTACGCTCTCGCCGAAGAATACAAAAAAATCGGATTGTGGAACGAGATGTACAGGGCCTACGCAGGATTTCTGAAATTCCCCGAAGCAGTTATCCCAGAACTTCCCGATGCTCGGAAAATGGTTTCTTCAGATATCGCCTTTCACAACAGCGAAAAACACTGGACAGTGGACAATCTGGACGATCTTGTAAACATGGTGCAGTATGCAATCAGGACTCAAGACGCCCGTTTACTTGCTTATTATCAGTCCAGTGAATTTTTTCTGATGAACTGGAGCCAAGACACATCGGACGCTTTCACCCATATACCCATGGCGCTCGGAACCTTTCTCAAAAGCAGTGTCCGATACAAGCCGGATTTAGAACCATTTTCCAATGACAGGGAGGCCTTCTTGTGGACAACCGGCTGGTCGTGGAAAATACCGACGTGGTATTTGTATTTCAGGCAGGTAGACTATCCTGCAGACCCCGAGATTAATGGTCGATGGGAATGGGTTGGCATATACTTCGGCGAACGACTCTGATATCCTTTGCTCTGGGTGTATTCGGCTTCTCTCCAGCCACTCTAGCAAGCAAACCATTAGTCTCCCAACTCACAGACAGCAGCCCACCGTATACTGTACACGATGGGAATTACCGTAGACCACTCCAAAATCATGCCCCACCAAAAGCGTGGTCGATAGATATTGATACGCTGATTGGCGCTCATCCTGAAATTGCTGAGTGGGTTGCTCACTGGACAACTACAGTAGGTCTGAATAAAATCCGACTCAGCCACGAACGCTTATTCGAATACCGTCGTTCGGTGAATGCGATTATACGATCCTCAGGGCTTCCCTGGGAAATCATGGCAATTCCCATTGTTGAATCAAATTGGCGTACCGATGCCGTTTCATCATCCGGCGCTGCCGGACCATGGCAGTTCCTTGAGTCGACTGCTCGGGGAAGGCAACTTGTTATCGATGCCTGGCGGGATGAGCGGCGTGATATCTGGAAATCTACCGAAGCGGCTGTACAGGAATTAGCATTTTGTCATCGATTGTTTTCAGATTGGTTGTTGGCGATCGCGTCCTACAATGCCGGTCCCACCATCATAAAAAATCTTCGCCGAGAAAGTGGCTCATCGGGCTTCTGGGAGCTGTTGGATTCCAAGCTACTACCATCGGAAGCCGAGAAATACCTGCCTCAGGTGTTGGCAGTTGCCTATATTACGGCTCACTCAGGACGTTTCGGTCTTCCACTGAAGTGGGAAGAGCCAACACTATGGGTTCGATTGCCGCTAAATCGCTCCGTGCCTCTCAATTCTCTTGCTGCGGCATTAGGTTATAGCCACGCAAAACTTCGCAGCTTCCATCGAGAATTGAACCACCCCTTTACTCCTCCTTCCGGTCTGCCCTATTTTCTCAAAATACCCAAACAACTAAACGATGCAACCGTGAAATGGATTTCTATGCTGGATGACAGCCCATTAAGGTTTTGGAGATATACAGTGAAAAGCGGTGATACACTCTCGCATATATGTAAGCGCTATGACATTCCCATCGCCGAAATGCTGCTTTACAATAGCCATGTTCAGGCTGATAAGCTGCGTATCGGAGAACGACTGTACATTCCAGGTGATGAAACTGTCCTTTCCGATATTGAAATTGACGCGCTTCCTGATTGGAAAGGTCGATATAAGGTGGAGTCCGGTGACACTTTCTGGAGCATTGCAAAACGCTATCGCATTACGCCCGAAATGTTAGCGGATGTGAACTACCGTCCACTGAGTGATATACTGCGAGCAGGCAGTGTCCTGCGTGTACCAGAAAAGAGGTAATGGGCGAATGAAAGCAAGGTTCAATCTTGTCATTTCACTCCTTGCATGCATAATCCCGATGCATATCTATGCTGAGATTCATATCGAGTCAGCGATGGACTGGGGTACGGGCGATTTTTCCATAACAGCGCGTCGTTCGCTGGATCCCGGGGTGTCTCCTTCCGACCACCCAAAAGCTCTCGCGGCGCTTGAAGTGGAACTACTACCTTATATTGTGAATGAACTCGCTCAGCTCGCCTGGGACAGAGAGGGACTACTCAGTGAACATGTCGCTCAATCGCCTGCCATGACAAAAACGGTTGAAAAACTTGCCCGCATGATGAATCGTGAATGGAGCCGTATCACAGAAGATCGAAAATCAGTGGAGGCGGCGTATATTATTTCCCTTTTGGAAGTGTTACCCGAGCTGTTTCCTCCGACGGCACTGCCAATTTCGCCCTCAACTCCCATCGGCTGGGTACCTGTACCAGAGGACGATTGGACTGGAATTGTCATTTTCGTCCCTCACACGTTGCCAGTTCGAGGGCTGGGCATTGATACCAATATCAAAAAGGCTTTATTCGCCAGGATACTGACGGAAAACCTTGAGGTACTGGCCGATCCTGCATCCGGAAACGGAAAAATCTTATCCTACCGGACAGTTGAAGAGCGGAATCTGGCTGAACCACTCATCGGACGAAGACCCTTTCTTGTCATGGCAAGAGAATTGTATGGAAAGTACGCGTGTGACATGATACTGGGGGAGGAAGATACGAGGCGTCTACTGGCATCAGAGTCCGGCAGAAGGGTTCTCCTTGAAAGCCGGATTGTTATTCTTCTTGAATCCTCCCTACGCCATAAGCGTTATTGACTCAAGTGGAACAGCCGGTTTTAATCGTCGGAGTATGAAAGACAAACCTCTTTGTCATTATATGATTCTCTTCAATCTTCTTCTCAGCGCCGCGCTACTCACAGGATGTGGGAACCTCGGAACGGGAGTCGTTATTTGGCCTCCTGAAGATGGCATCTGGGAGCCTGGAGATCTGGTGACCGTTAAAGACGAATCGATTCTCAGAAACACCTACATTGTTTACCTGCCGGATCAGAATCTCCTTAAAAAAGAAATCGAAAAATGGCGCCTACATCTTCACCGTAAGAAAAAAGATGCCGTACTGTTCTCCACAAATTTGGGGGAATGGCGCCAGGTGTATGCCGAATGCCGCTACCAAGGCCTACCGATGCGATCAGAAACGAACAACACATCCACGCAGATCTACCGTTTCCGAGAAGGCGAGATGATGAAAGTGCTCAGCCGGAATTCCAACCCCGTCCAAGTCGGCAATCTCGAAGGCTATTGGTATCGCGTTGTGGCCGAAGGCGGAATTGAAGGATATGTTTTCGACTATTATCTCCAGGTGGTGGAAATTGTCAATGGAGAGAAAAGAACTTTCAATGTCAGAAACATGAACGATCCTGTTCTCAATGCTATACTTACTGAAAACTGGCGCCCGGAATTCTATAACAACATGATTGAAAAACGCCAAATTGACCTTACCGTCTTCAAACCCGAATACGGATTTTTTCCTGATGCCGCCACGAAAACACTCAGTTTAAGACTTCCACGACACTCCATTGATGAAACCTGGACTGAAGCCGTTCCCATCGGTCGCAATCGATATGACTTCATCGATACAAGTTTTCGCATCACTTCCAACAACGAGGATTTGATTAGCGTTCAGTACAATGAAGGAAGCAGGGAGTACTTAGAGACTTTCGTTCGTTTTGAAGGAAATATAGAGGAAATCATCGAGAAAGAGAAAACACGGCGAAAGAGTATTATAGCAAAACTCATCGAACAAGGTCCGCGCTTCAATAGCAATGTATATGGAGAGATGGCCGTATTCGATGCGGGACGTTTTACATGGATTGGTAAATCTTCGCTGATATCCCGTGGCATTCTCTCATCAGGCGCCGGCAATAGCGGAGTTATTGAGTTAGACTACTTCGTCGATCCAGCCATCTCATTAGCTCACGAGGGCGTCCTGGGCTTTATGTTCGACAGTGGTGAAGCGGCTCGTTTTCTGTATGCTTTTGAAGATGGCGCTCTCCGATTGCTCCATGTCCCATACAACGCGATCAAGGATAAGATTGTTCGTTTTGACCAATACAGCAATTCAGTACGACTACTCTTCTTTCCGTTGTCGCCTATCAAATTGAAGTCGGATGACGATATCCCCGATCGATAGAAAACATACCAAGCATGAACTGAGGATGCTTTCGGATTGCGAGAATCAGCCTTCAGCCACTTGTAGGGGCTATGGGTTGAGACGCCTATGCGCTCAGACACTTCCTTGACGGAGTAGCCTTTTTCGACAACTTGGCCGTCCGCTTCTGATTTGAATTCAACCGAATATCGCAGACTTCCCATGATGTACACTCCTTGTTCATTTTGAGTTTAGCAGGGTCTATCAGAGTCTGGGATTTTCAAGAATTATCTCAGGAGAGTGAGTGGGCGCACCACCTGATTCAAAAGATCCGCGGCACTTGGATAATCCATACCCTCACTGAGAGTGAAAATGTTAGCTTCGCGTTCCTTTCCTGAAGCATCTCGATAGATAATCAGAGGATGGCGAATAGTATTCCTCATCGTCTCTCTGCTGCATCCCCTGTTCATCATGTACGCCCCGAATGAGATATTTTCCTCCGCGCCTCCCTCAGCCACATCCACACCCCAAAGATAGTCAATACCATCCAATAACTGCTCCCAGGGGCTCTTGGAATAATGAACAACACGGCTGAGGGCGTTATCGGCCCCCAAAATACCGACTTTGGCCAGGTGAATGGACATGGTATTCATCAGATCCAAGAAATCGGACCATTTCAATTTCACGCGGAATACCATAACAGCAATATCCGTTTCGTAGGTGTTGCGATGGAGTATGGCGGGGATATCGTAATTGACAATCCAGTAATCATGATATCGCTTAATATTCTGCCCCAGGGTAATGAGCATGTCCGGTTCGTCAACACGGTATTCAAAGAGCTGCTTTTCGTCCAACCCGAGTTGTTCCAGCGCATCAAAAGCACCCAACACCCTCTTCACATCAAATTCACATGCGAATCTATCCTGGAAGGTCTTGCGCATCCCTGCAGTGAAAGCCTTTCCCCCCCACCGCGCGTAGAGTATTTTCAATCGGTAATGGTGTTCGATGATACCCCTGGTATGCACGAAATCCCCCGGGTAATTCGCCAGGTAGACGAGCTTCACAGCCTTTTTCCAATGGGTTTCGGCGACGATGCTTTTCATGATGACACTCTCGGTGAGAACGCCATTGGTTTCGGGCCTGAGGTACATGTAGATGTCAAGTGTATCGCCTGAGGAATCAGGTCCGCAATAGGGAACAAGTAGACTAGGTTCTCTCATCCACATAATTATATGGGATTGGCGCATGAAATACAAAGAACTTTCACTAACGCGGTAATGAGCCGGAGCGATGCGCCGCGGCGCCAATGCTTAGTCATCAATCTCATCATTGTAAGGCAGGCTTATAACCATTCGATCGCGACAAAGAAAGGCGTTATGGAAATACTCGCGGCATTCATTGCGCAGTGTTTTCAACTCCCGGTCGCTGTAGCGCGGACTGTAATGTATCAAACCCATGCGCTTGATATCTCCTGCGGCTTTTGCAAGCTGACCTGCCTGCCGGGCAGTCAGATGCATTTTCTCACAGGCGGTATCCGAAAATTCCTCACCGAACATAGCCTCGCAAACCAGAAGATCGGAGCCTGTGATTTCCTTCGGGATGGAATCTCGCCAGGTAGTGTCCGTAACATAGCATACCTTGCGCCCCGAGCGACTCTCACCCAGCACATGAGATGGTAGTATTTCCCGACCGTTCCCTAAAACAACGGACTCTCCGCGCTGCAGTTTTCCCCATAGGGGGCCACGGGGCACGCCGATTTCTGTAGCCTTTTCGGGAAAGAAGATGCCCGGACGGGAAGACTCCTCGAAGGTATAGCCCACACAGGCCTTGGAATGACGGAGAGGAAACGAACGAATGCTATACCCAGGCCCTTTGTACACCACCTGCCTCTTCCCGGGTTTTTCAATCTCTCGCACTTCAAGGGGATAGTTGATGTACATATCCAGAACCCGGCGACTGCTTTCCACATATTCCTTCACCTTCGGCGGCCCGATGATAACTAGCGGCTCGCTGCGCTCCACCTGAGAGGTGAGCATCAATATGCCGGGTAAACCGGTGATGTGGTCGGCGTGAGTGTGGCTGATGAGGATGACAGAAATTTTCTTCCATTTGAGATTCAGCTGACGAAGACTAATCTGAGTGGCCTCGCCGCAATCAAAAAGGAAGAGTTCCCCTTCACGTCTGAGAAGCATGGATGTGAGATTGCGATTGGGTAGCGGCATCATGCCGCCGGTGCCAAGGATAAAGCATTCCATGGCGATGGAATTTATACGATTTGAGCGGCGGTGGGAAGATATCTGTCTGTATCGAATTCCAAAAGCCTATGGAATTTCTGTTGGCTCATAGGCAAGAAAGGGGGCCAGCCAGCGCTCGGCTTCTTCCACCTCCATACCCCGACGTAGGGCATAGTCTATCAATTGTTCTTTGACTATCCGGCCAACGCTGAAGTACTGAATTCCTGGTCTGGAGAAGATATAAGCGCATACCGAAGAGGCAGGATCCATCATAAAACTCTCTGTAAGGCGAATGCCGATAGTGTTTTCGACATTCAGAATATCGAAAAAGTCCCCTTTCACCGTATGATCGGGACATGGCGGATACCCTGGCGCCGGACGGACACCCTCATATTCACCAGCGAGTATCTGCTTGGGAGTGAGGGCCTCATCGGGGCAGCTGCCCCACAGTTCGGTTCTCACCTTGCGATGCAACCATTCTGCTGCCGCCTCTCCGATGCGGTCTGCCAAGGCTTTAATGATGAGCGCCCCATAGACATCGTTGACATCCTCTCGGGCCTTGGCAACCTCCCTGGCGCCATGCCCCCCGGTAATAGCAAAGAGACACAGCCAGTCGCAAACACCGCTACCCTCAGGCGCAATCCAATCGGCTTGGGATAGGTAATAGGGAGTTTTTTCTTTGAGACCAGTCTGCCGCATCTGGGGCAGGACTTTGAGTATATCTTTGCGATTTTCATCCCGATACAGAAGGATGTCATCTCCACGGGACTGGGCCGGAAAAATTCCTACGGCAGCAGAGCAGCGGAGTAAACGATGTGTTTGTATCCGCTCAATCCAGAAATGGGCATCGTTGATGAGATTTTGTGCCTCCTTTCCCTTTTCCGAATCATCCAAGATGTCACGATAGCGACCCTTGAAATCCCAGCTGTTCAAGAAAAAACTCCAATCAATCAGGGGTACAACTTCCTGAAGTGGTATATCGGAATAGGTTTTGATGCCAATGAACCTGGGCTTGGGGAGTTGGTGTTTCTCTGTCCAGCCACCATCTGGCGACCAGGGCTGGGCGCGGGCTTCAGAGAGTGAAAGATGAATTTTGCGTTCAATGCGGCTTTTCTTTTCGGCCCGCATATGGGCCTGCTTCTCTGTATTCATTGCAATAAAGGCAGAGCGCGTAGCGGGCTCCAGTATGGATGCCACGGCCTGAGGCGCCAGGGACGCATCTTTAACGTGCACCACCGCTGATGAGTATTGCGGCGCGATTTTCAATGCGGTATGAAGGGGATTTGTTGTTGCTCCGCCAATGAATAATGGTGTATTCCAGCCTTGTTCTTCCAGTTCCCTGGCTACAACAACCATCTCGTCCAGACTGGGCGTGATGAGCCCTGAGAGTCCAATGATATCGGCCTGCCACTCCTTGGCATGCTGAAGTATTTCTTCCATGGGCACCATTACACCCAGATCTTGAACCTCATAACCATTGCACTGAAGAACAACCGCGACAAGGTTTTTACCAATGTCATGCACATCTCCCTTGACGGTAGCCAAGAGTATGCGGCCACGGCTGGAAACTCCCAGGAGCTTATCCTGCTCCAGATATGGTTGAAGAGTAGCGACGGCGCGCTTCATAACGCGGGCGCTTTTCACCACTTGAGGCAAAAACATCTTCCCGGAACCAAAAAGAGCACCCACCTGATTCATGCCGTCCATCAACGGGCCTTCAATCACCCCGAGCGGGTTACCTATTTGGCGATAAACCTCTTCAACATCTTCTTCCACCCAGCCGGCGATGCCCTTGATTAAGGCATGAGTGAGCCGCTCAGCTACAGGTTTCTTGCGCCACTGAATGTCTTCTTTTGTCGTGCGAACACGACCGGAGAATGTTTCAGCAAGGTCTAAAAGACGCTCATCTGCATCCGATCGACGCACCCAGAGAACATCCTCGATACGCTCACGCAGTTCCGCGTTAATATCATCATAGCTTTCAAGCTCACCTGCATTGACGATACCCATGCTGAGTCCTGCCGCCACGGCATGGTAGAGAAATACCGAGTGTATGGCTTTGCGAATCTCATTATTGCCCCGAAAGGAAAAGGAAACGTTACTGATTCCCCCTGAAAAACGCAGCCCAGGCAGCTCTTTGTTCAAAACAGTGAGAGCTTCGATGAAATCGAGGGCATATCGGGAATGCTCGGACATGCCGGTAGCCACCGCGAAGATATTCAAGTCGAGAACGATGTCACCTAGCTCATATCCTGCCTTATCGATAAGCAGATTCACCGCCCGGCGGCCAACTTCGATTTTTCGCTCACGGCTATCGGCCTGTCCTTTCTCGTCGAAAGCCATCACAAGAACAGCAGCGCCATATCGCTTGACAGTACGGGCCTGCTTTAGAAACTGAGCTTCCCCTTCCTTAAGACTTAAGGAATTCACAATGCCCCGACCCTGTAGACATCCCAATCCTGCTTCAAGTGCCTCGAAGCGGGATGAGTCGATCATAATCGGCAAGCGCGCGATATCGGGCTCACCCATCAATATGTTCAAGAATCTCCTCATCTCCTCGGGGGCATCCAAAAGGGCATCATCGACATTCACATCGAGTATCTGAGCACCGTTTTCCACCTGATTGCGCGCGATTTCAACCGCTTCATCATATTTTTTCTCACGGATAAGTCTGGCAAATTTCCGAGAACCCGACACATTGGTGCGTTCACCGACATTGATAAACAGGGTGTCATCGTCGATAAGCAGCGGCTCTAAGCCGCTGAGCGCGGTGACTGACGAGACATGGCCTGAGTGAGAATCGGATGCTAAGTGTTCAAGCGGACCACCTGGCGCGCACTGCGCCAAGCGTTCCCGGATGGCTTGGATATGCCTGGGTTCGGTGCCGCAGCAGCCACCGGCGATGTTCAGCAGGCCTTTAGCCGCCATATCAGCAAGAACCTCGGCCATATGGGAGGGTGTATCATTGTATTTTCCATCTTCGTCCGGAAGCCCGGCATTCGGATGGACAGAAATCGGCACATTGGCTACCTGCGCCAGGGCACGGATGTGCGGCATGAGTTCAGTGGCGCCCAAGGCACAGTTCAGACCCACCGACAAGGGATCCGCATGCGCAACTGAGTACCAAAATGCCTCGGGAGTTTGACCGGTGAGGGTGCGTCCCGATGCGTCAGTGATTGTCCCTGAAATCATAAGGGGCCATCGACGGTTGAATTCATCGAACAAATCCAGCAAGGCATGAATGCATGCCTTTGCGTTCAAGGTATCGAAAACTGTTTCGATGAGAAGAATATCGGCGCCACCATCGATGAGCCCCCGCGCCGCCTCCCGGTAGGCCTCAGACATCTGCATGAAGCTAAGCTCACGATATCCTGGATCTTCCACCCGTGGAGAAAGGGAAAGAGTTTTGCTCGTGGGCCCGAGAGTTCCAGCGACAAATCTCACTGTGCCGCGATCTGATTCCAGATATCGCTCCACAGCTTCCCGGGCCCGTTGAGCCGCCATGTAGTTTATTTCGTATACCAGGTGCTCGGTGCCATACTCGCTTTGAGAAATCGAGGTGGCATTGAAGGTATTGGTTTCAATGATATCGGCACCGGCTTCAAGATATTCCCTATGCAATTTGCAAACCAGATCGGGGCGTGTGAGATTGAGCATCTCGTGGTTTCCCTGGAGAGTATGCGGATGTTCAGTGAATAAATCGCCACGATAATCGGCTTCACTGAGACCGCAGGATTGGAACCAGGTACCAGCGGCGCCATCGAGAATGAGGATTCGATTCTCCATCAATTCCTGTAGAATGGGGGTTTTATCGGGTTGAATCATGTGCCTGCGCCTTTGGATGCCTGCTCCATTCGAAGCAGAAAGTATAAAACAACTCCTCCTTCAGTGTGCAGGTCTCAAAAGAGAGGCCGAACGGCCCATTTATACACCGAGATAAGCATCGCGAACTTCCTGATCTTCCATCAAAGCGGCTGCCGAGTCGGTTTTCACAATCCTACCATTCTGTAGAACATAGCCACGGTCCGCAATTTTCAGGGCCATGTTGGCATTTTGCTCGACGAGAAAGATGGTTGTACTGTGCTCCTTGTTGATGCGGGTAATAATCTCAAAAATCTGATGAACAAGTAACGGGGCCAAACCGAGAGAAGGCTCATCGAGAACAAGGATGCTTGGTTTTGCCATGAGGGCCCTGCTGATAGCCAGCATTTGCTGCTCACCACCCGAAAGTGTTCCACCGCTTTGGTTGCTTCGCTGCGAGAGAATGGGAAAGAGTTCAAATACATATTCCAAATCCCTCTTAAGCTCCTCCTTGTCTTTTCGAAGGTAGGCGCCCATGTCCAGATTTTCCCGAACTGTGAGCATGGGGAATATGCGGCGTCCTTCGGGAACCTGGCTCATCCCCATAGTGACAATCTTGTGTGGCGGCATGCCGGTGATATCCGTTCCTTCAAGAACAATCCTGCCGCGACGGGGCGGCTCAATACCACAGATCGACATGAGGGTGGTTGACTTGCCCGCGCCATTGGCACCGATGAGGCAGATAATCTCACCCTTTTCAACATTCAAGCTGATGCCTTTGAGGGCCTCGATATTGCCGTAGAAGGTATGAATGTTTTCAACGTTGAGCATGCTCATTCTCCCAGATAGGCCCTGATGACAGCGGGATCGGACTTCACCACTTGTGGCGAACCTTCAGCGATCAATTTGCCGTAATCCAAGACGTAGATGCGCTCTGAGAGACTCATCACGAGACTCATATCGTGCTCAATAAGCAAAATGGTGATTCCCTCCTCATTCCGAATCCGTGTAATCGTACGATCGAGCTCTCGGGTTTCCTGGGGGTTCATTCCGGCTGCTGGTTCGTCAAGGAGAAGTAGCTGAGGCCCAGTGGCCATCGCGCGTGCGATTTCCAACAACCTTTGGGCGCCGTAGGGAAGGCTGGATGCGCTCATATTGGCGTAATGAGCCAGTCCCAATCTCCGCAAAATGTCAAAACTCTCTTCAATAACCAGTTTTTCCTCTTCCCTGGTTCGTGCATCTCGAAATATGGCGCCTAAAATACCCGCCTTCAATTTGGGGTGACGACCGATCATAACATTTTCCAACGCCGTCATAGTTTTGAACAATCTGGTATTCTGAAACGTTCGCGCCAATCCAAGTTCGGTAATGCGGTTAGGTTTCATGGAATTGGTTCGGATGGTTCTTCCATCATCAAGATTGACTGTAATGTCCCCCTCACTGGGCGGGTACACACCGGTAACACAGTTAAAAAGAGTGGTTTTCCCCGCGCCGTTTGGGCCAATCAGCGCCACGATTTCACCCTGATCAATGTGTATACTCACTTTGTCAACGGCTCGCAGTCCGCCGAACGACATCGAAAAATTGTTGATTTCCAGTATGGGCCGGCTCATGATGAAAGCTCATGGACAATGTAGTGTTTTCGTCTCCTGGGGATAATTCCCTGAGGTCTGAATATAGACATCACAACCAGGGCGACACCGAACATCAGCATTCGATAGTCTGAAAGGGCACGAAAATACTCCGGTATGAGAGTAACCAGGAAGGCCCCGAGGATGACACCGGGAATGGAACCGGTTCCGCCAAGAACCACCGCAACAAGGATCATCACCGATTCGGTCAGAGTGAAGCTGCCAGGATTGATATACGTGGTTTTGGCGGCTAAAACAACACCGACAAGTCCGGCCCAAACCGCTCCCAGGGCAAAGGTGATGAGTTTGTTTTTTGTCAAATCGATACCCATGGACTGGGCGGCAATCTCGTCGTCCCTCATCGCCTCCAGCGCCCGGCCAATCCGCGAATCTTCCAGTCTTTTCATAACAAAAATCGTTATGAGTACCAGAATGACCGCAATGTAATAAAGGTAGTTCGTGGCGCCCTGCAAAGACAGTTTTACAAAAAAACCGGGCCGAGAAATCTGAGCAATGCCTTCCGGTCCTTTGGTGAATGCCAAATTTTCCAAAAGGAGTCTCACAATCTCACCAAAGGCCAGAGTTGCAATGGCCAGATAATCCCCTCGTAGCCTCAGAATCGGAAATCCGATGAGCAAGCCGAAGATCATACCGGAAAGTGCCCCCATGGGCAGCGCCCCCCAGAATGGCACTCCCCAATTGAGATACAATAACCCGTAGTTGTACGCGCCTACCGCGTAGAAAGCCGCATAACCCAGATGAAGCAGGCCACCGTAGCCGATAACGATGTTCAATCCTAAACCAAGGATAACAAACATCAAGGCGCTGGTAAGAATGCTTACTTGATAGAGACCCGCAATCAGGGGAAATGCGAATACCAATAACGCCAAAAGAGCCATGCTGAGAAATTTCACAGTCGGCTTCTCAGTAAGTTTTTGAAGCAAAGATTGATAGGGAAAAACGCTTGTTTCCACCTGTTTGCCCCCACCCGAATCCCTTTTTGCGAGCAAAAACCGCCACAGCCAGGAGAGAACGAAGCTGCCTAGGGCAATCCACAGAAGATGAATCCAACGTGTCTCAACGGCTGCTTCTCGGGTGTCGATTTTAAGAACAGCAATCGGAAACATAAGAAGCATGAACCATAATGAGCTAAGAAAGGAAGATTTGAATTGCCGAAGCAGGTAAGCTATACGCCGAGTATCATTCACTTCGCTACACCTTTTCAATTTCGCTATGCCCAAGAATTCCTGCGGGCTTGAGTATCAGAATGATGATGAGTATCACAAACGCAAAGGCATCTTCATAGGCACTGGAGATGTAACCAGCGCCGAAACTTTCGGTCATACCCAATACGATACTGCCAAGAACAGCACCGGGAATGCTTCCAATACCCCCAAGTACAGCCGCCACAAAGGCCTTAATACCTGCCAGAAATCCGATGTAGAAGCTAATCTGCCCCGTGTGGTTGGCAATGAGCACGCCGCCGATAGCGGCCGTTGCCGACCCAATGACGAATGTGAATGTAATCACTCGATTAATATCGATTCCTACAAGCTGCGCCATTATCTTATCTTGCGCGGTGGCTCTCATAGCCTTGCCCATCGTGGTGAATTTGATCAGGAATGTAAGGGTTGCCATCACGGCTACCGTCGTTACGAGAATAACCAGCTGCGTGGTGGTTATCAGGGATTCACCGGGAGTAAGAAACGCAAAATTGGGTATCATTGACCGGAAGGGAAGGAAGTCTGAAGTTTGGGCAAGACGAACGTAATTTTGCAATATGAGTGACATACCGATTGCACTGGTCAATGCCGTCAATCTGGGGGCTTTTCTGAGAGGTTTATAGGCAATCTTCTCCATGGTTACACCATAGAATGCGGAATAAAAAACCGCCGCTGTTAGTGATATCGCGAGTATAGTGAGTGGTGCTAATGTGCTCGTAATTTGAAGAAACCCGCCGATGATGAGCGCCGTAAAGGCGCCAATCATATATATCTCGCCATGCGCGAAATTGATGAGTTTAATAATGCCGTAAACCATCGTGTAACCAAGAGCAATCAGAGCATAGATACTGCCCTTGGTTAGCCCAGCAAGAACAAGATGTAGGAAATACTTCAAAAGGGATTTCTCCTCCTGAGGGGTTCTTATGCATCGATGATTACGAGCGCAACACGCTGAAAAAGAGCGGCAGGTAGCCCTGCCGCCCCATGGGATATTGAATTACAAATATCTAGAGTTCGACGTACACACCGTTTCTAACTTGATAGACAGCAAAACCGACACCAATGGCATCCCCCTTTTCATCAAAACTGATATTTCCCAGGGGAGTTTCCACATAGTTGGAGCGGAGCGCCTGCATGATTGCCTTTCCATCCGTGCTGCCGGCTGTTTCGATCGCATTGAGCAGGGCGATGGCGGCCGCATATCCGTTGAGAAAAAAGGCGCCATGGTCTTCGCCATAGGCAGCTTTATGATCGGCTATGGCCTTCTGACTCATCGGATTATCCGATGTGTCTTGGGGGCCGGAGGCATAGACACCCTCGGCATATTCACCGGCAACCTGAATAAACGTATCATCCTTAACCCCGTCATCTGAGATGAAGGGTATTTTCAGTCCCATTTGACTCATATTCTGCACGAGTTTGGAAGCCTCAGGATGGTATCCACCGTAAACAATGCCTTGGGCATCGGAATAGGCAATTTTGGTGAGTACGGCGAAATAGTCCTCTTCGCCAACGGTAATGCCTTCGTAAATGACCGTTTCGATCCCCAGCGATTTGAGTGCCTCAACCGAAAAATCCGCGAAACCCTTTCCGTAATCCTGCTTGTCGTGGAGTACCGCTACCTTCGTAAGTCCGAGAGTTGTGCTGATGAATTCCGCATCAGTTGCCGCCTGAGCGTCGTCGGGAGCAATGGTGCGAAAGAAGTTGGGATACTCACCACTCTGTGTAAGAGGAGGATTGGTTGCCGAAGGGCTGATCGTTGGAATGCCAGCTTCCTTGTAGATGCCCAGAGCACTCTTGGTGGCTCCAGAGCAGATATGGCCAATGACAGCAACCACGCCCTCTCCCACTACCTTGGCAGCGCTGTTTGCGGCAATTTCGGGCTTACATACATCATCTTCAATAACTAGTTCAATCTGTTTACCCAATACGCCGCCCCTGTCATTCCATTCGGCGACTACCAGTTCGACCGCCTTAATAGTGGGAATACCGTAGGATGCCAATTCACCTGAATGGGGGCCGACGACCGCGATCTTGATGACATCACTATCGCCCGTACCATTGGCGAACAGTAGGGCGGCACTGATAGTGAGAATCATAACCGTTACAAGCTTCTTCATAAAATTCTCTCTCCTTTGTGAAAATTCGAATATCGATTCGATGAAGCTATATCGGTATATCCGGTGTTCTCCTGTTTGTCAATCACAACAAGCGCCAACCTTGAACACCCCAATACCCTGCGGAATTGCAAAAAGGCTATATGTTCACGAGCTTTCCTACTCTATACTTCCCGAATCCTCTGTATTATGATAAAAAAAGTAGGTTTTGTGCACTTGTTTTTCTTATTTTTCGCGGGTTACCAATGATTTTGATCACGATAATGCTCATCTCCACATTCCATTTTTCGCTTTTGGGAGTCCTATCTTTTCGAACCTGACGCAGGATTGTCTAATATCAAAGCATCCATTATCCTAGCTGAGTGGATTGACATCAAAGTTCTGGGATATCAGGAGTTATCATGGCCGCAGTTTTTACCGACTCGGATCCGCAGGAAACTAGGGATTGGTTAAACTCATTCGATGGCGTTATCGAAGCCGAGGGAAAGAACAAGGCGAAGTATCTTCTCAAGGAATTGATCGACAGTGCCCGCGCCCAGGGCATACGGCCGCCTGATACCACGATTTCCCCCTACGCGAATACGATTCCCACAGAAAGCGCGCAGATTATCCCGGGTGACAGCTTAATCGCCATGAAAGTGGCCTCTTATGTGCGCTGGAATGCCATGGCCATGGTAGCCCGAGCCAACAAGAACTCCGATGGCCTGGGGGGGCATATTGCCAGTTTTGCCTCTTCATCCGCCCTCTATGAAGTGGGATTCAACTGGTTTTTCAAGGGATATGACGCTCCTAACGGTCCCGATCTCATCTTTTTTCAAGGCCATTCAGCGCCCGGAATGTATGCCAGAGCCTATGTTGAAGGCCGATTGGATGAAGAGCACTTGCTGAATTTCAGGCGGGAAGTTGACGGAAAGGGCCTGCCCTCTTATCCCCACCCCTATCTGATGCCTGATTTCTGGCAGTTTCCCACAGTTTCCATGGGACTCGGTCCGCTGATGGCTATTTATCAGGCCAGATTCATGAAGTACATGCAGGCTCGGGGCTTCACGAAGATTGGGGAGCGCAAGGTTTGGGCCTTCATGGGAGACGGGGAATCCGATGAGCCGGAAAGTCGGGGCGCCTTGAGTTTGGCTGCCAGAGAAAAGCTGGACAACCTGATTTTCGTGGTGAACTGCAACCTTCAGCGCCTGGATGGACCGGTGAGAGGCAACGGAAAGATTATCGATGAATTAGAAGGAACCTTCAACGGCGCCGGCTGGAATGTCATAAAGGTAATCTGGGGAACCGAATGGGACAAACTTATGAAACTCGATACAAAAGGAATTCTGTTAGAGAAGTTTGCGTCCATGGTAGACGGAGAATTCCAGGATATCCGTTCCAAAGGTCCTGGATATCTCAAAGAGTCGTTTTTCAATTCGGATCCTGAAATTGCTGAACTTGTAAAGGACATGGATGAGAATGACCTCTGGCAGATGACTCGGGGCGGACACGACCCAAGGAAGATTTACGCGGCATTCGCAGAAGCGATGAGGGCCAGCGATGTTCCCACAGTGATTCTGGTGAAGACGGTGAAGGGTTTTGGCATGGGCAAAGCCGGTGAGGCCTCCATGGGAACCCACAGCCAGAAAAAAATGGACCAAGAATCCCTCGCGAGTTTTCGAGACCGATTTTCTGTTCCCTTGAAAGACTCGGAACTGGAAAAACTCCCATTTATACGGCCTGCCGATGATTCAGAGGAAATGGCGTTTATACGCCGGCAGCGCAGAAAACTGGGTGGATCTATCCCGGCTCGAAGGTTCAATCCACCATCTTTGGAAATACCGCCTATCAGCGACAAACTCTTCAAAAATCCCACCGAAGCTAGCAAGCGAGATGTATCGACAACAAATGCGTTTGTCAGGCTGCTATCAGGACTCGCTCGCGATAAGAAACTTGGTTCATACATCGTACCAATCGTACCCGATGAAGCTCGTACCTTCGGTATGGAAGGGATGTTCCGACAACTGGGAATTTACGCTCCCAGCGGCCAACTCTACACCCCCCAAGACGCCAATAGCATGATGTGGTACAAGGAATCCGAAACGGGCCAAATTCTTGAAGAGGGCATCACCGAATCCGGGGCATTTTCTTCCTGGCTGGCGGCAGGAACTGCCGGCTCGAATTACAGCATTCCAATGATTCCTTTCTATATATTCTATTCAATGTTCGGCTTTCAACGGATTGGCGATCTTGCCTGGGTGGCCGGCGATATCCAGGCTCGGGGATTTCTGATGGGCGCCACAGCTGGACGAACAACCTTGAATGGTGAAGGACTACAGCATCAGGATGGTCATGGCCTGCTCCTGGCGGCAACTTATCCCACCTGTCGGGCTTACGACCCGGCATTCGCCTATGAAATGGCTGTGATCGTTCGCGATGGTTTGCAGAAAATGTACGCCGAACGAAGAAATCTCTTTTACTATATCACCTTGATGAACGAAAACTACCCCCAACCCGCACTTCCAAAAAAATCCGAGGAAGGCATCATCAAGGGCATTTATCTCTTGAAAGAGGTTGGAGGAAAAAAAGGAGAACCGAAAGTTCAGCTCATGGGCAGTGGAACCATACTCAGAGAGGTGATTGCGGCGGCTGATTTACTCATGAATGACTGGAATGTACAATCTGATGTATGGAGTGTCCCCGGTGTGAACCAACTCGCCCGTGATAGTATGGAATGCGAACGGGAGAACCTTATTCATCCAGAGACAGAAGCGCGAATTCCCTATCTTACCCAGATTCTGAAAGGCCATGAGGGGCCGGTTGTGTTTTCTTCAGATTATTTAAGGGCTTATCCGGAACAACTCAGACGATCAATTCCCAACCCGCTCACAGTACTGGGAACCGATGGTTTTGGAAGATCCGACAGCCGGGCCAAACTCCGGGACTTCTTTGAAATCGACCGCCGCTGGGTACTCTTAGCCGCGCTCAGGGCCTTGGTGAACGAGGGATCGCTGAACTCAAGGGTACTTACCGAGGCTATCAGCAAATACGGCATCAATCCGGCAAAGCCCAATCCATTAACGGATTGAAACGGAGGTGAGCATGGCATTGGAAGAAATTCGCATACCCGATCTCGAGGGCGAAACGGATGTCGCCGTTGTTGAGATTTATGTTTCCCCGGGTGATGAAATAGAACCGGAAACCCCCATTATCTCGCTTGAAAGCGAAAAAGCCGTTATGGATGTTCCCTCACCCCTCTCTGGAATCATTAGCGCTATCAAGATATCCGAGGGTGACACGGTAAATGCCGGTGATGTTATTGCCCTGGTAGAAGTAACGCCAAAAGCGGAAACGCGCGATACTCCCTCTTCAGCGCCACCGGCGAGCAGAGCAGTCGAAAACGAGTTGCCAGCGGATCTATCGGATTCAGTGAGTCCGATACCCCCATCAAGCTCACAAAAGACGGCGCCCAGTGAGAAGTCATCGACAACACCTCGCCCTCCATCCCCACAACTCAGCCCAACGCGTCAACAGCAATTAAGATCGCCTTACCATGCTACGCCATCGCTGCGCGCTTTCTCCCGAGAACTGGGCGTCGATCTGGCAAGCATTTCAGGATCGGGTCCCAAGGGTCGTATCACCCGGGAAGATGTTACCAATCTGGTTAAAAAAACCATGTCCGGATCGGGGGCATCGGGTTTCGCCCTTCCACCCATTCCCAGCGCTGATTTTGCCGCCTTCGGCGAGATTGAGAGCGTGCCACTCAGCCGCATTCAGAAGATATCAGGGCCCCATCTCCATCGAAACTGGATAGGTGTGCCTCATGTCACTCAGTTTGAAGAGGCCGATATCACCGATCTTGAGGAATTTCGGAAGAAGTTGAACGCTGTGAATGAGCAATCAGGAAGGAGAAGAATTAGTCCACTGATCTTCATTATCAAGGCCCTTACCCATACACTGAAGGAATTTCCTGATTTCAACGGTTCCCTGAGTAGTGATGGAGTCACGCTCATACGGAAGAAATACATCAATATCGGCATTGCCGTCGATACCCCTGGTGGTCTTCTTGTCCCTGTGATACCAAATGCCGATGCCAGGGGTGTACAAGAACTGGCTGATATGCTGAGAGATTTGAGCAGTCGTGCCAGAGAGGGAAAACTCACGAGCAATGAGTTAAAGGGCGCCACCTTCACTATATCAAACCTTGGAGGCATTGGCGGAACTTACTTCACTCCCATCATCAACGCGCCGGAGCTCGCCATATTAGGTCTTTCGAAAAGCGCTATGAAACCGCTGTGGAACGGATCGAATTTTGAACCAAGACTCATCTTACCCTTTTCCCTATCCTACGATCATCGTGTTATCGATGGCGCCCAAGGCGCCCGCTTCACCGCCGCGCTATCAAAAACAATCGGCGATATGCGCCGAGTCTTGCTCTAATACTGGAGAAACTATGGGTGAATCAATCCAATGTGATATTGCGGTACTCGGTGGAGGCCCCGGAGGATATACGGCAGCCTTCAGGGCCGCTGATCTGGGAAAACGAGTCGTTCTCATCGAAAAGGAAGAAAAGATTGGCGGAGTTTGTCTCAATGTGGGCTGCATACCCTCCAAAACCCTGCTCCATGTTGCCGAAATTATCAGCGCGATGGCAGAAGCAAAGGCATATGGCCTTAATTTCGCGGCACCAAAAATCAATCTGGAAACACTCAGAACAAAGAAAAACCAGGTTGTAGAAAAACTCACCGGAGGATTAGCAAATCTGGCTCGAGCCCGGAATGTGAGCATAGTCCGGGGCGTGGGCCGTTTCACCGATGCGCGCTGTATTCAGGTTGAACATGATAGCGCAATTATTACTGTGAATTTTGAGCGGGCCATCATCGCCGTGGGATCCACTCCAGTGGAACTTCCTTTTCTACCCAATGACGATTCAAGAATTTGGAATTCCAGCGACGCATTGGCCCTGCCCTTCGTTCCCAAACACCTAGCAGTACTCGGAGGAGGCATCATCGGACTGGAAATGGCACAGGTGTACGCGGCCCTCGGTTCGGAAATCACCATCATTGAGATGCTCGATCAGCTTATTCCGTCGGCCGATGCCGATCTGGTTCGACCGCTCAGCTCAAAGCTCGAAAAAATATGCAGGGGAATCCACAGATCCACAAAACTCACCGGAGTAAGGACTGAAAAAAACAGCCTGGAGATAAGCCTGGCGGGCGAAAAGGCGCCTAAAAGCATTACAAGCGATGCATTGCTGATTTCCGTGGGGCGCCAACCCAATGCTCTGGGAATCGGCACCGAGAAAATTGGTGTTAAGGTAGACGAAAGGGGATTCATTCCCGTCAACCAGAGTATGGAAACCACTGTATCCGGAATTTATGCGATCGGCGATGTCGTCGGCAATCCCATGCTGGCTCACAAGGCCGTGCACGAGGCCAAGATAGCCGCCGAAGCTATATCCGGGCTTAAAAGCGCCTTCGCCGCCATCACCATCCCGTCAGTAGCCTACACCGATCCGGAGATTGCCTGGTGTGGGTACACCGAGAAGCAGGCCAAGGCTGAAGGCATACCCTACAGGAAAGGCGTCTTCCCATGGACTGCCAGCGGGCGGGCATTGTCGGCTGACAAGGGCATCGGGCATACCAAGGCCCTCTTCAACCGGGAAACCGGACGTATCATTGGCGCCGGTGTTGTGGGCGCCCGTGCGGGAGATATCATAGCCGAGGCTACCCTAGCCATTGAAATGGGCGCCGATGCATTAGATATCAGCAACACCATTCATGCCCATCCCACCTTTGCGGAAACACTGGCTTTCGCGGCGGAAATGGCCGAAGGCACCATTACCGACGTTTTACCATCGAAAAAGAAGTAGTCGCGCGAAATCCTACCATTCACGAAGGCTAAAAGCACTCTACTTTGGCTGAATGATGGGCGCTCTACTCATAAAATGGACACATTCAATGCCGAAAATGCCTTCTTCCGGTGAGCACCATCGCAATTCCTGCTTCGTCACAGGCCTTGATTGAATCCTTATCCCTCAGCGAACCGCCAGGCTGAATAATGGCCGCAATTCCCGCCCTCGCAGCAGTTTTAACCGCATCATCAAACGGGAAAAAAGCATCGGAAGCCAGAACCGCTCCGGCCACATCCCGTACTCCCAAAGCGAGTTGGACGGCGCCTACCCGGTTGGGCTGTCCGCTTCCAATACCTAGCGTCCTGGAATTCATTGCGAGAACGATGCCATTCGATTTCACATGTTTTACAACTTTCCACGCAAAAGACAAATCATCTTTCTGTTTATCGGTCAAAGAGGCTCGGGTTGGGATGGTCCATGCGGACTCAGGCGCGAATTCACGATCAAGTTCCTGAAGACAGATACCCCCATCCACGGGTAGGGCCTCCCAGTAATCAGAAGGTCGGCGGTGAAGCGTGATTACCCGCAGGTTTTTTTTCTTTTTCAATATTTTCAAAGCGTTTTGAGTGAAATCTGGGGCGGCAATAATCTCCAAAAAAATATCTTTCAGCGCGTGAGCCGCCTCTTCATCCACTTCCCGGTTGAAGGCAGCAATAGCACCAAAAATTGAGAGGGGATCAGCATCCCGGACTCTCTGCCAGGCATCTAGTACACTCGCCCCCAGTGAGACCGCGCAGGGTGAGCTGTGTTTGACACCCACACAGGCTAAATCGTGAAACTCATTCACAACTCGCCATGCGGCATCCAAATCGCGGATGTTATTGAAGCTCAATGGTTTTCCCTGATGCTGCGTGAGATCGCTCAGAGCACCCTTTGATCCTGTAGGCAGATACCAGGCGGCTCGCTGATGGGGGTTTTCACCATATCGAAGGTCGGCCTCTTTTTTGTACACGGCTGTGAAGCGCTCAGGGGTATAAACACCATCCTGCAAACTGCCCGCGATAACTGAGTCGTAGGCAGCGGTAAGCGCGAAAACCTTTGAGGCCATACGCCGCCTGGTGGATAGACTCACGCTGCCGTTTTCTTCCCACTCTGCCATTATCAGAGGATAATCCGCCGGATCCGAAACAACTAACACATGGGCGTGATTCTTCGCCGCGGCCCGAATCATCGTTTGGCCACCAATATCAATGAAATCCACCAGCTCTTCGGTGGGGATTCGGGCCGCGAATTTTTCAATGAAGGGATATAGGTTTACCACTACCACGTCGATGGGATTGATACCTTTTGAAACCATGACATCCCTGTGCTCATCGCTGTCCCGGCGACCCAGGAGACCACCATGAATCTTCGGATGGAGGGTTTTCACTCGCCCTCCTAAAATCTCTGCCTCTCCGGTGTACTCAGAAATCGCCATCACATCCACATCGGCGGCCATGAGTTCCTTGTACGTGCCCCCGGTAGAAAGAAGAGAAAAACCCTTTCCCAAAAGGAAGCGGGCGAAATCAACAATGCCGGTTTTATCATAAACACTTAGGAGCGCTCGTTTCGTCATCGCCAGCATGATGAGAAATTTAGTTGAAAGTGTCGAGGGCTTGTAGAAAAACAATGTAGAATCTTTGGAAAGCTCAGCGCGACTGGACGATCGACCATCAATTCGATATATTTTGCAGTTGTGGCGCCGTACCCAAGTGGCTAAGGGAGTGGATTGCAAATCCATAATTCAGCGGTTCGAATCCGCTCGGCGCCTTTTACGAGGCCCGCTCCTGGAGGACATTGTTCCCCTCACAGTCAATTACTCTCTCAGAAACAGTCCAAAGGAGCATCAATGGGTCACGAGTCGAAACTACATTTGACAATACTTGTTTCTTGGCAAGCCAGCTGCGCTCCTCGCTAAAGACGCCAGGGAAGAAGATTCACCATGCATGCTGCTTCTCAGGGATCAATTATCCTCAGGCAAACTAATAAAAACTTGCCGCATTTCTTCATACCATTTTTCGAAGGCGCCTGGTTTTTTCATGAGCTCCCTCATCTCTTCCATTTTTGCCAAATGGGCTTTATCGCCCTTTTCAAACAACTCTGTGGCATGCCGCTCACTCATCTTAGCAATTTCTTCAAAGGTTTCGGCATGAAATTCCTGATCGCACGCGCCAGCTAGCTGACGACATGTCATCGTTTTCATTTGTTACTCCATATTGCTGATACTCAATGCCTCACTCGGCCTTGTTCTACTCGCTCATCTCCTGTGAACTGGCAGTTTTCTCCGAGGATTCTGATGAATGATCATGATGATGAGAACAGCATTCACTCATGTGTTCATGCCAGGATTCAGAGTCTTTGAACCTGGATTTTTGGAAAAACTTTCTGCCCCTGCTATTTCCCCCGAACCCGAAGAAAATCTTCGCCAAAAGAATGAGTCCCATGGCCTGCCAGAAACTCAAGGCTGGCAGATTGAAAATCATAGGCATGAGAGTATTCCACAGCATCATGCCCAACCAGCTTACCAAAAAAATTAGAGCCGGTATGAATATCAAGGCCCCGATCACTTTCAATGGCCAGGGCGTTCCCCAACCACTCTTATCGCTTCTTTTCATTTGTCCTCCTAAACGCGCATTGGCGTTATTGTAATATCTTCAAAGTAATCAGGTTGCCCACTGTTTGACCACAAAAAACCCTGAAAAAAACCGCCGTTTGATCCGATCCAGCAAAAGGGGACCTTCATCCCTGCGCGTTTTTCCCAAATCCGCCAGACTCCCGCTGAAGACGGGAATGACAGCTTATCGTTTATGAATAGAAAAATTCTTTTATCGAAATTGACTGTTCATAAACAACGTATTCGGACCAATTCGGCAGCTTGGTGAAGCCCACCAACCTGAAGAACGTCCAAGCGGGATAATAGTGAGTGCCCACAATCCCTAGCCGATCATCGGGTTTGATGAGAAATGAAGAATTAGCTTTTTTTGATCTTCTTCTCCAAAGCCTTCAATTCAGCCTGATCCTTCGTAATCTTCTTGAAAACCGCCTTGGCGGCCTCGTCGGTAATCGTACCCTTTGTGGCTTTTTCAGCCTGGTAGATTGCCTTACCGAGCTCACCCATCTGCTCGTCAATTTTTCTTTTCAGGTTGAAAACCTTCACCTTGCGCTGGCCTTCAGCGGTTATCTCGCCGGCTTTCTTCGATACGGATTGAGCCCCGCCCTTAATGCCTTTGCCAACGTCATCTTTCATTTTCTTCCAATCGAACATGGCAATACCTCCAGAATACACCATCACTTATACATCAATGCGAGAATGAAGTATACAGTATTTATGAAAATACTTAACTATTCAAGCTCCCATCAATGTTGTGATAAGGATGGATACCACCAGCGCGAGAATCGCATAGAATTCGGGAAACACCGCCAAGATGAAGGTGTTTCCAAACACATCATAGCCACTTCCAATAGCTGAGATGCCCGCCGCGCAAACCTTCCCTTGCTGTATGGCGGAAAACAGCGCGGCCAAACCCATGGCTATTCCGGCGCCAAGGGTCATGGCGCCCTGAAAAACCGCCATTTCGGGACTGACAAAGCGTGAAAATAAATAAAAACACACAAAACCATAGAGGCCTTGGGTGGCAGGCAGGGCCGAGAGAACCAGGGCCGAACCAAAGGTTTCCGGCTTTTTCTTGATGGCGCCGAGGGCACTTGTTCCACCGATTACCAGACCGATTGCCGATCCGGCGCCAGAGAGCCCTACCATCAAACCCAATCCAATGGCTGCGAGTATTACGGCGAGATTCATGTTGTTTTTCCTCCAAAAGGCGTATATGAGATTCCTCCGCCTGAAAATCCAACGGATTTATAAAATTCCACGAATGTGAGACGAAGCGGATGAACAAAGGCCCCCAGGGCCGCTAATGCAAAATTGATCGCATGACCTAGAAACAGCACTAGGAGCATGAAGAACCAAGAAAGTATCCCCGGATTATCCCCACGTATCATGGTGGCGATCAGGTTGATGGCTCCGCCCAGCATTCCGCCGGATAGCGAAAGGGCAAAGAGGCGAATGTAGGAGAGAATGTCCCCGGGAACACCTGTGGCAATGCCGTACATCTCCCAGAGACCGAGAAGCGGTCGTATCCAGATTTTCTTAGCCGGGTTATTAAAAAGAAGAATCAGGAGAACGCCGATGGCGGCAGTGGTTAAACCAGTGCTTTGGGTATTTCCCAACAAAGTCATCCAATACCCCACCGGTAGTGGACCGATGGTCAATACTGGCCTTATCAACCCCAGCACCCAAATTGTAATACCCACGATGAGCAGGAATGTGCCCACAGGCTGCATGGCTCCGAGAATTCCAAACCTCCGCCCTCGATTGACAGTTTGCAGCACAAAGCCGAAGAGTATCTGAATAACTCCCAGCATAATGGAAAACGCCATGACATCGTTCATGTTTTGGAATAGGAGTAGGGATGCTACCCATGTGGGCAACTGAGGCAGGCGGTTAATTTTCATCCCGAAAAGGGTGTTGAGGAGCAAACCTCCCCCTATCGTCATAATACCCAAAATGAAGCCCAGGGCAGAGAGCGATTTTACGGCCTTTTTCTTGTGTAGGATAAAAACAAAAAGTGTCCCAAGAGTAAGGATTGTCCCATAGCCGACATCGGCAAGGCAAAGTCCGAAAAAAAGCGCGAAAAACGGGGCCAGAAAGGGCGTGGTATCAATCTCGGTGTACTGCGGCAGTCCAAATATTTTGGTTATTGGTTCAAAGAGCGCGGCAAGTGGGGTGTTCTTGAGCCGAATCGGCGTTTCTACGGTGGATTCAGGCTCCTCATACAAAGAAACGACGCGGTGATTCTCAAGCCCTTTATTCAGATGGGGAAGGAGGGAAAGGGGAACATAGCCGCTTAGACATTGAATTTCACCATCGGCTTCACTCCGAAGAGTCAGGCTGGCAAGTTTCCATTCCTTTTCTCTTTCCAAGCGGGAAATTTCCGCCGCGAGGATGTGGCGCTCTGTGGCCAATAGCGTCAATTCCGCATCAAGATGCTGAAGATTGAGCTCGATATCCTCGATCTGGTTCTCCAGCTCTCTGCGGCTGATCATGGGTATTTTCAACTCCGGACACAAGGGGTCCTGATGGGCTGTTTCGTCATTGAGCCATCGAATTTCGACGAAGTGCGCCATGAGGCGGTCTTTCGCAATCACTTCTATGCTGTGGTCTGCGAAATCGGTTGTCACGAAGAGCTTCATGGGAAGGGCATGAAAGCTGATGTGAATCTGTTGTTCTTCGAGTTTAAAGAGTGTGGCGGGGTTGAAATCCCCCCAGGGTTCGAGCACTTTCATATTTTTGCGGCAGGTATCAGCCTGTGCCGTAAGAACCAGCCTATCGGCGAGTAGCTTTCGAGTCCGTCGATGAATCTCCTCAGGAATGAGGGGCTTTACTTCGTCCATTAAAAGGGAGTCACCCAAATTGTCGATAACCCGGCTCAATTGAACATCCAGTTCGACCATGGTTTTTCGATAGCCGCTTATCAGCTCTCCCAAATCGCTGACTTCTCTATCACTGGAAAGATTGGCGGCTTCAATGTGAACTACGCCCAGCCGCTGCAGTTCATCTAGAGATTCGCTGGTGTCCGTTTCAGCCATGAGAAGGTGGACTCTCTTCATCTTCTCGACCATTAGCTGCTCTCCGCCAAAAGAGCCTGACGCTCCTTGGTAATCTTCTGAGCGGCTTTCCCAAGGTTTTCGACATCCTCCAGGTATCGCTTGATTTTCAAAAGGGCCATTAAATACTCAGGTATCTGCACCTTTTCATAGAGGTTGACTTTCTGGGTGGTTTTTTTGCGAGCATGTTCCAGCAAGGCGATGCGCCGCTGAACAACCTCGATTTCAGTTTGCGAACGCACCAAACCCTTCAGTGTATCCCAGCCCCATGGCATCCAGGTAGGATCGGAAACGGCCAAGCTGGTCGATTCGGAGAAATCGATACCGCCGAGAAAGGGGATGGTAATACCGGCAATATTGTTCGAACCGAATTCCACATCGCGAACGCTCAGTGTCTCTGATGGAAATTCACCGAACAGTCGAACCGATTCACCCAGCGCCGCTCTTCGGGCTTCGAGGGCCGATACCATATCGTCAAGGCGATGCTTCTCTTTTTTGATGGTAATACGTAAATAGGCTTCCTTGCTTTTCAAGGTAGGAAGAGCCGCGAGGCGTATATTCAGATCTTTCTGAAGGGCTTGCATCGAAACCTTGTTGTATTGAAACTTAAGCGCCAATCCCTAGCCTCCCTCTTCCCTGCCCTTCCAAAACTTGTCAGAAATGGCTTTCTTGATGCCCACTTCTTCGAGAGTGAAAAATGTCTCTAACAGCCTCCAGGTAGTATCGAGCATGGCCTCGTTGTCTAATTCAACGTCGATGGCTAAGAGTGAACGGGAGTACTCCTTGCCAAAGGCAATGGTGCGCTCATCATATTCGGATAAGTCAAAACCATTATCCCGCTTGGTTTTAGCCTCGGCGGCATCGGCGAAGAGTCGTATGGCGGCGTTCATCAACTGTCCGTGGTCTTCCCGGGTTCGCTTGCCGATTACCAGTTGTTTGAGCCGTGAGAGTGAGCGGAAAGGATCGACGATTACCTTGCCGATATCGGTGTCGGTACGCAAAAAGAGCTGGCCCTCGGTGATGTAACCGGTATTATCAGGAACAGCATGGGTGATGTCGCCGCCTGATAAGGTGGTAACCGCGATAATGGTGATCGACCCGCCTTCTGGAAACAGTGCGGCCTTTTCATAGAGTTTGGCTAAATCTGAATAAAGGGAACCGGGCATGGAATCCTTGGAGGGAATCTGATCCATTTTGTTTGATACGATAGCCAGGGCATCGGCATAGAGGGTCATGTCGGTGAGCAGTACCAAAACCTTCTCATTTCTGTCGATGGCGAAATACTCGGCGGCACACAGGGCCATATCGGGAACGAGGAGACGCTCCACCGGCGGATCTTCTGTTGTGTTGATAAAACTGATAATCTTGCCGTGGGCGCCAGCATTCTCGAAGAGGGCCTTAAAATACAGATAATCGTCGTTGGAAAGCCCCATGCCCCCGAGAATGATTTTGTCGGCCTCGCCCTTGAGCGCCACATTGGCCATCACCTCGTTGTACGGCTGATCCGGATCGGCAAAAAAAGGAATCTTCTGACCGGTGACCAGGGTGTTATTCAAATCAATTCCGGCAATGCCAGTCGCGATGAGCTGATTCGGTTGTTTGCGTCGTACTGGATTTACCGAAGGGCCGCCGATTTCCCTTTCCTCTCCCTCCAGATCCGGACCCCCATCAATGGGCCGACCGTAAGCGTCAAGGAACCGTCCCGCCAAATCCCCGGAAACCTTCAACGTGGGAGGCTTGCCAAGAAACACCACGCGGGCGTCCGTAGAAATACCCTCGGTGCCAATAAACACCTGGATTGTGATATCATCTTTGTCAATCTTTACCACCTGAGCCATGCGATCCTCAACAAAGGCCATCTCCTCATTCGCTACTCCTTCGGCCTTGAGAGTGACGGTCGCTTTGGTGATGCGGTCGATTTTGGTATGAATTTTCTGAAAAGCACTGCTGCGCATTAGGCCACTTCTCCTTCGGTTTTCTCCGCGATAGCGTCCCTTAATTCAAGCTCAAATTGCTTGAACTCCTTGGAATCAAACACACAGAAATTCATCTGTTTAAGAGAGTTAATGAGTTTTTTAAAAAATGGCGCGACACTTTCAAATGAATCAAATGCGTAGTTTTTATCGCAGATTTCCTTTACCACCTTCAGCCCATACTCCTGCCTTTCCACCGAGGCAAATCTATCGATCGGGTCGAACGCGTCCTGTTGCATTAATGCAAAGTCTATTACCTCACTTTTCCAGAAATCGACATGGTACTCTATTGGAACCCCATCATCGCCGAGAATGGATATCTGATCTTGCGCCTCCTTTCCACGAAGCGTACGGTTTTTCAGCGCCAGAACATCTCTAACCCAATTCTCACCCGATCGAAAGCTGAGATAGCGGCGGATTTCCGGGCTTTCTAGATATTTTGAATAGCTTTCATGGGGATCAATGGCCGGATAGCGCTTGGAATCGGCTCGTTTCTGGGAAAGCGCATAGAAGCATTGAGCGGCTTTCTTGGTTGATTCAGTCACCGGTTCTTTCAGATTTCCGCCGGCGGGTGATACAGTTCCCAGGAAGGTAATGGCGCCACTCTGGCCGTTGTGCAGATAGACAACACCGGCACGGGCGTAGAAGTTGGCAATGATGGCCGAAAGATCCATTGGAAAGGCATCAGGCCCCGGAAGTTCTTCTAGTCGATTGGACATCTCACGGAGTGCCTGAGCCCACCGAGAGGTGGAGTCTGCCAAAAGAAGTACGCTGAGACCCATCTGCCGATAGTACTCACCGATGGTCATGGCCGTATACACCGAGGCTTCCCGTGCCGCCACCGGCATATTCGATGTGTTGCAGATGATGGTGGTGCGTTCATAGAGCTTGCGGCCTGTTCTCGGATCGATGAGCTCGGGAAAATCGGTGAAGATTTCAACCACCTCGTTGGCACGCTCACCACAGGCCGCGACAATGATGATATCCGCCGAGGCATTCTTGCTAATTGTATGCTGGACAACCGTCTTCCCACTCCCGAAAGGCCCGGGAATGAAACCTGTTCCCCCCTCAGCCAGAGGATTGAAAGTGTCAATGATGCGATAACCGGTTTCCATCAAACGAAATGGCCTGGGCTTCTCCCGGTAAGCTCGTATCGGAATCTTAACCGGCCATCTCTGTACCATCGTGAGTTCCTGATGTACCCCTTGAGCGTCACTGATAACGGCGATAACGTCATTGATGGTATATTCGCCATCAGGTTCAATGCTGTGAATCTTCCACTCCGCGCTGAGGTTGAAGGGGGCCATGATTTTATGACTTACCCAGTTCTCCGTGACTTCGCCTAACCAAAAACCTGGTGTCACCACATCGCCGGGGGAGCACAGAGCTGTAAAAGAATATTTCAGCTCGGTATCTAAAGCCGCTGTGTACTCACCACGTCGGAGAAACAGCCCGGATTTTCGATCGAGGTCATTCTGCAGTCCATCGTAGTTTTGGGAAAGAAGTCCCGGCCCCAGTTCAACTTCCAGCATAGCGCCGGTAAATTCAACATCCATGCCAGTTTTGACCCCTCGAGTACTTTCGAAGCATTGGATAAAGGCTGTTTTTCCGCTGATGCGTATCACCTCGGACATCAAGCGCTCCTCGCCATTGTGGACATAGGCAATCTCGTTCTGACTAACCGGTCCGTTAGTCTCAACAATAATCAAGTTGGCTGTCACGCCGATGACGGCACCAGTGGTCATCTATGAGTACTCCTTCTGGGTAATCGATTTGATATTCATCTGAAGGCGCTTGAGCAAACTGTCAAGAGAACGGCGTCCTTCCTCAGGTTTTAAAATGAGCCAGCGCTGAACATCGGCAATTTTCAGAGCATAGGCAAAAACAGCATCCAGGGAGAAAAGTCGATATCCCACTACTTCATCCAGCCAATTCCACCTGACCGCTGTAACCTGTTTTTCCGCTACTAAGACATCCTCTTTGGAAAGTACCTCAATCAACGTTTCCATAACACCAAATTCCCGGGAAAGGCCGAAATCGGGGGTACTCGATTCAGCAAGCATTTGTGAGAAATCATCAAAAACAACGATTTCCCCCTCGTAGGAGCGTGAAGTTTTGCGATATGCGAGGGCCGTTGTGAGATTCCTCAACCGGACCTCAAAGACAAGATAATCCAGGGGAAATCCGATGAATTGGCGAGACTCCTTCGATTCGCCTGTAGTCAGCGCGACAAGAGATCTGTAGAACAGCTCCCAATGGACCGTCTTATGCGGGAATTGCCGCTGCTCAGCTCTCCAGTCGAAAATGGCATCAGCAAAAAAACTAAAAAGAGTATCAGGGTCTTCCAGCCCCTGTTTCAGATCAGCCATGTCCAGGAAGGAGGGTGTCTTCAGGTTCACCATATCATCCAAATCATCATCGCTTTGGCTATTTCCGCCACCAGCTTCCAGAGAGTCGGCAATATTGGAGATGTCATTCAAGAGAAAACACCGTTTCATGTCGGTATAATCCTTCTCATCCAGCTCTTCCCGAACAAAATCGTCGAATACTGGGTAGGGATGAGCGCTGAAAGCATCATCGCGGACAAGTTCGGGCAGACTGGAAATCAGGTAGTAGTATGGGGACAAGGATTATGGCACCCCAAACAGTATGTCTCGGATATTCTTCTTAAGGAAGGAGCGAAAATACTGTTGAAAATCGTCTCCGGTAAACGATATAGTATACGCTCCATGTGTTGATTCAAGCTTAAATCCATCCTTCATTTTACCGGAAAACCTTATCTGTAAACCCCTATCAAGATGACCTTTCAACGCCGAGTTGAGCGCTTCGCCAATGTGATCGTTTTCGCTGATCACCAATGAGACATCCTGAAGTTCCCCATTCTTTGCCCAGGCGTCGGTAGCCGTAACAATGAGCTGGGACATCAACTGCGTGTCTGCGAGGGCATCGCTGACGCCCTGTGAGAGAATATCGTCCGCGAGAAGCGATACAAGCTGCTGTTTGAGTGTTGTCTCCGCCTGTCGGGCCGCAAGGGCCAACTCCCCTTCCACTCGGGATTTAAGAGCCTCAGCCTCTTTTTCTCCTTCCCCAATAATCGCTTGGGCATCCGCTTCGGCCTTGGCGATGAGTTCGGCGGCATGCTTCTTGGCATCTTCAAGGATGCGTGCCGCTTCGCTTCTTGCCCTTTGGACTCCATCATTGTAGAGCTGTTCAGTGAGTTCCCGCAGCTTCTCGCTCATGCCTTCCGCCTGTTGTTGAGATATTGAATCGCGTCACTGTAGCATAAGCATGGAAAAAGAACTAGGCGAGTGCTAGATAAGGATAACAGGATCGATATCGATTTCGAATCTCACACCATGAGGGATTTTCAGCGTGCTCATGGCAGATGCCAAGGCGGCATGAGTCCTATCGAAATGAGTGGTTCTGAGTATGCAATGTCTGCGATACTGCCCGGCTATGCGGCCAATGGGACATTCGGCCGGACCCATTACATCCCACAATCCGCGCTTGTCACTCAATGAGGCAGCGAGTGTATCGGCAACCTGGCATACTCGCGACTCATCGACGCCCTTGAACACTATCCGGAAAAGGCGAGTAAAGGGAGGAAAGCTCAGCATGCGTCGCTGTGCAATCTCATACTCATAAAATTCGGGTATACGGTTTTCCGCGGCGAGTCGGATGGGGGCGGCATTGGGGCGAAAGGTTTGAACAATAACTTCCCCATCGGGTAGAAAGCGCCCGGCTCGGCCCGCTACCTGTACGATCTGGGCAAAGGTGCGTTCGGCAGATCGAAAATCAGGGAGATTCAACGAATTATCCGCTAATAGAACCGCTGCCAGTTTAACTCCGGGCGCATTGAGCCCTTTGGCCACCATCTGAGTTCCCAAGAGTATGTCAATTGCTCCATCCTGGAATTCTCGAAGTGTGTTCTGAAGTACACCCTTACGACGAGCGGTATCTGTATCCAGTCGCACAACACGTTTTTCTGGAAACAGCCTAAAAATCTCCTGCTCAATTTTTTCCGTGCCAAATCCTGCAGCCTTCATATCCAATGAGCTACATTCCGGGCAGGAATGGGGGGGGCTCAAGCGAAAACCACAATAATGACATTTCATCACATTGGAGGCTTTGTGGTAGGTGAGTGGAACGCTGCAACGCTGGCAGTATATCTGTTTACCGCAGCTATGACAGGAGTATTGATAAGAGAAGCCACGGCGGTTGAGAAACAGAAGCACTTGTCGGTTTTCTCCCAGAACCCGGGACATGGTGCGCATCAGTACCGTGGAAAACAAGCCTTTTTCCTTACGGAGGTCGACAACACGTATATGCGGTTGCGCGCCTCCTGCGGGTCGTCCTTGAAGACTCAGACGCTGAAGCTGGCCTGAATTGAGTAAGAACCAGGCCTCTAATGATGGTGTCGCGCTTCCCATAAGTAGCTTGGCGCTCGATATTTTACACCGCTTCATGGCTATCTGCCGGGCGTGATAGCGGGGGGTGAAAGCGGATTTGTAGGACCCCTCATGTTCTTCATCAATGATGATGAGACCCAAGTTGTTCAAGGGAGCGAAGACCGCGCTCCGAGCACCCAGTACGAAATTGGCCTCGCCGGCTTGGATGCGTCGCCACTCGCAGAGGCGCCGGGTAGATGTGAGATGTGAATGAATAACGGCCACTCTACCTGAGAATCGTTTCTGCAATCCCTTGATGAGTTGGTGACTCAAGGCAATTTCCGGAACCAGATAGATTACTCCACCCCCTCTCGCCAGGACTTTCTCGGCGATCCGGAGATATACTTCGGTTTTTCCCGAGCCGGCGCTGCCGAAAAGATAGAACCAGCCAGCGGCTTGCGTGTCGATGCTATCGATAGCTGATTGCTGGTTCGCGGTGAGTGTATCCACATGTCCGGTGGCATCACTCTCATCTATCACTGGCAGTTCTCGACTCTCCCGTTTAGCGCCGGGGAGCATGGCAGAGAGAGCTTCTCCGAGGGAGCACATACAAAGATCGGACATCCAACGGGCCACAGTGAGCTGACTCTGATTGAAGAGGGGTTGCTCATCCACCCGACTCTCGATGCCTCGTATGCTTGCTAGTCCCTCCGGCGCATGTTCCGGATAGCCAACAACCCAACCGGTGAGTTTCCGATAACCGAGTACGGTTTTCACGCGGCACCCTAGGGGAACAGTCTTTTCACATTGATAAGTGTAGGTGTTTCTAGGGGGGAGATTAAAGGCGATTTCCAGGTATGGCATCCCAGGCCTTCTTCAGCCGCTGAAGAGCTTTCCACACCGGAGCACGGAGTCGGCCGGGGTGGGCCAAAACTTCAGCTGGACTCCAGAGAACCAGCGCGGGTATCGATCCCCAAGTCCAATCCTGCCCTACGAGGGAGGGAAAATCGGCAGAGTTTCCAGTGAGAGCTGCGGTGGCTGTCGCGCCGAGCGCCAAGATGGCCTGGGGCCTCACACTCTTAAACTGTCTTCTCAGATAGAACGAGCAGGAGACTAATTCCGCCTGATGTGGTGGCCGAGCGCCGGGAGTACGACATTTGACAGCCGGTGTGATAAATACATCGTTATGAATATCCAATTCCAGGGCGCTGAGCCATTTATCGAGGTATTCCTGTTCATACTGGGCCAGAGGACTCGATTCCGCGCGGGCGCTATCGACTGGAGAATCGGTCACAACCATGAGTGTGGCGCGCTGAACTCCCACACCGGGTACGGTTTGATCCCGTGTCAAATATAAGTTGCATTGATGACACCCGGCAATTTCGTTTGAGATTCGCGGCAGGGTATCCAAATCGTCGCTGCTCGGGCTGCTCCTTTCATGTGATACGACGCGATTTGTGTTGTTGCTCAGCTCATCCTTCAAAGCTGACATAGGATCAGCGTTGTCCTGTTGGGCTTTGTATTCGCCAATCTCCTCACCCTGATGATGTCGGTATCCGCCGTGTAGCAGATTGTGAAAATCGTTGAGGATGCGCGTGTATTCTGTCAATACTTCACTCCTCTTCATATCCCACCCTGGTGAAAAACAAGCCTCGCGGCGGCGCCGTCGGCCCTGCCAATGCTCTATCCCTCTTTTCCAATATGGCCCGCATTTCCGCTGCCCCCCCACCCCGAAGAGCGAGATGGATCATCGTGCCCAAGAGCGAGCGAACCATGCGCCATAGAAAAGCATTTCCATTAATTCGAAATTGAATACATGGCCCATTGGAAAGAAATACCGCGTGGTTTATACGCCTAACGCGTGTTTTAGTCGTATCTCCCGCCGCCGCAAAAGTAGTGAAATCATGTGTACCGCAGATTTCCCTGGCAATATCATTCAAAGCACTGAGCGATGGCATGCGTTTTACCCGCCAGGTGAAACGTTCGAGGTGCGCGAAACCTGTAGGACCACTTGTAAAGCGATATTCATACTCCCTGAAACAGGCGTCGCGCCGTGAGTGAAAAACATCAGGTACGCCATGACTCGAGAGTACGCGCAAATCCGGCGGTAATCGGGTATTGAGGGCCTCAGCGTATCTTTCATCGGGTATTCCCGTATTGGACGTGTAGAAATTGCATACCTGACCGGTAGCATGAACACCCGAATCGGTGCGTCCGGCTCCGATAATTCTCACCGGTTCATCAACAAGACTCGAAACGGCATCTTCCAGAACTCCCTGAACACTCCGTGTGTTGCTCTGTAGCTGCCAGCCACTGAATTCGGTACCATCATAGGAAACAAGAAGCCTGATGTTACGCATCGTCGGAATCCTCATTCAGCTCCTTTTTGATGGCTTTGTGCAACGCGCGGCCAAGATCTAAGAGAGCCGAAGGTTTGGATTTTGTGGATTGACCCATTCCCACAATTCTCGACACAGCCGCCCGAGCGGCCTTTAGAGCTGACCTGCGATACTGAACATCATCGCGCGAACCATACTTGAGCACGAGCACCCCAATAAGATAAAGAACGCCATCAAATCCATAGTTATTATCCTGATCGGGCCCATGATTGGGAATATCTTCAATTCTTTCGTTGTCCTTACCCACAGTGTGAAGAATTTCAGAATAGAAGAAAGAGGCCTTGCGCAAGAGAATTTCCGCTAGATAATCAAAATTATCCTCCGATTGCTGCTTGTGAAGGTTTTTTGCCAGCCATCCGGCCCGGAGGAAAGACAAACCCCGGTAAAACGTTGGTGAATTCTTTGGAATCCGATGCTCGTAGCAAAAAGCGGCAAGCATATACGATGCAATGCCTTCCGCTAAACCCCTCTCCGCATCGAAATCCAGATCGGGGAATATGGGCTTCAGAATGTTCTTTCTCCCTTGTACATCGCCCCGAATCTTTTCAAATCCCTGGCTCTCCAACTCCTCAAAATGTCGCGGATACGCAGCATACCAGCACCTCGGACACACCGTAACCGGATAAATCAAGGGATGGACATCACCATATTTCTTAGTGGGCAGATACACACGGTGGAGTTCGTCAGTGAGCTCACCGGCGTTCATTCGTCCCCCCCCAATCAGGAGTTCCTCGCGACTAAAGCGGTTATCACAGACTGGACATACTATCTCTTTTTTCGCCCTATAGGTAATTCTGCCTTCAGCCATTTTCGTTTTTATCCCTCCAGTATGACCTGTGCGGCTGCCAAATCTCCTTCATGAGTGAGCGACATATGAACCCATCGGGCTCCGATGCCAATCATGGCATCGAAGGCACTGCCCTCTAGTATGAGCTGGGGTCGCCCGGATTGTTCATTCTTCACCCGGATATCTTTCAGGAATAGCCCCGCGAAACCGGAACCCAGAGCTTTCACAAATGCCTCCTTGGCCGCAAACCTAGCTGCCAGAGACCGGGCTGCCTGGACTCCGCTAGAGTGGATATAGCGAAGCTCCTCAGGATGAAAGAACCGTTGACAAAGAGCCTCATTCTGGAGCCAGTGTGTGATTCTGGAAACAGAAACAAAATCGATACCCATCCCGATAATCATGGCTGCACCGTATCGTTTTGAACAACCAGTATGCTCACTTCCCTCGGTTGTAGCTGAAGAACGGCTAGTCCGGTGGGGATGTCCATGTTCAGGGGTAGAACATAGGCGCCAGGACGCCGCACAGCGGAACCATCCACGTAGAAGGTCATATCCTGAGGCTTTACTCCCTCCACATCAAGTTGACTTCCCTGTACTGTTAGGCTCACCCGGGGTAAATCACCCTCAATGCGAAAATCATCATCGAGATCAAAAACCACAATTTCCCTGTCAACGATGTTACGTATAATGACGGCTTCGTCGATAACTCCCCGAAATTCAACGATCTGCCCGCCGGGGATATCGATCTGGGAGGAGGGACGGACAATCCGTGTGGTCACCGTAAAATCGTTCCGTCGCCCCGAGAGGTCGATCAGCTCTGTTTTGAGTTCCTTAAGATCGGCCATCTGACTCTCAGGTCCCACGGTGGTAACCGAGGATGGCGAAATAAAGTACTGGGTGAGTTCATGCCCCAATGCGGGGAAACCTGAGAGTTCGGGCTGAATAATGAGACTTCGGACAGTGCGACGCTCCTGAGAGAGAACTATCTCCCGGGGGCGTGGTCGAAGTTCCAAGGCTTCGGGGCGCAGGGCTGAGCCTTTCTTTCGAAGCTCAATCGGAATCCGATATTCACCAACTTCGCCAAACATCGATAAATCCGCAAAGGCCTGTACATCATCGGAAATAATGTCCTTAATCTCATCCTCATCACCGCGAATGGTGACATTGATTCTGCCCGGATACTCAGAACTCACAACAAATCCTTCGGATGTGAGTACATTCAAGGGAATGATAAGCTGCTTCTCGGTGACTGTATTAACCCTGAAGAGAATGTAGAGAACAATGGCGAGGGCTACACAGATTATCTTGATGGGCCATTGGTCGAAAATTCTGGTGAGACCAAGCCGATTTCTCACATGACTACCCTTTCCAATGAATCAGCAGAGCCCAGCCGTAACAGCTCATGAAGTCGCCGTCTAATCTCTTCATGGTCCAAATCGTAGAAGATGCTCGCGTCATAGGCCAAAGACAACGCGCCCGTTTCCTCCGATACTGCCAGAGTGATGGCGTCAGTTTCCTCAGCCAAACCCAGAGCCGCCCGGTGTCTGGTGCCGAAACTCCGCCTTATGTCGGACTGCTTTGAAAGCGGAAGGAAGCAACCGGCAGCAAGAAGACGCCCATTGTGCACTACCACGGCCCCATCATGAAGGGGTCCATCGTATCCGAAAATAGTGAGAATGAGGGCGGATGAGAGCTCGGCATTTACCGGAGTTCCGGTATCAACGATGTTTTTCAAACCAGTTTTGCGGGCAAAAACAACCAAGGCTCCCCGTTGACGGCTCGCTAATACCTCGGCGGCATTGAGCGCCGCTTCTACTTGAAAGGGTTTTTGTCGCGGTTTTCCTCGAAAGAGTTCTCTTTGGCCGATATGGGCAAAGATATTCCGAAGCTCCGGCTGAAAAACGATGGCCACGCCGATGAACAACCCGGGGGTTATCTTCTCCAATATCCAAAGAAGAGTGGATAGTCTGAGCAGCCACGCAACGGCGTACACGAGCGCGAGATAAACTGTGCCCCGGAGTAACTGAACTGCGCGAGTTTCTTCCAAGAGCTTGTACACCTGGAAGAGCATGTAGGCCAACAGCGTGATATCCAGTGCCGGGAGGATGAAATCATTGAATACTGGGAAATTGGTCATGAAGTCCATGAGAGCGCCTCCCAAACCGCAATGAGCTGCCGAAGCTCCCGGATATCATGCGCTCGCAGGAAATCAACTCCTTGTAAAAGACACCAGGCATGAGCTGCCACTGTTGCTATTAATCGGTCTTCAGGTTGGCTAGGCGCTGACTTCAGGCCGGCGCCCGATGCGTACCGTGGTTGAGAAACATGTCTCTCGTAGTGGTTCACCGCGAGACGATCATCGTCATCGATTATCTTCCCCAGGAATGATTTCCTGCTCAGACCCACAAGAACAGAAAAACCTTCAATACGCCACTCTCTCAAGCAAGACAAAAGAATCATATTGTCGTCGAAGCGTTTTCCAAAACCTATACCCGGGTCGAGTATGATATTTTCTTTGCGTACACCGAATTTTATGGCAGCCTCAGCCGCTTCAAGAAGATATTCTCGAATTTCGTTTACCGGATTTTGATAATACGGGTTGTCCTGCATATGAGCTGGCGTTCCCCGCATATGCATTATAACGACTTGAACCTGGCGTTCAGCCGCCAGCCTTGCCATGTTAGGATCAGCGGAAAAGGCTGAGATATCATTAATGATATCCGCCCCGGCATCTAAGGCAGCCTCGGCAACCCGGGCACTCCGCGTATCGATGGAGATGGGAATATCAGAGACACTCCTGATATCCTTAATAACCGGAATTACTCGGTCTAACTGCTGCTGTTCATCCACAGCGGACGAGCCCGGACGAGTGGATTCTCCTCCTACATCAATAATGTCAGCGCCTTTCCGTATCATAGCTATGGCGGTTTTCATCGCGTCGGCAGCATTAAACTGACGACTCGGCGCATAAAAGGAGTCAGGTGTACAATTGAGTATGCCCACTATCTCGGGTCTGCGAAATTTCAGTGCTTCCTCATGGGATTGACGCAATTTCTTACCCTGTGTTCCGGATACGCGAGACTCATTCATATTTCTATAGTACATCGAAGCTCTCATAACGTAAAAGAAGACCAATCACCTTATTTCTGTTGCAATATCCCTTAAAACTTGGCATAACATCTTATCAGGAATGCGAATCGCCTTTAAGGAGATGAATTCTATGGAATCCACAATACCAAAGCTGCTGCGAAAAATCACATCCGACTATCCAACCCTACCAGCTCAGATGCATAAAGACGCCACCGCGACATTTCAAACCACGATTTTCGCCGAACTCAACACCCAGGTGAAACAGTTCTCCTCAGGACTGAAAACTCTCGGTGTGAAACGCCAGGACCGCGTTGGCTTGATCGCTGACAATCGCCAAGAGTGGCTCGTTGCCGACTTGGCCATACAGTCTCTCGGCGCCGCTGATGTTCCTCGGGGTTGTGATGCCACCGCGGAGGAAATTCTCTACATACTCGACTTTTCCCAATGTACCCTGGCGATATTGGAAAATGCCGCACAGCTGGCAAAGGTGGTATCCGTTGCCAAAAAGCTCAAATCTCTCAAAAAACTCATCATTTTCGACTCCGATATGACGGGAGTGGAGACAGGCCCATTCGAGATTCACAGCTATCAATCCATTCTCGAAAGCGGAAGGGATGCCGATCTGAAGCTCATCGACGAAGAGATAGACAGGGGCAATCCGGATGACACAGTAACAATCATCTATACCTCAGGTACGACAGGAGAACCCAAGGGTGTGATGCTGACTCACCGGAACTTTCTCCATCAGGTGGGACATGTACCGGATTTTATTTCGGTAGGACCAGAAGACCGATGGCTCAGTGTTCTGCCCGTTTGGCATTCTTTCGAGCGACTGATGCAGTACGTCGCTCTGGGTACTGCCAGTACTCTGTGCTATTCAAAACCAATTGGATCGGTATTGCTGGCGGACATGCAGCTTGTAAAGCCCACATGGATGGCTTCGGTGCCCCGAATTTGGGAATCGGTTAGAGACAGTATATACCGCAAAGTGAAAGCGGAAGGGGGGATTAAGAAGGCCCTTTTTCTTTTTTTCGTTGCGGTGGGTGCTGCCTGGGGAAGCTCTATGCAAATGGTAAAGGGGCGTGTCGCCCGATATCGGAAGCGAAGCAGACTATTGGACGCCCTTGTCGGTATCATTCCATACATACTGCTCTGGCCCCTCAAGGCCCTTGGCAGCGTTTTGGTATTTAAGGCAATCAAAACCAAACTGGGTGGCCATTTCGTCGCGGGTATTTCCGGGGGTGCGGGGCTGCCAGCCCATGTGGATCGCTTCTTTCAGGCAGCGGGCATTCTCTTGTTGGAGGGTTATGGACTCACCGAATCAGCTCCCGTGCTCTCACTGAGACCCCAGAACAGGCCTGTACCAGGCACCATCGGCCCGGCTTTCACAGGCACCGAACTCAAAATCCTCAGCGAGGATGCTAGAGAGCTGGGGCCCGGAGAAGTCGGCGTGCTCTACGCGAGAGGGCCGCAAGTAATGAAGGGATACTACAGAAAACCAGAACTCACTGCACAGGTGATCGATGAAGAGGGTTTTTTGAACACGGGCGATCTTTCCATGATGACCTACGATCGCGAGTTCAAGATAGTCGGCCGCGCTAAGGACACGATTGTACTTCTTGGGGGCGAAAATGTTGAGCCTGCGCCCATTGAAGAGAAACTTAAGCTCAGCCCATATATCTCGCTGGCCGTCGTGGTTGGGCAGGACAGGGAATACCTCGGCGCCCTCATTCAGGTAGATCAGGACAATCTACGCAGCTGGGCCCATCAGAACAACCTCAGTTACACCGAAGATGCCGAACTCTTCAGCGGAGCACAGGCGCATAATCTCATCGCATCGGAGATCAGCAGTATCATTAACAAGTCAACTGGATTCAAGCTCTTCGAGAGGATTGTGAATTTCACCGTGCTGCCCGAGGTATTTGAATTAGGCAGGGAGCTATCCGGCAAACAGGAGGTAAAGCGCCATGTTATCGACAAACTGTACGCCAAGGAAATTCAATCCCTATATTCTTGACATCCGCGATCAAGTGAGTGTATAATGTCCAAGTAGGGCAGGCTGAAAATCTCATACGGATGCCGTTTACGTGTTTGGTGGGCTTTTGCAATCTTCGCGCTGGAGCTACGCGCGGACTGAGAATGGGAAGCTAGTTCTCCTCTTTCTTCTCAAGGGTTTTCAAGCTGATGAAGCGCGCGGAAGTGAACAGCTTGGGCTTAATCCGCACGCCCCTGGCTTTCACACCCTTGATAAGGTAGCCGGTCACAGCAAACTCATCGGCGCCCGGAATGAGGCTTCTATGCTTGAAATCCACCACTGCCGCGACATCTTCTTTGGTTGTAAGACGTACGAGTTCATCTTCATCCCGTAATAGAGAATAACAACGATTAAGGATGTACTGGGTAATCCGGCACCTCTTGATATATGGATAGCCGTTTTCCTTATTCCTGTAAATCAGAGAAAAAACAGTGTTATCACAGGTTTCCCTATCAGCCAAACCGGCGTAAAGCAGATGTTTGCCGACAAAAAGCTTATCAGGTACATCGCATACAAGGTAGCTGCCATCCCTCTTAATGTAGAGAATCCGATCGTACACTGACGCGTCGAAGAGCACCCGACCGCCGACAATTTCATACCCAAGGTAGCCGGTACTAGGATTGTATTTGACCTTGAGGTTTTTCTGGGCGGCATCCCGAATGTCCACTTTGCTCATACGCACGATTTCACTGCAGCGGGGATATGAGCTTCGATATTTTTTCAAGATGGTATCGAGATATCCCAAGGCGTAATCCACAAGATGCTTTAAGCTATGCGTCAGTTCATCCAGTCGCTTTTGAAATCGCCGGATTTCATCCTTCATGCGATCGACATCGAACTGGCTGATGCGACGAATAGGTATCTTCAGCAATTCTTCGACATCATCGGCTGTTAATTCTCTTTGTATTTCTCCCTGAAAAGGTTTAAATCCTTCAAGGACAGTCTGAAAAATTCGATCGAGGGTTTCGGAGGACTCAATCCTCTTATAAATCTTTTCGACAATGAAAATCCTTTCGAGTGTTCGGGCATGAATCTTATCAAGAAGTTGTTCTTTCTCCAGTAGCAGCTCTTTTCTGAGAATCTCTAACAAAAGATCGGATTGATAGCGAATAGTTTCACTTACGGACATCAATGAGGGTTTGTCGTCCTTGATAAGGAGCATGGCAACAGCGATGCTCACCTCGCAGTCGGTAAACGCGTGAAGAGCGTCCAGAATCTCTCTGGCATGAACTCCCCGAGGAAGCCTTATCTCGATTTCCACATTCTCCGTGGTGAAATCATTGATGGCCCCAATCTTGATTTTATTGCTGCGCGCCGCGGCTTCGATGGAAGCGATGAGATTTTCAGTGGTAACCCCATAAGGGAGTTCTCGTACAACAATCCGTTTAGGGTCCGTAACATCCAATCGCGCCCGGCTCAGAATTTTCCCGTTGCCCCCATCATAGTTTGAAACATCAATGATGCCGCCAGAAGGTGTATCCGGATAGAGTTCAAAGCTCTCTCCCCTGAGACAGGCCTGTTCGGCCTCCAGCACCTCAACGAAATTATGGGGAAGTATTCTCGTGGACATGCCCACGGCAATACCTTCCGCGCCCAGTATGAGCGGAAGAGGTATTTTGGCCGGCAGGGTGACAGGTTCCTTGCGCCGGCTGTCATAGGAATCGGTAAATTCGGTGATTTCCGGCCCGAAAAGAACTTCATGGGCCATGGGTAGAAGGCGGCATTCGATGTACCGGGCCGCGGACGCCGGATCGCCAGTGAGGGTGTTGCCAAAATTCCCCTGCGTATCAATGAAGAGTTTCTTATGAGCGAGGTTTACCAATGCTTCATAGATGGATGCGTCGCCGTGGGGATGATATTGCATAGCATGACCAACGACGTTAGCCACTTTGTGGAATTTGCCGTCATCAATGTCATAGAGGGATTGGAGTATACGCCGCTGTACTGGTTTAAGGCCGTCGTTCAACGCGGGGATGGCCCTTTCCTTGATAACATAGGAGGCATATTCCAGAAAGTTCTCGTTGAAGAGCTTACGGATATAGGCCATTCAGATGAGGTGCTCCATGATGTACTCGCGTCTCTGTGGAGTGTTTTTTCCCATGTAAAACGCCAAGATTTCCGGTACGGACTTCATGGAATTGATACCCACAGGGATGATGCGCATATCGTCGCCAATGAATTGCCCGAATTCCCTCGGGCTAATCTCTCCCAGGCCCTTGAATCTGGTAACCTCCGAACCCCGAATGGCGTCCATGGCCTGATCCCGTTCCCGCTCGGTATAGCAATAGCGGGTTTCTTTTTTATTACGCACCCGGAAAAGAGGAGTCTCCAATATGTGAATATGTCCACCGACAACAAGCTCTTCAAAATAATTGAGGAAAAACGTGAGAATGAGATTCCGTATGTGAAACCCGTCGGTATCGGCATCGGTCGCGAGCACAATGCGCTCATACCGCAATTCGTCGATATCGTTCTCAATACCAAGGGCCACCATCAGATTGAAAAGCTCTTCGTTTCGGTAGATTGCCGCACGCGTCTTCCCATAGCTGTTCCAAGGTTTGCCACGAAGGGAATAGATGGCCTGAGTGTAGACATCCCGGCAGTTCACCATGGAACCGGTGGCCGATTGCCCCTCGGTTATGAAAATGGTAGACATCTCACCGCGCTTCTCTCCCCGATGGTATTTGCAATCCTTAAGCTTGGGGATATTCAGTGAGATTTTTTTCGCGGCGGCCCGGGCTTCCCTTTTTACGGCTGTAAGTTCCTTCCGAAGTTTTTCGTTATAAAGAATCTTGTTTTCAAGAGTTCTGGCGGATTGAGGATTTTTGTGAAGATAGTCAACGACTGCCGCTTTTACCTCATTGATAATCCACATCCTAATCTCGGTATTCCCCAGTTTGTTCTTTGTTTGACTTTCGAAGACGGGGTCTTTCACCTTCACGGCAATAGCGCCGACTACTCCCTCACGGACATCAGTACCCGAATAGTTTTTCTTGGTAAAATCATTCACCCCTTTGAGCATACCCTCACGGAAAGCGCTCAGGTGGGTTCCGCCATCCGATGTAAACTGACCATTGACAAAAGAAAAATGTGTTTCGCCATAGGCACTGGTATGTGTAAATGCCATTTCGAATTTTTCAGTGGCATAATGAACAATCGGGTATGCCGTATCCTTTCCCACCTCTCCCTCTAACAGATCATGAAGGCCCCTCTTCGATTCGAATTTCGCGCCATTGTAATAGAGTCGAAGTTTTCGATGCAGACAGGCATAGATCCACATGCGTTTGTTGATGAATTCATCATCGAAGCTAAACTCGTGAAAGATATCGGTATCAGGAGTAAACTCAATATAGCAGCCATCGGCACAGTCCTTGCTCTCCCCTTTTCTTTCTTTAACCAAAACACCTCTTGAAAATCCGGCTTCGCGATAAGTTCCCTCTCTGTGGGAACGAATGAGAAAATGACTGGAGAGCGCGTTTACCGCCTTGGTGCCCACCCCGTTAAGTCCCACTGAAAACTGAAACACATCATCATTGTACTTCGCGCCGGTGTTTATAACGCTTACGCATTCCACCAGTTTCCCATGGGGAATGCCGCGGCCATAGTCACGACAAAAGATTGTGCTTCCATGGCGTTTGATTTCAATTTTCTTCCCAAAGCCCATAATGTACTCATCAATCGCGTTATCCACCACTTCTTTGATAAGGACATACATGCCATCCTGGGGGCTTGAACCATCACCCAAACGACCGATGTACATACCGGATCGCAAACGGATATGTTCTAACGAACTGAGGGTTTTAATCTTACTCTCATCATAGAGTTGTGGAAAACCGCCCATAGTCGCATCATACAGCTTTCGTTTAATACCCGTAAAGTCTTGAAAAAAAACGCCACCTATAGCGTTTCTGTGGTGATTGGCCTCAACAATGGCTGCTTTTATCGAAAACAGTGGGGATGGAGCATTGGTTAGAATTTTCTATCTTTTTTCATCAAAGGAATCATCATCAATGTCGCAATGAAGACGAGGATTCCAGAAAGATAGCTCATCTTCTGAAACGATAGAGATTGCAGAACAGCCAAGCCGATGAAAGGCGCCACAACACCGCGAAACCCTGATAAAAAGGCATGGGCTGATTGATATATCCGGGTTTCTGATGGAGGGGAAATCTTCGTTACCCACAACTGCCAGATGAAGGGAGAAGCGGATGTACCCACACCCAAAAGAAAAGAGGCGAGGGCCACAAGATAGAGGTTTTCTGTCAGAAAAAACAATGGAATGGAAGTCATGAAAAAAAGATTGATGGAAATTCGCAGGGCGGGAAAGCTCATCTTCTGATAGAGTCGAGCCCAAATGGGATTGAATAGGAGGCGGGTCGCGATCGGTATGACTACCAGGATGATTGTCACAAGCGCTGGGGAGAGGGCCAGTCCTCTTTTTTGTTCAACCAGATAAATCGACTTCAACGGCTGAATCCAAAGATTTCCGAATCCAATAATCATCCAGGATGACTGAACATAGAGAAAAGTCAGATTTCGGAAAGGAATCATCATGGCCTGCAGCCATCCTTCATCCCGGGAAATTGGAGGATTCCCAGGCAGACGAGCAAGAACAAAGCTAAAAACCAGCAGCACAGCCGCAGCGGCGGCCAGGATGAGTCGCCAATGGCTGATATCAACAGTAAGAAGGCGGCCATAAAACAGCCCACAGAGCAAAGACAGCAGTAGGTTGAGCCTCAGTCCAAGGGATATCAGGGTGGCCAAATGGTCGGGGGGATAGTTTTCTCTGTAGAGATCGGTGAAAAAAGGCTGTCTGATATGTATCGCCGCTGACGCTAATGAAACGGAAATCGAAAAAGCGATACCTGAGCCTGAAAAGGCTCCCAGCGCCATCGCGACAGTGGCTGTTCCAGTAAGCAAAGACAGTACCCTGGAGCGGGGGACAGCGCTGCGATTCAATATCCCGGTGAGGGGAGCTGACAAGAGAAAACCGAGGAAATTCGATGCGCTAATCAGGCCTTTCCAGAAGTCGCCTACGGCGAAATAGCGTATGGCTATCAGCATCAATATAGACTCAAAGAGAGGTTGGGCTACACCGTCAGCAGACTGTCTAAAGGTATCTATGCGGTAGACTCGCCGAGCGGCTGCTGAAAGATTGATCATACAAACACCATCTTCAAGGAGTATGCAGACAGGGTGAATGTGGTAACAAGAGTGATTCTCAAAAAAAGAGAGAAGAAGTCTTCAGGGCTGCCACCTCGGCAATTCCCCCTGTATCGAGAGCCCATTGCGCAGTCTGGTGCAGCGCATGGGCAGCACTGATGGAATTATCCTGTTGTTTCTCACGATGATGTGCTATTTCTGTTTCTCTCATTCATGGTTCGCTGATGCTCCCATCCATGTCCCATAAATCCTCCCAGGATTGATTTTCCTTCCAGAGAAACACCTGCCCCTTGATCAGACGGCAGTTTCGATCGGCCTTCGATATCAGCGCCATTTCAGCATCGCCAAGGGGATCGTGTACAACACCATAGAGATTGCTCAAATAAGCATCGCGCCGAATAGAAAAAGGAATGGGAATCTGACCACGCTGCACCCCCCACTTCACGCAGATAACCGCAGGATGCACATTACGACGTTTAGCTGGCCCTGTGATAGCAGGATCTTCAATATCCACTGTATCGCTGCTGGTTTTATCCCGTTCGGGCCTTGACGGCGATCCAATGGGGGAAAAACCGATGGGAACGATACCGTTGGATATCACAAAATCGAAAAGCTCTTGCTGCTGGAAATGGGGATGCAGTTCCATCTCGTTCGCCGCGGGTTTTATCCGGGCATCCCGAAGAAGGAGCTTCAGCTTTGGGATGCTCATATTCGAGGTGCCAATTTCTTTCACCAGTCCCATGTCCGCCAATTTCTCCATCTGGGCCCAGGTCTTCATGAAATTCTCATGGATATAGGGTTTGGCATCGGGGGAACGAGAATCCCCATCGCATCCAGGCGCATGGTAATTCGGAAAGGGCCAGTGCACCAAATACAGATCCAAGTATTCCAGTGCAAGGTCAATAAGAGACTCCTTACAGGCATTCACCACATCATCGTGCCGGTCGTTCCACAGCTTGGAGGTGATAAAAAGCTGGTTTCGAGAAATCCCTGCGTTCATAATCATCTTCAGGGATTGCCCGATGTTCTTTTCATTCCCGTAAACGGAGGCACAGTCGAAATGACGATAACCGACCTCGGCGGCGCCAATAACAGCATCAGCAATCTCATCCGCGCTGTAGCGATCCGAACCAAAGGTTCCCAATCCGATAGCCGGTATTTTCACACCGTTCCGGGTTGTTAGAAATGGTACGGTGGATGGATCAATTCCGTCTTTTGCTACTTCGAATTGGCCATTTTTCACATAACTCATCTGCCTTTTCTACCTGTTTATAACGCCCTTTTTGAGAATGATATTGCCATATTTCTGTACTTCACCGCTCATCACGATGGCGAAGGCCCTTTTCGCCTGTTCATAGAAGGCAAAACGTTCCACCCTGACGACTGGTGGTGTTTCCGGCCATGTTCGATCTATTGCCATTCTGTATGCCTTTTCCACATTCATATCAAGATCATCACCGGGCGCCGGAATCATCATGAAAAGGGGACTCTTCACATAACTATCAAGGGTAATGAGGGGCATTATTCCCTCTAGAAGCCGGACTATTCCAATTCCATCAGCTCTTACGACCTGCTTGCCGAAGCTGTCTGCGGGGAAAAACGCGTCGGCTAGCACGATTTCATCACCATGTCCCATGCGAAAGAGAACATTCAGCAGATCGGGCGAAATCACCGGATCAATGTTTCTTAACACAACTGCCTCCTCATCGTTATCCACTGAGTCTCAGGTTAGGACCTTCGCATTATGCTCCATCCGGCAAGCAGATGAGTACATCCTGAGAACTTCCCGGATATGGAACTGGGCCATATCTTCGGGCTCCAAATTCAACTCTCCCCGACGCCAGGCATGATACTGAAGCGGCAGATACTGACTGACGAGAGTTGAGGGAATTTTGTTTTTTCTCAGATTGTGAAAAAGTGTTTCCACAGCAGCAGTCACACGAGGTTCCGGCCAGTAATACCGGCATCGATCCGAGTAGCTGAATTTCCGTTTGACGTACTGCTGTTTTTTGCTCCCCGAATAGTACTTTTCCCAGAAAACAGGTTCATCCAGCATGAAATTCTCCATTACAGATACCAGCCCGGAAGACTCCGCATCATCCACAATGAAATTCTCAATAAACGCGAGAGCGAAGAGTGCCTCCCGCCACGCGAAGGTGAGCCAGGGTCCAACCTTCTGAATGCAAAAATGCATCTCACACATCTTCCTAAGTGCGGCAGGAAGTTGATAATCGGTTGAGTGTGCCTCAAAAACAAGATTAGGTATGTCATCAAGGGCATGACTCAGTTCCAAAGCACTTTTGGGATTGAAATCGAATACCTGATCGTCTCCAAATTCTACACCGGGCTGAACAACGAGGCCCAAAACCCTCTCCCAGGCATCCTCCACTCCCTCATCCGAAAATGCCTGGCGGGTTATTTCAACTGTCCGCCTTGCATCGGATGAGGGAGTCAGGGTCAAACCTTCCTCATGTTCGGTAGCACCCCCGGGAATGGGCACTTCCGTACCGACGATATACACCGGCGCCGATGCGCGAGAAGACAGCTCCTTCCAGGTTTTTTCGGCTGTAGCGCAGAGGGCCGCTTCCCTCTGCGCTATCTTTTGATCAGCGAGAGGCTGGCGACGGTTTCCGACATCGTCGGCGAGGTACATGCTGGCATCCAGATGGATTTTCTGATAGCCAGCGGCAATGTATTCTCTTATCAACTCATGGCTATGCCCCATCGCCTCATCAGCTTGACAGTTTTGCCAAGCGTTGGGCCCAAGATGATCACCCCCAAAAAGTAGCCGCTCTTTGGCGAATCCGGTTTCCTCCGCGATTCCTTTAACATAGGCAACGAATTGTGCGGGGTTCATGCCGGTGTATCCACCGTTCTGATCCACCTGATTCGAGGTTGATTCCACCAGAAGAATAGAGTCATCCTCCCATGCCTGTTTCATTGCCGCCCTCAAAACAGCATCATGAGCCGAACAAACCGCGTAAATGCCACGGGCATCCCCGGACTTGTTGGCTCTGATGATTGATTTGAAAATCCCAACTGGGTTCATGGATTAGCGTCAGGGACTATCATGATTTTTACGAATGGTTCCTTTTTGCTTGCAATAATGTCAAGGCCATTTTGGAATTCATCAAGTGTAAAACGATGGGTTGTCAGTGGATCTGTATCAATCTGACCAGATTGGATCATCCATACGGCGGTTGCCCATTCTGGGCCGGGCCAGGGCGATGAGTAGTTCATCCAAGAACCGACTATTATGAGTTCCTTGCGGGTAATACGTTCGAACAGAGCGGCATCGAAAGTGATGTCGCGGGAGGATGTACCCACTAGAATCACCGTTCCCCTGCCCCGAGCTATACGAATGGCGCTGAGCTTGGCGGGGTTGCTCCCGGACGATTCAAAAACCACATCGGCGCCACCAAGCTTATCCAGCTCGTCTTCCAAACTTTCTTGGCCAATGTTCACAACCTTGGTGGCCCCCATTGTTAATGCCATAGCAAGTTTTTCAGGAATGATATCGCTGGCAATAACATGACGAGCGCCCAGGCGCTTGAAAACCTGAGCGGCTAATAGACCAATGGTTCCCAAACCGGTTACAGCCACCGTAGAGCCCAAGAGATTGCCCAAGCGGAGAATGGGGTGTAAACAGACGGTAAGCGGTTCGACGAAAATTCCTTTTTCAAGTGGAAAACCTTCTCCAAGGGATACGACATTGGACTCTGGTACAAGGACATATTCGGAAAAACTCCCATCAATTCTGGAGCCGATAAAGGTATAATCAGTACACAGCGAGAACTCACCGCGAGCGCAGAAATCACAATGATGGCAGGGTAGCAAGGGGGCAGCAGTCACCTTATCCCCAACGGCAACTTCGCTTACACCCTCCGCAATGAACTCCACCTTTCCCGAGAACTCATGCCCAAGAATCAAGCTGTCCCATTGAGGCCTATCTTCCATTAACCGGTGCATATCAGAGCCGCAGATGCCGGTGAAACCAACTTTGATGAGCAGTTCACCATACTGCGGCACAGGTTTTGGCCTATCGGCAATGTGTACTTTTCCGGGCCCCTGGCGCATCACCGCTTTCACACATCTTCCTCCCGCATGCTCAATGCAGCAAGTTCCTGGTATAAGGGTTTTAGGTTTTTATAGAGCTTTTCAAATAAACCGTACACTGCCTTGTAGTATGTGTATCTCTTCGGGTGGGGCTTTTGCGGCTCCTTAACCGATACACGATCTGCCATGGACTCAAAAGTGTCATAGAAACCAGCGGCCCATGCTCCCGCCATGCCCATTCCCAAGGCTGCGGTATCCATTTCTCCCACCCTGCGCAGATTAATACCAAGAATATCGGCAAAAATCTGAGAGTACACCCGGCTTTCTGAGCAACCCCCGGTGAGACGACCTTCTGTAGGAAAAAACCCGAATTGTTGGGTGAGTTCGAGAATCTTGCGAATCCCAAACCCATTGCCTTCCATCAATGCCCGGGCTATTTCAGCGCCGCTCATGGATGGGTCCATCCCAAATAACACCCCCCGGGTATGGCTGTTCCACAGCGGCGAGCGCTGTCCCACCATGTAGGGAAGGAATATCAGAGGGCGCCTTCCGACAGGAACCGCATCGACTTTTTCGTCCAAAACCGAGTAGTCGCTCTCACGGATAAGCGCGGCAAACCATTTATAACCTGCACCACCGTAGTCCACACCCGCGGTATGAATCCAACGTTCCGGCACGATGTGTCGATAAACATGGAAGGCGGGATTGAAATGTGGCTTTTCTGTGCATAGGCAGACATTGGTGGCCGTACCGGCGGAAATATACAGTTCTTTGTCTTTGAGAATGCCAGCACCTAATCCGGCAGCAACATTGTCCATGGCACCGGCAATAACGCGCGTTCTCACTGAGAGACCAAGAGTTTTCGCCGCCACATCGCTGACATGCCCGACGATTTGGGTACTTTCAAATATCTCTGGGAGTTTTTCCTTGTCAATCCCGCTGCCCGCGATAAGGACATCGCTCCATTCACCTTTTTGAGTGTCACAAAGCTGACTCAAACCACATTGGGTGATGTCCATGCTGTAGAGTCCAGTGAGCCTATACACCAAAAAACCATTGGCAAACAGGAATTTATCGGTCCGCTCGTAGATACGCGGTTCATGTTCGCGTATCCACCGCAGCTTGGGGGAGAAGTTGGACGGGTCGTTCTGATTCCCGCTAATCTCATAGAGCTTCTTCCCAAGACTGCTTTCGATCATCCGGCACTCCGCTTCTGCCCGGCGATCCATCCAGATAAGGGCCTTTCTCAATGGATTCCCATTCCGATCTACCGGAACAACGGTGGGTGTCATCGCATCAACGGCAACAATTTCAAGCTCCGAGGCGGCAGGCGCACCATGAGATCCCAAAATGCTGCCAATCGCCGATTTCAGGGCGTCCCACCATTGATTTGCGTCCTGCTCTGCCCAGCCTGGAGTCGGATAATCAGTTTGGTAGTCGATTTTCACCCGGGAATGAATGCTCAATACTTCATCAAAAAGCACGGCTTTCATGCTGGTTGTGCCAATGTCAATGCTCAAGACATAACTCACGAACCCCTATCTTGTGCCTCCGTATCATGAGTGTACACCTGCAATGACTGGTTGGGAAGGTCAGTGGAACCGAATGACATTATTGCGCTATCGAATACACAAATCCCCAATACATCATTCACGCATCCAACACTTATCAGCACGTGCCGCACCTTTATATCAGCTTCACAAAAGCGGCATCCGAAAAACAAGCCGAAAAAGGCAACTTTTCAGCCAAAGTGGAGATTCGAACTCCAGACCTACGCATTACGAGTGCGTTGCTCTACCAACTGAGCTACTTTGGCAAGCCGGCTCATTATAGCCACCGGCCTATTCGAGTCAAGCGCCCTGTTCAAGTAGACTTATCTCAGGTGTACCTTTTTTCCCCGCATTTCAGTGAATCAGATATGTTCATCCTTGCTTTCTTGGTTTTTCCGGCGGGAGCTAACGAATCTGATAAGATCATGAATGTTGGTAACTTCAATCCGATCCTGAAACACACTCACCCGCCTCTGTTCCTGAAAATGATTCAAAACAGCTCGGCAACGATCAGGACTCATACCGGCCCAGTGAGCAATATCGGCAACGGAATAATTAAAAACCCTTCGACCGCTGCCTCCTTCATCCTTGATGGGTTCCGAACCTTCATTCAGCATAAGGAAGACATCGGCCACCTTGGCATCTTCATCAGAAAGGGTCAGTACGGCGAAACGACGCTTCTGATCGTAGATTCTCTTGGCAAACAACTCCAGAAGCTTGATTGCCATCTGAGGATTCCCTGTCATGAGGGTTTCGAAGTTATCCCTGTTGAATTCCAGTAATTTACATGATTCTAATGCCACGATGGAAGCGCTTCTAGGGGCATTCTCCAGCAAGGCCATTTCGCCAAAAAATTCACCGGGCTTAAGAATGTCAATTGTTTTCTCGATGTTACCGAAAATTTTGACAATTTTCACCCTGCCGGACTGTATGAGAAAGAACGCATCACCAGGCTCATACTCACAGAAAACAATCTGCCCAGCCGAATAGGTTTTGGCAAACCGTTCAAAAAGGGAAAGATCGAGACTCATAAGTCTTTCCCCCCCCACTCCTGGAGTGTCTGCGCGATTTGGCGGTAGAGGGACCCACCTTCGGTTACTAACTGACCAGCTTTGCGGAGAAACCCTGTCGCCTTCTGATTATCGCCCATCTGGTGATGAGAAAGCCCCATGTAATACATGGCCTCTCCGAGATGGGAATGCTTCGGGTGTTTTCGAATTACCGATGCCAACTGCTTCACCGCATCGTTATGCCTGCTTAGATGATAAAGGCAACATCCCACCCTGAATTCCGCATAGGGAAGGCGCTCTGGTTCCCGATTATCCTTCATCATGGAGAGAAAGCCTTTCATGGCGTCTTTGAATCGACCAAGCTCGTAGTAGTTATTCACTTCGGTGAATGACATCACCGAATAGTCAGTAACGATACCAGGTTTTTCCTCAACTTCCTCCTCCATCGTTTTTTCCAATGCCGCATCGGATTCTCCAGCCTTGAGTGTCGCCTGAGGTGCATAAATACCCTTAGGCCAATGTTGAAGGTAGCTCTTGAACGCATGGGCCGCCTGGGAATATCGGCCCTCTTTGAGGTAGTATTCCCCCACAGCGAACATGCCCGCTTCCTGGCTGGTGCTAATGCGGTCGGAGGAAAGAAGACTCTGCACCTGATGATGGATGCGTCGAAGCTGGGTTGAAAAGACCTGCAACATCTTCATGAGAATGCGGGGATTATTGGAAACGACTTCTTCGAATTCGGAAATCGAGAACTGTATGACGGTACAATCACTCACGGCCATGGCCGTTTCATCGTGAGCATAGCGTCCCAGTGCCGCTTTAACTCCAAAAAACTCTCCTGTTCGAATTGGCTCACGAATCTCCGCACCGGTTTGAAGATCCTCATAGGTCAGCTCAACACGGCCATCCTTGAGTATGGGGATTCCGTCGGCCTTATCGCCTTGAAAGTAAATAATGGCATTTGCTCGATAATAAATGGGTTTAGGCAAAAAAACTCCCCTTACGCCCGCTAGACCAAGCATACGCATCCGCATATCACCCTGTCAACAATCCCTTTGCCAGTGTATCCTGAATTTGATATGGTCGACCTTCACACTCATTCTGATGCCAGCGATGGTGAATTCAGTCCTGTTCAGCTCATGCAGCGAGCATTTGATTCTGGAATTTCGGTAATCGCGCTCACCGATCACGACACTTTATCGGGTTTGAATGAAGCCGACGAGAAAGCCCAGGCTCTGAAAATCCGCCTTATTCGGGGCGTGGAGACCGAAGTTGATTCTGAATCAGGGGAATTGCACCTTTTGGGTTTAAATCTGAGAGCTCATTCTGATGAAGCCCTCAGGAAATTTCTACAGAAAGTGCGCGGCCGAAGAGTATCCCGCAATGAAGAAATGGTGGAATTGATGAAAAAGAACAATCTTGATGTTAGTCTAGAACAGATAAACCTTGTGGCTGAAGGCGAGATAACAGGGCGTATGCATTTTGCCCACTGGCTCATCAATCATGGCTACGCGAAAAATGTCCAGGAATGCTTCGAACGCTGGATTGGCGCCGGTACTCCTTACTATGTACCAAAACAGCGCCCATCCCTGGATGATGCCCTGGAGGCCATTCACTCAGTGGGCGGCAAGGTTGTTATTGCACATCCTCGTTCACTACAAATTTCCTGGAAACGAATGGCCCGCTGTTTTTCCGAGTGGAAGGAGCGGGGTATGGATGGTATCGAAGCGTATCATTCCGGCGCTACCTCGGAAGAGGCGGCCCGATTTACGAATTTGGCTTTGAAATCCGGCTTGTTCATTACCGGCGGTTCGGATTTTCATGGGAGCGGACACCCTGATCGACGCCTAGGATATGGACCTGGAGGCAAACCTCTTCATGACAACCTTGTACAGCCTTTTATATGAATAGTAAGCTCCTGACCTTGATACTCCTGTTATGTTGCTCAGTTCACATGCATGGAGACTATCCCCTTATACGATATACCGTCGAATCGAGAGATCCCCTATACAGTCAGCAGCAGGAGGATGTGGAACTCTGGTACAGCGGTGATAAGCATACTGTTTCACTGGTGATTTTCCGATACAACCCGCTGCCCTCAGAGGATCTTTTTTCTGTAGCGGCGGCTTTTAACCTACCCTATGATGCCCTCGCGACACTCAATTCATGGGAAGCTCCAGCTCTCTTTAACGCGAAAGATGAGGTGCTTATTCCCAACATACCCGGTATCTTCATACCGAAGACGCCAATTGGAAAATGGGAACGGATGCTTTCGGGGAATCTGAGGAAGGGCTCTTCAGTTTCGGTACACATCGCTCAAAAGGAGGGAATGAGCAGGGAATTTGTGTTCTTCCCTGGCAACAAATTCACGGCGGAAGAAAGGGTGAGATTTCTCGGCAGCCTTTTCTTATCACCCGTGGCTGAGGGGAGAATTACATCGGGCTTCGGCTATCGTCCTGACCCTTTCACCGGAAAGCCAAGCTTTCATCCAGGAGTCGATCTGAGTGTATCGAAAGGTACCCCTGTGCTGGCGGTTAGGGATGGAATTATTTACGATACAGGAAGGGTGGAAAGATATGGATATTTCGTTATAGTTAATCACGATGGAGGCTATCAAAGTGTCTATGCGCATCTTGATGCGATTTTGGTGGAGAAAAATGATGTTGTTGATGCGGGGGACTTGATTGCCCTCTCTGGCAATTCTGGGTTATCGACTGGTCCCCATCTGCACTTTGAGCTGCGGAGAAACGGCGTGCCGATGGATCCAACACGATTGACTTCTTTTTATAATTGAGGTGCAACAACCAAAATGAGAAGCAGCGAAAACAAAGTTCTCTACCTTGCGCTCCTACTCGCCTTAGTTTCAGGCGTTCTACTCCCGCTGCATGCGGAGAATATCAGAGGGAATGTTGCCGGAGTATTGGATGAGAATAACGATTTGGTAAGTTTCCATCTGGAAAACATCGTTATCATACGTCCTGGTGACATCCCTGAAATGCAAGAGGGTATGGAGCTTCTTATTCAGATACCCCATGCCCTGCATCAGTTTCAAAACAGCTTCGCGTTACTCATCTATCGGGAGCTCTCTCCCCCTCCAGAGATAAACACAATAAGCTACACAGGAAGCAGAGCTTACATGCGATTGCTCCCATTGAGAGAATCCACCTACATTAGAATACCTTTCATCGATGAACATGAAATCTCTGGCGGGGCGCTTACTGATGTTCTTCCAATTGCCATATCCGCCGATCAGTTTCCACTCATTCTCACCGTTACACCGATAGTGAAGGGTATACCCGATTCAGCCTTCAGGGAAAAACTGACAATAAAGACGCTGCCCCTTTGGAAAAACCAGGGAGTACTAACCGTCAACATTGAAAACCCCTCAGACAATCCTGACGAAGAGATTGCCGCGACGGTTAATGGTGAGCCTTTGATTTTAGGCCAGGGGGTTTCATTACCTGCCGGAATTCACAGGATCAGTGTTACCAGCACTCATGCCCCAACGGTTGAAAAAACCATTGCCATTGAGCCGGGTGAAGAGATTTCGCTTGATTTCACATTGGATTATCGCCCGCCGAAACTAACGATCAGTGTTCCCACTGGCGCCTCGCTCTTCCTTGATGGGAAAGCGGTGGAAGGAGAGGGCGCCATTTGGGTGATAGAAACTGAACCAGGCACACATGTTGTCGCTTTCATCCTGGGGGATGTGAAAATAGACCGAAGTTTCATTGTCCTTCCGGGGAGCCATGTCAAGATTGACCTGTTAGTCGATATCAACATTCTTGAATTCGACGAGAACACCGGAGGGGAATACAGTATCGGTGCTGAATGATGGTTTTTTCCGTAAGTTTTTTATTATTATATGTCTGTTAATACCGCTTTGTAGTTAAGTTTTTGCGTGAACCATGCGATAATCATGATGTCGTATCCTCCGGGATAATACCCCTCCCAGTTCATTGTGCCGGAGGTTGACCCCTCAATGAGGGTGGCCGGCCTGTAAAGGTCGGCCTTCTGATTCTTATTATCAACCTTGACATTCAAGCTTCCCCGAACTTACCTTTTAGGCTATGCGTCACAGTGGAAAGCAGCGAATCGTTCTCCTTTCATTGTCACTCTCGTTGTTTGTTGTGGGGGGAATTCTTGGAATCGCCCTCGGCATGAGCCTTGCCGCCAATCAGAACATTCGCAACATGGACGAACTCAATGCATCCAGACCATCTTTGCCTACCCGAGTACTTGATATCAATGGCGAACTTATCACTGAATTCTTTTCGGATGAAAAAAGAGAGATCATTCCCATTACATCCCTACCGAAAATTCAAATCTACGCCCTAACCACGCGTGAAGACGCGCTCTTCTATAAGCATACAGGCGTCGCTCTAGGGGGATTCATCAGGGCATTGCTCAACAACGCCCTCTACGCCATCACCAACAAAGGCTATTTCTCGGGTTTTAGCACCCTTACCATGCAGGTAGCCGGCGCCAGACACGCCGACCGTAGCGATATATCCGTAAGTCGCAAACTCAAGGAAATCTGGTGGGCATATCAACTCGAACGCCGTTTTACCAAACAGGAAATACTGGAACAGTATTTGAATTTGGTATACTTCGGCCATAACACCTATGGAGTTGAAGCCGCAAGCCAGTTCTTTTTTGGGCATTCGGCCATCGAGAATTCTCCCGCGGAAGCGGCAATGCTGGTGATACAGCTTGCAGGTTCGGGACTGTATTCACCCATTATTCAACCAGATGCGGCCCGAGACCGGCAGCTTGAAATTCTTAATCAGATGGTAGAAGCGGGTTACCTGGATCGTGAGTTGGCCACTCAGTCCTTTGAGTCATACTGGACTCACTTCGATTGGTCTCGATCACCATCAGACTCCCCCTATTTCGACCGGCTCGCCAACGACCAAGCACCTTACTTCAGTGAATTTATACGAAGTGAGGCTGAAAAATACCTATTCGGTCAACAAGATATCTACCGTGATGGATATACGATCTACACGACCTTGGATCTTGAGTATCAGCGCGAAGCCGAGAATCAGATTCGTGATGGTCTTAAACAGTGGAATCGTTCATACCAGCATGATAGGGAGCTAAAAACTAATTACGCATCCAGTCAGTTGGTGCACACCATCGATTTGCTCTCTCTGTTCTTTGATTTGCCTGAAATCCATGTGGCCAGTTCCCAAAAGCGCCGAGAAGCCCTGGAATACCTTGTCAATGAAATGACGCCGGTTATGGATATCATGTCCATGTCTTTCGGTCTGCATGATTTCAAGACGATAACAAACCTCAGCTACGATGTTGCCCGCACGCACACTCGCATGAATAGTGTCGAGGCCGCGCTCATTTGCTTGGATAACACAACCGGTTATATTCTGGCCATGGTAGGTGGGAGTGAATTCAATCGAAACAACCAATTCAATCGGGCGGTGGACGCCAAAGTGATGCCGGGTTCAGCCTTCAAACCCCTGTATTACTCTGCTGGAATCAGCTCTGGACTCCTCACAGCGGCAACCCGATTTTATGATGGGCCAAGAGCATTCACCAGTCCCGATGGAACACTCTATACCCCAAGCAACTATGGCGGCAGCTGGTCGGGCTATGTTCTGCTACGCGACGCACTGGCTCGTTCGCTGAATATCCCATCGCTCGCTGTTTTGGAAACAATTGGCTTCGACGCGGCGATTAGTCGCGCAGCGGAACTTATGGGCATAACAGATCCACAGGAAATCGGAAAAACCTTTGACCGTGTTTACCCTCTTGGACTGGGAACACTCAGCCTATCACCTATTCAGTTGGCTCGGGCCTACGCGACCATAGCTAATCGCGGGAGGGCTGTCGAACCCATTGCTATACGGTTCATCGAAGATCGTGATGGCAATGTTATTGTCAATCCCGAACGGGACTTACGAGAATCCCAAGAACGAAAAAATACACAGTTGATTTCGCAGCAAACGGCGTACATCATGACCAGTATGCTCCAAAGCACAGTATCCTCCGGAACACTGGCCTCAGCACGCAAAAGTGTAGACGGATTTGACAACATGCCCATAGCTGGAAAAACAGGAACCGCCCAGAACTGGTCTGACGCGTGGACAGTCGGTTTTACTCCATACTACACCACGGCTCTTTGGATTGGTTTTGATAAGAGAGGAAACTCCCTCGGACCAAATCAGACTGGCGCCTCTTCTACAGGCCCCGTTTGGGCCCGCTACATGAAAAGCATTCACGCCGATCTTCCAAGAATCAGCTTTCCCCGACCGGAAACTGGCATTGTCGAAATTGAGATTGATAGGCGCACCGGCATGCTTCCTGACGCCAATTCAGCCGCCGAAAACCGAAAAATGGAACTCTTCATCGCTGGCACACAGCCGAAAACTCAGAGCAATCTGACAAGTTTTGAATTGAATCGGGATGCTGAACAGATTCTTAAAATAGCGGTAGACTCTTCGCTCACCAATCCTCTTGATGATGAAGCGAGCCAAGCTGCTTTGTCCAGAGACTTATTTGCTGAACTCGGCCTTGAAGATATCTATTTAGAGAACAGCCCGGACCAATTAGATGTTGCAGAAGATTCAGATGGCGAGTTTAACATTGAGGACATACTCGACTGATGGAGCGGCTGAGAGCATTCTCCATTAAAAAGTCATTCCAATGCAGCTTCCTCCTTCAGTGTGGATGCCGATAATTTCAGGATTTCGCCTGTTTTGGACTGAACAAACACCGAGGTATCATCGAAATGAATCGAAGTCCACGCATCCACGGCTCTCTCACTCACCGCTGTTCTTTCGAGTGCTGTATTGAACTTCCCCAGTCTCCATTCACCATCCTTCGTTGTAATCAAGTATATATCGCTGCCCTTGAGGGAGATTAGGGATCCTGGAAATACATCATCCGCCCCCTCTTTGATGGTTTTTAGCGTCTTTAGGTCTAATAACATAGGTTTCACCTTCGATCGACCACCTTCTTTCCCTGCGATGACCAATAAAGACTCAGGAAGCGCCACGAGAGTGCGTCCCCTCACCGCAGTTAACTCACTTGTGGCCAATCTAGTTCCGTCGTTCAAGTTGTGCTTTACAACACGACCGAACGGTATGCCACCAATCTCTTTGTCTACCAAGAGAAACCAAACCGCATCAATTTCCGGAGCCGATGTGAAGGTTTTTCCCCTGTTCTCCATCTTCTTGTTTTCATCCGTGGCAATATCGTCCCTCATCGCAAGCACCTCTTCGGTTCGCTGGTTGAGTTCTTTCTGTTTCTTCTTGACTACGGCTTCTTTCTCTTCAACATCTGCCTTCTTCTTCTCAAGCGCGCTCTTTTTTTTCCTTTCTGCCTGACTGAGTTTTTCACCGGCCTCTTCTCTCTTCTCTAGCCTTTCTAGTTCATCGCTGACAGTTTTTCCAAGGTCTTGGGCTGCCACTCGTTCTTGATCGAGCGCTTTTTGTTCTTCTGCAATCTCCTTTTCACGAAGAGCTACCATATCTCGCCTTGATTCTAATCCCATATCTTTCTCTTTACGCATCTCGTCAATTACTTGATCGTCGCTTATGGCGCCAGTGTCCACCATGGGGTTCGCTTGATTTCCATGGAATTGGGAAAGTCTGAGAGGAACGAGCATCTGGGTATTGCCGGCCCAATTGGAGAAATGGGTGTCAAGTCCCATCTTTTCAGAATCAAGAGCATCTACGACAGGCGCCTTGTATCTGCTCTTCGCCATTTCGATGTCTTTTCGGTAAACCGCGTTATAGAAGCTGACAAACTCGGCGACGAGATAGGCATCAGATTCGGATAATCCGTAGGAGTGTTCAAGATAAGCGGCAACAATAATTCTTAAGTTGTCAATATGGTCTACCGCGGCATCGCGTTCAAGAATGAAGATGTCGGCATCCAAGCCGGTTGGAATCTCTGGAGACACGAAGCGCATTACTTTGTACTTATTACCGATGGAAGCATGCCCAAAACGCGATGGCTCCAATTGCCTTCCCAGCGACCGACCGATTTCTTTAATCTGATCGAGTGTATTGCTGAATTCGTATGGACCAACGTAATTGATAAATCTAATGGATTGATCACCAATACTCGTTAATTCATCTCGGTCGATACTCACATTCTCAGCCATCAATATCGCTCCGAAGCACAAAACAAAAAAACACATCATAAACGCGCGAAAAGAGTTTTTGTGGAACATTTGGACACCTCTTGCCAAAGTATAGTTCCCAGCGATTTCAATATCCGCTTTTTATATAAACTTTTTCTCTATTCAGTGGCTCGATTGAAAATAGCGAGTATTTTTTTCCGAGTGGAGGGTGAGTTGGCATTACTGAGCAGATACTTCATCAACGATTCGCCTACCGGATCGTTGAAATTTCCATTATAGCGCATCAAATCAGTTAGGGCTCTGGCCGTATCCAGGGTAAGACGCTCCACCGGGGAGGTAAATTCACGGTATCGGGAGGCAATGATTCCCATGGATATACCATCCCAATCCGCCCCGATGATTCCCAGAGCCCGAAAACCAGCCGCCAATGCCATGGGATCTTCTTCGTGCTTCAGGCATTCGATGAGCAGTTTCCGCTGCCGAAAATCCTCACTGCGGGCTATCAGCATGTAAGCCGCTCTACGGGAAATCGGATGGGATTGGAGTGCTTCATTGTTCTGCCCGGTGTGGCGAACGGTACCAATCATGGCTAAATCTTCCAACAAGAGCTGAACCCATGGAAGCTCTTGGCGCATGGAAAGACTGTCGGGAAATGAACTGAGCTCTTCAACTAAGGCCATCCTTTCTGACAGGTCGTCCGAAACCGCCATTTTCTCACGGTAGTAAAATCCAGGATCTCTTCGGGCTTCGCTACGGCTGATGGGCACAGGGTTTTGGAAAAAGGCACCAGCTCTTCGACTACCGCCACGAAATTGACTCCATCCCAGCGCAGGTTCTTCAGCCTTCCACCCATGGAGAATCCAGTTTTCATCACCAGCAATGAGCATCCCCTCATCACTCAACAATGGCTCACTGAACATAGTAGCTTCGCTGAGCACGGTCGATTCACCCTCCTGAAGCTGTTCAGGGGGAATAATCTGAATACTCCCATCCGCGCTTGGCAGATAAAGTGTACCTTTCCTTGAGAGCGATGCCGCGGCTCCGTGAAGCGCAAAGGTTCTCCGATCAAGCTCAACACCATCAGAATTGTACATGATAAACCCACCATCTGCGAAAAAAACTCGGCCATTCCCATTCCTATCGATGAGGATGGCGGAAACCCGGGCTGTTACGGGATGAAGACGAAAGAGGGCCTCAAACGACTGTGAATTCCCTGGGTATACCCTTAGCGTTCCATCAAATCCGCCAGCCCAAATCCGCCCCTTCGCATCCATGGCCAGAGTGGATATGGACTCTTGCCCCACGATTACTCCAACCCTGTTTCCAAAACGATCTAAGGCCACAATGCGCCCATCGCGTAAAGGAACCCAAGCAGTTCCATCGGCGCCAAGCACAGGCGCTGTCGAGGCCTCAGCGCTTTCATCGCTTCTCCACAGAATGACACCATGACGGGAAATACAAACAATTCGGCCCCCTTCCAGAGGAAGGATTATCCGACCATCAGGAGCAGCCCCAGGTAGAGTGGCAGCCTTCCTCCCCATCAACATTTTCCATCGACCACTGCCCCCGGGGGTAACCGCGAAGAGTTCCTGTTTGTCGTTCTGGACATAGATACTGCCATCGGGGGCGACCATCAGAAGACTGTGTAGGCGACCCCCGGGCCGATATATCCATCGGGGGGAACCGGTGAGGGGGTCGATGCTGTGCAAGGCACGATCATCGGCCACAACGTAAACATCCCCACCGGGACCCTGGGCAGCGTAGGTATCGACTTTTCCACCTATGGCCCGACGCCAAATCAACTCCTGTGCCGGGAGTTCGCCTGCAAAATAAAGCATCTGGGTGAATAAGAAGAAAAGCGCTGTCACACGGACATATCGCAGGCCCTTAGTATTCTCCAATGCCCCAAACCAACGCCTTAGATTTGAAGTCGTTCATGATAACCACCGTACATCTTATCACGAAGTTTGTGGACCACCTCGTCTTCAAGATACTCCTCGAAACTCATGCGACGATCGATAATACCGCTGGGGGTGAATTCGATTATTCTGTTGGCAATGCTGTTGATAAATTGCTGGTCGTGACTGGCGAAAACCAACGAGCCAGAGAAATCGATAAGACCATTGTTCAGGCTGGTGATGGATTCCAGATCGAGGTGGCTGGTGGGATGGTCCAGGATGAGGACATTCGCACCGCTGAGCATCATTTTCGACAGCAAGCAGCGAACCCTCTCCCCCCCTGAGAGAACATTTACCTTTTTCAGCGATTCATCCTGTGTGAAGAGCATTCGGCCTAGAAAACCGCGTATGTAAGTTTCATCCTGCTCCTTCGAATACTGCCGGAGCCAGTCAGTCATGTTCATATCATTGTCGAAATACTCGGTGTTATTTTTAGGGAAAAAGTCGAATTTCGTGGTGACACCCCAGCGAACGGTTCCTTCATCAGCGCTTGTTACACCACTGATAATTTCCATAAAGGCCGTTTTGGCTATGTTATTCGGTCCAACGAAGCCAAGCTTGTCGCCGGCCTGGACAGTCATATTCCAGTTGCTGAAAAGCAGCTCGCCATCCTGCTTTTTCGAAAGATTCTCGATTTCCAGTACAACTTTCCCCAGTTCCCTTTCCGGAGAAAATCCGCAGTATGGAAAACGTCTGGATGAGAGAGGGAGATCCTCCAAATCGAGTCTCTCCAATTCCTTCATCCGGCTGGTGGCTTGCTTGCTTTTTGATGCATTGGCGGAAAACCGCTGTATGAATGCCTTGAGTTCCGATGCCCTTGCTTCAGCCTTTTTCTGCTGATCTCTGGCCTGCCTGGCGATGAGTTGGCTGGCCTCCTGCCAGAATGTGTAGTTTCCCACATAGATGGAAATCTTTCCATAGTCGATGTCCGCGATGTGAGTACAAACCTTGTTCAGGAAGTGCCGATCATGGCTCACTACAATGACGGTGTTGTTGAATCTGATAAGAAAATCCTCTAACCAGCGTATGGATTCGATATCCAGATGATTGGTGGGTTCATCCAGGAGTAAAACATCCGGATTTCCAAAGAGAGACTGGGCGAGCAACACCCGAACTTTTATGTCCTCTTCAACCTCGGCCATGAGCTTACTGTGATACTCCTCGCTAATCCCGAGGCCAGCTAGGAGCGTGGATGCTTCGCTTTCAGCCTCATATCCACCCATTTCAGCAAATTCACCTTCAAGCTCTCCAGCCCGCATACCCTCTTCATCGCTCATGTGAGATTTTGAATAGAGTTCATCCCGTTCTTGCATAATTATGTAGAGCGCTTCATATCCACGAATTACCGTTTGAAGCACCGTATGCTGATTGAACGCGCCGCGGTTTTGGGTCAGAACGGCCATCCTATACTCATCTGGCATGCTAATCTGACCGGAATCCGGTTCTTGCTCACCGGCGAGAATTTTTATAAATGTTGATTTTCCAGATCCATTTGCCCCAATAAGACCATAGCAATTTCCTGGAGTGAACTTGAGACTGACATCCTTAAATAGCACACGGTTGCCGAAGGACAGGCCAATTTTCGAGACATTGAGCATAGGGAGATTCTCCGTTGGGAATTATTCAATGAAATACTGTACTAAGAGCATTGAAAGTATAACAGAATTCAGCGTTAAATCAAGGTATACTCCCTTGTCTGAAGCGGGTCTGATTCCCATGCTCTGAAGAGGAGATTGGGTAGATTCACAGGGGAGAATGAACTGCCAAAACCTTCATTCCAATGCTGCCAGAAAACCTTTCATCTCATCGTCAGCCTCCCGGGCGAATTTCTGTTCTAGTACCTCATAGGAGAAATCGGCGAATTCTCCAAATGTGCTTGACGCATCGGAATTGATGTCCCTATGGTGCCGTATATAGGTGGATTGATACAAGCTAAGACGCTTGGTGGGATGAATTCCAAAATCGAGAATGGCGCGGGCACCTTCTTGAAGAAGATTGAGTTTCACCTTGAGATCAGATTCTGAGTCCACCGACCAAACACCAAGGTAAATCGGGTTGCTATCGATGTTCACATCGCCGACAAATTCTCCCCGGAGCATTATGGTTTTATCCCCTTCGAGATATGGAACAAAATCCAAATGTTCGGCCAGCTTACGATCGGTGGCCAGAAATTTCTTGGCCGAAGGGTTGAGGGTGAAGATAACAACTTTGTCGATGGACTGCCCCCAACTCTTAAATAGCGCATCCCAGTATTCATCCAAGTTTACTTGGGACGCGAGGGAATCAAACCTGTTTTTTACATGCCTGGCGGTAACTGTAAGCCATGCGTTGAGTGCCGGATGTTTCCCCTTCCATTTTTCAACTTCCTTCTGAAAATCCTCTTCGCTCAATCCATTCTGAAAGTAGGAGAGAACCCGGCGATAGAGATCGCGAATATTGTGAAGGCGGCTGAATTGTTCGAGAAGTTCAAACAGGAATAATTCCTGTTTTCTCATCCGCCAAATAGCCGTCACCACCTCAGTTCTGGGAGAATCACAAGTTATCTCGATTTTTTCCTGCAAACCCTGGAGTTCATGAAATCGCCGCTGAAGGGATGCAAACTTCCGGGAAAGCCCGATGGCCGATCGTTCGAATCGAAGAATCCACTCGGTTCCTTCACCCACTGTGCTTTTGATATCCAATCTTTCTGGGCCGATAATACTCCAGACCTGTTCTGTCCCAAAACCTTCCCCCTTCCCTTCGACTTTCGTGGAGCGGCCGATGAAAGCGGGCTTGCCGTCAGATCCTCTTTTCAGGAGTTCTGGGGCTATACCCTGGGCGTTATCAGCAATGTGCAAGGCGACTACCCTCTCTCCATCATCACGCAGCGTGATTGTGATTTTTCCTGGGCGCGGGGATTCGGCCATAGCGTCAATAGCATTGGATGCTAGATTAACCAAAGCGCGACCGATGTTGAGCCAATGTCCCAAGACGGTAGGCTTCGATGCTAAAAGATTGATTACCAATTGAATATCATCCTGTGCTGCCTCTATGTAGGGGACAAGACGCTCAAAAATCAGATCCTTGAGATTAACCTCATGATGCATTGCCATGGAATCTCTGTATATATTGAGCATATTAATCAACGTTGTAGTTTCCCGGTTTATATCTTCGATTATTCGACCCGCATTTTCAGGAGCCAAAGCATTCACCATGGCGGTGAGGGAGCTGAGTGCTTTGCGCGCATCGTGTCGCGTTCGTCCGATCTCATCCGCTGCCGGTGCTTTGCGATTTTCGCTGCCTATTCGCTTAAGAACATCCTCCCGAACAGCAGCAAGACGATGGTACACCATGTTTCGATAAACGATGCTATCCACCGCCGCGAAGCCCTTATTGCGAAAAAACTCAACAGTGTCATGCTGCTTCTCCCAGACAAACAGATAGATACGAGCTGCTTCTGGAATCCTGGTGGCCAAGTGGGCGATGAATGCCGTACCAATACCTCGGCCTCGCCCATAAGGGCTTGTAACAAGCTTGTAAATGAGAAATTCGGTATTGTCAGGCGATACGTACGTGAGGAGATAGCCAAGAATCTCTCCTTCCTCAACCCATATGTAGCTATGCTCGTAGTCCTGTTTGGCCAAGGGATCGCTGACATATGGTGAGGGAATGATGAAGGTATCGATATTCAACAATGGATTGGTTTGGATACGCTTTTCAACTTCAGACGTTAGTGGTTGAATTGCTTCGGCGAAGTTTTTGGAACTCAACCCGCTGCCTCCGATCTTATTAGGTTGCCACTGACAATGTGGAAATCATTATGGAGCATACCCCCGAAAGGTATCTATGCACAGCCCATCATACGCAGAATCAACAGAATGAAGGATCTTCTGAACGGACATGATGAGCCCATGGTATAAAACGCAGGGAATGTTGGTTTTCATGGGCAAAGGGGTATCTGCCGGATATACTAAGCGCAGCTCTAGGATGGCCGAGATACTGGTGTAAGCCCCCAAAAAATGTTCGTCGCCATAAGTAGAGACTCTGATTATCCTGTAGGAGGAGTTCACCATGAAGAAATCTCGTTTCACCGACAGCCGGTTCAAACCAATCCTGCGATGACGGGTATTCCACATCCCGGCCATCCGGCCTATACTCGAAGCCATGCCTACTCACACACAGCGCATTTCAGCCATACTTCTAGCCCTCTTACTCGCCG
>Ga0209562_1000002_pt1 | contig 208091 bp, 177 predicted proteins | sample WorMetvacBELIZE2_FD_187399 | JGI IMG/M metagenome (GOLD analysis project Ga0209562, IMG submission 187399) | Marine gutless worms symbiont microbial communities from Max Planck institute for Marine Microbiology, Germany - Olavius vacuus BELIZE.2... | ecosystem: Host-associated > Annelida >... | reverse complement strand
AGATGGTGATGCCTGGCGACAACATTAGCATGACGGTGAAGCTGATTGCGCCGATTGCCATGGAAGAAGGCTTGCGCTTTGCTATCCGCGAGGGCGGACGTACCGTCGGCGCCGGCGTCGTGGCCAAGGTTGTTGAGTAATAATGCGGCTCAGCCTTAGTTCTCTGTGCCAGTCTGTAAACAGAGGTTACTATTCGTTGTGTTTGCAACGTTCTTTTGTTTAATTGCGGTTTAATATGGCCGCCTGTTCTTTGGATAAATCATGCAAACCCAAACCATACGTATCCGATTAAAGGCTTTTGACTACCGGCTGATAGATCAGTCGGCGTCAGAAATAGTTGATACTGCCAAGCGGACCGGTGCAGTAGTGCGCGGCCCGGTACCTTTGCCAACGCGCAAGCAGCGTTTTGACATACTGCGTTCGCCGCACGTACACAAGACATCGCGCGATCAGCTGGAAGTGCGAACTCACCTGCGACTGATGGATATTATTGAGCCAACCGAAAAAACAGTGGACGCGCTTGAAAAGCTTGATTTGCCTGCTGGAGTGGACGTAGAAATCAAGTTGCGCTAGGAGCCTGTCGGGGCTATCCCGACACATCTCCCAATGAGTGTTACCCTTTTTTCAGTTCCGGCCAGGCCTAAATAGGGTTGTCACTGACTAAAAAAGCCTACTGGTGTGCCCGGAAATCAGTGTTAGACTTAGGGCAAGTTTATCAGGAAGTCACTGGTTTTCCGTCGGTCGAGTGTTTTATATTCTACCCTGTTCGGCGAGAAGGGCAGCACCTTCGTAAACTGAGCTCCTGAAAACCAACTGGCTGGGCCTGGCTATGCAATGTGTTGATGATTTCCGCCTGCGCTTAGGGCGGCAGGAACTGGTGCCGATAATTATTGGCGGCATGGGCGTGGATATATCGACAGTTGACTTGGCGCTGGTAGCGGCTCGCCTGGGTGGCATTGGCCACATATCCGACGCAATGGTGCCGACAGTAACAGACCGGCGTTACAAAACCAGTTTCGTCAAGGATAAGCTCAAGACTTATAAGTTTAACGTACTCAACCCGGACAAGTCGGCAGTCAAGTTTGATACAGGTGCGCTGGAAGAAGCCACCAAGTTACATGTCAGGTGCGCTATGGAATCCAAGCAGGGCGATGGCATGATTTTCATCAACTGCATGGAAAAACTAACCATGAATGCGCCGAAGGAGACCTTGCGCATTCGTCTGAGGGCGGCTATGGACGCCGGAATAGACGGCATTACCTTGGCCGCCGGTTTACATTTGGGCTCGTTGGCGCTGGTAGAAGACCACCCGCGCTTTCGTGACGTTAAATTAGGCATCATTGTTTCCAGTTTGCGGGCATTGCAATTATTTATGCGCAAAAATGCGCGCTGCAACCGATTGCCGGACTACGTAGTTATTGAGGGTCCGCTGGCTGGTGGTCACCTTGGTTTTGGTATTGATGACTGGCAAAAACACAGCCTGGACAGTATTTTTGCTGAAATTCGTGATTGGCTGTTAGGCGAACACCTGGCTATCCCGCTGGTTCCAGCTGGTGGGCTTTTTACGGGGGGGGGCTGCGTAGAGTATCTGCAGGCAGGTGCGTCGGCGGTGCAAGTAGCGACGCGCTTTACGGTAACGCACGAGTGCGGGTTGCCCACCCATGTAAAACAGGAATACTTCAAAGCTAGTGAAGAAGATGTCGAAGTCAACAATATTTCACCCACCGGATACCCGATGCGCATGCTCAAACAAAGCCCAGGGATTGGTGACGGTATTCGCCCAAACTGCGAAGCCTATGGCTACCTGCTGGATTCATCAGGAAGCTGCGAGTACGTTAAGGCATACAACCGCACACTGGCCGCCAATCCTGGCAAAAAAAAGATACAGGTCGCGGATAAAACATGTTTATGCACACAGATGCGCAATTTCCATATCTGGACTTGCGGCCATAATGTTCATCGTCTGAAAGATACAAGCGCGCAAAACGCCGACGGCAGCTTTCAACTGCTTGACGCTGAATCGGTATTCAACGATTATCGTTATAGCACTGGGGACGAGATAGCAAGCGCCAGTCAGATGCAAGGAGAATTAGAGCAAGCTTATGGGAAGGTACAGCATGCATAGTAATCGTTTGTTTTTTAAAACAGTATTAACCATTGCCATGCTCGCCCCCGGAGCGGCAATACAGACGGCCAGCGCTTTTTGCGGTTTTTATGTTGGCAAGGCTGGCTCTGGCCTGTTCAACGAAGCCTCGCAGGTAATCATGGCACGTGACGGTAAACGCACCGTATTATCCATGCAAAACGATTACCAGGGCGACTTAAAACAATTTGCTTTGGTAGTGCCCGTACCGCAGGTTCTACAAAAGGGACAGGTGCACGTGGGCGAGAATCGCATATTTGAACGCCTTGACGCCTATAGTGCTCCACGGTTGGTGGAGTATTATGACCATGACCCCTGCTCACCGAGGGTCATGGAGAGTATGGCTATTGCGATGGATGCAAAAAGCTCGCGCGCCGGATCAGGTGGTCCTTCACGCGCACGTGCACTTGGTGTTACCGTTGAAGCAAGTTACAGGGTTGGTGAGTACGATATTGTTATTCTTTCCGCCAAACAGTCCGATGGTCTGGTGGTATGGTTGAAAGAAAATGGCTATCAAGTCCCGCAGGCGGCGGCCAGCGCCTTGCAACCTTATATTCGTCAGGATATGAAATTTTTTGTTGCCAAAGTTAACCTGCAGGAACACGCTAAAAGCGGATACACGCGGTTGCGGCCATTGCAATTTGCCTTCGAATCCGAAAAGTTTATGCTGCCCATCCGCCTGGGGATGGTAAATGCCATGGGTGCGCAGGATATGGTCATCTACATGCTTACCCGTAAGGGAAGGGTGGAGAGCAGTAACTACCGTACTGTTAAATTGCCAACCGGTATGGACTTGCCGGTTTTTCTCAAGGAAGGCAAGTCGTTTGGCGAGTTTTACAAGCGCATGTTTGACGAGCAGGTGCGCCGTGAAAACAGGGCGGTAATTTTTACCGAATACTTCTGGGATATGAACTGGTGTGATCCATGCGCAGCAGATCCGCTGACGGCAGATGAGTTGCGCCAGGCCGGAGTTTTCTGGTTACGTGCCAAGGTATCTCCACCGCGTCCGCAGCCTTTGCGATCACAACGGAGTTTTGCTCCTCGCGGGGCACAAAATGCTGTCCTCACTCGCCTGCATGTTCGTTATGATGAAGAGAACTTCCCCGAAGACCTGATGTTCATCGAAACACGCGATAAGCGTAATTTTCAGGCACGCTATGTGTTACGTCACGCCTGGAAAGGCGAAGCCGAAGCTTGCCCTGCTGCTGCCAGATATCTTGAGTCGCTGCGAAAACGCAGGTTACGTGAAGCAGAGCAGCTGGCCTCTCTCACCGGCATGGACATCGATGATATACGACGTCGTATGAAGTTTCCGGTAACGAATAATACTGATGCCTGGTGGAAACATCTGTGGAAATAGCAATATGGCTCAGCTGTTTCGTATCCACTCCACCCACCCGCAAAAGCGCCTGGTTGACGACGCCGTAAATTTGTTGCGTGACGGCGGCGTTTTGGCTTTGCCGACCGACGCCCAGTACGTCCTGGCTTGCCGGGTGGATAGTGTTGGCGGGCAAGATAAAATCAGACGTATTCGCCAACTGGATAAAAATCATTTATTCAGCCTGCTGTGTGTCAATTTCAACCAGATTTCACAGTTTGCGCAGATGGATAATGAATGCTTCCGCTTTCTAAAATCCATTTTACCAGCGCCATACACAGTGGTACTGCACGGTGGCAAACAACTTGGGCGGCGCTTGCTGCATCCAAAACGCCGTACAGTTGGCGTAAGAATGCCAAAGCATGTTGTTTTGCGGACTATACTTGAATCACTGGGCGAACCTTTGATCGCCTCAACGCTTGAGTTGCCTCAAGCAGATGAGCCACTTGCCTTTGCCGAGACTATTCGTCAGGAACTCGAACATCAAATCGAAGCAGTTGTTGATTGCGACGAGGCGCATCTTTATGAAACTACCGTTCTCGATTTGACGCAAAACCCCTACTCAGTGTTGCGAGAGGGGGTAGCGCCCGTGCCGTGGTAAGTTTGAAGCCATGCGCGCCGCAGCCATTGCTACCAGAGACAATAAGCCAACGAGCAAGGCAGTTGGGCTACCGTCTACCCGATTGATACAAACTCAATACCAGTTCCTGTTGCGACAACTGGGCTACTTGTCAGAGGACGAAATTAGACGGGTTGAGGCGGCTTGTACATTTGCCGAGGCGGCGCACGCAGAACAAACCCGCATCTCTGGCGACCCCTATGTCACGCACCCACTGGCTGTAGCCTCGACTATAGCGGAATGGCGTATGGATTCCGAAGCTGTCATCGTAGCCTTGCTGCATGACGTCCTGGAAGATACCGGTGTGGTAAAGGAGCAGATAAAGGACGAGTTCGGTTCCACAGTAGCTGAGCTGGTTGATGGGCTTTCCAAACTTGACCGACTTGAATTCTCATCATATCACGAAGCGCAGGCCGAAAATTTCCGCAAGATGCTCATGGCCATGGCGCGCGACTTGCGCATTATTATGATCAAACTTGCTGACCGTCGGCATAACCTGGTTACGTTGGGGGCCTTGCGGACTGAAAAAAGGCGCCGAATAGCCAAGGAGACACTGGACATATATTCTCCCATCGCTAGCCGGCTAGGGCTGTATAAACTCTATCAGGAGTTAAATGATCTTGCCTTTTCGCATATATACCCTAACCGCGCGTCGGTGCTTGCCAGAGCGCTGAGGGATTCATACGGTAAACAACGTGAACTGTTTTCGCGGGTGGAAAAGAGCATTATTGATCGTCTCAAACAGCACAAAATCAGGGCGCTGGTCGCTGGGCGTGAAAAAGGGCTTTATTCGTTGTACCGCAAAATGCATGAAAAAAACCTGCGTTTTGATCAGGTGCTCGATATTTATGGTTTCAGGGTTATTACCGTAGATATTAACAACTGCTATCTGGCGCTTGGTGCGCTACACAGTCTTTACAAGCCGGTGCCTGGGCGCTTCAAGGATTATGTTGCTATCCCGCGCGCCAATGGCTATCAGTCGCTTCACACAACGCTGATTGGTCCTTATGGCACCCCGATTGAAGTGCAGATTCGTACCGAAGCAATGAATTACGTTGCCCAGGAAGGTGTCGCTTCGCACTGGTTATACAAGGACAAAGCACTGGGCGGGGCAGATCTGCAACTAAAAACGCATAAGTGGCTTCAGTCATTGCTCGACATGCAAAGCGGCGACTCTTCCGAATTTCTGGAAAATTTCAAGGTTGAACTCTTCCCGGACGAGGTCTATGTGTTTACGCCCAGGGGACATATTATGAGTTTGCCACGTGGCGCGACGCCGGTCGATATGGCCTACATGGTACACACTGATGTTGGACATGGTTGTATAGGAGCACGCATCAATCAGGAATTGGTACCGCTGCGTACCGAACTTCGTAACGGCGACCAGGTCGAGATTCTAACCATGCCCTACAGCAACCCCAGCCCGGCGTGGTTAGGGTTTGTGCGGACCGGGCGTGCTCGCAGCAATATTCGCCATTTTTTACGTACCCGGCAACACAAGGAGTCGTCTGTACTAGGCGAGAATATGCTGGCACAGGAGTTAAATGCCCTCGGTATTGTTCCGTCTGACGTGACTGATATTGCCTGGCAAGGCTTGCTAAAAAACATCGGCGCGCGTTCAATAAAAGACATATATACAGATATAGGTCTGGGTCGGCGCTTGGCGGCGGTTATTGCCCGGCGCTTGTTAGCGGTAGACGAAGCCTCGCCACCGGTTACGCAGACTACTCCATTAACCATCCGTGGCGCCGAAGGGATGGCGGTTCATCTGGCGCATTGTTGTTATCCCATCCCCGGTGATGCGATTATCGGCTCAATTCGCAAGGGGCATGGTCTGGTCGTACATCAAGACGATTGCACTAGCGTGCAAAAATGGCGCCTTCTGGAGCCTGCGAAATGGATTGCTGTCGAGTGGGATCCAGAACCAGGTAGACTATTTGAGGCGCGCATAAAAGTAGAGGTTGAAAATGTGCGTGGTGTACTGGCGAATCTTGCCACCAGCCTGGCTGATTCAGGCTCTAACATTGAGCAGGTCAGCATGACTAACGAAGCGCATCAACAGGCCGCGCTACACTTTAACCTGCTGGTCACCAACCGTCAGCACTTGGCGCAGATTATGCGCCAGCTTCGCCACTTGCCTCACGTTAAACGGCTGTCAAGGGAGCGGCAAATCTGATGAGTGGCCGCTTGCGCCGCGGGGGCGATTCTTGCTTGCTGGCGCTTGACATTTTGCGCTTGAAAAAGCCAGCTTCTGCCACCATCGTTGGTATCATGTTCTTTTATAGTTCTCGAGGTCTGCAATGAAACGTATCTCATTATTCCTAATGACCAATATAGCCGTTCTGGTCGTTATCTTCTTTATTGTTTCTTTGTTTGGGCTAGACGCATTCCTGACCGCCAATGGGCTTGATCTGGGATTATTGCTCATTTTCTCGGCGGTAATCGGCTTTAGCGGCAGTATTATCTCGTTGTTGATGTCAAAATTCATCGCCAAAAAGTCGATGGGAGTACATATCATCGAAACACCAGAGTCGTCCACCGAACTTTGGTTGGTAGATACGGTTAGAAAGCTGGCCGAGCGAGCGCAAATTGGCATGCCAGAGGTCGGCATCTATAATGGCCCTCCCAACGCTTTTGCCACTGGAGCGAGTAAAAATAATTCACTGGTAGCAGTATCGACCGGGCTTATGCAAGGTATGGACCGCGAAGAGGTTGAGGCAGTATTAGCGCACGAAGTCTCGCACGTCGCCAATGGAGACATGGTTACTCTGACTCTTATCCAGGGAGTGTTAAATACATTTGTAATCTTTTTGTCGCGCATCGTCGGCTATGCGGTCGATAGCTTCTTGCGGCGTGGCAGTAGCAGTTACGGGCCGGGCATAGGTTACATGGCAGCGACGCTAATCAGTCAGGTGGTTTTTGGTATCCTGGCCAGTATAGTGGTGCGTTACTTTTCCCGCCGACGCGAGTTTCGCGCCGACGAAGGGGCGGCTAGTCTTATGGGACAACCCAATTCAATGATCAAGGCGCTGCAACGATTGGGTTCAATGGATGGCGATCCTTTACCGACCAGCATGGCTGCATCCGGTATAAGTGGCGGCGAGGCATGGTCACAGTTGTTTAGTACCCATCCGCCGTTGGAAAAGAGAATCGAGGCGCTGGTCAATCGCGGCCAATAAGCCGGGGAAACGTTGATTTAATCAGAAGCAGCCCGGTTTATTAGAGCACGAAACCTCAGTTTTGTAGATTTAAACTCCGTCTGGTAGCCACTTGCTTTTCAATAACTGTCTGACTGATCAAGTTATTAATGTTCATGTCCTTCCAGAGTTGTTTATCGTAGATGATTATATTGCCCCGCCCTGCCCTGTCAGGTAGCAAACCAAGAGAGACAATCCAATAATGCCAGCGCCACGCGCGGTTGTTTTTGCCTATCACAACGTTGGCGTTCGTTTGTTCCTGACCTTGCTGGCGCACGGCGTTGAAATAGCATTTCTCGTAACACACCAAGACGACCCGAAGGAGAACGTCTGGTTTGATAGCGTTGCTCGTTGTGCCGAGGAAAGGGGTATAAGGGTTATCAAGCCCCAAAAGGTGAATACACGCTCTGTTATCGAAGAGGTAGCTGCAGCGCAGCCGGATTTTATATTCTCATTCTATTACCGGCAGATGCTCAGTGACGAGATACTTGCCCTGGCGCAGCGCGGCGCTTACAACATGCACGGGTCCCTATTACCAAAGTACCGCGGACGCTCGCCGGTGAACTGGGCTGTATTGCATGGTGAACAAGAAACTGGCGCCAGCCTGCACGAAATGGTAAGCAAACCTGACGCCGGCAGGCTGGTGGCACAGGAGCGCGCACCGATATTGCCTGACGACACAGCACTCGAGGTATTTGACAAAGTAACCGTTGCCGCTGAGATCTGTTTAGACAAAGCCCTGCCTGGTCTGCTTGACGGCACAGCGCCACACGTAGCAATGGATCTGCACAAAGGCAGCTATTTCGGTGGCAGAACTCCCGAAGACGGGCAAATCGATTGGTCACAACCGGCGCGCCATATCCATAACCTGGTACGCGCCGTTGCGCCGCCCTACCCAGGCGCTTTCGCCGATATCGGCGAGAGACGCTTGCAGGTAAATCGTAGTCTTTGTCTGGATGAAGCGACTACCCAACCACCAGGCACACTGTGCCAACAAGGGCAATGCATTCTGGCTGCTTGCGGCGACGCCAGGTCTTTGCGAATCGTGGACTGGAGCTATGCTCCGCTCCAGATGCAGAATCATGGCAAGCAAAGCGTCTGAGTTTAGTTTCAAACCTTCACTTTTCCCTCTCGAATCTTTTCCATGTCATGTTGCCACCAATTGAACAGCGCCTCTCTGAAGAACTATCCGCCCACATTGAACAAGTAAAAGCAGCCATAGCCCTGCTCGACAAAGGAGCTACGGTCCCCTTTATCGCTCGCTACCGCAAGGAAGCCACGGGTGGACTTGATGACATTCAGCTGCGCACTCTGGATGAGCGTCTGGGTTATTTGCGTCAACTTGAAGAGCGCCGCAGCAAGATCCTGCAAAGCATTGACGAACAGGGCAAACTCACCACGCAATTAAGAGGCGCTATTGAAAGCGCCACCAGCAAGCAACGACTGGAAGACCTCTATCTACCTTACAAACCGAAAAGACGTAGCAAGGCGCAAATTTCCATTGATGCCGGCCTGCAGCCACTGGCCGAAGCACTACTTGGCGATCCTAACCTTGAGCCGACAACTGAAGCCATGCAGTACCTGAATGACGCTAGCAAAGAGGCAGGATTTAACGATTGCAAAGCCGTGCTGGACGGAGCGCGGCATATCCTTATGGAGAATTTTGCCGAAGACGCTAGCCTGCTCGGCGAGTTGCGTGACTGGGTACATGCACATGCAGTGTTGTGTTCACAGTGCATTAAGGGCAAGGAGGCAGAAGGCATAAAATTCCGCGACTGGTTCAACTTTGCCGAGCCTTGGCGCAGCATCCCATCGCACCGTATACTGGCCATTCTGCGTGGGCGTAAGGAAGGAGTTTTGCAGGTCAGGTTGGCGCTCGACAGTGACTTGTCTACAGAAAACAAGGCGACTGGAAATGATAATATAGCTGTATCCCTCTTGCTGAACCCGTGCGAGCAGCGCATAGCCCGGCGCTTTGGTATTAGCAACCAGGCCAGGGCTGCTGACCAGTGGTTAGCAGAAACGACGCGCTGGGCCTGGCGCATCAAAATATTCCCCCACCTTGAGCTAGAAATGCTGGGCGCATTACGTGCCCAGGCCGAAGAGGCAGCCATCCACGTATTTGCACGCAACCTGAAAGACTTGCTGCTCTCTGCTCCAGCTGGTAGACATGCGGTGATAGGGCTCGATCCAGGTCTACGTACTGGCGTTAAGGTCGCCGTCGTCGATAGACAAGGCAAGCTATGCGAAACTGCAATCATATATCCACATGCACCGCGCAATGATTGGCAAGGCGCACTTGCAAGCCTGGCAATGCTGGCCGAAAAGTACAAGATAGAGCTGATAGCTATCGGTAACGGTACAGCCAGCCGCGAAACAGACAAACTGGCGCAAACACTAATCCGGGATTATCCACAACTCAAACTAGCGAAAATGATGGTTTCCGAGGCAGGAGCCTCTGTCTACTCTGCCTCAGAATTCGCTTCCCGCGAATTGGCGCAAATCGACGTCAGCTTACGCGGCGCTGTTTCCATTGCCCGTCGTTTGCAAGACCCATTAGCCGAACTGGTTAAAATTGACCCCAAGTCTATTGGCGTTGGGCAATACCAGCACGACGTATCGCCAACCCGTCTAGGCAAAAGCCTTGCCGATGTAGTGGAAGACTGCGTCAACGCAGTAGGAGTCGAACTAAACACTGCCTCGGCGCCATTATTAAGCTCGGTTTCAGGACTTAACATGAGCCTGGCCGAAAATATTGTCGCCTGGCGTGATACCAACGGCGCTTTTCCCAGTCGCGAAGCGCTAAAAAAAGTCCCGCGTCTGGGTGAACGCGCCTTTGAGCAGGCAGCTGGTTTTTTGCGTATTAGCGGTGGTGACAATCCACTAGACGCTTCAGCCGTACACCCGGAAGCCTACCCGCTGGTACAAAAAATACTCGATGACCTGGGTAAAAGCCACAAGGGAGTCAATGAGCTAATTGGCAACAAGACGGTGATAAAAGGCATCGACCCACAGCGATATACTGACGATCGCTTTGGCCTGCCGACAGTGCAGGATATTTTGCTGGAACTTGAAAAGCCCGGGCGAGACCCTCGCCCACAATTACAGGCAGCTCGCTTCGCTGATGGAATAGATAAGATTAGTCACTTGCGGGTCGGCATGTTGCTGGAAGGAGTGGTTACCAATGTCGCCAACTTCGGTGCCTTCATCGACATTGGAGTGCACCAGGACGGATTGGCGCACATTTCGCAGTTGGCCAACCGGTTTGTCAAAGACCCGTCCGAGGTAGTTAAGACTGGTGATATCGTCAAGGTAAGGGTATTGGAAGTCGATTTACAGCGTAACCGCATAGCGCTTAGCCTGCGCCTCGACGACACCATGCCCGCATCTATGCCGTCTGTGGAAGAAAAAACAACAGCCGTGCATAGCCGTGCTCCCGCCACGGTTGCCACGCCGCAAGCATCTGCCAAAAGTGCTATGGCAGAAGCATTCTCGCGCCTAAAGCAAGGCTGACGTTATAATTGCCAATCATCGTCCCTGATCTATTATATAACCTGTAAACATGCCCCACGAACCAGGAAAGCGCCGCCAACAGATTCTGCAAGCCCTTGCCTCCATGCTCGAGGGACCGGAGAGCGAAAAAATCACCACCGCTCTGCTCGCCGACAAACTACAGTGCTCGGAAGCCGCCCTTTATCGCCATTTTGCCAGCAAGGCGCAAATGTTCAATGCTCTGATCGACTTTATCGAATCATCCTTGTTTAGCCTGATTAACCAGATAGGTGGCAGGGAAACCCCCGGCTTGCAACAGGCGCAAGAGATCTTGCACGTGTTGCTTGCCTTCGCTGAAAAAAACCGCGGTATGGCCAGAGTGCTAATCGGCGAAGCACTGGTGCATGAGAAACCACAATTGCAAGAGCGCGTAAACGACTTGCACGATAAGCTGGAGTCTGCTTTCAGACAAAAATTGCGCGTAGCCACCAGTCAACAGCATATTGCACCTAACAACGACGTAAATGCGTTAGCTAACTTGCTGCTCTGCTTTGCCATTGGTCGCTGGGCACAATACGTAAAAAGTGGGTTCCAACGTACGCCACTGGCACAGTGGGAAGCGCAATGGACAGCGCTCACTGCCGCCTTGCGTCACATCCCGGCTGCTTGAGAGAGAACGTGCCAAGCGCCAGCACTACTTGCAAAGTATTCATCCGCACTTTCGGCTGCCAGATGAACGAGTATGATTCTGACAAGATGCTGGATGTGTTGGCTTCCTCACCCATCGCTACGGCGGTAGAAAAAACGGGTGAAATTGAGACGGCTGATATTATTCTCTTCAATACCTGTTCGGTGCGCGAAAAGGCACAGGAAAAAGTTTTTCACGACCTGGGAAGGGTACGCAGTCTGAAGGAGCGCAGACCTGACCTGGTAATAGGTGTTGGAGGCTGCGTCGCCAGCCAGGAGGGCGAGGCAATACTGTCACGCGCCCCGCATGTCGATGTCATTTTCGGTCCGCAAACTTTGCATCGGCTGCCACAACTTATTGCTCAGTGCCGTCACAGCGGTCAGTCGCAAGTAGATGTAAGCTTCTCGGCAATAGAAAAATTTGATTTGTTACCACATTCGCGAGTCGAAGGCGGAGCTGCCTTTGTTTCGGTGATGGAGGGTTGCTCCAAGTTTTGCACTTTTTGTATCGTTCCCTACACTCGTGGAGAGGAAGTATCGCGCCCGGCCACCGACGTGCTCACCGAGATAGAACAGCTGGTGGAACAAGGCGTATGTGAAATAAACCTGCTTGGTCAGAACGTTAACGCATATCGTGGTACCTTGCGCACCCACGACGGCGACGAAATCAACGCCGACTTGGCATGGCTGATTGAGCAAATAGCCGCCATGCCGCAAATCGAGCGCATACGCTTCACCACATCTCACCCGCGTGAAATGAATGAACGACTGATAGATGTTTGGCAGCGGGTTCCCAAGTTGGCATCGCACCTGCATTTGCCGGTGCAAGCCGGTTCTGATCGAGTGCTGGCAACGATGAAACGCGGTTACACAACGCTGGAATACAAGAGTATCGTTAGAAAATTGCGTACCGCGCGGCCAAGACTTTCACTGTCGTCCGACTTTATTGTAGGGTTTCCCGGCGAGAGTGATGACGACTTTGAAAAAACCATGCAATTAATTGACGAAATCGGTTTTGACAACTCCTTTTCCTTCGTCTACAGCCCACGCCCTGGCACACCAGCTGCCGATTTGCCTGATAGCACACCGTCTGCAATCAAGTCAGAACGGCTAGCGCGCCTGCAGCAGCGCATTGACCAGCAAGCACAAGCCATATCGCGGTCTATGCTCGGCAAGGTGGAGAGAGTATTAGTCGAGGGCCCATCCAAAAAAAACGCCCATGAGCTGGCAGGACGCACAGCCAATAACCGTGTCGTTAATTTTGCTGCTGAACCGCGCTTGATTGGCAGCTTTGTCGATGTACGTATCTCCTCCGTCTTGCCGCATTCGTTGCGCGGAGAAATTTTTAACCCGTGATAGTCATGGCTGAGTCTGCATGAACTCAATCAAGACAGCTGGCAAAGTCAGCAGCATAATATCTGATAATCCTTTGACGCTAAGTCTAAGACTCACCCCTACCGACAACCTGCGGCTATCCAATCTGTGCGGCCCCCTGGACGAAAACCTGCGGCAACTCAGCTACGCCCTGGAAGTTAATATCACCCGCCGCAGCGAACGGTTCACTATTCGCGGAGAGGCTCCTGCCGCCCGTCAAGCCAAAGCTGCATTGCAGCACCTCTATGAGCGTAGTCAGTCGCCTTTGTCACAGGAAGATGTGCAACTCGAGCTAATTGAATCAGCACAACAACGGTCGAGCGTAAAGCCGGGTAATAAAACAACTGCCGCCGAGCGCGAGCCAACTTCCAACGACATGCAATTGCTAACCAGCAAGGGCGAGTGCCGCGGACGCACAGCACAGCAAATCAACTATTTGCAAGCGATACGTGACCATGATATTACTATCGCCACGGGTCCAGCGGGTACCGGCAAAACATATCTGGCAGTAGCTTCCGCTGTCGATGCCTTTGAACGTGATCAGGTTGAACGTATCATCCTGACGCGTCCGGCTGTCGAAGCCGGGGAACGTCTGGGTTTCTTGCCTGGCGACTTGAGCCAGAAAGTTGACCCATACCTGCGCCCTCTATACGATGCGCTTTACGAGTTAATGGGCTTCGACAAGGTAACTCGCCTGCTAGAGCGTGGCCGCATTGAGGTTGCGCCACTAGCTTTCATGCGTGGGCGCACCTTGAACCGGGCCTTTATCATTCTCGACGAGGCGCAAAATACCACTCCGGAACAAATGAAAATGTTCCTGACACGTGTCGGTCTGGGTTCGAAGGCAGTGGTTAATGGAGACCTTACGCAAGTTGACCTGGCGCGCGACGTTCAAAGTGGCCTGAAACAGGCAAACGAAGTGCTGCGCCAGGTGCATGGCATTTCACTTATTCAATTCGGCCAGGAAGATGTTGTTCGTCATCCGCTAATCGCCCGCATTGTAGTCGCCTACGAAGGACAACAGCCTGCCTGATGCCGCCTTGCTTACAAGTGGCGGGGAAAACATCAACTTCGCTTTTGCGGTAGAATTTCTACCACGTAAGGCTTTGCGCGTAGCAAACGGTAAAATTATTGCAGTAATTACCTGTAAATGAAAACCACCTTTCTCGATTTTGAGCAGTCGATTGCTGAACTGGAAAACAAGATTGAACAGCTGCGATATGTGCAGGAGGATTCAGACGTAGACATTTCAGGCGAAATATCACGCCTGGAAAGCAAGAGTCAGTCTATAACCGAAAGCATCTACTCGCAGCTAACTCCATGGCAAGCTGCGCAAGTGGCGCGTCACCCGCAACGGCCTTATACTCTGGACTATATTGAGCATATGTTTACCGACTTTGAAGAGCTGCACGGTGACCGCGCTTTTGCCGACGACCCGGCCATTGTAGGCGGCATAGCTCGCCTGGACGGCAACGCTGTGATGCTGATTGGTCACCAAAAGGGACGAGATACCAAAGAAAAGATTCATCGCAACTTTGGCATGCCACGCCCGGAAGGCTACCGAAAGGCGCTGCGGTTGATGAAAATGGCCGAAAAATTCAAGCTGCCGGTATTGAGCTTTATTGATACACCCGGCGCTTACCCTGGGGTAGGTGCTGAAGAGCGCGGTCAATCAGAAGCCATTGGTCGCAACCTTTACGCCATGAGCGAAATTAGAACGCCGTTAATCGTCACTATTATTGGCGAAGGTGGTTCGGGCGGTGCGCTGGCCATTGCCATTGGAGACGCCGTATCCATGCTTAAATACTCCACCTATTCAGTAATTTCACCTGAAGGATGCGCCTCAATATTGTGGAAAAGCGCCGAAAAGGCTGGTTTGGCAGCAGAGGCCATGGGGATAACCGCCGAGCGCATAAAGAAATTGGGACTGATAGACACTATAGTAGATGAACCTGTTGGCGGAGCACACCGTGATCACGTCGTCATGGCGAAAAATCTGAAAAAAGTAATAACCGGTCAACTTAAAACGCTCTCTTCCCTATCTGCCAAGGCATTGCTTGATGCACGGTTCAACCGGCTGATGTCATATGGTAGCTTCAAGGAGGGGAAAGCCTGAAGTCGGGAGCAGAAGTTATACTTCAACGAGCCGCGTCTCAATATCCAGCTCTGTGAGATTGCAGGCGAGAGACGAAAATGAGTGCCCGGCCACATCCGCTTCGGCAAACCCTGGCTGATTTTTTCGTCCGTTACCCATATCAGCCACATGTTGAACAGGCGGTAGCTTATTCTGGTGGGCTAGACTCAACCGTATTGCTACATGCTATTGCCACGCTCGACGGCCACCCGCCGGTAGTTGCCGTTCATATTGATCATGGCCTGTCAGAGCAAGCAAACGACTGGAAGCAGCATTGCGAGGAATTTTGCCTACGGCTTAAAATACCTTTGCAGATCATACAGGTGGCCGTGCAACAAAATAACAACGAGGGCCTGGAGGCTGCTGCCCGTAACGCGCGCTACAGAGTACTTGCTGAAGCTGGCTTTGGGCGAATATTGCTCGCACACCACCGCGAAGACCAGGCAGAAACTATTCTCTTCCGTCTCTTGCGCGGTAGTGGACTAACCGGTGCCTGTGGCATGTCACCGGCAAGAAAGCATGGCGACACACTGCTCTTACGCCCCTTGCTCGAACGCCCACGTGCTGAATTGATAGACTATGCCAATTCCAATAAGTTGCATTGGATAGACGATGAAAGCAACTTTGATACATCCTTCAGCCGTAATTTTTTACGACACAAGATCTGGCCCTTGCTAACAGAACGTTTTGCCGCCTCGGTCAATTTACCTCGTTTTGCCACCCACAGTGCCGAAGCGCTCGCTTTGCTCAACGATTTGGCGCGAATTGACCTGCAAGAATGCACAGAAGGTAATTCTCTGCCTGACGATGGCCGGCAACAACACCCAAAACTGTTATTTATGGCTTTTCTTCGACTGGACGATGGTCGGCAGAAAAATCTGTTACGCTACCTGATTCGCCAGGTCGGGGCGCGTCATCCAGGCAGTGACCACATGCACGAGTGCTTACGCCAATTGCGGCAACCGCCCACGCACCGGGGTACGCGACGCTGGCCATTAGGTGATGCAGAAATCATGGTCAGCAACGAACTGCTTTTTATACAAACCACTACCCCTCCAGGGTTCCATGCCGCAAAACAAAATAATCAAGCCAGGGGATGTAAGGCTGCCGACAGCGCGTCTACGGCGGGCGCACCTGATTACTGGCAACAGGCAAGCAGCGAATTGGCTAACAACGATCCGGTTATGTGCCGGTTAATCAGCCAATACGCCGACACACACTTGCAATCGCGCGGCGAACCATTTATAACACTGGCACGTAGCATCGTCAGCCAGCAAATATCGGTCAAGGCTGCCGAGAGCATCTGGAACCGGCTGCTGGCGGCGTTATCTGAGTGTTCGCCACAGGCCATGATCAAGGCTGCGCAAGACAATAAATTGCAAAGCTGTGGGCTTTCAGCCAGCAAACAGAAATATTTGCTTGATCTGGCACAGCATTTTGCCGACGGCCAGCTTAACAGGCAGCTTTGGGAAAATGCCGACGATGCTGAGGTAATACGCCAGCTCAGCACCGTACGTGGCATAGGCCGCTGGACAGCTGAAATGTTTCTTATTTTCAACCTTTGCCGTCCTGACGTTTTTCCGGTTGACGACATAGGATTGCAACGTGCGCTGGCACGGCAATATTTTGACGGTCAACGCCCAACCAGAAAAGCTATTGAAGTAACAGGCGAACGTTTCCGCCCTTGGCGCACCGTCGCTACTTTTTACCTGTGGCGTAGCCTCGACCCGGTGGCGGTTGAATATTGATTAGAGCTTGGCTTACTATCTATACTTGCAAGACTTGGCCATACGCGTATGCAAAGCTCCAATCACTCTCGCTGGCAACAATTACTCTCCTCGACCCGCCAAGGTGCAGGTCAGGCACTGACCAGACCAGAGCGCACAGCTTTCCAGCAAGATTATGACCGCATTGTCTTTTCTTCCGCCTTTCGGCGTCTGAAAGACAAGACGCAAGTTTTCCCTCTTTCCAAAAGCGACTACGTGCGAACTCGCCTGACGCACAGTTTGGAAGCCAGCTGCGTCGGGCGCTCACTCGGTATTCTGATCGGGCGCGAAATTATTGGTCGACACCAGCTGACCAGGCATGAAGCTTCTGATTTTGGTGCTATCACCGCCGCTGCCTGCCTGGCGCACGATATTGGCAACCCTCCGTTTGGTCACGCCGGTGAAGACGCCATTCGTGAATGGTTTGTTAGTTCGCACCTGCTGAAAAAATACCATTTATCAGCAGCCCAGCACGCAGACTTTGTCAACTACGAAGGCAACGCTCAGGGTTTTCGTACCTTAACTCGCTTGCAAGGACCCTCCAACCCTGGTTTACAACTAACGCGCGCGGTGCTGGCTACGTTCAGCAAATATCCACGTGCTTCTGATCTGGGAGCGGAAAATAACAATACTCTGGAAGGAGCCAGCGCGAAAAAATTTGGCTTCTTTCAGCACGATGCTGAAAGCTTCAGCACTATTGCTTCCTCAACTGGCCTGATTGAAAGAGTTTCGGGTTGCGCATGGCACCGGCACCCACTATCGTTTTTGGTGGAAGTGGCCGACGACGTCTGCTACCTGATAGTCGATCTTGAAGATGCGGCCCGCCTCGGTTTTGTCAGTTATAAGGAGGCTGAGCAATTGCTGGCTAATCTCGCCTCTGAGAGCACCAGCAGCACGCGCATGTCTCGTCTTTACGACGATAAGGAACGCCTTGAGTATTTGCGCGCCAAGGCAATCGGACACCTGGTTGACAAGGCAACCGAAGCCTTTCTCGATCTTGAAATTCCCATTCTGGAAGGAACATTTGACGATGACTTGCTGAGCGTTACATCATGTCACCAGCACTTGCAGGACATTCGTGAGCTATCAAATAAACACATATACAGCGCTCGCCCGGCACTGGAAATCGAAACAGCCGGGTTTGAAGTATTGGGTGGGCTACTCGATTTGTTTTGCAACGCAGTCGAAGCCTCTGCCGGCGAGCAAAGGCAAGGCACGCGCGAGCACATGCTACTTAAACTAATACCGTCACAATTCCTCCTGGCAGGAAATGATGACGCTATTGATAGTGGCAGCAACGCTCCACAAGTATCAACCGACCCCTATTTACGAATGCTGTCCATCGCCGACTTCATCTCCGGCATGACCGACTCATACGCGGTGGATTTGTACCGCAAGCTGAAAGGAATTGATCTGCCAGGCTAACAAGCTCTACATGCGTTAACCACCATACCTGCAATTCGCTTGCCACACGCAGGCAAGCTGCACAACAATCAACCCGCAGCAGCATTGACATCTTTTATTAAGGAATCTTTGAATGATTACTATCCCATCCCTGCCTGATATCGAGCTCGAAGCGACTGGTGGACACAGCATCAATCTATTAAAAACCGACGGCAAAGCAGTTGTGCTTTATTTTTATCCGCGCGACAACACTCCGGGATGCACATTAGAAGCACAACAGTTTCGCGATTTGCACCAGGAGTTTGTCAAGGTCGGGGCAGTTATTTTTGGCGTCTCGCGCGATTCGCTTGCTTCGCACGAAAAATTCAAGGCCAAATACTCGTTGCCTTTCGAACTTGTCGCAGATAAAGACAGCGCTTTGTGTAACGCTTGTGGTGTAATAAAACAAAAAACAATGTACGGGAAAAAAGTGCTCGGCATAGAGCGCAGTACCTTTGTCGCCGACGCTACCGCAAATGTCCGCCGTGAGTGGCGTGCGCTCAAGGCAGATGGTCACGCTGCTGAAGTGCTGGAATTTGTGCGTACATTATGCTATTGATCAACTAGATAAAACGCAATAGTCCTTGTCAGGCTACCAGGAACCTTTATGTCACGCACGTCACCTCCGACTATCAGCCTTCCAGTCAAGTCTTCGTCAAAAAGCAGGGCGCGCCGTCAAAGTACAAAACGCAAGATTTTTGTCCTTGACACCAACGTACTGCTGCACGATCCGACCTGTTTGTATCGTTTTGAAGAGCACGACGTCTACCTGCCGATCATGACGCTGGAAGAGTTGGACAACAACAAGAAAGGATTGTCGGAAATTGCTCGCAATGCTCGCCAGGTATCGCGAATGCTCGACGACATACTCTACGACAACGAAGATATTACCGACGGTATAGACTTGCAGAATTGTAGTCACGACCAGGCGCAAGGCAAATTGCTGCTGCAAACAGAGGCCATACCAAACCTTCTGCCACAAAGTCTGCCAACCGCTCACGCAGATAATCATATTCTGTCCGTAGTACTGCATTTGCAGAAACAATACCCCGGCCGACTGGTTATTCTCGTTTCCAAAGATATCAACATGCGCATCAAGGCGCGTACGCTGGGGTTGCAAAGTGAGGACTATTTCAACGACAAGGTGTTCGAAGACACCGATCTGCTTTACTCTGGTGCGCGTGAACTCCCGGTAGATTTCTGGGAAACTCATAGCGAAGGCATGAGCTCGTGGAAGGAAAAAGACAAGAGCTATTATCGCGTCAAAGGACCGCTATGCCTTGAATACGAAATTAACCAATTCATTTGGCTGTCCGGTGACGAAGAAGATGTCGAGCTATTTAGCGCGCAAGTCAAAGAGTTAGGTGGTAAGGAAGCAGTACTGGAAGTGCTGACCGATTTTACGCACAGCAAACATTCTGTTTGGGGTATTAACGCCAGGAATCGTGAGCAAAATTTCGCTCTTAATCTGCTCATGAACCCGGATATTGATTTTGTATCGATTGCCGGTCAGGCAGGCACCGGCAAGACTCTGTTAACGTTGGCCGCCGGACTGGCGCAAGTGTTGGACAAGAAACTCTACTCTGAAATTATTTTCACTCGTGTTACCGTGCCTGTGGGTGAAGATATCGGCTTTCTGCCTGGCAGTGAGGAAGAAAAAATGACCCCTTGGATGGGGGCGCTCGAAGACAACCTGGAGGTTCTAACTTCTCTCAATAGCGAAGATGGCCACTACAACGGCGAATGGAGTCGCGCCGCCACCGGCGACCTGATACACTCGCGCGTCAAGATCAAGTCGCTCAACTTCATGCGCGGGCGAACATTTCTGAAAAAGTTCCTGATCATTGACGAAGCGCAAAACCTGACTCCCAAGCAAATGCGCACGCTCATCACACGTGCCGGTTCAGGTTCCAAGGTAATCTGCCTTGGCAACCTGGCGCAAATCGATACCCCTTATCTAACGGAAGGCAGCTCTGGCTTGTCATATGTTATCGACCGCTTCAAGGGCTGGGCACATGCCGGACACATCCTCCTGCGGCGAGGTGAGCGCTCGCGTCTCGCTGAGCGGGCTGCGGAGGTCCTGTAGCAGAGAAGTTGCACGCGGCATCTTTACTTCCTGCCAATAGCGTAGTATTCAAAACCATGCCCACGCATGATATCCGGGTCGTAGAGATTGCGGCCATCAAATATAAGGGCCTTTTTCATCAGCTTACGCAAAGCGTCAAAATCCGGGGCGCGAAACTCCTTCCACTCGGTAACAATCAGTAACCCATCCGCATCCTTGGCAGCTTGTAGAGGGCTATCAACCAGCACCGGTTGGTGTTCATCACCATAAATGCGCCTTGCCTCTGGCATGGCCACCGGGTCATAGGCGCTTATCGTAGCGCCCAAGGCTAACAAGTCGCTAATCAATGCGCGACTGGGTGCTTCGCGCATATCGTCTGTATCTGGTTTGAAAGCAAGACCCCACAATGCAAAATGTCGTCCGCTCAAATCGTATCCAAAGTAAGATTTTATTTTTTCGCTCAAAATGTGTTTTTGATGTTCGTTGGCGCTCTCGACTGCTTTTAATACCTGCAGTTCCTTCCCAGCGTCATCGTTTGCCGTTTTGATCAGCGCCTTTATGTCCTTGGGAAAGCAGGATCCACCATAACCACAGCCAGGGTACAAGAAGTGATAACCAATACGTGGGTCAGAACCCATTCCACGCCGCACCATCTCGATATCTGCATCAAGCTCCTCAGCCAGATTGGCCAGTTCATTCATGAAGCTGATGCGTGTCGCCAACATGGCATTGGCCGCGTACTTGGTTAACTCGGCGCTTTTGACGTCCATAAAGATCAAGCGCTCATGATTACGCTGAAATGGGGTGTACAGCTCACGCATGGTTGTCTTGGCGCGTTCGCCTGAACAACCAATAACAATTCGATCAGGGCGCATAAAGTCTTCTATCGCCGCACCCTCTTTTAAAAACTCCGGGTTTGATACAACGCTAAATTCTATATTTTCCCCACGCGCGGCTAGCTCCATACTTATTACTTCGTGCACTTTTTCAGCCGTCCCCACAGGAACGGTAGATTTGTCAGCCACTACCGTATACTCACGCATATAGCGTCCAATATTTCGCGCTGCCTCCAGCACATGTTGCAAGTCAGCCGAACCATCTGTATCCGGCGGGGTGCCAACGGCAATAAACTGTACCTGACCAAATCTTGCTGCATGTAACACATCTGTTGTAAAACCAAGGCGCCCTGCGGCCATATTGCGCTGTACCATTTCCTGCAAGCCTGGCTCGTGGATTGGAATAACGCCATTCTTGAGAGTACGGATTTTATCCGGATCCGTGTCCAGACATATCACCTCGTTACCAACCTCTGCCAGACAGGCTCCACTGACCAGGCCGACATAGCCACTACCAATAACCGTGACTTTCATTACTCAAACATCTCCTCTTCTTAAGGCCTTAACGCCAGTTACTCCTGCAAGACCCCCCCTGACCACATCACAATGTGGGTGAGTTTTTCATGGTAGAGCCTTTCTCATGTGATTTCCTTAATGTATTATCGATGACACAATTTGAAAAGCTAAGGGGGCGACGATAAATGCATACTGTGCATATAATTGCCACCCCGGTTTGTTAAGTTTGTTAACTTTACCACCTGTAAAGTAAATTAGCTTAATACCGTATTACAGGTAACCACTAACTATGGCTACTGGCCTTGGCTAAGGCCTGTAGCGTTAACAAGCAGCGATGAGCGACTTACGCCACAACAACATTCTTGTCGCCAGTGTTTGGACATGGAAGGCATTTTGCCTGAGCATGGTAGCGCTGGCTGTACTGCTGGTCGGTGTCGGCATGGCGGTAGACTTCTCGCGTCTTGAACAACAAATGGCTGCACGTTACGGCGTTAACCGTGTGAAAACGCTGCGCAACTGGCAAAGTATGCTATATCAGGCGCAAAGCCTTTCTGAAATAGAGAAAGTTCAGCGGGTTAATGGTTTTTTTAATCAACATATTCACTACCAAACAGACATCAAAATATGGGGTAAAAGCGACTACTGGGCAACGCCGCTTGAGACTATGGGGTTAGGGCGCGGTGACTGTGAAGATTACTCAGTTGCCAAATACTATTCCTTGCAGATTCTGGGGATCCCGGTAAGTAAGCTGCGCATGGTCTACGTCAAGATATCGCAAGGTCAGCTCCTGCAAGCACACATGGTTGTGGCTTACTACTCGTCGCCCAACGCTACCCCTATGATTCTTGACAACTTTAATGGCCGACTGCTGCCAGCCTCGCAGAGGCCAGACCTGTATCCGATTTATAACTTTAATACCCAGGGTGTTTGGCAAGGAACGGGACGCCAGGCTGTAAAGGGCAAAATGTCACGCTGGCAGAATTTACTGGCGCGTGCGCGTGCGGAAGGATTCGAGAAATTCTAATTACCGGGCAACAATCTGCAAGATTGCGATGTCGTCAAGAGGCCAGTCTTATGCTTGTCGTTTATACTTCCGTTTGTATCGAATAATACGATCGTAAAGACGTTGCTTGCCAAACTTATTTGGCAATATGGGCATTTGAACCAAATGAATCTTATTTAGCTAACTATTTAAAGAATACAGGACGTTATCATGTCACTAACAAGACAACTCTGGCTTGCTGTCATCACCAGCACTATACTCGCATTTGCAGGTAGTTTTATTGTCAGCATGCTAACGGCGCGCAATTATCTTGAGAACCAGTTAGCTATCAAAAACCGCGACAACGCCAGTTCACTAGCGCTGTCCATTACACATGTACCAAAAGAGCCGGTCAATATCGAATTACAGGTCGCAGCAGTGTACGACAGTGGGCAATACGAATTTATCAAGCTGACCGACCCGGAAGGTAGCATTATGATCGAAAAGCGCTCAACCGGCGAAGAGATCAACGCGCCTGCCTGGTTTGTTAACTTGTTTCCGATTACTTCGCGTCCAGGATTGGCCCAGATTTCCGACGGCTGGAAGCAATTTGCCAGCATTGAGCTGGTCAGTCAGCGCGGCTATGTATACGAAGAGCTATGGCGCGGCGCCCTGCAGTTGCTTTTCTGGTTCCTGGCCGGCGGCATTGTTGTCGGGCTGCTGGGAAGCCTGATGGTAAAAGCGTTGTCAAAACCTCTCAATGCCGTAGTCCGGCAGGCTGATGCAATCAGCAAGAGACGATTCGAAACCATTCCATTGCCTCGCATACCGGAGTTAAAGAGCGTCACCGAAGCCATGAATACTATGGTGGGGCGGCTTAAAGCCATGTTTGAAGAAGAGGCGCTACGCCTGGAAGAAGTACGGCGAGAGGCCAACCTCGACAAACTTACCGGTCTTGGCAACCGATCGTACTTTCTTGGTCGGCTGGGCAACGAACTGAGCAGCGACGAAGCACACCCTACCGGCGTGGTGATGATCCTGCGTATCGCCGGGCTGGCAGAAATAAACCGCAACGCCGGGCGCGAAATTACAGATAACTTGCTGAAGCGAACGGGCAGTATAGTGGCGGAAACGGTGGGGCAAGACCCTTCCACCATGTCAGGCCGTCTAAATGGTTCGGATTTTGCGTTGTTGATGCCAAATGTTACCGAGTACGAGCAAATGGCTGACAACTTGATCGGTCGTATGCAAGACCTTGCCGCCTCAAGCGACCTGCAGCTGGAAGGCGGCACTTTAGCGCAACTAGGTGTCACCGTATATCACCATGGAGAGAACATCGGCACGTTGATGGCCAGACTGGACAAAGCTCTGGCCACCGCCGAATCCAGGGGTGGCAACGTCTGGCACGCCACGCTAAGCGAGGAAGGCGTCGAGTTGACCAGCATGGATGAATGGAAGCAACTTATTGAAAATGCAATTAGCTCGCGCACTCTCAAACTGGTGCATTTCGCCGTAACCAAAAAAGGCAAGATATTACACCACGAGTGCCCGCTACGCCTGAAAACACCAGATCACGACGACTGGATCGCTGCAGGCAGCTTCATGCCAATGGCTTCACGGCTTCGTATTACCTCCAAACTTGATTTGGCAGCGGTTACATTGGCGCTGGATGATCTGAAAAAAACAACCGACGAAATGGCGGTAAATATTTCCGGCGAGTCTATCCCCAACCCCGAGTTTGTATTGGAGTTGCAAAAGTTACTGCAAGCAAACCCTGAAAGCAGAGAGAGGCTATGGCTAGAAGCCCCTGAAGTTGGCGTTTTTCAACACTTTGACAGCTTCGTCAACTTTTGCCAAGGTCTACGTCCTTATGGATGTAAAATAGGCGTCGAGCACTTTGGGCACCGTTTTAGCCAAATTGGCAAGTTGCATAATCTGGGGCTTGATTACCTGAAAGTGGACGGTAGTTTTGTGCGCAACATTGACGAGCAAGCTGGCAACCAGTCTTTCCTTAAGGGGCTGTGTAGCATTGCACACAATATTGGCCTGTTTGTTATTGCTGAAGGTGTACAAACAGAGGAAGAGATGAAAATTTTGCCCACCCTCGGCTTCGACGGCGTGACCGGCCCGGCAGTGCGGGAAAGCAACTAAAATCCTGCTGTGCTCTCATTGGAAACAACGCAGCATGCCAGTCAAACAGTCGATCCTTTGTAATCCCCCCTAAAAACTGTCACATTCAAAAGTAGAAATTTCTTGATAGACTGAATGCAAGGAGATTTCCACGATGAAAAGTTCGAAATTTAGTGATAGTCAGATTTTAGCGATACTGAAGCAAAACGAAGCGGGTATGTGTGTTGCGGATTTATGTCGAGAGCATGGTATCAGTGGTGCGACCTTTTACAAGTGGCGCGCCGAGTATGGTGGCATGGATGCATCCTTGATGAAGCGCATGAAGGGATTGGAAGCTGAAAATCGCCGTTTGAAGAAGATGTACGCTGAAGGGCGGCTGAAGGCAGAAATCCGACTGGAGGCGCTTGAGGGAAAGCTGTAACGCCATCATGCAAACGCGAGATGGCGCGGCAAGCATCTGAGCAATGACGTCCAGCGTGTGGCTAGATTATTGCATGTCGCGGCCACCATGCAGCCTGAATGTCCCATCCTTGCTAAACACAGCGTGGCTGTGAAATGAAAAATGTGCCCTTATCACGTTTCTGCGTGCGCGTTTTACTGGATCGCGTGCTGCCTTGAACACGGCTTTGAATTCAGCTTGTGAATAAGGCGTTCGCTTGGGCGCGCTTATCAAATCACCTGGTCGAGTACGTATAACACTGAAAATTAACAGGGAGTTCTTTTTCCAAGATCAGGAATTTGTATTTCTATTCTTGGCACACTTTCAATCATGGTTGTGGAAGTGCCGTAAAAATCATGGGTTCGAATCCCTATTTGGATTCATTGGAAACGTATCATTCTTCGTGGTCTGGCAACCTGTAACTGGTGCTACGTCCGCCACCGGGGTTCTGAATAAAGATGCCACGCTCCTTCAGCTCTTGAATATCACGCAAAGCAGTATCGTTCGAACACTTGGCCAGCTTTGCGTATTTCGAGGTGTTCATAAAGCCCTTAAAATCATCCTCTAGCATATGATTGATAATCAATCGCTGACGATCATTCACAGGCTTTTGATTGATCATATTCCAGAGCTGCGCTTTGAACAGTACATTGCCAAGCATGGTTTCCGCATTGCTGATGGATCGTCCAAGACAATCCAAGAACCATGACAGCCAATCTGTTATGTTAGGTGTGGCGCGTTGTTGCGCTTCTAACTGATCGTAATAGTGTTTGCGTTCAGCTTCGATCTGAGATGACAGACTATAAAAACGATCTGGCGTTCCATCAGCGCAAGCGAGTGCCATATCACCAATGGCTCTGGCAATGCGACCGTTCCCATCTTCAAACGGGTGGATTGTCACAAACCATAAATGAGCAATGCCAGCTCTGATGACAGGGTCGGTATCATCTTTTTCCGCTAGCCACGCAAGAAATGCTTCTATTTCCTTTTCAAGACGCTCTGCGGCGGGAGCTTCAAAATGAACTTTTTCTTTACCGATAGGACCGGAAACAATCTGCATGGGACCAGCCTCAATGGTGCGCCATCCTCCAACGGTGATTTTGTGCATACCGCTGCGCCCCTTCGGAAACAAAGCGGCATGCCAGTCAAACAAGCGATCCTTGGTTAGCGGTGTAGAGAATTGTTGCGTGGCGTCCAGCATCATCTCAACGATGCCTTCAACATCACGGCTCGCAGGGATAAGCCCAGCAATGTCAATTCCGAGCCTACGAGCAATCGAAGAGCGAACTTCTTCTGGGTTGAGGTTTTCACCTTCAATGGCTGAAGATTTAACGACATCATTGGTGAGCGTACCAAGCGTTGCCTCACGCTTAAGCTCAAAGCCAAGCCCTTCCATGCGCCCCAGCAAACGGCCTTGGCGATGGCGTATATCAGCCAGCCTGGGCGCAAGGACTTCTACATCCCATGTAAAGTTTGGCCAGTTTTGATGTTTATGAATCCACATATTAATCACCGCATTATTTAAGGTGATTATAGACTCTATTCACCGCAAGACTAAGGTAATTTCCCGCTATTTATGCGGTGATTGTAATTTATTCACGACAACCGATTGAATGATCACTTTGCCGAGGTCAGCAATATGGTCAGGCAAATGGTGCTGACAGACTAATCCTAACCGGTCTCAAAGAATCTTTGCATTTTCACCTTGGACGGTTTGACATAACACCGTTTCACATTAATGATTCCCTTCACACACCAAGTCTCCATCTTCATCTGGAATCTCCTTCCACGCAGTGACTATTTGGGTTTTTTTATCGACTGTTAATGTATATAAACATTTGAAGTTACGGTACGGCACTACTTGGAAATAAAACAGATACTCCTCTTACTCCTCATTTTATCTTATCTTCTCATAGCGCCTTTCTTTCTCCGATTGGTGGAAATACCAGTGCCCATAATTAACTTTGACTTTGTCGAAGTCGATTGGATAGCCAACTTTGCCATTCATCGAACTTGTAAAATGGCACCTTAACCCACAACAAGCGCTCAGCAAAAAAAGAGCCAAGCAGCACGAGGAAATATTTACCGATCATCATCTTGTCTTTCTTTTGCAAGACAACAATGACTTAGCGTCTATGGCGGAGAGGGCGGGATTCGAACCCGCGATAGGATATTATCCTATACACGCTTTCCAGGCGTGCGACTTAAACCACTCATCCACCTCTCCGGGCCGCCATTAGTTGGTAAGCAAGGATTCTAGCAGATTGTATGCCTGGGGCGGCCAAACCTGGCCTGCTCATATCAGCCAGGTTGCCGTTCGTAAATACTCAGATTGAACAAGCAAGGTTTATCATGGGGCTGTCTATAAGATAGAATGGCCCTTTATGCCCTTGGTTAGTTGACCAGAAAGACGAACATAATGCCGGACGAGAATACAGCTAACGTCGCTACTTATAAAAATATTATTGGCGCAGCAGAAGGCGATAGCATAGCCCACCTGGGTGACCAGGCTCAGGAATTACAAACAGCGCGAAAAGGTTCTTTGGTCGCTCCGCTGCCGCAATTTTGCCTGCTGGATTGTAGTGGTGCGGACGCGCGTCAGTTTTTACACAACCAACTTACCTGTGACGTACGTCATCTGCAACCTGGAAAAGCTGCCTATGCCGGCTGGTGCAATGCCAAGGGGCGCTTGCTGGCAACTTTTATGATTTGGCAGAATCAGCAAGAGCAGCCATCAACCGAGTGTGAGCAGTTCCTTCTGCTGGCATCGCATGACCTGCTAGCCAGCGTACTTAAACGCATGCGCATGTTTGTCTTGCGCGCGCGGGTTGAATTGAACGACCTGACAGAAAATTGCCGTTCTTTTGGCCTTTCCGGCCAGCAGGCCAGCGCTCTGCTGCAAACGTCTGCCGATTCCGGCCTGCCGACTACACCTCTTGGCGTCTGGCAAGGCAACATAAGTATTAATGGAGCGCACTGGTCATCGCTTTTACTGCGCCTTGGGCCGGATCGTTGGCAAATGCTGCTCGACAGTAGCGAGGCTGCAACTGCATGGCAAGCGTTGTCGCAAGAACTCACCCCAACCGGCACCAATGCCTGGCGCTGGCTTGAGATTGAGGCTGGCATACCCTGGGTTAGCTCTGCTACCAGCGAAGCCTTTGTGCCACAAATGACTGACCTGGAAAAAATTGGTGGCGTCAGCTTTCATAAAGGCTGCTATCCGGGCCAGGAAGTAGTGGCGCGCGCCCAGCACCTGGGCAAGGTCAAACGCCACCTCTACTGGCTGGATAGTAACTCGCCACTCACTGCTGGCGACGAAATAATAACCTCAGGTGATTCGACAACGTTGCAAGCAAAACAGACCGATAGCTCTGCTGAAGCAATGCCGAGCGCCGGGTTGGTAATTGACTCAGCTCCCTCGCCGGATGGAGGATACAGGGCATTGGCTGTTTTGCATGAATCGCTGGCGAAGGATAACATTACCCTACGCATGCACAATGGAGCAGGCGTACAACCGCATGCAACTCCGGTGTATAAACAGGACTAGCGCAGACAACAAAGGCGCGGATATGCAAAGGCGATTTACAATTGCGTTTAACCAGTTCAACTGGCCTGAGCTTGGCCTCATCAACGTGGCGACAGTAAATGCTTAGGAGAAACGGCGCTACCAGGCAGTTTAAATATCATCCGCCAATTTTTCAGCGTAACCGGTATAGGTGGACGGTTCCAACTGTAGCAAAGCAGCCTTGGCGTGCTCGGGTATTGGCAAGCGGGATATAAAAGCCTGCATTTGTTTTTTTGTTACCCGTTGACCACGCGTCAGCGCTTTCAGCTTTTCATACGGCCTGGCAACGCCATAGCGACGCATCACGGTTTGCACCGGTTCAGCCAGCAGCTCCCAGTTGTCGTCCAGATCGTCCAGCATGCTCTCAGGTGCGGCTTTAATTTTATTCAGCCCACGCAGACAAGACTCATAGGCCAACAGGCAATAACCGAGCGCCACGCCCATATTACGCAAAACCGTTGAATCGCTCAGATCACGTTGCCAGCGTGAAACGGGTAATTTGTCAGCCATATGGCGAAGCATGGAGTTGGCCATTCCCAGATTGCCTTCGGCGTTTTCAAAATCAATCGGGTTGACTTTGTGCGGCATGGTCGACGACCCTGTTTCGCCAGTTTTGCTCAATTGCGTTAGATAGCCAAGGCTAATATAGCCCCAAAGGTCGCGGCACAGATCAATGAGAATGTTGTTCAGACGCGCGAAGGCGTCAAATAAGCTGGCTATACTGTCGTGCGGTTCAATCTGGACAGTGTAGGGGTTGAATTCCAGACCCAGCGCCTCGACAAAGCGGCGCGCGAACGATGGCCAGTCCAATTCCGGATAGGCCACCACATGTGCGTTGTAATTACCAACTGCTCCGTTGATTTTGCCGTTGACCCGTACAGCGGCAATATCGGCGCATGCACGCTGCAAGCGCCAAACAACGTTAGCCAGCTCTTTGCCCAGCGTGCTAGGTGTCGCAGCCTGGCCGTGTGTTCGGCACATCATTGCTACATCTGCGTTGGTATGCGCCAGCGTTCGCAAATGGTCAATTAGTATTTTAATTGCCGGCAGTAGTATTTCCTGACGCGTCCCTTGCAACATCAAGGCGTGCGCCAGATTATTTATATCTTCCGAGGTGCAGGCAAAATGGATGAATTCCTGCACGCGACCAACTTCGACATTGGCGCGAAAACGACGCTTGATCCAGTACTCAAGCGCCTTGACATCGTGGTTGGTTTTATCTTCTATGCGCTTGATGGCGGCTGCGTCACGGGGGCTAAAACTGCTGATTACCTCGTCGAACTCGTGCAGCGTATGTGCAGAAAATGGAGCTACCTCGATAATGGACGGTTCATCTGCCAGGGCGCGCAACCACTCGATTTCTACTCGCAAACGATGTCGAATCAGTCCATATTCCGAGAAGAAGGTGCGTAATCCATCAAGCTTGTTGGCATAACGTCCGTCAAGCGGCGACAAATTGTTCAACCGGATTTGTACACTCTGGTTTGGCGTAGGCATATCACTTGTTTGCAGGGGACAGCTTGCGGTATTTTGAAAACGTCAAGTATCTCATAACTTGCATGCCCGGATCAGCTCCAGCCATCCGGGGAAAGCGGTGCTATTTGGCTGGAACAGTAAAATACATAATGGTGTGCCAATTTGCCCAAACAGGAAATATAATGCGCGATACACAACTGGCCCGTTACCGCCTGCTTCTGAAAAGTCACCGCTGTTGCACGAAGGCCCTGGTTCGGTAAGCATTTAGCAAAAAGCATGAATAAAATTCTAATTCTTGGCGTTAATGGCTTTATTGGCCACCATTTGTCACAACGTATTGTCGACGATACTGACTGGACGGTGTTCGGCATGGATACGGCCAACGACCGTATTGCAAATTTGTTGCCGCACCCGCGCTTTAATTTTTTTGAGGGCGATATAACCATTAACAAGGAGTGGGTCGCCTACCACGTTAAAAAATGCGACGTCGTGCTACCTCTGGTGGCCATAGCTACACCTGCCATTTACGTAATTCAGCCACTGAAGGTCTTCGAACTCGATTTCGAAGCCAACTTGCCCATTATTCGTGACGCGGTACGCTACCGCAAGCGGGTTGTCTTCCCCTCCACATCGGAAGTGTATGGCATGTGTACTGACCAGGAGTTCGACCCGCAGCGATCGAGTCTGGTCTACGGGCCGGTCAACAAGTCGCGCTGGATTTACGCCTGCGCCAAGCAGCTGATGGATCGTGTCATCGCGGCCTACGGCCAGGAAGAAGGGCTGCAATACACCCTGTTTCGCCCCTTTAACTGGATCGGGCCAGGGCTGGACTCCATTCATACACCGAAGGAGGGTTCCAGTCGTGTTATCACCCAGTTTTTAGGGCATATAGTTCGTGGCGAACCAATCAAACTGGTTGATGGCGGACGGCAAAAGCGTACCTTCACCTATATCGACGATGGCATTAACGCCCTGATGAGGATTATTGAAAACCCCAATAACATCGCCAACGCTCAGATATACAATATTGGCAACCCCGACAACAACTTTCCGGTGCGTGACCTGGCAAAGATGATGCTGGAAATGGCTTCTAAACACCCTGAATACCGGGACAGCGCGGCCAGGGTGCAGATACAGGACATAAGTTCGGATGAATACTATGGCGCTGGCTATCAGGACGTACTAAACCGGGTACCATGCATTGACAACACCAAGGCCGACCTGGATTGGCAACCGCAAGTCAATATGCATACAGCGCTGGAGAGAATTTTTAAGGCCTACCGCCACAGCGTTGCCGACGCACGGCACCTGACCGAATAATATAAATCCAGCATCTCCCGCTGATCTTCACCGACGATTGTGACGTTATTGGTTGTAGTAGAGATGTTGCATGCAACGTCTATACGGGACTCATTGATTGCCAGATACTCTGACTGGAACTGTCTGGCGGAAATAGCTTTTATGCTTGTTGAACAACTGACGGTTATCCTGGGTCAGTTTGCTGGTGTCGCGCCGCCTGTTTTCCACCAGAAACAACAAGCTAAGGATGGATCGTTGAGTCAGGGGGTAATGTGAAGTCTTAGCGTATTTAACATAACCTGACGGTACTTCTTGTCCTGGCAACACATGCATGGCCGGGTTGATGATGAAATAACTTTTCCCCTGTCTTACGGCTATCGTAGCCAGTTGGTTGCTCTGGCCCAGCCCGGAGTCCTCACTGTATATTTTGGTTCCGTCCGGGTAACCGTTTGACGCTGCTAACAGCTCTTTCATGCCTATCTGCTTGGCCTTGCCGTCAGGGGTCTTTAACTTGTAAATACCGAAAGACTGCGCTCTGGTCGCCAGATCAGCTGCGGCAATCTCTGCCCTTCTCTTTTTCTCCTTTTGCGCCTTGGTTACTGTCGTCGGCTTTTCCTGTGTCGGGACGGATGCTGTTTGCTGTGTGGCGCAACCAGCGACAAACAATATCGCCAGGCCAAATATAAATAAACGAAAAAGCCGATCCACTATTCCTGTTCCTTTGACATAATTTGTATTGCGAGACTGACACCTATATCGCCGCCAGGGAAACGCAGATTTATTCAGCGAGCGGAACGAAAGACAAGGCGCACGGAGCACAGAAAGCGAGACATATCATGCAGATAGGCGAGCTTTTGAGCACCGCGCAACGCAAGATTTCGCCCGCGCAGCCAATAAATCAGCGTTTCCCCAGGCTAATTCTAACCACTATAATCAGTGATGTCGATTCCGAACCTTATCCGTGTATGGGCAAAGTTGTAATGTCCCCCTTTAATGTGCACCGGAGACTAATAAAGATGAATGGGCAACGTGCTTGCAATCATTGATAACGCATGCGATAGCCGATACCACGTACTGTTTCAATCCAGTCGCCGGACTCACCGAGTGCATTACGCAAGCGCCTGATGTTAACGTCTATGGTGCGCGTTTCAATAAATCGATGATCTCCCCAAACGGCGTCCAGTAGATGCTCACGGCTATAGGCACGGCCGGGGCTGGCAGCCATATGAGCTAGCAGCTTAAACTCAGTGGGAGGCAGCTTGATAGCACGGCCTCCTAGCTCTACGCAATGACGCTCGTGGTCTACGAGAAAAGGGCCGAGCCGGATCACAGCATTGCCTAACGCCGGAGTGACACGCCGCAGTAATGATTTAATTCGTGCCGCCAATTCGCGGGGCGAAAATGGCTTGACAACGAAGTCGTCAGCGCCTGCTTCGAGTCCGGTCACGCGGATATCCTCGCTACCTCGGGCGGTTAATATGATAATTGGCAACTTTTGACTACGAGTATCGCGGCGCAGCAGCCTAATCAGGGACACGCCATCCATTCCGGGTAGCATCAGATCCACCAACAGTAGATCAGGCAACTGCTCGCGGATATTTCTCAAGGCTGCTTCGGCGTTATCAACCGCCAGGCAATCAAATCCGTTGCTGGAAAGAGAAAAAACCAGGAGTTCGCGCACCGAAGGTTCGTCTTCCACAACCAGAATGCGCGTCACATTAGCTCCCCGCCCGACCAACGCTTACTGGTACAGCAAATAATATCGCTGGCCGATTATTCGGCGTCAGTATTTTTACCTTTTGAAGGAGAACTCGCCACATGTCGCACATCGGTACCATGTACTATGTAGATAACGTATTCGGATATGTTTTTGGCATGGTCGCCGATTCTCTCCAGAGCCTTGGCGATCATCATGTAGTCAAGCGTCACACCTATGGTGCGCGGATCCTCCATGACGAATGTGATTAACTGGCGAATGATGCTGCCGAATTTATTGTCGATTTTGTAGTCGGAATCGATAATTTTTTGCGCCGAGGTGACATCATGGCGGGTAAATGCGTCGAGCGATTTGCGTACAGCCGCCAAGGCAGCTTGACCAACGCTGCTGACGTCAGTCAAGTGAAAGAAACGCCCGCGCTCATGCATGTAGCTTGCGTAACGCGCGATTTTTGCTGCTTCATCGCCGATGCGCTCCAGGTCGGTGACCAGTTTGGAAATTGCCTGAATCAGACGTAGATCATTGGCAGTAGGTTGACGACGAGCAATTACCTGTGCGCAATTCTTATCAATCACCACTTCCATATGGTTGACTCGATGGTCGTTGTCGATTACCTCGTCTATCTCGTTCAGGTCGCCATGCTCGAGGCATCTCATGGCAGCGTTGATTTGCGATTCCACCAGCCCGCCCATTTCCATCACATGGCTGCGCAGCGAATCTAACTCCTGATCGTATTGGCGTAGTGCGTGTTCTTGTGTGTTCATATGGTGGTGTAAGGTGCGTTTTAATTAGTCACTACCTTGAAGCGTAGGTCGTGGAAATCGCTCAGCAAGACCGGTTATTATGACATGGATATGAAAATGATGCCTTTTTAGGAACAGACTCAGCCTTTCTTTTTACCATGCCATTGGCTTATAATGGTGAGTTGTATTAATTTTCTGTCATCCTATAACCTATAACCGCATTTCTGCAAGAAGCGTCGGGAATTTTCGGAGAAGACAAAAAATGAGTGTGGGGGAATTATCAACTGCATCTGCTTCTGCTGCAGAAACTGAAGAAAACTCCGTGAAAAAGGTTAATTGCGGGAGGAGGCGAATGATATTCGCCACAGCCGCTACCGGTGGCGTGGCAAGCGTTGTAGGCGTGGCTCCGTTTGTTTCCAGCATGTTACCGTCTGAAAGGGCACGCGCCGCTGGAGCACCTGTCGAGGTTGATATCAGCAAGATTGAGCCTGGGCAAATGGTTACTGTCGAGTGGCAAGGCAAGCCAGTTTGGGTGCTAAACCGTTCGCATGAGATGCTCCAGAGTGTTGACCAAGGTGACGAAATGTTTGCCGACCCGCTATCGGAGAAAAAACAGCCCGATTATCAGCCACCTGAATCACTGAACGCCAGAACACGATCCCTGAATCCAAATTTTCTGGTCGTCGTCGGCATATGCACCCACCTGGGTTGTTCTCCGAGCAACAGATTTAAACCAGGCTCGGAGGAAGACATGCCCCTTGACTGGAAAGGTGGCTGGTTATGCCCTTGTCACGGATCCACCTTTGACTTTTCCGGTCGCGTTTTTAAAAATAAACCGGCACCCGAGAACCTGTACATACCGCCGCATCATTATTTGTCAGAAACCCGCATCCTGGTGGGCGTCAACAAAGAGGAAGCCTGATAATGGCCAGTGATAACCAAGACAAATTACAGGCTGACGGCAGCTTTATAGGCAACACTCTGGCCTGGATAGACGCACGTTTTCCCATGTCCTCCATGTGGAGAACACATCTGTCTGAATATTACGCCCCCAAGAATTTCAACTTTTGGTACTTTTTTGGTTCACTGGCGCTTTTGGTACTGGTGATGCAAATTGTTACCGGCATATTTTTGACCATGCACTACAAGCCGGATGCCTCAATCAACACTGACGGCATTCCGGTTGCCTTTGCTTCCGTTGAATACATCATGCGCGATGTGCCCTGGGGTTGGTTGATTCGCTATATGCATTCAACCGGGGCTTCGGCTTTCTTCGTCGTCGTCTATTTGCACATGTATCGCGGATTAATCTATGGCTCATACCGGCAGCCACGAGAGTTGATCTGGCTGATAGGTATAGCCATTTTTCTGGCGCTAATGGGTGAAGCCTTCTTTGGCTACTTGTTGCCCTGGGGGCAAATGTCTTACTGGGGCGCGCAGGTTATCGTCAACCTGTTTGCCGCCATCCCCTTTATCGGCCCTGACCTCGCTATTTGGCTGCGAGGTGACTTTGTGGTCGGTGATGCCACCTTGAACCGCTTCTTCGCATTCCACGTCATTGCCGTGCCATTGGCTCTATGCGGATTGGTTGTGGCGCACCTGCTGGCACTACACGAAGTGGGATCCAACAACCCGGACGGCATTGAAATCAAGGAAAACAAAGATCCTGATACAGGCAGACCAGTCGATGGTATTCCCTTTCACCCTTATTACACAGTCAAGGATATCGTTGGTGTCGTTGTTTTTTTAATGGTCTTCTTTGCCGTTGTCTTTTTTGCGCCAGAGATGAACGGCTATTTTCTGGAAGCCAACAACTTCTTTCCGGCTGATCCGCTAAAAACTCCGGAACATATCGCGCCTGTCTGGTACTTCACGCCTTACTACTCGGTGTTACGCGCTATTACCAGCGACTTTTTATGGATATTGGGCGCTGGCGCTCTTGGCTATCTGGTGCTGGCCTGGCTAACGGTGAAAAGCAGCATGCTAAAACTCGTCGCTACCATGGTTGTCGGTATGCTAATCGTTGGCTTTTGGATTTTCGACGCCAAGTTCTGGGGTGTAGTGGCCATGGGGGCATCGGTATTGATCTTTGCCTTTCTGCCCTGGCTCGACCAAAGCCCGGTCAAGTCCATACGTTATCGGGGGCCATTATTCAAGTTGGCATTGGCGGTGTTTGTTGTCAGCTTCTTTACACTGGGCTACCTTGGGATGCTGGCGCCTAGCCCCGTTGGACAAATCGTTTCGCAGATATGCACCTTGCTTTACTTCGCCTTTTTCCTCCTGATGCCGTGGTGGTCACGTTGGGATAAATTCCGGGACGTGCCCGAACGACTTGTCATGTAGACCAGGGGGAGAGGCATCAATGAAAAAAAATACACCAATGTGGAAATACCTGCTTGTATTGCGTAGCCTCCTTGCTACATTGACCGTAGCCTGTGCCTGCCTGACAGCCCAGGCAAGTATTGTGTTGAAGCTTGACCGCGCGCCCAATGTGCAAAACGACAAGGCAGCGCTGCAAAACGGTGCCAGGCTGTTTGTCAACTATTGCCTTAACTGTCACAGTGCTTCTTATTTTCGCTACAATCGATTAACAGAGTTGGGTATAACCGAACAGCAGATCAAGGATAACTTGATGTTTACTGCCAACAAGGTAGGCCAAACCATGCGTTCGGCCATTCGCTCTGACGAAGCGCGTACCTGGTTTGGCGTTACGCCCCCTGACCTGACCTTAATAACCAGAGCTAGATCTTCCTCCGCCGGTACAGGCGCCGACTGGCTGTACACCTATATGCGTTCATTTTATCGTGACGATAAGCGTCCATCCGGCTGGAATAACCTTATATTTTCAAACGTTGCCATGCCACATGCTCTCTGGGAGCTGCAAGGAGAGCAGGAGTTGGTCAATGAAGCCGATGGCAGCGTCGTGCGTCAAAAGCTGAAGCTCGTCTCTCCTGGTCAGATAACCGCCAAGGAATACGATAAACAGGTCGCCGATCTGGTTGGCTTCCTGGTCTGGGTGGCTGAGCCGGAAGCTTCGTTCCGCCATAAACTGGGCATCGGCGTTCTCGTATTTCTTGCGTTTTTGTTTGCCATCAGTTACGCGCTGAAAAGAGAGCATTGGAAAGACGTACACTAGCACGCTAACGCACAAATATTGCCGATATGATGAATTTATATTCGGGTACAACCTGCCCTTTCAGCCACCGTTGTCGTTTTGTGCTCTACGAAAAGGGCATGGACTTTCAGATCATAGACGTAGATCTGTTTAACAAGCCAGAGGATCTGGCTGTTATCAACCCACACAACCGCGTTCCGGTACTGGTTGAGCGCGATCTTATTCTTTTTGACCCGAATGTCATCAACGAATATATAGACGAGCGTTTTCCGCATCCACAGTTAATGCCGCCTGACCCTACAATGCGCGCCCGTGCTCGCCAGTTATTGCTTGGCATAGAGCTGGAGGTCTTTTCCCACATGGATGTGCTGGAGAAAAAAAACAAGCAGGCCGAGCAGGCCCGGCAGGAAATAAAAAACCGCCTGATCGAGTTGTCACCGCTGTTTTCCAAGCACAAGTACATGATGGGTGATGAGTTCTCCATGATCGACGTTGCCATCGCCCCCTTGTTATGGCGGCTTGAGCACTATGGTATCGATCTCAACAAAAGCGCCGGCAATCTACTGAAATACGCCGAGCGACTGTTCAACCGCCAGGGATTTATAGACGCATTAACGCCTTCCGAAAAGGCGATGCGCAAATAACCTCGGTCATGCGCAGCACAGTTTCTCCGGACCTGACAACCAAGCCATATTTCATCGCGGCTTTGTGGAACTGGTGCCAGGACTATGGCTTTACTCCCTATCTGGCTGTGCAAGTCGACGAACAAACCATTGTGCCTGCAGAGGTGGTCCAAAAAGATGGCCAGGTCACGCTTAACATAAGCGATGAGGCGGTTTCCATGCTTGACCTGGGCAACGAGTACATCAGTTTCAAGGCAAGGTTTAATGGGGTGGCATGCGATGTTTCTATACCAATGAAGGCCGTCAATGCCATTTACGCACGTGAAAATGGTATCGGCATGAACTTTCCTATATCTGAGGCAGGTGGCTCGAGCACCGTCAAGAACGTAGAGCCAGAAAAAACTGGCAATAAGCCTTCAAGTGAGTTGCCGCTAGAGTCGCATTCCCCCAAGCAATCTCTGGGCAAAAAAACAAGCCATTTACGGCGGATAAAATAAGCTATCAGGCTGTGTGGGTCATATCCAGGCTAAAACAAACTTGCTAACCTGGTTGTCCGACCATTTATTTACCGGCAAGCTTACCAAGTAACCATGTACAGTAACGAGGAAATCGAGTCGGCCGTTGCATCAGGCGCGATCAGTGCCGAAGCCGCCAATGGCTTACGCAAGCATATAGAGGAACAACGCCACTGCAAATCAGGCGGTGAAGAGCACTTTCGACTACTGACCGGTTTTAACGATATATTTGCCGCCGTGGGGCTGGTTCTACTATTTCTGGCACTGTATCAGTTAGGTGGAATAGTACACGACAGCTTTCGATTTGCCGCCATAGCAGTAGCTGCATGGGCGTTGTCGTTTGCTTTCATACGTAAGCGCCGCATGGCCCTGCCTGCCATTGTCCTGCTGCTATCTTTATGCATTGGGGTGTTCGGCACCGCAATTGAACTGTCAGCATCCGTGCAAGCTGCAAAGCTTACCTTCAGCCTTGCGTCCGCAGCTTGCGCGGCCTGGTTGCACTGGCGTGTATTTGCCGTGCCCATTACCGTCGCTGTGGGCGTCGGCAGTTTGTTAGCCTGCCTGGTTGCAGCTTTGCTATGGTTTTTCCCTTCTATGGGGGGTTATGTACTGCATATTATATTTATCTGCGGGATACTCGTTATTGCCTATGCCATGTACTGGGATAACAGTGATCGTAAGCGGGAGACACGCCGCTCCGATATAGCCTTTTGGCTGCATCTGCTTGCAGCTCCGTTGTTAGTGCATCCGGTTTTTAATATGCTGGGTGTGCTCGAGGGTTCACCCGCCCTGTCGGCCACTATCGGCGCCTGCCTGCTCTACATCATTATAATTATTGTTTCTTTACTGATTAACCGCAGGGCGCTGGTGGTCTCCTCGCTTGGTTATATGATCTATGTGCTGGTGACTTTGTTTGAGCAAAACAGCAATACCAGTTTTGGTTTCGCTATGTCGTCATTACTGCTTGGCTCATTGTTTTTGCTGCTTTCAGTTTTCTGGCAACAGGCACGCGAAAAACTAATGACTCTGATTGGCAGGCCAGCAAGTCGGTAGTAATCAGTAACAACATTATTTGTCAAATGTTAAAGAGCGTAGCTTGCGCGTCAAAGTGTTGCGGCCAATGCCCAGAGCCTTGGCGGCTTCCTGCCGCAGACCATGGGCGGACAAAGCTTCGTCAATCAGAATGCGCTCGCACTCTTGCATCATGACAGCATAAATATCCGCCTTGCCACATGCCAATTGCTGACGAACACTAATGGCAAATTTTCCCTGCCAGCTATCCTCTGGCTGAATGATCTGTCTGCCATCGTCTTGCATTGCCGACTTGCTGCGTGAGGCAGGTTGAAATTCTGGTGGTAAATCACCGGGCTTGACCAACTGGCCAGGCGACATAACGCTAAGCCAGTAACAAAGGTTCTCCAGTTGACGAACATTGCCATGAAAATCATAAGCCTGCAATCTGGCAAGCGCCTCCGGCGCAATACGCTTTGGCTTAATATTAAGTTTTAGCGCGCTTTGTTGCAAAAAGTGCCCGACCAATAAGGGGATATCCTCCCTCCTCTCGCGCAGCGCAGGTAAGCGAAGGCGGATTACGTGCAGACGGTGGTAGAGATCTTCGCGAAACTGGTGTGATTGCACACGCGCTTCCAGATCCTGATGGGTGGCGGCAATAATGCGCACATCCGTTTTTTTCGGCGCGTGCCCGCCAATCCGGTAATACTCCCCGTCCGAGAGCACGCGCAGCAGCCGTGTTTGCATTTCGGGCGGCATATCGCCAATTTCATCCAAAAACAGAGTGCCGCCATTGGCCTCTTCAAAACGCCCACGCCGTGCCTGTGCCGCGCCGGTAAACGAGCCGCGTTCGTGACCAAACAACTCAGACTCAAGCAGATCGCTGGGGATAGCCGCAGTATTAATTGCGACAAAGGCTTTGTCGTATCGAGGACTGTGACGATGCAAGGCGCGCGCTACGAGTTCTTTGCCGCTGCCAGACTCGCCAGTAATCATCACAGTGGCGTGTGAGTTAGTTAAGCGCCCGATAACGCGAAATACTTCCTGCATGGCTGGGGCATTCCCGAGTATTTCTTTGCTCAACTCAACAGGCAGCTTTTGGTCAGTGCTTGCCGCCGTATGCTCCAGCAGCGCCCGTTGAATAAGCGACAGAGCCTGGACAACGTCAAACGGCTTGGGCAAATATTCGTACGCGCCACCCTGAAAGGCCAATACTGCACTTTCAAGGTCGGAGTAGGCAGTCATGATAATGACCGGCAACAATGGCCAACGCTGCTTGATATGTTGCAGCAACTCCAACCCTGAAGTACCTGGCATGCGTATATCGCACACCAGCACACCTGGCGTATTATTGCCTCCTTCCGCCTTACAAGCCGCCAACATTGCGTCGGCGCTGGTAAAACTCTGATGCGAAATGCCCTCTCGCGCCAGAGTTTTTTCCAGTACCCAGCGAATCGACCGGTCGTCGTCTACAATCCAAACAGTTTTCATAAGTGGATCATTATGCCATCCCTGCCGCACGGTGAACTTCTGCTTCCAGTGGCACTCGCACTATAAAAACGGTGTGTCCCGGTTTGCTTTCGAATTCAATGGCGCCTTGGTGCTGGTGAATAAAGGTTTGCGCCAGGCTGAGGCCGAGTCCATTGCCTTCTTTACGCCCTGACACGAGAGGATAAAACAGCCGTTCGCGTAATTTATCGTCTATTCCCGGCCCATTATCGGTCAGGCTAATTTCCGCCGCTAGGCGAAAACTCCGTTTGGCAATGGTAACCTGACGTAAGACCCGGCTTTGCATATTGAAACATGGCGCCTCAGTGTGCGCTTCCAGCATTGCTTGCGCGGCGTTTTTGCCAATGTTGAGAAAACTCTGGATCAATTGCTCCCGATCTCCAATCAGCAGCGGCAAACTGATGTCGTAGTCGCGCGTGAAATCAATCTGCGAGTATTCAGTCTTCAGCAGAGTATGTACACGCTCAAGTATTTCATGAATATCAATTCTCTTGGGGTGCATGGCGCGATGTGGTACCAGCAGGCGCTGTAATAATTGCTGCAGGCGGTCTGTTTCCTGAATGATGACTTGCGTGTACTCGCAAAGCGACGCATTTGCCAACTCGTTTTCCAATAGTTGCGCAGCTCCTCGTATGCCTCCTAAAGGGTTATTGATCTCGTGCGCCAGGGAACGAACCAGCTCATGGTTGGCCTGTTGCTGGGTATACTGCAGCTCGATGCGGTTAGCCTCGCGTTGTTGATCTACAGGTTGCAATTCCAGTAACAAGCGCGCCATGCCGCCAGGCAAAACATGCTCTTGCAATGGCGTAACTGTGCAGTTGACGCGCATCAAACTGCCATCGTGGCGGCGCACCTCAGTATCCTGGGCGGTATAACTCCAATTGTTATCCTCAGCTTCGCTCAAGGCCGATTGTAGTTGGGGAGATAAAAAGAAAATATCAGCCAGACATTTTTGCAGCAATGCCTTGCGACTCTTGTCCAGCAAATGCTCAGCGGCAGCGTTGGCATAGACTACCCGCCGGCTCTTGTCGAGCACCACGACACAGGTGGCCAGCAAGTCAAGGCCATTGAACGCCTGATCAGGCGCAACAGGGACAGCCCTCAACGCAATTTGGCTAGCTCCAGATTAATTGAGCGTACGTTGCGATAGAACTGCAACACGCTTTTCTGAAGCGAACGTATTCGTTCCAAATTCGGCTTGTCGGCGCGTTTTTCTGCCTCCAGTTCCAGGTTGGCTTTTCCCAGGTCTCCCTCTTCCTTGGCCAATTCTCGCTCCAGCAGTTGGCGACGTATTATGTCGCGTGAGCGTTGCTTGCTGGCGCTGACCCTAGGGAAGCTGGCTGGGGTGACAGCAGCGTATTTGCGCACGCGCTTGGTGCGCTTGCGGGCTTTGGATTTGCCTGATCCGTGATAGTAGGCAACGTTACTAGCTATTTGCTTGCAACGCTGGCCACGTATGTGCAAGCTGTTGGAATAGGTTATTTCTCCTAACCTGTTGGTGCACTTAAAAACTCTCGCCTCAACCCTGGTGGCTGTGAACGTGCTGGCAAACAGCGTCAGCAACAAGGCGATTGTTAAACTGACGCCGGTACAGCCTTGCCTTGCCTTGTTAGGGCAATCGGCCAACAAGACCTTATTGCACTGGCGCATGGAAAAAAAGACGACGCAGCATGCGTATGATATGTAAGGTGTTGTTTTTTTCATGCAACGTTGTATATTGGATTTTAGATGCCCTCCACATATTAATACATAAAAAACAAATGCCCAAATCCGGCAACGTCTAATCTGATTTGTTGCGCGACTATACTACAAACTGCATTAACATGAGCACAAGCGAAAAGCTAAGAGGATAAACGAGGGCCAATCATGCAAGCCGATACTGTTACAGGAGAAGATGCAACAGGCAGCGAGCAAGGTCGCAAAACGCCTTTTGAGGCTGCCACAGAAACCTGGTGGCGCGATATAGACCCATTTGGCGTGGTGGCCTCTATCTTGCGCGTACAGGAAACGTGGATATCGCATCCGCAGGAGATGTCACGCGCAATGGCGTATCTGAGCGAAGACATGTCGGCCTTGAACAAATATATACTGCGCCGCAGTATGGGTCTGCCAGCCGAAGAAGTGGTTACCCCACATCCGGACGACACCCGCTTCCTGGACAAGGAGTGGAGTGTATCGCCAGCCTGGAACATCATCAAGCAAGCCTACCTGGCTCTGACCCACTACAGCCAGGACATCGTCTACGCCACCCCTGATATTAACGACAAGCAAAAATCACGCGCCGCTTTCTGGTTGCGTTTCTGGCTCAATGCTCTGGCGCCGACCAACTTCTTCTTGAGTAATCCGGTAGCCTTGCGCAAATACATCGAAAGCAATGGGAAAAGCCTTGTCGATGGCATGCGCAATTTTCAACGCGATATGCTAGTACGCGATATTCAGATGACTGAGCCTGGCACCCTCGAGGTCGGCAAAGACCTGGCAACTACCATGGGCAATGTAATATTCCGCAACGACTTGATCGAGCTGATTTACTACACACCTACCACGCCAAAAGTGCATAAGAAACCAATTGTGATAGTGACACCGTGGATCAACAAGTATTACGTCCTTGATCTAAAGCCGGAAAAAAGCATGATCAAATATCTGGTAGACAATGGGTACCCTGTATTTGTCACCAGCTGGAAAAATCCGGATGCCGCAATGCGTAACGTGAGCTATGACGACTATCTAGAGCAGGGGGCTCAAACCGCTGTCAACGTTGCCTGTGAGTATTATGGAGGTGAAGCGGTCCACTTGACCGGCTACTGCATAGGCGGCACGTTGTCAGCCACTTACATGGCGTGGGCCAACAAGCGTTTTGCGCAAAACCAACTACAGGTGGCCGACTGGACCTTGTTTACTACTCTGGTAGATTTTACCGCCCCAGGCGATATTGATGTTTTTGTAGACGAGGCGACCGTAAGTGCGCTGGAAAAGATAATGGGGCGCGAGGGCTATCTGGACGGGCAAAATATGGCTGCCGCCTTTCGCATGCTGCGCTCCAACAGCCTGATCTGGCACTACTGGGTAAGCAGCTATTTGTATGGCGAAGAACTTAAGCCCTTTGACGTGTTGACCTGGAATATGGACAGCACTCGCATGACGGCTGCGATGCACGGATTTTATCTGCGCCAGATGTACCTAAATAACAACCTGATAAAACGTAACAAGCTCACTATCGCCGGAGAGCGAATCGATCTAGGCTGCATCAAGCAACCACTATACATGGTAAGCGCTGAAGACGATCATATCACGCCCTGGAAAGAATGTTATCGCACCCAAAAATACGTAAATGCGCAGGCCCCGGTACGCTTTGTGCTCTCTTCCTCTGGCCACATCCAGGGCATCATAAACCCGGATATCAATCCACCCCGGCGCAACTACAGAGCCGACGTAGTCAAACACAATGAACGCTGGGAAAGCTGGCTGAAGCACGCCAAAGCGAAACAGGGAAGTTGGTGGGCCGACTGGCTGCAGTGGCTTGGCCGCGAAGGAGGTAACCTGGTCACCCCGCCCGCTGCCAGTAAAAAATATCCCGCCATTTGCCCAGCGCCAGGCACTTATGTGCTGGAATAAACATATGACCAGTTGGTCGCAAGCCATTATACAACCAAGGTTTTCTCTTTTTTACTGAACCTATGTGCGGATTGGGGTAAAGGTGCTGCACTTCAGACTTGAATCCGCCCCCTTGACGGGGAAAATTCACCTTGACAACCCGATTGACTGCGTTCTACGTCGCGCCTCAAACAGGCAGACGCCTGCGGCGACTGATACGTTCAGACTGCTTACCGAGCCGTCCATCGGGATAGATAGCAATTGATCGCAATGCTCGCGTGTCAGGCGGCGCAATCCCTTGTCTTCTGCCCCCATAACCCAAGCGACACCACAAGAGTCAGGCCAGGTTGAGGCATACAAATCGCTGGATGCACTGTCTGCCATGCCGATGATGTGTATATTTCGCTCCCGCAAATTCCGCAAGGTGCGTGCCAGATTGGTAACGCTGCAAAGAGGGACTTTTTCAGCGGCACCGCTTGATGTCTTAACTGCCACTTCGTTAAGGCTGGCACTGTTATTTTTTGGCGTTATTACCGCATGTACGCCAACTGCGTCAGCCACACGCAGACAAGCGCCCAGATTGCGTGGGTCGGTAACTCCGTCGAGGATTAGTAAAAAAGGCAACCTAGCTGGTTGGCTGGTGATAGTGTCGAGAACATCGTCTAACTGCACGTTATTGTTATGAGCGCTAACCGTGGCGATAACTCCCTGGTGCTTAACACCAGACAACATGCCGTCAAGACGTTTGACAGGAACGCGCAGTACCCGTATCTGCAGTTGTTCCGCTCTTTGCGATAGATGACAAGCGCGTGCATCATGCCGCTCACTGGACATGTAGATTTCGCGCACTACTGACGGGTTATGGCGCAGCTTTGCCGTCACCGCATGGAAACCATACAGCAGTGATTTATGCGCAACCCGTTTGGACATATCGATAACTCCTGAGGCAAATTCAGTGGGATACAATTCAACGGTATTTTACTGTGCGCAGAGGTTCTCGCGCTGAAGATGAATTACGTTGGAGCAGACTGGAAACGGTCAGTCGTATCAACGCCGAGCCACAGTCGCTACCCAACCAAAACCACGTGCTTATAACCATTTGATGGACAACAATAAACCCATGACGAACAGAAAATTACATATTGGCGGTCAGGAAATGAAAGAAGGGTGGGAAATTCTGAATGTTATCGGAGCCCCCCACGTAGATCACGTGTGCGATGCAGCCAAATTGCCCCAGTTTGACGATGGATGTTTTGCAGCAATATATGCCTCGCATATTGTTGAGCATTTTGATTATAGATATCAACTAGTTAAAGTTCTAAAAGAATGGCACCGGGTGTTGATGCCCGGAGGCAAGATTTATATCAGCGTGCCAGACCTTGACAAGCTGGCCTGGCTTTTTTTGTCAAAGGATATAACTACCGCGGAGCGCTTTATTGTGATGCGCATGATGTTCGGTGGACAAAAAAATGAGCACGACTATCATAAGTCTGGAATAAATGAAGAGTTCCTTTGTAGCTATTTATCAGACGCTGGCTTTAATAATATAGCTAGGGTAAACCGGCTCGGCATTTTCAATGATGCAAGCAACATGATATACAAGGGGGTGGTAATTAGCTTGAACATGATAGCTAAAAAGCCTCCTGTAGTAACGAGGTCATCTGGCACCTTGAACGTGATCCATGGCTCTTTGGGGATAGATTGATTCGGCACGCCCATGGCGCACGCACCCAATTTATTTAACCCATAATACTGCCTGCAATGCACAAATTTGACGTACTGATCATAGGCAGCGGTCTGGCAGGGCAGGCCGCTGCCCTGCAGTTAGCCGAGGCCGGTCAGCGCGTGGCGTTAGTCAGCAAACGTTCGCTTGAAGTTTCGGCTTCATCCTGGGCGCAAGGGGGCATAGCAGCAGTACTGGACAACCGCGATTCTATTGAAGCGCATATTCACGATACCATGAGCGCAGGTTCCTGGCTGAACGATGAGGTAGCAACCCGTCATGTAGTAGAAAACGGACGCCGTGCCATCGAGTGGCTAGTCGGGCAAGGCGTACCCTTCACCAAGGACAAACATGGCTATCACCTGACGCGCGAAGGCGGACACAGTCATCGCCGTATTGTCCATGTACAGGACGCGACCGGGCATTCAGTGCAGGAATCGCTCACAGCCAGAGTAAGTGCCCAGGCGAGTATCAGTATTTTTGAACGCCATATTGCTGTCGACCTGATCTACAACAAGGGTGTGCCACCAACCAACAGGCGCTGTTATGGCGCCTACTTACTCGATTTAGACACCAGTAAGGTGCTTACCTTTGGCGCGCACCATACACTTATTGCTACCGGTGGTGCAGGCAAGGTTTATTTGTATACCACCAATCCGGACACTTCCACCGGCGACGGCATTGCCATGGCATGGCGTGCCGGCTGTCCGGTAGCAAATATGGAATTTATCCAGTTTCACCCAACGTGCCTGTATCACCCGCAAGCCAAATCATTTTTGATTTCGGAAGCGGTACGCGGTGAAGGTGGAACCCTGTTACTTCCGAACGGCGTGCGTTTCATGCATAAGCATGACCAGCGTGGCGAACTGGCGCCGCGCGATATTGTGGCGCGCGCCATCGACTTCGAAATGAAAAAGCACGGTCTGGAATGCGTCCATCTGGATATTGCTCACAAAGGCGCAGCATTTGTTCGTGAGCATTTTCCAACTATTGAAAAGCGTTGCTTGCAATTCGGCATTGATATTACAAAAAAACCCATTCCTGTGGTACCTGCCGCGCACTACACCTGCGGCGGCATTGTCGTTGATCTGCATGGACGTACGGCATTGCCTGGGCTATACGCCGCAGGCGAGGCCGCCTATAGCGGCATGCACGGCGCTAATCGTCTGGCATCTAACTCATTGCTCGAATGCCTGGTATTTGCCGATAACGTCGTCAGGCATATTTTGCAGCAAAAGACGGCTACGCTGCCCCAACTTACCAAATGGGACGAAAGCCGCGTCACCGACGCCGACGAGGAAGTCGTAGTCCAGCACAATTGGGACGAGTTGCGGCGTTTTATGTGGGACTATGTTGGCATAGTACGCACAGGCAAGCGTTTGTTGCGCGCCAGCCATCGCATTCGCTTGTTGAAGCGAGAAATCGAGGAGTTCTACGCCAATTTCCGCGTCAGCCGCGACCTGATAGAGTTACGCAATCTGGTGCAAACCGCCGACCTGATAGTGCGCTCAGCGCAAAGACGGCGCGAAAGTCGTGGCCTGCACTACAGCGTTGATTACCCTGATTGTCTGCCAAATAGCCGTCCTACTGTCTTGCGTCCGCGTCAACGACAGGGCAAAGCGGTCGCAACTAAACAGTAGCTACTTATCCTGTTCTGGCAAATCCTCTTTCCACTTCTCAACCTGATAGGTCAGCAGCTGTACCTCATTGCTCCAATAGTCGACAGCAAGTCCGGCTTTTTGTTTCAGATGCTGCATAAATGTCTCTGCGTCAGGCAACTGCTCCCACACCTGCGGTAAAAAGGTAGACTGTTTACCCTCTGCTTGAAATATTACCCCGTCAACGTGTGGGCGCAAACGGCTCAATGCCTCTGTTTCACTAGCGAAAGCCAATGGCTGTGGTGGCGACAACAGCGAAACCTCTACACGCGTAATAGGCAATTCGTCTACTGTCAAAGGGCTAAAGCGGCTGTCGCGTGTTGCAGCGGCTATGGCGTTGGCGGCAACATCTTCGCGTAACAGACGGTGCGCCATCAAGCTACCTATGCAGCCGCGCAAACGACCATCTTGGGTCAAGGTAACAAAAGTAGCGCCCGGCACCTCCAGCTCGGGCAGATATTCGGCTTGCCCGGCAGGTGGAGGCGAAGCCAGATGTTGGTGAATGCTGGCGCGCGCTAAATAGGTTAGTGTTTGTCCTAGTTTTGAGCGTCCGGTTACATTCGCAACGTTGGTTTGCGGATCATAAAAGGCAAAAGATGCATAACCAACAACACGTGACTTGTCACCCGCCGTATCGCCTGAATTCATTAATTGCACCAGCTCAGCCTGCAAGCCACGCTGCAGCGCGCAGTGTAAGAGGCCGTTAATTGGCCCTGCGCCGCAGGCTTGATGTCCGTTAATATTATTTTGGCAATCGATTATGCGTGCGCAGGTATCTTTGTCCATCTGCTGTGCTTCGGCGTAGGGATGAAAGTGCGACAAGTCAGAACTGATAACGATCAGAGTTTCTTCACCTCCCCACAGAAGGTCAAGAACTGCAGACACTTCTTGCGGCTTACTATTACCCACTACCAGTGGAACCAGAGTAAAGCCCCCCTCCAGCAATAATTGCAGAAACGGCAGCTGCACCTCCAACGAGTGCTCTTGGGCGTGGGCCGCATCTATCGTTTGCACTTGTGGTAAATGCTGCACGGACGCCATTGCCGCTCGGTCAAGCTGAATGTTGCCCAAAGGGGTTGAAAAGGAGTGCTCCGACGGTAAAGCCAAACCCTGTATGGGCACTCGGTGAGCCGGGCCAAGCAGGACGACGCGCCTGATCAAGTGCCGCCAGGGCATAATACGCGCGTAGATACTGGCTGCCACCTTGCCGGAATAAACATAACCAGCGTGAGGTGCAATAATCGCTTTCGGAGGGGCTGCGTAGCCCGAATTAATTGCATCATCCGCTTTTGTTGCATTAGACACAACAGCTTCGTTGGCCGCCTCGGCCAGCAGCTGCTCTACGCTGTGTGCCAGTTGCTCCCTGTCACCGGGATAAAACATCCCTGCCACCGCCGGCTGTCGCACACTTGGTTGCTTGCCGTTCAAGACCACTGGGGAACGATCAAAAACGCTGGCGCATATCGTGTTAGAGTTGCTTTCAGGCACGGCGATCCACTCCTCTTGTCTTCGTGCGACTCATTGTATGTCCCCAAACCCCAAAAAAACAACGCCCGCCAGTAAAGAAGAACTGGCGGGCATTGGGTATTACGACTGATACGCTGTCAAGAGGGCAACTTGCTTCTGGCTTCTTCTGCAAGCTTGCCAAAAGCCGCCTTGTCAAAAACGGCAAGGTCAGCCAACATTTTACGGTCTACTTCAATGTTGGCTTTTTTGAGGCCGTTCATTAGGCTGCTGTACTTGAGGCCAACCTCGCGTGCCGCCGCATTGATACGAGCAATCCACAGGGCGCGGAATTGGCGTTTTCTTTGCCGACGGTCACGATACTGATATTGCCCTGCTTTCATCACTGCCTGCTTGGCAATACGGTATACATTTTTTCGCCGACCACGGTATCCCTTGGCCAGCTGCAAAACCTTTTTATGACGTGCTCGCGCGGTTACACCGCGTTTTACTCTTGGCATATCCGCTCTCCTCAGGCGTAAGGCAACATGGCGCGAACATGAACAACATCGGCGGCGTTAACCTCCGCTGTGCCGCGTAGCTGGCGCTTTGTTTTTGAAGTTTTTTTGGTCAGGATATGGCGTTTGAATGCCATTGATCGCTTGATGCTCCCGCTGCCGCGTATTTTGAAGCGCTTGGCGGCGCCCCGCTTGGTTTTCATCTTGGGCATTTTTTGCTCCAGCACTACCGTATATTTGCGTTGGCAGGTGACCCGGCAAACTCGCCAGGTGCTTGATAACCCTAAAACGCTTGTTAATTTATCACCCTCTCGCCATTCTGTGCTTTGTCAGCGAAAACAACTTCGTGCAGCTTCCAAAGCGAGGGGACGTTGTTGTAACACAAAAAGGCAGATTAATAAACTATAAATCTCGCCCAACATGGTATGAGATTATGGGTGTTGGTGCATTTCAAATGTGAAACAGCCAATGACCAACACCGTAGTTACCAACCATCCAGCTGTTCCCCAACTATTGCGGCCAGGGCGCTTATCCACCTTGGGTCGGCATTCATGGCCGGGATATAATGATACTCTGCGCCTCCGTTGCTCAGGAAACACTGGCGCGCCTCTATGGCAATTTCTTCCAATGTCTCCAGACAGTCGCAGGCAAACCCTGGGCACAATACATCGACCCGCCCCAGCCTTTGTTTGCCCCACTCGCTTAGCGTTGATATGGTAGAGGGCTGTAGCCATTTTGCCCAGCCAAAGCGTGACTGAAAGCTGAGCGCGTATTGTTGTTCAGCAATCCCCAGCTCGGTAGCCAACAAGCGGGCGCTGCTCAGGCATTCATCATAATATGTATCGCCAAGCTCGCAATGCCGTTGTGGTAGGCCATGAAAACTCATCAATAGGCGGCCTCCATCGCCCAGCCCCCCACACTTTTGCCAGTGTCGGCGCACGCTACTGGCCAGCGCTGCAATATATTGCGGGTGATCGTGGTAATCTCGTAGCAAACGAAACTCCGGTTGATTGCGTCTTTTTTTTAGGCTGGCGCACAAGGCGTCGACACAACTGGCGGTTGTACTGCTCGCATATTGTGGATAAAGCGGCAACAGCAACAAGCGTTTAGTGCCCTGCGCCAGCAACTTGTCCATCTGCTCATCCAGCGATGGTTTGCCATAACGCATGGCGTAGGCAATTTGCAATGGTCTTCCGGCCAGTTGAAAATGCTCTTGCAAGACCGCAGCTTGTGCTGCTGTATAAACTTGCAATGGTGAGCCACCGTTTTCACCGTCTAGCCATATCTTGGCGTATTTTCGCGCTGAGCGACGGGCGCGCGTGTTCAGGATAAAAAGGTGCAGGAGCGGCAACCACAGCGCATGCGGCAAATCAACCACCCGCCGGTCTGAGAGAAATGCAGACAGATAACGGCGCACCGCCCGGGTTGTCGGGGACGCAGGCGTGCCAAGGTTCATCAACAGCACCGCCGTCGTTGCATTGGCGGATTCTCTGCTTTTAGCAACGAGGCAAGTACCAGACATATCGATGGGTATTTCCGGGTTTCAGCAAGACCGGCGCGTTAGTCGCAGCATTGCTTACAGTACTGCCAAGAACGCATAAGCCCTTTGGTGCTAACCTGAAACCTCTCCAAAGGAAGACTCCTTGGGAAAAGCATGTAAATAAACTGGCTCCTGACATTGCCAGCCTTCCTGCCGATGTTCGATGACTATGTTGGTAAAGATGCCGCCCCGTACGCCAAAACGCGACGTAAGACGCAGGAAGCGTGGCGACATGGCTGATACCATATCTTCGAAGATGCTGTTGCTGACCGCCTCGTGAAAAGCACCTTCGTTGCGATATGACCACGCATAGAGCTTCAGGCTTTTTAATTCCATACATAACTGGTCAGGGACATAGTCAATATACAGTACCGCGAAATCAGGCTGGCCAGTAAGTGGGCACAAGCAGGTAAATTCTGGAACTTGTATGTGAATATGGTAATCGCGCTGCGGTGACGGGTTGGCGAAGGTCTCAATACGCCTCGACGGTTGGCTGTGCATGGGGCTATAGCAGTGCAGAATCCGGAAGGGAGAGGTGATATTATAGCAGGCCGTTTATGTTGCGTCGCTGCATCTGTAACAACCACACGAAGCTAAAGTCTTGCGTCTGACCAAACTTAAAATCGCCGGTTTCAAGTCATTTGTTGACCTAACGCAAATTAAAGTGCCGGGCAACCCGGTGGGCGTCGTTGGTCCAAATGGTTGCGGCAAATCCAATATCATGGACGCCACTCGTTGGGTGCTGGGAGAATCACGAGCATCTGAGCTGCGAGGCGAATCAATGCAGGATGTCATATTTAACGGCTCTGCTAACCGCAAACCAGTATCGCGCGCTTCCGTAGAGCTTATATTTGACAACACTCTTGGCAGGGCGCAAGGTCAGTGGTCACAATACAGCGAATTGTCGGTCAAGCGCACACTCAGCCGCGAAGGCGAATCAGGATATTACATCAACAATCTAAAGGTACGCAAAAAGGACATAACTGACCTGTTTCTAGGCACCGGCCTTGGTCCTCGCGCCTACGCCATGATTGGCCAGGGCATGATTTCACGAATCATCGAAGCGCGGCCAGAAGAGTTGCGCGTTTTTCTCGAAGAAGCAGCTGGCGTCACGCGGTACAAAGAGAGGCGGCGGGAAACACAATCACGCCTGGAAGACACACGCAGTAATCTGGCGCGCATTGGGGATGTTCTGCACGAATTGGCTGCCCAGGTTGAGCATCTGGCAGCGCAAGCGGTGGTTGCTCGCCAATATCAGGAGCTAAATGACCAACTGAAGCATAGTCAGCATCTATTGTGGCTACTGCGCCGTAATGAAGCGCTTGCAGAAGCCGGGCGCATACATAAGGCGCTCGCGCAGGCACAAATTGATCTGGAAGCACAAGGCGCGGCGCTACGACAACTGGAAACGCAACTGGAGAACGCCCGCCAAACGCATTATGCTGCCAGTGACGCCTTGCACCAGCGACAAAGTGAAATGTACGAGGCCAACGCCACAACAGCGCGGCTGGAGAGCGAAATACGTCACCGGCGCGAAAGTATAGATCAAATGTCTAGCCGATTGGCGCAACTGGATGGCGAGGACACACACTGGCAAGGCGAAAACGAGCGTCTGTACCATGAACGCGAGCGCTGGCAGGAACTGCAACAGGTCGCTTATGAGAACATCGCACAGGCCACCGGCAAGTTGGAGGCGCAACGTGAAGCCCTGAGCGATGCTGAAGCCGCGCAGTTTGCCAGCGAAAACGCCCTTGAGGAGCAGCGCTCGAAAGAGGCAGAGATAAGCCGCCAGCTTCAGCTAGAAGGCACGCATCTCAGTCACGCTGAGCGTAACTTGGCAAATATTGCCGAACGTGAGCAAAAACTGCTGGCAGAGCTGGCCGAGTTAAAACCTTCGCCGCAAGGCGATGAGCAACACCAGCTGGAAAACAAATTGGCGCGAATTAGCCAGAAGCTATCTGAAACGAGCCAGCAAACAGATGGTTACGATCAATATCTGGCGATAAATGATTCGACGCTAAAGAAAGCTCAAAATCAATTACAGTTGGTTGAGAGGGAGTTGGCTGCCGCCAGTGCGCGGCAAAAAACTCTCGCTGAACTGCAAGCGACGGACACCGAATGCGTTAGCGAATGGTTAGCGCGTTATAAGCTGGACAGTGCCGAACCGTTGTGGCGTCAAATCGAGGTTGATAGTGGTTGGGAAAAGGCCCTGACGGCAGTATTACGCGAACGGCTGGGGGCAATAAATATCAGTCAAACACAGCTGGAAGCCACCGTTTACGCCAGCCAGGAGGGAGGGAAGCGTCCTGGAAGTTCGCTTGCCCTGTTGTCGCCGAGCGACAATGCGCAGACGCCGATTGTCGAAGGCCCTGCTCTGGAAAAACTGTTGTGCAAGGTTCGGGCGCTTGTTCCAGCTGCTGATGTCGCCATTACCGAATGGCTCAGCCTGGTGTGGGTAAGCAGTAGCCTCAATGAAGCATTAGCGCAACGTCGGTTTTTGCCTTCAGGCGGCCTGATCGTCACCGCGCATGGCGAATGGGTATCACGCGCAGGCATTGGTTTCTACAGCGAACCTGATGGCGGCGCTACTGCCGCCACGCTTAGCCGCCACAAAGAATTGGAGGCAACCCATAAGACCATTAAGCACTTGCAAACCACGCTGGACAAGAGCAAAGACGACGTACAGGTAAGCTTGAACAAGCACCAGGCAGCGCAAGCGCAACTGGCGGCATCTCGTCAGCAAGGCAAAGAGTTGCTAGAGCAACAGCACGATTTGCAGATGCAGATTCTCGCCCATCAGCAACAGCAGGCGCGGCAACATGGAGAGCAACAACGTATACTGCAAGAGTTACAGAATCTGGAGTTAGAAACCTCGCAAGAAAGGGAGCGTCAGGCTGCCGCAATTGAGCAATCTGCTGAATTGCAAATTCAACAAGAGCAATTGCTTAGTTCTTCTGAAAGCGCACGGTCAGCCAACGAGGTCGCCGAGCTGGCGCTGCGCGAGACAATGGAGAAATTAGCCAACCTGGAACGGCAGGCGCAAGAGGCAGATTTTTCCGCCCGTGAATGTTCCAGCAAATTACAGGCCGTGTTAGAAAATATCGGCCAGGCCGAGCGGCAGCTAGAGAGGATAGCTGGCGAACGACAAAAACTGGTTGATCTTTCTGAACAAGAACCGATCGAGTTGTTGGAAGAACAACTACAAGAGGCGCTTGAACTGCGTACAACAAATGAGTACCAATTGGCTGAGGCGCGTAGTGGACTCGAAGAGGCCACCGCCACCCTCAAACGACTGGAAGAATCCCGCTTGGGAGACGAACACGCGCTGGAGCCTTTGCGCCAGCGCATCAGCGAATTACAGCTCAAGGAACAGGCAGCCAGCCTGAATGCCGAACAATTGCTCGAACAGCTACGCGAGGCGGGCGCCAACCTGCAAGGGCTGGCACCAGAGGTGCCTGAAGCCAGTGCTACAGGGTTAAGTTCTAAAATTACCAGACTACAACGATCGCTTGACGAGTTGGGAGCAGTCAACCTCGCTGCGCTTGAGGAGTTGGAAGCAGCGAGCGAGCGGCAAGTCTACCTTGATACGCAGGCGAGTGACTTGCAAACAGCGTCAGAAACGCTAGAGAGCGCTATACGCCGCATTGACCGTGAAACAAGAGAGTTGTTGCAAAAAACCTTTGACACGGTAAATGCCCATTTTGGATGTTTGTTTCCAGAGCTGTTCGGCGGCGGGCGCGCTGAATTGATGATGAGCGGCGAAGAAATTCTCGACGCAGGCGTACAGGTGATGGCGCAGCCTCCCGGCAAGAAAAACTCGACCATTCACCTCTTGTCTGGTGGAGAGAAGGCACTAACCGCCATTGCGCTGGTCTTTGCCATGTTCCAGCTCAATCCTGCCCCGTTTTGTTTGCTCGATGAGGTAGATGCGCCACTCGACGACGCCAACACCGAGCGTTATTGTAACCTGGTAAAAAAAATGTCAGCCGAAACACAGTTCATGTTTATCAGCCACAACAAAATATCGATGGAGATAGCAGAGCAGCTGATCGGCGTTACCATGCAGGAATCTGGCGTTTCGCGCATTGTTGATGTAGATATTGCAGAGGCCCTGCAAATGCGCGAGGCAGCCTGACTTGTGGCCAGCCGCCAAGGAGCACCCAATCGGCGCACTGCTTGTCACGGCAATGCTTGTATCTGCCCTGTCTATCACATTCACGTCGGCCACAGCCTCCACGTATAAAATACAACGCGAGCCAAATCTGCAGGCTCGCCTTGAGCAGGAACTGCAAAAAAAGGGCAAGCACTACCAACCGCGTAGCAGGCATATGGCGGCAGATGGCAAACCGCTTTATACCAACCGGCTGATCCTGGAAGCGTCGCCATATTTGCTACAACACGCCCATAACCCGGTTGACTGGCACCCTTGGGGAGCAGAAGCCTTGGCAGAGGCAAAGCGCCAAAACAAGCCGATCTTTCTATCCATTGGTTATTCAACCTGCCACTGGTGCCATGTCATGGAAGAAGAAAGCTTTGAGAGCCTTGCGGTTGCCCGGCTGCTGAATAAATATTTCATTCCGGTCAAAGTAGACCGGGAGCTGCGCCCGGATGTAGACGCCACTTATTTGCTGGCGGTAAAGCTTCTTGCAGGGCGTGGTGGATGGCCATTATCCGTTTTTTTGACCCCAAACGGCAAACCATTTCAAGGAGGCGTCTATTACCCTGAACAAGAATTTACGCAACTTCTGCAACGTACGCAAAACCTCTGGCGTACCGACCAGCAGGCGTTTGTATCCCAGGGCGAACGTATCGCTAATGAGGTCGCCAAACTAACGACCACTCACGGACGAACAGCGCCAATTGACCAGCAAGTAATCTACGCAGCTATAGACAGGATTATGGCGCGCTACGATAGCTTGCAGGGCGGGTTTTCAGAAGCGCCCAAATTCACCAACGAAAGCTTGTTGCAACTGCTACTCAAGCACTTGGAGCGTAACTCCGATCAAGATAACAACCAGCGCGTAAACAATTCTATCCTGAAAGCATTGCAAGGCACTCTGTCAGCCATGGCACATGGTGGAATATATGACCAGATTGGCGGCGGCTTTCACCGTTACTCCATAGACAATAGTTGGCTGGTACCTCATTTTGAAAAAATGCTCCATAACCAGGCGCTGTTATCCAGAATCTATTTGCGTGCCTGGCAACTTACCGGTAAGCAACTGTTTTCTCGTATCGCCCGCCAAAGCATGGATTACGTACTACGTGACTTGAGCGACAATGACGGGGGCTTCTATTCTGCCTACGATGCTGACAGTGAAGGCGTAGAGGGATTGTACTACCTGTGGACGCCGCAACAAATCAAATCTGCCTTGTCGGCGAGCGACGCCAGGCTGGCTCTGTCAATCTATGACATTGACGCTGCTGGTGATTTTGCTGGTCGTAATATTGTCCACTTGCCACAAAGTCTGTCCGAGTATGCTACTGAACATAACACGCGACCAGGCAAGCTGCTTGCTACGCTAACGCGCATTAACCAGAGATTGTTAAAAAAAAGACTGCGACGGGTAGCACCTCAGCGTGACGACAAGATTATTACCGCCTGGAACGGCATGATGATAGGCACGCTGGCACTAGCAGGTGAAGTGCTGGATGATCAAGCCTATACGAAAGCCGCCAGGCGAGCGGCTGAGTTTGTCTGGCGGAAAAACCGCAACCAGAAAGGCGAGTTAATGCGAGCTAACCTGCGCGGACATGCAAACGTAATAGCTACGCAAGAAGATTACGCCTGGCTGGCAGACGCTATGCTGGCGCTCTACGATAGCAGTGGCGAGCAACTCTGGTTACGGCGGGCGCGCTCGCTCACTGATAAGATGATCAAGCGCTTTTGGGATCGGCAAAATGGTGGTTTTTTCATGTCTGGAGCACACAGCAGAATAGCCGCCATTGCGCGCGGTAAGAGTTTTTATGACGATGCAACTCCGTCAGGCAACGCCATAGCGCTCGGTGTACTGCAAAAGCTATCGCGACGTAGCGATAAGCCTGGATATGACCAATATGCCCAACGCATGTTAAGCTCCATGGGATCTGCCCTGAGGCAAAAACCTGAGCGCATGAGTGCGTTGCTGGGCGCCGCCAGCGACCTGTGGCATGGTGAAACCGGCTACATTCAGTACGCCGCGCGTGGCGCAGTTAGAGTACGTGCCAGCATAAAAAAACAGCAACTTGATTTGCAGCTACTGATTAAGCCGGGCTGGCATATCAACTCGCACAGGCCTTTGCAGGAGTACTTGATAGCAACCAGCTTGCGCCTTGAGGATAACAGCGAGTGGAAACTGGGGCAAACAAGTTACCCGCCAGCAATTGTTAGAACTCTTGGCTTTCAGAATACGCCACTGTCTCTTTTCGAAGGGAAAGCCGGAATAAAGGCGGATATCGTAGTAGCTGAACCTGTGCATTCCAAACACGCAACCAACGGCAAATCAGCTAATAACGCCGCACCCAACGCCATCGTTCTTGTCTTGCGTTTGCAAGCCTGTAACGATAAAGCATGCTTGCCGCCGGAGGAACTTCGTCTGTTGCCTTTGTTGCGCTAAAGTTGTGACCAGGCGTCTTATCGGCTGTTTTTATAAACGCACTTCAACGCCTCTCTCTGCCATGAATTCCTTCGCCTGGCGAATGGTATACTCACCAAAATGAAATATTGAGGCCGCCAGCACAGCATCAGCACCTCCTTCGGTTACACCGTCCAGCAGGTGTTGCAGTGTACCAACTCCACCCGAGGCAATCACCGGCACTGAAACAGCGTCAGATACAGTACGCGTCAGCGCCAAGTCAAAACCATTCTTACTGCCGTCACAATCCATGCTGGTGAGCAGTATTTCGCCCGCCCCCAATGCAACAACCCTTCGCGCCCAAGCGACAACATCAAGGCCGGTGTCATGGCGTCCACCGTGCGTATACACTGACCACTGGCCCTCGCTTTTTTGCTTGGCGTCAATAGCGACTACAATGCACTGACAGCCTACCCGGTCGCTTGCCCTGGCAACCAGCTCCGGGTCCTGCACTGCAGCAGTATTGATGGAAACCTTGTCAGCACCGGCATTGAGCAGGCGACGCACGTCCTCTACGCTGCGCACACCTCCTCCGACAGTGAGCGGTATATAAACCTGCTCGGCGCAGGCTTCGACAATGTGTAAAATAATGTCGCGTTCGTCTGAGCTGGCGGTAATGTCCAGAAAGGCTATTTCGTCTGCGCCCTGATCGTCGTAACGACGGGCAATTTCTACCGGATCACCTGCGTCTTTCAGGTTAACGAACTGTGCACCCTTGACTACTCGTCCAGCAGTTACGTCCAGGCAGGGAATAATTCTTTTTGCCAACATAGCCGGGTACTTAATCCTGGTATGCACCTTCCTTTTTTAGCTGCGCGTATTCAAGTGCCAGCCACTTCAGGTTGCCGCCGCCAAAGTTAACCTGCACGCGGGCATCAGAACCCTGGCCCTCGACGGACACAATAACGCCATCGCCAAACTTGGCGTGGCATACATTCTGCCCGGTGTAAAAACCGGACGCCCCGGTGCCTTTACGAACGCTTTGCCTCTGCCGGATGTAACCGGTGGCAGCCTTAATGCCCTGCCGTTGTTTGTTATTGCCCCATGTCCGAGTGTCATTGACAGTTCCAGCGTGGGGGCTACTTTTTTTGCTTAAGTGCAGCAACAGTTCCTGTGGCAGTTCATCGAGAAAGCAAGATGGGATCGCGTAACGTGTTCTGCCATGCAACATGCGGCTCTGTGCGCCGGACAAATACAGCCTGCGACGGGCGCGGGTTATGGCGACGTACATTAGCCGACGTTCTTCTTCGAGGCCGTTGTGGGCATCTCCACCTTTGTTGTTTTGCACCGCGTTCTCGTGCGGGAACAGTCCTTGTTCCAGGCCTGTAATAAACACAACGTTGAATTCCAGCCCTTTGGCGGCGTGTACGCTCATCAGCTGTACCGCCGCCTTGCCCTCATCGGCCTGGTGGTCGCCAGCTTCCAGTGCTGCATGACTCAAGAAAGCAGTCAGTTGACCGTCAGCAAGTTTATCTTGCACCAGCGCCTCTTCTTCCTGAGCGAAAACCGCCGCTGCGTTGATTAGCTCATCCAGGTTGCCGAGGCGCTCGGTTCCTTCACGCTCGCTCAAGTAGTGCGCACGCAAACCGCTGTGCTCAATTACATGCTCTACGATTTCAGGCAGCGGAAGATTATGCAAAGCGCGCATCTCTTCTATCAGACGGACGAATGAGCCAGCCATGCCCCCAGCCTTGCCGGTAAGCAAGCTGGCGGCAGCGTTATAAAGACTGGAGTTAGCCTGGTGTGCCGTTTGTTGCAGAGCTTCAATAGTACGGGTGCCGATTCCACGCGTCGGGAAATTGACAACCCGCAAGAACGCCGTATCATCGTCAGGGTTGCTCATCAAGCGTAGATAGGCGAGGGCGTGTTTTACTTCTTGCCGCTCGAAAAAGCGTAGTCCTCCGTGCACACGGTAAGCAATCTTGCGGCTGAACAGTTCGTGTTCCAGCACCCTCGATTGGGCATTGGAACGATAGAGCAGGGCAACCTGGCTCTCAGTTTCACCACCTCTGACGAGTTCTTGCAACTCGTCCACCACAAAGCGCGCCTCGTCCAGATCGGAGTAGCCTTCAAATACCCGGATAGGCTCGCCATGCCCTTCGCTAGTCCACAAGTTTTTGCCCAGCCTGGCCCGGTTGTTTTTGATTATGGCATTGGCAGCGGCCAGAATATTGCCCACCGAGCGGTAATTTTGCTCCAGACGGACCACCATGGCGCTACCGTCCTCCAGGCGGCACCAGCGTTGTTCAAAATCGCGCATATTGCCCACGCGCGCACCACGAAAAGCGTAAATACTCTGGTCGTCATCTCCAACAGCAAAAATCGAGGCTGAGTGCTTTTCCTCTTCAACGCCGGCCATCAACTTGAGCCAACTATATTGCAGGCTGTTGGTATCCTGAAATTCGTCAACCAATACATGGCAAAAGCGCTCCTGATAATGGCGGCGCAAAGTTTCATTGCGGCGTAGCAGTTCGGTGCTACGTAACAGTAATTCGGCAAAATCAACCACACCAGTACGGTTGCACTGCGTTTCATATTCAGAGTACAACTCAATCTTCTTTGTGGTAAAGCTATCAAAAGCTTCCGCTTGAGAGGCACGCAGGCCTTCTTCCTTATGAGCATTAATAAAGTACATCAGCTCACGTGGTGGAAACTTCTCTTCATCGATATTCAGATCCTTAAGCATTCGCTTGATCAGTGAGAGCTGGTCAGCGGTATCCAGAATCTGAAACAAAGCTGGCAGGCCTGATTCTTTGTGGTGCATGCGCAACAGCCGATTGCTTAAACCGTGGAAAGTGCCAATCCACATGCCACGCAAATCTACCGGCAACAAGGCAGAAAGGCGTGTCATCATTTCCCGCGCCGCCTTGTTGGTGAAGGTGACAGCCAGAACACCGTGAGTGCCAACTTGCCCATTGGCGATTAGCCAGGCCAGCCTGGTAGTAAGAACCCTTGTTTTACCGCTTCCGGCACCTGCCAATACCAGTGTGTGCTCTGGTGGCAGGGTAACAGCATCACGTTGTTGCGGATTCAGTTGCGCCAACAAATCATTCATACGCCAATTATACGCGCCGTATGACACATTGTTGGCGAACCAAAGCATGCTGTGGTAGCCATTCATTCAAATCCATGCCCCTGACGTTAGAGGTGATACAATCCGCAGCGGCAAATCGCAAATCAACCCTGTGAACCAAATGAAATGTTTATTATTTATTGCCTTCATCGTTAGCTGCACGGTGGTCAAGGCGGCTGTGCCGATTCAGCATTGGCAAACCGAATCAGGGGTAAGGATTTATTTTGTCGAAGCACATAACCTGCCTATGCTGGATGTGCGTGTGGCATTTGCAGCCGGCAGTGTTTTTGACCCGGATGGCAAAATGGGTGTGGCTTCGCTCACTGCCGGGCTACTTGAGATGGGCGCAGGCGACATGGACGAAAGCGCGGTTGCTGAGCGCCTTGCCGATGTTGGCGCCCGGCTCTCCAGCAGCGCAGGACTCGACCAGGCCAGCGTCAGCTTGCGTACCCTGTCTGCAAGCAAATACCGTCAACCAGCATTGTCTGTTTTGCAACAGGTACTACAAGCGCCACGTTTTGAAGAGGATGTAGTAAAGCGAGAACGTGATCGTTCCATTGCGGGACTCAAGGATGCCCTAACCAGACCGAGAACACTGGCCTCGCGAGCCTTTTGGCGCGCACTGTACCCGCAACATCCATATGGACGACAAAACAGCGTTGAGGCTCTATCGAGCATTTCGCGTGACGATCTCCTCAACTTTTACAAACAACATTACTACGCCGCCAATGCAGTGGTCACTATGGTCGGCGACATAACCCGTGGCGAAGCTGAGACAATTGTGTATCAGTTGACCGGCAATTTGCCAACAGAGCCATCCGGCAAAGCGACAAGCAAGTTACCTGACCCGCCAGGTGACGCTAGCGTTGAAGAAGTGCTGATAGAACACCCGGCCAAGCAAGCGCACATATTGCTGGGTTTACCAACTATCGCCAAGGGCTCGCCTGATTATTATGCGCTGCTGGTGGGAAATTATGTGTTCGGTGGCGGGGGCTTTGTGTCGCGCCTGATGAAGGAAGTGCGTGAAAAGCGTGGTTTGGTGTACAGCATTTACAGCTATTTTTCTACCTTGCGACAGGCAGGACCATTCCGTATTGGCCTGCAAACAAGAAAATCGCAAGCGCAACAGGCATTGTCCATAGTGCGAGCTGAGTTAAACAAGTTTATTGCCCATGGCCCCAGCGCCAACGAACTTAAAACCGCGAAAGCTAACATCGTGGGTAGCTTTCCGCTCGGGCTGGACAGTAACGCCAAGCTGCTGCGCAATGTGGCCACCATTGGCTTTTATGGGTTGCCGCTGAATTATCTCGATACTTTTCAGGCAGAGGTGCAAGCTGTGAGCGCTGAACAAGTGCGCCAAGCTTTTGCGCGATATGTCAAGCCACAGGCTATGGCGACTGTCATCGTCGGGGCTGAAAAACCACAAAAAACTCAACAACAATAATTATTCACCATATGCTACGTGCCTCAGATGCCAACGGGGTAATGGCTGTCATATGCCATTCCAGGCACAGGCAGCATGGGGCGGCGCTGTTGCTGATGCTCCTGGTGTTTGGCAGTTTGAGTTTGTATTACCTGCTTGGCCGTTCGTCTGCAGAGGATCCTCGCCTGCGTCGCAATCAACAGACTGCTGCAGCTCTGGCTGAAGCAAAGGCGGCGATAATCAACTGGGCTACCCTCTCGGCAACGCACACCAGCGCACCAGGTTTGTTACCATGCCCCGAGAATATAAAAAAAATCGGCGTTGCTGGCAGAGAGGGTGAAGCGCGCCCTTCCTGTGTCAACTCCGCGCCGCTGGTCGGTCGCTTGCCTTGGCGTACCTTAAAACTACCCGAATTGCTGGATGGTAACGGTAACCACTTGTGGTACGCGCTTTCACCTGGTTTTCGTTATCCGCCAATAAACAGTAATTCACCACCCGGGCTATCAATTGATGGTGGTAACACTATGGCGGTGGCCATTATCTTTTCTCCCGGCGCAGCGCGTGCCGGGCAGCGACGTAGATCCGTCATTGACGAGGCAAGCGCGCCACAAGTCGAGGATTATCTGGATGGAGAAAACGCCGACGGTGATGCCGAGTTTGCAAGCGCTTTACACGCCAACGTAAACGATGTTTTATTGACCATCAGCCACCAAGAGCTCTTCGAGCGCGTTGAGCAGCGTGTGCTGGGCGAAGTGGCAATAGCACTGTGGACTTATTATTGCGGCAAGGACAATACCAGGCCAGGCGGTGGCTGTCTGGATGATTCTACAGCGGCGCTATCAGCGGTCGGAGGCGCCGGATATTTCCCCTACGCGGCAGATTTTACCGACCAAGATTGCCAGAGCCGTAATGCGCTGGCTGACAATGAGTGCGGCAGCGTTGATGGAATGCTCGGCGGGCGTTTGCCGGCTAACCCGCGTCAGGACGGAAACAGCCTGGAGTGGCAAACTGTTGATGCTGCTTCCATTTTGCGCGGCACGCTTAACGACTTGGTGCCCGGCACAACAACCCGCTATCAACCAGACTGGTTTCAGGATAATGGCTGGCGCGAATTGATCTATTATCGCCTCGCGGCCGCCTGCGCTCCCGGAAGCTACTTGTGTAACGGTGGCGCTCCCGATTTGGCAATAAACAAGGACCGTCAGCCATCTGAAGACGAGCAAAAGGCAGTGTTGCTCGGTGCCGGCATAGCACTGAGTGGACAGACCCGCGGTTCGGTAACGCAAAAAACCTTGCCAGAAAACTATTTTGAAGTGGACAACCTGGACGCGGTGCGAACGTTAGACACCCAGTTTACCGGGAGTTATCCAGATGGTGCTGCGACAGTTGCCAGCAATGACCGCCCGCGTGGCCTGCACTGACGATAGATGATGCTATGTTGTAAGCGTTCTACTTGATAAAGTTCTGACGATAGTATCGCAGTTCTTCAATTGACTCCAAAATATCAGCCAGCGCAGTATGCTGGCCCTTTTTGTTGAAGCCGTTGTACACATCAGGATTCCAGCGTCTGCACAGCTCCTTGAGCGTGCTTACGTCAAGGTTACGGTAATGAAACCAGCCTTCCAGTTGTGGCATGTAACGCACCATAAAACGACGATCCTGGCTAATTGAGTTACCACACAGTGGCGTTTTTTGCTTGGGTACGTATTTGCTTACAAAGGATAACGCCGCCTGCTCTACCGTCTCCTCTCCAAGCGTACTGGCGCGCACCTTATCTATCAGACCTGATTTACCATGCATCTTCTTGTTCCAGTCATCCATATCGTTCAGTAAGGCGTCTGGCTGTTTCAGGACCCATGCTTCCGATTCGGCGAGTATATTTAACTGTGAATCTGTCGCCACCATGGCCAGTTCCAGGACGCGGTCACGTTCCGGTTCAAGCCCACTCATTTCCATGTCCAGCCAGATGAGATTATTGTCGTCGCGTGACATACAATAGGTACTTTCAATTATTGCCAGTGGTTTGAGCTAAATGCAGGCTGAATACTTTACCAGACTTTTTTTGTTTCTGCTTATCTCCGGGTTGGGATTCCGCCTTTGGCTGGAGTGGAGGCAAATATCGCACATTGGTGCTCGACGATCGGCCGTTCCTGAGGCTTTCGCCAACAAGATATCCCTAGCCGGGCACCAGAAAGCCTCTGATTACAACATGGCCAAAAGCCGTCTTGCCATATTCGAGATGCTTGTTGATGCCTTGTTGCTACTGGTCTTGACCGTTGGAGGCGGTATAGCGGCGCTGCACGTCATTTTTAACTCTCATTTCCCTACTTTGTCACCGTTATGGACCGGCGTCATGCTGATTATCTCGTTGGGCTTGATTGGCCTGCTGTCAGGCTTGCCGGCGTCCATTTACCGGCAATTTGTCATCGAGGAGAGCTTTGGTTTTAACCGAATGAGCGGCCGCCTGTTCGTCAGCGACCTGGGTAAGCAATTGCTACTCTCCTTGCTGCTTGGCTTGCCTCTGATCTATGGCGTGCTCTGGCTTATGGGGGCGATGGGCGAATATTGGTGGCTGTGGGCCTGGTTAGCGTGGAGCGCCTTCAATTTGTTGTTGCTATGGTTATACCCGGCTGTGATTGCCCCGTGGTTCAACAAGTTTACGCAGCTGGAGGATGATGGCGTCAAGTCACGCGTCGAAGAGCTGATGAAACGATGTAACTTTGCCATGCAAGGCTTGTTTGTCATGGACGCTTCCAAACGCTCCAGCCACGGAAACGCTTATTTCACTGGCTTCGGCCGCGTCCGGCGTGTTGTACTGTTTGACACTTTGCTCAAATACCTGAACCCCGAAGAGATAGAGGCTATACTGGCGCATGAACTGGGACACCTCAAGCATAAACATATAGCAAAACGCTTGCTAATGAGTTTGGCAGCGTCGCTGTTTTTCTTGTGGATGTTGTCAGTGTTGCTTGATGCACATTGGTTTTTCGCCGGCCTTGGTGCGCCATTGCAAGCTGACAATGCTCTGGCCCTGGCGCTGTTTTTTTTGGCGGCACCGGTTTTTTTAACGCCACTGACGCCCCTGTTCACTTACTTGTCGCGCCTTGATGAGTTTGAGGCTGACCGTTACGCTGCCCGCCAGGCCAGTGGCGAAGCCCTAGCGCAGGCGCTGATCAAACTTTATGAAGACAACGCCGCTACCCTAACGCCTGACCCACTGCATTCCCTCTATTACGATTCGCATCCACCAGCTGTGCAGCGTGTGGCACGCTTGCGTAATAACAATCTGGTGGGTGCGCGTGCCTGAAGGGCTGGTTTGCGCCGCACACGGTCGGCATTATTTGGTCGAACTCCAAAACGGATTATCACTGCTCAACTGCGTGCCACGCGGCAAGAAGAGCGACGTGGTATGCGGCGACAAGGTGCGCTATAGAGTGAGCTCTCCCGATCAGGGAGTCATAGAAGAGGTATTGCCACGCCGTAACTTGTTAAGAAGAACCAGCGGTCAACGGCAAAAGCTGATCGCTGCCAATATTGATCTACTGGTTTTGGTTTGCGCCACGCGTCCACCCATCTCTGAATTATTATTACAACGCGTCCTGCTGGCCGCCAGCGCCGAGAAGATAGCCGTATTGTTGTTGCTCAACAAATGTGATCTGATAGCAGACTTGCCGGGTACGCGCAAAGGCCTGCAATGCGCCGTTGAGCTTGGTTTTCCACTAGTTGAATTATGCGCCCACGACGCGCTGCACCCTGGCTTTGCAAAGCTGCGAACCTGGCTGGCCGGGAAAAAAGCTCTACTGCTCGGCCAGTCAGGAGTTGGTAAGTCAACTATCATAAACGTGCTATGCCCTACGGCGTTAGCGCGAACACGTGAGCTATCAAACGCGCTCAATAGTGGCCGCCATACCACCACGCACGCCTCGCTTTACCATGTGCAAGATGTAGATAAAGCGGGAAACGATTACGCGCTGATTGATTCACCCGGCCTACATGCTTTTGGTTTGGCGCACATTGAGTCAGAGGGGCTGGCTGGCTTGTTTGAAGAGTTTCAACCTCACCTGGGCAAGTGCCGCTTCCGTGATTGTCGACACGAGGCTGAACCTGGTTGCGAGTTACAGGCGGCACTGGCTGACAAGCTGATTCACCCATCACGCCTTGCCCTGTACCACGAGCTAATGCTGGAGGCAACAGAGCGCAACAAGTACTGATTGAGGCTCAGTATTATTCCAGACTAAGGCGTGCAAATTTGCGTTTGCCTACTTGCAGCACTACCACCGTACCGTTGCTGAAGCTGAGCGAGCGGTCACTAACCTTGCTACCGTCGGCGCGAATACCGCCTTGTTGTAGCAAGCGTAGTGCTTCGGCGTTGCTTGTGGTAAGGCCAGACATTTTCAGCGCTTGGACTATATTTATCCCGTCTGGCGCCGACAATCGGATATGTGGCATTTCTTCCGGCAGTGCGCCTTGTTTAAAGCGCGCCTCAAAATCTGCCAGCGCTTCGTGTGCCTCTACCTTGCTGTGAAAACGTTCAACAATTTCTTGAGCCAGCAATACCTTGACATCACGCGGATTTCTGCCTGCTGACACTTCCTGCTGCAAGGTGGCGATGCTGGTTACTGGCAAAAAGGAGAGTAGTTCAAAATAGCGCCACATCAATTCGTCAGAAATTGACATCAACTTGCCAAAAATTTCATTGGATGGCTCGTTAATACCGACATAATTGCCCAGCGACTTTGACATTTTGTTAACACCATCCAGCCCCTCAAGCAGTGGCATGGTAAGTATGCATTGTGGTGGCTGACCGTATTGTTTTTGCAGTTCGCGCCCGACCAGCAGGTTGAATTTTTGATCCTGGCCGCCTACCTCTATATCAGCCCGCATGGCTACCGAGTCGTAACCCTGACAAAGCGGGTAGAGAAATTCGTGGATAGATATAGGCTGGCCGCTGGCGTAACGCTTGGCGAAGTCATCGCGCTCCAGCATACGTGCCACCGTATGACGGGAGGCCAAACGAATCATGTCAGTTGCGCTGATCTGATCGAACCAGGTTGAATTAAAACATATTTCGGTTTTTTGATCGTCAAGAATCTTATAAACCTGTCGCTGGTAGGTTTCGGCGTTGGCGGCAACCTCCTCTGTCGAGAGAGGCGGGCGGGTAGCGTTTCTGCCGCTGGGATCGCCGATCATGCCGGTAAAATCGCCAATCAGAAAGAGTACTTGATGGCCTAGATCCTGAAAGTGGCGTAATTTGTTTATCAGCACCGTGTGCCCAAGGTGCAGGTCGGCAGCAGTAGGGTCAAAGCCTGCCTTGATGCGTAATGGTTTGCCTTGCTTGTGGCTTTGCCGCAACTTCTCGCCTAGTTCTTCCTCAATCAACAACTCGACGCTGCCACGCTTGATCAACGACATGGCATCTTTTATATCAACCATGTCATCATTAACGTTATCAGACACAGGTTTTTGCGAAATTGGCGGAGTTGACATGCAAATTCCCTCGTGCAATTTTCAGTGCTTGGTAAAATGTGGACCAACAAACAGGGGTGATTTTAGCCCAAAGCATCTGTTTGCTACCCAAGAGCGTGGCCGTATATGGCGAACTTGCCTGCTATGCCTGCCTTGCCTGTGGTGGCAACGTCATCACTCAACCATTCTAGATACTGCTGCATGCAACTGACAAACGGCGAACTCTTTGTAATAACAGCGCCTTCCGGTGGAGGCAAAACCACACTGGTTCGACTGTTGCTGGAAGCCGACGATAATCTGCGGTTGTCGGTTTCGCACACTACCCGCGCTCCACGTTCCGGAGAGGTTGAAGGACGCGACTACTTTTTCGTCAGTCAGGAAGAGTTCAGGCACCGGGTCGATACTGGCGGATATCTGGAATGGGCGCAGGTACACGACTATTATTACGGAACGACGCGCACCGGAATAGAAGATCTCTTACAGTCCGGGTACGATGTGCTGCTGGATATCGACTGGCAAGGCGCCGGGCAATTACGCCAGCACTATCCTTCATCAACCTCGATTTTTATCTTGCCGCCTTCGTTGGATATTTTGCGAGATCGTCTAGCCGGGCGCGCCACAGATTCACAGCATGTGGTGGCAAAGCGTTTGGGTAACGCGGTTGGAGAAATGCGCCACGCCAAGGAATTTGACTATGTTATCATAAACGACCAACTGGCAATGGCACTGGCAGATATTCAGGCAGTAATTCGTAGCGTGCGTTTGCGATCGGAAAGACAACAAAGCCACCATGCAGGCCTGCTGCAGCGCCTAACTGTCGAAGAGAACAAGGACTGTTCTACCTAGACTGCTTGGCGTTTCGCGTTGGTGAAGGTTCGTGCCCTGCCACTAGGCGCGTTGTTTTTTATCACCCTTTCACTGGAGTTGTAACCCAATGGCCCGCATTACTGCTGATGATTGTCTTAGTCACATACCCAACCGTTTTCAGATGACGCTGGCGGCAGCCTATCGCGCTCGTCAGCTTGCTGCCGGCGCCGAGCCATTGCTTGAGGAGGTATCGCCCAAAGACAAGCCAACGGTTATTGCTTTACGTGAGATTAGTAATGGTAAGGTGGGGGTTGATATATTGCAACGCAGTTCCGCTTACCTGTCGTAACAGACTGCCTTAATCGGCAGGCAGCCGAGGCAGAACGTTGTCCAGAAAGTCCCGGTAGGTCAGGGCGACGCCCTCCTGCAGTCCGAATTGCGGCTTCCAGCCCAGTGCCAGAAGGCGCGAAGAGTCGAGCAATTTTTTCGGCGTGCCATCCGGTTTGCTGAGGTCGTGTTTTATATTGCCAGCAAAACCCAGCACTTCAGCCACTGTCTGCGTCAATTCGCTTATTGTCAGATCAGAACCAAAGCCAACGTTGATCAAGGCTGGAGCAACCTGGTAGTCAAGCAGCTGTTGATATTCTGTTGGCGGCAAGGTCGCCAGAAAGCAGACAGCCTCGGCCAGGTCATCTACGTATAAAAACTCGCGCCGCGGCTTGCCGCTACCCCAGACTACGCATTCAGGTTCTCCAGCCTGCTTGGCTGCGTGCAGCTTGCGGATCAAGGCTGGCAGCACGTGTGAGTTTTGCAAGTCATAACTGTCGCCAGGACCATAGAGGTTGGTCGGCATGAGCGACAAATAGCGCGTGCCGTACTGGTGGTTATAGGCGCGACACATTTCTATACCGCTTATCTTGGCTATTGCGTAAGGCAGGTTAGTTGTTTCCAGCATGCTGCCGAGCAGGTACTCTTCCTTCATTGGCTGTGGACAATCTCGCGGATAAATGCAGGAAGAGCCCAAAAATATCAGCCGCTCAACCCCATGCCGCCAAGCGGCATGGATAAGATTGCACTGTACTATCAGGTTCTGGTATATGAATTCGCCGCGCAGAGTGTTGTTGGCATGAATACCACCCACCTTCGCTGCCGCCACAAAGACATGTTGCGGCCGCTGGTCAGCGAAAAAGGTATCCACCTCTGTCTGATTGGCAAGTTCCAGCTCGGAGTGCGTACGCAACAACAAATTGCTATAACCACGGCGCTCAAGATTTCGCACAATGGCCGAACCTGCCAACCCGCGATGTCCGGCAACATATATTTTTGCGCTTTTATCCATTTACTCAGCTAACAACCTGCAAAACGTTGCCAATTCTAGCATGGCAAGAGACGCAAGCCGTCTGGACAGTAACGCCAAGCTACTCGGGTTTGCTCTACTCTTGCCATGACATGTTTATCCCACCGATAACCGGTTTATACTGCTTTCACCCTTGGCCTTCTTCCCAATAACATAATGCAGAAATTATTGCTTCTGATCAAAAAGTACTGGGCGCCGTTAACATTGAGTACGCTGCTGGCGATTACCTGGTTGTCGCTCTCGCCACTGGATAAATTGCCGCCAGTGCCCGGTGGTGATAAATCACATCATTTGATTGCCTACGCAATGCTGGTATTTCCGGTTGCTTTGCGCCGACCGCGACGCTGGCAATGTATCACCTTGTTTTTTGTCGTCTATGGCGTGGCCATTGAGTTTATACAGCCCTATGTTAATCGCTACGGTGAGTGGCTGGATATGGTCGCTAATTGCCTTGGTCTGGTTTGTGGAATTTTGCTGGCCAAGCTGCTGAGTGGATCGCTCTTGCGGTAGATGCATAGCTAAGTCCAGGTTAGCGGCCACGTAGAAAAATACCATCAAGCTCCACTAATGACAACTCGCACCAGGTTGGACGGCCATGATTACACTGGTCAGAGCGCTCTGTTTCTTCCACCTGGCGTAGCAGGGCATTCATTTCAGGTAGACTTAGCTGGCGGTGGGAGCGCACCGCGCCGTAGCAAGCCATTGTCGCCAACAGCTCGTCTTGTTTTGCTTGCATCAGGCTGGCGACGCCGTACTCGTGCAACTCGGCCAGCAAACTACGCGACAATTTTTCCAGATCACCGCCCTGTAGCAAATCGGGCACGGACCGGACGGCCAGTTGCGCCGGAGCCAACTGCACGATAGAAAAACCCAGCTCTTCCAGTGCCTCTGCTGCTTCTGTTGCGGTTGCCACCTCCAGTTCGCTGCCATTGAAGACAACCGGCACAAGCAGTTCCTGTCGCTGCAAGTTGCGGCTATCAAGTTGTGTTTTCAGGTTCTCGTAGAGAATGCGTTCATGCGCAGCGTGCATATCAACCAGCACCAGTCCGCGTCGGTTTTGCGCCAGGATATAAATGCCGTGCAGTTGCGCCAACGCATGACCCATAAAGCCAGGCTCCAGTGCGCTGTCACCTGCTTCTCCAGGCGTTCTATATTCGTCAGTAGAGTTGCCAGGCTTGTTGCTGCCAACAGCTGCCCCAAGAAATGAATAGTAGGCCATCGGCTCGTTGATCGACAGGCTGGCCTGTACATTATGGGACTGCACTGCGTAGCCATGGCGCGCGCCTGCGAACTTCCTGCTCGTCAGAGCATTTGTCGGGATCACTTGCGTCTGGAATTTATTGTCGTTGTGCAGCACCCGATTACCGGCCAGCGTTCTTTCGATGGCGTGCAAGACAAATTGGTGTATGGCGTTACTATCGCGAAAGCGCAGTTCCATCTTGGCAGGATGGACATTTACATCAACCACCGCCGGGTCAATTTCCAGAAACAGACACAACGCTGGTTGACGGTCGGAGTGCAAAACATCTCTATAAGCCTGACGCAAGGCGTGCATTATTATCCTGTCACGTACAAAGCGCCCGTTTACGAAGGTATATTGCGCTGCCTTGCCACTCGTAGCGTGTACAGGATCAATTATTAGCCCATATAGCTTGAGTGGATGTGTAGCATGCTCGACGATAGCGTCGACCGGACGGGCGTGCTGACTGAACTCTTCCCCTAAAATCTGTCTGACACGTTGTAGTGCTTCTGTAGCTGGCCATTGCTGCGGCTTGCGTCCATTATGCTGTAGGCTGAAGGATACGCCAGGATAAGCCAGCGCTGCTCGCCGAAGCGCTTCGCTGCAGTGAGCAAATTCTGTACTCTCGCTGCGTAAAAACTTGCGCCGCGCCGGTGTATTGTAGTACAGGTCGCGCACCTCGATAACAGTGCCAGCCTGCAAGGCAGTCGGCAAAATACTATCGGCCAGATTGTCTGAAGACATCTTTTGTTCGCCGCTGGTCTCCAGCTTCCAGGCTTGTTCACTGTTAGCCGCCCGGCTACTGATGCTAAGTTTTGCCACAGCCGCCGTTGCCGCCAGTGCTTCGCCGCGAAAACCAAGACTGACCACTTTTTCCAGGTCATGCAAACTGTTGATTTTTGAAGTGGCGTGCCGCTGCAAGGCGAGCGGCAATTGCTGACGTTCGATGCCGTAACCGTTGTCGGCAACGTTTATTAGCCTGACGCCGCCAGCTTGCAAAAGTACTTTGATAGATGTTGCTCCCGCGTCGAGGCTATTCTCAAGCAATTCTTTCAGCACCGAAGCCGGGCGTTCCACTACCTCGCCAGCCGCTATCTGGCTAATTAACAAATCAGGCAATAGCCTTATTCGCGGCATTAGTTCTGATGTTGACGTGGCAGACAAGTTAGTATGCTCGCTGTACAAGATAGAAATCGAGAGGTAGATACCGCTTCGTGAGCATTTTACGCCCCATTAGCTTTTTCCAGTAGAGGCATGAACATGAAAGCCGGACAGTTTTATTTATTATTGAGAATAAACTGAAACCGTGTAAGGACAAGAATAGCTTAATTTTCGCTTGACCTTTTGACAAGTAGCGATAGACTGCGGGCGTGTTGTTTGCAATTTATCGTCGTCCAACAAACGTGGCACTGTATTTCGCTGCCAACATAATTATCTACCCTGGCCCCTCTCGCGGTGAGCCTTGCCTCACTGCCAACCGTCTGTTCATGTAGTAATGATTCGCAAGTTGATCACCCGTTTTTTCCACGGAAAATCGTTTCGTATTCCAGCAGGTAAACAAGGCAAGCCGTCATTGATAGAAGCGCGCAATTGCAAGTTACGTGCGTCGGATATCAGCCCGGGTAGTCTAAAAACCGTTCTGGGTCTGCAGAAAGCCGGCTACAAAGCGTATGTTGTTGGCGGAGCGGTACGCGATTTACTGCTCGGCCTGCGACCCAAGGACTTTGACGTTGCCACCGATGCCACGCCAGCCGAAGTACGCAGTACTTTTAGGCGCTCGCGTATTATTGGACGCCGTTTTCAAATCGTGCATGTTTATATGGGTGGTGAGATAGTTGAGGTAACCACCTTTCGTGGGCAACACGCCGCTAAAACCGACTCGCACGGACGTGTGCTACAAGACAATAATTTTGGCAACCAGGCCGAGGATGCCGCACGGCGAGATTTTACCGTCAACGCCTTGTACTACGACCCCGGCAAGGAAGTTGTCGTTGACTATTTCCGTGGGGTTGCCGACATACGCCAACGCCGGCTGCGGGTTATAGGTGAACCCGCGCGCCGCTACCGCGAGGATCCGGTGCGCATGCTACGCGCCCTACGCCTGTCTGCCAAGCTTGGCATGCAGATTGATGACGCATCCTTGCAGCAAATTGGCACCCTGGCGCCGCTACTGGATAATGTTCCGTCCGCGCGGTGTTTCGACGAACTGTTAAAATTTCTTACGTCAGGCTCCAGCCTGGAAGCTCTTAATACCTTGCGTGCTCATCGCCTGCACCTGCGTTTGTTGCCGGAACTGGATGATTTGTTTGTCGAACAAGCGAGCAGGAGTTTTATTGAACTAGCCTTGAGCAAATCTGACTTGCGTATCGCGGCTGGCAAAACAGTTTCGGTTACCTTTATTCTTGCTGCCTTGTTTTGGTGGAAAGTTCTTGCGCTATGGCATAAGCAGCGTGAGGCAGGTGAGCGCAACATGCCGGCCATGTTTTCAGCTATTGAGGAAGTATTACGGCAACAATCTGCCAGTCTGGCTATAAGCCGTCGTATTGCCGGTGAAGTAAAAGAAATCTGGTCGATGCAGGCACGTTTTGAGCAGCGAAGTGGTAAGCGTCCCTATGCATTACTGGATCGCCCACGTTTTCGCGCCGCCTACAACCTATTGTCACTACGCGCCGAGGCTGGCGAGGCTTCAGCCGAGCTAGCCGGATGGTGGGAGAGGTTTCAAAGCGCCAACACTGGGGAACGCGAAAAATTGCTCGCTAGCTTAGCCTCAGGCTCTCACGGTGCCAAGCATGCTGGCGGCAGGGCAAGGCGGCGGCGCAAAAAGGGTGATGCACTCGCGAGTGACCGCTATAACAAACGGAAGAGGCCAGCCCACGGAGAGTTCTCGTAAAAACGCATGAACTCCATGTAATCCTCGTTCCTATCCCCAGAATTAGCACCAATCACAAACAGGTGATAACGCCCTGCAACAACAGCAAGTGTGTATGAGCTTGTTACGTGAATGCATTTGTATCAAACACCAGTTTAATCTTGCATATTTTCCCATCTGCAATCTCAAACGTTTGTGCCATACGCGTTTCTACTCCAGATTTTGAAAACAGATAAATAAAACATACTGAATTTTCATTTTCGTAAACCTCTTCCAGATCGTAGTGAACATTTATTGGAGAGTTTTGTCGCAAGGAATTCAAGTATTCTTTTGCTGAAGAAGACTTAAAAAACGGGCCGTCAAAAACCAATTCATCTGACAATAGAGCTTCCATGGTTTCCAGAGATGCCTGGCCAAAAAATGATTCCATGTAACTCTTAGCCAGGTCAATTTGCTTGGTCATTGTGTGCACTCACATAACACCGCAAATTACCAGCGTTACAAGCAGAGCGAAGAACGAGCGGCGCTTTTGCGGTCGACTGGAGCGATTGTTAGGGTTTAAATGCCAGAATCTCTCCCGGGTTTCTCAGCATTTTATTGACCTCATCAAGATGTAACTCTTCTGCTACAATCATTTCTCTTGCATATTCCTCAAGAAGAACAGATTTTCCGTCTTTAACAATATCCAATAGCTCATAATAAGAATCGGTTGCCGCCTGTTCATGCTGCAAACTTTCCCGCAAAATATCACCGATGTCGTGCTTTTCTGTCTCCAGTAGGGCACCGATTTTTAGTGATGGATGGCCACCTAAAAGCGTAACCATTTCTCCCGCTTTATGTGCATGAAGCAAGCCTTCTTGAGCGTTATTTTTCATCCAGTCAACGATGGGGATTCTATTGTAGCCGAAGACCATTAAAGAATAATGGGTATACCGGACTACGCCAGCCAGTTCTAGCTCCATTATCTTGTTTAACAGTTCGATTGCCTTGCTTTTGTCTGTATCGTTCATTTTCATTTCCTCCGATTGGATTATTGATTGTCTGGGCAATTTGTACATTGCCCTTTACACATTTCGTTCTTTATGGCCAGGGTATTCGTCGGCTACGCTGGCACCCTTACTGGAACTACGATTTTTCTAACTTCATTGTTGGCGCAACCCATACGCATCTCCGTGGGGTACAAAAGAGCCTATAATGTAAACGAGAATTGTTCGCATATGAAGGCATAATTTTAGCCAAAAACCATTCTTCAGCGGCAAAATACGCGCGTAGCGCTTGGAGCAACCCGTCTGAAGCACCATGTCAGGCGCTATCATGCTTGTTCTTAATATGACCGGTAAATAAATTTTCCAGGTCGATTACCGTCGGTCCGTCACCTCTTCATCCCCTGAAACAAAAACTGTATTTCCCTGGAACCTGTTGCAATTATCGCAAAACTGCAGGATATCAGGGGATTTGTCCCGCTAGAATTGCGTTGTGTGCGTAAGATTCAGAGGGTTTGCAGAGGCGACCATGTCATAACCCGGTCCGGGGGCACGGCGCTTTTCGGACATCTCCTCCCAACGCACAATTGCTATAGAATGCAAAATGTGGTTTGCATGAGCTTAGTGGAGCCTAGACATTGAACACTATACTGGTAGTTGATGACACTGAGGTTAACCTGGTGCTGATCGAGAGCTTGGTCAACAAGCTTGGTGACTGCGTGGCAGCAACCTTTCAAAAGCCAATGCTTGCCTTTGAATGGTGCCGTAAAAACACACCTGATGTGGTACTGGTTGACTATATGATGCCAGAGATGGATGGCCTACAGTTTATTGAAGCTTTTCGCGCCCTGTACAGCCGTGATGAAGTTCCAGTGTTGATGATAACCGCCAATGATCAAAAGGAGGTGCAATATAAGGCGCTCCTCAACGGTGCCAATGATTTTTTGTCAAAGCCAATAGATAGCCACGAATTCATACCTCGCATGCGAAATATGTTATCGATGCGCACCGGGCAGAAATTTCTTAACGACCGCGCCTTGCACCTGAGCAGCCTGGTAGACGAAAAGGTAAAAGATATCCGCCAACGCGAACGGGAGCTGGTGTTGCGTCTGTCACGCGCGGCTGAGTTTCGTGATCCGGAAACCGGCTCCCATATTCAACGCATGGCGAATTATTCTCGTTTGATTGCTGATCGTCTCGGCTTGGGATCGGAAGAACTTGATCTGATACTGGAATCGGCTCCAATGCACGATATTGGCAAAATCGGCATCCCGGACTTTATACTCCTGAAGCCCGGCAGACTGACACCAGAGGTTTTTGAATTAATGAAAACTCATGCCCAGTTGGGGCATGAGTTACTAAAAGAAAGTCCGTCTAAAGTTATGCAGGCCGGATCAGAAATTGCCCTTTCGCATCACGAAAAATATGATGGTACCGGCTACCCAAGAGGCACCAAAGGTGAAGATATCCCGATCTATGGTCGCATTGTCGCCGTAGCCGACGTGTTTGACGCGTTGACATCAGCGCGCCCTTACAAGAAGGCTTGGTCACTGGAAGATTCACGCCAGTTTCTAATCGACTGTACCGGCACTCATTTTGATCCAGGTTGTGTGGACGCCTTTGTCAAGGCCTGGGACGATGCCATAGATGTGCGGAAGAAATACGGCAGCGACGAAGAACAACAACTGGTGCCTTTCGGCGAGGGTATGGTGTCAGCAGAATTGTTGTCGCTGATGCGCTAGGGAAACGTTGAATAAAACAACCTTACGGTCGTTATGCTCGGATAGGTCTGAAGATGAGGCAGCGAATGCTCCTGGCTATCGCATCTTTGCAGCTTTTTACCTTCTGGTTTATCCGCTTGAGAAGAACACTGGTCACCTCGCTCAAACCAGAACTGCGCGCCTTGTCATTGGTTAGCAGCACCATGTTTACATATGCTATCGTGCACGCTGATACCTCCAGGGGAGACGGCTGATGGACAATTCAGAATTCACTACTGATCCGATGGCCTTTATGAAGAATCTTATGGACAACATGGCCATGCCGTTCGCCGGCATGGCAGCCCTGACACTAGACGAAGAGGCGCTCAACAAGCAGATTGACGACATGAAAACCGTGGAAAACTGGATGCGCATGAATTTGTCGATGCTGCAAACCTCGATCCAGGCACTGGAGATACAAAAAAACACCCTAAGCACCATGAAAAGCACGAGCGATGAGTTTAGCAATATGGGGAAAAACACCACCAGCGCAGAAGATGAGACACAACCTGCGCAAGATACAAAAAAAACGCCTTCTGGACGGAGCGTAAAGTCAAGCGCCAAAAAAAGCACCAGCGCTACAAGCAGACGATAAGAAGGAAGCTTGCCGGCAACTGAAACTTCCAATCAGCGCCTCCTTGCCGGCCAAACTCTGATAACATGCGGCAAGCGCTCGTTTACAACAATAATCTGTTGCTTCTGAAGATAGCGCGACAAAACTACAACTGCGTTTCCAGCGGGGCTGGCTGTGTATCTTGCAGTTCCCTAGCTTTACGCTTTACAGATTGATCTAATTATTTAGCAGATGAGCGACTCCCCACCTGCACCTGTGGACTTGTTGTTTGGGGTGCATGCACACCAGCCGATTGGCAACTTCCCGGAAGTAATCAGCGAAGCGCACCTGCGCTGCTATGCTCCTTTTATCCACACACTGGCTGAATACCCTGACTTCCATTTCAGCGTCCACTTTTCTGGTTGGTTGCTTGACGAGTTATGGTCGCGTTGGCCAGAGGACATGCAACTATTGGCTGAAATGACGGCGCGCGGGCAGGTGGAATGGTTTTCTTCCGGTAACTACGAGCCGGTGCTGGCGGCGATTCCCGAGCGTGACCGTCTTGGCCAGCTCAGTGCAATGAAGGCCAAAATAAAACGTTATTTCAAGCAGAATCCGCAAGGTGCCTGGCTTACTGAACGCGTCTGGGAGTCGCCTGTTACACGCACTCTGGCCAATTCAAGTCTGCAATATGTCGCCGTAGATGATTATCACTTGTTGTGCGCTGGCGTTGACTCGAATCAGCTGGATGGCTATTTCAGCACCGAGGAAGATGGGCGCTATATTGATATATTCCCCATTTCGGAGGCAGCACGCTATCGCCTTCCATTCGCGCCGGCACACGAAACCATTGCATGGCTGGAAGAGTCAGCGCGCCAGGGACAACAGGCCTCGGTATATTTTGATGATATTGAAAAGTTCGGCATCTGGCCGGAAACATTCCAGTGGGTCTACGAAGAGGGCTGGCTACGTCAATTTATTGAAGGAGTGCTGGCTTCGCCACTAGTCAGAACGTCGCATTATCATGTCTTTCACGCGCAGCATGCAACGCGTGGCATAGTTTATATGCCCAATGTCTCCTATAGTGAGATGAACGAATGGTCGCTGCCTGCGCCATCTGCCCAAACATACCACCAGATGGTCAAGGAATCTGAAAAAAACGAGAGGATCTGGCGCGAAAGACCGTTTATACGTGGTGGCATCTGGCGGAACTTCATGATGCGTTACCCGGAAGCAAACTGGATGCACAAGCGTATGTTGCAAGTATCAAAACGTTTTGACGACTTGCCCAAGAGAAGCATAGAAAAAAAAGAAAGGGCGAGCATGCAGGATTGCCTGCACCGCTCGCAGGCCAACGACGCCTACTGGCACGGCCTGTTTGGCGGGATTTATCTACCGCACCTGCGGCGCGCCGTCTGGAATAGCATCTTGCAGCTTGAATCAATGCTTGATCGCCACATACAAGCAGAGAGCGTATCCATTGCCGATATCGACCACAATGGCCAAACTGAAATCAGCTTGCGCGACTGTGATAGCCAGGGCTCTTCGTCGGGAACAACTATTATCAGCCCAACTCTGCTAGGAATTGTGCGCTCTGATGGCGACGCGGCGCTGGTGGAGTTTTCTTCGTTACAACTAACGCACAATTTTTGCGACACCTTGCGTCGGCACGTTGAGTACTATCATCAAAAGGCCGCTGAGGGGAATTCGTCAATGTCGGTGCAGCACGATGGGGGCATTGCCTCGGCGCACGAGCGAGTCGCCTTTGTGCACGAGATCAGGCCTGAAGACCTGCTTGCCGACCAGCGCCCACGTTCTTCCTTTCTTGATAGCCTGATCTCCCGAGATGAGGAACAATATGTCCTGGCAAATTACCATCATGAGGCTGGCACAGACGCCACCTTCGTCCACACAGTAGCTGGTGGACACTTACGAAAAGTTTTCAAGATGCAAAAAGGGTGTCTGTCGGTAAACTACGAACTCAACACCATACACACAGGGGAGTCACCAGACCTGCAAGTGCAAATCAACCTCGCCATGCCCAGTTGTGACGGCTTTGGTGGCCGTTACCGCTTGGCTGATGGCAACATTGCCGGTGGTTTCGGTGACGAGTTGTCACCAGGGCAACTGAAATCGCTATCTCTGGAAGACGCTGTACTTGGCGGAGAAGTACGTCTGGGCAGTAGCCAGCTGGTGGAGGTGCGCGCCCGTCCGCATTGCACCGTTTCAAATTCCGAGGCCGGTTTCGAGAAAATCATGCAGGCGGTGGAAATAAACTTGCGCTGGTCACCGGACGTTTCGGCGGGCAATGGTGCTACGCTTGCCATTTCGCTAAGCGCCAGTAAATTACCGACCGTTTAACCATAAACTTTACAGAACCCAACGTCCGCAAGGAGGAAAACGGCAAATGAGCGGCACTAGTTACCAATTGCATATCATCCCTAAAATTCCCCCACAGCTTTCTCGCCTGGAAGAATTGGCTAACGACCTGTGGTATTCGTGGGATCGTCCCACACGCTTATTATTTGTGCAGTTGGTCAACAGGGGATTATGGGTTCATTCCGGTCACAGTCCAAAAGCCGCCCTGATGCGCATGGATCAGCACTCACTCGACGAAGCAGCTCAAGATCCGGCGCTTCTGGGCGCCATGGCGAATGTGCTGTCGTCATTCGACACATACCACGGCAGCAAAAACACGCCCTATGAGCAACATCTGGGCGAGCATGATCTGGTGGCCTACTTCTGCGCCGAATTTGGTTTTCATGAAAGCTTGCCAATTTATTCCGGCGGGCTGGGCATTTTAGCTGGCGACCATTGCAAGACAGCCTCAGACCTCAACTTGCCTTTTGTTGGAGTTGGCCTGTTGTATCGTCAGGGATACTTCCTGCAAACCATAGACTCGCAAGGTGTGCAGCACGCCGAGTATAACGACACTGATTTTAAAGACTTGCCAATCAAGCCGGTGCTCGGCGAAGACGGCGCCGACCTGGTTATTGATGTACCCTTTCCCGCCCGCGTGGTGCAGGCAAAAATATGGACCGTACGTGTTGGACATGTCAGTTTATACTTGCTCGATACAGCGCTGCCTGGCAATAGTGAGCACGACCGGGAAATTACACACCGTCTGTACGGCGGCGACAGAAGCACCCGGATTGAGCAGGAAATACTGCTCGGCATGGGTGGAGTGCGCGCCCTGGAAACGCTTGGTCTTAAACCAACGGTATGGCATATCAACGAGGGGCACGCCGCCTTCCTGGTGCTCGAACGAATTTGCCAGCTGGTTGCCGACGGGTTGGACTTTTATAGCGCCCTAGAAACAGTCGCCGCCAACACGGTATTTACCACCCATACTGTTGTGCCGGCTGGACACGACCACTTCAGTGTCGAAGTAATGCGCGAATACTTTGGGGAACGCTGTAGCGAGCTTGGCTGCAGCGTGGAGACTTTGCTCGATTTGGGCAAGGATCCCAATTCACCTGATTTCAACATGACTGCGTTGGCAATACGCGCCTCGCGGCACCAAAATGGTGTTTCGCGCATACATGGCCAAATCTCATCTGATGTATGTGCTTATCTGTGGCCACAAATAGGTGTAAACGAGAATCCTATGCGCTACGTTACCAATGGCGTGCACCTGCCAACCTTTTTGTCCGACTACTGGCATGAAGCATTCAAACGATCTCTCGGGCCGGACTGGATGCAGCGTATAACGGAAGCTGAATGCTGGCAAGGAGTGCACAATATTCCCGATCACCAGTTCTGGAGTATCAGGCAGTCGGTAAAAAGTTCTATGCTGCACATGCTGAACAACAAGATAAACCGGCAAGGTGCGCGTACCAACGTCTCACAGGCGCATTTGGAACGTATGCTGCGCAACGCCAGCCCCGACAACCCCAACGTCCTTACCATTGGTTTTGCCCGCCGGTTTGCAACCTACAAGCGCGCCACATTACTCTTTTCCAACCTTGACATATTGCGTTCAATTGTCAGCGACAAGAACCGTCCGGTTGTGTTTGTGTTCGCTGGCAAGGCGCACCCAGCCGACAAGCCAGGGCAAGAGATTATTCGTCGTATCGCTGAAGTTGCCAATATGCCGGAATTTCTCGGTCATATACTGCTGCTGGAAGGTTTTGACCTGCACACCTCACGGCGTCTGGTTTCCGGCGTTGATGTCTGGCTCAATAATCCGGTATACCCCCTGGAAGCCTCTGGCACATCGGGCATGAAAGCGGCCATTAACGGTGTCCCCAATCTCTCTGTACTCGATGGATGGTGGGGCGAAGCCTGTGACGAGACGCCAGAGAAGCAAAATGGCTGGGGTGTCAAGCCAGCCAATACCAGCGGCGAAGTTAATGACCCGGAACGCGATGGCGAGGAGGCCGGGGCGCTCTACGAAATCTTGCAGGACAAGCTGATCCCACTCTATTATGATCGTGGGCCGATGGGTTATTCATCAGGCTGGGTAGCGATGGCCAAGCAGGCGATAATTTCGGTGGCGCCACAATTTAACTCTAACCGCATGCTGGATGAGTACGTCCGCCATTTCTACGCACCGGCCGCCAAACAATGGCAACGTTTTACCAACAACAGTTTTCAACCGGCGCGCGAGCTGGCTCAATGGAAGGCAAAAGTATGCCGTTCCTGGCCAAACGTTGGTATTACGCGGATAGATCAGGCGGATACGCAGGTTAATTTTGGCGAGAAATTGCAATTCACCGTCGCCGTGCACCTGGACAGCCTGACGTCAGAAGACGTCAAGGTAGAGTTACTGTTTGGCCGACCTAACCGCCATAAACATTCAAAACCACCACAGAGTTTCTATCTCGATTATCAGGAGCAGCGTCAGGACGGAGCCAGCCTCTTTGGTCTGACGATGACTCCCGAGATATGCGGCAAAATTGAATACCGAATTCGCGTGTACCCGACGCACGAGCTGCTGACCCATAAATTTGAGATGGGCATGATGTTATGGTTATAGACCTGGCGGCCAATAGCTGGCAGGGCAAGTTGCAAGCGTGCTGATTTGATATTTTAATGAAGCTGCTCTTTGTTGCTTCTGAAATAGCACCGTGGGTCAAAACCGGCGGTCTTGGCGATGTTGCATCCGCCTTGCCAGATGCGTTGCGCAATGCAGGCGTCGACGTGCGCGTGCTGGTGCCAGCTTACCCGGCGATGCGCGCCGCCTTTCCGAGGGCGCGACAAATAGCCACCTTGCGCTGGCTCGGCGGCGAACTGCCTGATTGTTCGCTGTGGGAAGCCAAAGGTAGCAACTCCGTCAAGTTGTGGTTGCTTGAACAAGCGCTCTTTGAACGAGTCGGCAACCCTTATGTGGACAGTAAGGGTATAGCCTGGCCGGACAACCCCTTGCGTTTTGGCCTATTGTCACGCGTTGCCGCCTGGCTTTCTACAGAAGTGAGCACGCTGGCCTGGCGTCCAGATGTATTACATTGTAACGATTGGCAGAGCGCTCTGGCCCCGGCTTACCTTGCCTGGTTGCCTCGCGCAGCCGGTGGGCTGGCTGGAGCAGCAGGTAAAGTTACGCCCAGTGTTGTCAGCATTCACAATCTGGCCTTTCAAGGTGTTTTCAGTCAGTCATGGCTGCCACTCCTGGGGCTGCCTGACGCTGCCTGGAACATGCACGGGGTGGAGTTTCATGGACAACTATCATTTTTAAAAGCCGGATTGCAAAGCTGCAACAGGATTACCACGGTAAGCCCGACCTATGCCCGTGAAATACAGGAAGACGCCAGCGGCATGGGTCTGGCTCCCTTGTTACGTCACCGCCGGACCGATTTGCACGGCATCATAAATGGTATAGACGAAAACGTGTGGAACCCTGTGGTCGACACATATCTCAAGGAACCTTTTACCAGGTTCAGCAGTCGCACGCTTGCTAAAAAAACGCACAACAAACTGCAATTGCAAAAACGCTTTAGCCTGCAAGAAACGGCTTATGAAGAAAATGACGTTCCGCTTTTTGGTGTTGTTAGCCGTCTAACCTCTCAAAAGGGTCTCGACCTGCTGGCCGAAATAGGTGACAGACTATTAAAATTGCCAGCGCAACTTATTTTGCTCGGGAGTGGAGAAAGAGAGCTGGAGGAGTCTTTTCGTCGTCTGGCAGAGTCTGATAGAATGCGCTGTGCCGTTCGTTTTGAGTTTGATGAAACGATTGCTCACTGTATTGAAGCTGGCGCTGACTGCTTTATTATGCCATCGCGCTTTGAACCATGTGGCCTGAACCAGATGTACAGTCAACGCTACGGCACGCTGCCTATAGTGCGCCAAACGGGTGGTCTGGCCGATACAGTTATCGACGCTTCTTCAAAAACCAAAGGCTGCGGCTTTATGTTTCAGTTAGCCAGCAGCGATGATCTTTACCATGCATTGTCGCGCGCTGCCAGTTTGTATCGTGAGCGTACCCGGTGGCGTCGTTTGCAGTTAAATGCCATGCGGCGGGATTTTTCCTGGCGCGAGCCGACGGCCAGATATCTGGATGTGTATCAACAATTACTTGCATAAGAAGCATTAGAAGAGCCAGTTATACAATTTATCAACTCTCACTCCGTTTTTATATGCCCTGATGCATAATTCCCGCCGTAACCGTAAAGCGAAGATTGTCGCTACCCTGGGACCATCCAGCTCCGATGCAACTACCATCAGCGAGCTCTTTCTGGCTGGCGCGGATGTTTTTAGGCTCAACTTCAGCCATGGTACGCATGCAGATCACAAGGCGCTGCTTGAACTGATTCGCCAGGTAGAAAATACATTCGAACGTCCGATTGGCGTACTGGTTGACTTGCAAGGGCCAAAGCTGCGTATTGGCACTTTTACAGACGGAAAAGTAAACTTGCTCGCCGGTGCCGCTTTCAGCCTTGATCTGGATATATCCACGCCCGGCAACAAGCATCGCGTCGAACTACCACATCCGGAAGTCTTTAGAGCCTTGCAAGTGGGAACCGACCTGTTGCTCAACGATGGCTGCATCCGTTTGCGCGTGGTGCGGCATGGCAACGACTTCGCTGAAACAACTGTCATCACTGGCGGTCAGCTATCGGACAACAAAGGCTTAAATTTACCTGACGTTATCCTGCCATTTTCGCCACTGACCGGTAAAGATCGTGAAGATCTGGAGTTCGCCTTACACTCAGGTGTCGATTGGGTGGCGTTATCATTTGTACAACGGCCAGAAGACTTGTATGAGATCAAGCGCATTGTCCAGGGACGCGCCAGTATCATCGCCAAAATCGAGAAACCAGCGGCGGTCCATTCGCTTGGCAATATCGTCGAGGCGGCGGATGCCGTGATGGTGGCCCGTGGGGATCTCGGAGTCGAGATTCCGGCCGAGGAGGTGCCAACCATACAAAAACAAATCGTCCGCCAATGCCGCGCTGCCGGTAAGCCGGTAATCGTTGCAACGCAAATGCTGGATTCGATGATTGATTCGCCCATGCCGACGCGCGCCGAAGCCTCTGACGTGGCTACAGCTATTTACGACGGCGCTGACGCGGTCATGTTGTCAGGCGAATCTGCCGTTGGTAAATACCCGGTTCAAACTGTGCAGATGATGAACAATATAATCCAGGCAGTAGAGAATGACGAGCTCTACACAAGCTTGCTGGAAGCCGGGCACGCTCCAGCACAGCCAGCATCGCCAGACGCCATTTGCTGTGCCATGCGAAGAGCCACGACCTTGTTACATGCCGCCGCCACGGTCAGCTATACTTCTTCGGGTTATACCAGCCTGCGGGCAGCGCGCGAAAGGCCAGATACACCGATTTTATCGCTGACGCATAGCCTCTGTACCGCACGCCGTATGACCCTGGTCTGGGGAGTACACTCGGTACACGAAGAAAAAGATATTGAAAGTGTTGACGAAATGACTGAACACGCCATTGAGGCAGTGCGTGTCTACAAATTTGCTGAGCCAGGGCAATATATTGCCATTGTCGCTGGCATGCCTTTTGGTAGCGCCGGCACAACCAATCTGATGTATATTGCCCAGTTGTAGCAGACTAACCGATGGCAAGAAGACGCTCATAACACATGACCGTGGCAGTCGGACTTTCCGGCGGAGTAGATTCAGCTGTCAGCGCCCTGCTGTTAAAGCAACAGGGCTATCACGTAGTCGGCGTCTTCATGAAAAACTGGGAAGACGACGACAATGAATATTGCAGCTCCCGCCAGGACCTTATTGACGTCGTCAGTGTCGCCGACCACATTGGCATAGAGGTTGAAGCAGTTAATTTTTCCAGCCAGTACAAGGAGCGTGTTTTTACCGAGTTTCTGGCTGAATATAAAGCCGGGCGCACTCCTAACCCCGATATATTATGCAACTCGGAAATCAAGTTTCGTACCTTTTTGCAATACGCCTTGCAAATGGGCGCTGACCAGATCGCTACCGGTCACTATGCCGGCATACGACAGGTTAATGGCGAGTATCAACTGCTCAAGGGTGAGGACGGTAGCAAGGATCAGAGCTATTTTTTATATCGTCTCAAGCAGCAGCAACTTGCCAAAACGATATTCCCGCTGGCCAATATGTACAAGCGTGATGTCCGCAAGCTGGCTGCGGATGCTGGTATACCTGTCGCCAGGAAAAAAGATTCCACTGGCATATGCTTTATAGGCGAACGCCCATTTAAGGAATTTTTAATGCGCTACCTGCCACAGCAAAAGGGCGAGATACGTCATCTGGACAATAACCGTCTGCTTGGCGAACACGATGGATTGATGTACTACACCCTCGGCCAGCGCAAAGGCTTGCACATTGGCGGACAAAAGGAAAGCAGCGGCGAACATGCGCCATGGTTCGTAGCCGGCAAGGATATGAGCAACAATATTCTATACGTAGCACAAGGCCATGATCACCCGGCCTTGCTGGCAAATTACCTGAATGCCGAGCAGCTATCCTGGACCAGTGAGCGCTCACCCAAAACCAACTGGGTATACACTGCCAGGCATCGTTATCGTAGTGCTGATTCACCTTGCCACATCGAAAGCATTACCAACACAAACGCCAGCATACGCTTTGCAGAAGCGCAATGGGCATTGACGCCAGGCCAATCTGTAGTGCTCTACGAAAGCCGTGTTTGTTTGGGTGGTGGCGTAATCAGCAGCAGCACCTCGCATTGCGCGCCAAACGGAGCTAGCGTTTGCAAGGAGTACGCCGGGCTCTTCTGCGAGCCGACAAGTTGAAACAACCGATCGATGGTAATAACGCCCCATCCGGGGTAAACACCTCGTCGACAATTACCTGTTATCACTGCGGGTTGCCGGTTGCCAAGGAAGTTGACCTGGCGGTAAATATCGCCGGCAAGCGACGTCCCATGTGCTGCTACGGTTGCCAGATGGTAGCGCAAACGATCGTTAACAATGCTCTGCAAGATTACTATCTAAACCGCGACGCCATGCCGGACTCGCCACGAGAGGCGAAACCGGATTTCCTCGAGCAGCTTGGTCTATTTGACCACACCGAGTTTCAAAAAGGCTTTGTGCGACAACTGGCTGACCATGAGCGCGAAGCTTCTTTGCTCTTTGAAGGCGTCAACTGCGCCGCATGCACCTGGCTAATCGAAGAAAGCGCCGCCCGCTTGCCAGGTGTTGTTGCTATATCTGTGAATTATGCTAATCATCGGGCGCGTCTACGCTGGAACGAGAAACGTATCAAGCTGTCGGAAATACTGCAAGCCATCGCCAACATTGGTTACCGTGCCTACCCATACGACGCCAGCCGACACGAAGAACTGGCGCAAAAAGAACGACGGGCCGCCTTGTGGAGGGTATGGGTGGCGGGGTTTGGCATGATGCAAGTGATGATGTACGCCATACCGGGCTATCTGGCAGGCGAGGGTGAAATGACACCGGAAATATGGCTGCTGTTGCGCTGGGCCAGCTTGTTGCTCACCTTGCCGGTAGTATTTTATTCTGCCGCGCCCTTCTTCCGTTTTGCCTGGCGAGACCTTCGCTTGCGACGGGTAGGAATAGACGTGCCGGTAGCATTGGGTATTGGTACCGCTTTTACCGCCAGCGTCTGGGCCACGCTGACGCAAAGTGGCGAGATCTATTTTGACTCGGTAGCGATGTTCGTCTTCCTTTTACAGGGCGGGCGTTATCTGGAAATGAATGCCCGTCAGAAAGCCGCTAGCATCGGTGAAGCGCTGGGTCGCCTACAGCCAGTATTTGCCTTACGCTTGCCGGATTATCCGCATAGCATGCGTGAACAGCAAGCGGCGAGCAGCGAGTTGCAGAACGGCGACACATTATTGGTACGTCCAGGGGAGGTAATCCCCGCCGACGGCAAAATAATATCCGGTGAGAGCAGCGTCAACGAGTCGTTGATAACCGGCGAGAGTCAACCGGTGGCGAGAAAGGCTGGGGAGCGGGTTGTTGGCGGGGCGACTAATGGCGAAGGTCCTCTGGTGATGACCGTGCAAGCGTGTGGCGATAATACCTGGCTATCAACCATAGTACGCCTCATGGAGCGCGCCGCGCTTGAAAAGCCATCTATTGTGCATCTGGCTGACCTGGTGGCGCGCTACTTTATTGTTGCTGTACTATTAATTGCGGCAGCAACAGCCCTGGTCTGGTGGCAAATAGACTCAGACAAGCTATTATGGGTTACCGTATCAGTACTGGTGGTAACCTGCCCTTGCGCCCTCTCGCTTGCCACTCCGACGGCGCTAACCGTCACAGCCGGAGTTCTCGCCCGGCATGGCCTGGTGGCGACGCGCGCTCACGCTATCGAGACACTATCTCGGGCAACGCATTTCATATTTGACAAGACTGGAACACTGACCAGCGGCCATATGCGCCTACTGGATATTCTGCCCCTGTCGGCACAAGTTGGCGCCGGGCAAGCCCTGCAACTTGCGGCCGCCCTTGAGCAGCATTCTGAACATCCCCTGGCGCGCGCTATTTGTGAAGCGGCGGCATGTGGTGACGTCTCAGCTCAAAATGTCAGCGTCAAATCCGAACCAGGCTTGCCGCTGGTCAGCGATTGCCGCAACCTGCCCGGTCAGGGCTTTATTGGTCGCATTGCCGGGCACTATTATCGCATTGGTCGCTTGCCGTCCACTTACAATCAATGGCAGCAATTGCCATCGGCATGGCATGAAAGTACGGATAGCGTGGTGGCACTTTTACGGCAAGATGAGTTAGCCTATCCAGAAACCAAAGCGACCGGCTGGGAGGCTCTGGCCTTGTTTCGCCTCGGCGACGAGGTTAGAGCAGGAGCAAAGGCACTGGTTGAACAACTGCAGCAAAGAAACAAGCTGGTGCAATTGTTGAGCGGGGACCGCTTGCAAGTCGCCTCAAGGGTTGCTAATCAACTTGGCATCCGGCACGTTAACGGCGACATGACGCCGCAGGCAAAACAGGAGCACGTTAGCTCTCTGGAAGCTAAGGGCGCTGTGGTAGCCATGATCGGAGATGGTGTAAATGACGCTCCTGTACTGGCGCAAGCGCAGGTTTCCATCGCCATGGGTGGCGGCACCTCTTTGGCGCATTCGCAAGCCGACCTGTTACTGATATCTGACAATCTGGGCCATCTGGCTCAGGGCTTGCATATCGCTGACCGTTGCATGACAATCGTGCGGCAAAATCTGCTCTGGGCAGCGCTATACAACATTATGGTATTGCCACTCGCCGTTCTGGGTTTTATCACCCCCTGGATGGCCGGCATAGGCATGTCTGGCAGTTCGCTACTGGTAGTGCTCAATGCCTTGCGTATTGCTCGCCAACCAATGCGTTAGCCATTTGATCTGCCAGAGTAGGACGCGGTCAATGTAAAATTACCCCCATGAACGAAAGTCTATACTTGCTTGTTCCTTTTTCGGTGCTGTTGGTATTCGCTATCGCCGGAGTCTTCTGGTGGTCGGTGAAAAGCGGTCAGCTGGACGATCTGGAAGGCCCCGGCTTTCGCATCATCATGGATAATGATCAGCCGCCAACAAACAGAGCGCAGCAGGAGACCATGCCACCACAATCAGCAGAAGCCAATTCCGCAGCGGCAAGCGAAGCACAAGAGGATAAAAAGCCTTGAACGCTAGCAGTGATTTGCCTGACCGACGGGCAAACGAGGCAGCGCACCTGGTTTTCGAAGAAGCTTTTCGGCTTCACCAGGAAGGCCGGATCGAAGCTGCAAAACGTGGTTACCGCCAAGCCCTTAAGCTGAATCCAGGGCACGCTGACGCCTTGCGGCTACTGGCTCTTGCCGGGCGCGCATTTGGCGACCGCTCTGAAAACCGTAGCCTGTTGCAAAAGTCGATAAATATCAACCCGCGCCACCCGGACGCTTATCTGCAGCTGGGCAACCTGGAACTGGATGATGGCAATCTGGAAAAAGCAGCCGCCTGCTTTCGGCAGACGCTGCAACTTGCGCCGGGCGTGCCGGTAGCAAGCGCCGCCTTGCAAGAGGCGGAAAAACGCCTCCAGTGCCGCCAAGAGATACAACAGCGTCATAGCAGTAGTTCTATCAACATTGGCGTTGAATATTTTCATAACAAGGAACCACAGGCAGCTATTATGTGTTTGCAAGCTGCCATAGAGACAATTCCGCAATCACCTCAGCTGTATGAGACATTGGCCAAGATTTTGCAGGAATCTGGCAGGATGATAGAGGCGCAAGAAGTGTACAAAAAAGCCACCTCTCTGAATCCGGACAATCTGCAGTTGGGTCTATACCATTTGTTTCTCAATATGCGCCTTGGGTTGTGCGACCCACAGGCAGAACAACGACTACTAAACAGGCTTATTTCAACCACGAATGCCAGGCAGCCACAGATGCCGGAACAGTTCCCCTGCATTATGTTTTGCGAGTCGGCCAAAGCATTGCGTAGCGTAGCCGAACTATACGTTCATTCGGCCATAGGCAAGCCTTCCTTTAGCGGCAAAATGCCTGAGGCGCGCTTTATAGGCCCTGATGACAAGTTACGTGTTGGTTATTTCAGCGGTGACTTTTACCAGCACCCAATGAGCCATTTGATCGCTGAAGTATTGGAACTGCATGACCGTAATTCTTTCGATATTTTTCTGCTTTCCACCTCGCCTGGAGACGGTTCATCCTTACGGCGTCGAATAGAAAACAATGGCAATTTTATCGACCTTGCAGAGCGTAGCGACGATGAAATGGCGCGAGATATCCGCCAGTTAAGTCTGGATATACTGGTGGATCTTAAGGCCTTTACCGGTGCGGATTCCAAATGCGCCTTGCTGGCCAATCGCCTGGCACCTATCCAGGTGCACTGGGCTGGTTATCCAGGCACCAGCGGTGCTTATTTTATTGATTACCTGATTGCCGACCCATTTGTTATTCCTCCTGGCAGCGAACAATTTTACAGCGAGCAAATCGCCAGGTTGCCGCACTGCTATTTGCCGACCGATCGTACTCGCCCAGTGGCGCCTCCTTTTCCCCGTCAGGATTATGGCCTGCGGGAAGATGCTATTGTTTTATGCTCTTTCAATCAGGTGGCCAAGATACGACCTGATATCTTTCAGATCTGGATTGACGTGCTCGACGCCGTAGTAGACAGCGTCCTCTGGTTGCTGGACGTCAATCAGAATATCATTGCCAACCTGTGTTCGACGGTCGACATGCGTGGAGTATCTTCCGAGCGCATTGTCAATGCTCCTCGCTTCTCGCCATGTGAGCACTTGGCACGATGCTCTGTGGCTGACCTGGCCGTTGATACATACCCGTGTAACTCGCATACCACTGCTACTGATGTGCTCTGGGCAGGAACCCCGCTGGTTACGCTGTGTGGTGAAACCTTCCCCTCCCGGGTCGCTGCCTCACAACTAAACGCACTGGGGATGCCAGAGCTGGTCACTTATAACCGTGCCGATTACAAGGCAAAAATACTGGAGCTGGCAAATGACCGGCAGCAATTATCAGCTTTGCGCCACAAGCTATCCCGCCAGATAAAAAATACGCCGATGTTTGACACACCTCGCCTGACCCGCAACCTGGAAGGGCTTTTCAGGCAAATACAACAACGCTCTGCCAACGGGCAGCCGCCTGGAGTGATAAACTGCGAGGATGTATCGCCTTTATAAAGTATTGGCGTTATTTCTTGCTCATCGTTTGATTATTATTGCGGAGTGTTGGCATGATTGTTACTGAACATCACGACGGAGCTGTTCACGTTGCCGTGTATGGCGAGTTTACGCTGGCCGACTACCATGAGTTTGAAGAGCAGGTAATATACATGCTCGAGCTTGAGGGCCAAACCAACTTGCTGTTCGATCTGAGCCAAATGGCCGGCTTTACCATTGACGTCGCCTGGGAAGATATAAAATTCACCCGCGAGCATCGTCAGGATTTCAAAAAGGTAGCAATCGTAACTGAAAGCCAGTGGGTCACCTGGAGTGCCTGGTTATCGCAAGCCTTCATCAACGCTGACGTTGAAGTTTTTGACAAGGCAGACGAAGCTCGTGCCTGGTTGTGCTAAGGTACTTAGACTATATGGTATGTTTGGGATACCACGCCCACACCTAAAAAGTTTGCCGATAGATTTGATACAGCAAACCGGCCAGACCATTCATCAACCGGACAGGCAACCATGAGCGACGAAACAAGCATTCGACTGGCGTTTTTTTTTGGGGTCTTTGTTCTGGTAGCTGCGGCTGAAATATTTTTGCCATGCCGCTCGCTGACTATATCAAAAGCCTTCAGATGGGCAAACAATATGGGCATCGTATTGCTCGACGTTGTTCTGGTACGGTTGTTGTTTCCGGTATTACCAGTTGGTTTGGCTCTGCTATGCCTGGATAACGGCTGGGGATTGCTGAATAATATTGCGCTGCCGTATTGGCTCGAGGTATTGCTGGGGGTGGTTGTACTGGATATGATTATCTATTTCCAGCACGTCACGTTCCATTCGGTGCCTGCATTGTGGCGCCTGCACATGGTGCACCACGCCGATCTTGATTTTGACCTTACTACCGGGTTGCGCTTTCACCCGGTAGAAATTATTCTCTCAATGGGTATCAAGCTGGCTGCTGTTGCGGCGCTTGGTACGCCTGCACTGAGCGTAATAGTTTTCGAGGTGCTGCTAAATTCAACTGCCATGTTCAACCACGGCAATCTCCGCATCCCTCCTGGTGTGGATCGCATACTGCGCTACTTTGTCGTCACGCCAGATATGCACCGCGTGCACCACTCGGTGGTAATTCACGAGACCAATAGTAATTTTGGTTTTAATTTGCCGTGGTGGGATCGTCTATTCGGCACTTATCGTAACCAACCTGTCGGCGGGCATGTGGAAATGAATATCGGGCTTCACCAGTTTCGTGACGCTAAATTACAAAGCCTGCACAGGATGTTGGCATTGCCATTCGTTGGCCTGTCTGGCGATTACGATATTACCCGCCAGGAGCAAAAAAGTGACGCAGAGCAGGAAGTCTGACCCCTTCGGTGCCATCCACAACCTCTAACATTTGGTTTGGGCGCTTTGAAGTGGATCCCATGAGTGATACATTTTCCAGTTATGGGATCCACTTCACTGTATCTGCCTGTAACTATCAAGCTCTCTTTTTCAAAATGCATTGAATCTGAGCAAGAACATCCGGACGCCACGTCTGATCAACAGTCAACAGTCTGTCACTCGCCCATTCCAACATGGAAGTACTGAAAAGACCTATTCGCCTTAACCCACGAAAAAGACGGAACAAATATTTAAGAAAAATACGTTCGGAATTTCTGCTTCCATGCTTCGATAGCGATCTGTCGTACTTGTGGTCATGCAACTCAAGTTTGACTATCTCGGCATCGGATAATTGAAGAGCAAGATCTAGAACGTTATACGAACAAGGTGACCAGCTTCTATTCTTGGATATAGTGAACGTGACCTTGTGGTCACTGTTGAACTGGCTTGGGAATACACCCTGTTCGTATAGATCTTCATCAGGAACAATAAAAATTAAATGACCGCCAGGTCTCACCAGCTTCCACCATTCGCCTAACGATCGTGCCGGATCATCCATATGCTCAAGACAATGTGACGAATAAACAAAGTCAAACTGCTCATGCACGTGCTCTGTAATATTGCTTGCATCACCATCTTCAATGTCAAACTTGCGAACATCCGTGGTTACCGGATCCGGACCGCATCCTATGTCTATTCCATTTCCACTTATGATGGAATTCTCCAGCTCACCCCATATTTTCCTGGTTTTTGATGACTCATTCATGTTAATTAACCAATCAGCCCATGCAGAACAACGTACCGAAGTTGTATGAATAATAAAACATGGAGAGGACTCCATGAGTGAAACAATTTCAGCCGAGTTTAAGACGTGGCCAGTACCACATTCGCAACGGAACAGCGTTGTCCTGTTTTATTCTGGGAAGCCTGGGTGAGTTTGCGATCCCAAGCCGCTCCTCGCAACGGTTGCGACCACCGGCTAAACCGTGCGCTGTGAGTATGTCGCTTTTTTACTGATGACATTTTAATTTCTCTTTGTTCAGGTCAACAGCTTACACCAGTGTTTCATTTTTGGGATTCACTTCACTTCGACCTGGTAGGCTCGCTAACCAGCTACGACAGCGTTGCAGAATGGATGGTTTGCCATAGAGACGCCTTAATTCGGCAGCGACAGCCATAATGACCTGCTGCCACCTGGCGTCTTGCGTCGGCCCTGGCGAGGCGCAATTCATTTTTAATGCGGCCTCAGCGCATTTAGCTTGCCACCATATGCGCACGCTTGGATACCACGGTGAATGTGCTTGCTGATATGGCCAGCGAAAGTGCATATTCAAGACGTTTGACAACAATAACCACACCGGCTTGCCGAGTGCGCCAGCCAGATGCGCCACCGAAGTGTCGACGGCAATGACCAGGTCCATACATTCAACCAGAGCAGCTGTATCGCTAAAATCATCAAGATCGCTCTGCCATAGCTTAATTTGCGGGAAATTTACCAGCATTGTCTCGTCATGTGGGCGTATCTCCTTTTGTAGACAGTGAAATTCACACGGCAGTTCTAAAATCGGTGCCAGTTGACCAAGCTCAATAGTACGCATTTCGTCACCAGGGTTATCAACAGAGCCTGACCAGGCTAGGCCTATGCGTGGCTGGCGTTGATCCCCCAGGCGGCTTTGCCAGGTAGCTATTTTGTCCGCTGACGCGAAAAGATATGGTATTTGCGCCGGTAAATTGTCAACCGTGCTGTTCATTAGATGTGGCAGGCTCATCAACCAGCAATAGTAGTCAAACGGCGGTAACTCTTCGCCAAAGAGCACTGTTTGAGTTATGCCCGGCAGGTTTTCCAACAAGCTGCGGAGCGGAGCACGGGTTTCCATAATAACCCGTACGCCAGCATCTGCTAAAAGTTGCGCATAGCGAACAACATGTATCTGATCTCCCAGCCCCTGTTCGCGTACGATGAATAGAGTTTTGCCTTTCAGGGCTTCAACGGGCATGTCGGATTGCCACATTGGTTGCGTGTAACTACGTAAGAAATTTTCTGGCTCACTGTCACGCCGATACTCGTACAGCTCCCAGCCTTGCTCAAACTCCCCAAGTGCAATCAACAGCAGTCCTTTGCTAAAGAGTACTTTTTGGCTATCCTGCATATGTTCTATGGCACGATCGTACGCGAACAGCGCATCTTGAGCACGGCCAGCCCGTGCTGCAATCTGACCCTGGATATACCATGCATAGCCATAATCCGATTTTAATTCTGTGGCTTTGGCAAAGGCCTTGCCTGCTTCCAGCGTTCGGTTCAATTCGAACAATGCAGTGCCGAGATTACAGTGTGACTCAGCGTGAGCTGGATTTACGGCAATAGCCTTCTTCGACTGGGCCGCAGATTCTTCCAGCTTTCCCATTTTGAATAGTACGGCACCCAGATTGCAATATGCCGTGCAGTCATCTGGCTTGAGGCTGGCTGCCGTCTGATACGAGGCGCAAGCTTCATCGTAACGTTGTAGATCTGAAAGCACGGAGCCTCGGTTGATATTCGCTCCCCAATGATCGGGGTCGTGTTGCAGGAGCTCGTCAAATTTTTCCAGCGCCTCGCTGCACTTTCCTGCGTCGTGCAATTGAACAGCTTGATGGAACAATGCGTTTGTCGTAGGTTGCTCGGAGCGTGAGGGCGGAATTATTCCTGTGATAACAAGTTGCGACATCACTCCGCGTCTCTAGCGCCCGAACATTCCCGGCAGGCCAGGGAAATTACCCGACATGCCTCGCATTAGTTTGCCAACGCCACCCTTGCCCAGGCGTTTCATCATTTGCTGGCTTTGCTCAAATTGCTTGAGCAGACGGTTTACCTCCTGCACGCTGCTGCCTGATCCGGCAGCGATACGCCGCTTGCGACTAGCCTTGATAATATCCGGCTTGGCACGCTCACCCGGCGTCATGGCATTAATAATGCCCTCTATACGCCGCACCATTTTGTCCTCACCGCCTGGCATTTGCCCCAGCTGCCCGGCGGCTTGTGAAAATTGCGCCGGCAATTTGTCCAGCAACGCCCCCATGCCACCCATTTTTTTCATTTGCCCCAATTGTGCCTTGAAGTCATCAAGGTCAAAGCTCTTGCCGCTTTTTAACTTTTTGGCAATGCCTAGAGCTTCTTCAGCGTAGACATTTTTTTGCGTCTCCTCGATCAGCGATAGCACGTCACCCATACCCAGGATACGCGATGCCATGCGCTCAGGGTGGAAGGCCTCAAGACCGTCCAGCTTCTCGCCAACGCCGACAAACTTGATCGGCGCGCCTGTAACCTGGCGTACCGACAGTGCCGCGCCGCCACGTGAGTCGCCGTCGAGCTTGCTCAGCACTACTCCTGTGAGAGGCAACATCTCACCAAAAGCGCGTGCGGTATTAACTGCATCCTGGCCTTGCATGGCGTCGACTACAAACAAGGTCTCAACCGGATTAATAGCCATGTGCAACGCCTTTATTTCCGCCATCATTTCCGAGTCTATTCCAAGCCGTCCGGCTGTGTCGACCAGCAACACTTCGTGATAATGACGTTGCGCCCAGTCCAGCGCCGCGCGGACAATTTCCAGCGCCTGCTGCGTACCTGCGTCGGCAACCGTGTCTGGGCGGAAAAAATCAACCCCGGCCTGCGCCGAAACGGTTTGCAATTGCTCTATTGCCGCCGGTCGGTACACGTCACAGGAAACAGCAAGAACTTTTTTCTTGTATTCTTCTTTCAAGAAGCGGGCAATCTTGGCAGCGCTGGTGGTCTTGCCAGCGCCTTGCAAACCAGCCAACAAGATAACAGCCGGTGGTTTTGTAGCCAGGTTGAGGCCTTGATGTTCACCTCCCATGATCGCAATCAATTGGCGATGTACCACCCCGACCAGTGCCTGCCCGGGTGTTAGCGAGCCGACAACCTCTTCTCCCAGCGCTTTTTCCTTCACCGTGGCAATAAACTCTTTTACCACTGGCAACGCGACATCGGCTTCCAGTAGGGCTATACGTACTTCGCGCATCGCAGCGGCTATATTGTCTTCATTAAGGCGGGCATGGCCACGTATGGTTTTTACGGCACGTGCCAGGCGTTCAGTAAGGTTGTCAAGCATTGGCAACTCGCTTCTAGTAAAATATTCAAATGACTGATCAGGTTGTATTCGGAATTGTAAACCAGCTGGCTGCCAGCGGCTGGCTATTGCATTTGCTGGCGGCGCTTTCCTACTCCGGTTTGGCTTACTGGCTATGGAAGAGAAGTGGCCTACCTGAGCAAACAGAGCAAGCTCCACGACAGCTCCATATACCTCTATTGCTGCTTGTCGTGCCGCTGCTGTTACATGGTCTGGGACTTGCAGGGATGATTTTCAGGCCACCGTTTATGCAACTTTCTTTTGCGCTGGCTCTGTCGCTGGTGCTATGGCTGGCAGTACTGATCTATTGGATGGAGGCGTGGCGTCTCAATATTGGTGGTCTTATGCCATTTCTTCTGCCCGTTGCCGGGTTTGCTGCTCTATGTCCGGCATTTTTCACCGAGTCGCACCGGCTTATACACGCAGCCTCTACCGGCTTCCAGGTACATTTTCTGGCAGCCATGCTTGCTTATAGTTTATTTACCCTGGCCATGCTGTACGCAGTCTTCATGGGTATTTGCGAAAGCGCGCTCCATCACCATAAATCTTCCCGTTTGCTGGCCGGGCTACCGCCACTCTTGTCGATGGAAAGCCTGCTTTTTCGCTTCGTCTGGGTCGCCTTCCTTTTACTGAGCGTGGCGCTGCTGACCGGAGCGGCGTTTTCCGAAGAGGTTTTTGGCCGCGCCTTGCGATTTGAGCATAAAACACTGTTTGGTTTCATATCATGGCTGATTATTGGCGTCCTTCTCATTGGCAGGCATATCTATGGTTGGCGTGGTAAAAGAGCGCAGTATTTTATTCTTGCCGGCTTCATGTCGCTGCTGCTGGCTTATATCGGCACCCGCTTTGTGCTTGAAGTCCTGCTTGGGCGCGTTTGAAATCCAACATCGTTTATCGATCCGCCAGTGAACGAAATATCAATTTACGCCTTGCTCTTGGCGCTTCTGTTACTGTTGTTGATGTCGGCTTTTTTTTCTGGTTCGGAAACGGCCATGACCGCCGCCAACCGACACAAGTTGCGTCACCAGGCAAGCGTCGGGAGGCGTGGGGCGAAATACGCACTGACGTTACTGGCGCAAACAGACAAGTTGCTGGGCATGATTCTGCTAGCCAATACCTTGATCAACGCGGCAGCGGCAACCCTGACCGGTATAATTGCCTTGCGCGTGCTGGAAGGCAACCCCTGGGCGCTGGAAATCAGCACTTTGTGCGTCACGCTGGCCTTGTTGGTTGTGTCGGAAATCACCCCCAAGGTAATTTGCGCAACTTACGCTGACCACATAGCTCCCACCGTCAGCTATGTGCTGAAGCCCTTGTTACGTCTGCTTTACCCGATTATCTGGTTTATCAATCTATTTGTTCTACGCTTTCTGGCCTTGTTGCGCCTCTCTCCACGGCGTGTTTCGCAAAATACCTTGTCACCGGAAGAATTGCGTCTGATGCTGGTCGATTCGGCACACTTTCTGCCAGCCCAACACGCCAACTCGCTACTCAACCTGTTTGAACTGAACAAAATCAAGGTCGAGGACGTGATGGTTCCGCGTGTTGCCATTGAGTTTCTTGATTTAAACGACTCCTGGGATGATCTGTTAACACACCTCGCCACGCGGCGTCAAAGAAGGCTGCCGGTATGCCGCGGTTCGCTGGACAATTTGCAAGGTGTGCTACTGATAAGGAGCCTGATTGCCGACTTGCAGTACGGCAAGAAGATCAGTGAGGAGACATTGCTCGAAAAGCTGGAGGCTCCTTACTACATCCCGCAGGGCACGCCAGTTCTGGCGCAGATAGGATTCTTTCGTGAAACACGCAGGCGACTAGGCTTCATAGTTGATGAATATGGCGAGATCCTGGGTCTAATAACGCCTGAAGATATTGTTGAAGAGATTATTGGTGAATTCACCACCTCAATTGCGCCGCCAGAAGCCAGGCTTGGCTGGGGCGAGGATGGCAAGGTGTTGGTTGAGGGTAGCCGTCATTTGCGTGAGATTAACAGGGCATTGGGGCTAGATCTTCCTCTCGAGGGCCCCAAGACGCTAAACGGTTTAATATTGGAGCACCTGCAAGACATACCAGAAAGTGGCATGACTATAAGAGTCGACAACATTGCCATTGAAATCATGCACACTGAAGACAAAAGCGTCAAAATGGCCCATTTGTCGCGCATTGAGGCCACCTCTTATGACGAGTCTAGTGAGCTTTCCCATGAAGAACATTCTTCAGGCAAGGGTGACATAGATTCCGGTTCTGCAACCACTTGAAACTGGCGCATCGCTGGCATAATTGTCACTACATTCAGCGTATTTGCTAAAAAACCATTGAGAGATAACAATGCCTTATGTTATTCGCAACGCTGCCGGCGAAATAGAAAGCCTGCACTCGTCTTCCCCATCCTCTCAGGCTGAACTATTGCCGCCTGAACACCCTGAGCTGCTGGCTTTTGTGATGGGGAAACAAGATGGCAGAATGGATTCGCTCGACCTGGATTTTATTCGCGTAATTGAAGATGTGATAACCCTGCTGGTTGAGAAACGTGTCTTTAGGTACACCGATTTGCCAGAAGCAGTACAACAAAAGCTTAATCAACGTCGTACCACTCGTCAGAAAGAAAGCAATCTGCAAGTGCTTACGGAGTTGGAAAAACCGCTTTTCTAGAAATAGCCGGCGGCAAGGGTATGCCTAAATCATGGAATAGCCGCCCCATCTCATGTATTGGCAACCCCATTACGCCGCTATAACTGCCTTCCAGCCTGGCTATAAAAAAAGCGGCAGCACCTTGTATGCCATAAGCACCGGCTTTATCCATAGGTTCACCGCTGGCCACATAAGCGTTTATTGCGTTCTCGTCGAGACCACAAAAGCGAACCCGGCTCTTGCTGACACGGTAGCACTCACGTACATTATCGTCGGCGCCCAACAGGCTTAACACTATACCGGATAACACGGTATGCGTTCGACCAGCGAGCAGGCGCAGCATTGACACTGCATCTTCTGCATCGCGCGGTTTACCCAAAATGCGTCCGGAAACCTCTACCGCTGTATCAGCGGCTAATAACAGGCAGGGAAATGATGCTGAGGGATGTTTTCGCAGTAAAGCTTGACCCTGTGCTGCTTTGGCGCGGCTGATGCGTTCGACATAGGTTGCGGGCGCTTCCAGCGGTAGTGGCGACTCGTCAACCAACTCAGAGGAGCTGTCGGCAGTCAAAAGCTGGCAGGAAATCCCTAACTGCTGCAAGATTTCCAATCGCCGTGGGCTTTTGGATGCTAGATATAGCTGCATATAGGGCCAACATCTCTCTTTTTCACTCATTGCCAGCCCCAGCAACCAGAGACCCTTTAGTCTGCCACAGCTTATAGCCGCCTAGCTGTACTCCGGCAGCACATCGGGCAAGGGGTACAGGTCGTCCATGGCTGCCGAGGCACCATTATTCTGCACTATACGCACATGCATCCGCCGCAGCTGGCGCGGACGATGCACGCCACACGAGTGGGCAATAATCTGCACCTCGTGTACCATGTTTTTGCAGTAGTTGGCTACCCTTATCGCCTTACTTTCCGGATCAAGGCCTTTTTGCAGGCGAGGGTTATGCGTCGTAATGCCTGTCGGGCAAGTATTCTTGTTGCACTTGAGCGCCTGAATACAGCCAAGTGCAAACATAAAGCCGCGCGCTGAATTTACAAAATTTGCTCCCGACGCCAGAGCCCAGGCAACTTCGGACGGCGTGACCAGTTTACCGGAGGCGATGACACGGATGCGATCGCGTAAATTGTGACGTTGGAAAATATCAACCACTAGCGGTAAGGACTCCTTGACCACCATGCCAACATTGTCGATCAGCGGCATGGGCGCTGCGCCGGTCCCACCATCGCCACTGTCAACGGTAATAAAGTCAGGAGCGCTCTCGAGGCCGCGACGGTGAATTTCAACGCACATCCGCTCCAGCCAACCATAGGCGCCAATTACAGACTTAAATCCCACCGGTTTGCCCGTCACTTCGCGCACATGAGAAATCATATCGAGCATCTCTTCCAGCGAGTTAACCTCCGGATGACGGTTGGGCGATATCGAATCTTCGCCGAGTGCTATACCTCTAATGTCAGCGATCTCTTGCGTTACCTTGGCCCCCGGCAGAATGCCTCCCTTACCTGGCTTGGCGCCCTGGCTCATCTTTATCTCGAACATGCGCACCTGTTCGTGCGCGGCTACTTCCTGCAGTTTTTCGTCAGAGAGTCCGCCTTGCTGGTTACGAACGCCGTATTTAGCAGTGCCAATTTGAAAAACAACGTCTCCACCACCTTCCAGGTGGTAGGGAGATAGCCCTCCCTCACCGGTATTCATCCAGCATCCGGCCATTTGTGCGCCGTGCGAGAGTGCACGCACAGCTGGCTGCGACAACGCGCCGTAGCTCATACCTGAAATATTAAAGATGGAAGAAGCCGCCCAGGGGTGACGGCAATAGGGACCAATTATCATCGGCTCGTCTTCCGCCGCTTCATCTTCCATGGTCGGGAAGGGGCAGTTGACAAAAATCGGGGTGCCTGGAATGTGCAAATTGCGCGTCGAACCAAAAGCCACCGTGTTGTCGACGCCACGCGCTGCCCGACCTACCCACTCTCGCTCAGCACGGTTAAAGGGCATTTCCTCACGATCCATGGCAAAGAAGTATTGTCTAAAAAACTCGCCAAGCGCGGAAAACAAGTAGCGGAAGCGTCCAATTACCGGATAATTTTTACGTACTGCATCCTTGTTTTGTACGCGGTCGACCATATAGAAAATCACAACCACCAACGCCATCAACCCGATAACAAACAAGAACAGGGCAGCCAAAAACTGTAAACTGTGAACCAACACACTGTCAGTTAGCATAGCCATGATTGTTTTCCTGAAAAAGTGAACGCCCGAGATCTATGGAAGATGCCCCATTATACAATGTGTGCCTACGAGTCCTGACTAACAGAAAGTTCGGCTGTTATTTCAAAATTGAAGTACATTGTGAACACAAGGTATAAACGACCTGTATCAGTACTGGTGGTAATACACACACCGGATTTGCAAGTATTGCTGCTGGAGAGGGCGCAGTTTCCTGGCTACTGGCAATCGGTTACTGGCAGCCTGGAAGAAAACGAAACGCCGCAACATGCTGCCAGAAGAGAGGTGACCGAAGAAACCGGTATCGACACGCTGGCGTGCCAACTAGACGATTGGCGGCAAACCCACCGTTACGAGATTTACGCTCAATGGCGCCATCGCTACCGGCCAGGAGTAATGCACAACACTGAACACGTATTTTCATTGCAGACGACATCACTAACGCATGTTCGGATCAATGACACTGAGCACCGTGATTATTGCTGGTTGCCATGTAGCGAAGCTGCAGCACGCTGCTTTTCATGGAGCAACCGTGACACAATTCTGGCGCTACCACAACGCAAAATGGCGGCGGTTGGCTAACCGACATGCTCACAAATTTTGCATACCCCGTATTGCGCCGCCTGCTGTTTTTGCCGGAAGCCGAGCGCTCGCACAAGCTGGGTTTGCATGGCCTCAAGTGGTTGCACCGATCAGGACTTGCCAGGATTACCGTTCCACCGCCCGTAAAAACACCGATCGAACTTATGGGTTTACGTTTTACCAACGGTGTTGGCCTGGCGGCGGGCATGGATAAAAATGGCACCCATATCGACGCTCTGTCAGCACTGGGTTTTGGCCATATAGAGGTTGGCACAGTCACGCCTCGTCCGCAAACGGGCAATCCGCGCCCGCGTCTTTTCCGACTCGAGGCAGAGCAGGCAATTATCAACCGCATGGGCTTCAATAATGATGGCGTCGACGCCTTGCTGAACAACATGCGGCGGAGCAATTACCAGCAAGATGGGGGGATATTGGGAGTTAACATAGGCAAAAATGCCGATACCGATATCAAACTTGCCGCAGATGATTATTTATATTGCCTGAGAAGCGTTTATCTACTGGCAGATTACGTAACGGTAAACATTTCCAGCCCAAACACGCAAAACCTGCGTGCGCTGCAACACGGCGCGGTGCTGGAGTCATTACTGACGCAACTCAAGACCGCGCAGGCCAGTCTGACTGACCAACATGGCCGCTACGTACCACTGGCGCTAAAGATCGCACCTGACCTCGACGATGCACAGATCGTTGCTATCTCTGACGCCTTGCGTAGACACCGGCTTGATGCCGTAATTGCTACAAATACCACACTGGCACGTGATAAGCCTTTAAGTTCGCCTTATGCCGGGGAAATTGGCGGGCTCTCCGGCGCGCCGCTGTTCGAGCGCTCGACGGCAGTATTGCGCAAACTGGCGACGGCTTTGCAAAAGGAGGTACCAGTTATTGGCGCCGGCGGAATAGTTAGCGCACACGAAGCCAACGCCAAAATCGAGGCAGGGGCTTCGCTGCTGCAACTTTACAGCGGGCTCATATTCCGTGGACCGAAATTAATCAGTGAGGCCGCAGAGGCTTGCGTTGGCAAACTATGAATTTGCACTTATCGCCTTGCAGGCCCCATGCAAACTAAACATATAGTACGTCAATAATTTCGTAATTTTTTTCGCCGCCGGGCGCCTGTACCGTAACGGTATCTCCAGCGTACTTGCCGATCAGAGCGCGCGCAAGCGGCGAAGACACTGACAACCGCGCTTGCTTGACATCGGCTTCATCCTCGCCAACGATTTGATAGCTTTGCAGAACGCCGTCTTCGTCTTCCAGCTCAACCGTAGCGCCGAAAACACAGCGCCCATCAGCGTCAAGCGTCTTCGGATCAATAATCTGGGCATGCGACAGCTTGTTTTCCAGGTCGGCAATACGCCCCTCGACAAATGCTTGCCTTTCCCTGGCTGCTTCATATTCAGCGTTTTCTGACAAATCGCCGTGGGCGCGTGCTTCGGCAATTGCGTTGATGACCTGCTGGCGTTCGACGCTTTTCAGACGCAGCAATTCGCTACGCAAGGTTTCAGCGCCAGATATGGTAAGCGGTACCTTGCTCATAGGGACTACATTTTCATGTAAGGTCGGTTACAGCACAAGCGTTTGATGATTAATACAGTTCCTGCAAGGGGTAGAGTACCAGTTCGCCCCGCTTGCTTATGCCTTCAGCAGCGGCTTCAGCCCCCCACAAGGTTGTATACAGAACCGCCCGAGCTGCTATGCCAGATGTGCGAATCAGGCGTGAGTCGTTGATTGCTTGCCTTTTTTCCTCGACAGTATTGACAATAATGTTTATCTCATTGTTTTTAATCATGTCTACTATGTGTGGCCTTCCTTCTGCTACCTTGTTGACGGTGCTGACCGCCACACCAGCGGCTTGCAAGAACTGCGCCGTGCCGCGTGTAGCGATCAACTCAAAGCCAGACTCAGCCAAAGATTGCGCCACCGCTATCACGCCTGCCTTGTCGCTGTCCTTTACTGAGATAAAGGCCTTGCCTGTGTGTGGCAAGCGAACTCCTGCCGCCAGTTGCGACTTGTAAAAGGCCTCGGCAAAGCTGGCGCCGATACCCATAACCTCGCCGGTCGATTTCATTTCCGGGCCGAGAATTGTATCCACGCCGGGAAACTTGTTAAAGGGAAAGACAGCTTCCTTGACAGAAAAATGCGATGGCTTTACTTCAGCGAGTACGCCTTGTTCGGCCAGGCTCTGCCCGGCCATACAGCGGGAAGCAATTTTAGCCAGCAGCATGCCGCAAGCTTTGGAAACAAAGGGAACGGTACGCGAGGCCCGCGGGTTAGCCTCGAGCACGTAAACACCTTCGTCAGCAATGGCAAACTGCACGTTGAGCAATCCACGCACGTTAAGCGCCTCAGCCATCAGCCTGGTTTGGCGGCGTAATTCCTGCTGTACATCATGGTCTAGCGAGTGAGGTGGCAAGGAGCAGGCGGAGTCGCCAGAGTGCACACCTGCTTGCTCGATGTGTTCCATAACACCACCAATAATCACCCTTTCACCATCCGCCAGGGCGTCTACATCCACCTCGCGCGCGTCGTTCAGGAACCGGTCAAGTAAAACCGGCGAATCGTGCGAAACCTTGACTGCTTCACGCATGTAGCGTTCGAGGTCGCCTTGTTCGTGCACTATCTCCATGGCCCGCCCACCGAGCACATAGGACGGTCGCACCACCAATGGATAGCCTATTTCGACGGCCAGTTGCAGCGCTTCTTCCTTGGTGCGCGCCGTACGGTTGGGCGGTTGCCGGAGACCTAGTTGTTGCAATAGCTGCTGGAAGCGCTCTCGGTCTTCGGCCATGTCAATTGATTCCGGCGAGGTGCCGATGATTGGTACCCCATTTTTCTCCAGCTCCAACGCCAGTTTTAACGGGGTTTGTCCGCCAAACTGGACAATAACGCCGATCGGTTGCTCTATAGCGACAATTTCCAGCACATCCTCCAGCGTCACCGGCTCAAAGTAAAGTCGATCGGAGGTGTCGTAATCGGTCGATACTGTCTCCGGATTACAGTTGACCATGATGGTCTCGTAGCCATCATCGCGCAAAGCCAACGCTGCATGCACGCAGCAATAATCAAATTCAATACCCTGACCGATACGGTTTGGGCCGCCACCTAGCACCATGATCTTTTTACGCCCGGACGGCGCCGCCTCGCACTGGCTATCGTAAGTTGAGTACATATAAGCTGTGGAGGTAGCGAATTCGGCAGCGCAGGTATCAACGCGCTTATAGACCGGGCGCACGCCAAGCGAGTGACGGTGAGCGCGAAAGCTGGCCTCGCTACAGTTTGTCAAATGAGCTAACCGCCGGTCAGAGAAGCCGTATTTCTTCAGGTATCGCATTTCATCGCTGTTGAGGCTTTCCGCCTGACGTTTTTCTACTTCCAGTTCGAGCTCGACTATTTCCTTGATCTGGGCGAGAAACCACGGGTCTATGCGCGTCAACTCATGCACCTTCTGTAGCGGCATGCCAACGCCAAATGCATCAGCCACGTACCATAATCTTTCCGCCGACGGAATAGCCAGCTGTTCGTCAATAACATCTTCGTCGACACTTTTCAGATTAAATCCATCAACACCTATCTCCAACCCACGCAATGCCTTTTGTAGCGATTCGGCAAAGCTGCGGCCAATGGCCATTACTTCGCCAACTGATTTCATTTGTGTCGTCAAGCGCGGGTCAGCGGTGGAAAATTTTTCAAAAGCAAAACGCGGCACCTTGACCACCACGTAGTCAATGGTTGGTTCAAAAGAAGCTGGTGTTTTGCCGCCTGTAATTTCGTTTTGCAGCTCATCCAGCGTGTAGCCTACCGCCAGCTTGGCCGCCACCTTGGCGATGGGGAATCCGGTTGCCTTGGATGCCAGTGCTGAAGAGCGCGATACGCGCGGGTTCATCTCGATGACTGCCAGGCGTCCATCCGCCGGGTTTACGGCGAATTGCACGTTCGAGCCGCCAGTATCAACGCCAATTTCGCGCAGTATGGCAACAGAGGCATTTCGCATGACCTGGTATTCGCGGTCAGTCAAGGTTTGGGCCGGTGCAACGGTAATTGAATCACCGGTATGTACACCCATAGGGTCGAGGTTTTCAATTGAACAGATAATGATGCAGTTATCGGCGCTGTCGCGCACGACTTCCATTTCGAATTCTTTCCATCCGATTAGCGATTCTTCGATGAGTAATTCGTTGGTCGGCGAGGCTTCCAAGCCATTTTTACAGATATGGTCAAATTCTTCATGGTTATAGGCAATGCCCCCACCCGATCCGCCCATGGTAAAAGACGGCCTGATAATCACCGGAAAACCAATGGACGCCTGTACCTGGTGCGCTTCCTCCAGGCTGTGAGCGATGGCCGAACGCGCCGATTCCAACCCGATACGCGACATGGCTGCCTTGAATTTTTCACGATCCTCAGCTTTATCGATGGCCTCCTTGCTGGCGCCAATCAACTCGACGTCGTATTGCTCAAGAACCCATTCGCTCGCCAGGTCGAGAGCGCAATTCAAGGCTGTTTGCCCACCCATGGTCGGCAAGATAGCGTCTGGCCGTTCTTTTTCGATAATTCTGGCTAATACCTTCCAGTTAATTGGCTCGATATATGTCATATCGGCCACTTCAGGGTCAGTCATGATCGTCGCTGGATTAGAGTTGACCAGAATAATCCGATAGCCTTCCTCTTTCAGCGCCTTGCATGCCTGGACGCCGGAATAGTCAAACTCACAGGCCTGACCAATGACGATCGGACCGGCACCAATGATGAGAATGCTTTTGAGATCAGTACGCTTGGGCATTGGCGCGGTGGTTTTCTAGTTGGCTTCCTTTTGCGCCATCATCAGCTCGATGAAGCAATCAAACAAGGCAGTGACATCGTGTGGCCCAGGGCTGGCTTCAGGATGGCCCTGGAAGGAAAAGGCGGGGGCATCCATTAACTCAATACCCTGCAATGAACCGTCGAAGAGCGAGATATGCGTTTGCTGTACTTGTGGCGGCAGACTGTCGGCATCGATCGCAAAACCGTGGTTCTGGCTACTAATCATCACCTTGCCGTTACGCAAGTCTTGCACAGGGTGATTAGCGCCATGGTGACCAAATTTCATCTTCACTGATTTGGCGCCAGCTGCAAGCGCTAATAATTGATGGCCTAAACAGATACCAAATAGTGGCACCTTGCGCGCCAATAACTCGGTAATTGAGGCTATGGCATAAGAGCACGGTTCAGGATCACCGGGGCCGTTGGAGAGAAAAACACCATCTGGTCGCATGTCCATTACTTCTTCAGCCGACGTTCGTGCTGGCACCACACTCAGCCTGCAACCACGCTCGGCGAGCAAGCGCAGAATATTTTTCTTGATGCCAAAATCGTATGCAACAACATGAAATCTCTCCTCGCCAGGCGACGCAAAACCACCAGAGGCCTGCCAGATACCATCATTCCATCCATACCCGCTGTTAACGCTGACTATACCGGCTAGATCCATACCAACCAGACCAGGAAAATCTCGCGCCCGTTGTAGCGCATTTTCTTCTTCGACGCCGGAAATCGACTCCCCCGCTGCCGCAGCTACAATGCAGCCAGCCTGTGCTCCGTATTGGCGTAGTCTTTTGGTTAGTGAACGAGTATCAACACCAGCTATGGCAACAATATTATGCTGCTGAAGATATGAAGAAAGCGACTGCTGCATGCGCCAGTTTGAGGCCTGAGTTGGCAATTGCCGAACGACCAGCCCGGCAAGGTGGTTGGCGTCTGATTCAAGGTCCTCGTCATTGCAACCGGTATTGCCGATGTGCGGATACGTCAGGGTAACGATTTGCCGACAATAGGAAGGGTCACTCAGTATCTCCTGGTAACCGGTCATCGCAGTATTGAAAACAACTTCACCGCTACTGATGCCTGCTCTGCCAATGGCGTAACCATGAAACAGGCTGCCGTCGGCCAGGGCCAAAACAGCAGAAGGTGCGGCAAGCGACAACAACGGCAAGAGATACTCCGTAAGAAAGCAATCAGGATTGCAGGAAGTCCGGTGACCACCGGTGCAGTAACAACAAGCCCACAAGGCGTGCGAGAAACTGCCATTGACAGGAGCTATAGCTCCCGTTGGAGTGTGCGGTGAACCACCGGCATTCTAACCCACTAGCCTTAGCCATCGCAACGTCAGCAATATACGATGCTAGAATGCACCTTTATCCACTCGGAGCAACGCATCCACGCGTGACACGGCATAATAACCAAACAAGCCAGCAACGAATATGCAAGCACCCCAACATTTCGGCTTTCCGCTCGAAGCGATTATTATATTTTTCGCGGTAATTTTTGTTTCGCTCTATCTTGATTTATTCGCGCACAAAAAGAGCAAGGAAATCACAGTCACCAACGCCGCCATTTGGTCGTTGTTTTGGATTGCCCTGGCTCTGGGGTTTTACGCATATTTGTGGTTGCGCTTCTCGCCGGAGTGGGCCAACCTGTATCTCGCCGGTTACGCGCTGGAAAAAAGCCTCTCTGTCGATAATCTGGTGGTCTTCATGGCCATTTTTTCCTCGTTTGGTATTCGCGGCATCTTGCAACATCGCGTTCTTTACTGGGGAATTCTTGGCGCGCTGCTTTTTCGCGCTATTTTTGTGCTCATCGGTGCCAGCCTCTTCCTTGCCAGTCCCTGGATTGGCTTTTTGTTCGCCGCCTTTGTCGCCTGGAGCGCAGTCAAGATGTTGCAGGCACGCAGCGAGAAAGAGGAAGAGGTCGATTATTCCAATCACTGGAGCGTACGCATGACCGGCCAGCTGATGCCGGTATACACCCAACTGCACCTCGATCGATTCCTGGTGCGCCATGTCGACTTGCAAGCGCAGGGCAAGCACGCCCAGGTTACCCGCTACGGCAAGATTTATGCGACTCCGGCGCTACTCTGCCTGATGGCAATAGAAACCTCAGATATTGCTTTTGCCTTTGATTCGGTACCTGCGGTAATAGCCGTTACCCAGGAGCCTTTGCTAATCTACGCGGCTATGATTTTTGCAATTTTGGGTCTGCGCAGCCTCTATTTTGTGCTAGCCGCCCTAAACCGCTATCTGGTTCACCTGGAAAAAGCTGTCATTGCCTTGTTGTTTTTTATAGCCGCCAAAATGGTATTGCAATCCTGGAATCATGTATTTGGCGACACCGGCTGGCATATCTCGCCGCAGGCCAGCTTGTTAATTATCGTCGGGACATTGCTCGCCGGCGTTGTCGCCTCGTTTATCTTCCCCTCAAGACATGCCAGAGAAGCCTGAATGGTCAGCAACAAGCACATTGTTCCAACCAAAGGCTGAAAACAATGTTATATCTGAGCGAAAAGGATGTACAGCGATTCCTGACGCCGCAAATGGCCCTTGATGGCGTCGAGGAAGCGCATCTGGCGCTTGCGTCTGGCAGGGCTGTCGATGAGCCACGCCGCCGAACCAAGCTAAAGGGAGCGACTCTGCATATTTTACAAGGCGCCGTACTGAAAAAAGATAACGACGCAGAGGGCGTCATTGGCTACAAGGCGTACACCAGCAGTCGGCATGGAGAGCATTATCACATTCATACCTATAACGCCGCTGACGGCAAACCCATCGCCATACTGGAAGCCAACTATCTGGGTATGTTACGAACCGGAGCCGCAAGCGCCCTCGCGGCGAAAACGCTGGCCAGGCCTGACGCGCGCGTTGCCGGGGTTTTTGGAGCAGGCTGGCAAGCGCGAGGGCATGTGCAGATGCTTTGCACGACGCTGCCACGCCTTGAGTTTGTCAAGATATGGTCACGGCAGGCCGACAGGCGGCAGGCATTTGCCGAACAATTGTCCGCCCTGACCGGACGCAAGGTTTGTGCTGCTTCCAGCCCCGAAGAAACGACAAGCGGCAGCGATATCATCGGCACCATTACCACCAGTTCCAGCCCTCTGTTTGAACCCGACTGGCTTGATGATGGAACACATATAAACGCCGCCGGCTCCAATTCTCTGATAAGACAAGAGATAGGCGAAGCAGTGCTTAAACGATGTGATATCTATTGCGTCGACAGCGTTGATACCAGCATGCTCGAATGCGGCGACCTACTGCCGTTGCTTGAAAAGGGACGCCTGCGGCGGCGTCAAATGGTAGAGCTGGGCGATATCCTGGTTGGACGTTCGCCTGGTCGTACTTCATCGAAACAGATCACCCTCTTCGAATCACACGGCATAGCCGCGCAAGATCTGGCGGTGGCCAACCGCGTACTGCAGGCCGCCAAAGCAGAAGGCATAGGGTGTGAAATTGGAAAGTCAAATGCCTGACATGCTTGAATTCGCCAGTTTGAGCGACATTGGCCAACAACGCCAGCGCAACGAGGACGCCTTGCTGGCATCGCCGGAATCAGGATTGGCAATTGTCGCTGACGGCCTGGGCGGCGGCAAAGCTGGCGAAGTGGCCAGCCAAGCAGCGGTAAACATCCTCGCTGCGGCGCTACCACCCATAGCAGAACAAATGAAAGAGGTTTTGGCTGAAATGTGCGGGTCAGACGAGCAGGAGGGCACCAAAAGCTTGCGGGAGGCCTTATCGGCCGAAATCAGCAAGGCCAACGCTGCAATTTACAATGCCGCGCAGAGCAAAAGTTCACTTAGCGGTATGGCCACAACCCTTGTGCTGGCCATGTTCGGTGACAGGAGAATGATCAGCGCGCACATCGGCGACTCGCGGCTTTATCGACTGCGAGACAACAAGTTAAAATTGTTGACGTACGACCACACGATGCATCAGGCTATGGTCGATGTTGGCCTGGAGCAGGAGTTCAGGCAGCCCAGAAGCCTGTTGCTGCGTGCTCTTGGCTCCAACATAGAGGTTGAGGCGGAAATCAACATCCACCGGTTGCAACGTGGCGATCTATACATATTATGCACAGATGGTCTAACTGACATGGTTTCTGAAGACAGTATTTTGGCTACCTTGAACAACAGCGCCCCCAGCATTGCCACCGGAAGGTTCAATCTTGGCTACATAGCGCGCAATCTGGTGCAGTTGGCAAATGCTGCCGGCGGGCACGACAATATTTCGCTCGTTCTGGTCAGCGTGCTGGAAGCGGAGTAGAATTGGCACTCTGTTGCTGACTGGAACAATACTACGTGGAGAAACGAAAGAGTAAAAATGACCAAGTTGATTCTTTCGATGGACAGCCTGGTGCTGAAGGAAATACAGCTCAACAAAGAACGTATCAGCATTGGACGTAAGCCGAGCAATGATGTCCAAATTGACAATCTGACTATATCGGGCGAGCATGCCTTGATTACCACTTTACTTGGCGACTCGTTTGTCGAGGATCTTGACAGCACCAACGGCACCGTTGTCAACGGCAAACAGATAAAGCGGCATGCTCTGAAGCACAATGATCTGATTGAAATGGGAAAATACGCTTTCAAATTCATTACAGAGGTCGAAGACGATGCGGTTCCAGTCGACTCCGGTGACAATGTAGTAGAAGTTTGGGCCAACAAATCCGAAAATTCTGACAATTTTGGAGTAATCAGCATGCTTGGCAGCAATTTACATTCCGTTCCTGGCCAGGCTAACGAGGAAAAACAGGGCGTGCAACTCGCCGCCATACGTATTCTCGAAGGCCCTAGCGCTGGCAAGGGCATGGACTTGACGAAGCCACGCACCACCCTGGGCAGCGCCAACGTTCAGGTAGTAGCAATTGTGCGCCACCCTGACGGCTATTACCTGTTGCACGTCAGCGGCCAGACTCCCCCCAAAGTCAACGAAATACCATTGGCCAATAACCAATTGCTGCATGACAAGGATGTTCTTGAAATTGCTGGCGCCCGCATGGAGTTTTACTACAAATACTAGGCAATGCTGGTCGGAACTTCTACACCTCAGCAAAGACTTCCCTTCGCCTATCTTTATTATTTAGTATGCGCTATCGGCTGCAGGGATTTGCCACTTGATTTTGCCAACTCAGACCCAAAATCATCCCTTGTTTTACCCACACTCTTTTTTTTAATTGCGAGGCATAACTTCAATGAGCGAAAATATCCAACAAGTCAGTGACGATTCTTTTGACGGCGATGTATTGCAGTCCAATCAACCTGTTCTGGTTGATTACTGGGCCGAATGGTGCGGCCCATGCAAGATGATTACCCCAATTCTGGAAGAGGTCGCCAACGAATACCAGGGAAGGCTAAAAGTGGCCAAGCTAAATATTGACGACAACCAGAAAACACCGGGAAAGTATGGCATTCGTGGCATCCCTACCCTGATGTTGTTCAAGAACGGCAATATTGAAGCCACCAAGGTCGGAGCCTTATCAAAGTCACAATTAACAGCCTTTATTGACAGCAACCTCTGATTGGAGTACCTTCGCAATCCTTATGTCCCACTAACGCTGGCAGTCAGTGCGCGATGCGGCTGGTGCGGTATTGCCGGCCGGTCGACACCGAATTATTTCTACAAGTTTGTCGGTTGCCAGATTGGCTCATATCGAGTTTTTTTAAAATAGCAAAGCAATAGCCAGCCCCCTTCCGTAATAGCGATTAACCTTTCCGCGTTGCGCCGCTTTCCCCACCGCCTGGCGTCCCGAGATTTTATTGATCCTGCTTCCCTGACTCTTTTTTCCTTACTTTCCTGGCCTTATATAGCCCTCATCGTCTTTTCCCTGTAACACGATGCCGAAGCGCGGCAGCGGCGAACAGAATGTTACGGTCACAGGCCTACCAGTCCTTTTGATTAATTGACATGCATCTTTCTGAACTAAAAAACTATCACGCCAGTCAACTTCTGGAAATGGCTTTATCCAATGGCATTGATAGCGCTAACCGGTTGCGCAAGCAAGAATTGATCTTCGCGTTGTTGAAAAGCCAGGCTAAGAAAGGCGAAACAATCTTTGGCGATGGCTGCCTTGAGATCTTGCCAGACGGCTTTGGTTTTTTACGTTCGCCAGACACCTCCTATCTTGCAGGTACCGATGATATTTACGTCTCGCCGTCACAGATTCGGCGCTTCAACCTGAGGAACGGTGACACCATCGAAGGCGAGATACGCACTCCCAAAGACGGAGAACGTTATTTCGGTCTCTCAAAACTCGGACGCATTAATGGTGAGGCGCCCGACGCCACTAAAAACAAGTTGATGTTCGAAAACCTGACACCATTGCATCCAACGCGCCATCTCAAGCTGGAACGGAGTATCAAGGCCGAGGAAAATATCACCAATCGGGTTATCGACATGATTGCCCCCATTGGCGCCGGGCAACGCGCCTTGCTGGTGGCTTCGCCAAAATCGGGCAAAACAGTGATGCTGCAACACATTGCGCACGCCATATCGGCCAACCACCCGGAAGCAGTGCTGATTGTGCTACTGATCGACGAGCGTCCGGAAGAAGTAACCGACATGATACGTACCGTGCGTGGCGAGGTAGTGGCATCTACCTTCGACGAGCCTGCCAATCGGCACGTCAATGTCGCCGAGATGGTCATAGAAAAGGCGAAAAGGCTAGTCGAGCTAAAAAAAGATGTCGTAATCCTGCTTGACTCTATTACCAGATTGGCACGTGCCTACAACACCATGCAGCCGACCTCCGGCAAGGTATTGTCTGGTGGTGTGGACGCCAACGCTCTACAAAAGCCAAAGCGTTTCTTCGGTGCCGCGCGTAATATGGAAGAAGGTGGCTCGCTGACTATCATCGCCACCGCCCTGATAGAAACGGGTTCGCGCATGGATGACGTTATTTACGAGGAATTCAAGGGTACCGGTAACATGGAGATCCACCTCGACCGCCGTATGGCCGAGAAGCGGATCTACCCTTCGATTATTGTCAACCGTTCTGGTACCCGCAGGGAAGAGCTGCTATTAACACCGGAAGTACTACAAAAGATGTGGATCCTGCGAAAACTGCTACATCCGATGGAAGATATTGCCGCCATGGAGTTTCTACTCGACAAGGTAAAGGCCACTAAAAATAACGACGAATTCTTTGATTCAATGAAGCGCGGCTAGCTAGCACCTAGTCAGGAACCCGACCCGGATTGCTCAACGCAACCATGGCGCGGCAGCCTGGTCGTACAGCTCTCGCCACAAAGAATTGGCCAGGGCTCCCCAGCTCAGCCTTTTCTCCAGCCTGTCTAGCAAGTTCTCTTGCGGTGAATAGATGCGTATCTGTTCCGTTTCTAGCTCCTCGCGCGCCACGCTGCTGACGCTGCCTTCGGTGTCGGCTAATCCGATGCCGATGCTCTCAGCCCCAGTCCATAATAACCCGCTGAATAATCCGGGTGTCTCAAGCTGCAAACGATCACCGCGCCCCTTTCTGACGGCGGCAATAAATTGTTGGTGCAAGGCTTTGAGCAGGCTATTGGCGTATTCCTCGTGCTCTGAGTTCAACGGAGAAAACGGATCGAGAAAGCCCTTGTTTTCACCAGAGGTTAGCAAGCGCCTCTCCACGCCGATTTTTTTCAGCGCCTCGCTAAAGCCAAAACCGTTGATCAGGACGCCAATTGAACCAACGATACTCGAAGGGTTAACATAAACACGCTCAGCGGCGCTGGCAACAAAGTAGGCGCCTGAGGCTCCAATATCCTCAATTACCGCCAACAGAGGCTTGCCTGGGTATTTGCTACGCAGGCGAAGAATTTCATTGTGCATAATGCTCGACTGCACCGGGCTGCCACCGGGGCTGTTGACGCGCAAAATAACGCCAACAACGTTTTCATTTTTGAAAGCGCTCCGCAGGGTTTTATTGATATTTTCTGCGCTTGCCTCACCTCCGCTTCTGATGATGCCACGCAACTCGACTACAGCCACATGTTTGCCGTCTTCATCAAACCCAACGGAATCGAATTTACCGAGCAGCGCAACTGTAACCCAGATCAAGTAGAGCAAAAAGGCAAACCTGAAAAATATGGCCCAACGCCGCCGCCGTTTTTGCTCATCCAGAGAAGCCGTAGCTAGTTTCTCCAGCGTCACGCGCTCCCAGCCAACAGCACCAGGCGAGTCCCCGTCAACACCCTTTACCCCTGCGCTGTCGCCAGGGTTGTTATGAGACGCTTCGTCAGCCACCGTCGTTTATACCCAAAGATAGATATTTCAGCATTTATTGCACTACCACCATATTTAGTTAAATACTTCGGCAAAAGCCCTTATGAGCGGTAATTTTGCCAGGATGTGATAATTATACATTAAGACTTCCACACACCTTTTGCACTCATTCCTGTAATTGTTTTCTCTGGGGAGGCGCTGTTTTATTATGCGGGCGGGACGAAAGGCAAGGCGCACTGAGCACAGAACATGAGACATATCATGCAGATAGGCGAACTTACGAGCACCGCGCAACGCAGAATTTCGCCTGCGCAGACAATAAATCAGTGTCTCCCTAGTTATCACTGTAGCATGTAGTCAAGTTTGAATTTTACGCAGATCTATACACTTGCTTGCCACTAACATATTTCCAGATGCAACAATATTACTCAATCACCGAATTACGCGCCGCACTAGGCAGATACGTAAATATTGCCCTGGTGCCAACCATGGGGAGCCTGCATAGCGGACACCTTTCTCTGATGCGTGAGGCCCGGAGACAGGTAGATCAGTTCGACGGCGGAGGGGTAGTCGTGGCCAGCGTGTTCGTGAACCGCCTGCAATTTGGCGACCACGAGGATTTTGGCATCTATCCACGTGACCTGGCAAACGATGCCAGGCAACTACAAGACGCAGGCGTAGACTATCTGTTCGCGCCTGACGAAAGGGAAATCTACCCGCAACCACAGAAGTTTGTCATCGAGCATCCGCCAATTTACAACCAGCTGGAAGGTTTGGCACGTCCTGGACACTTCTCTGGTGTGGCTACTATAGTGCTTAAACTATTCAATATCGTCCAGCCAAAAATCGCCGTATTTGGTAAAAAAGACTATCAACAGTTAGTTATGATTCGCAACATGGCGCAACAACTGGCTTTACCAGTTGGCATTATTGGCGGTGAAACGGTGCGTGACGATGACGGCCTGGCGCTCTCTTCGCGTAATGCCTATCTGTCTGACAAAGAGCGTCAGGAAGCGCCACGTCTGTATAACTGTCTTCGCGCGTTGCGCGACAACTTGATATCTGCTGAGGCCGATCCAGATTATGATGCTTATTGTCACCAGGCGATGGCTGATTTAAGAAATAACGGCTGGCTGCCAGACTATGTTGCCGTGCGCCGCCAACATGACCTGGCACCGATACAAAGCCACGATGGTCTACTGGTCATAGTAGGCGCCGCCCGACTTGGCAAAACTAGGCTGCTCGACAATATTGAGCTGGCGGTTTGTTAATACCCTACATTTCGTGTCAAAATCCACCGATGATCATTTACGACTTGTGCTGCGAAGACTCGCATAGTTTTGAAGGCTGGTTCAGTTCAGTGGACGACTATTCACGCCAGTCTGCACGCGGTTTGCTGGTTTGTCCGGTTTGTGAGTCCTCGCAAGTCAGGAGGGTTCCATCGCTGACATCATTTATCGGCGACCTCTCCCGACAAGAAAAGACAGCGCCAGAAACCGCTACCAAGGCGTTCCGGTCTGAAAGCGACACCAAAAATACCGGTGATAGCACGCTTGCGCCTGCCAATTCTGTAGTAGCCAGCGATATGCCGGCCACTAATTCTCCACCCACGACCTCGAGCTTGCGTTTCATGTTGCAACAACTTACGCGGGTCGCGCTCAGTAACAGTGAGGATGTTGGCAATGATTTTGCGGCTGAAGCGCGACGCATGCACTACTCCCGGTCGCCTGTGCGCAATATTCACGGCCAAGCCAGCGATGATGAGTATCACCAACTGACCGACGAAGGCATTGCCATCGTTCGTTTGCCAGTATTCAATAACGAAGACCTGAACTAGTAGGCCCCGACAAATAGCAAGACAACAAACTCGGACACGTAGCATGCACTCCAGAGTTAGTCGCTAATACACCTCCACGGAATAAAGCGTGAGCCAGTTAAGCCTGCTGCGTAAACGGCGGTTTTTGCCGCTGTTTGTCACGCAATTTATGGGCGCCTTAAATGACAATGTGCTGAAAAACGCCATGATCGTTTTGGTCGCTTTCGACGCAGGCAATTGGAGCACCATTGATGCCGCGGTACTGGCTAACCTGGCTGGCGGAATCTTTATACTGCCTTTCTTCCTGTTTTCGGCTAGCGCCGGACAACTGGCTGATAAATTCGACAAGGCTCGCCTGGCACGAATCGCTAAAATACTGGAAGTCGCCATTGTTCTGGTCGCCGGTTTGGGCTTGTACATGCAAAATCTGGAGATGTTGTTTGTCTCGCTTTTTTTGCTGGGTCTGCAATCCGCCTTCTTTGGCCCGGTAAAATATGCTATCTTGCCGCAGCACCTACCGCGCAATGAACTGGTCGGCGGCAATGCACTTATCGAATCCGGCACTTTTATCGCCATCTTGTCGGGCACTATCATGGGTGGTTTGCTTGCAGCTACAGATTCAGCAACGCTGGCCATTATTTGCGTCGGGCTGTTTATTGCGTTCACCGGTTATCTGGCTAGCCGTCATATACCGAGCGCACCGCCACCAGAGCCGCTACTGTGCATCAGCTTCAATCCTCCAGTTGAAACCTGGCGTACCATTCGCCTGGCACGTTCCCAGCCACTGGTTTTCTTGTCGATAATCGCCATTTCGTGGTTCTGGTTGTACGGCGCTGTTTTTCTGGCACAGTTTCCAGCCTACACAAAAAACCTGCTGCACGGTGACGAATTAATGGTTACCATTCTGCTCGCTATTTTCACCGTCGGCATTGGCGGCGGTTCCTTGCTCTGCGAACGTTTAAGCCGCGGCCAGTTAGAGTTGGGGCTGACTTCCCTTGGTACCATCGGACTGGCTGTTTTTGGTTTTGACTTCGCCTGGGTGTCTGCCCACTTGCCAGCTACCAATGTCACCACATTTCCCACGAGTGTTCTACTTACTAGTCCTACTGTCTGGAGGGCATTGTTTGACCTGTTCATGATCGGTATCTTCGGCGGTCTTTTTATCGTTCCGTTGTACGCATACGTGCAGTCCGAGGCAAAGCGGGAATGTGTTGCCCGCATTATCGCCGCCAACAACATCATGAATGCGCTCTTTATCACCATCGGAGCTCTTAGCGCCGCGCTGCTACTGACGGCAGGGATTTCACTGCCCTGGCTCTTTGCCATCACGGCGTTCTTCCACGTTGCCATCACTCTCTATCTGAATTGGCGAGCGCCAATATTCAAGCTACGCTTTGCATCCTGGTTGCGCGTGTCACTCAGAGGGCGTAACGCCTCGGGCTAAGCGACCTCGTCGATGTGTTAAACTCAGGAACGGCAGGCCCATTACAAGTGATTTATCAACAAAGAGTGTATGGACAAACTTGACTCCCGGCACTGAAAAGGTCAATACACCTTGTCTTCGGCAGGAATACTACAAAAGAAAAAGATTTGCGAGATGAGGGCAGTAAAACCTATCCGGGATGCAAGAAAAGAACTGCAAACCAGACCAGTCTTTGAAATTCTACCCACTGACTGACTTGCCTCGCGAAAATCTGTCAAGTGTTTAACTAGAGCTGAAGTACTTTCCCTGGTTCATTTGGCCCTCAATGTTGTGCCAGTCTGAGTGCGATCTGCGCCAGTCGCTTACCCTGCGCAAAGGCCAGACGGGCTTCTTGAGGATCAGGTTGTATTTCGTCGCCAGCCCCACTAACGTGCGTTACCCCATACGGAGTACCGCCTGTTTGGGTGGTATGCAGGTCGACTTCACTATAGGGTAATCCAACAATCAACATGCCATGGTGCAGCAATGGTGGCAACATTGAAAGCAAAGTCGCTTCGTTGCCGCCGTGCATGCTACTGCTGGAGGCAAAAACGGTTGCCGGTTTGCCTACCAAATCGCCATTCTGCCAAAGCGCGATGGTGCCATCCCAAAAATATTTCAGAGCCGCTGCCATGTTGCCAAAGCGGCTGGGGCTGCCAACTGCCAGACCTATGCATTGACGCAAGTCTGCTTCGCTCGCGTATGGCGCACCTTCTGTCGGCACTTCCGGCGCGGTAGCCTCACATATAGCGGACACCTTGGGTACGGTACGTAATACGGCAACAGCCCCCTGAGATTCTATACCCCGTGCCAATTGTCGCGCCAGAGCACGCACGGAACCATTTTGACTGTAATACAAAACGAGAATCGACGATTGCATGTAGTTAAGCTCCCTTGTGTTGAACTTCTGACACCTGTGCTGCAAGCTCCCCCTACACTTGCAGCTTGCGCCAGACAAAGCGCTCACCTGGGTCTGTTTTACGTCCTGGCGCGATATCGCTATGCCCGACTATATCCCGTAAGTAAGGATAGCGGACGCGTAATATGCGTATCAGCCGCCGCAGCGTTTTATACTGGGCGCTGGTATAGGCTAGCCAGTCGCAGCCGGCCAATTCGACTCCGATTGAGTAATCGTTGCAGTTTTGCCTGCCCTGCCAACAGGATTGACCGGCGTGCCAGGCGCTGTTTTCGGTGCCTACAAATTGCCATAACTGGCCATCACGCCGGATATAAAAATGGCTGGCAACCTTGACATCAGCCACGCCAGCAACCCATGGGTGAGCTTTAGCCGGCAACCGGTTAAGAAAAAAACGTTTTATGTAGTAGCTGCTAAAACACCCGGGCGGCATACTAATTGCATGCACAACCAACAATGAGATTGTAGCCCCATCAGGTCGGGGACTGTGGTTGGGTGAATGAAAGTGTTGTATCAACTGCGGCACACGGCGGCCAGAATGCGCATAGCTGCCTATACGTTCAAGCCAGCCATCCGCCAGCCAGCGCGCTGAATCGCGCCTGAGGCGCAAGTGATGCAGTTTGCGCCGCCGTTGCCGCGTGCAAAAGCTCATGGCTGATTTATTGATCGCTTTGGGAACCTTTATCACCTAGCTGCAAATGCTGCTCGCTGCAGTACCACGTCCCCCTGGCCGAGAAACTTTCTGATTCAGGAACATTAAGACCGCAATAGCTGCAAGCAACCATGCGCTCACTGCTGGTCTTGTTATCGGCGACCCTGGCGGCGCCTTTATCCTTGCCGGTGAAGCGTTTAACCAAACGACCCAACTGCCAGACAGCCAATGCCGCCAGTAAAAGAAGGAACAAAAAACGACCCATATTTCTCTTTACGCTTGTTGCGTCTCCTCATGTTTTACCACAGAATCGAGCAGCAGTAGCAGCTCATCCTCAGAGTACGGCTTACCCAGGTAATGACGAGCACCGAGCTTCTTCGCCAGTTGCTGGTGCCTTTCACTAGTGCGCGAGGTAACCATGATAACCGGCATATCGCGCAATTGCGGGTCACCCTGTACAGCGCGCAAAAAATCGAAACCATCCATGCGTGGCATATCTATATCGCATAATACTGCCGATGGTCGCTGCTGGTTGATTTCGGCCAGAGCCTCGGCGCCGTCGCGGGCGGTCAGTACCGCATAGCCACTTTTCTCCAGCAAACGACCGGTAATTTTACGTACAGTGAGCGAATCGTCCACCACCATCACCTTTTGCTTGTCTGCCTCGGCGGCAGCGCGCTTTTGCCGGGTAATATTGTCGCGCTTGTAGGATGCTTCGGCATCGCGGCTGGCAGCAATGGTAGCGCGTTCAAAAAGCACTATCGGGTTGATAATCAACACGATACGCCCGTCGCCCAAAACCGTGGCGCCGTCGATTCCCAGTACGCTGGCCATTTGCGGACCCACATTCTTGACGACTATCTCCTGGTGCGACAATACCTCTTCTACCAAAATAGCCAAGCGGTGGCTGCCGCTTTGCATGAAGATTACACGTTGCCTTTTCTTGCCTTCCGGCATTGCGAGGGAATCGCCTAAAAGATGCGGTAAATAATGAAAGGGGAACTGTACGTCGCGCAAATTGATTCTTTGTTTGCCCAGTTGAGAGCTTAATGTTTCAGACTGGCCCCCTGCTACCTGTACGATAAGTGAAGACGGAACCGCAAACAACTGACTACCAACGCGAACAACCAGCGCCTGCATGAGCAACATGGTCAACGGCAGGTGCACACGAAAGCTAACGCCACGCCCGGCCACTGAGGCAACTTCTATATGTCCTCCCAGACTGGCTATCTCGTTTTTGACAATATCCATACCTACACCACGGCCGGATAGTTCATTCACCGACACAGCGGTAGATAACCCGGGCAAAAAGATCAACTCACATTGCTCAATGTCGTCCAGCTCCTGCCCCTGTTTGACGAAGCCGAGCGCCTCGGCGCGCGCAAGCAATTGCGGCAAATCCAGTCCTGCACCGTCATCAGCCAGGGAAAGCAACACGTTATCGCCTTCACGTGAAACGTCCAGGTTGATACGCCCTTCCGTCGACTTGCCTTTTTCACGCCGCATAGCAATTGGCTCGATTCCATGCGAAACAGCATTTCGCAACATGTGCTCAAATGGGGTAATAATGCGCTCTAGAATGGCGCGATCCAGCTTCACGTCGCCACCAGTAATAATCAAGCGCGCCGCACGCCCGCTCTCACGCGCCGCCTGGCGCACCGTGCGCTGCAAGCGTTCGGCCAACGAGTTGACCGGCATCATACGGGTATCCATGAGGTTTAACTGCATTCCCCGGTTTAGACGTGCCTGGAAACTAATTGCCTCGGAAGCTTCATTGATGTCGCGTTTTAGGCCCTCCTGCACTGCCGCAATGTCGCCAACCGATTCAGCCATCATGCGCACTACTTCCTGAAAGCGGGTAAACCTGTCGAGCTCCAGTGGGTCAAATACCCCATCTTCGCTGATGTGCGCCTCCAACTGTGACTCAGCTTGCATGTCAATTTCGCGTAGATGTCGCCGCAGGCGTACAACGTTAGCGTCCAGCTCTTGCAGAGATTTCTTTACTTGCACTATTTCGTTGGTGATACGGTTGAAGGCTATGGCCATCTCGCCGGAATCGGCAACCATGCTATTGAGCAATTCAGCACCTACACGCATGCTGCCTCCACCAACAAGCGGAGTCTCGGCCCGCCAGACGGCAGACTCCGCCTTTGCACCGGCCTTACTGGACTCGTCGTCAGCGGCGTCGCCAACAGGCGCACTTGGCGCCAGGCTTTTTAGCAGGTTCTCAAGTCCGCCATGCAGATTATCGCATTCCAGTTGCACGCTCTCTATTTCTGCCGCGCTCACCTTATCCTGGTTTTTCAAGTGCTGTACGCGTTCTTCAAGCGAATGCGCCATTTCTCCCAAATGCATGGCGCCGACCATGCGTGCTCCACCCTTGAACGTATGTAGCAGCCGATACAAGTTATGCGCCGCATCCTTGTCCTGCGTGTTTTGACGCCACTGACCAAGACGCAAGTTGAAGCCGGAACACAATTCACGCGCTTCTTCAACAAACAGTTCGAACATAGGGCGATCTACTGTTATGTCTTCAGTTGCGCTTATGCCGGTCGCTTGCTGTGTGTCGGCAGCGCCTTCTGCCGACGGGTAGAGCTCCGCCAGGCGAGAAATAACTTCATCCGCAGGTTCGCGCTGAGGGTTAGAGAGGCTTTCTTCAATCTTTACCAGTGCTTCGTGTAACAGCGGAGGCGTGAAGTCCTGGTCCAACTGAGCGGAGTCGATAAGCGTGTTGCGTCTTTCCAACGCTTGTTCCAGGGTGTGCGCCAGCCTGGAAAGAGATAGTTGTCCTACTGCCCCTGCAATACCGGCCAGGGTGTGCGCAGCGCGAATCATCTGCTGTGGAGCTGGCTCGTCGTGCATCGAAGCCAGACCGGACTGCAGCGTAGCTAGATGTTCGGCTGCCTCAACATTAAATATGGCCAGTAAGGGCGTTGACTCTTCTTTGTCCTGCACCTTTTCAGGCGTTGGCGGCATGGCAGGTTTTACAGCTTGTGCAATTCCCGGCCTTGTTTCAGCTTTTGGTTTAGGTGCAGGCGCCAGTGCAGGTGCTGGTACTGGCTCTGCTTCAGGTTCAGATGCAGGCGTGGGGGCAGATTCCGGCTTTGTTTCAGCTTCAGGTTTAGATGCAGGTGCAGGTTCTGGCTCCGTTTTGATTTGTTGATCAGCGCTGCCGGGTTGAGGTTTCGCGCTTGCCCGGCCAGTGAATTTTTCTTCCAGGGCCTGTAAGGGGTCAGCTCTACTGGCGCGCAGATGTCGCGCCTCGGCAACCAGCTCCTCAGTGGACGGTGGCGTCGAAGGCGGAGAATTTTCCAGCGCCCGCAGCCATTTGCTGAGCAGCAGCCGCGCCTTGTCCATAAACTGGAAAAACGCCCGGTCAACTGGCGATTCATTGCGCAAGTGTAGATTAAGCGTTTGTTCTATCTCCCAGGCAAACTCGCCTAGATCAGACAGACCTACCATGCGTCCACTGCCCTTCAGGGTATGAAAGCCGCGCCGAACATCGACCAACTTTTGCTGATCACCAGGCATTTTCTGCAATACAGATAGTTGGTTTTGCATGTTCACCAGTACCGTGCGCGCCTCTTCAAGAAAAACCTGCATTAAATCAGGATCTATCTGCGGCGATGTTTCCTGGCTTGTCTTTGCTGGCACGGACTCGGTAACATTCGCCGATGGAACAGCAGCTCTCTTATCCTCGGCTGCCCTGGCCGTACCTACAGTCGCTGCTTCCAGGCGGCCCAAGGCCGTGTTTAAGCGATCACGCAATGGCTCGTCAGCTATCAGGTCAGCGTCCTGTCGTAATGAGCGCAAGGCTTTTTGCAGGGGCAATCGCGCACCTGCTGTCCTGGCTTCCTGTTGTTCGGCGCGGTTAAGCATGGCGCGAATCTCACCCTGGCGAGCGGCAAGCTCTGATTCCAATGATCCTTCCAGGGCCGTTACCGTCTGAAGTCTCGCTGCGTCTTCGGCGACAAAGCTGTCGAAGTCCGGTGCTTCCGCAGGTTTGACACTGAACAGTCGGCCGACGTAGAGATAAAAACGCGTGAGACGTTGTGCAAGGCTTTTAAATATTGAGTCATCTGGCCGGCCCGGCATGGAGTTTATATCGGCAATCTCCTTGCCAATGTCGCTGATTTCTTCGGCCGCCCGTACCTGTCCACACTCGCGCATCGCAGAGGCAATAGCGTCAATGTGCCCAACGCTAGCCGCAATCTGCGTTTTTTGCGCATTACCACGAAAATATGCATCAAGGATTTGTTCAAGCATTCCCAGACGCGTTCTGCATGCCTTGGCAAGTTCGTCGTTATTTTCATCGCTGCTGCCAGTAGCGCCGGTGGCGCCCCTGTCAGCAGCAACCTTTTCACTGCCCAGTTCTGTGTCACTCAAGGCATAGTCACGTGCGATGGAGTCAATCAGTGGATGTTTGCCTTCTCCGGCGCGAGCTATGAAATACAACGACTCCCGCATCAGACGCTCGGCAACACGCTCGGAGCCGGCCTGAGTACGGCGTAGTTGCAGGTCTATCAACGAACAAAGCTGCCTTGCCCCCGGGTCGTCAGCAATGGATGGTTGCGCCAGCGCCGCCATCAACCCGCTTGCGATACGCCAGCAGGCGCGTTGGGATGGTGATTTAACGACTTTTTCCACCTCGGCTATTGAAGTTGCCATCTTTGCCAGCCCTGCAATCGCCCTTTGGTCACCGGTCGGCAGGCGCAACCAGTCCAACAAGCCTTGCTGGTAGTTATGGCGTTCTCTTTTCAAGCGCCGGGAACGCTCTTGCTGGTCAAGCTGTACCTCGGAGTTTTCAGGTCGCGCCTCCGGAAACCAGTCCAGTTTTGGATAAAAAAGAGTGGCCGCGGAAGGCTTCGGCTTGCCGATCGCCAGATGTAGCTCTGTCAATTGTGGAGTCAGGACGGTTGGCTGCTGCAAACGTCCTTCGGCGGCGCCGTCCAGATAGGATTGCAGCGTTTTTATGCTATCGTACAGCGCAGCTACGCGTTCCGGCGTCGCCTCAAGCTCTGTACTTTCCAGTGCACTGAGGAGCTTTTCCTGCGCCTCGGTTATTAGCGGCAAACCCGGCAGATCAACTATATTTAGCGCCCCGTGTACCTGGTGCAGATGGGTACGGCAGAACTTGAACTTGGTGCGATCCTGATGTTGCGAATAAGCGTCGAGCTCCCCCATGGCTCGCTGCAAGGCCAGCTCAATTTCGCCTTTTACCCAATTAAGCGGCCCAGGATCAAAGTCGGCAATCATACTCGGTTCACTTGTTTCAATCTATCTTGAAACGCGCCACCGTGTCTTGCAGACGGGAAGAAAGTGTCGCCAGGTCACCTACTGCGTTGTCGGTCATGTGCGTGCCGTCTGTAGTTTGCCTGGTAAAGCGATGAATATCCTGCATTCGTTTGGCGACATTGGAGGCAGCTCGCGACTGTGCCTGGGTAAGCAAGGCAATGCTGTTGATCAAGCTGGACATACGCTGCGACACCTCGCGAATCTGGGATAGGGCTTCGCCAGCGAAGCGGGTCTTTTTGCCGCCTTCGACAACATTTTGGGTGGTGTTTTCCATCGCCTCGACAGCGCTACGCGTATCGCTCTGAATGCTTTTAATTAACATGGCAATTTGGCGCGTCGCCTCGGCGGAGCGCTCGGCCAACCGCTGCACTTCTTCAGCGACAACGGAAAAACCTCTGCCAGCCTCGCCTGCACTAGCGGCCTGAATGGCCGCGTTGATAGCCAGCACATTGGTTTGTTCGGTGATGCCGGTAATAATTTCGGTGATCTCGCCTATTTCCAGTGAGCTTTCACCCAGGCGCTTGATGCGTTTGGCTGTCTCCTGGATAGTATCGCGAATTTCGTCCATTCCATGCACACTATCCTCGACTGCAAGAGCTCCTCGTACGGCAGCATTCATTGACATTTCCGCCGCCTGAGCCGTGCGTTTAGCCTCGCCGGAGGCCTCGTTCATGCGCCGTGCAACATCAAGAGCCGCTCGCCCTGCATCACGTATCTTTTCCGCCTGTTCTTGTGCAGAGAGCAACAACTCACTTGATATTTTGTGCGTATCCCTGGTAGCGCCGTCAATTTGCGTTACAGCCTCGTTGATGCTAACTACAACTGAGCGGAATTCTTCAATCGTATAATTGACAAAGTCGGCAATGGTGCCAATATTGTCTTCTGTGACCGTGGCATGTACCGTCAAATCGCCGCGCGCCACCGCGTCCAGTTGATCCATTAGTTGCATAACCGATTCCTGCGAGTAAACCGCGCCGTTCTCTTCCTTACGGCTTTGCTCCTCCGTTTCTATTGGTTGCTGCCGGCTAACTGCATGGCTGTCTTCCGCCAGGTCGTCGTACTCGCGCCAGTCATCTGCCTTATTATCTCTATAGAGCACATATATGTTCAACAAGATGCCAGCCAATCCCAGCGCGAGCGCCATATAACGCATGGCAGACTGGCTCAACAAGTCAGGGATAGAACCTTGCGCCCAGGGTAAGCAGCCTATCAAGCCAAATAGCACTATAGTCAGCAGCGTTTCCGTAAATCTGGAGTTTGTTATGCTGCCTGCTTCTTTTTCCTCCGACCTCTGAGCGCCATTGAATCGCTTGGTGAAAGATGTGCCGTCGATAGAATTATTTGATATTCCCCCATTTATCTTTAACTCACCGTCGTAGCCGGGCAAATCAATATCGATGGGCGCGTCGTCGCGCAATAAGGTATCGGGAGGCTTCGATTTCACGGGCTCCGAGTATGTTTCTGGATACGGCTCAGCGAGCTTCGATTCTGGTTCCGGTTCAGGTTCTGGTTCACGTTGTAGCTCTGTAGCGGGTTCTGTTTCCGGCTGCGGTTCTGGCTCAGGCTCCAGGGGGTTCACACTTTCCGGCTTCGTCTCGGCGGGTTTCGATCCCAACTCCGCTGGCTGTGCATCTGCTGACGCTTCATAGTCAACCGTGAAGCTGGAAGACGCAACAGACTCATCCACTGGCGGGAGCGATAAATCCTCGTAAGGCTGCAGCGAGTTCGTATCAAGCTTCAGAGCTTCTGGTGGTTCTGAAAGATCATCCAGTATTGTTGGCTGCGAGTCTCGGGACGCCCCTTCAGGCTCTGATATCGAATCACCGGCGGCGGCATCAGCACTCGAATCTTCTGAATGGGACGGAGTCTGCGTATCGTCCTCCGGCGTTTGTAAGATCTCGTCTTCCACCTTGGGATCGCTAGCGCTCTTTCGCTTAAACATCCACCACGGCGCTGGTCCATCGCGCGTTTCTTCCCCTGCTTCACTGGTATCGACTTCTTCCCTGGTTACCCAGTCCGGCTCCAGGCCCGGAGACAAAGGGGGATGCTGTTTTGGCACGCGGACACTTGGGGCGCCATCGCTTTCCGGGCTGGTGGTCTTGCGTCGCAGCAAACGTTGCCACCACGAAGGAGCACCTTGCGTGGGCATATCTTCAGCCATTTTCGATATCAGAGAATAATCTGGCGCTTCCCCTGCTGAAAAGCTGCTCCTGGCAGCATCTGTCATGACCACCTTCTGTTCGTTTTTGCCTGCTCCGGTCGTGGCAGAAGCAACGGATTCAGCCAATCTCGCGTCAAGTGCCTCGTGCACTCCAAAACCGGAAGATTTAGTAGCTTGCTGGTCTGTATTGTCCATGCTGTCGGTTGCATTATTCGCCATCTCAAGCTCCGATTTCCATGAATTCACGGCTTTTCAATAGAGTTGGCAAGTTGATCATGCGCCATGCCTCGTTGCTGCTATCTTGGTAGAGAGCTTCACTCCAGGCCGGAAAGCCTTCACTGTCATCTCTAGTGGGCTCCGCAGCAAGACTAAACAGGTTGCGTCGACACAGTTGCACATCACCATCTACCAATAAGGCGGCGTTGGACTCATACCTGTGGCTAACCAACACCAGCTTTGCTTGTCTCTCACTCACCGTTGCCTGAGCGCCAGCCAGCCTGGAAAGATCAGACACGGCATACAAGGTGCCGCGCACGTTGGAAAGACCGATAAAACACGGACTGGTATGTGGAACCGGGGTTATGTCCTGGGCATGCGCGACCCCTTCTGTTTCTACAGGTTCGAGCAGCCAGCGCATATTTGCCGCTGTTATGGCAAGCAATGGTGGTGGCGAATCTTGCTCTGCTTCGCCAAGGCGCGCATTCAGGTAATTTTGATACTCGTGTAGTGTTGTGTATTGGTCGAGCATGAAGTCCCTTGTAGGAGCCCGCCTGCCTCTAACGAAGCCGACTGGGTATTTTTAACTAACATTCAAATTCTAGCCCAGGGCTTTGATTTTGGTTATCAACAGCGCCTCATCCACCGGTTTAACCAGATAATCAACCGCGCCCTGGCGCAAGCCCCAAATTTTGTCTGTGGTCTCGCCCTTGCTGGTACACATGATCACCGGAATAGCTTTGGTTGCATCGTTGCGCGACAGTTTACGTGTCGCCTGAAAACCGCTCACGCCCGGCATGGCCACGTCCATCAAAATCAGGTCTGGTTGTTCCAGCTCGGCCAGGCGGATACCATTTGCACCATCGGTGGCAGTAAAAACCGTGTAATTGTGTTGCTTCAGAATATTACTCAGAAAACATACCTGGGTTGGTGAGTCGTCGATAACCAAAATTTTGTTAATCGCCATTATTTCGTTACAAATATGCCATTATGTTACTTGTTAGTTACTGGCCACAGTAGTATTGGCTTCACTTTCAGCCGCAATACTGTCCGCCCCTTGCCTGGCTGAGTCTGCACAATTGACCAGCAAGTTTACAGTTTCGAGCAATGACTCCCGCCCAAATGGTTTAGTCAGGTATTGCTCTGAACCAGCCATTTCGCCTCGCGCCCGATCAAACAAGCCATCTCTTGATGAGAGCATGACAACCGGAATACTACGAAAACGACGATTTCTTTTGATCAACGAACAGGTTTGATAACCGTCGAGACGTGGCATAACGATGTCGCAAAAAATCAGATCTGGTTGATAGTCGTTGATTTTTGAAAGCGCATCAAAGCCATCTCCAGAAAGCACCACCTGATGGCCAGCCTGAGATAAAAACATTTCGGCGCTTTTGCGAATGGTAATACTGTCGTCAATGACCATAATGACCTTGGCATCAGCAATTGGTTCCGATTTCATCCAGGACAGCCCAGTTAATCAGCGTTTCCTTAGCCGGGGATAATGCTTTTTTATAACCAGCAGCAATACGCCAAAACCCACGCAGCTTAATACCCACTGCATCATGGTCAGTTTGGCTTCGATAGAAAGCAATCTAATGTCTACGTTCGCAACAGCTTCAACCTTCTGACGTACTTCGTCATTTAGCACATTAGCAACGCGAAGTGCTTCATAGACTACAGAGATCATCGTACTCATGCTCAAATTCTACCGTACTTGAAAACTCCAACCAAGCAGATTCGTCATAATCCAAGGAATGACTAGCCGATTGCGCCACCACCGATTGTTTTTGACCTTCATGTTGTTTTTCCATAGAAGCATTTACCCTACCTGCAAACGCTGGCGAAAATATCCGACATCCATATCGCCGCAACCCTGCCACCAGACCAACTGGCCCCCACGGCCCTTAGTGGCGATTATCTACTGATGCTGCATCTGGAAGCTGATGCCGAAGCCGAGCGCTTGCGCCAACAAAAGGAGATCGCTAAACTGGAAGTGCAGGTCAAACTCTCCGAAGGCAAACTCGCTAACGATAATTTTGTCTCCCGCGCTCCCGAAGCCGTGGTGGCGGAGGAAAAAGCTCGCCTCGCCGCTGCCAAGGAATCGCTTGAAAAAGCCAAAACCAAGTTGGCCCATTGGTCATGACACACCATGAAGTTTTTATTGAGGTATCGAGCCGCCATTGTTTTTCTCTTGATCATCCTTTTGATCATCGGCATCGGTTTCACTGAAATTGTCAGCCCGTCAAAGATAGCACCAGAGCATCAATTGGTGATACTGAACCCACTAGACAAGAATAATAAAAACTGGAAACACCGCAGGTTTAACAAAAAGAAGACGACCTATCAATGGGTACACTCTGCGCTTGGGGGCACGGTTAAGGCGACCGGCAATCAATCCGCTTCAATGCTATACCGAAATATCGACATGCCTATAGCCAACTGCCACACGATGAAGTGGCAGTGGTACGTGCCCCAGCCACAACAAAAATCTGATTTACGCACCAAAGGCAAAGACGATGCGGCGGCATCCGTTTTCGTTATGTTTGGAAATCCGGGCGTACTCAATTTAAAGCCGGTGAATGTCTTACGCTATACCTGGGCGAACAGGCATCATCGTGTCGGTGACATCATCACCGGCCCCTATCAGAAAAAACATGTGCGCACCATCATCAAACGCACTGGCACGCTGGACGTGCCGTCGCTGGCGAGCGAACAAGTCGATTTACTGAAAGATTATAAAGAGAGCTTTGGTGAGGCCCCCACCATGAATATACACGGCATTGCCATCTTCACCGATAATGATGACACGAAAGAGCCGATCACTGCACACTACGGAAGAATCATCCTGGAGTGCGGGTAATAAACAACCATCAACCCTTAATCCTCAATCGCCACCAGCGCCTGTTTATCGGATTTTTTAAGCGCATCGAAATACACGTCCAGGCGGATGGATTGACCATTGCTCTGCACGATGCGGCAGTGATTGCGTCTGAGGTCGCGGACATCATCGACCCCGCATGAGTGGGCGATGACTTGCAGTTCTTTCACCATGTTATTGACATAGTTGGCGACACGCTCGGCCTTTTCTTCCGGGATTAACCCCCGTTGCAGGCGCTTGTTGTGGGTTGTGATACCGGTCGGGCAAGTGTTGCGATTGCAATGGAGCGCCTGAATGCAGCCGATAGAAAACATGAAACCCCTGGCCGAGGTAATAAAATCCGCGCCGACACAAATGGCCCAGGCCACATCGCCGGGCGTGACCAGTTTGCCAGAGGCGATGACCTTGATCCGCTCCTTTAAACCATAGTCGACCAAGACATCCACTAACATCGGCAACGTATCGCTGATCGGCAGGCCCATGTAGTCAAAGAGGCTCAAGGGTGCGGCGCCGGTGCCACCATCGGCGCTGTCGAGCGTAATGAAATCCGGCGCATCGGCATGGCCGCGCGCATTGATACGATCGCACAACTGGCGAATCCATTTGCTCTCGCCCAGGACGATCTTGAACCCCACCGGTTTCCCCGTCACCTTACGCACATGCACGATCATGTCAAGCAGATCATCGACACTGTCAATTTCCGGGTGTCGATTAGGGCTCAAGGAATCCTGACCGGCGGGGATGCCACGGATTTTTGCTATCTCGGGCGTCACCTTAACAGCGGGGAGAATGCCCCCCTTACCGGGTTTGGCCCCCTGGCTGATCTTGATCTCAAACATGCGTACCTGCTCGTGGGCGGCAATTTCACGCAATTTATCATCGCTTAAATTACCCGCTGCATCCCGGCAACCATATTTGGCGGTGCCGATTTGGAACACCAGGTCGCTTCCACCCGACAGATGCCAGGGCGAGAGCCCGCCTTCACCGGTATTTAGCCAGCAATGGGCAAGCTTGGCCCCATGCGAGAGCGCCAGCATGGCCGGTTTCGAGAGTGCGCCGTAACTCATGCCGGAGATATTAAAGATCGATGGCGCATCGTAGGGATGCGCGCTAAAACCTTCACCGATCACCATGCGCCTGGCGGCTCGGTCGGATGCCAGCGATGGGTAGGGGCTATTGACGAATAAAATGGCGTTCTCTTCGTGGATATTGCGGGTGGAACCAAAGGCAATGGTGGTATCCACATTCTTGGCGGCCTGATACACCCAAGAACGCCGGGAGCGGTTAAACGGCATTTCCTCTCGGTCCATCGCGAAAAAGTATTGCCGGAAGAATTTACCCAGGTCCTCGAAAAAATAACGAAAATGGCCGATGACCGGATAATTGCGGCGAATCGCCTGCTTGGTCTGGGTGACATCGGCGATGAAGACTATGATAATGGTAAGAAAAATAATGCCGATGGTGATCAGCAGCGTATCGGCCAGCAAGCCCAGGGCAAAACTGCCAGAAGTCATGATGGATTCCATGCTTGTCTCCTGATGGATGGTAAGTTGTTCTTTTATCCGCGATTCTTGCTGAATCAATAAGTGCTATTATGCGCCTACTTTAATCAAGCTGAGCGTAGCGAGGCTTGTTTTTTCTGTGCTCTTTGCAGCTTGCTTTTCCTGCAAAACTTTTTTTAATCTCAAAAAAAATCTCTACGTGGGGGGCTATAGCGATTTCCATCTTTTTACGCTTTTTTTCTATCCCCCCTTATAACCCCTGCTCTCACTGCGTTCATCCCGTAGGCGACGATTGTGTAGCACCTAGGAGTACTAGAGATGCCTTTCAAATTCAGATTTATTAACCGTAATCATTTGGGAAATTCACCTTTAAGTTTCAGCCCTTGCGGGCCTTGGGAACCGCTGATTTATTGGCTGCGCGGGCGAAATCTTGCGTTGCGCGGTGCTCAAAAGCTCGCCTATCTGCATGATATGTCTCGCTTTCTTTGCTCCGTGCGCCTTGTCTTTCGTTCCGCTCGCTGAATAAAACAGCGTTTCCCTAGTTCTATTATGTTGCTTCGAAACTGGCAAACGCTGCGATGAACTTTCTTTTAAGGAATTTGGTCAATGAATATAGAGCGCTTTCAAAAAATTTTAAAACCAATAACCGACTATGTATCGGGTCAGATAGTGAGCCCCGATCTAGCCGAGAAACTCAATCGTCGGTTTCCTCATGACGGGGAGACATTCAATGCCATTGAGGCAGCTTGCCACGAGGCTATATCGGATGGCTGGATGTGTGAACAGGGGACGGCAGGACGACGCTTTGGCCGGGTCATTGAGCCGTGCGAAGAGACCGGAAGACTAAGTGTCGATGTGGTCGATCTAAAAAATATAGTTGGCCCACATCATCGCCACCCAACGGGCGAAATATGCATGATCATGCCTGTCACTGAAAGTGCTCTTTTTGATGGCAGGACTCGGGGCTGGTGTGTATTTAAGCCAGGATCTGATCATCGCCCGACTGTCACGGACGGAGAAGCGCTCGTGCTGTACATGCTGCCAGAAGGAAAGATTGAATTTACTGAGCAATAATTGCGAGAAACCGGCCGCATATAACAACACATGCAGACGGTCACGGCAAAGCCGCGCCGCTGATGCGAGGCGTTAGAACGTGAAAGGATTAAATATCAAATTTTTGAGCGCGAGTCTTGAACAAGTCACTTTCATCTAGGATCGAAGAAGCAAACTCTGCACTTATCGGCGACAAGAATTTGGACGCGGTGGGGAACTTCTTCGCAAAGGAGTACGTAGCCCACGTAACTGGCCATGATATGAAGGGAGGCCACGATGCGGTTCGTGGCATTCTCGAAGAGCTATTTCGAGCCTTTCCCGATCTTAACGTTGAAGTTGAAGTGTTGCTCGAGGGTAACGATCGCGTCGCCTGGCAACGCACGCTACGGGGCGCTCAATCCGGGAACTTCAAAGGCTTCCCCGCCAACGATCAGGAAGTTATCTGGCGCGATATGGTCACGAGTCAATTTCGGTCCGGCCTTATTTGCGAAGAGTGGGTGGTGACGGATCTTGCAGAGCAACTGTTGCGGGCCAGGAAGAAGTAGTTCCGTGAATGAGGAGTATAAGTTTCGACCAGACCTGACACATCATTAAATCAAGCTGAGCATGGCGAGGCTTGTTTTTTTCTGTGCTCTTTGCAGCTAGTTTTCCCTGCAAAACTATCTTTAATCTCAAAAAAAATCTCTACGGGTGGACTATAGCGGTATTACTTCGTCGCAACGCTTCATCCCATCTGGTTCATACGTGTATCTTTGCGCCAGCCTGGCGCGTTTTTCGTAGTGCGTTGGCCGTGCATAAGCGGCAACTGCCGGATTGCAAAGGAACTGTCTGGAAGTCATTGGACACTCAAACAATAAAAACCCCTCTACTTTTAAGGTGTGCTATAAAGTGAGGGGGATTACAATACGAATTAGCCTGACCGCACCGGAATAACCATCTACATACGTTAAAAGAGGAGCTTGCTTTTGATCAAGCGTGATTACACTGTTCGTTTTCATACCCCAGCATTTCTTGGCAATGCGGAGCAAAATGGTCAATGGCGTTCGCCGCCGTTTAAGGCGCAATTGCGCCAGTGGTGGCGCGTTGCATACTATGCCTCTAATCACGAATGTGATTTTAGCAAGATGAGAGAACAGGAAGGCAGGCTGTTTGGCAATGCGTGGCTCTCAAAGAATGATTCAACCTGCCATAACAAAAGCAAAGTAAGAATGCACCTGCATAAATGGTCTGAAGGCAGGCTACAAAAAGGTTCTTGCCTAGGTGATTTCAAAGATTTCAAAGTTAACCATGATGAAGTACAAGGAGGCAAAATTGACCCCTTTACCTACCTGGGCTACGGAAAGGTGAATAATAGGAGACCAAACAACACCACCATCAATGTGAAAGAAGAAGCAAGCATATCCCTGACCTTTCCCGAGGACGGACTTATCGAACATGCACTAGAGCTGATGGATTATTATGGCACCGTGGGTGGACGTAGTCGCAATGGATGGGGTTCTTATACTCTGACTCTGCGTGGCAATACTGTAATTGAAAAACAGAGCTGCAATATACCTCAGAGCTGCAATATACCTTTAAGGTGCTGGCAAGATTGCCTAGAACTGGATTGGCCTCATGCTATCGGCAAAGACTGCAAGGGGCCATTAATCTGGAAGACCAATGAGCATGATAAATGGCAAACGCTTATGAAAGAACTTGCCGAAATCAAAATAGGATATAGAACGCAATTTGCGTTTAGCAGGGGTGCTGGCAAAGCAATTGAAAAACGCCATTGGCTTAGCTACCCAGTAACAAATCATAAAACAAGTTGGGAGGAAAACAAATCACGCCTGCCTAACAGTTTGCGATTTAAGGTTCGTCCGACGACTGACGATAAATTGGTTGGCGTGATTTTTCATATGCCTTGCCTGCCACCGGAATCATTTGAGCCTGCTGCAAGGAAAACGGAAATCATCGGGGTCTGGAAGGAGGTGCATGAATTTGAGCCTGCTGCATGGAAAACGGAAATCATCGGGGTCTGGAAGGAGGTGCATGAATTTCTCGATAAAAAAAATGGCAAACTTACTCGCATCCCGAGTTGAAGTTTTATTATGAGTAACGATACTGTTTGGAAAACAAAGCTTGCGACCCGTATCCTGGATATGATCGGGCAAGATGGAGAAACGCTCGATCAGCACCTCGACAGTTTGATCAAGGATGTAGACGACAATCTTATAAAACGTGCCAATTCTTGGGCGGTTGCAGCCGATCACCCGATGTGCTCATCAGAGGGATGGACAAAAGAAAGTTGGGCCGAGCGGCCGGTATTGATCCATCCGCTAAGCGGTGAGCAACTTAACATCAATGAGCAAACAGGGTTTGTCAGTGAAGAATTTAAAGACATCAAAGCGCATTGTTTCAAGCATATTTTAGGTTTATTGCAAGAGCATCATATTGCGACTAGAGAAGCGGACTTAAAAAGAGCTCTTCTGACCTTTTGGCGTTTTGGTTCAGAACAGATAGAAGTCGACGGGGATCAATTCAACCCGTTATGGGGAATGTTGCCAAATGATAGTCGCATACCCGACCACTCAATCTGGGAGCATCTGGACTTGTGCGCTGCTTTTGCCGGGGCTTTTTCCGCTGATTCTGATAACAAGATTGCTCTGATGGCTTTATCGATTGGCCCGGTGCAACCTTTTATTGCAGCTTCTCGCAGCACCTCCGATTTGTGGGCGGGTTCGCATATTCTTTCCCGCCTGGCGTGGGAAACAATGCGGCCACTGTGTGAGCAACTGGGTCCAGATGCCATACTCTTTCCAAGATTGCGTGGAGTTCCTCAGGTTGATCTGTGGTTGCGTGACCATATGGAACTGCCTGGCAAGCTGTTTGAGAAATGTACGTGGATGAGTAGTAGTGATGATGGCAATCCACTGTATTCCGCCGCGTTACCCAATCGTTTTGTTGCCGTGGTGCCAGCCAGCCAGGCAAAAGAAATGGCTGAAAAAGCCGAAAAAACGGTAAGAGAATGGTTGCAGGGTATAGGGAAAGAAGTGGTTGAAAGTCTGCTAGAGAAGGCGAACTGTCAAGATGGCGATTCCATACCCGCTTATAGTCAGATGAAGGAGCAGTTGGCAGGCTTCCCTGAGGTGCATTGGGCGGTCGTGCCATTTTCGATGGATGAGCAAGATGAAAAGAATAGTGATTTCTATGGCTTTCAACTATCACAGGCCATGCAACCTTTTTTTAAAGGGCAGTCAGGTGAAGCTCCCGGTTTCCTTGGCACAACTGCCTGGAAAACATTGCAAAAAGCAGGCAAAGACCATAAATTCTTTGCTTTGAATCCGGGTATGCTTTATACGGCTATTTACGACCTCGCAGAGCGGGTTCTGGCCGCTGCAAAGTCGGTGCGCCCATATAAACAAACCTGTCAGCAAGGCTGGCGCTGTTCGCTAACCGGGGAAAATGAATGGCTGACCACCGACAAAAGCCAGCTATCTAAATCCTATCGTAGGCAAGACGACACATTGTGGGCTAAAGTCGCCAAGGTCAAACCCTCATGGGCAAAAAAAGGGGAGCATTTAAGCGCCTTGCCTGCAATTAAGCGTTTATGGCCAACCATCTTTGCTGAAGAAGTGCGCAAGGCGCAATCTCAAAGTGGCGGTGCCGAGCAGCGGCAAGATAGCCGCTTTGTGGTTTCTACCCATGCCATGGCTCTGGCGCCCCAACTAGACCAGTGGCTGGAAGGAGGTGGATTGACTGTTGAGGGAACAGCAAAGTTATTGGAAACCTCAGAGCCAGTTGCCTTGCCTCGCCGCTTACTGAAACGCCATAAAGACAATCCAGCATTAGATGACGCACGCCTTATTCCTACTTTGTTGGAAAAGTTGGAAAATCTAGACGATGATTATTTGCCAACTCAAAAAGAGTTGATTCGTAATACATTAGGTCATGACAACAAAATTGATCTCGAATCTTATTACGCGCTTTTGTTGATGGATGGTGATCGCATGGGTCAAATTCTTTCTGGCGACCCACAATGGGCGATTTCTTACAGTGACAGTTTTCACCCACAGGTGCGTGATGGATTTTTACAAGCCGCCAATCAGGCTTCACTTTCTGACTACGCAAATATGAAGCGGACACTTTCGCCCAATCGTCATTTTGCAATTTCCTCAGCACTCAATGATTTTTCGCTCACTGTGGTTCGCCATGTCATTGAGGAAGAACATTTAGGGCGAGTTATTTACGCTGGCGGAGACGACGTAATGGCAATGCTGCCGACGGCGGATGTTTTCTCCGCAATGCCTCGTTTGCGCAAGGCTTATTCTGGCGAGGGTGATAGCGGTGAGAAATTTGATTTGAACCACCCTGACAAGCTGTTTTTGAGCAACGGATTTGCTTGTATTAATGGGAAAACCATGCGCATGATGGGCCGTTCGGCTACCGCTTCATGCGGTGTCGTCGTTGCCCATCAGAAAGCGCCACTAGCCATGGTGCGCCGGGAACTTGAAAGCGCCGAAAAGCGGGCAAAAAATGAAGGTGGGCGTGATGCTTTCTCAATTACCGTTATCAAGCGCTCTGGCGGTGCGCTCCATCTCACTGCCAAATGGGGCGAACCGGTTTCGCTTATCGCCGATCTGTGTGATTTTCTAGCGGCTGAGGACACTTCACGTCGTGCGGTTTTCCACACTCTGAATTGGCTACACGACCTGCCTGAACCTTCGGTTGAAAATCGCACCATGCTCGATAGCCTATTTGGTTATCAGTTGGCACGTCAGGCAAACAGGCCAGAACAAAAGACCATCGCAAAAAACATTGCACCCCGACTCACTGGGCAACTGCTTGAGCAACCCCCTGAAAACAGACTCAACTGGCTCGCCAACTTTTTAAGCGTTGCAGAATTTTTTGCTCGAGAAACACGCTATACGTCTAAGGGTGGCAAAAAGTGAGGAACAGCATGAGCCATCTCTTTGTTGAACCGTTCGACGTGCTATTCATGCGCGGCAATAAACTTTTTGGCGACCCTGGTAGCTTTGGAGAATCACTTATGCCTCCTTGGCCGTCAGTGATCGCCGGCGCGCTTCGCTCTCGTATGCTTGTAGATGATGGCTTTAATCTGGTTGCTTTTGCGAAGGGAGATGAGTCACACAATGTTCTAGGCAAACCAGATCAACCTGGCCGTTTCACCATCACCGCTTTTCATATTGCTCGGCGCTATGGTGACAAGATTGAACTTCTTGTTGCGCCACCGGCCGACCTGGTTATTTACGAAGAAGAAAATGGCCCTATCGTTCGTCGTCTTTCCCCGACCGAGCTTCCTGCTGGCTTACAAGCCTCAAGCGTCACGTCCCAACTTGCGTTGCTGGCAGAAAATAAGCGTGGTAAACCAACTGATGGTTATTGGCTTACTCAGAGTGGTTGGAAACAATACCTGAATGGTGCTACCCCCGAAAGTTGCCAGTTAATCAGCTCCCGTCATCTCTGGGCGATAGATTACCGTGTTGGTATTGGTCTAAATGCAGCCACACGTAGTGCTGATAAAGGCAAACTATTTGGGACGCAAGCCGTAGCGATGAAAAAGCGTGAGCATGGTAGTGATTTTGATGTCGGTTTCCTGGTTACCGTAAACGATAATTCAGCACCCAAGAATGGCATGATACGCCTTGGTGGAGATGGCCGTGCGGCCACTTTGGCAGAGGCAAAAACCTTTACACCGATACCTCCTGACTATAAGGCAATAATTAAAAAAAAGCGATGTCGTATCGTGTTAACAAGTCCGGGCATTTTTCCAAATGGCTGGTGTATTCCGGGAATCAACAATGACCATCGCTTTAATTTGAATGGTGTAAAAGGCCAATTGGTCTGTGCATCTGTACCACGAGCCGAGTTTGTATCGGGCTGGGACCTGGCAAAAAAATGCCCCAAACCTGCACAGAGAGTGGCTCCCACTGGCAGTGTTTATTGGATTGATAATCTTGAGGCGACAAACGACGCACTAGAGAATTTTGTTGCTACTGGCTTATGGGATGAAACCAATAAAGATAAATCTCGCCGCGCCGAAGGCTTTAACCGTTTTACCCTGGCAGTTTGCTAAGGTCACGCCTAGGAAGAGCCATTTATTTTTTTATAGTCAGCCAAGTTCATGTGAGTTGCATCATCTATTGAAGAGAGGTTGCAAGTTAAGTGAATTAATTCCTGTATGGAGAAGAAACACCATGTCTGAGAAAAACTCAACCATATTTTTATATGCCACAAGCCCTGTACACATGGGTACAGACCAGGCAATCGGCGTAATAGATAACCCAATCCAACGCGAGAGACACACGGGGCATCCTTGTTTTTCCGGTTCTGGTATCAAGGGAGCGGTGCGGCATGCCTGGCAGTCATTAGTGGGTCAAGCATCGAATAAGAACGAAGACGAAATCGATCCTGTACTTCTTTTTGGGCCAGAGTCTGATAGCGTTAATGAGCATAGCGGAGCAGTCAATTTCAATGACGCCCAGATAGTAGTGTTGCCTGTGCGCAGTCTCAAGCAAGGTTTTGTCTATGCCACTTGCCCGTTGGCGCTTGCCCGCGCCAAGCGTATTTTGAAGTCAAGTGTCAGCTCTCTATCCTGGAATATTCCTTCTTCGCTTAGCGAAGGCGAGTGTCAACTCATAAACAATGCGCTACTTACGGCTGACAAACTGCACCTTGAAGCCTTTGAATATTCCAGCACTCAAGGAGACTCTAATATTCTAGACACCATTTCTGGAGATCTTGCAACATACGCCTTGCCGCAAGACGATGAATTTGTTTTTTTCAGGGATAAATTAAAGCGCGATCTGGTAATACTCTCAGATACCGATTTTTCCTATTTTTCTCGATATGCCATGCTGGTAGAGCCACATGTCAGGATTGACCCAAATTCCGGCACCGCCAAAAAAGGTGGCTTGTTTTACAGCGAAAACCTGCCGCCGGAATCTTTAATGATAGCCAGCCTGCGAACCGGTGATACTCGTGGTGGGCAGCAGAAAAAAAGTTCGGCCGAAGAGGTTATGAATCACCTAAAGGATGTTTTAGATAACCAGCTATTCCAGATTGGAGGAGATGCCACTACTGGCCGAGGCTTGGTGATGGCCAGGGTTTTGTCGGAGGGGTTTAGTCATGCCAACACTTGAACAAGAGCGTGCGGGAAATGCCTGGGAGAAAGCTCAATGTGGTATTCGTAAATATGGTAAAAACTACGTAAATGATGTCAAAGGCTTGCCGGCGTTAATTATGAACAGCGGACTGATGCAGACGATGGCCTTTTTGCATAGCAAGCATAGCAACGATAAGCGACATGAATTCCTTGCCCAGCAGTTACGCGAATGGTTGGCAGTGCGTTATGAACTTCATAATGATTTTAATGGTTTTATGGGCGATCTCTATACAATGAACGACGCCAGTCGATTTCAGGCAATCACCAGCGAAGCTTTGGCCTGGTTGCATTGGCTTCGTTTAATGGCCGCTGCGAGGGCTGAATGAATAGACGAATTCAGAAGGAGCAATGAGATATGCCGATGGCAGCCGTTCCTAAATATTTAGGCAGTGATTTTATCCATGCTTCGCCTGGCATGCGTTTTGGCATGTATCTCAAACTGTGGGGGCTGGATCGAGATGAATTTCTTTGGAGTAAGCATGACATTGAGCATGGAACTAAAAGAGATGAAACCCCATATCAAAAGAAGATAGAAAACAGCCTAAGTGCGCTGGACGATGCAAGGACACTGACAAAAAATGATAAGCTTATTTTGAATGCGCTCGCCCTACGTCAAAAGAAAACCTTTGAATGCAGGTCAAGCAACGGCTTTTATTTCTCAGGTACGGCGGTAGCGCCCTTTACTACCGGTTTGGGTAACGAGCATCCACTGGAAAATGGCTTTGCCTTTCTTAACCCGTACGGATTACCCTATTTGCCTGGCAGCGGCGTCAAGGGCGTGTTACGCCAGGCAGCAAGAGAGCTTGCCTCTGGTGAATGGGGAGACAAACATGGCTGGAGCGAAAATAAGGAGTATGGCATTGTCGTTGATAACCAGAAAATAAAACTATCCATGATTGATGTGTTATTCGGTCTGGAATCAAATGATGGTGACGATGAGCATGTGCTCGCAGCCTTGAATTTCTGGGATGTCATCCCTGAGATTAAAGGCGGTAAGCTTGCTATTGAGATTATGAATCCGCATCATGGTCATTATTACCTAGAAAAAAGAGATTCCAAGTCAGGCAATAGCATCAGTCCACACGACTCTGGTCAGCCAGTCCCTATATATTTTCTCACCGTGCCTCCGGGTTCTATTTTTAATTTTTACATCACTTGTGACCAAGCGCATTTAAAACACTTGCCGCTCGGTTTAATAGGTAAAGATGAAGTCTGGAAAACCAGGCTTAATGCCGTCTTTGATCACGCTTTCCAGTGGCTCGGCTTTGGGGCGAAAACAGCGGTGGGCTATGGCATTATGCAGAATGAAGAACAGCAGGAGCAAGAAGCACTTCGACATCAGGAATAATACGCCGAATCCTGGCCAAATGCCACGATTAAATTTAACCACAGAAATGGCACCATGGAGGCGATGAAAGATGGTAAAAGTGCCTACGCTTATGCGCCAAAAGGCCAACAATTGCTTAATTTACTTCCACCTGACATTCGTAGAGAAGTGCAAACAAAGCAATTTGTAAAGGTTAACGCTATTGTTTCTGAAAAGGTATTGATACGAATCGAAACGAATTAGAAAGCTACGGCTTTTTCAAATTAAGGGGCATTAGATGGGGAAAACAGTTCATGTCTGCCTGGTTTCAGATCAAACCTTAGCCAATCTGATTCCGGCGCTGATGGAAAAGCCGGATTGTGTATGGTTGATTTGCACGAAAAAAATGAAAGAAAAAGGTCTACATGAGAGGCTAGGCAATTTGCTTAATTCTCATGAAGAAGAGGAAGCTGAAATAGAAATTCGGTTTAGTTATGACGCGCCAGATACAGGCATGGATAATATCGTCCGATACGCCAATAAAAGGCTTGAAAAAATCAAAAAAACATATCCGGATGCCAGGATTACCCTCAACGTCACTGGTGGCACAAAACTCATGGCGATGGGTTTTGCCACCATATTTCGCGAAGCCGTGGAAAAAACAATTTACACGGATACCGCGCACCAGAGAATTGAGATATTACCCAAAACCCCGCACAGTTCAGAGGAAACTGATACAGCAATGAAAATGGAGGATGTGCTTGGCGTAGAAAAATACCTTCAAGCGCAAGGCGTTGCTATTAGTTCAATAGATTCGGATAATAAAGACAGGAAAGCTAATATTGAAAATCGCGCTGATCTTACCAATTTCATTGGCGAAAACATAACCAGACTTCAAGCGGCCATTAAGGTTTTTAATGGAATTGTTTCAAAAGCTTATGAAGACGATATGGCAACCCAAAAAAGAATTTTCACCAACCCATCATTCAAGCTTAAATACAGGCCTCAAGATAAATTTAAAGAATATATTCAAAAATTAGTTGATAAACAGATCATTATAAATTGGGATGAGGACCATTTTTGTGGTGAATTTGCCAATGAAGATGCAGCCAAATATCTATCTGGAATCTGGCTGGAAGAATACGCCTGGTTATGTGCCGCACACGAAGATTGTAATTTTCATGATATGCGCATGGGGGTGCATCGTGAATATACCGATGCCGGTAGAGACATGGAAGACAGGGAAATCAACGAATTTGATTTGTTGATAACCAACCGCAATCAATTGCTATATGTAGAATGTAAGACTGTAAACTATCAATATGCTATCGGAAAGGCTAATCAGGATGCATATAAGCTGGACAGTTTGTCAAAAATGACGCGCGGCTTGTTTGGGCAAACCTGGCTGCTATCGGCAATCAAACCACCAAATGAATTGTTGGAGCGTGCTAAAAATTTGAATTTTCGTGTGCTGGGCCCTAATGAGATAGCAAAATTGTTGGATCAGTTTAAAAATTGGAAAGATGGCATGGCAGGCTAACCAGCATTGATATCCATTCAAAACCACTCTTTTCATTAAATGCTGAATATAAAAACAGACCCCAGTGCTTATCGCCGCCGCATTCTGCTTGCGGTTACCGGGCTGAGTCCACAGATCGTTACCGAAACGCTCTACGCATTGGCGGTCGAGCCTATGCCGGGATTTATTCCAACCGAGATTCACCTGCTTACCACCATTGACGGAAAAAAAATAGCCTGCGACGCTTTATTGCGCCAAGAGGGTGGGCAATTTCATGCATTGCTAGCCGACTATCCGGTACTTGGGAACCCTGCCTTTGGAGAGCAGAATATTCACATCATCAAAAAGACAGATGGCACTTCTTTACCAGACATTCGCACACCGGAAGAAAACGCCGCTGCTGCTGATGTCATTACTGCACTGATGGCAGAGCTGACCCGTGATGAGCAGGCCGCCTTGCATGTGTCAATTGCCGGTGGGCGTAAGACCATGGGTTTTTATCTTGGTTATGCATTTTCACTTTATGCCCGCCCACAAGACAGGCTTTCACATGTATTGGTCTCACAACTTTTTGAGAGTCATCCGAAATTTTATTTTCCACCGGCAACACCGTGCCAGCTAATAACTCGTGATAATAAATACATAGATACGGCCGATGCGAAGATAACCCTGGCTGATATTCCTGTCGTGCGCTTACGCCACGGCTTGCCGAAGCCATTGTTAAATGGGCAAACTGGGTATAACGAAAGCGTCACGGCACTACAAGAAAGTTTTGCGCCGCCTCGCCTTGAAATCCGCTTGGTTGAACGTAAAGCGTATTGCGGACGACGTAAACTTGATCTGACACCGGTATCACTTGCCTGGCTAGCCTACTGGGCAAAAAAGGTTTTAGAAGGCAACGCTTTGCAAAGCAAGGCTAATTTTGTTCCAGAGGATTTTCTCAAGCTATATCATAAATTACTGGGTAAAACATCAGGGGCCTACGAAATGACCCAGAGGAGACTTAGTAGCGACGAAGAAGATAGAGGAAGATTTTTTGATGAAAATAATTCTCGTTTGGACAGAGCGCTAAAGGATCAACTTGGTGTTGCTGCTGCCCCCTACCTACTCACAAGAGTAGTTGAAAGAAAATTCATAACTGGGCAGGGTAAGGAAAGACAGGCGTTCGATAGCTACAAGGTAATAAGAAGAGGGCTCAGTCTACCAACTGACGCCATCATGTTGGAAGAATAGGACCATAAAAAAACCTGCATGAGCAAAACGCAGAATAAGGCTCGGCAACTGCAAGGCAAAGCAACAAACCACATTTTGTGGCATAGCTTACCCATACGAATTCGATATCGTGGCAAGGGCTCAAAACACAGCAACAGCGCTTTTGCCTTATATGCGGTAAGGGGTTACTTATATGAACTTCAGGAGCAAGTTGGCTGTCGTATTGCCTTTCATGAGCTAACCAAACCGCTTCAATCTATAGAAAAACTCCATCCAGGTCAGCAATTGGAAGTTGAGCTTTCCTGGGTAGCATCCGAAGATAATGTCCCCTGTTTTATCGAGCAACTTAATCTGCACTCTCAGCAACCCCAACATCAATGGCAGCTGGAATCGGTGGGCAATCCGGTTACGCAACGCCTCAATCTGGATGCGCCAGTAGCCGAGGCAGCAGCTGAAATCAGACTCCATTTTTTAACCACGTTGCCACTGACTGGCAAACCACCATTTGATGGCAAGGCATTCCTTAAACTGGTAAATGAACGCTTTGAACAACTGTTTGGCTTTTTGCCTGCATTGCCTGATCGGGCTGAGGAATTGGAATTGTTGGTACATTTGTGGAAACGGAGCTACTCTGAAGGTTTTTCCCGCTCGCAGAATCCCGATAAACGCCGAAATGACCAGGGACTTAACAATCCAACAATTAAAGGTCGGCTAGGTTCAATTTATTTGCGTGGCGCTTCTGCGCGTCTCGTGCAAACCTTGCGAGCTCTACAGCCCCTACATTTAGCCACAAAGCCCAGATTAACCGGCTGGGGGCAGTATACACTCTGTCAACCTGCCACGCCTTTTTTTGATCATTGGATTGACCATGCTAAAAATCTGGAAGAGAACGTAGGTCAGTCCATTCGTCACAATGATGGGGCGGAGCTATTTAGTGATAGCGCCCCTCTTTCCGACAAGCAAGTCACTGATTTGGTCGCAGATCGGTTAGCAAAAGTGGCCTTTCCAGTACAGCCAAGTGAAGCATGTATTATTCGCAATAAAAACGGTGATGCTCGCATGATAGAGCGATTGCACCCGCTGGATTTAATTGCTCAACAGCATTTGCTGGAAATTCTTAACCGCCATTTAGATGCCTCATTGGCTGAAACTTCGCTTGGTTTTCGTCCCGGGCGATCGCGTGTCGATGCCGCAAAAACAATTAGAGAAGCCATAAGTCAGGGCTATAGCATAGCCATACGCGCTGACATTGAGCAATGCTTTTCTTCCATTGAACATGAAAGGCTGATATTGGCGCTTGACAAATGGTTGCCACGGGCTGATCACAGAATGCGGCTGCTATTACATGCCTTTATCCAGATGCCCTATCAGATTGCCGGAGAAACCTGTAAACGTCAGCAAGGCTTGGCGCAAGGCAGCCCGCTTTCACCACTACTAACCAATTTGTATCTCGACGCGATGGATCGCAGCTTGCAAAATATGGGCGTTTTCGCCATCCGTTACGCTGATGACATTTTGATGTTATGCCGCACAAAAAATGAAGCCGACGACGCCTTGCTAAGCTTAATGCAATCTGTCGAAAAGCTGGGACTCAGGCTTAATCCTGACAAGACTGCGGTAATAGAAATTTCTGCTGGCTTTCGTTTCTTGGGAGAGGAGTTTAATAACCTTGATTTGGAAGATCCGGTGCAGGCGCTGGCGGCACAGAAAAAACCGCTAATTCTAAGTGAATCGTATTTAAGCCTGGGCACCAATGGTGATGCTCTGGAAATTCGGCGCGCTAACAAATTACTGGATTACTACCCCTTGCGCAGACTTTCCGAGATAATTATCCTGGGACGCGCCAGCGTATCAACAGCCTTGTTGGAAAAATGCGCCCGCTTTGCCATACCTGTTTCCATGGCTTTGGAAAGCGGTTATCAAATAGCCGTCATCACGCCTGATTCCCGCCGTTTTCACAAGACCGCGCAGATGCATGGCAAGTGGTATGAAAGTCTAAGCGATCATTTAAGGTTGGAGTTGGCCAAGGAACTGGTGCTAGCCAAAATATCCAACCACCTTAGTTTGATGCAAAACCGACGTACGATGGTAAAATCACCTGAAATTGAGCGCATGAAGCAGGCCATGCGTTCAGCTCAGTCAGCAAGTAGTATGATGAGCTTGCGAGGAGCAGAAGGTGCGGCGGCGCGGGTGATTTTTGCATGGTTGCAAAGTCAAATTCTGGTTACTCCTCATGAGTTTAAAGCCAAACGACGCGAACGTGGTGCGGCTGATCGCTTTAACTCCATGCTCAATTTTGGCTACTATCTGCTTTATACGCGTATCAATGCATTGCTACGAGCTCACGGTTTAAATCCCTATCTGGGGATATTGCATGACGGTCAGGATAATTACGAAACACTGGTCGCCGACATGCAAGAACCATTTCGCTGTCATGTGGATAGATTGGTCTTACGCTTAATTAATCGCCGCCAGATTGGCGCCGAAGACTTTAACCAAAGAAAAGGCAAGGGCTATTGGTTAAGTCGAGCTGCCATTCGCTGCTTTATAAATGAGTTTGAGCGGATAATGGGAGAACGCATTGCAAGGGTATTATTGCGCGATGCACTTTTGGTGCAAATACGTAGCCTGCGAGATTTGGTAACTGGCAAGGCAACGCCCTTTTGGCTGCACCGTTGGGAAAAGAAGAGCGACAAGCCATCCACATTGTCTGAGCAAGAAAAAAAATTGGATGAGGGTGATGACCCATGAAGGAGGCGCCGGAATATTTAGTTTGTTACGACATCAGTCAGAACAAAGAGCGCACGCGAGTTGAGCGCATACTCAAGGGTTATGGATTTCGAGTACAAAAAAGCGTTTTTGAATGTCGCCTCACTCGCAGCAGCAAAACTGGCTTGATTGTCCAATTAGAACGCCTGCTAATTAAGTCAGGCTCAATCAAAATTTATCGTATTTACGGAGGCGCAAACTCGGTAGTCATTGGCCAACCAATGCTCGATCCGGATGATGGGTTTGCCTATGCTTTTTAACCCGTACATTCAATATGTTAGACGACCCCTGGCAAAAAAGCGCAAAATCAAAACTTATCCACAGGGGTCGTCAAAAAACGCCTCTGAAACCCGTACCAATACTTGTGTTAAAATGACAGAGCTCGATAAGAGCTCGCGGTATGCCGCATTAAGACTAGTTGCTGACGGCCCCATGTGTCGCTGTTGTGCTCGATAAGAGCTCGCGGTATGCCGCATTAAGACAGACGAAAGAATCAATAACGATGCTCCTGTTAGCTCGATAAGAGCTCGCGGTATGCCGCATTAAGACTCAAGCTGTGCATAATATTCTCCTTTCTTCAGGCTCGATAAGAGCTCGCGGTATGCCGCATTAAGACGCTAACACCATACATACAATCGGTAGCGATGTGCTCGATAAGAGCTCGCGGTATGCCGCATTAAGACTAAACACATTAGCTACCTCGCCTTTTATAAGCTCGATAAGAGCTCGCGGTATGCCGCATTAAGACGCAACGATCGTCGGTTGGCCACTCGCCTCCGCTCGATAAGAGCTCGCGGTATGCCGCATTAAGACTTACCTAGCCCATGGTTGTCAGGCATTTATTGCTCGATAAGAGCTCGCGGTATGCCGCATTAAGACAGATTCACGACCCCCTGCTGGAACATACCTGCTCGATAAGAGCTCGCGGTATGCCGCATTTCCCTTGCGTTATTTATAGGCCAGATGTCTGGCAAGCTTGCCGGGCTATCTTCGTATTTCTTTCCTAAGTAGACTCTATTTGCTTGCGGTAAATAGTTAGTCGTTAGCGCCTAAATAGAGCTGGCGATGACCGGTGCAATAGCAATTTGCCGTTTGTGCGGCCGGACTAAATCTTATGGCAAAGGAAATAACCTAACTTAGGAGAGAGTCATGCTTGTCCATCGCCAATCTGATCATTTGCTTCTAAATGCTTGCCGCATTGCCAGGGTTGACTACGAGCTTGCCTATGAGTCAAACCACTTCGATCGCATGACGGTAGTTGTAAATGCTGCGTTGTTACTGGCGCTTGGGATAGTGGCGGTAATCGCGTGGTCTGCATTCTGGAGCACCCTACTACCACCTGTCCCCGCAATACTTCTGGGGCTGTTGGTGGGCATGATAATTTTTTCGATTGATCAGTTCATTGCAGCTGCAGATTGGGAATTGGCCGGAGTACTTCGCTCTAAACCGTATGATCGCGCCTACTGGTGGAAAATAGCTTTCAGAATGATTATTGCCATTGTTTTTGCTGTGGCAACGGCTACCGGTGCGGTTTTATGGATATTTGGAGATGCTATTGAAAAACGTCTGCAAGAACAGCGAGTTGCCAACAACCTCCCTTTGGAGAAGGAATATGGCGCACGCAAAAATGAGCTAAAAAATTCTTTAATTAGCCCAATTAGCAAAGAAATCAAGTCCCTACAACACGAGCGCGATGCCTTGCACACTCGGATCGACAGTAACTTGAAGATACGCAACAAAGCCAATCAGCAAGCAGCGGATTCACGCATTGAAGCCGGGCGGCAACTATACGGTGATCTGCCAGGCTATGTTGCTGGTAAAGGTTCCAAATATCGAGATGCGATGCGTCAGAAGGAGGAGGCGACTCTGTTGGCCAATACCACCTCTGCCGAATTGGGCTCTTGGCAGGCACGCATTGCCGTTATTGAAAAAAGCATAAAAGAGAAAACGACCACGCTTGAACAAAGACAAGCAAAATTTGATTCACAGGTAAGGCAGCTAGATGCACAGAAACTTAACGATCCACGTTGGGTAAAGGAATATAGCGATCCATTGATGCGTTACATTGCACTGCGCGAAATAAAAAAAGATGCCAAGGTGGGCGTTGCCGCAAGTGATTTTCATCTTTACTTTAGCATCTTGCTTTTGTCCCTGGAACTCTCTTTCCTGTTTGTCAAGGTACTCTGCGCCCCAGCATCTGTTTTAACTCTGCGCATGATTGCACGTCATAAATTAGAAGCTGCGGAAGTCATGGCTGAGTATGAACGTAAACTCGCTGCCATCCAGAGCAGAAGATTATTTGGAGACATGCGCCTGGCTGAAAAGTCGGCGAACGTTGGGAAGTCAAATCATTCTGATATCTATCTTCTAGAGCAGGGCAGAATATGAAAACAATATCAACACGCAAGTACAACTTGTTAGTAGCCGAGGCTCGCCGTATTCAAGAGTTTCTTGAAGGCTTTGAGCCATCGATTAATGGTGAAAGACGCATTGCGCAAATGGGGAAAGGCGCGGAACATATCTATGTGCGTAACTTTCCTTTACCTGATGGTTATAGTCCTGACTATATTGACCTGATGCTCTTGCTTGATGATTTTCCGGCAAGACCTCCCATTGGCATTTACGTGCTCCATCGAAATAATGCTGCATTGATTAGCCAGATTTCCATGCGCATTAATGCCTTTCGAGATGCGGCTTACCATAGCGCGCCGACTATTCGCAATTACACATGGATTTGTTACAGCTACGAAGACAATAACTGGCGCTTCATGGCCAACAATCCAGCACAAGGTGACAATACGGTTAAATTTTTGGCCGGTTTTTTCGCCGAGCTTTGTTAATAGCGTGAACCAAGTGAAGCTGACTATTCGCATTGCTCCAAAAGTCATGGAACGTTTGCGTGAGTACCATCTTGCTCAGAGTAAACGTAGAGAAGCCTTAAGCTATATTTGGGCGCGGGCGATAGTGACCAGAAAAGGTGTATGGGTCGTGGTGCCTCATAACGCGCCGCTCAAGCTATTGGCTGCAGATTGCTTCACTCACCAATCGGTTGGTAACGTACAACTTAGAAGTGATGTGCTAAATGGGATGATGATCAGTTTTGCAGCCACGGACTACAATTGCCTGATCAATATCCACGACCATTGGTTTGCAGATGAAGCCAGTTTTTCCGGGATAGACGATAAAGATGATCTGGTTTTTGATCAATATATACGCGAATCATTCGAACCTATGCTGTCAAAGAGCCCGAATATTGGGCCAAGCCGAGCAATTTTTAACTTGTCTGTCGTGTTGGCACAACGCGGTGTAGCTGCACGACTGGTAACGAACCAGAAGAGAGAGAAATTTCTCAATGCTACACATTTTAACGAAATCGGTGATCGCTTCGATCCTCTGCTGGCACGACAATCGGTAGAAACCAACCCTGCTTTCAAGAAATATAGCCGTCAGCGAAATTTCATTTCAACTGAAAATCAAATGTTACTGGGAGAAATGACCATTGCACTAGTTGGTTGCGGTGGGTTAGGCAGCATACTCGCAGAGAGTCTGGCTCGCAGCGGAATTGGCGGGCTCACGCTGATAGACGACGATGAACTCAGCGAATCAAACCTGAACCGTTGGCAGGGTGGGCAACCCGATAAAATAGGAGAACTCAAGGCCAAATTGCTTGCGGCAAATCTTCGGCGTATGTTTCCTGATTTGCGTCTTGTTGTATTGAATAAGCAGCTTTATGAAGCAGCTATTGAACCGGCTCTTGCTAGTGCTGATTTGATTGTGGCTGGCCTGGATAACGATGAAGGACGTTATTTTCTTAATCGTGTCAGCCTACAGTACAGCATTCCATATTTTGATGCAGGCACACTAATTACCGGTAAAGAAGATTCGTTGGATTTTAAATCACGTTATTTTGCCGTTATACCCGGTGAAACTGCTTGCCTGGAATGCTCACAGATTGTCTTGTTTGACCGTTCCAGTACGCTAAATGCATTTCTTGACACAGATACCGCTGAGGCACGGAGGCAGGCCGGTTATGTGAATGAGCAGCCAGATGTTTCTGCCCCCAGTGTGTATGGATTAAATCAAAGGATCGCCTCACTTCTGGTGATTGAGTTGCTCAACTACGTCTGCAATTGGAGACCTTTAGCAACTTCTATTATAGAAAGTTGGCGTGATGGTAGTTTTGAACGCCTGAGTCGAGATAATTTTCCAGAAAAGCCTGATGTGGAGTGTGCGGTTTGCGGATACTACGCAGGCGCGACAAATACAGAGAGGCTGCCTAGACCTCGTGTATTTCACAAGGATCAAAATGGATGAGCTGGATAAGGAATTCTGCAAGCTTGCCAGACTGGAAGCTGGTTTTAAGGTGATTTAGACTGTACGTATCAAGTCAATAAATATTTTGGAATCCAGTTCTAAATCAGTGAAAGGAGAATGAAAATGGCCAAACCAAAACCTGTCATTATCGATGGTGAATATCGCAAAGTCGAGCAAGACACATGCATTGCCGATGTGGTGCCAAAGGATGTCATTTCCGTTGTAACCAGTGCGGGAGATCTGATTCCTCGCTCGGAGTTCACACGGGTGGAAGTGCCGGATGGTTTTCAAACCAATTTGTCTCCTATCAACAAAGGGGCAAATGGGAAGATCACACATCGGCCGCGTAAGCCTTATGCCTGGTCTATATTGATGAAAAAAGGTGGGGCGCATTTGCAATCAAAAAAGACCAGCAGGCAAAAAGTACGCCATGAGATCAATCGCAAATTGGCTCAACTGACACAGGAGCGATAGAAACAGAAAGCCTTGCCTTTGAAAATGTGTTGTTTCGTATAAGCCTAGTAATCTCAATGCCGTTGAAGGTAAATTTTGCATAGCGACTAAGGAAAATCATGACCATATACTTTGTTACTCGTCATCCAGGTGCGTTGTACTGGGCAAAAAAACATGGAATAGCATTTAACCAACATTGCGAACATTTAGACGTTGCCGACATTAAAAGCGGTGATAAGGTCATCGGCTCTTTGCCGATAAATTTGGCGGCAAAGGTGTGTGTGCGTGGAGCGGAATATTGGAACCTTAGTATTGAACTGCCAAAAGAGCAGCGTGGAAAGGAATTAAGCGCTGAAGTTTTAGAGCAACTTAGCGCAAGTATTGAGGAATATAAAATCGAAAAAATGTAAGACAGTTAGCAGGTGAGTGAATATCGGCCAGCCAATGCTCGGTCTGGATGATAGTTTCGCTGTGCTCAGCTTGATTTAATGATGTGTCAGATCTGGTCGAAACTTCTTCACATTAGACGACCCCTGGCAAAAAAGCGCAAAATCAAAACTTATCCACAGGGGTCGTCAAAAAACGCCTCTGAAACCCGCACCAATACTTGTGTTAAAATGACAGAGCTCGATAAGAGCTCGCGGTATGCCGCATTAAGACCTTCTGTAACATCAATCGTCTGCATGAATATGCTCGATAAGAGCTCGCGGTATGCCGCATTAAGACTATACTGGCTGTTGGCAAGATTTGCCCTGTTATGCTCGATAAGAGCTCGCGGTATGCCGCATTAAGACCATGTAAAAGCGATAAGAGCGGTCGTAATATGCTCGATAAGAGCTCGCGGTATGCCGCATTAAGACAAACCAACTACTACAAGAGTGGATATGTGAGCTCGATAAGAGCTCGCGGTATGCCGCATTAAGACGAATAACGCTTGAAATACACCTTATTGGATTGCTCGATAAGAGCTCGCGGTATGCCGCATTAAGACAAATCGTTCAACCCCCTTATCCTGAATGTATTGCTCGATAAGAGCTCGCGGTATGCCGCATTAAGACCAATTGCTTCTAGTCGTTTCCTTTTAGGTAAGCTCGATAAGAGCTCGCGGTATGCCGCATTAAGACCATCACCACACTTGCGCATCGCCACTGAGTATGCTCGATAAGAGCTCGCGGTATGCCGCATTAAGACTCAGGCACCAGTTCTTTGGCACGCTTGATCAGCTCGATAAGAGCTCGCGGTATGCCGCATTAAGACTTGCCGGTGAGCTGATGGTCCCGGTCGGTGTGCTCGATAAGAGCTCGCGGTATGCCGCATTTCCCTTGCGTTGTTTACAGGCCAACCGTCTGGCAACCTTGCCAGGTTGGCTTTGTGTTCATTTCCTGAATAAACTAACTAGTCAATCCATGGTCGATGGGCAAACCATCAACAACCTAACCAGCAGATGTCAATAACGGTGGCTTAAATGGTGCCTCGACTTAGTGGAAAAACCTTTCAGGAAAATGAGCACATGATCAATGCCAAAACGCAGTGTCGCCTCTCAATACACTCCAGCGTGCAGATTGTTGCCTGCCGGAACTTCCTGTTTTTTGCAAGCGGCTTTTCACTGACAATAATTATTATGAGGAGAAATATGCATCTTCCTGCCAGGGATAGTCATGGTCTCTGAGACTACTCTGGATGAAATGGCCAGTTACGCTGCGCGTGGCAGGATGGGAGCCGTAACTGAACTGAGTTGTAGTAATCTCAACCCAGAAGCTGGGACATGTGTGATGCTGGAATGGATGAGCGAAGCAGAAGGCACACTGGAAATTGGCAACCACGGCCGCTTAAGTGTTCCTGCTATGGGACATCGGCGAATTAAGGTGGGAGCTGAAGCCATATCGGTACGCCTGTATGCAGATGGGCAACAATCTAACCTTTTGATTCAGCCAAAAATATTTGTGCCCAACGCTGTATTAAAAGTACCTAAAACAGTAACCATTGGAGAAACTTCCCGTATCAATTGGCACAGCGATGCCGAATGTGGTTCGATTCTCCTGACTGAAAAGGGCGGTAGCCATAAATTTGACGTAGGTCCGGCTGGAGGAATCAATATTCAACCTCGAAATATCGGTGATATGCATGTTGAGCTAACCGTTATCGGGCGTCACGCGCATCTGAATCCTTCAATGGGAATAACAAAACTGAAAAAAACCATACAGGTTTTGGTTCCACCTGTAACCATCCATCTTGATACCACGGAAATTACCGAAATGCCCGGCAATAAGGCAGCTTTCTCTTGGGTTGTTGATAATGCAAGGGAGGTACGAATAGAGGCCAGAGAGAGAAACCATGTGCTTTCAGCGGAAAGTCAAGGCAGTGTGATCATAGAAACCGGTGTTATGCCTGAAGAATTTGTCTTGGTGGCCGTTGGATTTGATGGGTTGGAAAGCTCGGCAACATTTCGATTAATTCCCCTGGGATTTGATTCCAGTGGATTGAATGTGAATATTGATCGAGTGAACTTGGCTGTAGAAGTTCAGACTTGATCTGACGGTTTCATGTATTTATCAGTAACCAACGACGGCAAACTGATGCCCGGGCAGATTTTTCTTGGGTTGAAGTTTTTGATGGTTTCCAGACTTATCTTTTTGAGATCAATAAATTATATGACCGTGAAACCATTTGCGTTTTCCTTGGCTGCGAAAGGAATATTTTTCCGTTTCCCCAAGAGATAAGTGCAGCTTGAGGAGATTGCAAAAAAAATAACTGGATCGGACAACACATGCAAGAAACCTCGTCTTTATTAATTTCAGCCGAGTTAACCGCTTTACTAATTGTAGGAGCAGGCTTTGCATTGATTTTGGGTTCACCTGCTATTGCCAAAATCCTACTTGGCCTTATGATAGCGACTCTATTTCTACCAATACTCATACCCCCGCTTCTTAGTTCACTACCAGCCTGGCTACTCATTGGCTTGTTCATCTTTTTGTGCCTGGTTTTACTCCGAACCTTATTCAATTTATTGCTCGGGAAAGGGTTTACTGATCACTATTTTGCAATCTTGGCTGCGGATCTGACTCGCTTTGCATTCTTGGCACCATTTAGGGTAATCGCCTGGATTATAAGATCCGCTCGAAGATAAACCTAATCTGTTGCAACATAAAAGATTTCCATTTATCTCATAGGAGCACAAATAAAAAGGATTAATATGTAGAAGTTTCGACCAGATCTGACACATCATTAAATCAAGCTGAGCATGGCGAGGCTTGTTTTTTTCTGTGCTCTTTGCAGCTAGTTTTCCCTGCAAAACTATCTTTAATCTCAAAAAAAATCTCTACGGGTGGACTATAGCGGTATTACTTCGTCGCAACGCTTCATCCCATCTGGTTCATACGTGTATCTTTGCGCCAGCCTGGCGCGTTTTTCGTAGTGCGTTGGCCGTGCATAAGCGGCAACTGCCGGATTGCAAAGGAACTGTCTGGAAGTCATTGGACACTCAAACAACAAATAACCCCGTTTTTACACGGGGTTTTAGAGTTTAATGGAAGTTAATGGACAATGGGTGGTGGTGATGGGCAGGATCGAACTGCCGACCTGCGGGTTATGAATCCGCCGCTCTAACCATCTGAGCTACATCACCGCAAAATCAGGGTGATATGTATTATAGCGACGCCCTTCCGCGCCGGTCAAACCACAGCGGTCTGATTGTCAGGCATATGCTTATGGCAAGACCGACTACCCGATATTTTCGCCCTATTTGCCTGGCTTATTCGGCCACGCCCAGCGTGTCCAGGCAGACTTTACCTTGTTGGGATAGGAAATATAGCCCAGGCTGCCGTTATAGCGTCCAAGCGCCCTGAACAAATTGCCATGCTCAACGTCCAGATAATGACGCAGGATTGTGCATCCATAGCGTAAATTGGTGCGTAAATCAAAGAGGTTATCTTGCGGCCTCCCGATTAGTTTGAGCCAGAAAGGCATAACTTGCATGTAACCTCGCGCCCCGGCCCTGGAGATTGCGTATTTGCTAAAATTGCTTTCCACTTCTATTAGACCAAGCACCAGCTCAGGCTCCAGGCCTGCGCGTGTAGCTTCGTAATGTATAGTCCTGAGCAGGTCATCACGATATTTTGAGTCTTCAATCTTTTTTTTCAGCAGCCTTGACTTGGCCAGCAGCCAACTCGCCTCCTGGTCGCTATTGGCGAAAGAACTAAGTGCCGGTCGCTGGTCAGAAACCCTGTGTGTCAAGGCAGCGCGCACACTGTTTGAAAGCGGCGCGTATTCTTGCTCCCCGGCCAGCACAGCTCCTGACATGCAGAAACAACAAGTTGTGGCCGCCGCCTTGAGCAGGTGACGCCAGGCAACCAACGCCGGGCTTAATTGGCGCATATAGTTGCTGACAATTTAGCTTGCAAAAACGCTAACGCATCTGCCACTGGAAGGATGCTTTCACTGCCTTCCTGACGCCCTTTGTATTCAAGCTCTCCGTTGGCAAGTGCGCGTGCGCCCACGACTATGCGGTGCGGTACACCGATCAAATCGGCGTCGGCAAAGATGACGCCGGGACGCTCGTCGCGGTCATCCAGCAACACGTCAATTTCTGCCTCCAAACACCGGGAGTACAATTGGTCGGCAACGGTGCGTACCGTTTCGTTATTATGGTAACCAACTGGCGTAATTATTACGGCGAATGGCGCTATGGCCGCCGGAAATATGATACCGCGCTCGTCGTGTCCCTGCTCTATGGCAGCCGCGACAACACGCGTGACGCCGATGCCGTAGCAACCCATTTCCATCGGCTGGCTTTTACCTTGCGGGTCAAGAAATTCGCAGCCGAGTTGCCGTGAATATTTGGTGCGCAGCTGAAAGATATGGCCCACCTCAATACCCCGGCAAATCGACAAGTACCCCTTGCCGTCTGGGGATGGGTCGCCAGAAATTACGTTCCTTATGTCGGCTATTTGGTCTGGTTCGGGCAGATCGCGGACAAAATTAACGCCACGCAGATGATAGCCTGCCTCATTGGCGCCACAAACAAAATCGTGCATCACCACAACGCTGTGATCGGCAATAATCTCGATACCCTTATCGGCTACGCCGACCGGACCTACATAGCCTGGGACGCACCCCAGGGCAGCCTGTATTTCTTCGTGGCTGGCGAAGCGATAGCCGCCGATCAACTTTTGCAGCTTTATTTCGTTAAGATTGTGGTCGCCACGCAACAAGAGAGCAACCAACCGCGCATTGCCAGCTTCTGGTGCTCCTTCCATGCTTACAATAATTTGCTTGACTGTCGTTTGCAGAGGTAGTGATAGCATTTCGGCCACTGCGGCGCAGGTTGTTTTATCAGGCGTCGCCACTCTTTGCATTTCTTCCGTTGCTGCCGGGCGTTGCATGTATGGCGCTAAGGCTTGGGCCAGCTCAACGTTGGCTGCGTAGTCCGAATCCGGGCACCAGGCAATAGAATCCTCGCCGGTTTCGGCAACGACGTGAAACTCTTGCGAGTCGGCTCCACCTATTGAACCGGTATCAGCGGCGACGGCACGAAATTGTAGTCCAAGGTAGTTGAAAATCCGGCAATAGACTTGGTGCATTTTGTTGTATTCGCGCTCCAGATCGGCATAGTCGGCGTGGAATGAATAGCCATCCTTCATGATGAATTCACGCCCGCGCATAACTCCAAAGCGCGGCCGAATTTCATCCCTGAACTTGCTCTGAATCTGGTACAGGTGCACCGGTAATTGACGATAGCTCTTTATGTCGCGCCGCACTGCGTCAGTGACCACTTCCTCGTGCGTAGGACCAATCACGAGTTCTCGTTGATATCTGTCCCTGAAGCGTAGCAAGTCAGGGCCGTATTTTTCCCAACGGCCCGATTCCTGCCATAACTCAGCTGGTTGTACGGCCGGCATCAGTAATTCCATGGCGCCAGCTCGGTTCATTTCCTCGCGGATTATCGCCTCCACCTTGCGCAAAACGCGCAAACCCAGTGGCATCCAGGTATATACGCCGACAGACAGGCGCTTTATCAACCCGGCACGCAACATTAATTTATGGCTTATTACCTCTGCGTCAGCAGGGGCTTCTTTCAGTGTACATATGTAATATTGCGAGCTTCGCATGGGCTGGAGGGGCAATCACAGGCGCAAAAGCAGCGATTTTACACCAAGGCTTTGTTAATTATTTTCTGGCCAGCGCCTGACGTAAAAATTGTCCTGTATAGCTGGCCTTGACCTGCGCTACCGTTTCTGGCGTTCCACTGGCAACGACTTGACCACCTCCATCACCACCTTCGGGCCCCAGGTCAAGTACCCAGTCGGCGTTTTTTATAACATCCAGGTTATGTTCGATAACTACCACTGTGTTTCCATGCGTGACCAGGCGGTGTAGCACGGCAAGCAGCATTTCGATATCCTGAAAATGTAAGCCGGTTGTAGGTTCGTCCAATATGTACAAGGTGCGCCCAGTATCACGCTTGGAAAGTTCCAGTGACAGCTTGACACGCTGTGCCTCTCCGCCTGACAGGGTTGTGGCGCTTTGCCCCAGCGAGATGTAGGATAGGCCAACGTCGACCAGCATTTGCAGTTTGCGCGCCACAACCGGCACTGGGTCGAAAAAAGCGCGTGCCTCTTCCACGTTCATCGACAATACCTGCTGAATATTCTTGCCCTTGTAGTCCACTTCCAGCGTTTCGCGGTTGTAGCGCATACCGTGACAAATGTCACAGGGCACATAAATATCCGGCAGAAAGTGCATTTCTACTCTCATTACCCCGTCGCCCTGGCAAGCCTCACAACGTCCCCCTTTGACATTGAAGGAAAAGCGGCCCGGACCATAGCCACGGCTTCGCGCTTCTGGCGTTTGTGAAAACAGCTCGCGAATTGGAGTTAGCATACCTGTGTAGGTGGCGGGGTTGGAGCGCGGGGTGCGTCCTATAGGTGACTGGTTAACACTAATTACCTTGTCAAACAGATGTAGTCCATCAATGCTATCGTGTGGCGCCGGCTCTACGTTGGAGCGATACAGATGGCGTGCCGCCGCCTTGTATAGGGTGTCATTAATCAAGGTTGATTTGCCCGAACCGGAAACGCCGGTTACGCAAGTCAGCAATCCGACCGGCAGCCTGATATCACCAGCGTTTAAATTGTTGCCCTTTGCTCCGCAAATTATCAGTTGTCGACGAGCATCTGCCAGCCGCCTTTCGCCAGGCAGTGTTATTTGGCGCCGACCTGCAATGTAGTCTCCGGTCATTGATTCCGGGTGCTCCATTATTTCTTGCGGAGTGCCCGCGGCGACAATATTGCCACCATGTGCGCCAGCGCCAGGGCCAATATCGACAACGTGGTCGGCAACGCGAATGGCTTCTTCATCGTGCTCGACGACGATAACCGTATTGCCAAGATCGCGCAACTGGCGCAGCGTACTTAACAAGCGTTCATTATCGCGTTGATGTAGTCCAATCGATGGCTCGTCGAGCACGTACATAACCCCGGTTAGGCCAGAACCGATTTGCGAGGCGAGGCGAATACGCTGCGCTTCACCACCGGAAAGAGTCTCAGCCGAGCGATTAAGGGATAAATAATCCAGCCCAATATTTATTAAAAACTGCAAGCGGCTCACAATTTCCTTCAAGATCTTGTCGGCCACTTGTTCTTTATGCCCCTTCAGCTTCAGAGAGGCGAAATATTCACGCGCCGTGACCAGTGGCATGGCATTAATACGTTCAAGGTTGTGTTCGCCTATCATGACGTGGCGCGCCTCTTTGCGTAGACGACTGCCTGCGCATTCCGGGCAAGTAGCGTTGCTGATTAGTTTTGCCAGTTCCTCACGCACTGCCGAAGAGCTGGTCTCGCGATAGCGTCTTTCAAGGTTGGGAATAATGCCCTCAAACTTATGTGCCTTGTGAATCAGGCGGCCACGTTCGCTCAGATAATCAAAGCTGATTTTAGTGTCTCCTGATCCGTGCAGGACAACTTGCTGCACACCTTCCGGCAAGGCATGGAACGGCGTTTCAACATCAAAACCGTAGTGAACAGCGAGAGCGCTGATCATCTGAAAATAAAATTGGTTGCGTTTGTCCCAACCTCGAATCGCGCCAGCAGCCAGCGATAAATCCTCGTGCGTCACTACGCGGCGCGGGTCAAAATACTGGATTACCCCCAGACCATCGCAACGTGGACAGGCGCCCATAGGATTGTTAAATGAGAACAGACGTGGTTCTAACTCCTGCAAGGCATAGGCACATATCGGGCAGGCAAAGCGGGCCGAAAACAAGTGCTCTTCGCCACTGTCCGCCTCCAGAGCGATAGCGCGACCGTCGGCGTGTCGCAAGGCGGTTTCAAACGATTCTGCCAGCCTCTGCCGCATATCCTCGCGTACTTTCAACCGGTCTACAACTACATCAACGCTGTGTTTTCTGCTTTTTGCCAGCTTCGGCAATGCATCCATCTCGTAGATTTCACCGTCTATCCTGAAGCGCACAAAACCTTGCGACACCAGCTCGGCTAACAATTCCTGCTGTTCCCCCTTGCGGTTAGCAACTACCGGCGCCAAAATGAGTAGCCGCGTATCGTTTGGCAGTTCAAGCACGTGATCCACCATCTGCGCCACCGACAACGCCGCCAGAGGTTTGCCATGTTCAGGGCAATAAGGCGTGCCAGCCCGGGCAAACAGAAGACGCAAATAATCGTGCACCTCGGTTACCGTGCCAACTGTAGAGCGCGGGTTATGACTGGTGGCTTTTTGTTCGATCGAAACTGCTGGAGACAAACCTTCTATTAGGTCAACGTCCGGCTTTTCCATTAGTTGCAAAAACTGGCGCGCATAAGCCGAGAGGCTTTCGACGTAACGACGCTGCCCTTCGGCGTAAAGCGTGTCAAATGCTAGCGAAGACTTGCCGGAGCCAGAAAGACCGGTAACAACCACCAAAGCCTGCCTGGGCAAATCAAGATTGACGTTTTGCAGGTTGTGAGTACGAGCGCCGCGAATGCGGATGCTATCCATAACTTGTGCCAAGTATAAACAAACCTGTAACTATACTTAAAAAGACGCGCCCGGCTAGATAACAGGCGTAAATTCCTTGACAAGGCAACAACCGCTTACCACGATTCTGGCACGAAGCTTAACGCGTCACGCCGCCACGGCACCGTTGGGGCAATTCCCGGCGGCGAACAATTAACAAGCGCCGCCAGTCGTTCAATGAATTTTGCGCGCGGGATTTCTACTGCGCCCAATGATGTAAGGTGGGGTGTAGTCATTTGGCAATCAATAAGTTCATACCCCGTCTGCTGTAAAAAGCGCAGCAGATGTGCGAAGGCAAGTTTGGATGCGTTACAGCGGCGAAAAAACATCGACTCACCAAAGAATGCACGTCCAATGGCAACTCCATATATCCCACCAGCTAGCTCACCATCGATCCAGGTCTCGACACTGTGCGCGTATCCTAGTTGGTGCAGGCGAATGTATGCCTGTTGCATTTCCGGTAATATCCAGGTGCCATCTTGCCCCTGACGATAACTTTGCGCGCAGGCGCGAACCACCGCTGCGAAGTTGTCATCGGCGCGAATCTGATAATCGCCACGCCGTAGTTGTTTGCGTAAAGAACGCGACGGTTGAAAATCAGCTACCAACAGGACACTGCGTGGGTCTGGCGACCACCATAAAACAGGTTGACCCGAACTGTACCAAGGGAATATGCCTTGCCTGTATGCCATTAATAAACGCCTGGGTGACAGATCGGCGCCTGCCGCCAGCAAGCCGTTCGGCTCCTGAAGGGCGTTTGCCTGGCAGGGAAATGGGTCATTATCTTGTAACCAGGGCAACATGGACAAGAAGGGACTCAAGTGAAACTGCGATACTGGTCAGTCAACTCAAGCCTCTTAAAGTATCCATGCATTTTTTAATTAGTTACCTGCTGTAAAGAATACTTGCAATTTTTCCCATACGGTTTCGAGCAGTATTGGTTGCGCAACGGCTGTAGGGTGAATGCCGTCGGCCAGAAACATTTTGGGATCAGTGGCAATTTTAGCCAGCAAGAAATCAACCAGTGGCAAATCGAACTTGCGCGCCAGCCTCGGGAACAAGGCAGCGAATTGGTCCGCGTAGACGCCATAATTGGGTGGTATGCGCGCCCCAACCAATAGAACTTTTTCGACCCCTGACTGTTGGGCGAGACGGATCATATAGGCCATGTTGTCTTCACATTGCGAGAGCGGTAGCCCGCGCAACCCATCATTGGAACCCAATTCCAAAATCAGTATGTGCGGTTTGTGGCGCTTTAGATCATTCGCTAGGCGAGACCGGCCGCCAGCCGTAGTCTCGCCGGATATGCTGACGTTAATCACATTATAATTCAGCTCTTGACGCTTGAGACGCTGCTGTAGCAGATTGGGCCAGGCAGTGCCAGCGGGCAGGCCATATCCGGCAGAAAGAGAGTCGCCAAAGACCAAGATAACTGGTCTACTTGCGGATGCCATGGCTATTACAGAGGCAGGTATGGTAGTGAGAACAAATATGCAACAACTGACTACCCATATGCTGACAGTTCGTCTGATCATGTATAAATATACCTGCAGGGGTCGATGTGATCGGGTTTTGAATTCTACCTTTGGTCGCCGTGTATTGAGCCAAAGTATAACGTTAAAATCGGTTACCCAAGGTCGAGAACAACCCGACTCGTTGCTTATTAAGAACCTGAAGACGAAAGAAATATGGAAAACGAACAGATCAACCAGTTATCAGAACAAATAGCCAACTTGCAGCGTCGCGGTGAAAGCTTACGGGGGTATCTTTGACTATGCAGGCAAGAGCGAACGCCTGCTGGAAGTAAACCGTTGCCTGGAAGACCCCAACGTTTGGAATAATGCCAAACTGGCGCAGGAGCTAGGGCGTGAGAAGCGCCTGCTGGAAGATGTTGTGGCTAGGCTGGATAGCATCAAACAACAAATTACAGATGGCGCCGAGTTGTTCGAAATTGCCCTGGAAGAAAAGGACAGTGATACCTTAACTGCCCTGATGACTGATATGGAAAACGCTGAACAAGAAGTCGGCGCCATGGAATTTCGTCGCATGTTCCATAATCCGCAGGATCCGAATTCCTGCTTTCTTGAAATTCAGTCTGGTGCAGGCGGTACCGAGGCACAGGATTGGGCGGCAATGCTCCTGCGTATGTACACACGCTACGGTGAACGACGTTCTTTCAGCATTGAAGTGCTGGAGGAAACTGAAGGCGAAGTTGCAGGCATAAAGGGTGCTACCTTGCACCTGAAGGGAGATTATGCCTACGGTATGTTGCGCACCGAAACTGGCATTCATCGCCTGGTTCGCAAATCACCTTTCGACTCGAACTCCAGAAGGCACACCAGCTTTGCCAGCGTTTTTGTCTACCCGGAAGTTGACGACTCAATCGAAATTGATATTAATCCGGCGGACGTTCGCACCGATACCTTTCGCGCCTCTGGCGCAGGCGGGCAGCACATTAACAAAACTGATTCAGCCGTGCGCCTGACACACCTGCCAAGCAATATCGTAGTGCAATGTCAGAATGACCGCTCACAGCACCGCAATCGAGACGAAGCCTGGCGCATGCTACGTGCACGGTTATACGAGCTTGAAATGCGTAAACGGCAAAGCGAACAACAAAAGCTGGAAGACGCCAAAAGTGACATCGGCTGGGGGCATCAGATTCGCTCTTACGTGCTCGATCAGTCGCGCATCAAAGATTTACGCACCAACGTTGAGTCAGGCAACACCCAGGCGGTGCTCGACGGCGACCTGGACGGCTTTATTGAAGCCAGTCTGAAGCGGGGAATCTGATGCCGCTTGACCGTGCTGCTCTGGAAAAGATCCTGCATACACCACGCGACAACGCCATGCTGCGCGTTTCTCTGGCTAGTGCGTGCCAGGCCGAAGGGCAGATACAAAAAGCACTGGGATACCTGCAGTCTGCCGTAGAAAAAGACCCGAACTATTCCGCCGCCTGGAAACAACTCGGCAAGCTGGCAGCGGAAAATAATAATATGGCTACAGCGCGTGACGCATTTATCAATGGAATTCGCGTCGCCCAGGATAAAGGAGACCTGCAGGCAGTCAGGGAAATGCAGGTTTTTTTACGCCGTCTTCCGACTGACGAAAGCCTGAAGGCATGAGTCCGGATCAATACTGCCATAGCAAGGCAGTGACCAGTGGATCCAGCTTTTATCACAGCTTCTGGCTATTGCCGACGGTTGGACGCCGTGCAATTATGGCGCTGTATGCCTTCTGCCGTGAAGTCGACGACATAGTAGACGAATGCCATGAACCAGCCATTGCGGCGATTAAATTATCCTGGTGGCGGCAAGAGATCACGTCTATCGATAACGGTAAGCCGCAGCATCCTGTTTGCATAGCCTTACATGCAGCAAGCCAGCACTTTCGACTGCGACCGGAACTATTGCTCGAAGTTATCGACGGCATGGAAATGGACTTGCGGCATAACCGTTATGCGGACTTTAATAAGTTGAGACTCTACTGTTACCGCGTCGCGGCGGTGGTTGGACAATTGTCAGCCGAGATATTTGGTTACCGGAATCGCGAAACTCTTAAATACGCACACGACCTGGGTTTGGCTTTTCAATTAACCAACATAATACGTGACGTCGGCGAGGATGCACGCAGGGGGCGTATATACATACCGCAAGATGAACTTGCGCGCTTCGGTGTTTCAGAGACAGAGATTATCGCCTGCAACTACACGGACAACTTTCGCGCCTTGATGCAGTTCCAGTATGAGAGAGCCAGTACTTTCTATCAAAAGGCCCTGTCGCGCCTGCCAAAAGAAGATTGCCGCGCACAGCAACCTGGACTAAGTATGGCGGCAGTTTATCGCACCTTACTGGAAGAAATTCGCCACTCTGACTATGCCGTGCTACATCAGCGCCTGTCTTTGCCGCCGGCCAGAAAAGCCTGGCTTGCATTTAAAAGCTGGCTCAAGCCGTGTCCTTGAACGACGCCCAGGCAAAACCGATGTCAGTTGGTTGATGCTCATCCATTGAATATGCAACTCCAAAGTCAGCAGGAGTAAATGCTGTATGAGCAACTCGCCGATCGCCATTATCGGTGCTGGTTGGGCCGGGCTGGCTGCCGCTGTCGAATTAATCTCCTCCGGCCAGGCATGCACTCTATACGAAGCTGGGCGCTTTGCCGGCGGCAGGGCGCGCAGTCTTACGCTGGATGGATTACGGCTTGATAACGGACAACATATTTTGCTTGGGGCATGCCAACAGACCCTGACCATGATGCGTCGTGTCGGCGCAGAGCCAGATAAGTTATTGCACCGCATGCCGCTCTGCCTGAGCAGCTCCTCAGGCTTCAGGTTGCAATTACCTGTCTGGCCAGCGCCGTGGAATATGATTTATGGTCTGATAAGCGCCAGTTCTATTGGATGGCGTGAAAAATACTTATCAGTCCGAATGATGCAGCGCCTACAGGCAACCAACTGGCGTGCACCGGAACAAACTAGCGTCAGCGAATGGTTAGGAATTTTGGGCAGCGGCGAGGAAATGAACAAGCAATTGTGGAAGCCATTGTGCCTGGCGGCTATGAATACTCCTGCAAAGCGCGCTTCAGCGCAGCATTTTGCATACTTGTTGCGCGATACACTGGGTAGTCGCGCACGTGGCGCTACTGACTTGCTGTTGCCTGCCGCACCTTTGGAAGAACTGCTGCCGTTGCCAGCCGTCGACTGGCTGCAACGTAATGGTTGCAATCTACGTTTCGGCCAGCGCGTGCGAGCTATCTCACGGCATGGCAACGCATTCAAAATAGGCGCTGAATACTACCCACAGGTTATTATTGCGGTCGCACCACAACATGCATTGAGTCTGCTTGATAGTTGTCAGCCAACCAACGAATTGTCGGTTACGCTAGCCAGACTGGCATCGTTGAGCTACGAGCCGATTGCTACTGTCTATTTGCAATATCCGGTAACAAACCGGTTACCCTATCCCATGCATTATCTGGGAGGAATGCCTGGTCAATGGCTGGTTGAGCGTGGCTCCCAGGTCACAGACAGACCAACCTGTAATGAACGATGCAATGCCAGTTTGCTGGCCGTAGTGCAAAGCGGAGCCGGAAAGTGGCAGGAACTTGATAACGAAGGGTTATGCTCGGCATTGCACGCGCAAATAACCGCGCTGCCCGGGAAAGGCTCGCTGCCCAAGCCAAGCTGGTCTCGAGTATTACGCGAGCAAAGAGCAACGTACGCATGCACACCACGCTTGCAACGCCCTACCAGCGCGTCAGGTCTGCCTGGGCTCTGGTTGGCAGGCGATTACTGCTGGCAAGATTATCCGGCGACGCTCGAGAGTGCCGTCAACAGCGGTCTGGCTGCGGCTCAAAAGGCGCTTGAGTACTTGTGTCGACAATAATAACTAAATACGTTGGTCGACCGCCATGGCCTCGGCAAGCAATTCCTCGACGCCAATTGAAGTCGCCCCCAGCTTGGCAACGACCTGGCCTGCCGCCAGGTTGGCATAACAAGTCGCCTCCTGCCAATTAGCGCCGGCAACTTTCATTACAGCCAGCGTGGCAATAACGGTATCTCCGGCGCCTGAAACATCAAATACCTCTCGCGCTCTGGCTACTTGATAATAAGGTTGCTGTTCTTCCGTAAACAGGGTCATACCGTTTTCACTGCGGGTTAGCAATAATGCTTCCAGTTGCAGGCTTTTTAGTAAATCGCCAACTTTTTGGGCCAGCTCTTCTTCACTGTGCCAGCTACCGACAATCTCACGCAGTTCAGAGCTGTTTGGCGTCAGAACGTTGGCGCCACGGTACCTCGAATAGTCGCCTCCCTTGGGGTCAACAAATACAGGTTTACCAGCGGTACGCGCCAGTTTTATCATGTCTTCGATATGGGTAAGGCCACCCTTGCCATAATCAGAGAACAACACGGCATGGCACACATCAAGTTGCTGTTCAAAATCTTTAAACTTGGCCTGTAGCACTTCATACGATGGGGGTTTTTCAAAATCCACCCGCAACAATTGTTGCTGGCGACCGATAACGCGCAGTTTGACCACGGTTGCCAATTGCTCATCGGTATAAAAGGCTGCGCTAATGCGCCCTTTCTTCGCCAGCCGTGCGAGCGCACGCCCGGCTTCGTCGTCGCCGATTACCGATAGTAGATGTGTAGCGGCGCCAAGTGCGGCGACGTTATTCGCCACGTTGGCAGCGCCGCCAAGGCGTTCCTCCTGTTGATTGATCTTTACTACCGGCACCGGCGCTTCTGGCGATATACGCGAAACGTCACCAAACCAGTAGCGATCCAGCATGACATCTCCGACAATCAGCAAGCGGCTCGAAGCGGCCGACTGCAATCGCTCCCGCAATCTTGTGTATAACGCGCCGTTGTTATCTTTACTACCGTCTTTGCTTCTTCCAATGCTCATATTTGATCAGGTATATCACGATAATAGCAGCCACGCCGCGGCAGTTATAATTTACTTGCCAAGGACATTGCCTGAAACCACGCCATTTTCGTTGACGTTGACACTATTTGCAGCCTTTCTGGCCTCTCGCTTTGCTGCGCGCCCGGCTTTTCGCTCTTCCCTCTTCTTCATCTTCTCGGCCTTTTTTGCAGCGCGTTTGGCCTTACGCTCTTCACGCTTCTTCGCTTTCTCGGCTTTCCTGCCCGCTCTCTTCCTGGCTCGTTCAGCGCTTTTAGCAGCTCTTTTTTCCTTTCTTTCCTCGATGTGTTTAGCTCGTCGTTCTTTTCTCTCCTTGACTCGTTCAGCCCTTTTGGCTCTTCTTTCCCTGGCCTTGTCAGATTTTTGGGCAATTTTTTGCAGTTTGCCGTCTTTGACGCACAGCTGTCGGCGCGTTTTAGCCACACTTTTGGCGCCAAAACCCTTAACATCAACCAGATCGCCTACTTTCTCGAAATCCCCATGTTTATTACGGTGCGCAATAATAGCATTGGCCCTGGCCGGACCAATTCCCTTGACAGAGCGCAGCTGGTCGACTGAAGCTTTGTTAATATTTATACACGCCAGGGCGCTGTTACCTGTCAGCATGCCCCCGGCCAGGGCTAAAACTGCAATAAGCCTGTACATTAGGCTACTCCTTACCAATATAAAACAATATAAAAAAGAAAAAACTACGTGGCAATAACTCCACCTGGCAGTACGACGCCACTTCCTGCTTCGCGGTACAATCAGGCGAGGCGCAATTGTAATCGGAATTAGAACTTATAGCATGGACACTTTCCCAAGCTTGCAAAATAAAAGCATTTTGTTGTGCGTAACGGGTGGCATTGCCGCCTACAAGGCGGCAGAGCTACTGCGCCTCTTGCGAAAGACAGGCGCGCAGGTGCAAGTTGCCATGACCCGGTCAGCTACCCGATTTGTTGCGCCCTTGACCTTTCAGGCGCTTTCAGGCCAACCGGTTATGCTGGAGCAATTGCCGCAACACAACGAAAATATACCCGAAAACGGCATGAGCCACATTACGCTCTCAAGGCAGAGCGACTTGTTGCTTGTTGCTCCAGCCAGCGCAAATTTTCTGGCGCGCATTGCTCACGGCTTTGCCGATGACCTGGTGAGCACCGCCGTATTGGCGCGCGATTGTCCGTTGATTGTCGCGCCGGCAATGAATCGTCAAATGTGGGAAAACCCGACCACGCAACGTAATATCGCTCAACTTAAGGAAGACGGCATCGAAGTCATTGGCCCGGGTTGCGGTGAACAGGCCTGTGGCGAAACAGGCGAAGGACGTATGTTCGAACCAGCCGATATATTACAAGAAGTAATCGCGTCCTTTACCCCTGATCTTTTGGCCGGAAAGCAGGTATTGCTAACCGCCGGAGCAACTTTTGAGCCTATAGATCCGGTACGCGGCATTAGCAACATCTCATCTGGTCGCATGGGTTACGCCATGGCGCGTGCCGCCAGGTTGGCAGGCGCCAGGGTGACTCTGGTTTCTGGACCTACAGCCTTACCACACCCGGCTGGTGTAGAGACCATTGCTGTGCACAGAGCGCTTGAGATGCATGAAGAGGTTATGAAGCGCGCCGCCGTTAGTGACATTTTCATTGCCGTTGCTGCTGTTGCAGACTACCGTGTGACTAATGCATCAGCAATAAAAATCAAAAAAAATGGCGGGCCTCCCAGCATTGAGCTGGCTGAAAACCCTGATATTCTGGCTACAGTCGCCGCCTTGCCAAAACCACCATTTTGCGTTGGCTTTGCGGCCGAAAGTGAAAAGCTGGCCGAGCACGCAAAAGAGAAGCTCCTCCGTAAAAAAGTTTCGCTCATAGTTGGTAATCTGGTACAAGAAGCTATGGGCCAAACGAGCAGTTCAGTAACCCTTTTCGACGCAAATGGCAGCCATGATCTGCCACGTGCCAGCAAGGAGGAGCAGGCGACACGTATTGTAAAACATATCGCCAATCTACTCGCTGCCACATAAAGCCAAGAGCTTTTCCACAGGAACATAGTAAATGTCTCTTTCTGTCGACCTCAAAATTCTCGACCAACGACTACGCGATAATCCGCCGCATTATGCAACCAGTGGTTCGGCTGGCCTTGATCTACGCGCTTGTCTGCAACAACCACTTGATTTGAAGCCGGGGGAAAGCGCGCTTGTGCCGAGCGGCATGGCAATCCACATTAATGACCCTAGCTACGCAGCATTAATCTTGCCTCGCTCAGGTCTGGGACATAAGCATGGCATTGTGCTGGGCAACTTGACAGGGCTGATAGATAGCGATTACCAGGGCGAATTGCTGATCTCAACCTGGAACCGTGGCACAGTGACGTTTACTCTTAACCCTATGGAGCGATTGGCACAAATGGTTATCGTACCCGTGTTGCAGGCAAAATTTAACATTGTTGAAGACTTTGCCATTAGCGAGCGAAGCTCATCCGGCTTCGGCAGCACGGGTAGACACTAGCCAGCGTTTGAGGCTGCCAATTATGCCCGTCAATTACCAGACGCCACCCGCCGAGCAATTGTATCCCGTTGCAGGGGTGGAGATTGGCACTGCGCCAGCTGGTATCAGAGCGCAAGACCGGCGCGATCTGACGCTTTTCTTCTTGCATGATGGCTGTCAGGTAGCAGGTGTTTTCACCAACAACGAGTTTTGCGCAGCGCCGGTATCAATTTGCCGCGAACACCTCTACAGTGGCGAAGAAATAAGAGCCTTGCTGATAAACACTGGCGTCGCTAACTCTGGTATGGGCGAAGAAGGTATCCAGGCAGCACGGCAAAGCTGTACCGGCCTGGCCAACTTGCTGGCAATAAAAGCCAATAGCGTGCTTCCCTTTTCCACTGGCGTGATTATGGAACCATTGCCGGTAGAACGATTGCTGGCCGGCTTGCCACAAGCCATAGGCAGCTTACGCAACGATGGACTGGCTTGGCACCAGGCGGCAGAAGCAATAATGACTACCGACACTCTCCCCAAGGCTGCCTCGCGCCGCATTGAGATTGATGGTGTAAACATTACTATTACCGGCATAGCCAAGGGCTCCGGAATGATCTACCCCAACATGGCGACCATGCTGGCTTTTATTGCTACTGACGTTGGTGTAGCAACGCCCTTGCTCAAGCAACTGGTTGCAGATACTGCCGGCGCATCTTTTAACAGTATTAGCGTAGATGGCGATACCTCAACCAATGATTCCTTTATTCTACTGGCCAGCGGACGAAGTGAATTGCACTTTGACGATGCCAATAATCCGGGCTGGCAGACCTTCAAGAAAGAGTTATGCTCCGTGGCTCTTGAACTGGCACAGGCTATAGTGCGCGACGGTGAAGGAGCAAGCAAATTTATCAGCATCCACGTTGAAGGTGGGCGTAATTACGACGAGTGTCGCAAGATAGCAGATGCAATTGCCCACTCGCCACTAGTAAAAACAGCTTTTTTTGCCGGCGATCCTAATCTGGGGCGTATCTTGGCTGCCATCGGCAATGCGTGGGTAGACGGCCTTGACGCCCATCGGCTACGGATCTGGCTGGTGACTGACGGGACAAAGGTGTTGATTGCAGAAAGCGGGCAACGCTCTGCCAGCTATCGAGAAGAGGACGGACAAGGCATTATGTCTGGAAATGAATTCGGCGTATGCGTCGACTTGGGTTGCGGCACTGAAGCCGCCACAGTTTATACATGCGACTTGTCCTATGACTACATTAAAATAAACGCCGACTACCGGAGTTAGGGCTAAACTAAGGGCCGAAAAAGCAAATGGCATTTAACAATAATTCTTGCAAGCTCTTGGTGCTGCATATCATGAGAAGATAACGAGAAGACGAAGCGTGTATCTGTTACTCAAAGCGCTGCATCTGTGGATGATCGTCAGCTGGTTCGCCGGTCTTTTTTATCTGCCACGCATTTTTGTCAACCTGGCAATGGTTGAAGCAGAAAGCGAAGCCGAGCGCCAACGCTTATTACTAATGGCAGGCAAGCTATACCGCTTTATGACCCCACTCGGCGTTATAGCCTTGCTATCAGGTTTATGGATGTGGTGGTTGATCGGGTTTGGGGGGATTGGGGTGTTTGGTTGGCTATACGGCAAGGCATTGCTTGCCGCCCTGCTGATTTATTACCATTACTACTGTGGCCGTCTTCTGGCGCAATTTCGGAATAATAGCAATTCACGCAGCCATGTCTGGTTTCGCTGGTTCAACGAAGCACCAGTAATTATTCTGCTGGTCGCCATTGTGCTCGTCGTCTGGAAACCGTCTTAGTCTTCCAACTTGCCATGCAATCAGGCAACTCGATATTGTGGGCAAAGTACAGGCCATGAGTGGGCACGACGGGGAATATTATATCGGGCTAATGTCTGGCACCAGCCTCGACGGCGTCGATGCTGTGCTGGCCAGTTTTACTGAAGGATTCAAGATAGTTAATCGCCTTCAGGTAGACATGCCAGCCGGGCTGAGGACAAAACTGCTACAGCTTCAGCAAACCGGTTACGACGAAATAGACCTAGCGATGGTGGCCTCCAACCAGCTCGCCGAGCTATACGCCACAGCCGTAAACAACTTGCTGTCGCAAGTGCCGCCAGTTAGTAGTAGCCAAGTTGCCGCCATCGGTTGCCACGGGCAAACAATACGCCATCAACCGCTGGCCACATCACCTTATAGCGTGCAAATCAACAATCCGGCACGTCTGGCTGAACTAACCGGCATAGCGGTTGCAGCTGATTTCAGAAGCCGTGATATAGCCGCTGGTGGTCAAGGTGCGCCATTAACAGCGGCGTTCCACGCTCATTTGTTCAGGCATAGTCACAAGCAGCGCTATATCCTCAATCTGGGCGGCATGACCAACTTGAGCATATTGCCGCCTGGCAATGGCAGCGCTTCTGTCCTCGGGTTTGATTGCGGTCCCGGCGTTGTTTTGCTAGATGCATGGTCTGACCGCCACTTGCAAAAGGCTTACGATGAAAACGGGCAGTGGGCTGATAGCGGCCAATGCGACGACAGGCTTCTGCACGACTTGATGGCGCACCCTTTTTTGGCGCAACAACCGCCAAAGAGTTGTGGGCGTCAAGATTTTAACCTTGATTGGTTAGAGGATAATATTGCCCAGCAAGAAAGCGCTGCAAGACTTATAAAACGTCCACAAGACGTGCAGGCCACCCTGGTGGCGTTTAGCGCCGAAAGCGTCGCGCGCGCCATACATAATTTTGCGTCTGAGGATAACAGTGCCGGTGCAAAGCTGTATGCTTGCGGCGGTGGAGCCAAAAATATCGCCTTGTTGCAAGCGCTGGAAACTGCTTTGCCCGACATTGAGGTTGCAACCACAGGTGATCTCGGGTTGCCCGTTGATGCTGTTGAAGCAGCCGCCTTTGCCTGGTTGGCTTACCGTCTGCTGCAAGGCGAGGCCAGCAACCTTCCACTGGTAACCGGCGCGAGAGGCGAACGCGTGCTGGGAGCGCTTTACCCTGCATGACAAGCAGGCACGCCACCTCTCGGTGAAGGATGATGTCGCCTGGCGTTTTGCTGCTTGCAGCCTAGACGCTATAGTACATTTCGAATTCGAGAGGATGCGTTGTCATGCGCATACGCGTGACTTCTTCCATTCTTAGTTCAATATACGCTTCGATCATTTCCTTCGAAAATACGCCGCCTCGCGTCAGAAATTCGTGGTCACTTTCCATATGTTCCAAAGCCTGCTCAAGGCTGGAGCAAACAGTCGGGATTTTGGCGTTTTCTTCCGGCGGCAGGTCGTACAGATTCTTGTCAGCTGGATCACCCGGGTGAATTTTGTTTTGTACGCCGTCAATACCCGCCATTACCATGGCCGAGAAGGCCAGATACGGATTGGCCGTTGGGTCGGGGAATCGAATCTCGATACGCCGTCCCTTGTCAGACTGCACAAAGGGAACCCGAATGGAAGCCGAACGATTCTTGGCAGAATAAGCCAACTTGACCGGTGCTTCAAAGCCAGGCACTAAACGCTTATAGGAGTTAGTCGAAGGGTTTGTCAGTGCATTTAGAGTGCGCGCGTGCTTGATAATGCCGCCGATATAATAAAGCGCCAACTCGGAAAGACCTGCGTATCCGTTACCGGCAAACAAGTTGCTGCCGTCTTTCCATATTGACTGGTGCACGTGCATGCCAGAGCCATTGTCTCCAACAATAGGTTTGGGCATGAAAGTTGCTGTTTTGCCATACTGGTGCGCAACGTTATGAACTACGTATTTCAAAATCTGTGTCCAGTCAGCACGTCGCACCAAGGTGTTAAACTTGGTGCCAATTTCGCACTGGCCGGCGGTAGCTACCTCGTGGTGGTGTACTTCAACCTCAACCCCACACTCTTGCAGCGCCAGGCACATGGCTGTTCGAATATCGTTCAGGCTATCTACCGGCGGCACCGGGAAGTAACCACCCTTGACTGTCGGACGGTGGCCAATATTGCCACCATCAATCTTTTCGCCAGAAATCCAGGCTGCTTCTTCCGAGAATACCTTGCAGTAAGATTGCCCCATTTCTACCTTCCATTCCACCGAATCGAAGACAAAAAACTCCGGTTCCGGGCCAAAATAAACAGCATCTCCGATGCCGGTGGATTTTAGATAAGCCTCAGCCCTGCGTGCGACGGAGCGTGGATCACGGTCATAGCCCTTGCCGTCTGTTGGGTCGACTACATCACAAGTCAACACCAAAGTGGGCTCGTCAAAGAATGGATCAATAAAAGCTGTCGCCGGATCAGGCATAAGTAACATGTCTGAAGCCTGGATGCCTTTCCAGCCAGCAATTGAGGATCCGTCAAAAGCGTGTCCGCTTTCAAATTTATCCTCGCTAAAAGCGCTAATAGGCACACCGACATGTTGCTCTTTGCCGCGTGTATCGGTAAAGCGAAAATCGACGAAGCGCGCTTCGCTCTCTTCAACCATTTTCATCACATCATTAACGCTGCTCATATACCACTACTCCGAAAAAGTTAATCAAGAAAATCCAACCCGGGTCATACGCATTCCAACAAACCTAAAAGCGGCAGGCCAGCTGAAACTATGTACGCAAAAAACGTGCCAATATACGCTAGCGTTACCACGCCTGTTCTCCAAACCCGGGAGCGCCCTGTCAAAACTGACTATCAGGCAGACCACCATTCTGCCACACAAAGCTGCCCATAACCCATTAATAGCTATCAGTGCCCAATAGTAGTGCGTGAGTACCTCCTTGCACCATACTTGCACACCTCAACGCAACCATAAACAGCTAACCTGCTGTGTTTTACCCATCTTGCTCACGCTGTGAGTGTGGGAAATGCCGGATTTAATGGCTTGTCAGCAGGGTGTTATATATTTCCAGGTCAAATAACGAGAAGCAACAAAAGGTCACCGTAACGTCCTCATCTATACTCTTTAACGTCTCGGACACCGTATTTACAGCGACCTCGGCTGCCAACTCTGGTGGGAAAGCGTACACGCCGGTGCTGATGCATGGGAAAGCAATGGAAACTACACTAGCCTCGACAGCTAGTTGCAACGATTTTCTATAGCAAGAGGCCAGTAGTTGCATTTCATTTTCAGATCCGCCACGCCATACAGGGCCAACCGTGTGTATCACGTATCTGGCTGCCAGACGGTATGCTTTAGTTAGCTTAGCATCGCCGGTTTGGCAACCTCCAAGCTTGCGGCATTCATTCAGCAATTCCGGGCCTGCCTGGCGATGAATGGCGCCATCAACGCCGCCGCCGCCAAGCAAAGAATTATTCGCTGCGTTGACAATTGCATCAACTCGCAATTCAGTGATATCAGCGCAAATCGCCCGGTAGTCCGTAATTCTTACCCCCTTGCTGGCAAAATACCTTCAGCCAGACGGGCGGCACACACAGCAAGTGCGCACGTACGCCCCACCTGGTAGCTATTTCAGAAGGTGTATGTTATTCCGACGGCTACGGTGGGAATAACGTTCAGCTTGTTGGTTTCCTTCTTGACATCTTCCACAGCCTCGTCAGCTTGAGCGTTCAGCTCCTGGGTTAGTACTTCACAGGCTTCCCTGTTTGTCACGCCTGTACAGTTATTGCTGACCGAAGAGGTTACCTTGGGTTTGCTGGACACGAAAGCTCCCGCATCCAACCAGAAATTCCATCCACCACTAGCCTTGACCGGGTTACCATAACCAAGGCCAACGTATATAGCAGATGACGGCCACTTGACATCTACTTTGGCGCTGGCATTAGCCACCAGATCGTTCAGCGAGGAATTTGGCGACAGGATAGTTGTCCCGCCGCCATTTTGCGCCGTATAAACCCCGCCGTTATAGGCGTAATAGGTTGTTCCGTTGTAGGTATATGATTTGTTGTTATCAACGCCATACGACTTGCCGCCAAAGTTTACCGACGTCCCTCCACCGGACCTGGCAACTATCGTCGAATTGGCAGCTGCGGATCTACTGGCAGTTCCGGTGGCGCTAATCTTGCTGCCTTGTTGACTGCCCAGGCCGACACTCAGGCGGAACTGGTTATCAAAAGGGAACCAGTCAGCAAACAGGCCAACATAACCAAACTTGCCGTCACCTCTGACGTCAAAACCACTACTGGACTTTGAAAAGTTTAAAAACTTTTGTTGCGGGTGCCATTCGGCTCTGGCGTTAAACTTCGGCGCAACATTGTAGGAGCCTGCAACGCCAAATCCATAAAAAAGGGCGTAATCCATCGTCAGCGCAAATTTTCCATCCTCAGCATTTGCACCTGGGCTAGACATGAGCCCCGCTGCTGTAACTGCCATCGCCAGGCAAGTTGTCAAAAATACTTTTATTTGTTTGCTTTCCATTATTAAGTACCCCTCGGTTGTCTTACGTTTATTTCACGAATCTGTATTGTACGCACCGCTCTGAGCCTCATGCAAATCTCACGTTATGGTTAATAAGTTTGGCAAGAGGCTGAGAATTAAAATCCGATTTTACATGAAAGCAGGACTAAGTATAAACTAGCGTATGCCAGAAGAAATCCAGCAAGAAGTACACGGCCGTTTTGTTAGCCAGCTGACGCGTGATACCTATGCAATAGTACTGGCAGGCGGGCGTGGCAGCAGGTTGATGCAACTGACCGACAGCCGCTCAAAGCCTGCTGTACCCTTTGGCGGCAAATTTCGCATCATAGATTTCACGCTTTCCAACTGCGTTAATTCGGGTATTCGTCGTATTGGAGTCGCCACGCAATACAAGGCACAAAGCCTGATTCACCACCTGCAACGCGGCTGGAGCTTCCTTGATGGCCGCCTGGGCGAGTTTTTGGATATCATTCCAGCCCAGCAACAACTGGGAGAAGGCTGGTACCAAGGGACAGCCGACGCTGTATACCAGAATCTTGAACTGATTCGCCAGAATAACCCGCACTATATATTGGTTTTGTCGGGCGACCACATGTACAAAATGGATTATGGTCGCATGCTGGCCCATCATGTGCAGAATGAAGCCAGACTTTCCGTCGCCTGTCTGGAGGTGCCTGCTGGCGACGCGCGCGAATTCGGCGTCATGGCAATAGATGATTGCAGGCGCGTTGTGGATTTTGTCGAAAAGGTTTCCGATCCACCGTGTATTCCCGGCAAACCCGGTCGCTGCCTAGCCAGTATGGGAATATACATCTTTGACACTGAATACCTGTTTGAAGAACTGTTGCGTGATCATCTGGATCCGCACTCGGCGCACGACTTTGGCCGCAACATCATCCCGTATGCGGTAAATGAGCGCCACCGGGTATATGCGCACGATTTCGCCGAGAGTTGCGTGGGCGCGAGCGGCGATGCAGTACCATATTGGCGGGATGTTGGCACTATTGACGCCTATTGGGAGGCTAACATGGAGCTAACCAAGATCACACCCGAACTCAATCTGTACGATGAGAGCTGGCCTATATGGACCCACCAAGCGCAGTTGCCGCCAGCCAAATTTGTCTTTGACGATGAAGGACGACGAGGTATGGCAATAGACAGCATTGTTTCTGGCGGCAACGTAATTAGTGGCGCCCAAATTCATCGCTCACTCCTTTTTTCCAATGTCCACGTACATAGCTACAGTAGTATTGACGATTCAGTCATCCTGCCCGATGTTGATATTGGTCGTAGCTCGCGTATCAGAAAGGCCATAATCGACAGAGGAAGCCGCATCCCTCCCAATAGCACGATTGGCTACAATGCTGATGCCGACCGGCAGCAATTCTATGTCTCAACCAATGGAGTTGCACTGGTCACCCCCAAAATGCTGAAGCAGGCATAGTCTTGATCGGTGTCCAGCGTAAAACAGTTGCGCAACAACACAAGCACATGAACCCACATCTGGTTGCGTAGCATGGCCTCTCAGCTTGACCTCGTTTTTTTGTGGCACATGCACCAACCTGATTACCGCGGTAAGAACGGTGACTTCTTGCTGCCCTGGACACTCCTGCACGTAATCAAGGATTATGTGGATATGGTGGCACATCTGGAGCGCCACCCAAATATACGTTGCGTGGTTAATTTTGTGCCTTCGTTGCTGGATCAAATTGAGGACTACGATGAGCAACTACAAAGCGGTCAGTATCGCGACCCTTTGTTGAAAATGCTGGCGGCAGAAAACCTTGGACACGCCAGCCAGGCAGAACGCCGCTACCTGCTGCACGCATGCTTTCAAAGCAACAACAGCACTATGCTTTCGCCCTTTCCGCACTATACGAGGCTCAAAAATATCCACAGTCATCTTGTTTGCCGCCATGAGCGGGAAAGCGAAGACGGAGAGGTTGTGCAACTGTGCCGTGAAGACACGGCAATCAGCTACCTGTCCGGTTCATATTTTTCTGATCTATTAACCTGGTATTTTCTGGCCTGGTCAGGAGAAAGCGAGCGCCGCAGAACACCGTTACTCAATGACCTGATACTAAAGGGGGAAGGCTTTGAGTACGCTGATCGCAAGGCACTGCTCAAATGGATAGCGCAGACTTTCAGTACTCTAATGCCTCGCTATAAGGCGTTGGCCGAGGCAGGGCAAATCGAACTCTCCGCCACGCCCCAGGCGCATCCCTTGGCGCCCCTGTTGCTGGATTTTAAAGCGGCACGTGAATCGCTGCCGGAGGCAACGCTGCCGAACTCGCCAGAGTATCCGGGCGGAACTGATCGTCTACAGGCGCATATTCAGGCCGGTATCGCCAGCCATAGTAAACGTTTCGGTTCTCCGCCCGTCGGCATGTGGCCTGCTGAGGGCGCCCTGTCTGTAGCAAGCGTGAGAGAATTTGACCAGGCCGGCGCTGGCTGGCTGGGTAGCGGCGAAGGTGTGCTAAAAGCCAGTCTGGCTGCTTCCGGGTTTACGGATGCTGATAGCACGTATGCATCCTTCTATCCCTGGCGGCTACCAAACACTAATTGCTTGTTGTTTTTTCGTGATGATACCTTGTCAGACCAGGTAGGTTTTGAGTATTCGAAATGGCACGGAGACGAGGCAGCGCAAGATTTCATTGGCCGACTCGAGCAGATTCTGCAAAACTGGCCGCACGAAGCTGCTCCAATAGTTAGCGTTATGCTCGACGGCGAGAACGCCTGGGAACACTACCCCTACAACGGTTGGCATTTTTTTGAAGCAATGTATGCGCGCATAGCCGAACATCCATTGATTCATACCACCACCCTCGCCGATCTGCAGGCTGAGGTCAACAGCACACATACCTCCTCGACCAAGCGCGAAGCGCGCGAATTGCCATCGCTGGTGGCTGGTAGTTGGGTTTATGGCACGCTTTCTACCTGGGTCGGCGATGTAGCTAAAAACCGTGCCTGGGATCTGCTGGTAGACGTCAAGCACGCCTACGATCGGCATGTCCACACACTGGAAGCACCTATCCGCCAGCAAGCCGAGGAGCTACTTCAGGACTGCGAAAGTTCTGACTGGTTTTGGTGGTTTGGTGACTACCACCCTGCCGCTTCTGTCTCCAGCTTTGACAAGTTATTCCGCAACAAACTTGCAAGCCTGTACCTGCTGCTGGACCAATTGCCACCGGCAGAACTTGATATACCCATTTCTCGTGGCAACGATCAAGCCACGCACAATGGCTCCATGCTGCGCGCCAGCTAGATATCCAGATTCGTCCGTTTGTTACTTGGCCACCTGAATCATGGAATGGTGAGCTGAAGTGGGCGTCAAGCGCTGTTTTGTGACAGAGCGATAAAAGGCCAATACATCGTCCAACTCGCGGGTACGGCGCATGGGCGGCAGGCTGCGCCAGATGCGTTTGCCATATGGCTGACTAATCAGGCGTGGATCACAGATCATTAACACTCCCATATCTGTTTCATCACGTATCAGACGACCGGCACCCTGCTTGATATTGATCGCAGCCTGAGGCACCTGGTATTGCATGAATGCATTTTCACCCCGGCGGCGCATCACCTCAATACGGGCTGCCAGTACCGGATCGTCTGGCGGCGCAAAAGGTAATTTGTCAATCACCACCAGCGAAAGCGCGTCACCGCGCACGTCGACGCCTTCCCAAAAACTCTGACTGCCAACCAAAATGGCTTTGCCCGAAGCGCGAAAGCGGCGTAACAATTCGCCCTTGCCAAAGTCTCCCTGCATCAACAGTGGCCAATCGTATCCTGACTCGTCGAGCAGGGTTGCCAGCATTTCGTACATGGCTCGCATGGCACGTAAGCTGGTGCATAAAATGAAAGCGCCACCAGAGGCTGCTTGCACAACCGGCCAGGCCGCCTGCACAACTGCCTCGGCATACTGCGGTGAGCGTGGACCTGGCACACCAAGCGGTGCATATAGCACCGTCTGCCGTGCGTAATCAAACGAGCTTTGCCAGCATTTTACTACTGCCTTGTGCAAGCCTAACTCAGTGGCAAAATGGTCAAAATTGCCCTGCACTGCCAGTGTAGCAGAGGTAAATATCCAGGCGCGCGGGTGGCTGCCCATCTGTTGCTGGAATCTGTTGGCAATATTGAGCGGCGTACTGTTTAGGTGCAGGTTATGGGAGGACGTTTCCACCCAGCGCACACGCTCATCACAGCCGCCATCAGCCTCATTGTTTTTAGCTGCCCCGACATAGGGCTGCTGCCAGCGCAACAGTGTCTCGCTTTGCATGGCGGCGCGCTCGGCGCATCGTTGCAGGCCTTCTGAACGCTCGGCCTGGAGTTGCAGGCTGCCAATCATTTTACCCAAGCATTTCAGTAAATGTTGTATGGCAGCCACAAAACCATCCTGCTCTTCCGCCTGCGCGCTGGCATAGCGTCCTGTTTCGGAGCCTAACGTCAGGCGTAGGTCCCTCGCCGCCTTATCCAGCAGTTGCGCATTGTCTTGTAGGTCGCGGCAGTCAGGGGCAGAAGTAAGGCCTTCGTGTCGAATATCGCGGGCCAGATCGACCACCTGTCCAGTTGAAAAAAGTTCGCCAAAAAACAGACTCGCTATCTCCGGCACCTGATGCGCCTCATCAAAGATTACTGTATTGCAAGCCGGTAACAACTCAGCCATGCCTTCGTCACGCAACATAACGTCTGCGAAGAACAGGTGATGGTTAACTACCAGCAAGTCGACGCTCATTGCCTCGCGGCGCGCCTTCAGCACGAAGCACTCGTCGTGGTGTGGGCACTCCTGGCCGAGGCAGTTTTCGCGCGTCGATGTAACTTTATGCCAAATCGGCGAATCCTCAGGCACTTCTAAGCACTCTGACTTGTCGCCACGTTTGGTCGCTTTCGCAAAACGTTCGACCGAGCTAAGATGCCCAACTTCAGTACGCGATGAAAAGTGCCCGCTGGCAGCGCTTTGTCGCAGATGATAATGGCATACATAATTGGCGCGACCCTTTAGCAATGCCGTTTCCACTGGTAGGCGCAACGCAGCCTTGATGGATGGTATATCCTTGTTATAGAGTTGATCCTGTAGCGTTTTTGTGCCAGTTGAAACAATTACCTTGCCACCAGAAATCAGGGCAGGCGCTAAATAGGCAAAAGTCTTGCCGGTGCCAGTGCCAGCTTCAGCGATCAGTACAGCTTGCCGTTCGATTGCAGAGGCGATCTCTGCGGCCATTTCAACCTGTTCCTGCCGCAGCTTGTAGTTCGGAATATTTTGCGCCAGCAAACCGTCCTCGGCGAAAAGAGCGACGCTTTGTTGTTGCAGTAAGCTTTGTGGTCTCTGAGGGGTGTCTTGCACTTTTACCTGCAATTAAAAAACAAACAACCAGGCAAACAAGCCGCTAAAGAGTAGCAGCTGCCCCGCCAGTAACATAACAATAATCAGCAGCAAATTATTGCGCTGCTGCTCGCTTTGTTGCAGTCGTCTTAACAACGCCTCCTGTTTTCCAGCGTGTTCGTTCGCGAGTTGCTGTTGCAACAAGCGCGGGATTTGCGGAAGTTGCTTTGCCCACCACGGCGCTTCAGTTTTTATGCCATGTAACAGGGCCGGCCAACCGGTTTGCTCGGCCATCCAGTTCTCCAGAAATGGTTTTGCCGATGTCCACAAGTCTAATTCCGGGTCGAGCTGCCTCCCCAATCCTTCAACGTTGAGCAGTGTTTTTTCCAACAAGACTAGTTGTGGCTGCACCTCGATATTAAAACGGCGTGAGGTCTGAAAAAGGCGCATTAGCACCTTACCGAATGAAATATCCTTCAACGGTCGATCGAATACCGGTTCACACACAGCGCGAATGGCAGACTCAAATTCGTCAATGCGAGTATTGGGTGGTGCCCAGCCAGATTCAACGTGCACCTCGGCTACCCGCTTGTAATCTCGCTGAAAAAAGGCGAGAAAGTTAATGGCCAGGTAGTTTTTGTCGTGCTCGGTAAGCGTACCGACTATGCCGAAATCAAGCGCTATATAACTGCCTTGTGGCGAAACATATATGTTGCCCGGATGCATATCGGCGTGAAAAAAACCATCACGAAATACCTGGGTAAAAAATATTTCTACCCCGGCAATCGACAACCTTGGCAAGTCAATTCCAGCAGCGCGTAATTCATCCACTTGTGAAACAGGAATGCCGCGCATACGTTGCATGGCCATCACGGAAGATGTGCACCAGTCCCAATAAACCTCTGGCACCTCAAGTATTGGCGAATCAGCAAAATTGCGCCTTAGCTGCGCACAGTTGGCCGCTTCGCATGTAAGATCGAGTTCATGCTGCAGCGTTTTGCTGAATTCAGTTACCACCTCGCGCGGCTTAAGAAGTTTGCCATCACGCCAGAGCTTTTCCAGAACCCAGGCTACGCTATCGAGTAGCGCCAGGTCGTGCTCTATAACCTGCCTGATTCCTGGACGTAATATTTTCAGCGCTATTTCAAGCCCTGCCAATTCCGGCGGGATGTTCTTGTCAGGCAAGCGTGCAAAGTGCACCTGTGCTACCGAGGCGGAGGCCACTGCCACCGGGTCGAACTCGCTAAACATTTCCTCGACCTTGCAACCGTAGGCGCTGACAATTTGTTCTATCGCCACCTCAGACGAAAAAGGGGGTACGCGATCCTGCAAGCGCGCCAATTCATCAGCAATATCCACCGGCAACAGGTCACGCCGCGTCGATAGCATCTGGCCAAATTTAACAAAAATCGGCCCCAGCTCCTCCAACGCAAGCCGCAAGCGAACGGCCCGTGGAGTCTGATTGAGATTGCGTCGCCAAAACTGCAACGCTCCGAGCAGCTTTAGTAGTGCTCCATCTTGTTCCGGAAAAAGCTGGTCAAGCCCGTAACGGCTGGAGACCGCCAGGATACGAAGCAGTCTGGTAACAACCATGCCTGAATCAGGCTTCTTGCGCGGAATTAACCCGCCTCGTTACCGGCAAGCAGCTTGTGGTTAATTTCGATTTCGTAGCGCCCTCGCAAAGCCTGTATATAAGCCCCCACCGTAAAGCTCGACAACACCCGCCGTACGCCATTTGCCAATTGTTGCCTTTGTTGATCGTTCATCTTTTTACTTGAAGTGCCCTCTACTTTATAGATTACGAAGCTGCCATCTGGTTGGAGCGCACCGTTATAGGCTGGCAATTTGTCTGTTGAAACCTGAAAAATAGCCCTTATGGCTATAGGGTTAAACGTCGAATCAAGCTGTGATGCTTGCTTGGCTTCACCCCACTGCAGTTTATCCTGGCCAGAGAGTAATTTATCCAGCTTTTCCTTGCCGTCCTGTTTAGCCAAATCACTGGCAGCATTGCGTTCGAGCCGTTGCATGATCTTCTGCTTAATGTCGTCAAAGGGTATTTGCGCTTGTGGTTTGTATTCTACAATTCGAGCCGCTACAAGCACCTTGGGAAGTATCTCGACTACCTCCGTATTGTGTCGATCTTCGATTGACTCTGCGCTGAAAAGGGCTTTAAGCAATTTATGATTACGATAAGGTGTCGAGAGCGATGACAAATTATCACGGCTGAACCAATCGCTGGTCTCGATTTTGAGTTCGTATTTATCAGCCGCCGGCTGCAAACTATCGGATTGTTCATAAACCAGATTGCTAAAATCGTCTGCTACCTCTGCAAAGCGGCGAGCCGCCGCCTGGGCGACAATTTCTGCGTTGATTTTCGCCTTGACTGACTCCAGCGGCTTGACGGCTGCCGGGGTTAACCCGGTAAGTTTGATAATATGGTAGCCAAACTCGGTCTCGACAATATCTGATATCTCGTTCAATTGCAGCGCGAACACGGCATCTTCAAACGGCTTCACCATCGCGCCCTTGTCAACAATCCCCAAATCACCACCAGATTTTGCTGAACCCGGATCCTGTGAGTGCTGTTTAGCCAGTTCGGCAAAGTCACCGTCCGCGGTGCGCGCCTCGCGTAGAATCTTTTCCAGTCTGGCGCGAACTGCAGCCTTTTTCTCGTCGCTGGCAGCGGCTTCAACGCTGAGCAGGATATGACTGGCGTACCTCACCTCGTCCGACTGATACTGATTCTTGTTGTTTTCATACCATTTGGCAATGGTCTCATCGTCTGGCTGCTTTACTTTCAGCTTGTCCATGGACAACGTCAGGAATTCGGCACGCATCTGTTGCGGTGCAATATAGGATGACTTGTTTTGCTCATAATATTTTTGCGCACTTTCAGCTGACACCTTGACCTTGGCCTTGAAATCGTCCAGCGCAATATTAATCGCACGTACCGTGCGCACCTCGCTAAGCAGCTTTGTCATCTGCTGAACGCTGGTAACTGGAATGACTGATGTAGACGCAAGGGCAGATATTAACGGCGGCTGTGTTTCGCGAAGATACTTGCGAACTTCCGCTTCATACTCCTCTACCGAACGCCCTTGTTCTGCCAGCTTGCTTTCGTATTGTTCTTGCGAGAATGCGCCGTCTATTTGGAAATCCTTAATCCCGCCGATCACCATCCGCATGACGTGCTCAAGCGGAATGTTGAGATGTTCGGCCTCTTGCTGTAACAACTGTTGCGTAATCAGGTTTTCCAGCACAAGACGGCGGTTATCCATACCGTCTGCACTTTTTTCGTCGTAGTTAACACCAAGTGAGCGCCTCAAGTTGTTCTTGTGAGCGGCAAGAGCTTCTTCAAATTGTCGCAGGGTTATTTCTTGACCTTCAACGACCGCTACTGCATCAACACTGGCCGTGTTGCGCGCGGCATCGATACCAAAAAAGGCAAAAGGAAGAAAAACTGCCGCTAATAACAACTGCGCCAGTTTTTGATGACCACGAATAAATTCAAACATGTAGCACCTACACTCGTAAGTCTAATAAAGACGGGGGATTTTAGCACAACCGCAGGCTACCAAGTGGCGACGAGTCCTTTTCAAACTGGCGTGCTTCTGGACAACCCCTATGAACGACCTCAAGCTTTCAAGCTATTCCACTTTCAGCGAGACAGCCTGCCAGTGCAAGTGCCTTTCCACATGCTTTGCTACTTGCTCTCTGGCAGACGACAGTTGCGCCAACAATGACTGCGAGGATTTGTCATCCAGGTTGTCGGGCGCGGTATAAAACACTTCTGCTTCAACCGTACCTTGCAGATAATGCAACACGACACGGTTTGGCGGCGGCAGATCCGGCGGCAAAAAAGTCTCAAGTTCATTCAATAAGGTTTCGCGTTCCAGCAGGCCTGACTGCGGTGAGGCTTGCACGTCGTTTTCCGGGTCAATATGCACTAGCACATCAAGTACATCTCGGTGCCCTCCCAGTACATTGGCACGTGCCGCCTCAGCTATGTAATGTCCTTCGGAGACGCTGATACGCGAGTCAACCTCCAGGTGAGTATCTACCAGCACGTGGCGGCCCATGCGGCGCGTGCGTAGTTCATGCACATCATGAACGCCAGGCGTGGCTTGAAGGTTTTGGCGAATGGCTTCCGTTTCCTCAGCCGATAAGCCGGTATCAATTAGATCACGCAGTGCTCGCCAGGTGAATTTTAGCCCGATACGAACTATCATATAACCAACCAAAGCAGCAGCCAGGCTGTCGGCAAATACATAACCAAGCAAGGCTCCGCCAATTCCCAGAATCACCACTAATGAAGAGGCCGCATCGGCACGGGCGTGCCAGGCGTTGGCGACCAGCATCGGCGAGCGTAGACGCTCACCAACCGAGAGCATGTAACGAAAGAGTAGTTCTTTGCCTACCAGCGTAGCAATCGCCATCCATAATGCCATTGGTAGAACGTTTGGTAGATCGCCGACGTGTTGCATGCGCAGTGCAGCAAACCACAACAGGCTGCCGCCGGTAAGTACCAACGCCAACCCTAGCGCCAGGGAGCTGGCAGTTTCTATTCGGCCATGACCATAGGGATGTTCAGAATCCGGCGGCTCTGCGCCACGCCGGTTAGCAAACAGCACCAGAAAATCACATAACAGATCAGATATGCTGTGTATGCCGTCGGCAACCAACGCTTGCGAATGTGCAAGAAAGCCAACAATAACTTGCAAGATAGATAGCAGAAGATTAACCCAAACGCTTACCCAGGTCGAACGTTGCGCCTCGTGGTAGTGCTCCGGATCAGTCAGTGCCCGGGTTGGCTCCCCATTATGGTCGTGCTGATTATGCGAATGGTTAGCAAACATTTGTTGTTGCAGTGCTAAATTCGACTGTCCTACCCTTTATCGCTGGACGGTAGCAGGTCATCCGCCTGTTGATCAGCCCAATAACTTGAACGCACCATTGGTCCGCACGCTGCAGCTATAAAGCCCATAGCCAAAGCTTCCTGCTCGAAGTGGGCAAATCTTTCCGGCAGCGCGTAACGAACTACGGGCAGATGATAAGGAGAAGGCGCAAGGTATTGTCCTACTGTCAGCATATCAACCATGTGCGTACGCAAATCAGCCATAACAGCGATAACTTCGTCGTCATCCTCTCCCAAGCCAACCATTAGACCGGACTTGGTCGTTACCTGCGGGTAAGATGCTTTGAATGTGCGTAGCAGTTTGAGCGAATGGCCGTAGTCAGCTCCTGGACGCACAGCCCTGTAAAGTCGAGGGACGCTCTCTACATTATGATTAAGCACGTCAGGTAGCGCATCTCCCAGTATATCGATAGCTGTTTGTATGCAACCACGAAAATCTGGCACCAGGATTTCGATGCGCGTGGCCGGTGATAGTTCGCGTACACTGCGAACCACACTGACAAAATGTTGCGCGCCACCATCGGACAAGTCATCGCGGTTTACACTTGTAATTACCACATATTTCAAGCCCAGACGAGCCACAGACTCAGCCAGCTTGTGTGGTTCATCGGGATCAGGCGGCAGAGGCTTGCCGTGCCCCACATCGCAAAAAGGGCAACGGCGAGTACACAAATCGCCTAGAATCATGAAGGTTGCCGTGCCGCGTCCAAAACACTCGCCAATGTTTGGGCAGGCGGCCTCCTCACAAACGGTATGCAAACTTTGCTCGCGCAACAAGCGTTTGATTTCGCCGAAACGGCCATTGGAGTTGCCAGTCTTGGCGCGAATCCACGACGGTTTCTTGAGTGGCTTTTGCAATGGCCTGACCTTGACCGGAATGCGAGCCACCTTGTCCAGCCCACGTTGTTTAAGTTGTGTCGTCATGACGCAAGAATAACCTGCAATTAGCCGCCGCGATTTATTGTCCGCGTTTCGGACTTTACCCCGCAACCGATATTATCGCCCAAAGAGCCGCGCCCAGTGGCCGCTTCAAGCTGTGCAATTACCTGCTCGCAAAGTGCCTCGCCGGCACAGCGGACGTTATAGTCGAGGCCGTGATTCCTGGTTTGCGTCACCGGCAAATCAGCGTAACCGCAAGGGTTAATGGACGCGAAAGGCGACAAATCCATATCCACATTCAGGCTCAAGCCATGATAGGTGCCCTGGCGCTTGACACGTAACCCAATAGCAGCAATTTTGGCACCATTAACATAGACTCCTGGTGCCCCTTTTATACGCTCTGCCAACACATCACTGGCGAACAGTGTATCAATAATTGCCTGCTCCAGGCGGGCCACCAATTCCTTGACCTTTAAACGATAACGCGACAGGTTAAGCATGGTATAGAGTACCACCTGACCAGGGCCATGATAGGTGATCTGCCCACCCCTGTCCGTCCGTACCAATGGTATGCCATTGTCTTGCAGCAGGTGTTCTGTATTACCGGCCTGTCCTAACGTATAAACTGGCGGATGTTCTACCAGCCAGATTTCATCCGGGGTATTTTCTTGCCGTTGCTCGGTAAAGGTACGCATTTCGCGCCACAACTGCTCATATTCACACAAACCGCGATGACGAACAAGCAGCTGCGGCAAGTCATCTTTCATAACACAACCTTGACCAGAGGGCAGGCGACAAGTTCGTGGTACAAATCGTTGAGTTGGGCAAGGGAAGTAGCGCGTATTTTGCAATTCAATGACAGATAGTTACCCTTGCTACTTACACGGCTACTCAAGTCAGCGGCAACAAAATCCGGCGCGTGTTTTTGTACAATAGTAATGACAGTTTCAGCCAGCGTTGTATCTGCTCTCCCCATCACCTTAAGCGGGAAATCACAGGGAAAGTCAAATAATGTTTCGTCAGACAGAAAGTCATCCATATAGTGGCCTGCACACAAAATGGTCAGACAGGCTGCCGCGAAGACAACCAAAACAGTACCGCAGCGAGTAACCAGGCGTACAGATGAGCTGCCAGTATAGTTTGCCGGATGGCTGGCACAAGCTTTTTTGGCCGTGCAGCGTGTTTAATCAAGCTGCGCGCCGCTTGCAATGACAAGGCAACCGCAAACCCCGCTGCCGCTGCCAGCGAGGGTAGCATGTTTTTACCGATAAGCATTACCAACCAACCATAGGCCAGGCAAACAATAAACAGATAGATCCATTTTGTCTGCTCAGCGCCAAGGCGAACCACCAGAGTACGTTTTTTGGCAGCGGCATCTGCCTGCCGGTCGGGAAACTGGTTAATCAGCAGAATGTTTACGACCAGCAAGGCAAATGGCGCTCCCAGCCAAAGTGTCCAGTGGCTGAATACACCGCGTTGCGTGTAATCGGCCACCACCACAACCAGCAACCAGGAGACAAATATTGACACCTCACCAAAGCCCCTCGACACTAACGACACTGGCGGTACTGAATAGGCCAGGCCGCTTAATACGCCTGCAATGCCAAATAGCAATAACATATGGCCATATAGCCAACCAAGGTATAGTCCGGCCGGCAAGGCGGCGATAAAGATAGTCAGCGCCAAACATAATGTTTGTCTTCTGGTCAGGACACCGTTCTGAATGAAGCGGCTACCACCGGTAAAAGGGTATATGCGGCCATCGTTATCCTGGTCGGCTACCGCGTCGTGATAATCATTCAAGACATTACATCCGGCGTGCACCAGTAGGCAAAAGTACAGGACCAGCAAGGCCGTATCTCCCTGCCAGGCTATGCCGTGCCATTTTGCAATGGCAAAACCGAGCATACAGGCGCTTAGCGTAATACTTAAAAATTGTGGCCGAGTGGCGGCCACGCAGCGACTGAGAGCGTTTTTGTAATGTTCCGGCATCGGCTCAAAAGCAGTGTTTTGCAGCATAAGCAATAAGTTTATCGTTTTCCATAGAACGAAGTGATAGATGCAAAGTGTCAGGTTATGATAACCGCTTCTTTATTTGCCAGAATAATTGTTGACGCTTTCCCGGCCTATTAATACTGCACAAATTGTGCGCACCACTTCACCTGCCATGCTGCTGGAAATTACTCGCTGCCTCATTAACTTCCCGCAAAATTGTCTGCTTTGTGGTTTTACTCATTCGTCCGATGTGCTCTGTGCCGCTTGCGCCGCTGACCTGCCCCGCCTGACTGGGAATAAATGTCCGAGATGCGCCCTGCCAACGCCACAGGGAGAAATTTGCTCCACTTGCCAGCTATCACCACCTCTTTATTCCTCTATCAGTGTTCCGTTCCGCTACGACTACCCGATTGACCGATTGGTGCATGCCCTGAAGTATGGCGGACGTCTATCTGTCGCCCATTGGTTAGGTAAACAAATTAGCCAATTGCTGGCAAAGCAAGAAAACTGTGCACAGATTGACTATGTGATTACTATGCCATTGCACATAGAGAGACTCAAGGAACGTGGTTATAACCAGGCGGCCGAGATAGGGCGGACGATTGCACGTGAACTCAACAAGCCATTACGTCTTGATTGCTGCGCCCGACTTCGCTCCACTGCCCCACAAACTCGATTGCCCCACGCACAACGTCAAAAAAATGTGCAAGGGGCATTTAGCTGTACCGGCAATGGGATGGCGTTGCGCGGAAAACGTATCTTGCTGGTAGATGACGTTATAACTACCGGCGCAAGCCTGAACGAGTGTGCGCGTGCGCTTTTGCAAGGCGGCGCCACCGAAGTCAGCACCGCCCTGGCGGCGCGGACTGTGTTGCGTTAGGCTGCGCTGGCGAGCACGCGCAGAAAGTACCAATAGTGGCAAATTTTTGTTAGGATGCCCCTTCTATAGCAGGCAAGACCGGCTGATAATCAAGGATTAGATATTCAAGTTTGGCAACCAATAAGTCATCAACTGCAAAAAGGGGCCCGAAGGCAATAAAGCCTGGCCGCCCCATGTACTTGCTATTCATAAGCGTGCATGGTTTGGTACGCGGCCAGGATCTTGAACTCGGGCGTGATGCCGACACTGGCGGGCAAATCAAGTACGTACTTGAGCTTATTCGTTCCCTGTGCCGATTCGACGAGGTCGAAAGGGTGGATCTGGTTACGCGCCTGGTGCGTGATGCCAGTGTCTATCATGACTATGGGCGCGCGATCGAGCCGATAACCGAGTTCCCTGATAAAGCCAGGATAGTGCGCATTGAGGGTGGACCGAATGAGTATCTGCCCAAGGAACAATTGTGGGATCACCTGGATATCTTGTGTGACAACTTAATTGAGTGGCTCTACGGTCAGCCTCGTATGCCGGATGTTATCCATGGCCACTACGCTGACGGGGGCTATATAAGCACGCGCATTGCTAGTCAATTGGGTATCCCGTTTATCCTGACGGGACATTCTCTGGGTCGGGACAAGAGGAAACAATTGTTGGCTCAGGGCATGTCGCATCAGGAGATTGAGGAAGCCTACAATATCGACAGGCGGATCAATGCCGAGGAGATGTCACTAGCAAATGCCAGTCTTGTGATCGCCAGTACCCACCATGAGGTCAAGGAGCAGTACAGCTTATACAACTATTACGATCCTTCCCGAATGGTAGTTATCCCGCCCGGTACTGATCTTGATGTCTTTCATCCGCCGAGGGGAAAAGAAAAGATCGCTTTTGCCGAGAAGATAAAACACTTCCTGACCGACGATTCCAAACCACTGATATTGGCACTTTCACGTCCTGACGAACGCAAAAACATCCTGACCCTGATTGAGGCTTTCGGCAAATCGCAACAGTTGCAAAGCAGGGCTAACCTGCTAATTATCGCCGGGAATCGTGATGATATCCGGGAAATGGATAGCAGCTCAAAATCGGTGCTCGTCAATATTTTGATGTTGATTGACACCTACAATTTGTATGGCAAGGTGGCGGTTCCCAAACAGCATGGCGCCAATGAAGTACCCAAGATTTATCGCATGGTGGCTCGCAGTAGGGGAGTGTTTATTAACCCGGCTCTTACCGAACCATTTGGCTTGACACTGCTGGAGGCGGCAGCCAGCGGTTTACCTGTCGTCGCGACTGAAAACGGTGGTCCGGTAGATATAGTGGCCAATTGCAAAAACGGCATCCTGATCAACCCGCTCGACAAGGCGGCCATGGTCCGTGCGCTGCTCAAGTTGTTGCGCTCCGATGAAGCGTGGGAAAGGGCAGCCGAAAACGGCATCCGTGGTGTCCACGCCCACTATTCGTGGCACGAGCACGCCAGGGTTTATCTCGACAAGGTCAATAAAATCAAGGCCAAAGCCAAGTCGATCGAAGTAGCGCTGCCGGTTCGCGTACGTTATTACCGTAACCGCGCCATTTTCTCTTCGTTGGATGATGATCTTATCGGCAATAGCGAAGCGCTGGCCAGCTTTGTCGGGATGCTTAGGAAATACCGTAAGGATGTCGCCTTCGGCATCGCCACGGCGCGCCGTATTGATTCCGCTCTGGCCATCATGCGCAAGCACAATATACCCATGCCAGATATACTGATCAGTAGTATGGGGACACGCATCCACTATGGGGCCGAACTGGCCGAGGATGACTACTGGGCCGAGCATATAAATCACATGTGGAACGATCAACTGGTTCGGAGAACCCTGTCAGATGTGCCCGGGTTGGTCCTGCAGCAGCTACATGAACAAACATCGTTCAAGGTTTCCTACCATTATTCCCCGGAAAAAGCACCTTCCCTGCAAGAAATAGTTGAACTCTTGCAGCGTCGTGAGATAACCGCTAATTCTTTTCTCTCTATGGGTCAGTTATTAGATATTATTCCTTCTCGGGCTTCCAAGGGCCTGGCGTTGCGATATGCGACGCAACGCCTCGGAATACCATTAGAGAATACACTGGTCGCAGGAGGCTCCGGAGGCGATGAAGACATGATACGAGGCAACACCCTTGCGGTAGTAATCGGCAACCGGCGCCACGAAGAGTTGTCACAATTGGTCGATCTGGAGCGAGTATATTTCGCCGACAACGAACACGCGGCAGGCATCCTCGAAGCGATTGAACATTATAACTTTTTTGCGTAAATATATGCTCTGGCAAGAACGATAAATGGCTACTATGAATAAAAACAAATCTTTTGATTCGCGCCCACAGCTACCGAACGGAGTCATCTTTAATGCCTACCCTGATAGCATTGGACAGCGCCTGACTGATACTGTGACAATGCTCGAACGCCCCGAATTAAGAGGGGCTTTTTCGCTTTTTTACATTTTGCCGACTCTTTTCCACAGCGACCTTGATCGTGGTTTCTGCATCGTAGACTATGAACTTAATGAAGAATTGGTGTGCGAAGAGGATCTAGATAGGCTTGCCAAGCTTGGAATCGGGCTAAAACTGGACCTGGTGCTTAACCACCTGTCTACCCGTTCTCCCCAGTTTATTGATCTGCTATTGCTTGGCGACGAATCCGAATTCAAGGACTTTTTCATAGATTGGAACGCCTTTTGGCAGGGTTACGGGGAAAAGCTGGCCGAAGGTTATGTTCTGCCTGACCAAGCCTATCTAGACAAGTTATTTATGAGGAAACCGGAGCTGCCGATATTGCGGTTGCCATTCCCGGACAACACTTATCGTTTTTACTGGAATACTTTTTACTACGAGCGGCACTATCGGGCTGTGAATGAAGCGGATCTGGCACAGGCGTTACAAAGCGAAAAGCCCTCGGACGAAGAAATCAAGGCTTTGAACGCCTCCATTGCTAAAAGCACCGAGGAAAAAATACCGTTGCACGAGATAGCGCTGGGTCGCTTCGACAAGCAACGGGAAGCGATCATCATGCTAATCGAGAGAAGCTGTCGATATCATGGGCAGATGGATCTTAATGCCCAGGCAGAGAAAGTGTGGAGTTTCTACAAAAACACCCTGGAAAGGCTACGTAGTTATGGTTGCGCTCTGGTCAGACTTGACGCCTTCGCCTATTTGCATAAACAACCGGGCGAGCAGAATTTTTTCAACAAGCCGGGCACCTGGGAGTATTTAGACAGAATCAGGCACATCATGGATGAACTTAATATGGTGTCCCTGCCTGAAATTCATTTCGAATACGGCAAGCTTCTACATAAGGAGCTAGCTAGGCATGGCTATCCAATGTATGACTTTTTCTTTCCTGGATTGGTCATTCATGCTATTGAGCAGAATACCTCGCGCCACCTGCTGCGCTGGATTAACGAGCTGATTGATGGAAATATCCAGACCATAAACACGCTGGGTACGCACGACGGTATTCCCGTGCTTGACTTAAAAAGCCACCATGACAGCAATGGGCGGCAGGTCGCTGGTTTGCTGGAGGAGGAGCAGATAGAAAAAGTGGTTGAGCTAATCATGGAGCGGGGTGGGCGCGTCAAGAATCTGTACGGGGCTGACGGCAAAAAAATCAGCTATTACCAGGTCAACGCAACCTTCTTTAGCGCCCTGGGAGAAGACGAACGCAAACTCCTGCTAGCCAGGGCTATTCAGTTATTTATGCCGGGTGTGCCGCAAATCTGGTATTTGGACTTGTTCGCCGGCTGTAACGACTACGCGGCAGCAGACAAAGGTGGAGCAGGCGGACATAAAGAAATTAACCGCACCACGCTTTCTCTTGAGAAAATGAATGAAAGCATTAAATTACCGATCGTTCAACAACAGCTGGAACTGATAAAACTACGTAACAGGTTGCCAGCCTTCCAGGGGTCATTAAGCTACGACGCCCCAGACGAGCACCGTCTTGTTCTATGTTGGGAAGACAAGCGTAGCCGCGCTCTGCTGGAGGCCAATCTATCCGACTACACCTTTAGCGTCTCCTGGAGGGACGCGGATGAGGATAACGGTCAGGATAAGCTAGCTGCTTATAACGCCCTGCCCACATCCTGAGGGACGAAACTGCCATGCAAATATTAGCGACGGACCTGGACAGAACTTTGTTACCCAATGGACATTGGGAGCATGATGAGCATGCTATCGAATTGTTCAACCGTCTAACTAAGCAAAGCGAGATATTGTTGATATATATTACGGGACGCAATTTGGCGCTGACCGAGCAGGCAATTCAGGAATATGGCGTCCGCCATCCTGATATCCTCTGCTGTGATGTCGGCACGTCGATCAAAAAGTATAACGACAGGCAATGGCAAGAGGAAGACGGGTGGATAAAGCATGTCCGTGAACTTAGCCCTGGATGGGATCGAACGGCTATCCAGCAGTCCATAAAGGGTATTGACGGCATATGGGAACAGGGCAGCGCGCACCAGAATATCTTTAAGCAAAGTTATTACGTGGTGCATGACGAAAAGGACAGAGTGCTACAAGAGGCCGAACGCCTGGTAAGCGGCCGATATGACGAGGAAATGATTTATAGCTATGACTCACAAAGTGGTAATGGCCTGTTGGACTTTTTGCCAAAGAGCGCCAACAAGAAGACAGCGCTCGACTACGTGTCCGAGGCATATAATGCCCACCCGGACGAAGTAGTGTTTTGCGGTGACAGCGGCAACGATATAGCAGCGTTAACAGCCGGCTACTGCGGCGTGCTGGTTAAAAATGCCGACGAGCAACTGCTTGAGGGAGTCGGGGCCGCCAGGAAAGCCAACCCCGCCTTGCGTGTCTACCATGCCAAAGGCGGTTTCATGGGACTAAATGGCAATTATACCAGCGGCGTCATTGAAGGCGCTTACCATTACGGGTTATTTATGGATTGAGCGTAAGCCGCAAGTTGGCTCAGCATATGCGCTATTCCTTCGGCAACAATAGAGAAGCCACGGACTACCTTTTTTCCCCCTGTCCTATGGCTCCTCAACCAGACACAGCGTCTCCTTAGGCTTGCGAGGCCGGATCAGCCACCACAACTTCGCTATCCTCGCTCACCGCACTAACTGCGGCTACTGCCTCTTCTTCGCTTTCAAGCTCAGCTAAATCCCCTTGAGTCCCGGCCATTTCTTCCGGCGCAATAAAGACGTCGCTGCTGGATAGCTCATCATCCGGCCTGATTTGGCTGCGGTGATAAGCCAGGCCGCTACCAGCCGGAATTAGACGTCCAACGATAACGTTCTCTTTCAAGCCACGCAACTCATCGCGTTTGCCCATGATTGCCGCTTCTGTTAGAACTCGCGTTGTTTCCTGGAAAGAGGCAGCCGAGATAAACGAGTCAGTAGACAACGACGCCTTGGTGATACCCAGCAGCAAATTATCAAAAGTGGCCGGCAATTTACCGTCTGCCTCCGCCTTGCTGTTCTCCGCCAGGACATCGGCTCGCTCGGCTTGTTCGCCGCGAATGAAGCGCGTATCACCAGGTTCGGCAACCACTACCCGCCGCAACATTTGCCGCACAATAACTTCTATATGCTTGTCGTTGATCTTGACGCCTTGCAAGCGGTACACGTCTTGCACTTCGTCGGTGATATAACGTGCAAGTGCCTCAATCCCCTGAAGGCGCAGAATATCGTGCGGATCGGGTTCACCTTCAACAATTTTTTCACCGCTATTAACCACCTGGGCGTCGTGTACCAGCACGTGTTTATCCTTGGGGATAAGCGCCTCGTGCGTGGCGCCATCCATATCGGTGATTACCAGGCGTTGCTTACCCTTGGTTTCCTTGCCAAAACTGATAGTGCCTGTGACCTCGGCGAGAGTTGACGAATCTTTTGGCGTACGCGCTTCGAACAGCTCTGCCACTCTTGGCAAACCTCCGGTAATATCACGCGTTTTAGCCGATTCCTGTGGAATACGTGCCAGCACATCGCCAACGCCAACTTTTTGTCCGTCGTTGACTGAAATGATAGAACCAAGCTGCAAGGCAATTGATACTGCGTGATCAGAACCCACGACTTTAACTTCCTCGCCGGCATCGTCGATCAACTTCAGAGTCGGCCGCACACCTTTAGCAATGCTTTTGCCGCTACGCTTGGTATCAACGACCACTAACGTCGACAGACCTGTTACGTCATCAATTTGCTTGGCGACGGTAACGCCTTCCTCGACGTTTTCAAAACGTACGGTGCCGGCATATTCCGTGATAATCGGCCTGGTATGTGGATCCCAAGCAGCCAGTCTGGCGCCTGCCTTGACAGCTTTGCCATCATCAACAAACAACATGGAGCCGTACGGAATCTTGTGGCGTTCGCGTTCGCGGCCATTCTCGTCGGTAATTAGCACTTCTCCCGAACGCGAGATAACGACTTTTTCACCTGCCTCCGAGGTGACATAGCGCACGTTTGACGAAAAGCGTGCCACGCCGCCCGACTTGGCTTCTACCTGTGATTGTACGGCCGAGCGCGAAGCGGCGCCACCAACGTGGAATGTACGCATGGTTAGCTGGGTGCCGGGCTCGCCAATCGATTGCGCGGCTATAACGCCTACTGCTTCGCCAACGTTGACCATGGTACCGCGTCCCAAATCGCGTCCATAGCACTTGGAGCAAAGTCCATAGCTGGTTTCACAGGTAAGCGGCGTACGCACCTTGACTTCGTCTATTCCCAGCGAGTCAATTAAATCGACCAGGTCTTCGTCGAGCATGGTGCCGCCAGGAACAACTGTTTCCTGTGTCTCAGGGTGTACTAGATCATCAATGGTTACACGCCCCAGAATACGTTCCCGTAAGGGTTCCACTACCTCGCCACCCTCAACCAGCGCCTTGATTGGATAGCCGTTGCTGGTTCCGCAGTCATCCTCAATGATAACCAGGTCCTGTGTCACATCAACCAAACGGCGAGTCAAATAACCCGAATTGGCTGTTTTCAGAGCCGTATCTGCCAAACCTTTACGCGCTCCGTGCGTTGAGATGAAGTATTGCAGCACGTTCAACCCCTCACGGAAGTTGGTGGTGATCGGCGTCTCGATAATTGAGCCGTCCGGCTTGGCCATCAGTCCACGCATGCCTGCCAGCTGTCGAATTTGTGCGGCTGAGCCACGTGCTCCGGAGTCAGCCATCATGAAAATCGAATTAAACGAGTCCTGCTGCGCTTTCTTGCCCCGATGGTCGGCAACTTCCTCGTGCCCTAGTTGCTCCATCATCACCTTGGCAACCTGGTCACCAGCATGGCCCCAGATATCGACCACCTTGTTGTAGCGCTCACCATTAGTAACCAAGCCATTGGTATATTGAACTTCAATCTCCTTCACCTCGTGCTCGGCCTCGGATATGATTTGGCGCTTTTTGTCTGGCACCAGCATGTCGTCCGAGCAAAATGAAATGCCGGCGCGCGTTGCCCAGCTAAAGCCCTGTTGCATCAACTGGTCAGCGAAAACTACCGTATCCTTTAGCCCACATCGGCGGAAGGCTTCGTCGATCAGGCGGGAAATTTCTTTCTTTTTTAACGTGCAGTCTATAGCGCGAAATGGCAAACCACGTGGCAGAATCTCTGAAAGCAGGGCACGCCCGGCAGTGGTCTCTACCCGCTTCCAATGCTGCCGCCAGCCGTCTTCGGCCACTTCGTCAGGCATGTATTGCTTGACACGCACTGTAATGCGGGCGTGTGGATCAAGCAAGCCGGCAGCTATGGCACGCTCAACCTCGCCGATATCAGCAAGGGCCATGCCTTCTCCCTTGGCGTTAATTCGCTCACGGGTAGCGTAATAAAGGCCGAGCACTATATCTTGCGATGGAACAATGATCGGTGCGCCATTGGCAGGGGAAAGAATATTGTTTGATGCGAGCATCAGGGTGCGCGCCTCAACTTGCGCTTCCAGAGACAGTGGGACGTGTACGGCCATCTGGTCGCCATCGAAGTCGGCATTAAAGGCAGCGCAAACCAGAGGGTGCAACTGTATAGCCTTACCCTCGATCAGTGTCGGCTCAAAGGATTGGATGCCCAGACGGTGCAGGGTTGGCGCTCGATTGAGTAGTACCGGGTGTTCACGAATCACCTCTTCGAGAATATCCCAGACCACAGGTTCCTGGCTTTCAACAATTTTTCGCGCCTGTTTAACTGTGGTGACCAAGCCCATCATTTCCAGCTTGTTGAAAATAAATGGTTTGAACAATTCCAGCGCCATCAATTTGGGCAGACCACACTGGTGCAGTTTGAGTTGGGGTCCAACTACGATTACCGAGCGACCGGAATAGTCAACCCGCTTGCCGAGCAAATTCTGACGGAAACGGCCTCCCTTTCCCTTAATCATGTCGGCCAGGGATTTTAACGGACGCTTATTGACCCCGGTCATCGCCTTGCCACGGCGGCCGTTATCGAGCAACGAGTCTACCGACTCCTGCAACATTCGTTTTTCGTTCCGGACAATTATCTCTGGCGCTTTCAAGTCAAGCAGCCTCTTTAGCCGATTGTTGCGGTTAATAACCCTGCGGTAAAGGTCGTTAAGATCCGAAGTAGCAAAACGGCCACCGTCCAGCGGTACCAAGGGACGCAGGTCAGGCGGCAATACCGGCAGTACTTCCAGCACCATCCAATCTGGTTGAATGCCCGACTTCATGAAGGCTTCCACTACCTTCAGCCGTTTGGTAATCTTCTTTTGCTTGGCTTCCGAGCCGGTACTTTCCAGATCCTGGCGTAGCACTTCAGCTTCGCTATGCAAATCCAGGTTGCGTAATAACTCGCGTACGCCTTCTGCACCCATCAACGCCTGGAAATCGTCGCCGTACTCCTCTACTTTGGCAAGGTATTCTTCTTCTCCCAGCAGCTGACCGCGCGACAGCGGCGTCATGCCAGGTTCAGTTACCACGTAGGCCTCAAAATAGAGCACGCGCTCAATATCGCGCAATGTCATGTCAAGCACGATCCCCAGACGGGAAGGCAGGCTCTTCAAGAACCAAATGTGCGCTACAGGTGAAGCTAGCTCAATATGCCCCATGCGATCCCGCCGCACTTTGGACAGAGTCACTTCGACGCCGCATTTTTCGCAAACGACCCCACGGAACTTGAGTCGTTTGTACTTGCCGCACAAACATTCGTAGTCTTTCATCGGACCAAATATTTTGGCGCAGAACAGGCCATCGCGCTCCGGTTTAAAAGTTCTATAGTTAATGGTTTCGGGTTTTTTTACCTCGCCATATGACCACGATCGCACCTTTTCCGGCGAGGCCAGCCCGATAGTAATGGCGTTAAAATGTTCTTCGTTGCTAACCTGCTTAAACAGGTCGAGTAGGGCTTTCATTGATTATCTCCAGCCTGGGTTCAGTTACGTTCGAGGTCTATGTCTAGGGCCAGCGAGCGAATTTCTTTCACTAACACGTTGAAAGATTCCGGCATCGAAGCGTCTATCTTGTGCTCACCCTTGACGATGTTTTCGTACACCTTGGTGCGTCCGGAAACATCGTCGGACTTCACTGTCAGCATCTCCTGCAAGATGTACGAGGAGCCATAGGCTTCCAGCGCCCAGACCTCCATCTCTCCAAAGCGCTGACCGCCAAATTGCGCCTTGCCGCCCAATGGTTGTTGCGTTACCAGCGAATACGGGCCGGTAGAGCGCGCGTGCATCTTGTCATCTACCAGGTGATGAAGCTTCAGCACATGCTTAAAGCCGACTGTAACCGAGCGTTCAAAAGCATCGCCGGTTCGTCCATCGTAGAGCGTTACCTGACCCGATGTTGGCAGCCCGGCGAGTTCAAGCATGTATTTGATCTCGGATTCGTCGGCACCATCAAACACCGGCGTCGAGAAAGGCACGCCGCCTGTCAGGTTGCTGGCCAAGGCTACTATCTCTTCGTCATTCAGAGTTTCGAGCTTTTCGGGGCGTCCGCGTTCATTGTAGATTTTTGCCAGCAGCTCGCGCACCTCGGCACTGTTGGCATTCCTGCGCAACATTTCGTCAATTTTTTGCCCCAGCCCCTTGGCAGCCCAGCCAAGGTGGGTTTCAAGAATCTGACCAACGTTCATCCTTGATGGCACACCCAACGGATTGAGTACAATATCCACCGGAGTGCCATCAGCCATATATGGCATGTCTTCTACCGGCACGATCAGCGATACGACACCCTTGTTGCCATGTCGGCCAGCCATTTTGTCGCCCGGTTGCAAGCGGCGCTTGACAGCCACATATACCTTGACCATCTTTTGCACGCCGGGTGGTAATTCGTCACCCTGCGTTAGCTTTTTACGCTTCACTTCAAAAGCGGCATCAAAGTCCACGCGCTTTTGGTCCAAACCTTCCTTGATTTGCTCAAGCTGTTGTGCAACATCATCGTCAGCGACGCGAATATCAAACCACTGGTGAGGATCAATACTGTCGAGATAAGCCTGGTCAAGTTGAGAGCCTTTGGCTAGCCTGTTCGGACCACCATTGGCCTTTTTGCCGATAATCAGGCGCTCTACCCGCGCAAAGGCGTCACGCTCAACGATGCGCATCTGGTCAGCCAGGTCAAGTTTGTAATGCCTTAAGTGGCCGTCGATAATAGATTGCGCACGCGCATCACGCTCGATGCCTTCGCGCGTAAAGACATGCACGTCAATAACAGTGCCAGAGATGCCGGAAGGAACACGCAGGCTGGTATCCTTGACGTCGGAAGCTTTTTCGCCAAAAATGGCGCGTAGTAATTTCTCTTCCGGCGTGAGCTGCGTCTCACCTTTCGGCGTCACCTTGCCGACGAGCACGTCGCCAATTTCTACCTCAGCGCCTATATGCACGATACCAGATTCATCCAGACGTGCTAGCTGGGATTCGCCAAGGGAAGCGATGTCACGGGTAATTTCTTCTGAACCGAGTTTGGTATCGCGCGCAACCACGGTAAGCTCTTCAATATGCACGGAAGTAAAACGATCCTCCGACACTACCCGCTCGGAAATCAGAATAGAATCCTCGAAGTTGTAACCATTCCAGGGCATGAATGCGACCAGTACATTTTGTCCAAGCGCCAGCTCGCCGTTGTCGGTAGAAGCACCGTCGGCCAAAACGTCGCCCTTGGCGATAGCGTCGCCAACTTTGGCTACCGGACGCTGATTGATATTGGTATTCTGGTTGGAACGACCGTACTTGATCAGGTTGTAAATATCGACGCCGACTTCTCCTGCTGAAGTTTCATCGTCGTTGACGCGCACAACGATACGTGCAGCATCAACATAATCAACCACACCGCCGCGTAGTGCCGTAACCGCTGTGCCAGAGTCGACCGCCACTGTGCGTTCTATGCCGGTACCGACCAAGGGTTTTTCCGGGCGCAGACACGGCACAGCCTGCCGTTGCATGTTGGCACCCATCAGGGCGCGGTTGGCATCGTCGTGCTCCAGGAAAGGGATGAGGGAGGCTGCGACCGAAACGATTTGCTCAGGCGCCACGTCCATCAACTGGATGCGAGATGGCTCGCTGAGAATGGCATCACCCTTCTCCCGACAGGTTACCAGATCGCTGGTGAATTTGTTCTTGTTGTCGAGCTCAGCGTTGGCCTGGGCAATAACGTAACGTCCTTCCTCGATTGCCGACAGATATTCGATATCTTTGCATACGGTCGATTTCTCAACCCTGCGATACGGCGTTTCGATAAAGCCATACTCGTTAACGCGGGCATACAAAGCCAGCGAGTTGATCAGACCAATGTTCGGGCCTTCCGGCGTTTCAACTGGACAAACGCGGCCATAGTGCGTCGGATGTACGTCACGCACCTCAAAGCCAGCGCGTTCGCGCGTCAAACCACCAGGACCCAAGGCTGAAACACGCCGCTTGTGCGTTATCTCTGACAGAGGGTTTGTCTGATCCATAAACTGCGACAACTGGCTGGAACCAAAGAATTCCTTGATAGCCGCCGAAATCGGTTTGGCGTTGATTAGATCATGTGGCATCAAATTGTCAGATTCGGCCTGGTTCAAACGCTCTTTGACGGCGCGTTCGACACGTACCAAGCCGGTGCGAAACTGGTTTTCAGCCAGCTCGCCCACTGAACGTACGCGGCGGTTACCAAGGTGATCAATATCGTCCACGTCACCACGACCATTGCGCAATTCCACCAGCACTCGGATAACGTCAATAATGTCACGTGGCGAAAGGGTAACCTGCGGGCAAACTTCCACATTGGCGCCAGCCTTTTTCATTTTAACGGCCAGTTGTTCGCACTCTTCGCTGCTTTCGTTCTGCAACACAGAATAGGCACCGTAGGGCAAGGAAGCAATCATTTCCTGAATAGCCTCAATGCTCATGCCGGTAGTGGCGCTGAGGTTCTTTTGCGCTGCCTCGGAACGCGAAGCCAGACCACGCACCAGCAACTTGGACTCACTTATCGTTTCACGTCCAAGGCGGCGGTTGAATTTCATGCGGCCAACGGCCGACAGATCGTAGCGTTCGTCCGCGTAAAAAAGTGCCCTGAACAAAGTACCTACTGCCTCTTCGGTCGGCGGCTCGCCCGGACGCATCATGCGGTAAACAGCAACCCGCGCCGCCTGTTGGCTCGTAGTATCGTCAATGCGCAAGGTCTGCGAAACGAATCCACCGCGGTCGAGATCGTTGATGAACAGGGTTGGCAAATGATTAATGCCAGCAGCCTGCAAGTTAACGACTTGCTCTTCGCTAAGCTCATCGTTAGCCAATGCCAGAATCTCTCCACTTTCCTTGTCGACGATATCACAAGCTACAACGCGACCAACGAGAAAGTCTTGTGGCACCTTGATTCGACTTACCTTGGCATTGCTCAGTTCGCGCACGTGGCGAGCAGTAATACGCTTATCTTTTTCGACAATAACCTTACCGCTCTTGTCGCATATATCAAAGCGTGCCACTTCGCCGCGCATGCGTTCGGGTATCATGCCGAATTCAATGCTGTTTTTCTTTAAGTAAAAATTATCAAATTCAAAGAATTCCGCGAGTATTTGTTCGGTGTTCAAACCAATAGCGCGCAATAGCGTGGTCACCGGCATCTTGCGCCGACGGTCAACACGGAAGTAGAGGTAGTCCTTGGGATCGAATTCAAAGTCCAGCCATGAACCACGATAGGGTATAACACGCGCTGAGAAGAGCAACTTGCCCGAAGAATGGGTTTTGCCGCGATCATGCTCGAAAAAGACGCCAGGTGAGCGATGTAACTGCGAAACCACTACCCGTTCGGTACCGTTAATAACAAAGGAACCTGAAGTGGTCATGAGCGGTATCTCACCCATGTAAACCTCTTGTTCCTTGACTTCCTTGATGGTTTCCTGATTTTCTCGATCAAGAATAATCAAACGCACCTTGGCGCGCAGAGCAGAGGCATAGGTCAGGCCGCGCTGACGGCACTCGGTTACCTCAAAAGCCGGTTCGCCAAGCTTGTAGCTGACAAATTCGAGCCGCGCATTCTTAGAGTGCGCGACAATGGGGAATATTGAAGTAAGGGCAGCCTGCAGGCCATTGTTTTTACGCTTTTCGGCCGGAGTATGCGCTTGCAGGAAAGCGTTATAGGATTCAATTTGCGTTGCCAGCAACGGCGGCTTACCCAGCACATGGTCCCGCTTGGCGAAACTTTTGCGAATACGCTTTTTATCGGTGTACGAATAAATCTTGTTTGCAGCTTTAGTCTGAATAGTCATGGTCGCTCCGGTGGGTTGCAGGCAGTCAGACGAAATAAATTACACGGTAAATGATCAATCCTGAGCATTCGGGCTTTCCCCAGCTTGTTGCGTTCAGAGGAAATAAGCAAAATAGCTGTGCTCTGTTGCGTCCGTCGGCAATGTGGGCAGACGGACACACAGCGAATGCTCTTTACTTCATTTCGACGCTGGCGCCGGCTTCCTCAAGCTGTTTGACCAGTGCTTCTGCTTCAGCCTTGGCAATGCCTTCCTTGATCGCTTTTGGAGCGGCATCAACTATCTCTTTGGCTTCCTTGAGTCCCAAGCCGGTGATGGAGCGTACCACTTTGATTACCTCTACTTTCTTGTCTCCAGCAGCTGTTAGCGTAACGGAGAATTCGCTTTGCTCTTCTCCAGCGCCACTGCCAGCGGTACCAGCAGCGGCAGAGCCTGGTGCGGCAACCGCCATGGCAGCGGCTGAAACACCAAACTTCTCTTCAAAGGTCTTAACCAGCTCGTTAAGTTCCATCACCGTCATTGCACCAACGGCTTCTATAATCTCTTCTTGCTTCATTGACATACCTATGTACTCCTGTAAATTCGGTTTCAATTATTTGTTACTGCATTAATTTCGGTTGGTCAGGCCCTAGGCTTTTTGTGCCTCACGCTGCTTGGTGAGTGCCGCCAGCGCGCAGGCAAAGCCTGTGATCGGAGCCTGCATGACTCCCAACAACTTCGCCAGCAGTATTTCACGGCCTGGAATAGACGCTAATGCCTTAACTCCGTCGGCATCAAGCACTTTGCCGCTGTGGCAACCACCCTTGATAACGATAGTGCTGTTTGTTTTAGCAAAATCATGCACCACGCGAGCAGCGGCAATCGGGTCTTCCGACATACTGTAAATTAAAGGTCCAACCAGCTGGTCACCAATGCTGGAAAAGGATGTACCTTCCACCGCGCGACGCACCAGAGTGTTTTTCAGCACACGCAGATAAACATCCGAGGTGCGCGCCTGGGCGCGCAGATTGTTTATTTCAGCCACGTTGATACCACGGTATTCTGATATCACCATGGTTTGCGCTTTTTCCAACACGGCACCGACATCAGCAACGACCGTTTTTTTTGCTTCCAGATTTAGGCTCATTCGCCTGACCTCCTGTACTGTTAATACTCACGCAACAGATACATCGCGTTGCGCCCCACGGCGTTCTGAACCTCGGATATACAGCCTCTATGGCTTTAATAGCCTTTGTTCGTTATGCCATCTACGCTGGTCGGCTACCCATGTAACCAATTAAGACTGGAGGGTTGAGAATCCAGTCACCGGCGGTCTTTGACAACTAGTAGCAATTGTGCTGTTTTAGCTTCACTGCCACATTGCAAAGTTCATACCTACGCCTTTAACAGCGTTGGCGTTGTTACCGGCGTGCCATCATAACGGCACGCTAAAAAAAGGGCTATCCTCATGCAAACAAGGTGCCGGTGTCGATACGCACCGCCGGACCCATTGTCGAAGCCAGAGCAACCTTGCGCAGGTAAACTCCCCTGGCGCCATCTGGTTTCGCTTTGTTCAGGGCTTCAAGCAAGGCACGCAGATTAGTCTGCAACTTGTCTTCACTAAAGGATGCGCGCCCGATGGTGCTGTGTACGATACCGGATTTGTCGGTACGGTATTGCACTTGACCAGCGCGAGCGTTTTGCACGGCCGTAGCGACATCTGTGGTTACTGTGCCCACCTTGGGATTCGGCATAAGACCACGCGGACCCAGAATTTGCCCCAACTGACCTACCAGGCGCATGGAGTCAGGCGTAGCTACGAGAATATCGAATTCGATTGTGCCAGCCTTGATTTCAGCCGCCAGATCGTCAAAACCGACTTTATCAGCACCCGCCGCCACAGCCGCCTCTGCTTGCTCTCCTTGCGCAAAAACTGCTACGCGTACGCTTTTGCCGGTTCCGGCCGGCAGCACAACAGAGCCTCGCACAATTTGGTCGGATTTGCGTGCATCCACGCCCAAGTTAACAGCCGCATCGATCGACTCGTCAAATTTTGCGGTAGCCGTAGCCTTAACCAGTGTTAACGCCTCGTCCAGCGGATAGGTCTTTTGAGCCTCAACCTTGCTGGAGGAGGCCTGCTGACGCTTGCTTTGTTTAGCCATAGTTATAGTCCCTCCACGGTTATGCCCATGGCGCGCGCGCTACCGGCGATTGTGCGTACTGCTGCTTCCAGATCGGCAGCAGTTAAATCCGGCTGCTTGGTCTTGGCAATTTCCTCACACTGGGCGCGGGTAATTTTGCCAACCTTGTCAGTATGTGGTCGTGGCGACCCTTTTTCCACCTGCGCCGCCTTTTTGATCAGCGTTGATGCGGGCGGGGTCTTCATGACAAAGGTGAACGACTTGTCCGCGAAGGCGGTAATCACCACGGGTATGGGCAAGCCAGGTTCCAGGTTCTGGGTCTGGGCATTAAACGCCTTACAAAACTCCATGATATTCAGGCCGCGCTGACCAAGCGCCGGGCCTATTGGCGGCGAAGGGTTAGCTTTACCCGCCGGCACCTGCAATTTCACATATCCAATAATCTTTTTTGCCACTTCAATGCTCCTTCAACGGGTACCAGCGCAACGACATAATGACCATTGCTCCCCAATAACTACCGCGGCCTGGCTGCTGCCGCCCCTTTTTTACTATCCTGGCCTGATTCCCGCTTTAGCAAGTCGGTAGCCATGCCTGCCAATAAAGCTTGCTTAGCATTCCTCTTCTTGTTGCGACCTGAAAAACGCTGCGTCACATTTTCTCCACTTGCGCGAACTCCAGTTCAACAGGTGTAGCGCGCCCGAAAATGGTTACCGACACTGACACCTTGCTCTTGTCGTAGTTAACCTCTTCCACCGAACCATGAAAGTCACTGAATGGGCCTTCCTTGACGCGTACCATTTCGCCGACCTCAAACAGCACTTTCGGTCGTGGCTTTTCTACTCCGTCTTGCATCTGACGCATTATTTTTTCAACGTCACGTTCTGGTATAGGCGTCGGATGATTAGCGGCGCCTCCAATGAATCCGGTTACCTTGGGCGTGTTCTTTACCAGGTGCCAAGTTTCGTCATTCATTTCCATTTTTACCAGCACATAACCAGGGAAAAACTTACGCTCAGAAACAGACTTTTGCCCCATTTTCATCTCGACCACTTCCTCGACCGGCACCAGAATATCGGCAAACTTGTCCAGCATACCAGCCTGTTCGGCGCGTTCTCGGATGGCTCGCATAACGCCTTTCTCAAAGCCCGAATAGGCGTGCACAACATACCAGTGCATACTCATAACTTTTTCCAGCCCAGAATCAGTTCGTACAGCACCCATTCCAGAGTTTTGTCTGTTAAATAAAGAAATATCGCCATCACCACGACAAAGGCAAAAACTGCCGCCGTCATCTGCGTAGTCTCCTTGCGCGAGGGCCAGACCACTTTTTTGGCTTCGTCGATCGAGTCTTGCGAAAACCCAAAGAAGCGTTGGCCAGGTTCGGTTTGCCATGCCACCAGCGCCGCGAGTATAAAACCAGCCAGTACCGCCAGGACACGTAAAATAAGTGCTTGCTCTGCCAAGATATAATAGCCAACCACACCGCTCACAAGCAGTGACAGAGCAATGGCAAACTTCACTTTATCAAGCATCTTATCAATTAATTTGTCTAAATTTTGCTGCAATCCTTCGTAATAAACAGAGCCCATATACTAGACTAGAGCCAACGGCACGGGCCTTGCTTGGCAAAACACGAGAAGAGAAGATATTTATACATTACTTCTCCGGCAGAGCTGCCACTCAAAAGGTGGTCGCTGTGCAATAGTGGCAGGGGCAGAGGGAATCGAACCCCCAACCTTCGGTTTTGGAGACCGACGCTCTGCCAGTTGAGCTATACCCCTAAGTTCTGTTTCAACAACCAGGCGCCATTCGCCTTACTCAACAACCTTGGCCACGACGCCGGCGCCGACGGTACGTCCGCCCTCGCGGATAGCAAAGCGCAAGCCTTCTTCCATGGCAATCGGCGCAATCAGCTTCACCGTCATGCTAATGTTGTCGCCAGGCATCACCATCT